>Ga0194121_10000008_pt1 | contig 394873 bp, 319 predicted proteins | sample TA2MahCa50mmetaG_FD_148609 | JGI IMG/M metagenome (GOLD analysis project Ga0194121, IMG submission 148609) | Freshwater microbial communities from Lake Tanganyika, Tanzania - TA2015020 Mahale Deep Cast 50m | ecosystem: Environmental > Aquatic > Freshwater > Lake | place: Tanzania: Lake... | reverse complement strand
TTGGAACAGAAAAGGTCCGACGCTATCTTTGCCCTCCCAAAAATCGGGAAACGGATCGGTAGTTCAGTTGGTTAGAATGCCGCCCTGTCACGGCGGAGGTCGCGGGTTCGAGTCCCGTCCGGTCCGCTAAAACCGGACAACCCCGGTAGCAAAATACCGGGGTTTTTAGCTAAATCTATGAGAGCAAATCTAAAGGTAGGGCTTATAGGTGCTGGCTATTTAGGTAAAATTCACCTGTCTAATTGGAAACAAATAGAACAGGTTGATTTGATTGGCTTTTATGACCCCAATCCCGAAACTGCTGCAGCTGTTGCCCACAAATTTTCCATTCCTTCTTTTGAATCAGGGGAAGAACTAATTGATGCCTGCGATGCCATTGATATTACAGCTCCCACCAACCATCATTCAGAATGGTGCGAAAAAACAATTCGCAAAGGGAAGCATGTTTTTGTGGAAAAGCCATTGGCAGCAACCTTGGAAGAGGCCCGAAAAATTGTTGCTCTAACCCGTGAGTCTGGCGTAAAATTACAAGTGGGACATGTGGAGCGATTTAATCCAGCTTTTCTGGCCATTAGAGACCTTTCCTTACAACCAATGTTTATTGAAGTGCACCGCCTGGCTCAGTTCAATCCAAGAGGCGCTGAGGTGAGTGTTATCCTGGACTTAATGATCCACGATATAGACATTATACTTTGCCTGGTGAATAGTGACATCAAACAAATTTCTGCTAGTGGCGTGGCCGTTTTAACAGACACCCCTGATATAGCCAACGTACGAATAGAATTTCATAATGGGTGTGTGGCCAATTTGACAAGCAGTCGCATCTCAATGAAAAAAATGCGTAAAATTCGTTTGTTTCAAAAAGATGCCTATATCGGGATTGACTTTCTGGACAAAAAAACAGAAGTCATTAAACTAAAAGGGGAACAGGAAGAAGAGCATGCATTCACCTTTGACATAGAAACGCATGCGGGTGTAAAGACTATTGCTATTTCCAGCCCAGCAATCCCATCCTCCAACGCCATTCAATCGGAACTAACCTCATTCAGAGATGCGATTTTGCAAAATTCGCGAACCATGGTTTCAGAAAATGATGGAATGCTTGCCATGGACGTGGCCCATCAGATAGTAGAGAAAATCAATCAACAGTTGGTTAGTCTTTGACCTCTTTTTTTGCTTGCAGCCACTCGGCTGCAATGCGCAAATCAATGGGGCGGGTAATTTTAATATTGGACTCCTCCCCTGCCACAAAATTAATGACGTGCCCGGTTCTTTCCACCACCGTTGCTTCATCAGTAAAGGATGGATCATAAGCAATCTGGAAAGCAGGCAGGATCAAACTGGAAAGAAAAACTTGTGGCGTTTGCACTAATAGTACTTGCTCACGATCTACGACTTGGTGCTTTCCTTTCTCCATAAACCGAATGCTGTCTCTCGAAGGTAAAACAGGTACCGCACTGCCTGACACCAACGCATTATCATAGCAAGATTGTAGCAAGGCTGTGCTCACCAGACAACGTACCGCATCATGCACAAAAACTATGGAGTGTTCCTTTACTGTAGCAAGACCATTTTGTACAGAATGAAAACGAGTATCCCCTCCAGCTACCAATTGAACTGGATAATCAAATCTACTGGCTATTAATGCAGCCCCTTCCTGAAAATGGTTTATGGGTAAGACTACGGTAAGTTGAATATCTGAAAAGGCATCTACAAAGGCCCGAAGTGAGTGTATGATGATAGGCTCGCCTTCTATTTCCAAAAATTGCTTTGGTTGTGCATTTCCCATTCTCACACCCGCACCACCGGCTACGATTATTGCGTGCTTTTTCATTTTTCACAAAGATAAGCGCGAACCTGTTGGACCATTTGCTGTGGTAGTAGCTGATGTAAACAAGCATAATCCCCTCTAAAACAGGGTTTGTTGCCAAACACCGAACAGGGACGGCAAGTTAAGTCAGTTTGAATCACTTGATCAATAGACTGCCCCCACCCCAGAAATCCGGCAAAAGGGTGTGTAGCACCCCATATTGAAATTACTGGTGTTCCAACCAGAGAAGACAGATGCATATTGGCAGAATCCATTGTAATCATCAGATCCATATTAGCGATCAATTGAAGCTCTTGACTCAACGCTAACTGACCAGCCCTGTTACTTGTATTAGGGAACTCTCTCTCCCAACTTGACAATACAGCTGCCTCTTCTCCAGGTGCACCAAAGAGAAAAAGTTGGCAGGGTATTGCCTCAACCAGGGCCTCTATAAATTGTTTTGCCAAAGATGCGGGTAGCGATTTTCCAGCATGTTTGGCAAATGGGGCAAACCCAATTTGTAACCGATCTTTTTCGATTGATTTTTTTGAAAAAATAACAGGCTCCAATCTTAGTGTAAAGCCCAGTGAATGAAAGACGCTCGCATAGCGATCAAACGTAGTGGTCAACGGCTTAATTACCTTATGCTTTTGCCTGGTCAATGCCCGCTTTTCCTTTCTTCCCTTATCTACAGTTGCAACCGCTGCTCCGTTCAACTTAAATAGAAAAACCAGTAATTTGGTGCGTAATACATTATGTAGATCAGCAACAAGGGTAGCGCCTGTTTTTTCGGATAACTCCTTGAATAATTTCCATGCTCCTGTCAATCCTCGGTGGCGCCCTTTTAAATCAACCCCAAAAAACTCTAAACCATCAATATTGTCAAATAATGGAGCAAAGGTTTGTTTTGAAACCATGATCACTCTTAAGGAAGGGTGCTGTAGCAATAAATTTTTCAAAACAGGAACTGTCATGGCCACATCTCCCATAGATGAAAAACGAATCACCAACATGGATTTTGTAGCTGAGCGACTCATGACTTTTGCTGATACAATACCGGATTTAATGTAACCTCGTTGTACATCTTCATCTGCCTGTACACTTTCATCTGCACATTACCAGACCGAATAGCCTCTAATAGCTGATCTATTGAGAGAGAAAGGTCCGCCCGCTGCTCAATCAAAACAGCCAATTTTGCTGCACATCGTTGTTGGTGCGCTGAAGTGGCATCTTTTCTCCTGACTTCAAGGTCCATATGGTAGATCTTGAGTGCTAAAATGGATAACCTGTCAACTGCCCAGGCAGGACTTTCCGTATTAAGGCGTGCTGTTGGTAAAACCGGAGTTGTGCTATTTACATGCAAAAGATAATCATCGATTTGCTCAACCAAATCTGTCCTAACCTGATTAGAAGCATCAATCTTACGTTTTAACGCCAGTCCCAAAGCAGGATCTATAGAAGGGTTTCTTACCAGATCCTCTAAATGCCACTGCACAGTATCCACCCAACATTTTTGATAAAGAAGAAATTCAATGGAGTCGGGCGGATAGGGATTGGTCAATGGCGCCTCTACCTGGTCTATCAAATGATAATCATCAATTGTCATACTAAAGATTGTATTGCAAGCTGCCGCGTTCATACCTGTATTACTTGGTAGAAGGTTTGAATTTTTTGTTGAGTCCTTTGATCAGATCAGGCGTGATATTGTTGACTGAGTCCTTATAATAAAAAAGCCCTTGTTCATAAGAGACAATATAAGAGTAGCTGTGACTTTTGTTATACTCTTGCAAATACGCTTCGATCTTAGACTTAATTTCATTTTGACGACGCATTACAAAATCACCATATTCTGCATCTAAGGCTTGCTTCCTGTTTTTCATTTGCTCTTCCAGATTTCTCAATTCTCTCTCCGCCGCTTCACGTTGACTCTCATTCATCAATCCGGTGCTGGCTTGTTGTTGGTAATAGTTGTAACGCTGCTGTGCATGACTCGCCATTTTTTGCATTTCCTGTTCTATCGCTTGCTCTTTCTTTGCCAATTCTTCTTTCAACTCTTTCACCAGTTCAAAGTTGGCTTCTATTGAATCCATTTCGAAATAGGCCATTTTAAAAGTATTAGGGCCACTTGGCTGTGCAGACCGGGGCGTGCCTGTTCCACTATAATAACGGATTCCCAAAAAAAGCAAAGCAGCCGTTAGCAGTACATTCCAAACTATAAAACCTTTGTTCATTACATTTTCTTTTGAAGGTAAGTATCTCCCAGTAAACTTTTGTTGAGATAGTTAATTGTTAATAGGCGTAATTTAAAAAAAAGGCCGTTTCTTCAGAAGCGGCCTTAGTGTTTTGCATCTTATTCCTCCTCATCAAAGGCCATGGCCCCCTGGGTTGTTTGGAGCAATTCGTATTCCTCCTTGCTGCCAACAATCATGCGTTCAAACTCGCGCAAACCCGTTCCGGCTGGTATTGGATGACCGGTGATAACATTTTCCTTGAGACCCAGCATTTCGTCTGTTTTACCGTTGATGGCGGCAGATGAAAGTACTTTGGTGGTTTCCTGGAAAGAAGCGGCTGAAATCCAGCTTTGGACGCCAAGAGAAGCCTTTGTAATTCCCAAAAGTGTGGGTGAGGAGGTAGCAGGCTTGGTATCGCGATACTCTACTGTTTTCTTGTCGGAACGACGAAGAATAGAATTCTCTTCACGCAGCTCTCTTAGATTTACAATCTGTCCAGCACGAAGTTTTGTGCTATCACCTGGTTCTGTAACCACCTTTCTATCAAAGATGAGATCATTTTCTTCTACAAACTCAAACTTATCAACCAGGTCGTCTTCAAGGAATCGAGTATCACCCGGATCCACAATGTTAACCTTACGCATCATCTGACGAACTATCACTTCGATGTGCTTATCGTTGATTCTAACACCCTGTAATCGATAAACTTCCTGTATTTCATTTACCACATATTCCTGAACGGCAAAAGGACCCTTGATTGAAAGAATGTCGAAAGGCGCAATTTGACCATCAGAAAGTGCTGTGCCCGCTTTCACAAAGTCCCCATCCTGAGCCAGGATCTGACGAGTTAGCGGTACCAAGTACTTCTTTTGAACCCCATCCTTGGCTTCAATGGTGATCTCACGATTTCCACGCTTAACTGCACCCATGATTACGACACCATCAATTTCGGTAACAACAGCAGGGTTGCCCGGATTACGTGCTTCGAACAACTCGGTAACACGTGGCAGACCTCCGGTGATATCACGGAGTTTTCCAAGGATACGAGGGATCTTTACTATGACTTGACCGGCTTTCACATCGTCACCCTCTTCAATGATAATATGACTTCCGGTGGGAAGGCTATATGATTTTTTATCCTTTCCTTCTACCAGAATCGCTGGGATCTTAGTCTTATCGCGCGTTTCAATAACTACTTTTTCACGGTGGCCAGTTTGTTCATCTGATTCCTCACGGTAAGTTACCCCATCAATCACACTTTCAAACTTGATCTTCCCATCAATCTCAGAAAGTATCACATTATTGAATGGATCCCAAGTGCAGATCACGTCGCCCTTAGCCACTTTTTGACCATTCTTAACATTAAGTGTGGCACCATAAGGAATATTGTTAGTGATCAATAGACGATCTGCATTGGTGTCAACAATTCGTACTTCGCCCGTACGACCAATAACAACCTGAGATTTAGCTCCCGCACCCGCAGTGTTTGCGATAGCCACCGTGCGAAGCCCGTCAAACTGAATGGTCCCATCAAACTTTGCGACCAAAGTAGATTCTACAGAAGTAGAACCCGCCACACCACCAACGTGGAAAGTACGAAGCGTCAACTGAGTACCAGGTTCACCAATTGATTGGGCAGCAATGATACCCACTGCATCACCTTTCTGGGCCGTAACTCTAGAAGCCAGGTTTCTTCCATAACATTTCACACATACACCACGCTTACTTTCACAAGTCAATACTGACCGAATTTCAACGGTTTCCACACCAGCTTCCTCAATTTGCTTCGCTAACAGTTCGGTGATCTGCTCACCGGCTGCAACGATTAATTTTTCAGAGACAGGGTCATATACATCGTGCAATGAATTACGCCCTTCGATACGATCACTCAATGGTTCAATGATATCCTCATTGTCCTTTAAAGCCGTAGTGGCTATGCCGCGAAGTGTACCGCAATCCTCTTCCGTGATTACAACATCCTGCGCAACATCCACCAGACGACGAGTCAGGTATCCGGCATCAGCTGTTTTGAGGGCTGTATCGGCAAGACCTTTACGAGCACCATGCGTGGAGATAAAATAATCCAATACGTTCAATCCGCCTTTGAAGTTGGAAAGAATAGGATTCTCAATGATCTCACTGCCTGTAGATCCGGATTTTCGTGGCTTAGCCATCAATCCGCGGATACCGGCCAGCTGTTTGATCTGCTGCTTAGAACCACGGGCTCCGGAATCCAACATCATGTATACCGAATTGAAGCCCTGTTTATCATTGCTCAATTCCTTGATCAATGTTTCTGTGATGCGAGTGTCTACACGGCTCCAAATATCTACGATCTGATTATAACGCTCGTTGTTGGTGATTAGACCCAGGTTGTAGCTCTCCCAAACCTCTTCCACTTCAATTTTAGCATTCTCCAACAACTCCTGCTTGGTATCAGGGATAATCAAGTCATTGATGTTGAAGGAAAGTCCTCCTTTAAAGGCAGTACGGAAACCAAGTTGCTTGATGTTGTCGAGGAATTTGGCCGTCTTGGGAACATTGGTAATAGTAATGATGTCGCCAATGATTTCGCGTAGGTTTTTCTTTGTAAGCAATGCATTGACAAACCCTACCTCAGCAGGAACATGTTGATTAAACAACACCCGACCTACCGTTGTTTCAATTAACTTTTTCTCCAATTGATTGCTCTCATTGCGAACATTGGCCTTTACCTTGATCCATGTATGCAGATCAATCTTTCTTTCGTTATACGCAATGATCACTTCTTCACTTGAGTAGAAAGTCATACCCTCCCCTTTCATTTTCTCCTTATCGGTGGTTCGCTTTCCCTTAGTGATATAATACAATCCCAACACCATGTCCTGAGAAGGGAGTGTGATGGGTGTACCATTCTGAGGATTCAGGATATTATGTGAAGCCAGCATTAATAACTGTGCTTCCAAAATAGCTGCGTTGCTCAATGGAACGTGAACCGCCATTTGGTCACCGTCAAAGTCCGCATTAAAGGCAGACGTAACCAGCGGGTGTAATTGAATAGCCTTTCCTTCGATTAATTTTGGTTGGAAAGCTTGAATAGAGAGACGGTGAAGTGTGGGGGCACGATTTAACATAACAGGGTGCCCTTTCAAAATATTTTCAAGGATGTCCCAAATAACGGCCTCTTTCTTATCGACCAGTTTACGAGCAGACTTAACTGTTTTTACAATTCCTCTTTCAATTAATTTCCGAATGATAAATGGCTTGAATAATTCGGCTGCCATATCCTTGGGAAGACCACACTCATGCAATTTTAACTCTGGCCCCACCACAATAACGGAACGACCAGAATAGTCTACGCGTTTACCCAAAAGATTCTGACGGAATCGACCTTGTTTTCCTTTCAATACATCGCTCAAGGATTTCAATGCACGTCCGCCTTCCGCTTTCACCGCATTTGATTTACGGCTATTATCGAACAATGAGTCAACAGCCTCCTGTAACATACGTTTCTCATTGCGCAGAATCACCTCAGGGGCTTTAATTTCCAACAAACGCTTCAAACGATTATTACGAATGATAACGCGACGGTATAAATCGTTCAGATCAGAAGAGGCAAATCGACCGCCATCCAAAGGAACAAGTGGACGAAGTTCTGGCGGAATAACAGGTATGTATTGCATGACCATCCATTCAGGACGGTTAGTAATACGCAGGTTGGCATCCCGGAATGCCTCTACTACACTGAGACGCTTGAGCGCTTCAGCTTTACGCTGCTGTGAAGTTTCGTTGGCTGCTGCATTGCGTAGATCAAAAGACAGCTGATCGAGATCGATGCTTGCCAAAAGATCATTTACGGCTTCCGCTCCCATTTTTGCAATGAACTTTTGCGGATCATCATCTGGGAGATATTGATTTTCTTTTGGAAGAGTTTCCAAAATATCGAGGTATTCCTCCTCTGTCAGCAAGTCAGCTAATCGCTGCCCTTTTTCATAGCGAATACCCGGTTGAATTACTACATAACGCTCGTAGTAAAGGATGGTCTCTAATTTCTTGGAGCTTATTCCCAGCAGATATCCGATTTTATTCGGAAGCGATTTGAAATACCAAATATGAACTACTGGAACTACCAGCTTAATATGCCCCATTCTTTCACGTCGTACTTTTTTCTCGGTCACCTCAACGCCGCAACGGTCACAAACGATCCCTTTGTAACGAATTCGTTTGTATTTTCCACAAGCACATTCGTAATCCTTTACCGGACCAAAGATGCGCTCACAGAAAAGACCATCACGTTCTGGTTTGTACGTGCGGTAGTTAATAGTTTCCGGCTTTAGAATTTCTCCAAAGCTTCTCTCCAGAATATTGTCCGGAGAAGCAAGACCAATTGTGATCTTGGAGAAGGCGGATTTCGGACGGTTTTCTTTTTTTATAGCCATGATCAATAGATCGGTTAATTAGTTATCAAATGATGATTAAGGAAGGATCAATCAAACTGCAAGTCAAGTCCCAGCCCTCGCAATTCGTGTACCAATACATTGAAGGACTCAGGAACGCCGGCGCGGGGAACGTTATCTCCTTTAACCAACGCTTCATATGTTTTAGCTCTCCCAATGATATCGTCACTCTTGATCGTGAGCAATTCCTGCAGTATGTTGGATGCACCATAGGCTTCAAGTGCCCATACTTCCATCTCGCCAAAACGCTGTCCTCCAAACTGTGCTTTACCACCCAATGGTTGTTGTGTGATGAGGCTGTAAGGTCCGATGGAACGAGCGTGCATTTTGTCATCGACCATGTGGTGTAGTTTAATCATGTAAATGATACCCACTGTTGCCTTTTGGTCAAAACGGTCACCTGTTTCACCATCATAGAGATAAGTATGGCCAAACATAGGTATACCCGCTTGCTGACAATAAGATCCAATCTCATCTACGGTAGCACCATTAAAGATTGGTGTTGCAAATCTGAGACCTAGTTTCTCCCCGGTCCATCCAAGGATTGTTTCATAGATCTGCCCCAGATTCATACGGCTGGGTACCCCGAGCGGGTTAAGCACAATATCAACTGGCGTTCCATCTTCCAGAAAAGGCATATCTTCTTGACGCACAATTTTTGCAACAATTCCCTTGTTACCATGGCGACCCGCCATTTTATCTCCCACCTTCAACTTCCGCTTTACAGCCAGATACACTTTTGCCAATTTCAATACACCAGCAGGCAATTCGTCTCCGATACTGATATTGAATTTTTCGCGTTTGTACCTGCCGAGCTCCTCGTTGAATTTAATACTGTAGTTATGCAATAACGTGTTGACCCGATCATCGGTTTTTTTATCGCCTGTCCAACCTAGCGGATTAACATTTGAATAGTCAATTGCCCGTAAGCTCTTGTCAGAAAACTTTGCGCCCTTTGTTATTTGGATTTCTCCAAAGTTGTTACTCACCCCGGCAGAAGAGTGGTCTTTCAACAGATTCCCCAATTTTTCAAGTAGTACTTCCTTCAGACCAATTTCATTTTTCTCATGCACCTTTCCCAATTGCTCAAGAGCACCCTTTTCACGCACTTTAGCATGCTTATCTTTCTTTGCGCGCTGGAAGAGTTTCTTTCCGATCACCACGCCCTCCACCCCATTAGGGGCTTTGAGAGAAGCATCTTTGGCATCACCCGCCTTATCACCGAAGATGGCACGGAGTAATTTTTCTTCGGGCGTTGGATCGCTTTCTCCTTTCGGAGTGATCTTTCCAATGAGGATATCGCCTTCTTTTACAAGTGCGCCAATTCGAATAATTCCATTTTCATCCAGATCCTTTGTGGCTTCCTCCGAAACATTCGGAATGTCCGGCGTCAATTCTTCTTCACCCAATTTGGTATCACGGACTTCTAATTCATATTCAGAAATATGGACAGAAGTAAACAAGTCTTCCTTAACTACTCGCTCACTGATCACAATGGCATCCTCGAAGTTGTAGCCTTTCCATGGCATGAACGCCACTTTAAGGTTTTTACCTAAAGCCAATTCGCCATTTTGTGTTGCATATCCTTCTGTAAGGAAATCTCCCTGCTTAATTTTCTGCCCCTTCTTCACAGCCGGACGCAGGTTGATGCAGGTCTCCTGGTTGGTCTTGATGAATTTAGTCAGCTTATATATGCGGAGATCATCTTCAAAACTTACCAGTTTTTCATTGGCATCGCGTTCATATCGAATATGTATTTCGCTTGCGTCCACAAACTCGACTATGCCATTTCCTTCTGCATGAATTTGTATTCTTGCATCTCGCGCGGCCTTCCCTTCAAATCCAGTTCCTACTACAGGAACATCTGGACGAAGCAATGGAACCGCCTGACGTTGCATGTTTGATCCCATCAAGGCACGGTTGGCGTCATCATGTTCCAAGAATGGAATTAAGGAAGCACTCAGCCCCACAATTTGGTTGGGAGCAACGTCCATGAATTCCACTTCACGCTTATCCAGAATTGGAAAATCTCCAGTTTCACGGCTTATTACTTTAACATCCATCACATTTCCCTTCTCATCCAATGTAGTATTTGCTTGCGCAATTTTTGCCTGATCTTCTTCCTCTGCACTCAGGAAAGTCAATTCCTTCATGTTTACTTTACCTTCTTCTACCTTTCTGTAAGGTGTTTCAATAAAGCCCATGTCGTTAATCTTGGCATGAACGCAAAGCGTTGAGATCAAACCAATGTTTGGTCCTTCAGGAGTCTCTATGGTACAAAGGCGACCATAGTGAGAGTAATGCACGTCACGCACCTCAAATCCAGCACGCTCACGACTTAATCCACCGGGTCCCAAAGCTGAGATACGACGCTTGTGTGTGATCTCGGATAAGGGGTTGGTTTGATCAAGGAATTGAGAAAGCTGAGAAGTACCAAAAAATGAATTGATAACAGAAGAAAGCGTACGGGCATTGATCAAGTCAACGGGAGTAAACACTTCATTGTCTCTTACGTTCATACGCTCCCGTATTGTACGAGCCATACGCGCCAAGCCTACTCCGAACTGTGCATACAACTGCTCACCCACGGTGCGAACACGACGGTTGCTCAAGTGGTCAATATCATCAATCTCCGCTTTACCATTGGTAAGACGAACAAGGTATTTAATGATCAGAATGATATCGTCTTTGGTAAGTGTTTTCTTTCCCAGTGGCAGATTTACATTCAGCTTACGGTTGATTTTGTAACGTCCCACTTCACCCAGATCATATCGTTTGTCGCTAAAGAATAATTTATCAATGATGCCGCGTGCTGTTTCATTATCGGGGGCATCTGCTCCGCGTAATTGCCGATAGATAAATTGAACAGCTTCTAACTCACTGTTAGTAGTATCCTTGTTCAACGTGTTGTAAATAATTGCATAATCCCCTCCCACATCTTCACGTTGGATGAACACACTGCTTACTTCCAGAGCAGTAATTGTGTCAACGGCAGCCTCATCCAACAAGGTGTCTCTCTCCATGACAATCTCATTCCGCTCAATGGAAACAACTTCTCCGGTATCCTCATCTACAAAATCCTCCACCCATGTGCGAAGTACACGAGCAGCCAAACGCTTGCCAATATGTTTGGCAAGTGTTTTCTTGTCTGCCTTCACTTCGTCTGCCATGCCAAATAATTCCAGAATGTCTTTATCAGTCTCGTAGCCGATTGAACGCAACAGGGTTGTTACCGGAAATTTTTTCTTACGATCGATGTACGCATACATCACATTATTGATATCCGTAGCAAACTCCATCCATGCCCCTTTGAAAGGAATCACACGAGCAGAGTAAATTTTTGTTCCATTCGGGTGAATAGATTGCCCAAAGAATACGCCAGGGGAACGATGCAATTGAGAAACCACTACCCGCTCCGCCCCATTGATAACAAATGTACCACGGGGAGTCATGTAGGGTATATTACCCAAGAATACGTCCTGAACAATGGTTTGGAAATCGACGTGCTCTTCGTCGTTACAGCTTAACCGTAGCTTTGCCTTTAAGGGTAAGGCATAGGTTAAACCTCGCTCCATACACTCTTCAATAGTGTAGCGAGGAGGATCGATAAAATAATCCAAAAACTCTAGTACGAAAATGTTTCTTGTATCCGTAATAGGGAAGTTGTCTTTGAACACACGGAATAGTCCTTCGATGTTACGCTTATCAGGCGTAGTTTCAAGTTGAAAGAACTCTTTAAAGGATTGAATCTGGACTTCAAGTAGGTCCGGAGTTGCTGCAAGATGCCGGATCTTACCAAAATCAATTCTTGCATTGTTTTTTGTCAATGACATATGCTATACCGGTTTTTTCTGCGTTCAGACATAGAGATCACCCCGCGATTAAAGTAATTTTTTTACAAAAATCGCTGTGAATGAATCACTTACGAATGGTACTCAATGTCGAAAATAGGTTTGGCCAAAATAAAGGATTGCAAAGGTAAGCATTGAAAACTGATGACCAAAATTTGTTCCCACAAAAATCCGGCCAAAATCAAAAAACTTCCCCTTTTTCTTAAAACAGAAGGGAGCGAAACTTGCCATATGAATAAAATGACTAACAAAAGGCAATCAGTGGTCCCGCTAAGCCTGTCCAAAAAAAATCAAAGGGGCCTTTTATTTATCCTGGTCGGGATAGGCATTTATTGGCTTATCCCACAATTTTTTAAGGACTTTTCAGAAAAAGATTATCCAGTAAAAAATTTTAAAGTGTTAAATATCAGCGCTATAGATTCGGTTTATTCTATAAAAAATAAGCGCTCAAAAGAATGGGAAAACAGTGGTAAAGAAAGACAATCAGATCCTGAACACAGCCTATCACAAAAAACAGCAAGCAAGCCTTTGATAACAAAAAAGCAAAAAAAGATAGATCTAAATTCCGCCGATTCCTTAACCCTGATGAAGCTCCAGGGCATAGGTCCTGTACTATCCGCCAGAATAGTCAAATACAGAGAAAAACTGGGAGGATTCCATTCTACAGCACAATTGCAAGAGGTTTATGGATTACCCGACTCAACTTATCAGAAAATTAGCACTCACCTTGAACTAATACAACCTGTAGTAAAAAAAATAGCCATAAACAAGGCCGACGAAAAAACAATTGCAGAGCACCCCTACATTGGATGGAAGGAAGCAAAACTGATTGTGCGATACCGCCAAGCACACGGTGCCTTTTATAACAATGAGCAGCTAATCAGTATTTGGGGCCTTGAAAATAATAAATTAGACAAACTGCTACCCTACCTCAGCTTTGACTCAACATTCAACCAGTAAATAAAAACGCCCTCCGCATGGGAGGGCGTTTTTATTTGGTCGCGCAAAGACCTTAAGTGATCTCTACATCAGCACCAGCTTCTTTCAACTTAGCAGCAATTTTTTCTGCTTCGGCCTTAGAAACATTTTCCTTCACTGTTTTCGGAGCACCGTCTACCATATCCTTTGCCTCTTTCAAGCCAAGTCCGGTGAGGTCTTTCACGATTTTTACAACATTCAATTTAGACGCACCTCCGCTTTTCAAAATTACATTGAAAGCAGTTTTCTCTTCAGCCGCGGCAGTGCCACCACCATCACCGCCACCTGCTACAACAACTGCAGCAGCAGCGGGTTCAATACCATAATCATTTTTCAGGACATCAGCGAGTTCCTGAACTTCTTTCACGGTCAAAGCCACTAGACTTTCCGCAAGTGATTTTACATCAGCCATTTTGTTTCAATTTTTACCGTTTTCACTGCTCAGTAGCTCCAACGGCAGGTTTAAAAAAATTTTGCCTTTGTTCGTTTCATTCGAAAACACCCTCAGGCCTGGGTATTTATTTCATTCGTCCAGTGACGACAAAATACATTACTCGGCAGTAGCCGCCGCTTGCTTCTTGTGGTGTTGCAATAACCCAGCCAATACACGCTTTGCTGGTGATTGCAATAGTCCAATCACTTCACCGATCAATTCGTTCTTAGTCTTGATCTTAGTAAGCGCCACCAATTGATAATCTCCGCTGTATACATCGCCGTTGATAAATGCCGCCTTTAATACGGGTTTGTCTCCGTTGCTTTCCTTACGGAATGAAGAAATAATTAAAGCAGGCTCTTTTGGATTTTCGGAGAAAAGAAGGGCCGTTACGCTATGAAGTGAATCATACATTCCTGCATACTTCTCATCGTCCAAAGATTGAAGTGCCTTTTTAATTAATGTATTTTTAGCCACTTTCATCTCCACTTGTTTGTTAAAACAAGCACGACGCAATTTGCCAACCTGCTCAACTGTTAGCGATTCTGTATCCGTTACATAGAAGTTGTTATACTGAGAGAATTTCCCTTTCAGCACTTCGATCACTTCATTTTTTTGCTCTTTAGTCATTGTATTGAAATTAGACTGTGGTAATTAGGTTTGAGAGAATCAGTTGATAAATGCTTGCGTGTCGATGGCGATACCAGGACTCATCGTTGAGGCCATACTGATGCCTTTTAAGTAGGTGCCCTTTGCCGAAGATGGCTTTGCTTTGATTATCGCATTGAGCAGTTCTTGGCTGTTCTCAGCAATTTTCTCAGGAGCAAAGCTCACACGCCCAATGGAAGCATGCACAATGCCTACTTTATCTACTTTGAATGCAATTTTACCGCCTTTAACATCATTGATCACTCCAGCCACATCATTGGTAACCGTACCAGTTTTAGGATTGGGCATCAGGTTGCGAGGACCCAATACTTTACCAAGCTTACCAATTTTAGGCATTACGCTGGGCGTAGCGATAATTACATCGACATCCACCCATCCGCCTTCAATTTTTGTTACAAATTCGTCCAATCCAACATAGTCAGCACCTGCTTCTTTAGCAGCAGCTTCCTTATCGGGTGTACATAACACCAACACACGCTTGGTCTTACCAGTTCCATGCGGAAGCGTAACGGTTCCACGAATAGCCTGGTCGGCTTTCTTAGGGTCTACACCCAACCGGATATGCAAATCAACAGAAGCGTCGAACTTACAAGTAGTGATTTGCTTTACCAATGAAGAGGCCTCCTTTAGGGAGTATGATTTTTTGGCGTCCAACTTTGTGTCAGCCACTTTTCTTTTTTTACTTACAAATGCCATGATTCAGTTCTTTAGATTGACCATTAATTTTCCCAAGGGGCTTTCCCTGACACATTCAAACCCAAACTGCGTGCTGTACCAGCTACCATTTTCATGGCGCTTTCCACAGTGAAACAGTTTAAGTCAGGCATCTTGTCCTCCGCTATCACCTTGATCTGGTCCCAGGTAACTTTACCAACCTTTGAACGGTTACTTTCCTTTGAACCTTTTTGAATTTTAGCAGCTTCCATTAACTGTACTGCAGCCGGAGGAGTCTTGATCACAAAGTCAAAACTCTTGTCTGAATAAACGGTGATAAGAACTGGGAGTATTTTCCCTTGTTTGTCCTGTGTTCTCGCATTGAATTGCTTACAGAACTCCATAATGTTGATTCCCTTAGAACCTAATGCAGGTCCGATGGGAGGTGCGGGGTTGGCTTGGCCACCCTTGCACTGTAGCTTTACAAAGCCGGATACTTCTTTTGCCATGTCTTACAATTTATTGGTTCAAGCGTGCTTTAACGGCACTCCCAAATTCCTTGCAGAAAGAACTAATTGGGGCGGCAAAGTTAGGCAGACAGAAGCGATTTACCATACAATTCTTTGTTTTTTTTAAGCCCGCTATCCTATTGAATTTCAAGAAAAAAAAGCCTCCCGACGGGAGGCTTTACTAAAAACAGCATTAAAGTCAGCTAAGCTTCTCCACCTGCATATAGCTTAGTTCAACAGGGGTTGCACGACCAAATATCTTAACTGTCACTTTCAATTTCTTCTTTTCATCATTCACCTCTTCAATGGTACCATTGAAATCATTGAAGGGACCTTCAATAATTTTTATGGTCTCGCCAACGATATAGGGCTCCATCATGCTGATACCCCCAGCTTCGCTCATTTCGTCCATTTTGCCCAGCATCTTGTTGACCTCGGCTTTACGTAAGGCAATGGGATTATCCTTACCCAGAAAATGAATAACGTTGGTAGTATTTTTTATGACATCCCTGAGATCATCACTCAATTTGCCTTCCAATATTTCTATCATCACATAGCCGGGGTAGTAGTTTCTCTCCCGCACTACTTTTTTACCGGCGGCAACTTTATAAACCTTTTCAACCGGAAGAAATATTTGCTTTACAAGCTCACTCCAGCCCCCGCGGCTAATCTCTTTATCGAGATATTCCTTTACTTTTTTTTCTTTGCCACTGATTACACGCAGCACATACCACTTGGTTTCCACCTGCGGAATAGTAGTTGTATCTGTAACAGCTTCCATTAAAATAATTGTTTGTAGATGAAACGCAACCCATTACCTGTTGCAAAATCCATAATTAATATAATGAGGGTAATTATCAGCGTAGCTACCAATACAATCATTGTGGATTGCTGCAACTGCACCCAAGTAGGCCAGGCCACTTTTTCGCTTAGTTCGCGAAAACTGTCTTTTACGTAGGCGGTAATCTTATTCATACAATTTGTTTTGCACGGGCAGAGAGACTCGAACTCCCATCAACGGTTTTGGAGACCGCTATTCTACCATTGAACTATGCCCGTATGAATCAAAAGTCACCGGTTGTTCGGAAATATCCTGACAACCAATGACTTTTGAGAATACAAATATAAGCGATTACTTCAGGATCTCGGTAACCTGTCCGGCACCCACAGTACGCCCACCCTCACGGATAGCGAACTTAAGACCTTTTTCCATCGCAATAGGCTGAATCAACTTAACAGTAAGTTTGGTATTGTCTCCAGGCATCACCATTTCAGTTCCAGCAGGCAATTCTACTTCACCAGTCACATCTGTAGTACGGAAATAGAACTGAGGGCGATATTTTTGGAAGAACGGAGTGTGACGTCCCCCTTCTTCTTTGCTCAATACGTAAACCTCAGCTTTGAATTCCGTATGTGGAGTAATAGATGCAGGCTTCACGATAACCTGACCGCGACGGATCTGTGTTTTTTCAATACCACGAAGCAACAATCCGGCGTTGTCTCCAGCCTCACCTTCATCCAGGATCTTGCGGAACATTTCAACACCAGTAACAGTTGAGGCAAGTGGCTCAGCAGTCAATCCTACGATTTCAACTGATTCACCCACTTTAATACGACCACGCTCAATACGACCTGTAGCAACTGTACCACGACCTGTGATAGAGAATACATCCTCTACAGACATCAGGAAGGGTTGGTCAACAGGACGGGGAGGAAGCGGGATATAAGTATCAACCGCTGCCATTAATTCATCAACTTGTTTCACTGCTGTTGCATCACCATCAAGGGCTTTGGTAGCAGAACCTCTGATGATCGGTGTGTTAGCACCATCAAAACCGTAGAACTTCAACAGGTCGCGAATTTCCTCTTCAACCAGATCAAGCAATTCTGGATCATCTACAAGGTCAACCTTGTTCATGAACACAACGATCTTAGGTACACCTACCTGACGAGCAAGAAGGATATGCTCCTTAGTTTGTGGCATTGGACCATCCGTAGCAGCCACAACAAGAATTGCACCGTCCATCTGGGCGGCACCTGTAATCATATTTTTTACATAGTCAGCGTGACCAGGACAGTCCACGTGTGCATAGTGACGTTTCTCAGTTTGATACTCAACGTGAGCTGTGTTAATGGTGATACCACGCTCCTTCTCTTCAGGGGCAGCATCGATTTCTTCGTACTTCTTGGCCTGCGCCATACCTTTTGCAGCCAAAATTGTAGTGATGGCAGCAGTCAGGGTAGTTTTACCATGGTCGATGTGCCCAATGGTACCTACGTTAACGTGGGGTTTGTCCCGCTTAAAGGTCTCTTTTGACATTTTTATCGGTTTTTAGGTTGTGTTGACAATTTATATTTACAAAATTCTTTTTACTTCTTGAGCCGTTGATGAGAATTGAACTCACGACCTCTTCCTTACCAAGGAAGTGCTCTACCACTGAGCTACAACGGCTGATATAGCCCGAGAGCCTACTTCCGACTATTCTCAACTTGAGCGGGAGACCGGGCTCGAACCGGCCACCTGAAGCTTGGAAGGCTACCGCTCTACCAAATGAGCTACTCCCGCTTTTGGACCCCTTTCGGAACCGTCGTGATTTCAATTTTATCTTAACAATTTCGTTGTTCTTGTAACGTTGAAATTGTTGTGGGCAAGGATGGATTCGAACCACCGAACTCCGAAGAGGACAGATTTACAGTCTGTTGCCGTTGGCCACTTGGCTACTTGCCCGCCCTGAGCCACCTGCCAGAATCGAACTGGCGACCTACTGATTACAAATCAGTTGCTCTACCAGCTGAGCTAAGGTGGCCTGTTTTCTTTGCCAATTGCTGGTGAGTTGGCCAAACCAGATCGCACGAGATCAAATTCACCCAATCCGGGCAATAAAGAGCTACCCCAAAAATTTGGGAAGGCAAAGTTAAGGGAATTTGGAAACTGGAAAAATTTTAAGTCGATTTTTTACCCGTTCCCGGCATAAAAAAATCAATGCGGCCAATAAACCTAGTTGGTGGTCAGTTCACGATCTTTTTTCCGCTTCATATATTTGGTTATGGAGGCAAAAGCATCCCCAACGGAATGCTCAAAATTTTTACTGGTAGCTTTTACAAAAAAGTCATAACGTGGTATGTGCACCCGAATTTCCACGACCTTGTCTTTAATATGGTGAGCCATATTATCCAGTTTGAGAAAAACACAAACATCTGTAATTCGACTTTCGAAATTGGATAACCTCCCTATTTTTCTTTTCACTAACTCAATCAAATTAGTGGCGGGTACAAAGTGTACTGTTTGGATTTTTGTGTTCACGACTGAAAAATTTAGTTACGGGTAATTTACATTTTTCCCCAAACTATTGCAAAAAATCAGCATCCATATTAACAGGCCCTTAACGACGGGGATGGGCCTTTTTGTGGACCTCCTTCAGCTTTTCAATTGTATTGTGAGTATACACCTGCGTTGCGGCCAAACTGCTGTGGCCCAACAACTCTTTAACAGCATTTAGATCGGCCCCATTGTTAAGCAGGTGTGTTGCAAAACTATGCCTAAGCACGTGTGGACTTTTCTTTTGAACAGTGGTTGCAGCCGCTAATACCTGATTGACCAATTGCCAGGCATAACGAGGATACATTCTTTTACCCTTTTCGGTAAGCAATAAATAGGAATCCTTCTCTGTAAATAATTGGTCCCTTTTAAATATATAATCCTTAATCACTTGGATTATTGCTGCATGGAGCGGAAGTATGCGTTCTTTATTTCCCTTACCTAACACTTTTAGTTGCCCCCGGTCCAATTCCACTTGTTGGTCTTTTAAATTAATTAGTTCGCTCAAACGCATTCCCGTGTAATAAAACAAGGTAACCAACAGACGTGTATTCATTCCCTTCCAATCTTCACTGGACACTGCCACCAATTCTCCTAGCGCCACCGCTTCATCTTCCTTAATAAAAACGGGAAGTGATTTCCCCATTTTTGGGGGCGTAATTTGTGACATGGGGCTAATGGACAATACCCCGTTTCGGATTAATAATTTATAAAAAGACTTTAGTGCGGAGATCTTCCTTATAATACTGCGAGGAGTGACTCCCGCATCACGTAAGGAAGCTAGCCAACTTCTGATGAAGGAGGGACTAACTTGGGAAATGCGCTCCACATTCATTTCCTGCGCCAAAAAATGAGACCAGTCAAACAGATCTTTACGATAAGCTGTTTGTGTATGTGCAGAGAGCCTTCGTTCAAACTTAATGTGGTCGATAAACTGATCAATCAACGCTCCAATGGCTTCCTCCTTTTGCATAATTAAAACTACAAAACTTATGAGGCCAATAAATAAAAAAACCCGCAGCAGAACCGCGGGTTAGTATTTTTAGTAGTAAAAAAAATTAACCTTCAATCTTACCAGATGCCAATTGTTGGCGATAGATTGCCTTTAATACCTCCCCACGACGCTTTACGGAAGGTTTGGTAAAACTTTGACGTTCACGGAGTTGAATAAGTGTTTTAGACTTTTCAAATTTCTTTTTGTACTTCTTCAACGCCTTGTCAATGTTTTCGCAATCTTTAGAATCGATAATTAACATAAATAATACCTCCTTTAATGGAGGTGCGAAGTTAGGGGAATTTGGAAATAAAAAAAACTACTTGATCTTTTGCCCACTCAAGGCGGCAGAAACAGCCCGGTCCATAACCCTTTCTGCATAAGGGCGGCTAATTTCATTCAAGGCCTCCATTCGCTGGTTTATCAGACTTTTATCTTGCATGGTCAGCGCTAATTGCAAGGCCTGCATAGCAGCCGCGGTTGCTGACAGTTCTTCTTTTGACAACAATGCAGCATGCTTAGTGACAAATTTCTCCGTTGTTTTCATTAGCTGCTCACCCTCAGTGCGCGCCTCAACCAATGCCCTTTTGCTAATATCATCTTTTGCATGAGTGATGCTTTCCAACAATAATCGCTCCACCTCATGATCCGTCAAACCATATTGCGGTTTGATTGCAATTTGTTGTTCAACCCCACTCCGAAGTTCTTTGGCACGGACTGTAAGAATGCCGTCAGCATTGATCACAAAAGCAACCTCTACTTTCGGTAACCCCGCAGGCATCCCCGGTATGCCTGTGAGATTAAACTCCCCCAGCTTTCTATTATCTTGAACCATATCCCGCTCTCCCTGGTAAACAGCTATTCGCATGCTATCCTGTCCATCTTGTTGCGTAGTATATTGTCTGGCTATACGCGAAGGGATCTTAGCGTTGCGCGGAATTAATACATCCATCAGGCCCCCAATTGTTTCAATACCCAAAGAAAGAGGCGTGATATCCAGCAATAAAAAGTCTTTGTTATTCCCAGCCAAAATATCAGCTTGAATTGCGGCACCCAAGGCCACTACCTGATCTGGGTCCAGTGTATCATGAACAGGTCTTCCAAAAAATGCAGTCACCTTTTTTTTGATAGCAGGCATTCGAGTTGAACCGCCCACCAGAACCACTTCATCAATGTTTTGAACAGCAAGCTTCGCATCAACCAATGCCTGTTGACAACAATTTAATGTTCTTTCAACCAAGGGCATTACGATTTGTTCCAGTTGTGTTTGATCAAGTGAAAAAGTTTGTCCTTCCACGATTCCCTCGGCAATGGGATGGGTTGTTAATTGATGTTTGACCTGAATGGCCGCAAGGCGGTAAGACTGTAACGTGGTGCTGTTCTCTTTTTGAGGTCCTTGTACTTCCGGAATTTGTTGTAACCAGAAATCAACAATGGCTCGATCCACGTCGTCACCCCCTAAATAAGTATCTCCATGTGTAGAGAGAACCTCAAAAATCCCATTATTAATTTGAAGTATTGATACATCAAAAGTTCCTCCCCCCAGATCATACACGGCAATGGTTTTGCTTTCCGCTGCTGACACGCCAAGCCCGTAGGCAAGGCTCGCAGCTGTTGGCTCATTAATAATCCGTAAAACGTCTAGCCCGGCTAGTTTACCAGCATCACGAGTAGCTTGTCGTTGTGCATCGTTAAAGTAAGCTGGCACTGTGATTACCGCCTTGGATACTGGCGTTTTAAGCATATGCTCTGCCCTACTCTTCAGTTCGCGCAGAATAAAAGAAGAGAGTTCAATAGGAGAAAAATACTGCTGCTCAACCTGGATTTTTACTAAACCCTCCCTATCCTCTTCACTAAATTTATAAGTAAAAAGATCCTGACTTTTGGCAAGATCCTGATAAGATTTTCCCATCAATCGCTTGACTGAAAAGATAGTTTGAGCAGGTTCAGTTTGCAAAAAAGGGCGGGCTGCCTCGCCAACCGTAATGTTTCCCTGCTTTCCAATATGCAATATAGAAGGGATCAGCGCAAGTCCACTTTGATCTTTTAAAACAAATGGCGTTCTTGTATCAGGATGAACAATTGCAACCAAGCTGTTGGTGGTTCCCAAATCAATCCCCACGATCATTTCTGTTTGCTGCAGACTACCCGTTGCTATATTAATTCCGATTTTAGGCATATACTAACTAAAAACAGGAGGCAAAAGTAACGCTTATAAAGCAGTAAAGGTTCAACTTCTTAGCGGGGTGAATGCCCACTTTCTTTAGTACCGCAAATGATAGTGTGAAATTTAAACGGGGTCCAAACCTGTTAATGTTTGACACAGATTGGCATATTGTAAAAGGGGTATATTACATTTGCGAAAACTAATCTTTAATGAATTTGCTGGACGAACTGAGTTGGAGAGGTATGATTCAGGATATCATGCCAGGTACCCGGGAACAATTAGAAAAAGAAATGACAACCGGATACATTGGCTTTGATCCAACAGCGGATAGTCTGCATATTGGCAGCCTAGTTCCCATACTGCTGCTGGTTCATCTTCAAAAAGCTGGGCATAAGCCCATAGCCCTCGTTGGCGGGGCCACCGGAATGGTTGGTGATCCCAGTGGAAAAAGTGAAGAAAGAAATTTATTGAATGAAGAGACCCTGCAACGAAATATAATTGGAGTAAAAGCGCAACTTGCGAAATTCTTAAACTTTTCTCCCTTACTGCCCAATGCGGCTGAGTTAGTAAATAACTACGATTGGTTTAAGTCGATCACTTTTATAGATTTCCTTAGAGATACAGGAAAGCATATTACGGTCAACTATATGATGGCCAAGGATAGTGTTAAGAAAAGGATCGAAGGTGATTCGGGAATTAGCTACACTGAATTTGCTTATCAACTTATGCAAGCCTACGATTTCTATTGGCTGCACCAACATAAACAATGTAAACTCCAAATGGGTGGAAGTGATCAATGGGGCAACATGACTACCGGCACAGAACTGATTCGAAGAAAATGCGGAGGCGAAGCATTTGTATTCACCAATCCGTTAATGACTAAATCAGGTGGTGGAAAGTTCGGAAAAACGGATGCAGGGAATATTTGGCTTGACCCCGCCAAAACTTCCCCTTACCAGTTCTATCAATTTTGGCTCAATGCGAGTGACGCTGATGCAACACGTTGGATAAAGCTATTCACGTTTATGACGCAGGAAGACATTGAAAAGATCACTGAATTACATGAACAAAATCCCGCTGCTCGGACACTCCAACGAATAGTGGCCGCCGAAATCACCAGTTTTGTGCATGGTCAGGAAGAGTTGACCAAAGCGATTGAAACCACTGAAAAATTATTTTCCAATCAGCAAGCCCCAATTGAGTCTTTAGCTGAAGCTGACCTGGAACAAATACAAGGAATAGTAAAAGTTGAGATTGAACGCAAGATCCTTAAAGAAGGAGTTGATATGGTAACATTATTAGCCATTACTGGCATATTCCCCAGTAAAGGAGAAGCCAGAAAAACAACTCAAGGGGGTGGAGTAAGTATTAACCGAAAAAAAGTAGAAACTGTAGACTTTATAGTAAATGAATCCTTTCTTCTTCACAACCGGTATATCCTTATTCAAAAGGGAAAAAAGAATTATTTCCTGATAACTGTAAAAGCGGTTTAACATGTCAAATTCCGTTTGGGGCAAAAGCCGAACTGCCCTATTTTTGCACTCCCGTTTACGGAATTGGATTGACCCATGGTGTAACGGTAGCACTACAGATTTTGGTTCTGTCTGTTAAGGTTCGAATCCTTATGGGTCAGCAAATTGAGAACATTAGCGGATCACTGAGCTCCGTAGGAGCGAAGTAATCCTTATGGGCCAGCTGTAAACCCTGGCAACATTGCCAGGGTTTTTTATTCGAGAGGCATGCAAAGCTTGCTTTTAATCTGCCTAATCTCCCATTTCACTCAAACACTGGGCCAAACTCTCCCGCCAATCTCTGATAGTTACCCCGTAGGTAGCTACAATTTTAGAAGTGTTCAGCACTGACCATGCCGGACGTTTTGCGGGAGTTAAATATTCAGCAGTTGAAATACCCTTTATTGGAGTGGAAGATCCTATCATTTCTCTAATTGCACAGGCAAATTGGAACCAATTAATTACCCCTCCGTTAGAATAATTATATATCCCTGAAATCCAATTGTTTGAAGATGAAATTTGAAGTATTGCATTAGCCAGATCGGCCGCAAATGTAGGAGACCCAAATTGATCCACGACAACACTGACCTGAGGCTTCTCCCCTAAGAACCGAATCATGGTTTTTACAAAGTTTTTTCCAAAGGAAGAATAGACCCACGAAGTACGGATAATTAAAGCATCTGGGTTAGCCAATAGCGCTTGCTTCTCCCCCTCATATTTTGTTTGCCCATATACACTTTGAGGGGATGCTATATCCCTTTCCGTATAGGCTATTGTTGCAGTACCGTCAAAAACATAATCAGTTGAAACATGAATGAACCTGCAGTGATTGGCCGCACAAATTGCGGATAGTACTCCAACCGCTTCGGCATTAATCTGATGCGCCAACAAAGGCTCTTGCTCAGCTTTATCGACAGCCGTATAAGCTGCGCAATTTATCAGCACAGCAGGTCTGCATCCTTTAAAATAATTACGAACAAGTTCAAAATGATGAATAGGCAAATCCTCACGAGACAAGAATAGAAATCTGAACGAGGACCATTTTTTTTCAAGTCTTTGCAGTTCCTTACCCAATTGCCCGTTGGCACCAGTTACCAATACCAATGGCCTATTATCATTTACTTCATTCACGTTTCTTAAAAATAAAAGGGGGAATCAAAATCACTGAGCATAGGAAGCGTTTGGTCCTTATCCGACACGATCTCTTTTCCTGGCTGTATTTTCCAATCAATATCAAGGCCAGGGTCAGAGAATAGGATTCCTTGCTCACTGGGCTTATTATACAATGCGTCACACTTGTATAAAACCACAGTCTGCTCACTGAGTACAGAAAATCCATGCGCAAAACCACGAGGCACCAGTAGCTGCTTTTTATTTTCACTACTTAATTCAAGGGCAAACACTTGCCCATAGGTTGGGGACCCTTTTCTGATATCAACAACCACATCCAAAATACTTCCCCGTACCACTTGAATTAGTTTTGTTTGTGCATGAGGTGGGGTTTGAAAATGCAATCCACGGATCACCCCATAACTGGAGGAAGATTGATTGTCTTGTACCCAATGAAAATCAAACCCCTGCTCCTTGAAAGTATTTTGGTTGTAAGACTCGAAAAAATATCCACGACCATCCCTATGGACTTGGGGTTCAAAGATGAGCAAACCAGGAAGTTGAGTAGTAGTAAATGACATGTTAAATAGTCCAGTATTTTCGATTAGAGATTACACGCTTGTATTCCCCTGTTAAATCTATAACCAGGGAAGTATCACTGGTGCAGTTACAAAAATAGCTTTCTTCCAGTTCTTTAAATACGGTATGATTAACCGCTATGATCATTACCTGATAATAGCCAGTTGGCTGACTAGTCAGTCGCAAACCAGATACCTTCTCAAGATGTTGACCATCAACCAAGGGATCAACCAGTTCAACCTCAATGTTATTTCTCATCAATAATTTGGTCAGTGCCACAGGTTTTGAATTTCGGAAGTCTCTTACATCAGGCTTAAAACTGGCCCCCAGAACCAAAACCCGTTTTTTATCATTTCCAATGATAGTAGATTGAAAATGCTGAAACACTTGAGCAGCTATACGTGCAACCATCCCTTCGTTAATGCGTCTTGACTCTTCAACAAGCGAAGCTTTTCCCCCTTGTTCTTTAATGGCATTAATCAGATAATATGGATCCACGCTAATACAATGTCCTCCGGCAAGACCTGGGCGAAAAGGCAAAAAATTCCATTTTGTAGCTGCCGCCTCCCAAACAGCCCCAGGATCAATACCTAATGTCTCATAAACAGAAGACAGCTCATTCAACAAAGCAATATTTACATCTCGCTGAATATTCTCGGTTAACTTTGCTGCCTCCGCAACCCGAATCGACACACAGGCATGAACACCCGCCATAGTTACTTGCTGATATAATTGAGTCAGGAAGCGTAAAGTAACAGGATCGGATGCCGCCACCAATTTAATAACCGCACCTATATGATGGACTGCATCCCCCGGACTTATTCTCTCGGGGGAATATCCCATTGAAAAATCCTTGTCTAGCTGAAGACCAGAAATCTTTTCCAATAAGGGAGCACAAAATTCTTCTGTACAACCCGGATAAACAGTTGACTCAACCACTACACAATCCCCGTTTTTTAAAAATTTGCCAATTTGCTCAACGGCTTCTTTTAAAAAGCGTAAATCAGGCAAATTGTTTTTATCAACTGGCGTTGGAACCGCAATAATATAAACTGATGCATGGGTCAATTGCAATAGGTCACTGGTAAAAACGGGTAATAAATCAGGAAACTGACCTAACTCAAGCTCATGATTTGAATCATACCCCTCTTGCAACTGCTGGATACGGACTGGATCGCTATCATAACCAATCACACTAAATCGTTCCGCTAACCGAAGAGCAAGGGGCAATCCTGTATAGCCCAAACCGATAACTGCTATCGAGTCAAACCTATCGAGAAATCGGTTAAGCGGTTTGTCAGACATAAAACTAATTATCCAATAAATTCCAAAACGGCACCGGAAATGGCAGCTAATTGCTCTTGATCTAGTTCCGTATGAATCGGAAGGGAAAAAACACGTTCCGTTAGCCAATCTGTTACTGGCAGGTCAGGAAGCGAAGTTCCTGAGAGACCAAACATTTTTTGACGATGGCCAGGCACAGGATAATAGATCATGGAAGGAATTTGCCTTTCGCTGAGAAAGGCTGCTAATTGATCACGATCTACTCCTTCAAGCAGCAAGGTGTATTGGTGGAAAACATGATCTGCATAAGGAGCCCTGTAAGGAGTAGTCAATGACGCGCAAGAGGCAAAAGCCTGGTCATAAAAATCAGCGGCTGTTTTACGGGCCAGGTTGTAAGAATCAAGATACTTCAACTTTACTGATAATAGGGCAGCTTGTATAGCATCCAATCGGCTATTGCAACCCACCACATCATGGTAATAACGTTTGCTTTGTCCATGATTAGCAATCATAGCTATGCGGTTTGCTAATGCATCGTCATTAGTGAATATTGCCCCTCCATCGCCAAAGGCCCCTAAATTTTTTGAGGGATAAAAGGAAGTGCAACCAATATGTCCAATTGTGCCCGTCATCTTTTTTACCCCATCACTAAACTGGTATCGGCCTCCGATTGCCTGTGCATTGTCCTCAATAACAAACAGATTGTGCTCCTGAGCTATCTGAAGAATTTCTTCCATCGGCGCAGACTGCCCATATAAATGAACCGGCACAATAGCTTTGGTTCGCAGGGTAATAGCCTTCCGCAAAGAGGCAGGATCCATACAAAAAGTATGTTGATCCACTTCAACAAAAACTGGTTTCAACCTCAATAAGCCGATTACTTCCGTGGTTGCGATATACGTAAAAGATGGAGTTATCACTTCATCGCCAGGTTGTAAACCCAAAGCCATCATTGCAATTTGCAAAGCATCCGTACCATTGGCGCAAGGAATTACATGCTTAACACCCAAATAAGCTGACAAGGATTGAGAAAAAGCAGCAACAGCAGGCCCGTTGATAAAGGCGCTACTCTCCATCACCTGTTGAACGGCATCATCTACTTCTTGTTTAATTCTGAGATACTGTGTTTTAGTATCTACCATTTGAATGGGGCGCATAGCTTAATCAATGATTGACAAAAGTAACGAAATGAATACAGTTCAATCTAATGCAACTAACTTTGCAACACCTTAAACGAATAGCCTTGTACCTGGTGTTTTACCATATTTTTTTATTGTTTTTTAAAATTTGTCTTTGGGTGGCCGCGCCCTTCCATGGCAAGGCAAGGTCCTGGGTAATGGGACGAAAAGGGGGATTAAAAAAAATGCGATCTCAAATTAATCCTCAGGATCGGGTAATTTGGATGCATGTAGCATCACTTGGCGAATTTGAACAAGGAAGACCACTGATTGAACAACTAAGAACAGCATATCCTACGCATAAGATACTACTCACTTTTTTTTCGCCCTCCGGCTATGAGGTACAAAAAAATTACAAGGGAGCTGACTGGGTGTTTTATTTGCCCATGGATGGACCTAAAACCGCTAAACGTTTTTTGGATATTGCACACCCTGAACTGGTTCTTTTTGTCAAATACGAGTTCTGGTTTTATTACTTAAAGAAAATAAGCTACAGGAAAATACCTCTCTTGCTGATCGCCGCGCTATTCAGAAAAGAAATGTCTTTTTTTAGATGGTATGGAGCTATCTACAGAAAAATGGCAGCTCGATTTGATCATTTGTTTGTGCAGGATAAGCAATCGCTAGCCTTACTGAATAAAATGGGATTGGGATCGATCAGTTCCATTGCAGGAGATACTCGATTTGACCGGGTAATTGAGATCGCCGAAAACCATACATCTTTTAAGGTCATAGAACAATTTAAAGGAGATAGTTCATTACTTGTGGCTGGCAGTACCTGGCCTGGGGATGAAAGGGTCATAGCACGTGCGTTTGAAAATCCTGCCTTATCCGATCTCAAGCTTATCATTGCTCCTCATGAAGTAAATGTCAACCATTTGAAAGAGCTGCAATTACTTTTCCCAACAGCTCAATTATTTTCAACCTATCAGCACGCCCCTACCCCAGCTACCTCTGTATTAATTATCGATTCGATTGGAATACTTTCTTCGCTTTATCGTTATGCTACCTTTGCCTATGTAGGCGGGGGCTTTAAATTTCCTGGCATTCATAATATCCTCGAAGCGGCTGTTTATGGAGTGCCCGTTTTTTTTGGACCGCACCACCAGCGATCTCTGGAAGCTGTTGAATTGATCGCCATCAAGGGCGCGATAGCCCTGCAAACCGATGAGGATCCCGGTAATATGCTTGGGCTTCACCTAAAATCATTACTTACTGATCCTTTAAAACTTACTAAAATGGGTGATGCAGCTTACCAATATGTTCACTCAAAAAAAGGAGCCACTGCAACGATTATGGATTTTATCAGAAAAAGATGGGCATTCAATTAAAGTCACTGTACCTTTCAACATAATTCTGCAATAGATGTTTATAGAACCCAATAATAGTGGTGAAAGAAAAGGAAGCATAGAAGTAATATGCGGATCAATGTTTAGTGGAAAAACAGAGGAACTGATCAGACGCCTTAAACGTGTTCGGATTGCCAACCAGCGCATTGCTGTTTTCAAACCATTTATTGACAATCGATATGCGGAAGAAAAGATCGTATCCCATGATACAAACTTTTTTGACTCAATCCCCATTCGGATATCAAAAGAGATTTTTAATAAAATCGAGAATGTCGATGTTGTTGGTATTGATGAAGCGCAATTTTTTGACCCGGAAATTGCTGACTGTTGCGACTTATTGGCATTCCGGGGAATTCGCGTAATAGTAGCAGGATTAGATATGGATTATTTAGGGAAACCATTTGGTCCAATGCCACAAATCCTGGCAAAGGCAGATTATGTAACAAAACTGCATGCGATCTGTCAACAATGTGGCGGAATTGCCAATTATTCCTATCGAAAAGTAGCGAACGAGGAACAAGTAATGTTGGGCGCAACTGACTCCTATGAAGCGCGTTGTCGCAAGTGTTATCAGCAATCCTAATGTATGAGCCATATTTTTTCTCTCATAAAAAAAGATCTCCTCTTGGAGCTTCGGCAACAATATAGCTTCTATGGCTTGCTGCTTTATGGTGCTGCTACTCTTTTTCTTCTTTTCATGGCCATTGAGTCGCCGGAAGCCAATATATGGAATGGATTATTTTGGATAACACAACTTTTTATATGTATAAACGCAGTGGCTAAAGCCTTTTTACAAGAAAGCAGAGGCAGAATGCTTTATTACTTTACACTTAACCACCCTACCAGCTTTATCCTTGCCAAATTATTTTACAATGGTATATTGATGTTGGCGATGAGCGCCATCAGTCTCCTGTTTTTCTTAGTATTGATGGGAAACCCGGTAGATAAGATGGGAGCTTTTGTTGGAATGGTTTTTTTAGGAGGCTTTAGTCTGAGTTTAGTTTTTGGCTTTTTGGCGGCCATTGCCGCCCGTGCTCAACAAAATGCCGCTGTGATGGCCATTATGGGCTTCCCAGTAATAATTCCGCAAGTGGTGTTATTGATGAGACTATCCTCAACCGCATTTTCTCCCTTAGTAAGCATACCCATTCCAACCATTTTGTTGTTACTGGCACTGGATGCACTGGTTATCTTGTTAGCCGTGATTCTATTCCCGTTTTTGTGGAAAGACTAAGTGTTTAATCTGCCCTTTTGATCCTATCTCCTTAATTTTGCAGTGGAAATTCATGAAGAAGCATTGGTGGAAGATATTGACAATCTTATTGCTCGCCTACACATTTATAGCGGGCTTGTTGGGACCAGTACCCCGACTTCCCCCACTGCAGGAAACCATTCGCAATCTTTATTTTCATGTTTGCATGTGGTTTGCCATGATGATACTTTTCATGATCTCTCTAGTTCATTCTATTCGTTATCTCAGCACCCTGCAGCCCAAGCTTGATCGCGCAGCTCGATTATATGCAGGAACGGGGATCCTTTTTGGGCTATTAGGGTATGGGACTGGTGCTATCTGGGCTTCATTTACTTGGGCAGATCCCAATATTCCCCTACTCGATTCTTTTAGCACCATCGCAAGGGATCCCAAACTTATTGGAGCAGCGGTTGCCTTATTGGTTTATGCTGCATATATGATTCTCAGAGATTCCATAAACGATATAGACAAAAGAGCAAGGATAAGTGCTGTTTACAACATATTTGCTTTTGTGCTGTTATTCCCGGCCATATGGATTCTTCCACGCGTGCTTCCCAGTCTGCATCCTGGAAATGAAGGCAATCCTGCTCTCGATGTTGAAAATGACATTAGCGCTGATATGCGAATTGTCTTCTACCCTGCTGTAGTAGGGTGGACGCTTTTAGGAATTTGGATAACCCAGTTAAAAATTCGCTTACAGGTGCTTGCCGGTAAAAAATTTGGATTATGAAAAAATTATTACCCCTTGCTGCCATATTTCTCCTGTTTAATCAACCACTATTAAGTCAAGCCCCTAAAGCTGAAATGGCCCACCTGATGCGAAGTGATGGCCGTATTTATGTTGTTGTTGCCGTTATGTTAGCGATTCTCGCCGGGTTAATTCTCTACCTGATTCGACTTGACAGAAAGATTGCTAAAATGGAGAACTTAAAATAAGCCAATACAAAACGATTGCTCAAACAAAAAAACAATTTATGTCGGACAAAAATTACAGTTTTTTCGGAGCCGTAGAAAGAAGTTTCGATAAGGCTGCCCGATTCACAAAATGGGATTCTGGATTACTCAATCATATCAGACAATGTAATGCGGTGCTTCAGCTTCGATTCCCGATCAAAAGAGACAACGGAGAAATTGAAGTAATCGAAGCTTATCGTGTCCAGCATTCTCACCATAAGACTCCTTGTAAAGGAGGAATTCGATTTGCTGCTGAGGTCAATCAGGATGAAGTGATGGCCCTAGCCGCGTTGATGACCTATAAATGCACCATTGTGAATGTTCCTTTTGGTGGAGGAAAGGGGGGGATCAAAATAGACCCAAAAAAATATTCGGTTGGTGAATTAGAGCGCATTACCCGACGTTATACATCAGAGCTGATCAAAAAGAATTTCATTGGCCCTGGAATTGATGTACCAGCGCCGGATTACGGAACCGGAGAACGCGAGATGTCTTGGGTGCTGGATACCTATGTTTCTATGAGATCTGGCGAGCTGGATGCAGCTGGTTGCGTGACCGGTAAACCAATCACGCAGGGAGGTGTGAGAGGAAGAAGAGAAGCCACTGGCCTTGGTGTATTCTATGGCACCAGAGAGGTTTGTAATATCCCTGACATCATGAGCAAACTAAGTTTGCCATTAGGTATTGAAAATAAGAGGGTCATTGTCCAGGGTTTGGGCAATGTGGGATATTGGGCAGCTCATTTTTTTCAGCTTGCAGGCGCAAAAGTAATAGCCTTAGCCGAATACGAAGGAGCCATATTTGATGAAAAAGGATTAGATGTTGAAGCTGTATTTCAACATCGGAAAAAATCAGGGTCAATATTAAATTTCCCCGGAGCTAAACACATTAAGCATGCTAATGAAGCCCTTGAGCTTGAATGTGACATTCTTATCCCCGCCGCTTTGGAGAACGTGATCAATGAGGAAAACGCCCCCCGCATAAAAGCTAAGATCATAGGAGAAGGGGCCAATGGTCCATTAACCCCTGAGGCAGATGACTACTTTGCTAAAAAGGGAACCATTGTAATTCCTGACATGTATTTGAATGCAGGAGGGGTAACCGTATCCTATTTCGAGTGGCTTAAGAATTTAAGTCATGTCAGATACGGTAGAATGGAGAAGCGCTTTACTGAAAACGTACATAGCAGCATCCTGAACCAAATTGAAGAATTGACAGGGAAAAAATCAAATGCTCACGCCAGGGAATTAATTATGCGCGGCCCTGATGAAGTAGATTTTGTTTATAGTGGATTGGAAGAAACCATGATCAACGCAACACATGAGATCATGACCGTATGGAAAGAAAACCCTGCCATACCCGATATGCGTACCGCAGCCTATGTTGTAGCCATTAACAAGGTTGCAATAATCTATGCTGAGCTAGGGATATTTCCATAAAAATTCCTTTAATACAAAATTAAAGCTGTCCAGGTCGGACAGCTTTTTTTATCTGAAAAAGTGGTACTCCTCTTTCAGTCAACAGCCAGTACCGGCTGAAATTTGCCCCAACCCCACCTTGAATCCCGCTGCGGATAATAAGTACTATAACGTTCCAGCAGAGTTAAAATCTGATCCCGAGAGTAGTAAGGGAATCGGCTCCATACTAATGCTGTCATAGCTGCCATTGACACGGTTGCCACTGATGAACCTCCAATGGTGGAGGGCTCATTTCCACGATCCGCAACTGTTAGAGGATGGGTTGCATCCCCGGCCCGTTCCATCTCTACCACAAAATCAACTTCGGGGCCAGAATGGCATAGTGTGCAGGCTTCAAAATTTGTGAATTGTTTTACTCCGGTAACAGCTTGCACTTCCGGAAGTGTTGCCGGGAAAACCACACCCGCCCAATTTGCCGTAAATGCAAAAGAAGTACCTGCTGCACAAAAAATCAATTTTCCTTTGGCATGTGCATATTGGATGGCATCTCTTATTTGGGAACTGACCGTTATTCTACCCATACTCATGCTGATCACTTTCACATCTGCACGTTGCGCCGCCGTAGTGAATGCATCGCTTACCCCTTTTACTTCTCGGGCCTCATCAATAAAAACATCTGCAGCTGCTCTGCAGGTAACCAAGTTGGAATTGTAAGCAATTCCCACCATATTTCCGCTGATTCCCCTGGGTGCAGCCAATACCCCAGCCATTGCCGTCCCATGACCGCATCTGTCCTCCGGAGTTTCAACAGGGCCCAGGTTGATAATACCTAAGAATCGTTTTCGGGGCAATGTTACCAGCCGCTCCAGGGTTCTGGCACCTGAAAATCCCTGATTAAAGTTGACACCCAGACATTCTTGATCATAGCCAATTCCTGTATCGATCAAAAAAACTTTAATGCCCTTTCCCGATACATAGCGCCAGGCATCCAATATCCCATGTGCTGGATAATTCCATGATGCTTTTACGTTTGGCGTAACAACACCATAATGCACACCTGGTACTAAACCGCGGGTAGGAAGATTACTGGCGCACCCACTGAATCTCTGGTCCTCTACAGCAAATAAAAGCTGATCATATTCCATGGGTTCCACATAACGCACCAATGGAGACTGTAACAAATAAGATAATGAGTGGGGATTTTTTAGCACGATATTAATAACTGGAAGAACATGCTCCTCCCAAGGCAAAATAGAGGTCAATGCCAACGCAGGATTAAGCCTCTGTTCAAGAAGTAAAAGTTCCTCTAATAAAATCTGTTTGGCGTCCAACCACTCCCTTGCCTTGATATCAATTGTGGCTAATTGGTCTTCCCGAAACGATTTTGCTGCGATCTGATAACCCACCGATACAACTCCATTACTGCGTTGTATGGCTGACCAAAGTAGAGCAGGAGATACAGATGCCCATTCGAAATTTCCTTTATTAATAAGCGATTGCTGAATAATTATCCGAAGTGTATCAACAGTTGATCTTTTATTTTGTGTACTATCAATAATGCTTACAGAATCTGTTTTTCTGCAACTCAGAATCAGCAAGCAGACTAATAGCGAAAGGAGCAAATTTCTCATAGGAATAGTTTGACCGAAAGTCTAATCGGTAACTATTCTATTCAACAAGGTACTTACACAGAAAAATCAGGTATTTTTTCAAGTGCAGCAAGCTGGCCATTTACTCGCTTCCAGCCATGACAAATAGGGCCATTCACAATAATCATATAAGAAACTGGAACACCCATATTATATTGTATCACTTGCTCCAACACAGTGTGGTCTAATTTTACCGAGGGCGCTTTACATTCAATCAGCATCCAGGGTGCAAGACCCTTGTCGTAGATCAAAATGTCAAATCGCTTGGTGACCAAGCCTACTTGAATGCTTTTTTCAACAGCAATTAACGAAACCGGATAATGATGCTTATGTACTAAAAGTTGAAGAAATTGTTGGCGCACCCACTCTTCAGGTGTGCGTTGCACCCAACTTTTACGAAAAGGATCAAAAAGTTGAGCTACTCTACCCTGTTGGCGCTCATGTAATTCTACTGCAGGATAATCTAACTCAATCATGAATCGAAGTTAATTGGTTAACTTTATGTCATGAAGACAAAAGAAGATATAGTACAAAACTGGTTGCCCCGATACACCGGAGAGAACCTGGATAGCTTTGGGAAATATATATTACTCACCAATTTTAGTCATTACGTAACACTGTTTGCACAATGGAACCAGGTTGAAGTAAAGGGAATTGGCAAGCCCATGCAATGCGCAACGGCCAATGACATCAGTATTATAAACTTTGGGATGGGCAGCCCTACTGCTGCCACGGTAATGGATTTATTAACAGCCGTAGAACCCAAGGCTGTACTTTTTTTAGGAAAATGCGGGGGGCTAAAAAAGCGAAATAAAATAGGCGATTTAATTCTTCCCATTGCAGCCATCAGAGGCGAGGGCACCTCTAATGACTATTTTCCAACTGAAGTGCCAGCCCTTCCTGCGTTCGCCTTACAAAAAGCTGTTTCAACCACGATACGTGACTATGAGGTAGATTATTGGACGGGTACCGTATACACCACCAACCGACGTGTTTGGGAACACGATGAGGAATTCAAGGAATATTTACAAAAAATCAGGGCTTATGCAATTGACATGGAGACTGCAACCATTTTTGCTGTTGGCTTTTACAATAAACTCCCCACAGGTGCGCTTTTATTAGTCAGCGACCAACCCATGATACCAGAAGGGGTTAAAACAGAGGAAAGCGACAAAGAGGTTACCCGAAAATATGTGGAGGACCATCTCCGCATTGGAATCGATTCGCTCAAACAGTTGATCAACGACGGATTAACGGTTCGCCACCTAAAGTTTTGATAATCTGCTAACTGCAATTACCGTTTCAAATAAACTTGGAAACGGCTCTTCGATTTCTTACCTTTGCGCACTTATTAAAAGCAGTCCTGCCAACCAAACCCGGCGCCGTAAGGCCGGAGAGGAATCTTTAGGATCAGTGCCTTCCGTTCGGAATGCGTTTGCAGAATTGGTAGAAAATACTAACGCATGAAGCTTTCGCAATTCCGTTTTGATTTGCCTCTTAATCTTATTGCGCAGACACCTGCAAAAAAAAGAGAGGATTCCCGTTTGATGGTGGTTCACCGTCACACTGGTGTAATTGAAAACAAGCATTTCCGTGACATCATGGATTATTTTGATGACAAGGATTGCTTTGTAGTGAATAACACCAAGGTTTTCCCTGCACGTATGTACGGGAGGAAAGAAAAAACAGGAGCAAAAATTGAAGTATTCCTGCTGAGAGAATTAAACAAACCCAACCGCCTTTGGGATGTGATCGTAGACCCTGCTCGTAAAATAAGAGTGGGTAACAAACTGTATTTTGGAGATAACGAGGACCTGGTTGCGGAAGTAATTGACAATACAACCAGCCGAGGAAGAACCATCCGTTTTTTATGGGAGGGTGATGAAGCCAGTTTCAGAGCGCAGTTAGAAAAGCTGGGCGAAACTCCTTTACCTAAATACATTAAACGTAAACCGGACGAAGAAGACAAAGAGCGCTATCAAACTGTTTACGCAAAACATGAAGGTGCAGTTGCCGCCCCCACAGCTGGTTTGCACTTTAGTAGGGAATTGATCAAGCGTCTTGAGATCAAAGGAATTCGCTTTGCCGAAGTTACGCTTCATACAGGTTTAGGTACGTTCCGCCCGATTGAAGTGGAAGACTTGAGCAAGCATAAAATGGATGCAGAATACTATCGCATCGACGAAGCCGCCTGCAAGATGGTAAACCGCGCCAAAGAATACGGTCACCGCGTTTGTTCCATTGGCACCACCACTATGCGAGCCATGGAATCTTCATTTACAGCACAGAAATTTCTAAAGCCTTCGGAAAGTTGGACCAATACGTTCATTCATCCACCTTATGATTTTAATATCGCGGATGCACTGGTAACCAATTTTCATCTCCCTAAGACCAGCTTGTTGATCATGACCTGTGCTTTTGCAGGATACGAGTTAACTATGGAAGCTTACAAAAAAGCAATCAAGGACAAGTATCGCTTTTTTAGTTATGGAGATGCGTTGTTGATCATTTAATCAGCCAAGGCCAAATACTTCCTTATTCACCTGTAGTGATCATATCAATCGGAGTTCGGTATTTTTCAAACACTTCAAATATCTTTCTCAAAAAAACATAAGCCAACAGCATCCGGCTACTCATCATGCGAATTGCAATCCATTAGTAGCTGTTGTGGCTGCTAAGTCTGCGACAAAAGGCGGTTAATTCCCTGCTGCTGCAGCCTCAGCAATGGGATTGGTGCCAGGCATTTTGCCGATAGAAAAAGTTGGGGATACGCAAATAAACAAAAAAAGCCCCGGCAAAGGGCCGGGGCACTGGAATCGATTACAATGATCATTCAGCTTAGAATGGAAGATCATCTGGCTCGTCAGTATTATCCGGAGCTCCAGAAACTGGGGCTGCTGATTGACCAGTAGCAGCATAACCGCCAGCTGATCCAGCCTCCCCTCTTCCACCCAGTAACTGAACATCTCTTACCCTTAGAGAAAGAGAGGCACCAGGTGTACCATCATTGCGTTGAAAAGATCTTGCCTCTGGCTGTCCCTCTACATAAACTTGTTTGCCTTTGATCAGGTATTGTGAAATACCAGTGCGATCAGTCCAGTAAGCGCAGTCAACCCAGGTTGTTTTCTCCTGTTGGTTTCCTTGGCTGTCCCGGTACCTTTCTGTGTGGGCCACAGTGAAGTTGATGACATTTTTACCATTGACCGTGTTTACCACACAATCTTTACCCAAATTCCCGATGATTTGCATTTTAATCATAGTGCTCGTTTTATGGTTACTAAATTGATTGAACAACTAAATTACTCTGAATTCAATGGATGCGCAAGGGTTCACTGAAAAAACTTATTCATTACCCCCGATACGTGCGCTGGACGGGTCAATAATGGAACCAAAAAAGATAGCATTGAGGAACAATTTTGCACCCCCTAACCAGTAGGCACGGAAATTAGGATTATCCGCAATGTTGATAACCCGGCCACTCCCCAACTGACTTACGGTTACAGCTGCCGTACTGGCAACCGCATCTTTATTCTCCTTACTCATCCAACCACTTTGTATGGGCTGTTCTCCATATATAAATGGCGTAGCATAGGGATTTTTACTTTTTTCAAGGAATATTCGATTGGCTTTGAACAAGGACACAATCGGTAATGAATAACCAAAAGCAAGTGGATGAGACGCATCATATGTAGCCCCCAAAATAGTCCCCCGCACTTGTTGCGCCCCACTTACTTCATCTCTTGTTTCATAAGGCCTGAATTGTGTGCTATCTGTATTGGAGCGAGGGCGTTTGAATGTGGTGTTGGAAATTCCCTGCTGTGCTGCCCAGGCAACCGCCTCTTCCATTGCAATTAATGTACCACCCGCTTGCACCCAACTTTTCAATTTTTCCTTATCTATGGTTGAGTAGGACCCTCCGGCCATGATAATAGCTGTATAACGACTTAGATCAGCCCGATTTAATACTGAGGGTTCAAGATGAGTTAGTTGGATGTCCATGCGTTTATCCAATAAATGCCAAACTTCACCGGCATCCGTTGCATTTACCCCCGCTCCGGTAATTAAAGCAACACTGGGTTGCTGCAGTGCCATGAACTTGCTACTTCCCAAGTCGACCCCCTCACTTGAATAACCAGTAGCTACTGCATAAGCACGTACGCCATAATTGTTAACAAGATCATCAACTAATCTTTCCAAATCCACAGTATTTATTTTTTCCTGCCGAACAGGAATCAGCAAGGTTCCGTAACCAAACGAACGAATCTGGTTAGTGGTTTGGATTTGTATAGGTTGCGTGGCCACTTTCACCAATATATCCGCCTTCAAAAGCTGATTGAGGGCGGCGGGCGCATACAGATGACTCCACTCCATTAGGATAGCCACGGCGTCTTTGGGCAGGCTAAATTCATCTTGCACAGCATGCAAAAAAGATTTTTCACTAAATAAATCAGGTATTTGTTGCGCGCCAGTGAGATTGACCACACTGAGTTCTTTAAAATCAAGCCCATAGGCCAATGGCAAGGTCCAAGCAGTGATATCATAAAACAAACTATCCTGATAGGTTAGTGTTTTTTCAAAAATGGTACGAATCAGGCTGTGTTGCGGCTGGTCCAGCGGCACCAAAATAGAATGGGAAGCAGCAAACTGCTTGTCTGCCATACTAGCAGGAAGACTGTAGATCTTGATTTGATGGCGTTGTAATAACTGTGCAAATTCAAGTAACCGAACAGGGTCTTGCTTATCCCCTACCACATATCCCTTAGTGGAATAGGCTGCTGCTCTAGCGGCAGCTTGTTTGTAAAAGTCTCGTTGGTGCTGTAGCAGTTCCTTTCTTAGTGCTACCGTTCCCCGTAAGGTTGATAAGGCAGTTACAAATTGATTGCGAATGGTAGCAGGAAATGAAAGAAGTCCATTTGCAGTTTCTTGTAGATGACCTCTTGAGGAGGCTTGTTCAAATAAAATACCGATACCCCCATGAATATCAGGATAAGTTGAACCTTTACCATAATAGAAATCGTCATAATTTTCCTTGGTAAAATAGAACGAACCAATACTGTCTAATACCTGTGCATGATAAGCAGCTAATTTGCCAGTTAATACTTGATTATTGGAAGGTGTAAGTGGATTTACACGCGAAGGCACTCCGGGTTGAAAGAAAAATGTTGCATTGGCCCCTTGCTCATGGTGATCTGTAAATACATTTGGCCTCCATGCCTGAAACCATTTTAATCTATTTTGACTCTCAATGTGCACGGCCGGCAACCAATCACGGTTCAAGTCAAACCAGTAGTGATTGAATCTTCCACCCGGCCAAACTTCGTTATACTCTCTGGAATTAGGGTCTGATACCAAATTTTTGCTTTTATGTTGGTTTGCCCAGGTTGAAAAGCGTTGAAGTCCATCGGGATTAAAAGAGGGATCAAATAGGATTACTGTGTTCTCCAACAGTTGATCAATAGCGGGCCCCTGTGCGGCAGCAAGGTAATAGGCAGATAGTAGAGACGCGTTAGCACCACTGGCCTCATTTCCATGAATAGAGTGCCCGATCCAACAAACAACTGGCATTTTTTCAATAGCCGGATCGGATGCAGCAGGATCTGTCAACGCCAAATGTTGCGCACGTATTTCATTTAACTTTTTATGGTTATTAGGTGAGGTGATGATCAAAAGTAATTGAGGTCTTTTTTCGTAGGTATATCCCATCTCTTCGATAGCAATACGTCCAGGTGCTGCTTTGGCAACAGCTTGCATATAATTCACCAGCCGATCGTGCGTAACATGCCATTCTCCCACTTCATGATGAATTATTTGGGATGGCGTAGGAACAACAGGGTCATAGGTTACCCCGGTAGGCAGATAATACGAAAGCGGCTGAGCTTGAGTTACTGAGAACGATAAAATAAAAATCAAAAAAGATAAAACTGCTCGCATGGCAATTGATTTTAAGGTGTTCAAGTTAAGATTATTCACTTAAAAGATGGTCCGTATCTTTGTAATGATGAGTAAGAAAGGTAAAGTATTGGTAGCCATGAGCGGTGGAATTGATAGCACCGTTGCAGCCCTTTTGCTGCATCAGGAGGGTTATGAAGTAGTAGGGATCACTATGAAAACCTGGGATTTTGCCACTAGCGGGGGCGAAAAGAAAGAAACTGGATGTTGCAACCTGGACTCCTTTAATGATGCCCGACAAGCAGCTGTTGAGCATGGCTTTGCGCATTACATACTAGATATACGTGAAGAATTTGGAGATTTTGTTGTGGAGAACTTTGTTGATGAATACCTGGCTGGGCGCACTCCCAATCCTTGCGTGTTGTGTAATACCCATATAAAATGGAGAGCCCTTTTAAAAAGAGCGGATGCCCTGGGATGTGAATTTATTGCCACTGGGCATTATGCAAAAATCAGAAAATATGAAAATGACCGCTATGTAATAAGCAAGGCGGTAGACAATACAAAAGACCAGAGCTATGTACTTTGGGGGCTGCAACAAGATTTGTTGAGCCGAACCTTGTTACCGCTTGGGGGATTTCGAAAAACTGAGATTAGAAAAATGGCTGAAGAATTTGGCTACCCTGCTTTAGCAAAAAAATCGGAGAGTTATGAAATCTGTTTTGTACCCGACAACGACTATCGTGGTTTCTTGAAACGTAATGTAGATGGACTGGAACAACGTGTAAATGGGGGATATTTCATTGATAAAAACGGAACCAAATTAGGAAAACATAAAGGATACCCCTTTTATACAATTGGACAACGTAAGGGACTGGATATAGCGTTGGGAAAACCAGTGTTTGTAACACAGATTGATCCACATAATAACACTGTCACGCTGGGAGATGAAGTTGATCTCGATAAAAATGAAATGTGGGTATCAAAATTAAATTGGATCAAGTATTCACAGGTAGCCGATGGCACGGAAGCCACTACTAAAATTCGATATAAAGACGCAGGAACACATTCTCGTTTATATACAGCCGCCACGAACGTCCGCGTAGCATTTTACGAACCCGCCAAAGGAGTTTCCCCCGGGCAAAGTGCCGTGTTCTATGAGAAGGAGGATGTATTAGGGGGAGGAATTATTCAACGTGAAGCCTTTGAGAAAAACTAACGCACATATCCCGTTTTTTGAAATGCAATTATTTTTGTATTGGATAAAAATCACCCTTTTCATTGCCTTGGCGGTGGCGCTCTCAAGTTGCAGACCCAGCCCCTCGATCGATTTGCAAAAAATATTGGACTCCTATATAGAGAGTGGGAATCTTGGGAATACCAACCCAACACGGGAGGCAGTGGCGGCCCTTATAGGATTGGTTTTTGTATTCGACAATGGATGATTAAACAATTAACAACTATGCGCAAATTCTATCCAATACGATTTCTGTTTTTTCTATTGCTTTTCAGCAGCCAACTGCTAACTGTTGCAAGCGCCCAGTTCTCCAAACATATAATTTGGTTAAAAAATAAAGGAAACAATAGTTATACGCTAAGTAATGCTTCCTCCTACCTCTCAGCAAGATCAATTGCCAGAAGAACGCGCTATTCCATTCAGGTAGATAGCACCGACCTTCCTGTATCTCCAGCTTATGTAGCTGCCATTCGGGCTATTCCAGGTGTTACCCTTTTGAATGTTTCAAAATGGCTCAATGCGCTTTGCATTCAAACCACCTCTCCTGTGGCATTGACCACAATTCAGAACCTGCCTTTTGTGCAACAGGTGGCTGGCTTGGCAGCACGTCCTTCTTCCTTACAGCCCAATAGACCTGATAAGTTTTATGATCAATCGGTTATTTCACCAATAACAGCAACTCAACCTGCTGAAAAAACCGCGGGCGATTTTTATAATTACGGAACCAATGCGGGTTTAGAAATGAAATTACATCGTGCAGAGTTTCTTCATAATATTGGACTACGTGGATCAGGCATGCATGTGGTTTTACTGGATGCTGGTTTTTTCAACTACAACACGCTGCCAGCCTTTGATAGTATAAATCAAAAAGGACAAATACTGAGCACCTGGGACTTTGTGGCAGGAAATACTTCGGTAAGCGAAGACCATCCCCACGGCATGCAATGCCTGTCAACAATCGCTGCCAATATCCCAGGCCGATTCGTCGGGAAAGCTCCGCAAGCCTTCTTTCACTTGTACAGGACGGAGGATGTCAATAGCGAATTTCCAATAGAAGAATTCAACTGGGTTGCTGGGGCGGAGAGAGCAGACAGCGTAGGCGCTGACCTGATTTCATCTTCCTTGGGTTATTATGATTTTGATAACCCCATATTCAACTACACCTATGCACAAATGGATGGCAAAACAACAATGTCGGTGAAAGGAGCAGACCTGGCTGCAAAAAAAGGGCTCATGGTTTTAAACTCTGCCGGAAATGAAGGTACCGGGGCTTGGCGCTATATCATTACGCCTGCTGATGGAGATAGTGTAGTGGCCGTAGGAGCTGTAAACGCTGCGGGAGCTGTGGCCGGCTTTTCCAGCTATGGCCCCACTGCTGATGGTCGTATAAAACCTGAGTTAGCTTCCGTAGGATGGCAAGCAATTGTGCAATCTACTGCTGGAACAATTGGCTCAGCCAGCGGGACTTCTTTTTCTTGTCCCAACTTGGCTGGCCTTGCCACTTGTCTATGGCAAGGATTCCCGGAGTATAATAATGTAAAAATAATTGATGCGCTTAAACGTAGCGCCAGTCGGTATACCAACCCAAACGATAGAATTGGATATGGCATCCCAGACATGAGGAATGCATTTGCTTATTTACTTTCAGAATATGCCACAGTTACTGCTTCAATCAACAATTGTAAAGCAGCTATAACCTGGCGCACAAAAGATGTTGAAGGCATGCAATTTTTGATTGAACGTAAGCTGCCAACCGAAAACACTTTTCAAAAAATAGGCCAATTCAATGCCAGCAGTGGCACTATACTGACCAATAAAACCTATCCGTATCAGGATGCATTGAACGCCATCAATCCCGGTAACATTCAATATAGAATTACGCAGGTGATTGACACCCTAACAGCAACCCGTCAATTGGTTTACCTGGATAGCACCACTGTGACATTGACTAGTCGATGTACTACCTCTGATGATATTGCCTCCCTACTCTGGATTTATCCTAACCCCACTCCTGGAAAAACAAAAGCACAGCTTGTAATAAACAGTATGGAAGCTGCATCGGATTGTAAACTTACTTTACATGACAGAGCTGGACGCCTTCTTGCCACGAAAACGTTAAATAAACCTGCAGGAATTTATCGAGGGGAACTACCGTTTTTACCTGCTTCTTCGGGAGTCTACACCATTACACTCTGGATAGGAAGTACTAAAAGAGAAAGCAAGGACTGGATGGTTAGTTACTAGCTTTTTGTAGCGACCCGTAGCCCCTACTTTTTTATCCTTTGCAATTTCATTTTTATAATCAATGGAAAAAGGCTCTTCCCCATCATATTGTTCTAAGAGGGAAACAGCCCTTTTCAAATATGCGTGATATCTACTCAAATCTCTAACAGTGTTTTGACCGGATCTTTACCGATCAACAATTGAGCGGGATTTTCAAGCAACTCTTTTACACGCACCAAGAAACCAACCGACTCTCTGCCATCGATAATACGATGATCATAACTGAGCGCCAGATACATCATAGGACGAACCACCACCTGTCCTTTTTCAACCGTTGGTCTTTCCTGAATTTTATGCATCCCTAAAATTGCACTCTGCGGGGCATTGATAATTGGTGTGCTCATGAGCGAGCCAAAAACACCCCCATTGGTAATGGTAAAAGTACCGCCTGTCAATTCCTCGGCAGTCAACTTACTATCTCTTGCTTTCACAGCCAACTCCGCTACTTTTTTCTCTACATCTGCCATACTCATGCTCTCAACATTTCTCATTACGGGAACCGTAAGTCCGCGTGGTGTGCTAACCGCAATACCGATATCTGCATAATCGTGATAAAGGATCGTGTCCGCATCAATTGAAGCATTCACTGAGGGCCATTCACGCAAGGCCACTGAACAAGCTTTGGTAAAAAAGCTCATAAACCCAAGCCCCACCCCATGCACCTCTTTAAATTTATCCTTGTAAGCTGCTCTGACAGCAAGGATGGCACTCATATCAACCTCATTGAAAGTGGTCAGCATTGCCGTGCCATTTTTTGCCTCTACCAATCTCTTTGCAATGGTTTTTCGAAGATTACTCATCTTTTCCTTACGCTCCTCGCGGGCAGACAAAGTTTGATTTTCAAATGGGAGCTTACCGGGCTGCTCCAAGGCTTTCAGGACATCGTCTTTTACAATTTTTCCTTGCGGTCCCGTAGGTTTTACCTGAGAAGGATCTACTTTTTTCTCGGCAAGTAAAGCAGAAGCAAGTGGTGTGGCTTTCATCTCAACCGTAGCAGGCTCACTAGCAGCAGACTTTTGTGTTGGAGCAGTAGCCTGAATAGTAGTTACTACGGGAGGCTTGGGAGCGGTGATTTCAATAGTTGCCTGTGGAGCTTTTGCCGTTTCATCTATGGTGGCAAGAAGTTCTCCCATTTTCAGTTGGTCCCCCTCCGCGGCGATAGTAGTTAGCACACCTGCTTTTTCGGCATTGACCTCAAAAGTTGCTTTTTCACTTTCAAGCTCAGCAATTACTTGGTCTCGCTCCACATAGTCGCCTGTTTTTTTATTCCAGCGAAGTAATTGGACTTCTGAAATGGACTCTCCTACTGTGGGTACTTTAATTTCTATCATAGAAGATTACTTAATTAGACAGTAAAGGCAGTTTCGATTAATTCCGCCTGTTCTTTAATATGAATTTTATTATAGCCAGTTGCTGTTGAAGCAGAAGGCTGCCTGCTAACCACTCCAAAGTTTACCCCACGCCATTGCATTTTGAGGTAAGCCGCTGCCCCCATGTTTTGAGGCTCTTCCTGCGCCCAGAACCAAGTAGCACCGGCATAACGCTGCTGTAAAATGTCAAGTTGATTGATCGGCAGCGGATAGAATTGTTCCAGCCGAACAATAGCCAAATCCTTTCTGGCCTCTTTATCACGCTTTTCAAGCAATTCAAAATAAATTTTACCTGCGCAAAGCAGCACTTTTTTAGTCTGTGTAGGATCTACATGCGCATCGTCGATCACCTCTTGAAATTTTCCTTGGCTAAATAGATCTAGTGCAGAATAAGTGCCTGGATAGCGAAGATTTGCCTTTGGAGAAAAGTTGATCAATGGTTTCCTAAATGGCCAGGTCAACTGGCGACGCAATAAATGAAACAGGTTGGCCGCTGTGGTAACATTGGTAACCACCATATTCAACTCTGCAGCCAACTGTAAAAAACGCTCTAAACGAGCACTGCTGTGCTCAGGCCCTTGCCCCTCATAGCCATGAGGTAACAATAAGGTAACCCCGTTCATACGATTCCACTTTTGCTCCCCAGCCGCAATGAACTGATCAATTAGTGTTTGAGCCCCGTTGGCAAAATCCCCAAACTGCGCTTCCCACACCACCAATGCCTGGGGATTTGCTAATGCATAACCATATTCAAATCCCAATACACCGTATTCACTCAATAAAGAATTATAAATTCTAAACTGCCCGGTAGCACCCGGTATTGCGGATAGTCGATTATATGGTTTATCATTGTTTTCGTCGCGCAACACAGCATGACGGTGCGAGAAAGTGCCGCGACGAACATCCTGTCCGCTTAACCGAACATCTTTTCCTTCACGAAGCAAACTTGCATACGCCAATAACTCTGCGGTAGCCCAGTCGATTTTTGACTCCTGCTCCAACAACTTGGCTTTTTCTTGTACTATTTTTTCGACTTTTCGTGAAGGCTTAAAATCAGCGGGCCAGTTAAACAGTGCACGCAACATTTCTCTTATTACCGGCTCCGGCACCGAGGTATCAGGTGAATTTAAAAAATCAGCTGCAGTAGCTCTTCTTAATTTCTTCCACTCCAGTTCGGGTGGCTGATATTGATAGGGCAATGGATTTTGCTTTACCTCATCCAGCCTCTCTTGCAAATCCTGCCAAAACTTTTTCTCCATCTCCCTTGCTAATGACTGTAATTCAGCCCCTCCCTTTTGCAATAGCGTATTGATATATATTTCCCTTGGGTTGGCGTGTTTCTCTATCAGCTGATATAAGTGGGGTTGTGTAAATTTAGGATCATCGCCCTCATTATGCCCATGCCTGCGATAGCAAACCATATCAATGAAAACGTCCTGATGAAATTGTTGTCGATAGGCGGTTGCAATTTCCACACATCGCACCACCGCTTCGGGGTGGTCCCCGTTCACATGAAAAACAGGAGCTTGAATGGCTGCTGCCAAAGACGTGCAATAATCGGAACTCCGCGCATCTTCAAAGTCCGTGGTAAAGCCTATTTGATTATTGATGATAAAATGCAGGGTTCCCCCGGTATGATATCCTTCGAGGTTACTCATCTGTAACACCTCATAGACAATTCCCTGACCAGCTACGGAAGCATCACCGTGAATAAGAATAGGAAGAATTTGATTAAAATTTGACCCATGCATCACATCTGCCTTGGCTCGCGAAAATCCGAGCACAACAGGGTTCACTGCTTCCAGATGCGAGGGGTTGGGCATCAGCTTTAAGCTAATAGTTTTTTCATGGTCAGTTTTCACTTCACTACCATAGCCCATGTGGTATTTAACGTCTCCACTGCCCATGGTTTGATCAACCTTTGCCGTGCCTTCGAATTCACTAAAAATATACGCATAGGTTTTGCCCAGCACATTGGCCAACACATTCAATCTTCCGCGATGTGCCATTCCGATCACCACCTCTTTTACATCATAAGAGGCCGCTGCATTGATGATAGCATCTAATGCCGCAATGGTTGTTTCTCCTCCCTCAAGTGAAAATCTTTTTTGGCCAACATACTTGGTGTGTAAAAATCGCTCAAACATTACGCCCTGGTTGAGCTTTTCCAACACACGTCTTTTCTGTTCAATTGGCAGGGGCTGGAAAAGCCGCTGCTCAATGGCTTCCGTTATCCAGTTTGTTTTTACAGAGTCACTAATATACTTGTACTCAACACCAACGGAGGAGGCGTAAAAAGTTGCCAACTTCTCTACTATAACACGAAGCGAAGCATTGTTTAAACCAATTAATTGACCAGCTTGAAAAGTTCGTTCTAAATCCAATTCACTTAACCCAAAATCTGCCAATTTGATATGCGCACCACGATCTTTACGGGCGCGAATCGGATTGGTAGTTGCAATGAGATGCCCTTTATTTCTATAGCCAAGAATCAGTCGATAAACCTTTAGTTCGTCTTGCCAATTTGATGCAACTGATTCATCTTTTTGGACGGGAACCGGAATAGAAGTTTCACCGGAAAATTTACCTGTGCTTATGGCAAAATCAAAGCCCTCAAAAAACTTTCTTAGATCAGCGTCCACCGATTGCGGATCCTTTATAAAATCCTGATATAGATTTTCAATGTATGCAGGATGCGATTGGGTTACGTAGGAAAAATCCTTCATGAATGCCAAGGTGTTAGATATCCCGGATTTGGGGCACAAATATCGTTCAAAATCCATGAACTCGGAAGTTCTCTAATAGATTAGTGTACAAAGAGATGGGACAAATTTGGTTAAAAAGTAGGTATTCCCTACCTTCGCACCCCTTAAACAAAGCTAGATGGCTAACCATAGTGCTACCAAAAAAGACACCCGCCAGGCTGCCAAGCGTCGTGAACGTAACAAATATTACGGAAAAACTACCCGCAATGCCATCCGCGACCTCAAGGCGGCTGGATCCAGTGAAATGAAGGATCAACTTCCTGCTGTAGCTGCTATGATTGACAAATTAGCCAAGCGCGGAATCATTCACAAAAACAAAGCCGCCAATTTGAAAAGTAAGTTGGCTAAGAAAGCAAATACGGTCAAATAATCTTACTAAATAACCTTACTAAATAATTTTATTAAAGGCACTCCATATGGGTGCCTTTTTTATTTCACTTATTTTTATAAAAAGACAGCTTATGCGCATACTTTTTACATTGGCAATTAGCCTGTTTTTTTCGACAGGCTTTCTTCATGGACAAAATATTCTTCAAACTCATTTTGAAAAAACACAGGGAAATGAAACACCGACCTATGAAGAAATAATTACGTGGTGGAAAAAGGCGGATCAATACTCTCCTCTTTTAAACCTCCAAACAAAAGGGCCAACCGACGCTGGCTTCCCCCTGCACTTAGCAATGGTAAGTAGTAAGGGCTTTAGTTCCATTAGTGCTGCCCGGGAAGCTGGCGCTACCATTATTTTGATCAACAATGGGATCCACCCTGGAGAACCTGATGGCATTGATGCCAGTATGTTGCTTGTAAAAAAGATCATTGATAAAAAAATAACTCTGTCGCCCAATCTAGTGATCGCCATCATCCCGATTTTTAATATTGGGGGATGCCTAAATAGAAGCACAAACTTTAGAGTGGATCAGGAAGGTCCGACAGCATTTGGCTCAAGAGGAAATTCGCAATACTTGGACCTTAACAGAGATTTCATCAAATGCGATTCAAAAGAGGCTTTGTCGTTCAGTTCCATTTTTCAGGAATGCGATCCAGACGTATTTATCGATAACCACGTAAGCAATGGGGCAGACTATCAACACGTAATGACCTTACTCACCAGCCAACCTAGTAAGTTGGGGGGTGTTATGGAGCATTTTCTTAGATCACAGTTTGAACCCGCACTATTTACAGGAATGAAAGAAAGGGGATTTGATATGGTTCCTTATGTAAATGCTTTTGGAAATAAACCGGAAAATGGATGGAGTACCTATTGGGATAGCCCACGCTATACAAGCGGATACGCTACACTCTGGCACAGCTTTGCTTTTGTACCAGAAACCCATATGTTAAAATCATATGATCAACGAGTGATGGCCACGCTTGCCTTACTGGAAACCTTCCTGTCCTTTACTGGAAAAAATGGACAAGAAATAAAGGCCTTGCGCAAAGAAGCAAAGCGCGCAGCGGCAACGGCTGATCGATTTCCGATCAAATGGAAACCAGACAAATCAGGCTTTACTGAGTACACCTTCAAGGGATATGAATCAGGAACTAAGCCCAGCGAAGTATCCGGTCTAAGCAGACTGTATTATGACCGATCAAAACCATTCACTAAAACCATAAAAGTAGTTGACAAATTTGTTCCTGAACTGTACATAGTAAAACCAAAAGCGTATATCATTCCACAGGGATGGTGGAAAGTGATTGATCGGCTCTTAGCCAACAATGTACAAATGAGTAGATTCGAAAAGGACACCACACTGGAATTTGTTGAATGGTATAAAATTGAAGATTACAAAACAACACCGCGGCAGTATGAAATGCACCACCTCAATAGTGACGTAGTGGTGAGCAAGCAATATGCCAGACATCGGTTTCGCAAAGGAGACTGGTATATCCCCATGGACCAACCGGCCAATCGTTTCTTAATAGAAACATTGGAACCGCAAGCTGAGGACTCTTATTTTGCCTGGAACTTTTTTGATGCCATCCTGGGGCAAAAAGAAGGCTATTCCGCCTATGTTTTTGAGGATAAAGCGACTCAATACTTAAGTGAAAATCCTGCACTAAGAACACAGCTGGAGCAACGCAGAGCAGCAGACACAAACTTTGCAAAAAGTGCCCGTGCACAATTGGATTTTGTTTATAGGAATTCACCTTGGGTCGAACCCGACCATAACCGCTATCCGGTATTTAGGGTTTTACAATAATAAATCTTGGGATGTAAATTATAAAAATTATCGCTGCGCTATAAATAGCAATTGGAAGAAATAAAAAAGCCCAACCGGAAACCGATTGGGCTAATAAATATGGCAGCTACCTACTCTCCCGCATTGTTGTGCAGTACCATCGGCCATAAGGGACTTAACTTCTCTGTTCGGAATGGGAAGAGGTGAACACCCTCGGGAAAACCACCATAAGATCTTCACTGCATTGCTGCAGCAATAAGATTAACATATTGGAAAATGTTAGCGAGTACCTTGTTTTCTTTAAAAAAAGAAAAAAAATTAAAGCGTACGGGCAATTAGTACTACTCGGCTTTGATGTTATCACCTTTATACCTGTAGCCTATCAACGTCATAGTCTTTGACGGCCCTTAAAAGTAAACTCATCTTGAGGAAGGTTTCACGCTTAGATGCTTTCAGCGTTTATCCTGTCCGTACATAGCTACTCAGCATTGCACCTGGCGGCACAACTGATACACCAGCGGTACGTACGACCCGGTCCTCTCGTACTAAGGTCATGTCCTCGCAATTTACTTGCGCCCACCACAGATAGGGACCGAACTGTCTTGCGACGTTCTGAACCCAGTTCACGTGCCACTTTAATCGGCGAACAGCCGAACCCTTGGGACCTTCTCCAGCCCCAGGATGTGACGAACCGACATCGAGGTGCCAAACCTCCCCGTCGATATGAGCTCTTGGGGGAGATCAGCCTGTTATCCCCGGAGTACCTTTTATCCTTTGAGCGACGGCCCTTCCATGCAGAACCGCCGGATCACTTTAGCCGACTTTCGTCCCTGCTCGGCTTGTGTGCCTCACAGTCAAGCACCCTTTTACTAATGCGCTCTTCGTACGATTACCAACCGTACTGAGGGTACCTTTGCAAGCCTCCGTTACTCTTTAGGAGGCGACCACCCCAGTCAAACTACCCACCATGCACTGTTTCCCGTTAGGGATTAGATTCTAAATCAAAGAAGGTTGGTATTTCACCGACCGCTCCACCCTACCTGGCGGCAAGGCTTCATAGCGTCCCAACTATCCTACACATCCGTAATTCAAAATCAATGCAAAGTTGTAGTGAAGGTTCACGGGGTCTTTCCGTCCCGTGGCGGGTAACCGGCATCTTCACCGATACTACAATTTCACCGGGCTCGTGGAGGAGACAGTGTTCAACTCATTAGACCATTCGTGCAGGTCGGAACTTACCCGACAAGGAATTTCGCTACCTTAGGACCGTTATAGTTACGGCCGCCGTTTACTGGGGCTTCAGTCAGGAGCTTTGACTTGCGTCGAACACCCTTCCTTAACCTTCCAGCACCGGGCAGGTATCAGGCTCTATACGTCATCTTTCGATTTTGCAGGGCCCTGTGTTTTTGTTAAACAGTTGGTTGAACCATTTTACTGAGACCTACCGAAGTAGGTACGCTTTATCCCGAAGTTACAGCGTCAATTTGCCTAGTTCCTTCTCCACGGCTCACCCGAGCGCCTTAGAATATTCATCCCGTCTACCTGTGTCGGTTTGCGGTACCGGCTGCTATGCTCGCTTTTCTTGGAAGAACTTTCATCGTTACGCTTCACCCGAAGGATCCACTCAGCTATTCCGTCAGCTTATACGACTAGCATTCTCCGTCACTTTTAATGCATAGCAGGCGCAGGAATATTAACCTGCTTTCCATCACCTACCCCTTTCGGGTTTGGCTAAGGACCGGGCTAACCCTGATCCGATTAACGTTAATCAGGAACCCTTAGACTTTCGGCGACAAGGTTTTTCACCTTGTTTATCGTTACTTATGCCTACATTTTCTTTTGAAACCGCTCCAGCATACGTCGCCGTACACCTTCGATGCAGTTTCAATGCTCCCCTACCGATATACCACCTAGTGGCAATCATAGAGCTTCGGTTCGTAGTTTGATGCCCGATTATTTTCCGTGCAAGACCTCTCGACCAGTGAGCTGTTACGCACTCTTTAAATGGATGGCTGCTTCCAAGCAAACATCCTGGCTGTCATAGAAGTCTCACCTCGTTTGATCAACTTAACTACGTATTAGGGACCTTAGCTGCTATTCTGGGTTATTTCCCTCTCGGCCACGGACCTTAGCGCCCGCAGCCTCACTCCCGGAGATATCTGTTAGCATTCGGAGTTTGTCAGGGTTTGGCAGGCGGTGAAGCCCCCTAGCCCAATCAGTAGCTCTACCTCTAACAGACGTCATAATCCGAGGCTGTTCCTAAAAACATTTCGGGGAGAACGAGCTATCTCTCAGTTTGATTAGCCTTTCACTCCTATCCACAGGTCATCCCAGAACTTTTCAACGTTAACGGGTTCGGTCCTCCAATTGGTTTTACCCAACCTTCAACCTGCCCATGGATAGATCACAAAGTTTCGCGTCTACCCCCACTGACTAAGCGCCCTATTTGGACTCGCTTTCGCTACGGCTCCGTTCATAAAGAACTTAACCTCGCCAGTGAGGAGTAACTCGTAGGCTCATTATGCAAAAGGCACGCCGTCACCCATTACTGGGCTCCGACCGCTTGTAGGCACACGGTTTCAGGTACTATTTCACTCCCTTGTTTAGGGTGCTTTTCACCTTTCCCTTACGGTACTGGTTCACTATCGGTGTCTGAGAAGTATTTAGCCTTACCAGATGGTGCTGGCAGATTCAGGCAGGATTTCTCCGGTCCCGCCTTACTCAGGATACTGCTCGTCCTCATCAATTTCTGTTTACGGGGCTATCACCCTCTATGGCTCAACTTTCCAGAAGATTTTACTTGATGATGATTTCTAAATGCAGTCCTACAACCCTCAAGCGGCACGCCGCTCAAGTTTGGGCTATTCCCTTTTCGCTCGCCACTACTCAGGGAATCACTATTTGTTTTCTTTTCCTCCCGGTACTTAGATGTTTCAGTTCTCGGGGTTGGCTCTCTTACGAGTACTATACCTTCAGTATAGTAGGTTGTCCCATTCGGAAATCCAGGGATATAATGCTTGTGTGCAGCTCCCCCCGGCTTATCGCAGCTTACCACGTCCTTCGTCGCCTCTCAGACCCAAGGCATCCACCATGTGCCCTTAATTGCTTTAAAAAAATTAAAAACTAGAATTTGTTATTCTTGTAGTTGTTACCCGACCACATTTCTTCAGACCAACCAAAAAATGGTGTGATTGTTAAAATTGTGATCGAATTGTTAGATACTCATCTAACATTTATTTTCCAATATGTCAAAGAGCTGATTCGCAAATAGCGAACAAGCAGATGTGCTGGACTTGAACCAGATGATTCACCATTATGAATCACATCTAAAGATCTGTGGAGGATATCGGAGTCGAACCGATGACCCTTAGCTTGCAAAGCTAATGCTCTAGCCAACTGAGCTAATCCCCCGATTGTAGTCTGGAGTTGGTAGTTCTGTTGGCAGTTCAGGCAGGGCTTTACATGACCAGGGAACCAGTGACCAAACGAGTTCGTCCTTCAGTAGACCCGAGCAGATTTGAACTGCTGACCCCTACATTATCAGTGTAGTGCTCTAACCAGGCTGAGCTACGGATCTATTTGTTTGTAGCCCCCGTGTTACGGGTTTCCGATACAAAGAACTAAAACAATGAAAGAAGAAGAAACAATAGCAGGTAAGTAAACACTCTAAAAAGGAGGTATTCCAGCCGCACCTTCCGATACGGCTACCTTGTTACGACTTAGCCCCAGTTATTAGTTTTACCCTAGGCGGCTCCTTTCGGTTACCGACTTTAGGTACACCCAGCTTCCATGGCTTGACGGGCGGTGTGTGCAAGGTCCGGGAACGTATTCACCGTATCATTGCTGATATACGATTACTAGCGATTCCAGCTTCATGGAGTCGAGTTGCAGACTCCAATCTGAACTGAGAGAAGGTTTTTGGGATTGGCTTCATATCACTATGTTGCGACCCTTTGTCCTTCCCATTGTAGCACGTGTGTAGCCCTAGGCATAAAGGCCATGATGACTTGACATCATCCCCTCCTTCCTCACGTCTTACGACGGCAGTTTCACTAGAGTTCCCAGCGTTACCTGATGGCAACTAGTGATGGGGGTTGCGCTCGTTGCGGGACTTAACCCAACACCTCACGGCACGAGCTGACGACAGCCATGCAGCACCTTACAAATTGTGTATTGCTACAAAGAGAGCTTTCACCCTCGATCAAAATGCATTCTAGCCTAGGTAAGGTTCCTCGCGTATCATCGAATTAAACCACATGCTCCACCGCTTGTGCGGACCCCCGCCAATTCCTTTGAGTTTCAACCTTGCGGTCGTACTTCCCAGGTGGGATACTTAATGCTTTCGCTCAGACACACACAGTGTATCGCGTATGTCGAGTATCCATAGTTTAGGGCGTGGACTACCAGGGTATCTAATCCTGTTTGATCCCCACGCTTTCGTGCCTCAGTGTCAATATTCGGGTAGCCAGCTGCCTTCGCAATTGGTATTCTATGTCATATCTAAGCATTTCACCGCTACATGACATATTCTGCTGACCTCCACGGTATTCAAGACTGATAGTATCAATGGCAGTTCCCGAGTTAAGCTCGGGGATTTCACCACTGACTTACCAACCCACCTACGCACCCTTTAAACCCAGTGAATCCGGATAACGCTTGCACCCTCCGTATTACCGCGGCTGCTGGCACGGAGTTAGCCGGTGCTTATTCATATGGTACCGTCAGTTGAGTTAGAAAACCCTTTTTTCGTCCCATATAAAAGAAGTTTACAATCCAGAGGACCTTCATCCTTCACGCGGCATGGCTGGTTCAGACTTTCGTCCATTGACCAATATTCCTTACTGCTGCCTCCCGTAGGAGTCGGGCCCGTGTCTCAGTGCCCGTGTGACTGGTCGTGCTCTCACACCAGTTACTGATCGCAGGCTTGGTGGGCCTTTACCCCGCCAACTACCTAATCAGCCGCACAGCCATCTTCAAGTGATAAATCTTTAATACTAAAGAGATGCCTCTTCAGTGTACTATGGGGTATTAATCCAAATTTCTCTGGGCTATTCCCCGCTCGAAGGAAGGTTCTGTACGTGTTCCGCACCCGTTTGCCGGTCGCCAGCATCTGTATTGCTACAGACCTGCTGCCCCTCGACTTGCATGTATTAAGCCTGCCGCTAGCGTTCATCCTGAGCCAGGATCAAACTCTCCATTGTAAATGATGTTTGATACTGACATTTTAAAATTCTCAAGAGAAAATTAACGTGTCAAATCGAATTGTTTTCGTTTGACTTACCTTTTGTTTCATTCTCGCGTGAAGCAAGAATGAGTGCTATTGTTTCCCAACTTTCAAAGATCTTCGGCCGTTACGAGCCTACCGGTTTTTTGAACAGGAGTGCGAAGGTAAGCGTCCATTTATGTCTACCAAATTTTTCAGTATTTATTTTCCAACAAAAACTGAATCATTTAGCTTGAAAATCAATTGTTTTCTAAAGATCTGTTCCCGTTTTTTCAAAGCGAACGGCAAAGATAGAGCAATTGGCGTTACTGGCGAACATTTGGGTAAAAAAAAATCTGAAAAAATATTGATTATCAACAGAACACAGTCCCCTATTGGGTTTTAAAAGGCAACAATCCCACCTTAACGAGAAAAAGCCCATGTGCGGGAGCCACAAAACTAGCTCTGGTGCAATCCTTTGCAGCGATAATCTCTTTGAATTGGTCTATACTTACTTTCTCGCTTCCAACAAGTGTCATAGTGGAAACAAGTGCCCTTACCATCCCCCTTAAAAAACGATTGCCCTTGACTGAATAGACCAGACAACCTTGTTCTTCTATCCACTTACTTTCAGTTAACTGACAGGTAAATGTCTTTACCTGTGTGTTACGTTTTGAAAAACTGGTAAAATCGCTGACGGCTAACAAAATAGCTGCGGCTTGGTTTAACAAGTCTCTATTCAGCGGGTAAGGATAAAACCAAGCCCTGTCCTCCATGAAAGGATCCTTTGTAAAATATAGGTAATACTGGTAATGTCGATACGAGGCATCAAAACGACAATGTGCATCTGCGTTGACTTCTTGCAGGGATTTCACAATAATTGAAGGAGGGAGAATGGCGTTCATCTTATAGATAAACTGAGAATGGATCAATTCATCAGTATCAAAATGAAAAAAATTTTGCAAGGCATGAACTCCTGCATCTGTTCTGGACGAACCGGTCATGTTAACCTGTACACGTTGCAAGGTGGCAAAGGCTTTTTCAATTGCTGCTTGCACGGTCCATGCGTTTTCCTGCGACTGCAAACCACTGTATGGAGTTCCTTTGTACGCTACTTCTAAAAAATATCTAGGCATTATTGAAGCATCTCTTTGAGCCGAATTACAAACTCAGGGTTTTTAAAACCGGAAAAAAGATCAGTAAAACGCGAACGATCGCTCACGTATAACCAGGCCTCCAATAAAAAGTCATATCGTCCTTCGTCTGTGTCAAATTTTTCAATTAATACGGCAACCTGAGATACGGTCAGACAAAATTTTTGAAGCGATTTGCTAATCAACAGCACTCGCTTAATGTCAACTGTCAACGAATTCATAGTAGCCAATAACTGATTCAGTTGTTGGGGAGTGGCAATAACCGAACATCTTGGATTTGTTATAACCGGGGATGTATACAATACAGCTGTAGTGTCTTTTTCCGGATGCGCTGCTTGCATTGCCGTTGCAGCTGTTTTTTCTATTAAGGCTGCTGAATTTTGGAAAGCAGAGTCCTTAACAGGCTGCTCTATAAGAATGCCAGCTTGTTGACTGGAATCGGGCAATACCTTTATGGCAGCTGGCTGTGTGGATACTACCCCTGATTGCTGAGGTTCTTCTCTGGCGCGCAAGGTTGCATCGCCCGAGGCCATGGCAAGAAGGTCTGAGAATTCATCCGACGCTGCTGTGGATTTGCCCTGGGTATTTGCTATCGGATTACTCCTTTTTCCATATTGCACCAGCAAACTTCTCCAGTCCAATAATCCCCACCCCTTTTCGCCATAATCCTTAAGTAGATATCCCCTGTCTGATTGAAATACGTCCAATGTAAAATATTGCGCAGGCCAATTTTGCCCCGGAAAACTAATTGTAATCTGATAAGCCGTGTCGGTCAATTTGGACAAGATCAAATAACCTGACTTTGATGAGCTGATTGTGTCTGCTTTGATTATAACTGAAAAAAACTGAGCAGGTTCCGACTGTATGTATACAAAATTTAACCGTTGTGCGCTCAAGAAATACGTTGAAAAAAATAGTAAAAGAACAAGAAGGAAAAATCTCATGAAGTTTTTTGGTTTTAGCACCTAAAAATAACCATTAAAAGCTACCACTTCCCTCCGGCACCGCCTCCTCCAAAACTTCCCCCGCCAAAACCACCAAAACCACCTCCTCCAAACCCTCCACCTGAGCCGCCACCCCAGCCACTGCCTCCGCTAAAACCACCTCCCAGCCAGGGGACCCCGGTCCAGCCGCGGTGACCACGACGGTTAATCATGGTGCCTCCTCCACGTGATGATAACATTGAAATTAATATCAAGAGGATCACAAGAACTATTGAAGGGACCCCTACTTTGGGCGACTTTCTTTTTCTTCTTTCTAGCTTGTACTCGCCTGCCGATGCTTTTATTAATGCATCGATTGCCCTTTTAAAACCTAAAAAATAATTTCCTTCTTTTAACGAAGGAATTAATTCTTTCTCAAGTATGGCATCGGCTGTAACATCAGGTATGGCACCTTCAAGACCATAGCCTATTGCAATATAAGCGTCTCGGTTAGCATCTCTACCCCCGGTAGAAATCAACACCACCACTCCATTATTAAAAGCCTGCCTCCCTATTCCCCATTTTCTTCCTAAAGCAGTGGCATATTCATTTGCCGAATAACCCTCCAAGCTTTCCACTACCACAATGGCAATTTGAGTAGAGGTACTATCATCAAAAGAAACCAATGTTCTTTCGAGAAAATCAGCCTGTGGCTTTGTCAAGAACGTAGCCGATTTTGTAAGATCATTGTACAGTCTTGCTGGATTGGGTCTTGCCGGTAAACTCTTTTCTATTTGTGCGTCAGCGACTGTTGCAATTAAAAAGCAGAATAATATAAGGTAGCCCGCTATTTTCATCGACCAAAAAAAAGTTCGTCTGATAATTCGTTCTTGTCTTTATCCCCCCCGTATGGGAAATGGGTGTGCAATGCAGTGCCGATTTCTTGGATACCTGAACAGATGCCAGGCGTAGGGTCTTGCGCTTGAAATGCAGAAATAATCCTATCAACCTGGAGCTGCCAAAATGCAGTTCCCAGTTTTTCATGAATACCTTGGTCGCCCCAAACCGCTACTTGACGATCCTTGATTGCCAAATAAAACAAAACTCCATTTCTAGCAGCTGTCTTATGCATTTCCAATTGGAGAAATAATTCGGCGGCACGATCGGCAGCATTGATGTAGCGGCATTTACTTTCAACGTATACGCAGACTTCGCCACTGGTTTTTTGCTCGGCCACGACAATAGCACCATGGATAGCCATGCGATCCTGATCGGAAAAAAAATGAGCAGCTTTTTTATTAAAAAGTGAAAACAAACTACTAACTATTGAAATTAATGTCGGGTGCTTTCTCTGAACCTTTGTCCGCTTCGTAATAAGGCTTATCAGTAAAATTAAATAGCCCTGCCATGATATTTCCAGGGAAACGCTTCACGCGCAGATTAAAATATTCAACAGCTTTGTTGTAATCCTGACGTGCTACATTGATACGATTTTCAGTTCCTTCAATTTGTGTTTGAAAATCTTGAAATGCTTGAGTGGTCTTTAAGTCAGGATACTGTTCAAAGGTTGCGACCAGGCGACTGAACGAACCTTGCAAATTTGCTTGTGCTTGTTGGTAAGCTTGTAATGAAGCGGGATCGTTGACGTCAATTTTAACCTGTGTGGCAGCAGCCCGAGCATCTACCACTGATTGTAAGGTTGATTTTTCAAAATTAGCAGAGGCCTCTACTGTTTTAATAACGCTTCCATACAAATCACTGCGACGCTGATAATTTGTTTCGACATTGCTCCAAGCTTTTTTCACCCCCTGATCACCTGAAACAAATCCATTGTAGGTATTGCACCCCCAAAAACCAAAGATCAAAAACAAACCCCCGATAATTAAGAGGACAAGCGTAGTTCCTTTCATATTTATTTTATTTATACCACAAATTTAGTGTAAAAGAAAAGTATACGATAAGTTTACAAAAAGATGGTCTGTCAAACTTTGATCAGGATTGCCGGACAGCTGCAATTCCAGGCAGCATTTTACCTTCGAAATATTCCAGGAGTGCGCCTCCCCCAGTTGAAACATAGCTCACTTGGTTAGCGAATCCAAATTGATTGACCGCAGCTACTGAGTCACCGCCACCCACCAATGAAAATGCCCCTTTTTCAGTTGCACGGGCAATGGATGCCGCTATAGCCAAAGTACCCGCCTGAAACGGCTTCATTTCAAAAACCCCCATTGGGCCGTTCCATAGTATGGTATGGGCGGATGATATAACCGAATCAAAATCCGCTCTCGCTTTTTGGCCGATATCCAAACCCATCCAACCGGCTGGAATAGTAAAACTTTCACAATTAGTGATAGTAGCATCTGCTGCAAATTTATCCGCAATGGTACTATCCACAGGCAAATGAATAGTAACGCCTTTTGAGGCAGCCTTATTCAACAGTTCAGCAGCCAGCATCAACCGATCCTCTTCGCAAAGCGAATTACCTATCATTTTTCCCTGTGCTTTCCAAAAAGTGTAAGCCATGCCGCCACCAATAATAATATCCGTGGCAGGTTCCAATAAATTTTCAATGATCAGTATTTTATCGCTAACCTTAGCCCCTCCAATGATAGCCACAAATGGCTTAGTAGACTCGTGCAATACGCGTGTGGCACTCGCAACTTCGGCCTCCATCAATAACCCAAACACTCGTTGCTGGGGAGAAAAGAATTGAGCAATAATTGCAGTAGATGCATGCGCTCGGTGAGCGGTACCAAATGCATCGTTTACCCAAACCGTTCCTAATTGGGCCAATTGCTTTGCAAAGGCAACATCACCCCTTTCCTCCTCTTTATGAAACCGAAGATTCTCTAACAAGAGTACTTCACCAGGCAATAAGGCCGCAGATAGTTTTCTGGCCGCTTCTCCAACACAGTCAGGTGCAAATTTGATTGGGGTACTAGGAAGTAATTGCTGCAAACGCGCCACCAAATGTCTTAATGAGAATTTATCAGTGGGGCCTTCTTTAGGTCTGCCCAGATGACTCATTAAAACAACAGATCCGCCTTGAGATAAAATTTGTCGGATCGTTGGCAAGGCAGCACAAATTCGTGTATCGTCAGTAATTTGCTGTTGTGCATCAAGCGGAACATTAAAGTCTACCCGCACCAATGCTTTTTGATTATCGAAAGAAAAGGACGCAAACGCACCTTGCATTATCGAATTAATTTTGCAAAGTAATTTACTGTTCGAACCAGTTGACTTACATAACTCATCTCATTATCATACCAACTTACCGTTTTAACTAACTGGTGGTCTCCAACGGTTATGACTTTAGTTTGAGTAGCATCAAAGAGTGAGCCATAGCTAATACCGACAATGTCAGTACTAACAATTTCGTCCTCCGTATAACCAAAGGAATCATTAGCGGCCGCTTTCATGGCAGCATTTACTTCCTCAACGGTAACTTTTTTGTTCAAGATTGAAATTAGCTCTGTGAGTGAGCCGGTAATAGTAGGAACACGTTGAGCACCCCCATCCAATTTACCTTTCAATTGAGGCAATACCAATCCGATTGCTTTCGCAGCTCCCGTACTGTTGGGGACGATGTTTCCGGCAGCAGCTCTTGCCCTACGCAAATCCCCTTTGGGATGTGGAGCATCCAACGTATTTTGATCATTCGTATACGCATGAATGGTAGTCATATGGCCCACTGCAATACCATATTGCTGGTCCAACACTTTTGCCATGGGAGCCAAACAATTGGTGGTGCAAGAGGCACAGGAGATCACAGTTTCCGTACCATCCAATATCTGATGATTGACATTAAAAACGACTGTCTTTAAATCCCCAGTAGCAGGAGCGGAGATCACCACTCTTTTTGCGCCGGCACGCAAATGTGCTTCTGCTTTCTCCTTATCAGTAAAAAACCCTGTACACTCCAATACCACATCCACTTCATGTGCAGCCCATGGAATTTGTGCGGGATCCTTTTGAGCATATATTTTCAATACATCATTATTCACGATGATTGAATCTTCATTGGCCTTTACTTCGGCATCAAAACGGCCTTGTGCGCTGTCATACTTCAATAAATGAGCTAAAACCTTTGGGCTGGTTAAGTCGTTTATAGCAATTACATCAATGCCCTCCATGTTGTAAATTTTCCGGTATACCAACCTTCCAATTCTTCCAAAACCATTGATTGCTACCTTAACAGATGCCATACATAAATTTTAAGGATGCAAAGGTAAAGCAAGGAGGCGAGATTTGGTTGGCTAACAGTAGCACCCTATCTTTGCCGCTCCCAAAACGGCCCGTTCGTCTAAGGGCTAGGACACCACCCTTTCACGGTGGTGATACGGGTTCGAATCCCGTACGGGCTACAAAGCCTTACAACCTTGCTGTGAGGCTTTTTTATTTCAGTTTGGTCATCAACTATAGCAAAGTAATAGTTTTGTTGAAATTTCATATCTATGGCAGAAGCCCTGATTCCGCTCCTTTCTTTGATTGTCCTTGAGGTAATCCTGGGAATTGATAATATCATATTTATATCCATATTAGCAGACAGACTCCCAGATCAGCAACGAAAAAAATTGAAGTTTTGGGGGCTTACGCTGGCCATGTTAATGCGTTTGCTTCTACTTGCATTCATTGCCTGGATTCTTAAGCTGGATACAACGCTATTCTCAATAGGCACTACGGCATTCACCGGCAAAGGATTGATATTACTTACAGGCGGACTATTTCTGTTGTACAAAAGCACAAAAGAAATCTATTATCAAACCGAGGTGGCAGCCAATCCAATGGCTTCCATCCCTGTCAAGGCCACATTTGTACAGCTTTTGGGCGAGATAGTGGTTTTAGATCTGGTTTTTTCAGTAGACTCTATCATAACTGCCGTAGGCATGGTGCAGGAACTTTGGGTCATGTATGCTGCCGTAATTACCGCCGTTGCAATTATGATGATAGCAGCAGGACCGATCAGCGATTTCATACGCCGACATCCCTCATTTAAAATTTTAGCTCTTTGCTTTCTGCTAATGATCGGAGTAGCCCTGCTTGCAGATGGGCTAGGGTTTCATATTCCCAAAGAATACATTTATTTCTCATTGGCGTTTGCCTTAATAGTAGACGTGATTCAACTGAAAACGATCTCCAAAAAAACGGACCCTACTGCTGGTTAATGTGAATGGCAGAAAGAAACCGGCTGCTGTTTACTTTTTTCTGAAAAACAACCGAACGGGAACGCCTGTGAAATTAAAATGCGAGCGTAACTGGTTCTCCAAATAATTTTTGTAAGGAGTTTTGATATCGTCTGGAAAGTTGCAGAAAAATGCAAAGCTGGGAACAACCGTAGGTAGTTGGGTGATAAACTTAATCTTTATTGGATATCCTCTCACAACCGGGGGGTGATAGGCCTCGATTGCTTTGAGCATTTTTTCATTCAACTCAGACGTAGGGATCTTTTGCTGTCGGCTGGCATAAACTTGAAGCGCAGCTTCAATCGCTTTATGGATACGAATCTTCTCTACTGCAGATACAAATAAAATAGGAACATCGTTAAAGGGAGCCAATCTTTTTCTAAGCTCTTTTTCGGTTTGAACAGCGGTGTTTGTTCCCTTAACCATTAAATCCCACTTATTTACCACTAGCACAATTCCCTTTCCTTTTTTTGTTGCCAGACTATAAATATTTAGGTCCTGTGCGGTTAAGCCCTTTTCGGCATCCAATAGTAGCAAACAGACATCCGCTTCATCCATTGCTTTGATTGCACGGATCACAGCATAAAACTCTAGGTCCTCATGGACCTTTGCCTTACGGCGAATTCCTGCGGTGTCAATTAACACAAATTCCTTTTGAAATAAATTATAGTGCGTATGGATCGTATCACGCGTAGTACCTGCAATATTGCTTACAATGGTTCGCTCCTGTCCTATCAATGCATTCAAAAGGGAGGACTTCCCCGTATTGGGCTGACCGATAATAGCAATCTTGGGGAGCTTATTTTCTTCAGTTTGTCCGGTGGAAAGCTCAACTGGCATCAATGCAGTAATTGCGTCCAATAATTCTCCTGTGCCACTTCCACTTGCCGCGGCAATGAAAAATACCGGTTCCAATCCAAGGGAGTAAAACTCAGAAGCCTCCAATAGCCGCTCGTTATCATCCACTTTATTCACCACTACAAATACGGGTTTTGTGCTTTTTCGCAGTAACCCAACCATAGAGTCATCTCGATCAGTACGGCCTGTTGCCGCATCAACCATCAATAAAATCACATTAGCTTCTTCCAGGGCTACCAATACTTGTTTGGCAATTTCTCGCTCAAAAACATCTTCACTTCCGTGTACAAAACCACCCGTATCAATGACATTAAAATTTTTACCATTCCAATCTGCTACCCCGTACTGACGATCTCTTGTAACTCCCGAGATGTCATCGACAATAGCTTTACGTTGTTCTAACAATCTATTAAACAAGGTGCTCTTTCCAACATTAGGTCTGCCGACTATTGCAACTGTAAATGACATATTAATATCCGTATTCGTTCAACAATAATTCATTGTCTCGCCATCGGGGTCTCACTTTTACAAAAAGCTCCAAATAAACTTTCTCTTGCAAAAATGCTTCGATGTCCTTTCGCGCCTCCGATCCGATTTTCTTTATTGTAACGCCTTGCTGACCCAATATGATCCCTTTTTGAGTTTCTCGATTAACAATGAGATCAGCAAGAATGCGGATCAATCCTCGCTTATCCTTAAACTCCCTGACCATCACGGCCGTGTGGTATGGGATTTCTTCCTCCATGATATCAAAAATCTTACCCCGGATAATTTCTCCTACAAAAAAACGCGTCTGCAAATCGCTGATTTGCTCAGTATCGTAAAAGGGATCGCCCGCTGGTAAAAATGGCAATAGTTCGTCCAGCAAAATGGACATTTTTTCATTTTTTGCCGAAATAGCCACAACTTTTTTACAATATGGTTTCTTGGAAAAATACAAAACGGCCTCTTGCAATTTATCCTTGCTGACTAAGTCCTTTTTATTTAAAACAACAATTGCAGGCACTTTTAATTTTAGTGAACTAAACAGTTGATCACTGCGCTTCCAGTCCTGCTTGAGATCCACTAAAAGAAGGGCCAAGTCCCCATCCTCCAATGCACTTCGCACAGCTGCCATCATACGCTCATGCAGCTTATACTGTGGTTCAATTATGCCCGGCGTGTCTGAAATCACTATCTGGTAATCAGCAGTACTGAGTATTCCTTTAATGCGGTGTCGGGTGGTTTGTACCTTTGAAGAGACAATAGCTAGCTTTTCTCCCATCAATGCATTGAGGAGCGTGCTTTTCCCGGCATTAGGGAATCCTAATATGTTTACAAATCCAACACGCATGTGAGTAATATTCCAATTAAAAAGTCCGCCTGAGGCGGACTCTTGGTTGCGAAGGGGAGGATCGAACTCCCGACCTTTGGGTTATGAGCCCAACGAGCTACCGCTGCTCTACTTCGCGATCTGGAGTGCAAATATAGTTTTTTTAAGCCCCCCCTCCAAACAAAGTCTCTAATCAGCTATTTTATGTAGATTTGAATAGTACAACACTATAATCGGCGTGTTGCTCCATGTTTTCGGGGTGTTGCTGATTGAAAGATCAGTTGCTGAGATCAAACCCGTTGAACCTGGTCAGGGTAATGCCTGCGAAGGGAAGAAACCGAAGTTATTCTGCTGCGCTGCATTCCCTCTACATATTTAAAAACGTAAACTATGAAGAGGATGCTATTTGCAATGGGGGCGTTACTTACCCAAGTTTCATTTGCACAGGGTCTAAACAGAATAGACAGTATTCCAAGTGACAGCTTTTATATGCTAGCGCCAGTTGCAGTCCGTGCCGTGCGTGCCGGGGAAAACGCGCCTTTTACCAGAACTAACTTATCAAAGAAGGAAATTCAACTGTCTAACCAGGGAGCTGACCTACCCTTTGTACTAAATAATACGCCCTCCGTTGTTGTACATTCGGATGCCGGAAATGGAATTGGCTATACTGGAATGCGAATAAGAGGCACAGATGCTACTCGTATTAACGTAACCTTAAATGGAATCCCATTCAATGATGCTGAAAGCCAGGGTACTTTTTTTGTAAACCTGCCGGACTTTAGTTCTTCCGCCAGTAGTATTCAGATCCAACGGGGTGTGGGAACTTCGTCCAATGGACCAGGAGCTTTTGGAGCCAGTGTTAACATCAGTACGGCAGAGACCGAAAAAGAAAAATACCTGGAATTTAATAACAGTATCGGTTCTTTTAGAAGCCGTAAACACAGTTTACAATTTGGGACTGGTCAATTGAAGGGATTCGCTGTTTCGGGTCGCCTCTCCTCCATTGTGAGCGATGGATTCATTGACAGAGCAAATAGCAACCTGCGGTCATTTTATATTGGAGCGGGTTACAGTAAGGACAGTAATTCAACCTTGCGACTATATATTTTTTCCGGAAAAGAAAAAACATACCAGGCCTGGTACGGAGTGAAAGAGAGTGATTTGTTGCAAGGAAACAGGACTATTAATTATGCTGGGACTGAAGCGCCGGGTATACCTTACGAAAACGAAACCGATAATTACCATCAAACCCATTATCAGCTTCACTGGGAAAAAAATAGCAAAAAACAAATTCGATTCAGCACTGTGTTTTTTCTAACCAGAGGGAAGGGTTACTACGAGCAGTATAAAGCCAATGAACGGTTTACCAAATATGGTTTGACTCCGCCCACGCTGAATGGAGTAGTTGTTGAGAAAGCGGATTTTATCCGACAACTCTGGTTAGATAATTATTTCTATGGAAATAACAGCACGCTGCAACTACAAAAGAAAAACACGGAGTGGACAATAGGAACCACGATTGCTCAATATCAAGGCAAGCATTATGGAAAGTTGATATGGGCCTCTATTGGTAGGCCAAATTATCCGCATACCTGGTATAACAACAAGGCTACCAAAGTTGAGGGCGCCTTCTACGTAAAACAGCAAACCAAAGTGGGTAATTCTATTTTTTTGTTTTATGATTTACAAATAAGAACCGTGAATTATCGTATAGAGGGTTTTAGAAACAATCCTTCACTTTTTGTTGACAATCATTATACTTTTTTTAACCCAAAAGTGGGTGTTACGTATCGCTCCTCTGGATGGAGGGCGTATGCCTCTTTAAGCAGTGGCGCCAAAGAGCCAAGTCGGGACGACTTTGAGGCGGGTACAGCCACGCAGCCACAGCCAGAAAAGCTATACGATCTGGAACTAGGATTGGATAGAAAAACAACAAGACTAAACACGGCCATCACCTTCTATACTATGCAATACAAGAACCAGTTGATCTTAACTGGTAAAATCAATGATGTGGGGGCATACACCCGAACCAATCTACCAAACAGTCGAAGGCTTGGTGTAGAAATAGAGGCCTCCTACATAATAAAAAAATGGGTAACCACCGGTGGCAATCTTACGTTAAGCCGAAATACCGTGAAGGACTTAGAGGAATACATAGATGATTATGACAATGGCGGGCAAATAAAAAGATTTTATGACCGCTCTACCCTCGCCTTTTCACCTGCGGTGTTGGTAAATCAATATGTGACCATTACCCCAGTAAAAAAAGTAGAAGTATCGCTATTTGGGCGATATGTGAGCAGACAATACTTGGACAATACGGCAAACGTTCACCGATCATTAGACCCTTTTTTTGTGCAAGACCTACGAATTAACTATTCGGTACAAACAAAAGGGATGTACCGAGTGATGTTCATTGCTCAGGTCAATAATTTAACCAATACCAAGTACGAACCTAATGGTTATACGTTCAGCTATTTTTTTGGAGGATCAGATGAAACAGAAAACTATTTTTTCCCAATGGCAGGTAGAAACTTTCTATTGACCATAAATATTAAAAGATAATACCCACTACCGAATGGAGTCCATACGCGGACGAAGCTCCTGCAACCAAATGTCTATCAATTGACCTGGACGAATCGTTTGAGCTACTTTGTCCTCGTCCAACGTTTGGGGATTTTGCTTAAAGATCCAAGCTGCTGTAGTATCCTGAACTCCTGATTCTACTACAATTGCCCCAAAAGAAAGCCCTATACTTTCCAGCAGTGCTTTAGCATCCATAAAATTCATACCAATAAGGGCCGGCACCAATATAGGCTGATTGCCTACTCCATCTCCCAACACCAACGTAATGCCACTACCCTTCTTAATTTTAGTTCCAGGAACTATTTGCTGCCCATTATACCACTGCTCCAGCACAGCATTTCGGGCAAAATCAGGCCTGAACAATGTATCCTTCACTCGCAAATCCGTTGTATTTAAAACCACCTCCGCATTTCTAAAGCTGTATCCTATCAAATTTGGCATCTCCACCAATGGAGGTTCCACACTTCGTATAATTAATAAAATGGTACGATTGGCTTTTACAACTTCATCTGCATCTGGAAATTGTTTGACTATTTGTAACGGAGGAATTGAATCAACGTATACAGAGTCCTGTACTTTCCAATCAAAACCACTGCTATCAAGTATACTTTTTGCTTCCTCCAAACTTTTCCCGGCTAAGGAGGGGACAGTAGCAATTTTCCGCTGGTCCGTTAGCCACTCCAACGAGAATAAAAAAAGTCCGAACAAAAGAATAGCCACAACAACCCCCGCAACAAGGTTTACCCATAATGATCTTTTGGTGATAAAATCAAACATACCCTTTACCTATCTCTGTTGATTTGTTAGGCAATCTGTTACTAATTGATCGTAAAAAGTAGCTAAGGCCCACCCCATAGTTCTTACTTGCTGTGGTATAATACTGGCGTCACTTTGTCCTGGTATTGAATTTAGTTCAAGCAGATATGGACATTGTTCCTTTTCATGGTATATAAAGTCAATGCGAACAACTCCCCTACATTGAAAAGTCTGATAAACATGCTTGGCCATTGAAATTAGTTGATCAGCCCATGTAGTTGGAATTATTGCTGGAGTGATTTCAGTTGATTTGCCCTGGTATTTTGCCTCAAAATCAAAAAAGGGCATATCTGGGTTAGCGCTAACTTCAGTAATGGGCAATACCGTGATAGCCCCGCCCCCCTTGAACACTCCAACGGTAAACTCTCTTCCCGGAATCATTTCCTCAACTAAAACCTGAGCATCCTCTTGAAAGGCCTTTTCAATTGCTTTATAAAACGCAGCGCCTGGTTGATCCACTTTAGACATGCCAATACTGGACCCTCCGTTATTGGGTTTCACAAAAACAGGTAATTGAAGTGACGATACACTTTTTTCCCAATCCATTTCATCACCGCGAATCAACAATACAGATTTTGCTACCGGAATTCCGGCCGCACCGGCAAAAGCTGTTGCCACTCTTTTATTGAATGTGACGGCAGAAGTTAAAGCATTGCAGCATGTGTAGGGCAACCCAATCATTTCAAAATAACCTGGCAACTTTCCATCCTCACCAGGGGTCCCGTGCAAAGCAACAAATGCAACATCAAAAACTAACCTGCTGTCTGAAAGTAATACCGTAAAATCATTTTTATCGACAGGCCAGCGATGCCCAGTTTCATCCTGATAATACCACCCTTCTTGAGTGATATCGATCCAATAGGTTTTATACTTAGCGGGGTTCAGCTGTTGCTGGATAGTACGAGCAGTCCGATATGAAATGACGGACTCCCCTGAATAGCCGCCTGTTACCAGTGCAATATGGATGAGCGACATGCGGCTAACTAGATATGAAGTTTATCTTTCTTGCTAAGCAACTCCTCTACAGTTTCACGATAGAGTTCGTCAGGAATACAACAGTCAACCGGACAAACAGCAGCACATTGTGGCTCCTCATGGAATCCCTGACACTCTGTGCATTTATTCGGGGATATGTAGTAAGCATCTTCGGCAATAGGAGCGTTCTTTTGGTGGGCTTCAACCGCTGTCCCATCCATTAAAACAAAACTTCCTTTCACCGTAGTACCGTCTGCAATAGCCCATTCTACTCCGCCCTCATAAATGGCATTGTTCGGGCATTCTGGCTCACAAGCACCGCAATTGATACATTCTTCAGTAATCTTTATTGCCATAAAATAGTAATTAGTTGTGGAGTAATTTTGTGCCCTACAAATTTAACGGACCAGCGTGAAATTACAAGACCGAATTTCTTTACTTGCTCGACTAGGCAGTTATATGCAAAGTCAGGAACCGGACTGGCTAGCTGCTCAGGAGAGAGCATCGCGTGAGAACGGGTGGTTTATCCCCTCTTTTTTGAGCACTGCAATAGATTCCATTGCCAAAAATTGGCTTACTGAAGAAGCTTTAACAGGCTGGACAGCTACTGCGCAAGTACCCAGTGAACAAACCAATCCCCAACTAGTGGGACTGGTGATGGCCGGCAACATCCCTTTGGTGGGGTTTCATGATTGGCTATGTGTTTTTATAACTGGTAATAGTGCGCAAATAAAACTTTCATCAAAGGATAAGATATTGTTTGCCCACTTATTAAATAAACTCAGCGAATGGGCCCCTTCCTTGAGCATTACCCATCAGCTGGCAGAGCGCTTGATTGGATGTAACGCTTACATAGCTACGGGGAGCAACAATTCCTCCCGATACTTCAATTATTACTTTAGCAGGTACCCCCATATCATTCGCAAGCACAAAACCACGGTTGGCGTTTTACAGGGCAATGAAACTGTGGAAGAACTGGAACAGTTAGCCATGGACGTTCATCTATACTTTGGCTTAGGGTGCAGAAATGTTACTAAACTTTACCTACCATCAGATTTCAACTTTATCCCACTATTAGAGGTTTTCAAGAAATATAATTGGCTGTCAGATTTTCACAAATACAAAAACAATTACGACTACAATTTGGCGTTGTATATACTGAATAAACAATTCTATATGACCAACGGCTCTATTTTGCTGGTTGAAGAAAAAAATTGTTTTGCTCCTGTCAGTCAGCTTAATTATGCGTTTGTGGAAAATGCAGAGACCTTGGCCCTTGAACTAAAAGCACACCCGGACGTTCAAGCAGTAGTGGGCAGGGGTTATTTGCCCTTTGGGCAAAGCCAGCACCCTTCTTTGTTAGATTATGCAGATGGGGTCAACACTTTAGCTTTTTTGAACAAAAAAATGTTAAACTGGCATCCCACCCGGTGAGGCAGACTGATAGTTTGTTATTTTGCGAACTAAGCATAAAATTTGTTCACGCTCAATAAATCGTTTTCTACCTATGAAATGGAAACAAGTAATGCTGATAATCGGAATCAGCTCAGTTACATCAGTTAGTAGTGTTTGGCTATATGGAAAATTTGCTAATCCTCAAGTTGCAACGCTTGCACAATCTGCGGATGGAAACACTCCTTCTAATTATGCTGGTTTCTTCAATGCAGCCCCGGGTGCAGAAACAACCGATTTCACTAAGGCAGCTCAAGCTGCTGTTCCGGCAGTGGTGCATATTAAAACTAAAATCCCTGCCAAAAAAATCACCAATCAATTGCCTCGTAATCGGGGGGGGATGTTTGACGATTTTTTTGATCAATTTTTCAATTTTCCCCAAATACAACCGGAGCAACGTGCGTCCGGAAGTGGAGTACTCATTAGTGACGATGGCTACATCGTTACCAACAACCACGTAATTTCTGACGGAGGAACCGGTATAGCAGAGGAAATCAACGTTACCTTAAATGATAAAAAGACATATAAAGCAAAAGTGATTGGGAAAGACCCCAGCAGTGATATTGCGGTGTTAAAAATCGACGGCACCGGTTTCCCCTATCTGATTTATGGAAATTCTGACATTGTAAAACTGGGACAATGGGTATTGGCCATAGGCTACCCCCTCACGCTTGAAACAACCGTGACAGCTGGGATAGTCAGTGCAAAAGGCCGTTCCATTGGTGTAAACGGACGTCAAAGCCAAACACCTATTGAGTCCTTCATTCAAACTGACGCGGCCGTAAATCAAGGAAACAGTGGTGGCGCTTTAATCACCACAGACGGACAGTTGATTGGCATCAACTCTGCTATTTATGCTCCTACAGGAACCTATGCCGGGTATTCATTTGCCATTCCAATCAACCTCGCTAAAAAAATAGTAAATGATCTCATAAAGTTTGGAGATGTAAAAAGACCCTATTTGGGGATTATGTCTGATGGCCGACATATAAATGCCACGGATGGCGCTTACGTGGGTACGATAGCTCCCGATGGTGCTGCAGCTACGGCAGGGCTGAAAAAAGGAGATATCATAAAAAAAATAAATGAAGTTCCCATCACATCCTGGAGTGAACTACAGGGCACCATAGCTTCACTAAACGCGGGTGAAAAAATTTCAATTCTTTACAAGAGAGACGGGAAAGAATACACTACAACTGCTACGTTAAAAGCAGATCAAAGTAATTTTGAAAATATCGTCGCGAATTCGTTGGGCGAATTGCTTGGAGCCGAACTGGAAAATGCCGATAAAAAAGTAGCGCTGCGTAATGAGGCTGAAGGCGGCATTCGGGTTAAGCGTATTCTAAAAGGTGGCCCGCTCAGCAGAACAAGAATGCAGGAGGAATTTATTATAATCAGCGTTAATGGCGCCCAAGTAAAAACGATCGATGAGCTAAGCAGAGCAATTGCCTCAACGCGTAGTGAGAGCCTAAATTTGGAAGGATTTTATGACGGTTACGAGGGCCTTTATCGGTACCCAGTGATGCTTGCCCAGGGGGAGGAATAACTATTTATTGTAAACTAAATATTCCCAAGCCTGCATTTCAAATGGAGTGCCGGGTTTGAACTCATTAGCTGCACCTGAAAACGTATTTTGATACATCCCATCAATCAGTGGATCTATCAGGTCAAAATGTAAATCGTTTTGGCCGGATAGGTTCAAAATGACCAGCACTTCCTTTTCCCCTTGTTTTCGCAGGTAAGCAACTACCTGATCAGGAGCAGTAGTTTTTATTCGGTATGTTCTACAAGATGGGTCACCGGTCCTTAGGGCTGGATGCTTTTTTTTCAATTGGATCAATGTAGAATAGAACAACTTCAAATATTCAGCATCAGGTCCTTTTTCGAATAAATCTTTATCAAAAAAAAGTACAGGTTTTCTGTTTCCTATCTCTTGCCCCGAATAAATCAAGGGAACTCCATTCCATGTTAGACTAAACACGGCTAACGCAGGCGCCATTTCACCATACTTTTGGTACTCAGTCCCATGCCAACTATTTTCATCGTGATTGGTAGTAAACCAAACGTTGAGCGTAGGGTTTTCAGCTTTATCGTATTCATTCAATACGGCGTATAAGGAATCAATGGGCCATTGTTGTTGGTAAAAATCCTTTGCCCGGTGCATCCAGGTCCAGGTATAACTCGCATCAAATGCCTGACCATACTCCGGCCTCTCCAATTGATCGTACTCCCCAAACCAAAATAATGGCTTTAGTTGAGCTAATTCTGCACGGGCTTCTTTCCAAAATTCTACTTCTACCCAAAAAGCCAAATCACAGCGAAATCCATCAATATCAAAATTGGTGACCCAAAATTTCATCGCATCAATCATGGCGCGGCGTAGTGCAGGATTAGAAAAATCCAACTCAATGATATCGCCCATGCCAGAGGCAATTTTAAAGGTACCCGTTGCCGTATCCTTCAAATAATATTCAGGGAATTGTTTGGTCCATTGGTGATCCCAACCGGTATGATTGGCCACCCAGTCAATGATAATTTTAAAACCCATTTCATGCGCTTTTGCTACCAGCTGTTTGAAGTCCGCTTCGGTTCCGAACTCAGGATTGATACTAACATAATCCGAGCAGGCATAATAACTTCCTAATCCGCCTTTTCTGTTTTGCTTGGCGATGGGCGTCAGCGGCATAAACCACAATGTTTCGACTCCTAATTCATGTAAGCGAGGCAGTTCTTGCATAAACGCAAGAATGGTGCCATCAGCGGTATATTGTCTGAGATTTACCTCATAAATTGTTGTTTGCTTTACCCAATCTGGGGCCACAAATGGTCCATTCATGCTGATTGATTTTTCTGATACATCCTCCCGACTTGGCATGAGCTTGCAAGACATCAAGGAGAGCGAAAACACAAATGCAAACAAGCGCAAATTCATGGCGTTATTTTTAGCAATATACAAAAAAGAGGGACCCTATCTTTGCGACATGAAAAGCTTTGACGTGCCGATCATTTATCGTAGTCCACTGATTAGTGCGATCAAGAAAAAACGAAAAGAGCAGGATAGGATGAAAAAGGACTTCACCCCTACACTACTTGATTTTGGGGCACTTCAAATCTCAGTTGCCAGACATTTTGGATTTTGTTACGGTGTGGAAAATGCTATCGAAATTGCTTTCCGCACCCTCGATCAACATCCGGATAAACGCATTTTTTTACTGAGCGAAATGATTCACAATCCACAGGTAAATGCTGACCTGCAGGCAAGAGGGATCTGCTTTTTACAAGACACAACAGGGCGTACGCTCATCCCATTTGAAGAACTGCATAAAGAGGATATTGTGCTGATCCCCGCATTTGGCACCACACTAGAAATTGAAATGCAACTACGCGCTCGAGGAATTACAACTGAAGCCTACAATACTACCTGTCCTTTTGTTGAGAAAGTTTGGAATCGCAGCGAAGCCATTGCAAAGAAGAATTTCACCGTAATTATTCATGGCCAGCCAACCCATGAGGAAACAAGAGCTACCTTTTCACATGCTGCCATACACGGACCTGCTATGGTAATTAAGGACATGGAAGAGGCAAAATTACTCGCCGAATTTATCCGGGGGGATAAACCCATGACTGATTTTTTCACCAGTTTCAACAATCAGTGCTCAGCAAACTTTGATCCAACCGAAAACCTTAAACGCATTGGCGTAGTAAATCAAACCACTATGTTGGCCAGCGACACACAGGCCATTGCTGATTTTTTGAAAAAAACAATTTTGGAAAAAGAAAACAGGGAGGACCTAATTGCTGACACCCGGGATACACTTTGTTATGCCACACTGGACAATCAAACGGCTGTTCGGGGACTATTATTAACCCCGGCCGATCTGGTTATTGTGGTAGGGGGATACAACTCCTCCAATACCTCTCATTTGGTTGAATTATGTGAATTACAACTACCCACCTATTACATAGAAAATGCACAGAAAATCGGCACTGAAAATTCAATAAGGCATTACGACATACATGCGCAGGTCGAAAGAATGACTTCGAATTTTTTACCGGGCAAAAGGCCTCTGCAAATCCTGTTAACTAGTGGAGCTTCATGTCCGGACGCATTGGTGGAAGGTGTTATTGAACGCTTGTTAACCTTGGTGCCTGGGGCAGCCACACTTGATTCCCTTTTGAAATCCTATCAAGCGTAAAGCAGCTTATAGTACTCCTCCGCCATTCGGATGCTATCGAATGCAAAGCAAACGTCTTGCATACCATTTTTCATTACCCGGCGTTAGGTATGCCAACCATGTTTTGCTGCAATTCGTAGGCACTTCTTAAGTGAGAACCTGCCAAAAAACCTAGACCGCCGGGGATTTTTTACGCGCAAATGAACCATCGAATAAACATCCCGCCTCACGTTGTGATCCACAACTTCGTTCCTGCAAACGAACACCATGGCTTGTAAAAATAAATTGTAGTACACAGGGATCTCCTGCCTGTCTGTATTCTGCTTGGGTCGGAGATTTCCAAAATGCTTCGCCTTTCAATTCCCCATTACAATCTCCATTTCTTTTTTCAAAATGAATAAAAAAGGTGAATCGGTCCAGTTTTCGTCCGTCACGTATAGACACTAAATTCATTTTTCCCTGCGTGTAATCAGCGGAATACTTACGCATAGTGGGTAAGGTATCAATGGGGTTGATCAACTCTCCTACCCTATCCTCTAATGCATCGGTCATGATCAATGTGAAAAATTTGGCCGCTCCATTATAGGCATAAACAGCTTTGCCCTCACTGACTGTGGCATCTGCATTCTTTCTGAGTTGAAGCAGCGTGAATAAAAATTTTCGATCTACTAACAATGACTGTTGAACGCCTTTTTTGGGTAAAGGATAAAAGAATGTTGTAGCCGCCTGGAAAACAGATTTTTTATCAAAGACCAACACCAGAACCAAGCGCTTACTGCCACTTGTATGCCTAATTAAAGTATAAGTTTCCGCATCAGGTACTGCAAGGCTACCAAGGGCATGAAATTGTGATTTTTCTTTTTTATTGATCAGCGAACCAAGTATAGAATCAGGTACAATATTTTTCAAAACAGGAACACTAATGGACAAGGAATCCGGAAAACTGGTAGTGAATACCGTATCCGAAATGACCAGCGGTCTTGCAAGGGGTATAAAAAAGCTGATAAAATCGGTAATGGCTATGGGTTCCTCTCCGGAAAGCAGGATTTTTTTCTTCTTGGTGCAGCCAGCGGCTACAAAGAGAAAAGCAATGATCAATAGTTGAAATCTCCAGCGAATCATTGAACTCAATTTACCCCATTTTTGGGAATAGAGGTCTTTTTACTCTTGGGACAATTTAGTAATTTTGTATGTCTCCGCTTTAGCTAATAACATGGATCAATTACAGCAATTTTTATTTTCGATTGGCCCCATTTGGGCGGCATTGTTAGCAACTACATTCACCTGGTTAGTCACTGCATTGGGCGCAGCACTTGTATTCTTTTTCAAATCAATGAGCCGCTCCTTACTTGACCCTATGTTAGGCTTTACAGGTGGGGTGATGGTGGCTGCTAGTTTCTGGTCTCTATTAAACCCTTCCATTGAGATGTCAGCAACCATGTATCCTGGTTTAAAATGGATGCCGGCTGCCGTTGGATTTTTAGCTGGCGCCCTTTTTATTTTTATGCTGGATAAAGTAACGCCGCATTTACACATCAACTTTGGCTTGGAAGAAACAGAAGGGATCAGAACCAAATTGCACAAAACCACACTGCTTATTTTGGCCATAACCCTGCATAATATACCAGAGGGGTTAGCGGTGGGCGTATTGTTTGGTGCGGCTTCACTTGGAATGGAAAATGCTTCGCTGGCTGATGCTATCACACTGGCAATCGGCATTGGTATTCAAAATTTTCCTGAGGGAACTGCCGTTGCTATACCCCTGCGTCGAAGTGGTGTTAGCCGATTGAAAAGTTTCTGGTATGGCCAGCTTTCTGCCATAGTAGAACCAGTTGCTGGTGTTATCGGAGCATTGGCCGTGATCTATGTTCAACCAATTCTTCCGTTTGCCCTTGCTTTTGCTGCAGGTGCCATGATTTTTGTGGTAGTAGAGGAAGTGATTCCGGAAACACAACGGGACCGCTATACTGACCAATCTGTATTGGCCTTTATCTTTGGATTTCTAGTAATGATGATCCTGGATGTAGCATTGGGTTAATGTGGGTATATTGCGCCCCCAATAAAAACGGTTAATTAAAGAATATGGCAACAAAAATCAAAGTACAAAATCCGGTTGTAGAATTAGATGGTGATGAAATGACCCGGATCATTTGGAAATTTATCAAAGACAAATTAATCACTCCCTATTTGGATGTAGAAATCAAGTACTTTGACCTTGGAATTGAATATAGAGATCAAACCAACGATCAGGTAACTATCGATGCGGCAGAGGCTATAAAAAAATACAGGGTAGGTATCAAATGCGCTACCATCACACCAGACGAGGCCCGTGTCAAAGAGTTTTCATTGAAGCAAATGTGGAAGAGTCCCAATGGTACTATCCGTAATATATTGGATGGGACCGTTTTTAGAGAACCCATTGTAATTAGCAATGTGCCGCGATTGGTAACCAATTGGACTGCTCCAATTATAGTTGGAAGACATGCTTTTGGCGATCAATACCGGGCCACTGAAACTGTCATTCAAGGCAAAGGGAAACTGACAATGACTTTTACACCTGAAGACGGAGGCACACCACAAACGTTTGAGGTTTATAATTTCAAAGGAGACGGAGTGGCCATGACCATGTATAACACCGAGGAAAGTATCAGCGGGTTTGCACGCTCTTGTTTCAATATGGCCCTCAGTAAAAAATGGCCGCTTTATCTGTCTACAAAAAATACGATCCTGAAAAAATATGATGGCCGATTCAAGGATATTTTTCAAGAGATCTTTGAACAAGAATATAGATCTTCTTTTGAGGCAGCGGGTATCGTTTACGAGCACCGCTTGATTGACGATATGGTTGCCAGTGCGTTAAAATGGAACGGAAATTTTGTTTGGGCTTGTAAAAATTATGATGGTGATGTACAAAGCGACACCGTTGCGCAAGGATTCGGATCGCTGGGTTTAATGACATCAGTATTAATTACACCCGATGGCGAAACCATGGAAGCAGAAGCGGCACATGGCACAGTTACCCGCCATTATCGTGATCATCAAGCTGGCAAACCAACCAGCACAAATCCAATAGCCAGCATTTTTGCCTGGACCCGCGGGCTTGCTTTTAGAGGTAAACTTGATCATAATGCCCCACTGATTGATTTCTGTGAAAAACTGGAACAGGTCTGTATTGAAACTGTGGAGTCAGGAAAAATGACAAAGGATCTTGCGGTTTGTATTCACGGTAACAAAGTAAAACACGGAGAGCACTATCTCTATACGGAAGAATTTTTAAAAGCTATCAACCAAAACCTGCAGCAAAAACTTGGCCACTAAGAAAAGAGAAAAGTATATCAGTTGGGACGAGTACTTCATGGGAGTAGCGCTCTTGTCTGCCTGTAGAAGCAAAGATCCAGGCACTCAAGTAGGAGCATGTATTGTTAACGCGCAGAACAGAATTGTAGGAGCTGGTTATAACGGCCTTCCTGCAGGTTGCAACGATGATGAATTCCCCTGGGATAAACAGGGCGAATTTCTGGATACTAAATATGCCTATGTCTGTCATGCAGAATTAAACGCCATATTAAATAATATTGGCATTACACTGGAAGGTTGCAGAATATATACCGCGCTTTTCCCGTGCAATGAATGCGCAAAGGCAATAATACAATCCGGCATCAAGGAAGTGATTTATCTTTCTGATAAATACAATGGACAAGATAGTGCCATGGCTTCCCGAAAAATGCTAGAGACAGCTGGAGTTCTCTGTAGAAAAATTATTACCACACATTTGTCACTAACCCTGTCATTTGCGGAGGGAGATGTATAAAAAAACCCCGTTGATGCGGGGTTCATTTTAATACGATCAAAAAGGATTATACACGGAAATGTGCAAATGCCTTATTCGCCTCAGCCATACGGTGCGTATCTTCTTTCTTTTTAAATGCAGCACCTTCACCTTTGCTGGCTGCAACGATCTCATTAGCTAACTTATCTGCCATGCTGCGGCCATTTCGCTCGCGGCTATAACGAATCAGCCATTTCATGCTAAGAGAAATACGACGATCAGGACGTACCTCAGAAGGAATTTGGAAAGTTGCTCCTCCAATACGGCGGCTGCGTACTTCTACTGCAGGCGCTACATTGGCCAGTGCCTTTTTCCAAACCTCATATCCATCTTCAGTGGTTTGCTTAGCCACTTTCTTGAGCGCAGTATAAAAAATAGTGAAGGCACCACTCTTTTTCCCTTCCCACATTAGGTTGTTTACAAAACGGGTAACAAGCTTATCGTTGAAAAGAGGATCAGGAGCTAAGGGAAGTTTTTTGGCTTGTGTCTTACGCATGATGTTATACGATTAGAAAATTCTTAAATTACTTTTTTGCTTTTTCTTTCTTGGTACCGTATTTAGAACGGCTCTTTTTACGATCTTTTACACCGGCAGTATCCAATGATCCACGCACGATGTGGTAACGAACTCCAGGAAGATCCTTTACACGACCACCACGGATCAATACGATAGAGTGCTCTTGCAAATTATGTCCTTCACCAGGGATGTAGGCAATCACCTCAACCTTATTGGTAAGACGAACTTTTGCCACTTTACGCAAGGCAGAGTTTGGTTTTTTTGGAGTGGTTGTATAAACTCTAGTGCAAACACCACGGCGTTGAGGACATTGATCAAGCGCTCTTGATTTACCCTTCGCTTTGATAATTTCGCGTCCTTTTCTTACTAACTGTTGAATAGTAGGCATGCTAGACCCTTATTTTTGGGAGAGCAAAAGTAAAGATGACACGCTGAACTACCAAATAAAGAAAACTGTTCTTTGATATGACCCTGGTCAAGCGACTTTGATGCAAGAAGTTGATTTACAATAGCTAAAAGCGTGGGCATGATAGATATCGAATTGGCCTGCCAGACTTTCTGCCCGTATATGAAACTGAAACTTCTAAACTACTGGTCCCCGGGAGTGCTTTACCCATTTGTTCTGCGGCCACATCGTAGGCCATTCCAAAAACCCACTGTTGGTAGCCAAAACCGAGGTAAGGAACCAATGCATCTTTAATGCGATAATTTACCCCAGCCACCAAATCAACTGATGAAGCAAAGGGAGTTCTGATTGAAACACCTGCCATCTGCTCCATGGCTGTGCCTTGTTTTATAACTAAGAATTGGGGAATGACTGAGAAACGTTCGGTAAGTGCCCATTGAAAACCTCCATGCGCTACTATACGCATGGGTAAAGATTGAACAATGGATTGGGTAACAAAAGGATCCTGTGGCCGGTTCAAATGGAAGGCTGCAATGCCACCAAAAAATCGCAGGGGACGGAGTCCCCTAGCATCAGCATAGGAGATCCCCGCTCCTATATCCAAGTCACTGGAGGAAGTTCTTTGTAATTGATCCGCGCTGGATACGCCAGGATCATACCCGCTGATCGAATGCCATTGATCACCAAACTGAAAATTACTAGGGTCAAATTTTCTGGCAAGCGCTCCTACTTGAATTCCAAAAGTAATTTGTTGATTATCTCCCTCCCCAAATCGAACACCACTATATGCAATGGTAAGATACCCATGTTGGTAATGATACCCTCCATCTCCAGCTGATTGATCCAGCAAGTTGATCCCAAAATTTAAATTCTTGGGAGTTACGATATCTGCAGACACTCCTTTTGTAACAAATGGAGTCATTACCTGGCTCCACTGGGTTCGGAATACAGCGTTTGCTCGAAAATCCCCCTCATTAACACCAGCTAAACCAGGATTAATTCCCAAGGGATAGGCATAGAACTGTGAAAAATGCGGATCGATTTGGGCAATTGCCCTCCCGCATAAACCACTGAACAAAAGAAAAAATAGCAGGCTACCTCTTTTCATGTTAGTGGATTAAATTAATTGAACCTTTTTTATTTACTATAGTTCCGTCCTGACGCACCACTTTCAGAACGTAGGCATAGACCCCCACCGGTTGTAATTTACCTTTATGTTTCCCGTCCCATCCTTGTGCAGGATCCGTGGTTTGGTATATTAACTGCCCCCATTGATTAAAAACCCGGAAATCAATGGTACTGATGTAATTCCCAAATACTTTGACTGCATCATTTTTACCGTCGTTATTCGGTGTAAAAGCATTGGGTACAAAAATTTCTTTAGTGCTCAATGTAGTACCCGACACAGGACCCGCAGGTACGCTGGTTTCACAAATTTTTGCACCAATTGCTCTTACCAACAATACAACAGTAGTGTTGCCAGGTAGCCCATTAATTGTATGAGTCAGGCCTGTAACCCCGCTACTGGGTGTGGTAAATGTGCTACCCCCGTTGGTGCTAACCTGATAACCAGTAGCATTTGCAATAGCTGCCCAGGAAAAAGTTAAGGACGAAAAAGAAATGGCAGTTACCATAACCGACGGCGTTGCCAATCGAGGTGTCAGTGCAACCTGCACCGGACTGCGAATAGCACTGATACAACCTGCTGTACTGAACCCTTCCACATACCAGACTGAAGGCGCGGATACACCCACTAAAGAAAAACTATACCCTATAGCTACCGGAGCACCACCTGTTAGGGTGGGATACCAACGATAAGTAACAGTGGCCGTGTTCACATTTTGGACTTGAAGCGTAACATCGGAACCTGGACAAACACTCACATTACTAAGTTGTGCATCAGCAGGAATAGCATTGACCGTTACTGTAGCTGTAGCACGGGTGTTACTTATACATCCAGCAGAGCTGACAGCCTCTACATAATAAGTAGCAGGTGCAGTAACTGAGGTCAAAGAATAGGAATTTCCGGTTTGAATAGCCGTTCCCCCTGTTGCAGCAGAAAACCAACTATAGGTTAAAGCAGCAGCAGGTGCATTTACACTTAATACTGCATTGCCTCCACTACAGACGGATACTGGGTCCACAACAGGAGTTGCAGGTTTATTTTGCACCTGAACAGTAATTTGGGAAGCGGCAGTACACCCCAATGCATTAGTAGCGGAGACAAGGTATGTGGTAGTAGTGGCAGGAGAAACAGTTTGACTGGATCCGGTTAGATTTCCGGGAGTCCAGGTAAAATCAGTAAGCACTCCGGTTCCCGCATTAACACCTAACTGTGTAGAGCCTCCAACGCAGATTAAAGCAGGAGAGGCTGTTGCAGTGATTGTTGCATTATTATTCAAGGCAATAGTTCCATTGAACAAAGCGGTACAACCGGCTAAATCCGTGATAGTGCAGGTATAATTACCAGGAGGCAGGTTGGAAGCAGTAGAGGAACTCTGTAGCGGTGTTGTATTCCACGAATAATTGTAGGGCCCGGTTGAACCAGCAACATTTAACGCAATGCTCCCATTAGGTCCGTTACAATCCGCAGCTGTAATTGTTGGGGTGATGGATTGGGAAAATCCAATACCCGACGCCCCCATGATCACAGCATTCGGGAATGGGGCATTGCTCCCTGTTGTAGAAACGTTGCTTATTCTAATTTTTTGCAATTGCTTGACACGATCCAAACAGTTGACCACAATCTCTATGAAATAAAAACGCGGATTATTAGTACTTATTCCATCGGCTACAAAAGGTCCGCTTGCAGTTCTGGTTACACGACCAAACCCCTGTGAAACAATATTAGTGGGCCCGTTAAACCAATCGGCCAAAACATAATTGGTCAAATAGGGAGAAAAAGAGCCATCTGAAAAACCCATCCCCACATTGATAGTGCTTGCTCCCTCTGCTGAAAAAGCCAACAAACGAATTTTTGCATATGGCCCAGGAGCAGTAACCGTCAATTCAAATGTTTGATTGCGCTTTACAAATAGTGCATTATTCCCCGTGAAAGAAGCTAACTGATAAATAGCCCCTGCATTAGTTATGGTGCCATTATCGGGCAGTCCGCCTGCTATTGAGGCAAATCCTGCAAACGCTGCACTGTACAGCACTTTATTTGAAGCGGTTAATCCATCTATTTCCATGGTAGTGGTCGCTACTGGATGCGGACCAGCTTCGGCAATAATATCTTGCGAAAATCCTGCTAATGGAATAGGCGTAAACTGAGCAATGGCATCAAATAGTTGTACCAGAAAAATAATAGTCAGCCAATAATAACGAGCCGTCAAGTGTAGGTGTATACGATTGAACACCGAATATACTTATTCAAATTGAACTTAAATAACAGGAACCATCCAGCCGTGGGTATCGGCAAGCTCCCCCTCCCTGATAGCAGCAAGTTTTTCCTTTAGTGCTGGAGCTACTTCCCACTTCTTGATGTCAAATTGCAGGATCTCTTCCTTGTAACAAAGTTCTTTGATTAGCGAAACGGTTGCCGCTGTGCCTGTTCCAAAAACTTCACGAAGTTCTCCTGATTTAAAGGCATCAAGTATCTCATTCATGCCCAATTTTCTTTCTTCCACGGTAAGCCCCATTCCCTGTAACAAGGTCATGACACTCATCCGGGTAATACCACCTAAAATAGTTCCTTCCTTCAATCCGGGTGTTATGGCCCTGTTCCCAATGATAAAGAAAACGTTCATCGTACCACACTCTTGGACATATTTGTGCTCATCGGGGTCCGTCCACAATACCTGGTCATAGCCCCTAAGTTTAGCCTGTGCCGTAGCATACATGGCTCCTCCATAGTTACCCGCTGCCTTTGCGTATCCCACTCCACCACTTACAGCTCTAACATATTTTTCTTCCACCCAAATTCGCATGGGGGCGCTATAATAAGGACCTGTTGGGCTTAGGAATATCATGAACTTATAGGAATCCGATGGGCGAACACCAATCACCTCATCCGTAGAAAACATAAGTGGACGTATATAAAGAGAGTGATCAGGAAAAGCAGGAATCCAGTCTTGGTCCAGCTTTACTAATTGCAACATACCATCCATAAAAATCTCAGTGGGTACAGTTGGCATTTGCATGCGCTCAGCAGAAATGTTGAAACGAACAAAATGATCATGCGGACGAAAAATAAATGGTCTTGATTGCTGGTCTTTATAAGCTTTTAACCCCTCAAAAATCGCCTGGCCATAATGTAATGCTGCCACTGAAGGAGCTAGCGATAGGGAGGCGTAGGGACGAATGGAAACTGAAGTCCATTTTCCATCAACATAATCAGCCTCCAACATATGATCGGAAAAGTACTTACCAAAAGGAAGATTCTCCAATAACAACCCTTTTAATTTGCTTTGTGCAACAGGCACAATGGGAATACTCAGCGCTGTAGTCATATTTCATATAAATTTACGGGGCAAAGAAAATAAAAAAAGCTAACACTCATTAGTATATTTTTACCCTGCCATGTCGCTCAATCAACTGCAGCTTACACCCGGTTTAATAGCAGAGCTTTACAATCGTGGACTGATAGGGGAGAATAAGTGCAGTATTCCAGCTAGTAGAAAGAATGCAGAGGGAGAACCCCCAATACAACCCAAGTTTCTTGGAAAACATAAAAGTAATATACTGGTGGTAGTGAACGAACCAAATGCAGTGTTTCTTCAAGATCCCCAATTGGCTTACCTCACCAAAATCCTGAATGCCTGTCTGCGTACCGTGGAAGACATAGCCTTGGTCAATTACGCCAAGTACCCGACTGAAACCTACCGGACATTGCAATCAAATTTTCCCTCCACCCTTATTTTACTATTTGGAGTAGCGCCCTCGCAATTGCAACTTCCCATAGATTTTCCCAATTATCAATTGCAAAAATTAGAAAACGCAACTTTTTTACAAGCTCCCCCTCTTCAACAAATAGCATCTTCTAAACCAGACAGAGAACAACTCTGGCAATCGTTAAAAAAATACTTCGATGTCTAGCGGAGCGCGTCATTTGATCTTTGCCACTAATAATCAACATAAGGCAAATGAGCTAAACGCAATTCTGGGAGCTACATTTAAGATTTGTACACTCCAAGAAGTGGGGATAGATATGGATATTCCTGAACCACATGATACATTGGAGGAAAATGCCCGAGAAAAATCTACCACTGTGTATAGCCTTATGCAAGCAGATTGCTTTAGCGAGGACACCGGCCTTGAAGTAGTAGCACTGGGTGGTGCGCCAGGTGTAAAGAGCGCTCGTTATGCCGGGGAACATGGGCATGCAGAAAAGAACATTAATAAACTCTTGGAGGAGTTAGCTTCCCACCAAAACAGAAAGGCCAGATTTAGAACGGTGATTTCATTAATAGAAAACGGAATTGAACACCAGTTTGAGGGGATTTGCGAAGGCACTATCGATTGGGAAAGTACCGGGACCAATGGTTTTGGGTATGATCCTATCTTTATACCAACCGGTGCCACCAAGAGCTTTGCTTCTATGCCAATGGAGGAAAAAAACAAATACAGCCACCGTAAAAAAGCCGTGGAGAAACTGGTCAGCTATCTCAATCAAAAAAAGTAATCTATGCCCTCATTAAAACAATTGCTTCCGACAACCTTTCAATTTGCCTATCAGTTTCCGGTCCGGATTACCGATATTAATTATGGAGGCCATGTAGGCAATGACAAATTGTTGGTTTACGCGCATGAAGCAAGACTGCAGTTTTTACAACATTATGGGTATACCGAAATGGAACTAGACAATACGTCGCTCATGCTTACAAAAGCAAGTATAGAAATAAGAAACGAATTATTTTTTGGTGATCAATTATCTGTTGCCGTACAAGCCATGCATTTTACCAGCAAAGGATTTGATCTGCTTTATAAAATAGAAAAAGCAGCAGCCCAGCCAATGCTTGCAGCAATAGTGTTGACCACTATGATTTGCTACGACTACAAAAACAAAAAAGTAACAAGTCTTCCGGAACGGACACGTCAGCGTTTATCGGTTTGATTCCAAATTTTCCAACTCTCCTCAGCCTGGATTTGCAATAGCTCGACCCCATTTTTTATTCGGGCACCTCTCTCCTCTCCTGCCTTCAAAAAAGCAGTGATCGAAGGATTATACACCAAATCGTAAAGTATGTGACCCGCACCCACTGCTTCGTAAGGAATGGGAGGATAACCCGTTATTGCAGGATAGGTTCCTAATGGTGTGGTATTGATTAATAACTGGTGCGCCTGTATATCGGATGCAGTAAGCGAGTAAAATGCCTTGTCAATGCCTGGGGTTTCCGTTCGTCCTACGACCGTATAGGGGATACCGATTTTTTTTAGCACATATCGCACTGCCTTGGCTGCCCCACCATTGCCAAAAATCATTGCTGCTTGTATACGCGGTTGCAGAAGCGGCAGTAAGGACTTTTCGAACCCAATGTAGTCTGTATTATACCCCTCACATTTACCCTTGTTAATGTAAATACAATTGCATGCATCAAGTCCTGCAGGTAGGCAAGATGCAGTCAAGTAAGGTAATACCACCTCTTTGTACGGAATGGTAACATTGAGCCCTATCAGCGAAGGATGAGAGGCTAATAATGCAGGAAATTCCTCGATCTTTTCAAGAGGAAAAAGTTGATAGTTGCAATCGCTCCTGTTTTCCCGATCAAACTTTTCCGCAAAATATGATGCAGAAAATGAATGCGTCAAGGGCTGGCCGATCAGACCAAAGAGTCGCATACTCTTTCTTATTTTTTATCTAGATAAAAATGAAAAGTATCTCCACGCAAACCAATACGCATGGCCTCTAATGGAATCACCTCGGAGGGAGCAATATTTCCAAGATTGGCATTGCAGCCAAGCAACTCAATAAAATAAAGTTGCTGTGCTTTTTGTGGTGCTTCCCATATAATTTGATCACCGGGAATTTGTGTCAGGATTTCTTGGACCAATCCTTCCCGCACTTCACCGCTACCCCTGTAAATTCCTGCATTTCCTGCCTCTCTTGCTTCTGCAATCACATAGCGAGAACCTGCACTCAATTCTGCCCGCATTAATTCAATCCATTTATACGGAGGAATAATGTGAGCGGCATCCTTGCTACCCACCTCACTCAATACTGTTCCGTATTTGGTAAGTTTTTCTATATAGCCACACTTCTCGGTATGTGGAATAGTGATTGACCCGTCACTAATTTCCATATAACTGATTCCATATTCTTTACAAAGGCGTACATAGACCTCAAACTGATTACGAATCACAAACGCTTCAAATAGGGTGCCACCAAAATAAACAGGAATTTGATAAGACCGATACAGCTCAATCTTTTCACGAAGATTTGGGGATACATAAGAAGTGCCAAAACCAAGTTTTACAATATCTACATGTGGATAGGAAACACTGATAAAATTTCTAGCTTCTTCGGTGCTGAGCCCCTTATCCATTACCATAGTCAATCCAGCTTGACGGGGTTTATCCAATCGGTTTGGCATTTGACTTAATTCAAAATTCATATTGTTGTATTGATGGGAAATGAAGTCACAAAATTACAAGGAAACACCCTAACTGCCTTACTTGCGTTTGCGCTTGAATTTTGCCAATAAATCTACCACCTGCGATAACTGCAAGATGGCTGGTCTTAATGATAGTATTTTTTTTACTTGGCGGGGATCTTTTTCCAACGCTTCCTCCAATTGCAAAAGCGCCTCCTTGTTTCTCCCAGCGCCAAATAATACTGCTGCTTTATAATACAAAAAAACAACCTTGTCCTTTGTAGCTTTCAAGGCAAGATCAGATTGATGTAAAGCTTCTTCCCATGCTTTTTCGCCATACAAACAATGGATCAAAGACTCCCAACCGCCTATTTTTTTAGGCTTTGCCTTCAGGGCTAATAAATAGTGCTCTATGGCCTCTTGGATACGCGAAAGCTGCTCGCAGCATTGACCAGCCAAAAGTTGAAAATCGTAATCAATACGGAACATGCGTAAAGCCACTCCCACCTGCTTATAGGCTGCGCCCCACTGCCCTTCTGTATAATAAGTACAGGCAATTTTATAGAACAACCGACTGTCGTCCTTTCGTAAATGGGAGGCCTTTCGATATTGCAAACGAGCCATTGCCGGCTGTTTGAGTTTTTCATAGCAGTACCCAATAGCCTCATAGATCACATCTTCGGGTTTTGCCAATTCGTGCACCCTTTCCAGGGCCTCAATAGCCTCTTTGTATCGATGAAGTCGAATATAAGCATCTCCTAAGTTGCGATAGGCATAATCACACTTATCCTCAATAGCTACCGTGTACTTGTAAGCATCAATGGCCTTTTCATAAAGCTTTAAGCCCTGATATGCTGCACCCAGGTTAAACCAAGCTAAATCACTAAATGGATGCTCATCAATGATTTGCTGGTGCAATCGAATTCCCTCTTCATTTCTGCCTGTAAAGTCAGTCCAAAAACAAATTTTATACAATGCTTCTTCATTAAGAGGGTCCACAGTCAACACCTCTTTCAAACAGTCAAAAACCTTATCAAAATCTTCATAATCATCATACACATCAGCTAACTCAAATAACAACTCAACTTTTTCCTCGCCCTCAAATTGCTCCAACGCTTTTTCTAATAACGCCACTGCTTTTTCTGGTTTGTCCAACGCTAAAAAAGCATCTGTGCGTAAAATAAAAATATTGATATCCCGGCTGTCCAGTATTTCTGCTTGCTCTAGTATGCGCAGGGCTTCTTTATACCGGCGATGCACCACCAGCACATCTGCCTTCCTGATTAATAGTGTAGCGGAGTAAGGGTACCGCTCCACGGCCATCATGGCTGCCTCAATGGCTTTATCCGGCAATTGGTTCTGCTGAAAATATTCAATCACCCGCTCAAAGGCCTCTTCTTCGAGGAAAGAGTGCACTCCGCCCTCTTGCAAAAGCTCATATTGCCGGAGCAGCTTTTTCAACTCATCCTTATCATTTTCATTAGCTGCGGCACCCATGGTTAGCGGTTTGTATTCAACAATTTAAGCTATAACTACGCCAAAAACTAGCCATTTTATCCCCACCTGTGGATGGGTCTAAAAAATGAATATTTGCAAATATCAGCCAATTAGGATACATTTGTGAAGGAGATGCTTAATACTATTCATATAGTTAAAGAGGTTGTTCAAAAAACAATGTTGCTGAGTTTGGCCACTTTGATCGTAGTCAACTCATTTGCTTCTCTTGGCTTAGGTAAAAAAGGAGGTGCCGCTGCCGGAAAAAAATTACTCTCTGCTAAAGTGATCAGTTATAACGGCAGTTTCTCTTTAAAATCTGGATATGCTTTCAGGGGAAATCTTGTCTTAGATAATACCACCCCCCGTGTGATCCAAATAAATACCGACGTGGTTACCAGAAAAGGAAATTACGAATTATCGATCCCTTTGCGCAAAACAACACTGGTTAATAAGGTTAAGATCCAGTTGGGTAATCAGAGCCTGCGTCCTCATTGATTATCATTTACACTTTCTGCCTGCTCCCATTTTAGAATTCGGAATCCCTTTTCGGGAACATCAAATAGCGCTGCCTGTACGGGATTGTAGTTAACTCCTTTTAATTTAAATAAAACAGGGGCCTTGCCAATAGTAGCTTCGTATTGCACCAAAAGACCGGGAATTTTTTTTGCAAAAAGTTGAAACTCCCTGTAAATCGGAACTACCTGTATTGTATACCACACTTCACGCGTTGTTCCATCACCGAATTGAAAGAGGGCTTTTTTACAGGAGTAGCCGCTGATCAAAAGGGTATCAGGTAATAGTTTCAGCTGAGCATCATCATACAGTTGGTTCATTTGTTGCCACTGCTTGGAAGCAAGCCTGGTCAAGTAATGTTGCGTTCCAAGTTCTTTCAGGATTATTACCTGCCCCGTTTTCCCTAATAAAAGCGTACTTTCCTTTCCCATGTCAGATGCCAATTCCATGCGACTATTTACCCCTTTAATATAGCAGGTATAACTGACCCCTTGTAGCAGGGCTTGTATACTGCTATCAGCAGTAGCGGACTCAACCGTATAGTGAAGGGTAGCTTCCGTCAATCTTCGTTGAGCAGTTGACGTTTGTGAGAGGAAAATACTAAGCAATAAAAGTAAATAAGTTCGAAACATTTGCATAAAGTTACTGTGACGTAACATTAACTCAACGTTTGGGCTTGTTCTGCATTTCTTTTAACTTTTTCTGTTGTGCTTGCATTTGTTCCATTTTTTCTTGCCACATGGATTTGGACTTTGGCTTTTTACGGTTTTCCTGGATTTGCAGGAGGATCTTATCGTGATCAATAATGTAATGCTGTATCACAAATTGAAGCCCCAATGTAATTAGGTTGGAGACCGTATAATACCAGGTCAATGCTGCAGGTAAACTATTGAAGAAAAAGAGCATGAATACCGGGAAGATGTAGGGCATATACTTCATCATCGGATTGCTTTGATCCGGACTTAAACTCATGCTATAAACTGAGATCAAAAAGCTGGTAGCGGTGGCTAAAAAATTGAATAAACTAAGGTGACCCCCAAACAATGGAATCGTAAATCCGAAACGTATGGGGGCATCATAGGCAGAAAGATCATTGGCCCAAAGGAAAGCAGCACCACGTAATGCGATTTCCGCATTGAAAAAACTGAATAATGCAAAGAAAATAGGAATCTGAAGCAGGGCTGGGATACATCCTCCAAGGGGATTTACGCCAGCTTCCCGGAACAGTTTCATCTGCTCCATACTGATCGTTTGCTGATCGTCTCCATACTTCTCCTTCAATTTGGCAATCTCTGGACGCAGGGCTTTCATTTTAGCACCGCTGAGATAACTTGAATAGATCAAGGGAGAAGTCAATACTCGTATAATCAGGGTGAGTAGGGCAATGGCCAATCCGATATTCCCTCGTGAAATATGTTTAAGGAAATCGAAAATAGGTACAATGATATATTTATTTAAAGGACGAACAAACGTGTAGGCACCTTGCCCGAGATTTACAATTTTTTCAAACTCATTGTCGTACTTCTTAAGAATTGAATAATCGGCAGGACCAAAATAAAATCTCAGATTAATTGTGGGATTACCGGAAGCAGGGAGTTGCACCTTCATTGCTGCAGTGGCTTTAACTACAGAGCCCGCTGAATCTGGAGGTAATACCCAATTTAACTGACCCGATGTGAAATTGGCAGGGGCTTCCATGGCAGCAAAGAAAAAACGTTGGCGCACACCAACCCACCCCACTGGCTTTGTAAAATCAACTGCACTCCGATTGCCTATAGAAAAATAATCGAAGGCCCCATCTTCAACAAAACCTACTTGGGAATTTTGTTTTTCGTAGGCGATATCAGATTCCTGCTTTAGGGCTTCATATTGCCACAAAAAAGGAACCTGACCTTGCGTAAATAGTTGCGCGGGTGAATCAAAGTCAAGTTGCAAATTGATACGATAGTCTGCAGGGTATAGCGTATACTGATGGCGGATACGTCCTGCATAGGCCGAATCTGCGGCGGCTACTTCAAAAGAGATGATTTGAGTACCATCTGATTTTTTTTCTACCCCTTGAAACGAATAAAATAACTCTGCGCTGGGCGCTGTTCGATTCAGCCCGGTATTCAATGCATATCCAAAACGAGCAAAGGAGGTTGCGGCCAACTCAACTGGCTTGGCATTTCCAAATTGAGCGTGTTCCTTTAATGTTACGGATTTTACCTGCCCTCCCTTGTTGGTGAAAACAACTTTCATTTTATTGTTCTCCACGGTCTGCAATTCCTCAACACCTTGTGATGCCGCTACAAAATATCCAGCTGCGGATGTGCTAAGCAGACTATCCGCTTTGGCAACAGCCGTAGCCGCTGCAGGGGTGTCCACCAACGGACGATTTGAATTAGCTATGGAGTCCTGCACAAATTGCTGACGCGCTTTGGCTTTATTGAAAGCGGCTTGTTCCAGATTGGTATAGTAGAAATACCCAAAGAACAAAACAGCTAGCAACACAAAACCAAGAACGGTATTACGATCAAAATTCATAGGTTAATCGAATTTGGAGATAAGAGCCGACAAAGATAAGGGATGGCATCGGCCCTTGATTAAGAATGGAGGGGCTGAATGGACTTACTAAAAGGCTGCTGCGCGTGTTGGAGTGCCGCTTTAATGAAATGAACAAAGATGGGTTGAGGTTCTTCCACGGTGCTCTTTAATTCCGGGTGATATTGAACACCAATAAAAAAAGGATGATCATTTAGCTCAATAATTTCCACTAATCCTGTATCCGGATTTTTCCCGCTTGCCAACATGCCGGCTTTTTCAAAGTCAGTCAAGTACTTGTTATTAAACTCCCAACGATGGCGATGGCGTTCGGAGATTTTTTCTTTTGCATAAATCCGAGAGGCCAAAGAATCTTTTTCAATAACACAGGGATAGGCGCCCAACCGCATGGTTCCGCCTTTTTCCGTTACTTGCTTTTGTTGATCCATTAAATCAATTACGGGATCTGTTGTCCCAGGATCCATTTCGGTAGAATTAGCACCCCTCAACCCAAGCACATTGCGAGCAAATTCAATAGCGGCCATCTGCATTCCCAGGCATATCCCAAAAAAAGGCAACTTTTTCTCTCTGGCATATCGAACGGCAGCAATTTTTCCTTCCACACCACGATGTCCAAATCCTGGCGCAACCAATAACCCATCCAACCCCGCTAATTGTTCATTTACATTTCCTGTTGTAATAGACTCACTGTGTATATTGACCACTTGTACCTGACACTCATTAATAGCGCCGGCATGAATAAATGATTCTAAAATAGACTTATAGGCATCTTGCAACTCGATGTATTTCCCGATTAAACCAATATTCACTTTTGCCTTTGGATATTTTAACTTATCCAGGAAAATTTTCCAACGATTCAAATCAGGCTGTTGCGTTCCTGCTAAATGCAATTTTTTTAATACTGTTGTGTCCAATCCCTCCCGCATCATCAATACGGGAACTTCATAAATAATGGAAGCATCAGCAGCTTCTACAACTGCCTCTGGTTTTACGTTACAAAAAAGTGCAATTTTTCTTTTCAGCTCTGGACTCAACGGCTTCTCCGTTCTGCAAACGATAACATCAGGATGAACACCTTCCTCACTTAGCATACGCACACTGTGCTGCGTGGGCTTTGTCTTTAACTCCTTTGCAGCTTTGAGGTAAGGTATTAAGGTCAGATGCACCACTACAGTATCTTCTATGGGAAGTTCCCATTGTAATTGTCGCAATGCCTCTATGAATGGCAAGCTTTCTATATCACCAACAGTTCCACCAATTTCAGTAATTACAATATCATAATCCCCGGTTTGTCCCAACAATTTCATTCTGCGTTTTATCTCATCGGTGATATGCGGCACCACTTGCACCGTTTTACCTAAAAAAGCGCCTTCTCTTTCCTTATTGATAACAGTTTGATAAATACGGCCGGTGGTAACATTATTAGCCTGAGTGGTGTGTATGTTAAGGAAGCGTTCGTAATGCCCCAAGTCCAAATCTGTTTCAGCACCGTCCTCAGTAACGTAACATTCACCATGTTCATAGGGATTCAAGGTGCCTGGATCTATGTTGATGTAGGGATCAAATTTTTGAATGGTTACATGAAGGCCTCTGGCTTGAAGTAACTTCGCCAGTGAGGCAGCGATAATTCCTTTACCAAGTGAGGAGGTAACCCCTCCGGTCACAAAAATGAATTTAGACATGGGTGTTTCTTTTTCCATTATTTTTTACCCTGAGTGACCTACGGGCAGTAATCAGCCTTGAAAAAAAGGGAATGTGCAGGAGGTCGTGCAAAGTTAGGAATTATCCCTTATTCAATACTTCTTCAATGGCAGAATCGTAATTGTTTTTCCATTCCAACACGTTGCCCCAGGATTGACCTTCCAATTCTACTTCGCCTTGGGTGGTTTTTCCAAGTAATGTTACGGGGGTTCCACTATTGGCGGTCAGTTGTAAGAAGGCAGTGCGTTGTTTTAGAGAAACAGAAACCACCACCCGACTCTGTGATTCACCAAACCAGCAAGCATCTATCCTTAGCGGCTTGCCATCGGAGGTTCTTTTTGGCCCCCTGACGCTGAATCCTAATAGTCGATTAAATGACTTCTCCATCAAAGCCACAAGCAATCCACCTTCACTACAATCATGCACACTTTCAACAACCCCTGCTTGTATTAACGATTTTACCAGTTGATGAAGGGCCAGTTCCTCCTCTACACTAAAGTAGGGGGCAGGAGAAAGCAAGTGTCCGGCTATCTCATGTAAATAAACGGAGGACCCCAAATCATTTTGAAGTGAGCCAAGCAAGTAAATTTCATCCCCCCCATTTTTAAAATCCAAACTCATCTTTTTCTCAACATCCTCCAATAAGCCAACCATTCCAATAGTGGGTGTTGGGTTAACTGGACCATCCGGATTTTGGTTATAGAAGCTGACATTTCCACCAGTTACAGGAGTGTTGAAAAATCGGCAGGCTTCACCCATACCCAAAATGACTTCTTTGAATTGAAAATAAACTTCAGGATCGTAAGGATTAGCAAAATTCAAACAATTGGTAACGCCAAGGGGTTCACCTCCTGCACAAATTATATTACGTGCAGCCTCACTCACGGCAATCATGGCACCTTTCTTTGGATCAGCCATTACATAGCGACTGTTACAATCTGTGGTAATGGCAATTCCTTTTTTTGTTCCTTTCACCAACACCACGGCTGCATCGGAAGGGGCGTTGGTGTTAGTATTGTTGGTGCCTACCATACTATCATATTGTCTGTATATCCACTTCTTGGAAGCAATGGTCGGATTTTTTATCAGCTGCTTGGCTGTTTTCTTCAAATCAATCGGCAAGGGGACTGTACTCATTTCAAACCGCTCTATTTTTTGCAAATAAGCAGGAACTGTAAATACTCTATCGTACTGCGGTGCTCCACCGCCTAACACTAATTCCTGCGCAGGAATGGAGGCATCCAATTGACCCTTCATGTAAAAATTCAATAGCCCATCATCCGTTACCTCTCCAATTACCGCACAGGGAAGATCCCATTTCTCAAAAACCTTTTTCACCAATTCCTCTTTCCCCTTTTGTGCTACCAACAACATTCTTTCCTGACTTTCGCTCAATAACAATTCCCATGTTTTCATATTGGGCTGACGTGTGGGAACTTTATCTAGATCTATTCGCATCCCTACCCCTCCTTTAGCACTCATTTCAGCTGTTGAACAGATGATTCCGGCAGCCCCCATATCCTGCATGCCAACCACTGAACCTGTTTGAATTACTTCTAAGCAAGCTTCCAATAACTTTTTTTCTTGAAAGGGGTCTCCAACTTGTACGGCAGGTAATTCTTTTGTACTCTCGGCGTTAAGGTCTGCCGAAGCAAAGGAAGCACCTCCAATCCCATCTTTTCCGGTTGCACTTCCTACAAACAGAACAGGATTTCCAGCACCCTTTGCAGTGGCGGAAACGGTTTGACCAACTTTTACTATGCCTACACTCATAGCGTTGACAAGGGGATTTGTATGATAACACCTATCAAAATAGATCTCCCCTCCAACTGTTGGTACACCAAAACAGTTTCCATAGTGACCAATACCATGTACAACTCCAGCTAATAAATGCTGCGTTTTTTCATCCTCCAATAAACCAAAACGTAAAGAATTCAAAGCTGCAATAGGTCGGGCACCCATGGTAAATATGTCACGATGAATTCCCCCAACACCAGTAGCAGCTCCTTGAAATGGTTCAATAGCAGAGGGATGATTATGTGATTCGATTTTAAATACCACTCCCAACCCGTCACCAATATCCATTAAACCGGCATTTTCTTCTCCAGCCTTTACCAGCATTCTTCCCCCCTCACGTGGTAAAGTTTTCAGCCATTTAATCGAGTTCTTGTAGCTACAATGTTCACTCCACATTCCCGAAAAAGCGCAGAGTTCGTTGAAGTTGGGGGTTCTGCCCAGTTTTTTACAAATCAAATCAAATTCTTTGGCTGTCAGACGAAGCTGTTCTGCCGTGGAAACGGTCACTTCCATGAAGGTTAATAAATTGAGTTACAAAGGTATTTTACAAGATTCAACTTCTTGCTAAAAGTTGTTCTTTCAATCTTCACATTAAATTATTTATTAATATTTGATATTGACGAAAGATTTATCAATTTTTTGTTGATAAGCTGAAATAAATAATATTTTACGAAGAATTTATTTCATTTTTTTGGATAAAATAAGGAAAAAGAGTTGCTTTGTCAAAAATTCAGCAAATATGTCAATTAGATTTCAAGCTTTGGAAAACCTCAGCCGCAATAAAAAGGTTGAACTTGGTTTGCCCAGCAAAACCACAAGTTTCTTTGCCTCAAACGTTTTCACAATGCAGGTTGCCAGAGAATTTCTGAGCGAGGAGGCTTACAAAAGTTTGAAAGCCTCCATTAAAGCTGGTATGAAAATAGATCGCAATATGGCCAACCAGATTGCAAATGGTATGCGCGCCTGGGCGAAGACAAAGGGGGTAACGCATTTCACACACTGGTTTCAGCCGCTTACCGGAACAACTGCTGAAAAACACGATTCGTTCTTTACGCTTAAAAGTGATGGCACGGCCATAGAAGAATTTGAAGGGGCTGCGCTAATACAACAAGAACCTGACGCTTCTTCGTTCCCAAGCGGTGGCTTACGTGCCACATTTGAAGCACGCGGCTACACGGCATGGGACCCCTCCTCTCCTCCCTTTGTGATTGAGATCGGAAACGGTAAAACACTTTGCGTTCCTACCATCTTTGTTTCATACACCGGAGAATCACTTGACTACAAGGCGCCGTTGTTGAAAGCTACTGAAGCGCTCAGTAAAGCTGCAACTGAGGTTTGTAATTACTTTGACAAAAACGTAAATAAAGTAAACGTTACGCTGGGTTGGGAACAAGAGTACTTTGTTATTGACGAGGCTTTCTACAACGCGCGTCCAGATCTGGTAATGACAGGCCGTACGGTGTTTGGAAGCGGCTCCGCAAAAAATCAACAACTGGAAGATCATTACTTTGGCTCTATTCCGGAACGCATTTACGCTTATATGCGTGACTTTGAAAATGAGTCCTACAAATTGGGGATCCCGCTTAGGACCCGTCATAATGAAGTGGCCCCAGCTCAATTTGAGTGCGCCCCCATATATGAAGAAGTGAGTGTAGCTGTGGATCACAATTCTCTATTAATGGATGTCATGGATAGGGTTGCTCGTCGCCACAACCTGCGTGTACTTCTTCATGAAAAACCATTTGCAGGCATCAATGGAAGTGGAAAGCATAATAACTGGAGTCTGGCAACCGACACGGGAGTAAATCTTCTGGCACCGGGAAAAACGCCAAAGACCAACCTCATGTTTCTTACATTTTTTGTAAATGCCATCAAAGCAGTGCATGACCATGCAGATGTGTTACGTGCTTCCATAGCCTCGGCGCCTAATGATCATCGGCTGGGAGCCAACGAGGCTCCCCCCGCAATCATCTCTGTGTTTATAGGACAGTATTTAATCAAAGTATTAACTGATGTAAAGGAGCGGGTTACTTCCAAAATGGACGAAACGGACGAAAGCCTACTTAAAATTGATATCCACAAAAGCATCCCTGAATTACTCATGGATAACACCGACAGAAACCGCACTTCTCCCTTTGCGTTTACGGGCAACAAATTTGAGTTTCGCGGTGTAGGTTCATCAGCCAATTGTGCCAATCCCATGACTGTGCTGAATACCATCATGGCAGCCACCTTAAAACAATTTAAATCAGAAGTTGACGCGCTTATGGAAAAAGGAGAAAAGAAAGAGATCGCAATTATGCACGTAATACGTGAGTATATTGTTAAGAGCGAAAAAGTATTGTTTGAAGGAGACGGTTATAGCCAGGCATGGGAAAAGGAAGCCGCTAAAAGAGGCTTGCAAAACGTAAAAACAACCCCGTTAGCGCTTGATGCCATGGTTACAAAAAAAGCAATGTCCTTGTTTGAGGACAATGGCATTTACACGCACCAGGAGTTGGAAGCACGTCATGAGATCGAGTTGGAGAAGTACATTAAAAAAGTGCAGATAGAAAGCCGCATCATGGCAGAACTGGCTACCAGTCAAGTTTTACCGGCAGCCATACGTTTTCAAAATACGTTGGCTAGCAATGTAAAAGGATTGAAAGAGGCCGGACTAACTGAAAAAAGTTATAAAAAACAACAAGAAATATTAGAGAAGATCTCTACGCATATTTGTCAGGTCAGTGATGCTGTCGAAAAAATGACAGCAGCCCGCAAGGCTTGCAACAATATGGACAACACACGCGATAAAGCAATTGGTTATCAAACTAAGGTCAAAGATGCCTTCTTTGATGAAATTCGTTACCATGTTGACAAACTAGAATTGTTGGTAGACGACAATGAGTGGAGTTTGCCTAAGTACCGTGAAATGCTTTTTCTTCGCTAAAACCGATTAGCCTTTAGCACACGTAATACATTACCGCCAAGGATTTTTTTCAATGACTGATTGGAATACCCCTGGCGTTTTAACGCTGCAGTTAGCTGCGGATAGGTGCTGACATCCTCCAAGCCCTTGGGAACAAAGCCCATGCCATCATAATCGGCACCAATACCAACATGATCCACTCCAACCAGTTTGACCACATAGTCAATATGGTCAACCACTTCTTTTATACCAGGCAGACTTTTACTGAGTTCTTGTTGCACCAGGCTATTCACTTGCTTGGAAAGCAGCCCGGCTTCATCACGGTATTCAGGCAATTGTTGTAAAGCAGCAAGAATAGAATCTTTTCCATGCCCCTCCCAATATTTTTTTGCCTCAACAAATGTTTTACTGATAAATGCCGGATAGAAGTTGATACAAATCACTCCTCCATTTTTGGCTAATGCTTGGATCTGCTGATCCTTTGCATTACGAAAAACAGGACAGAGCGACCAAACAGAACTGTGTGTTAAGAGTACAGGTTTGGTGGTCACTTCCAGTGCGTCATAAAATGTTTTTTCCCCTACATGCGAGAGGTCAACAATGACACCCGCCTCATTCATCCTTTTCATTACTTGTTTTCCAAAATCAGTAAGCCCCTTTGCAGAAAGAGATTTACCAGCTCCGGATTCATCCATTGCACTGGTAGCCCAATCGTGACTGTTATTCCAAGTCAATGTCAAATAGGACATTCCTTTTGCAATCAGCGAGTCTAACTTGGATAAATCTGATTCAATCATATGGCCACCTTCCACCCCAATCATTGCCACTATTTTATTACGGTGAACCTTTTTGCGCGCCTGTTTATAACCGGTTGCAAAATCAAATTTGTCGGGATGACGTAGGATGATTCTATGTAAGGAATCTATTTCCTGAAGTGCATCCTGATAAAATCCCTCTTTTTTTCGAGGCGTTTCTCCAGTAAAAACAGAGAAGAACTGAATATCAACACCTCCGCGTTTCCATCGAACATAATCACTATGCCCTATTGACAACAACCTGCTAATATCCCTGCCTTCCAGTACCTGTCCGCTTAAACAATCGTTGTGTGTATCAACCAAAATAGCTTTACGGTGAACGGAATTATAGGATTGGCCATAACCAATAATATGACCAAGGACAAGAAAAAGAGTCAATCCAAGCAACTGTCTGCAACTATTTTGCAACCACTTCATTAGTCCATAGTTTTCTTGGCATCCGCTAAGAATTTTGCAAGTCCAATATCAGTAAGTGGATGCTTTACTAATCCTAAAATAGAATCAAGGGGGCATGTGCAAACGTCCGCACCTGCTTCAGCGCACTTTACTATATGCAATGGTGTACGAATGGAAGCAGCAAGAATTTGTGTTTTGAAACCTTGAACCCCATAGATCTGCGCAATTTGTGCAATCAACTCAACACCATCCCAGCTACTATCATCTAAACGACCCAAAAAGGGAGACAAATAGGTAGCTCCCGCTTTGGCGGCTAAGATGGCTTGTCCTGCAGAAAACACAAGCGTGCAATTGGTTCTGATCCCGTTATCAGTAAACCACTTAATGGCTTTGATGCCATCTTTAATCATAGGGACCTTAACCACAATATTAGGATGAATGGCGGCTAACTTTTTCCCTTCTTCCACAATGCCTGCAAAGTCAGTGCTGATTACTTCTGCGCTGATATCACCATTAACCATTTCACAAATAGTTCGGTAATGGTCCATGACAGCCTTTTCCCCTTTGATTCCCTCTTTTGCCATTAGAGAAGGATTAGTGGTCACGCCGTCAAGGATCCCTAACTCATTAGCTTCTTTAATTTGAGCAAGATTGGCTGTGTCAATGAAGAATTTCATATAGATTATTAATCAGATTTAATAAAAAAAGGCAGGCTGATTACATCGCACCGCTCAACCACTTACTCTTGCTGCCTTCCGGCCCTAGGAGGATTCAGCAGGAGCTGGTCGTGTAAGACCTGCCGATACGAAATTAATGAATATTCCCTCATTGCTGAAATGCAGAGCGCACCCAGGCATGTCCTATCAACTCGTCAGCCCGGGCACCAACTGGTCTAACGTAGACCAACACGAGGTATTCGTTTTCTGTGCCCCAATAATCACCTTCCGTCAAATGGTTGACGGGTGTTGATTTCCGGTCCTCCTCATCGGAGGATAAATACTGATAATTATAGTATCCTTGTTTTAGAAAACAGGTTTTTGTGTATGTTCCACTAACGGGGTCATATTTCATTTTACTGTTACTGTCCAGTGCATAGTTGGTGAGCTCGCCGTATAAATAAACTGACCTGCCAGGTATGACACGCCCACCCCTTGGTATAAAACTAAAATGTACCCATGCATACTCCCCTTGTAATTGAGCATTTGGATTATCCCGACTTTCCACGATGTAGGCACCATTAATGTCGCGATTCAAAAAACTCATTTTCCCTTCCCGAGGGTAATCAGGGTTGACCCAAATATCAACTCTTGCAGTACTGTCGCTATCCACTATCCTACTGACACGTTCGCTACGTAACCGAAAGCTACGCAGGTCCACCCAACGCCACTCTTGACCAGCCGGAAACAATGAGAACCCCTGATCTGTATACTCAAAATAATTTCCCCGAAAAAGTGTTGGGGTCTTTTGCGCCTGAGCCAATTGCCAGCCTCTGTTTTGCAATACCCAGACATGTAAATCAGTAGGCGCAAACGGATTCCCTGAAACCTGCACCGGTGTTACACCAATTTGTAGTTGCTGATGTGTTCGTAAAATCTGCCCATCGAATGGCTGTTTGACTTGTGCATTTATGGCTACTTTTTTTGAAGCGATCAACACTCTTTTTGTAAATGCCAGTTGCGAAGTATCGTCATTCAAAAACACTTTCAACATATAATTTCCTGCGCGCGTGGGTTCGCTTCCCGATTCTGGAAGAAAGGCCTGGTAGTGCGTATATCGGACCTGAGAGAGTGAAGATGGTCGATAATTTCTGATCCGATTGGTAAGAAAACCACGCAAATAATCATACGGCTGTAAATTGGCTGGTGTCCAGTCCGCATTACACAATTGAAATGTGTAGTAATAGTTTTTAATGTCAGCATCCAAATCGTCAAAATGTAATTCTAATTGCTCTCGGTCTCCTAAAACTAGTAATGGGTAAGAGCGTGGATCACCTGCTTTGTACAGTTTAATGGTTTGTATGGATCTACTAAAGATGTGGTCAGGGTTTTGTGCATTTGCTGGAATGCAAATAGGCAGGCAATAAATAAGAAGGAAGATTGTAAATTCGGGCTGCCGCATAGGGCAAAGTATGAAAATAGCACGATTTATAGCCAACAGAATTGCCCGAAGTAAACAGAAAAACTTTTCCGGGTTTATTCTTCGCCTCTCTTTTATAGCCACCGCCTTGAGTGTTGCCATTATGATCATTACCCTGGCATTAGCTACTGGTTTTCAAAAGGCCATTGAGAATAAGATCGTTGGATTCTGGGGCCATATACGCATTCAAGAAAAACAAGCAGATAAAGCAGTAGGGGTAAGAGAAATTCCGCTGCTTCGAAATGAAGCCCTTGAAAAAAAAATAAAACAAGACCTTAGGGTAATATCCATTCATCCCTTTGTGAATCAGTATGCATTACTTAAAACTCAATCCTCGCTGGAGGGTGTGTTAATAAAAGGAATAGACACGGGTTCGCATTGGAATGCATACGAACAATTTTTAATGACTGGAAAACTGCCCAGGCCCCAAAGGACATCATTCTCAAGAGAGATATTGCTTTCCACTTATCACGCCAATCGTTTACATATTCAAACTGGCGATTCGGTGGTCTTGTACTTTACACAACCCGGACAAGCACCTCGTGCACGCAAAGTGATAATAACGGGCCTTTATCAGACAGGTATCGAAGAATATGATCGACTTTTTGCCATTGCAGATCTAAACCTGGTCGCGCCAATGACCGGTTGGGAAATAGGCCAGGTTGGCGGATATGAAATCCTTTTAAAAGAGCCCTCACAGGCAATTCAGACGGCCAACCAATTATTTGAATCTGACCTACTCCCCTCTACCTGGGATGTGCTTACCACCCAGGATCTGGCGCCTCAGCTCTTTGATTGGCTTAACATGCAAGTGGTAACCAGAAATGTTTTGCTGGCGTTTATGACTATTGTGGCATTGGTTAATCTTCTTACCTGTTTACTGGTTTTAGTATTAGAACGCATCCCTATGATTGGGATTCTTAAAGCCATAGGATCAACCGATCAACTGATACAACAACTATTTCTTCAATTTGGCTTGCTATTAACTCTTGGAGGAATTGCCGCAGGCACGATAATTGCTTTAGTACTGCTATGGTTACAAAACCTTACTTCATTTATTCGGCTGGACCAAACTGCTTATTACATCGATACAGTGGCGATAGAAATTGTACCTTCTCATGTAATAGGTGTAATGGGAGGCACACTACTCATTAGCACGGCAGTGCTGTTACTACCAACACTTCTGGTAAAAAAAATTAGTCCGCTGCGCGCTATTCGTTTTAACTGAACCAGGAAAGTAGAATCCCGGTAGCCACTGCAACGTTCAAGGACTCTGCGCCTCCGACCTTAGGGATGGTAACTCCCGTAATGTTATTAGTAGTAAGCAAAGAGGCTGGTACACCTTTTGCCTCATTCCCGATCAATAATATTCCTTGCCGTGAACGCGCTATTTCATACAAGGGCTTGCCATCCAATACAGCCGCATAAATTGGTAGTTGTTGTTTTTTCAGCCAAGGCTCTATCTCCAAAAAATGAACAGCCAGCCTGGCTATACTTCCCATAGTAGCCTGTACCACTTTAGGATTGTATACATCCACCGTATCTGGACTACAAACAATTTGGTTAACACCAAACCAATCGGCTGTGCGCAATATGGTGCCAAAATTTCCCGGATCCTGTATTCCACAGCAAACAACCGTTAAACCATTGCCCTGGCGCAAGGGTATTTGGGGAAATTTAGCTACAACGGCAACCACCTCATGCGGAGTGATCAGTTGTGAAAGCCGCTTTAACTCAGCTGTGGTTACACGGGTAAGCTGAATTGCCGGGTCAATTATCTTGTTATGCTCAATCCAATTTTCAAGTGCAAATATTTTTTTAATGGCATGTGGACGATCGCGCAGTAATTCTTCCACTAGCTTTGATCCTTCTGCAAGAAAAAGACCTGCTTGATCCCTGTATTTTTTACCGGTTAAACTTTGGATATCTTTGACTACTGATTTGGTAATCATAATTCTGGCACATTGTGAAGCAACTATACCGGTTTATTTTAACTTTTATTCGTTTCCCGGTATTACTGCTCTTACTGATCAGTTTTCTCCTTTACGCTTGTGGGACTATCCCACGAAACTACCCTATAGGAAAACCCTTTGTGTTCAAAACTACTATAAAAGTTGATGGCAGTATCCCAAAAGAACAAAGAGAGTGGTTACAAAATCGCCTAAAAAGCCAACTAGACGATAGCCTTCATTCCAGAACAGTAGCTAAACTTTTTTACCGCACGCTTAGCAATCCTCCGGTTTATGATACTAACTACTCGCATCGATCCGTAGATTTTATGCATGACTTACTCAACTCACTTGGGTATTTTAGGAATCAGGTTTGGTTTGACACCACCCTGACCGTGGTCAATAAAAAACAACTCCGCACTGCGGTAAACTTTTACATCACTCCCGGAAATCCGTTTTTGCTTGATACTATTCGATATCATCTCCAAGACAGTGCGCTGCAACAACTTACGGTCAAACATTTATCTGATTCAAAAATCAAAGCGGGTTCTCCCTTTGCCAAAGGCATTATCGGAGAGGAGCTGGATCGGTTGATTGACCACTACAGAAACAATGGGTATCTACGCCTAACCCGGGATGATTTAGTGGGAATTTGGGACACTCTTGACCTTGCATTGCTGAAACCAATTGCTGATCCCATGGAGCAATTACACGTTTTTCAACAAGTTCGCGAGCGGAGAGTACATCCATTGGCAGATCTTGAGATTCGTTTACGTCCGGCAATTACAAAAGAGAAGTTAACGCAATATAAAGTGGGGTCCATCACCTTATACCCTGACTTTACCTCTGATACTGCGGGGCTAACAACCACAAGCGTTTTTCGAAACGGTGTGCGAATTGAACGATTTCGCCCGGTATTCAAGGACCAAATTTTTCGGGATAAGATTCATTTTACTACTGGCCAGATCTATGACCAACGGAACTATTATAAAACGCTCAATCATTTAAATGGGATGGGTGGTTGGCGATTGGTGAATCTAGAAACACTGCCCCGAAAAAATGAAGACACCACCGATATCCTGATCAAACTAACGCCAGCCCGAAAGTACACCAGCTTTGCAAATCTGGAAGGCAGCAGCAACCAAAGTTTGTTGGCAGGTACCCTTTTTGGAGTAGCCCTTAATGTGGGATTTCAAAATAGAAATTTATTCCGTCGCTCCATTCAATCCACTACCAACCTGCGGATAGGAGCGGAAATGGGTCAAGACACGATAGCCGATATCAATTTTATTCAAACCAGACAAATTGCACTTACTCATAATTTAATTTTTCCTGGATTGCTCCCTCGCTTTTCCAGTTTACCGGCTGACCTACGTCAACATGCTCGCTCCATCATGGCATTTAATATTTCAAACACGGAGCGAAGAGCATTATTCAACCTGTCCTCTTACAGTGCCGCATGGGGATATGATTTTAGATATAAAAACACACTCTACACCATTCGAATCCCGAACATAGAGTACAATGCGATTGCCAGAAGAGAAAAATTGCTTGCATTGATTGATAGTAATGCCCTGCTAAAAAACATTTTTGTCGATGGGCTAATTATTTCGGGAAGCGCCGGTCTGTTTTATTCACGACAAAAAGACAATCGGGTTCAAAATATTCGATTCAACATTGAGGAATCAGGATTGATTAGTGGCTTTATCCGAGGCCCCTTGTTAGACACGAATCTTTTTCGATTTATTAAAATTGATTTGGACCTGTCTGCAAAATATACATTCAAGAAAACGGCATTAGCGCTGCGCTTCTTTGCAGGGGCGGGATATGCTTTTGACCAAACCAAAAACCCGGTCAATCGATTTAATTTACCGCTTTACAGACAGTACTTTACCGGAGGGCCAAATAGTATGCGGGCATGGGGTCTTCGAAAGTTGGGTCCCGGATCCACTATTCAGGAATATGGCAATAAAGGGTTGCCCGAACGTTACGGGGATTTACAACTAGAAGGAAACATTGAATTCAGATTTCCCTGGTTTCCCGTATCTGGCATGCAAGTAAATGGTGCCTTATTTGCAGATGTGGGTAATATCTGGTACTTAAAAAAAACAACAGGAAGAACAGCAGAGGAGATTTTTTCCATAAATCGCCTTGGCAAGGATCTTGCGGTAGGTGTTGGAACCGGACTTCGGCTAGACTTTACCTATTTTGTTGTTCGTCTTGACTATTCTGTTAAAGCAAAGGACCCAAGTCCTTCACCAGCAAATCGCAGCTATCAAAACAAGTGGTTTGGCTACCCAAGACTTCAGGATATGGACCAGTTTCAATTGGGAATTAATTACCCATTTAACCTGTAGGCCACTATTGTTGGTTATGCAAATTTGCGGCAAAAGATTCCATGGTATGAGCCACAGTAACATCAAACTCCCCAATACGAGTTCTTCGCAATGAACTTAAATAGGCCCCACATCCCAAAGCCTGCCCCAGATCATTCGCTAAGCTTCGTATGTAGGTGCCCGTTGAACAAACCACACGAAATTGCAATTGCGCATCTTGTAGACCCAGTGCTTCAAAAGAATAAATATGAACAACTCTAGGCTCCAATTGCACTTCTTTTCCTTTTCGAGCTAATTCATAAACTCGTTTCCCCTCTACCTTGGTGGCTGAATGTGCAGGGGGAATTTGCTGAATAGGTCCAGTAAATGGCGCTAAATGGGATTTCACCTGCTCCAGGGTGATATGAGCTGTTGACATAAAATTAGTCGGCTCACTTTCCAAATCATAGGTGGGCGTAGTAGCCCCCAGGGTGATGGTACCCGTGTATTCTTTTTGCTGTGCCATGTACTGGTTAATTCGCTTGGTAAATTTTCCAGTACATACTATAAGCAATCCGGTGGCTAAGGGATCCAAAGTGCCAGCATGTCCAATCTTTCGAATGCGAATAAGATGACGGAGTTTTCGAATTACATCAAAAGAGGTCCAGCCCAATGGTTTGTCAATGAGTAAAACAACTCCTTCTTCAAATTGTTGGGATGAATAGACCATGATCAATAGGCCCTTGCAAACAGCACCCGTTGCGCAGAGGGTTTGCCCGTTAAGATGCAAGCTCCTATTTCTGCAGGGTTATTCAATGGTATACAGCGAATGGTTGCCTTGGTTTTTTCTTTGATCGCTTCCTCAGTTTCAGGAGTTCCATCCCAATGTGCGGCTACAAATCCCGTTTTGCTGTCCAACACTTTTACAAATTCTTCCCAGGAGTCCACCGGAGTAATATGCGCATTTCTAAACGTATGGGCACGATCAAATAATTGTTGTTGAATGTCTGCTAATTCAAGTGGAATGATAGCCGTGATTTTATCCAATGAAACTGACTTTTTCTCCTTGGTATCGCGCCTTGCCAATTCCGCTACCCCTTGTTCAAGATCACGCGCACCAATGGCCATACGAAGTGGCACACCTTTCATTTCATATTCTGCAAATTTCCATCCGGGTCTGGCCTGGTCAGAATCGTCATATTTGACCCGTATGCCAGCATTCTTTAACTCTTTTACAATGGCGTTTACTTTATTGTCTATAGCAGACTTTTGCTTCTCTCCTTTGTAGATTGGCACAATCACTACTTGAATGGGTGCAACTCGGGGAGGTAAGATCAACCCGTCATCATCACTATGGGCCATCACCAACGCTCCAATCAGGCGTGTACTGACACCCCAACTAGTTGCCCAAACGTAATCCAGTTTATTTTCACGATCACTGAATTTTACGTCAAAAGCTTTGGCAAAATTTTGACCCAGGAAATGAGAAGTACCTGCTTGCAATGCTTTCCCGTCTTGCATGAGTGCTTCGATGCAATACGTATCCTCAGCCCCCGCAAATCGCTCATTGGGGGTTTTAATTCCTTTGATCACCGGAACAGCCATCCAATTTTCTACAAAGTCCGCATATACATCCAACATCCGTTCTGTTTCGGCAATGGCTTCAGCCCTTGTGGCGTGTGCAGTATGCCCTTCCTGCCACAAAAACTCTGCAGTACGGAGAAATAACCGAGTTCGCATTTCCCAACGTACCACATTAGCCCATTGATTGACCAGAATGGGAAGGTCCCGATAGGATTGAATCCAATTTTTATAGGTATTCCATATTATGGCTTCACTGGTTGACCGAATCACCAATTCTTCCTCCAATTTAGCCTCCGGATCTACTATCAGTTTCCCTTTTTGATTGGGATCCGCTTTCAAACGATAGTGGGTAACAATGGCACACTCTTTAGCAAAGCCCTCAGCATTTTTTTCCTCCACCTCAAATAAACTTTTTGGCACAAAAAGTGGGAAATAGGCATTGACATGTCCAGTATCCTTGAACATTTTGTCTAACGCATCACGCATATTTTCCCAGAGTGCAAAACCATATGGTTTGATCACCATACAACCTCGCACAGCAGAATAATCAGCCAACTCTGCCTTCAGTACAAGGTCATTGTACCATTGAGAATAATCCTGCGCCCGGGAGGTAATGGCTTTACTCATGTAGCTTCGATTATGATAGAGTTCTTTACCTTTTTTTTAACAGCGGCCAATCAGGTCTTGGATCTAATTGCCGATCTTTGTGTAAGGTCACAAAAGTAATAACTTCAACTATGAAAACCACTTTACCTTACTTCTTGCTTGTTTCGGTGGTTCTACTGGCAAGTTGCACCACTGTTTATCGTACCGGCCAAACTCCGGATGATGTTTATTATTCACCCGCTAGACCTGAAGATGAATACCTTGTGTTGCAACGTCGGGAAACAAGGCGATATCGTAGCGTTGAGGAGGATTATGAGGACCGTTACCTTAGGATGCGCGTTAGAGATAGATTTCGCTGGGATGAGTTGAACTCTTGGTACGCCTACGAGAGGTGGACACTGGGTTTCAACGCCTATTTTACCCCCGCATTTAACCCGTTTATTTCCTGGAACCACTATTATAATCCTTACTACTTCAATACCCCCTATTATGCTTGGGGCTTAGGACAAACCGTAACGGTCAAACAGTTGTACACCAAACCAAGAATTTTTGATCTAAACAGTTATCAGCAATTACCCGTTAACTTAAAAACGGTAAGAGCACAAACAGGGTCCTACGCTGTTAGCCCACTTGTAACTATTAATGCTGGACGAACTACCAACATGCCTAATCGCGGAAATGCATTGCGTGAGGCATTTGGCGTAAGCGCGCCCTCTGGAAATTCGTCTTCCCCTTCTTCGTCCAGTTCCTCCTCTTCTTCGCAAGGAAGTAGCGCCCCTGTAAGAAGATTTTAATTGTCACTACGCTATATGCAAAAACTAAGCTTTGCTATTGTGTTGATGCTGATGCACCACTTGTCCTTTGCGCAGGAACCTGCAGATATGCTTCGTATGGCATGGGCAGATCCAACGGGAACTGCCCGACAACAAGCAATTGGAGGCGCCATGGTTTCACTGGGCGGTGATCTCACGGCTGCATTTACAAATCCAGCCGGATTAGCCTTTTATCGAAGCGGTGATTTTGTGTTTACCCCCTCCTTTACTCGACTTAACAACAGTGCTACTTTTAAAAACACAACAACGGCCTCCAAACGCAGTGCGCTAGGACTTGGTTTAACTGGATTTGTGGCTGCCTCACCCACTGATAATAGAAAAGGATCAGCTGCAGTAGCCATTGCATTGAATCGTACAGGCTGGTTTGGAAATAATCTTTTATATCGCGGTTTAAATACTACTCATTCTTATTCTCAGAAATACCTGGAGGAAATTGCTGGTGTTGGAGATGCCAATTTGGTTGCCAGCAAATATCCCTTTGGAAGTAGTTTAGCATTTAACACCTATTGGATTGATACAATAGCAGGAGGTTCTAATGGTAATTTCAGGTATCAATCGCGTGCCTCCATTGGGACAGGTCTGATACAAGAAAATGAAATTGCGAGTAAAGGCGGCATATCTGAGTTGGCCATTGCTGTAGCGGGTTCAAGACAAGAAAAGTTTTTTTATGGCTTGACACTTGGCATTCCTTTTTTACAATTTGAAAGAACTACCACATTTACAGAGGCGGACCCAACCAAAGCATTGAATAACTTCAATTATGCCACTTACCAAGAATCACTTCAAACTAGCGGGAGTGGTATCAATGTAAAAATGGGATTGATTTATCGCCCAGTTTCCCAATGGAGAATTGGTTTAAGCATTCATACCCCTACCTTTTTACGCCTAACAGATAAATATAACGCCTCGATTACCACTGATACAGAAAATTACAAAGGGGTGCTCACGCAATCCTCCAAAGCGTTCACCAACGGAGAAGATGCGGAGTATAGTTATTTACACTTTACTCCTTTTCGTGCGATGGCCGGACTTTCTTTTGTGATTCGGGAAGTTGAAGATGTTTCAAAACAAAAAGGGTTTGTTACGGCTGATGTAGAATGGGTAAATTATCCTTCTGCCGCATTTAAAGCAGATCCGTCCCTATCAGACGCAACGGAGGAAAAAGCATATTATAAAAAATTGAATACCGTAATTGACGCGGCATATCGTTCTGCTTTAAACCTGAGAATGGGAGGTGAATTAAAATTCACTACTTGGATGGCAAGAGCAGGCATGGCTTATTTGGGGAATCCCTATAACAACATACGTGGAGAGGAAGGAAACCGATTGCAATATACAGGAGGTATCGGATACCGAGATAAGGGCTACTTTATTGACCTTGCTTATATCAGAACCATGGGAAAAGATATTCATGCTCCCTATAGGCTTTCGCAGCAGGCCTTTGACCTAGCACGTATACAACAAAGAGGTACCCGTTTGTTATTGACCCTGGGGATAAAATTCTGATTAATCTTTAAATAAAGCTACTCCCTTATTGATGGGTCCGTTGAGGCTGTCTTGTCGGATATATCCTCTATGCATTCTCTCCGTACAAAAGGGCATTGCACTATTGCCTGCCCAGCTAACAGTGCCTGCTCCACCATGCATCACTAACAGGTATCGATCCTGTGCAGCAATAAAGGATTGCGTCAAATTACCAATGAAAAGAAAAAGAATAACTAGTAGTACCCGCATGGCTTTGTTTTGTATAATATTAACCATTTGTCCCAAGCTCTTTTCCTAATTTTACACACAAGATTTTTTTTGAGGAAAGTTTTTACCATATTACGAGGGGCACTGCTGTTGGTGCTTATTATCCTGACCCTCCTTTATATCACCTTTCAATTACCCTTTGTTCAAGACAAGGTTACGGGCTATGTTGTCGCTTATCTCGCTGAAACGCTACAAACAAAAGTGAAGATTAAAGGACTTCGCTTTCAATTTTTCAATCGCTTTTCAATAGAGGATTTTTATTTAGAGGACCGGCAAGGCAATCCATTAATTCAAGTCAATAAATTACATCTTGAAATCAATGGATTACCTAGATGGGCAGACAGTAGCGTAATAGAAAACATAACAGCCCGTGGTTTAAAAATTCACCTACAACGAGCTGACAGTAATTGGAACCACGGTTTCCTCCTGGATTTTATTAAAGGACTAACGTCAACAAACAGGAAGCCAGGACAACCCAATATGCGGTTGCATTTAAAAATGGCACTGCTGCAGGAGGTTGAATTCCTTCAAACAGATAACTGGGAAGGCCAGCTCATAAAGGCCAAATTGAAAAAAGCAGAATTGAGTGCCCGTCCTTTTACAGTTGAAGATGGAAGTATTGAGATCAACAAATTGGCCTTACTCAACCCCGCTATGGAAATTCGGCAATTTGCCGGAAGAAATCCGGTGGTTAGCAAGCAACAATCCGACTCAGCAAATACCTGGAGACTGGACGGAAAACGACTTTATATCAGCGCACTAGAAATCTCCGGAGGCCGTTTTCAATATGATCATGCGGCTGGTGTTGCTAAAAGAGGGTTTGACCAAAATCATATTGCAATCAATGGCATTAACGCTACGCTCAGCAACTCATTAATGGCAGGAGACACGCTTCAAGGTCAATTAAAAATCAGTGCCACCGAAAGATGCGGCTTCCAGCTGCGCAGTTTGACCGGCAATTTTTTTCTCTCTCCCCGGAGCTTATCCCTCAAACAATTCAATTTACTAACCAACCAGAGCAAGCTGCAAGATCAGCTGGAGCTTTCGTTTAAGAAATTAAGCGACTGGGAACATTTTGGGGATCGCGTTTTCATCAAGGCCAAACTCGCCCAATCGATAATTAGCACAACAGACCTTTCTTATTTTATTCCTGCTTTACACCATGAACGAAGTTCATTACGGGTAGCCGGCGAATTGAACGGGAAGCTCAATGACTGGAATATTAAAAATTTAATACTGCAAACTTCATCCAATTCCTATTTAGAAGGAGCGTTATCCGTGAAAGGTATGATGCATAAGGAGTTCTTTGCATTCTCACTTCAAGTTAAACGCAGTCAAATTTTGAGCCATGAGGTAAGCAACTGGTTAGCCCCTGCGCAATCGTCGCTGAATGTTGCGTTACAACAAGTAAAATATTTGCGTTTTAACGGAACAGTTGAAGGCAGTAGCGCTTTCACTCAAGTTAATGGAGTGGCGACTACCGGTCTGGGGTCAATACTAAGCCAACTGCGTTTCAACTATCTGCCCCATGCTCCGATTCATTATGCAGGCAGCGTTAATTTGGATCAATTTGAAGTTGGAAAATTGATCGGAATACCTGCATTAGCTTCTGTTGAAGGAACTATTCAATTCAACGGCATAGGTTTGGGAGAAAAAAATACCAAGGCTACCGCAAAGGCTCTGATAGGAGCTGCTACTTTTAATGGATATACGCTTCGCCATCTTTCACTACTGGCGGAATTGAATCAAGAACAACTTGAACTGAGCTCCATTGTGGATGACGAAAATTTTAAAACAGGTCAATTAGTTGCCAGGATCAATTGGGAAAACAATACCCCTTCCTATCAGTTGACAGGACAAGTGGAAAAAGCAAATGTTAAACCCCTTGGCATTACCAAACTACCCATTCAATTCAAGGGCCACATTGCTGCTCATCTTCGTGGAAAAAGTCTTGCTGATCTCCAGGGGAGTGCTGTATTCCGTTCACTTACAGTCATGCACGACGAAGATCTTCTTCCAATAGATTCGCTGCAAATTTTAGTAACCCACAATGCGACAAACAGTAGAATTGAATTCAATACAAACGAGCTGCAGGCTTGGATTGATGGCAGGTTTAACGTGGAAGAGTTTCCCTCACTGGCTCAAACCATCCTACATCGACATTACCCCTCTTTTTTCCAAAGGCCCAATTATAAAAGCGAAAACAATAAATTTCGTTTTGAAATAAACACGCAATTGGTTGACCCTTTCTTACCCTTGTTTGCTCTCAATCTCACCGGGTTCAACAATAGCAGACTGCAAGGTGAATATGACCATCATACCGAGCAATTCAATGCGCGTATTAATATTCCGCAATTTCGATATCAAAAGATAGGAGCCGACAACCTTTCCATGCAACTTGGCAGTTTAGGCGATTCACTATATGTCCGTGCAAACGCAGGGGCCATACAACTAAACGAAAACGTTCAATTACCGGCTGTTTCATTTTTGATTGATGGGAAAAATAATGCTGCCGCTGTTTCTATTCGAACGGCTGCAGACAAACGCGGGCATCGAGTCAATTTCAATAGTATAATCAGCAATTACAAAGATGGAGTTGAAATAGACTTTACCCCCTCCGATTTTACCATAAACAATAAATCATGGACAATCAGCGAAGGGGGAACGTTGGTTTTACGAAAGGATCGTCCGGTAAACGGCTACCTCAAGATGGCGGAGGGCGAACAGGAAATTACTCTTAAAACACTGGGAAAGAAGTCTGATGACAAGGACAATTTGTTGGTCAGTATTCAAAACGTAAACCTGAATGACTTCGCTCCTCTTATCTTACCTGATCATCGATTAGAGGGCCTGCTCAGTGGTGATTTTTTATTCATCGACCCCCTCAATACTCTGGAAGTTAAAGCGGATAACATCTCCACCAAATTGCTAAGACTTGACAACGATTCCATTGGCGAATTGGACGCTTCACTCACCTACAACAATCAATTGAAGGAATTGAAAGCAACCGGTAAAACAAAAAATACAAATGAGTTTATCGGGTTTGATCTTTCGCTTTATTTCAACGATTCGCTGCTGTTAAAAAATAAGATCGATCTACAAACACGCTCCTATCCTATCCATATCCTGGAACGTTTTTTAGGAGACCTCTTTGCTGACATCACCGGCTCTTTGACCGGGAATGTGTCAATAGTTGGTGATTTGAATCGTCCGGGCGTCTTGGGAAAAGGGAAACTGACACAGGCTGGCTTACGCGTTAATTACACGCAGTGCTATTACAAAATTGAAGATCGTGAGCTGGAACTCACTACTTCTCGCATCGATTTAAACGGGCTTGTACTTCGTGATACCGTAACCGGGAATCCTATTTATCTCACAGGGGGAATTGATCACGAGTCTTTCTACAACTTGTTCTATGATCTAGATATCTCTACCCGAAAACCAGGCTCAAGGGGTGCCAATGATAACAAACCCGTTCAACTGCTTAGCACCAATGCCGTTGATCATTCACTTTTCTATGGCAATATAAAAGGCACAGCATTATTACAATTAAGAGGCCCGGAATCCGACATGGTAATGACCCTGAATGTTACAGCATCCGATAAAGACAGCAGTTATTTTACATTGCCCCCTGGTGTAAGTCGTGAAAGTGGTTTTGCAGACTTTTTAGTAGAGCGTATGTATGGAGAGGATATGCAGGGCGAAGGGAAAAAGAACAATGGCAATAATATTCTCTATGATGTTGAACTGACCGCCAATCCCTTGGTTGAAATGAAAATAATTCTGGACGAGTTAACCGGCGATGAGATTAAAGGAAATGGTGCCGGGACTTTTAAAATTCGGTCAGGCACAATGGAACCACTTACGCTCCGGGGAAGGTTTGATATTGATGAGGGGGATTACCTCTTCACCCTTCAATCCTTTTTTAAGAAACCCTTTGAAATAAGAAAAGGAGGCACCAACTACATAGAATGGTCAGGGGATCCTTATGACGCCACCATACGATTTGAAGCCATGTATCGTGCGGAACGTGTCAGCTTTGGCCCCTTAGCCAGTGTCTTGAATCTGACTGCTGACATTGGAAATGCAAGAAGTGATGTTTATGTAGTGGCAGGTTTAAGCGACAAACTATTTAAACCAACTATTAGTTTTTATCTTGACTTCCCCCCCAATAGTGTTGCAAATACAAGTCCGGAGCTGGGATTACTTTTAAAACAATTGCAACAGAACAGCAACGAACTCAATCGGCAAGTGACCTATTTAATTGTGTTTAATAGTTTTGCCCCCAATGAGCTGGGCGGCGCTTTGGCAAGCACGGGTGTAAATGTGAATACAATTTCCGGTATTCTTTTATCGGTAGTAAGTGATCAAATCAATAAACTCTTCACTACGCTATTGAAGAGCGATAAATATCGAATAAATTTAAATACCTCGCTTTACAATCGTAATGTATTGGCGGCAACTGATAACACACTCTCTTTGGGCAGTAATGTCAATTTCTCCATAGGGCGTTCGTTCTTCAATAATCGATTCAATGTTTCAACTGGGTTAGGTATGGATGCGCCGCTAGGTTTATCCCAAACCGCTAACCTGCAACAAAGCATCTTACTATTGCCGGATGTTACCATGGAGTGGTTGGTAAACCCCAGTGGAACCATTCGGGTGTCCTTCTTTTACCGCACCAATGCAGATTTTTTGTCAGCCACCACCACCTCAGCGGCAGTAAGATCCAGAAGGGCGGGTGGCAACCTCTCCTACAAGAAAGATTTTGACCGGCTGAGTGATTTATTTAGAAAAAAGAAAAGAGCTATACATTAAGAATTGATTATCAATATTTTATTATTTTTTATCCGCCCTAAAAAACAGCTTTCTCAAAAGTTCCCCACCATATCCCAACACATTACTTTTCAGGGCTTAGTTTCAGGATAAATACCTAAATTTATAATCGAATATTTCCTTTCTTTGCATGCGAAAACCAAATTACTATGCTTAAGAGAATCCTCTTTTTGTTAGTGGTCAGTCTGGTATCAGGTTCCCTGCTTTATGCACAGGTTACAACCGCAGTGTTAACTGGTGATGTAAAAAGCAACACCCGTGAGGTACTTGTGGGAGCCACTGTGGTTGCCACCCACCTGCCTTCCGGAACCAAGTATTCAACTGTTTCCCGTGCCGGCGGACAGTACAACATTCAAAACATGCGTGTGGGCGGACCCTATGTAATTGAGGTCAGCTTTGTAGGTCACAAAGCCGAGAAGTATGAAAATATTTTTCTGCAATTAGGCGAACCTTTTTTGTTGAATGCAGAATTAACCAATGCAACTGCTGCAATGGAAAATGTGGTGGTGAGCGCCAGAAGAAATTCAATTTTAAATGCTGGTAGAACCGGTGCTGTTACCAATGTTGGTACACGCCAGATCAACCAACTTCCTACCATCAGCCGTAGCTTGAACGACATCACACGTGTCACGCCACAGGCAAATGGTGCTTCAGTGGGTGGTGGTAACTATCGCCAAAATAACTTTACTGTTGACGGTTCTGATTTTAATAACAGCTTTGGAATTGGCTCAAACCTGCCTGCAGGTGGTGCCCCTATTTCACTGGATGCCATTGATGAAATCGCTGTAAACATCACTCCATTTGATATCAAACAATCCGGATTTATCGGCTCTGCAATCAATGCGGTGACTCGCGCAGGTACTAACACATTCAGCGGGTCTGTTTATAACTATTTCCGCACTGAGAAGCAGCGTGGTGATCAAGTTGAAGCTTCTAAGTTTTTGCGCCCTGTAGAGGAGTACAAACAATATGGCTTCCGCATGGGTGGACCCATCATTAAGAATAAGTTGTTTTTCTTCTTGAACTATGAAACAGAAAATCAACCAAAATCCATTCAAAACTTTTTTGCAGCCACTGCAGCTGCTCCTTACGGAAGTGCACCAAACATTGTTCGCCCTACGGCAGACTCACTAAACTACATCAGCAATTTCTTGCTGGATCGCTATGGTTACGTTACAGGACCTTATCAGGGATATGTACCAAACATCGAGCGTAAAAAATACCTGGTGCGTTTGGACTGGAACATTAATAGCAAACATCGCATGAACGTTCGCTACAGCCAGGTTGAGGGTGGTGAACCATTTACGCCAAGTACTTCCGTGTCGGGTTCTAACGTTAACTATACCAGTACGCGTACAGCAAGTACCTCTTTATGGTTTAAAAACTCCAACTATTTCCAAGGTGCCAACCTTTATTCATTAGCTGCTGAATTGAACTCTTCATTCGGTAAAGTATCTAATACGCTACGCGCCACTTATACTTTCCAGAACGACTCTCGTTCTACAGATAGTCAGACCTTCCCTTTTGTTGATATCCTCAGCAACACAGGAGGTGTAACAGGACCCGCTCCCTACACTTCATTTGGATATGAACCATTTAGTTTTGGGAACCTCCGTCAGGTGAAAACCTACTCTGTAATTAATAACACCACTTGGACCAAGGGTATTCATAACTGGACCGTTGGTGGCCAATTTGAATTGAGTGAGACATTGAATGGATTCCAACGTTTTGCAACCAGCTATTATGTTTTCAATACTTGGTCAGATTTTGCTAATGGCAATAAGCCACGTGACTTTGCCATTACGTACTCCTTGTCTAAAAACTTTGCCCCCGCGTTGTCAGCATTCAAGTTTGGTCAATACTCATTGTACGGACAAGATGAAATTGCAGTTAACAAAGATTTACGTGTAACACTTGGGCTTCGTGTAGATCTTCCAACTTACCCTGAGGTTCCACAAATCATGACACACCCTCTTGTAGCTAAGATGTCATTTGCAGCTGGTGAAACTATCAACACAGGGAACCTTCCCAAGAATCGTTTGATGTGGTCTCCACGTGTTGGTTTTAACTGGGATTTATATGGAGATCGTTCTCTTCAAATCCGTGGCGGAACTGGAATCTTTACCGGACGTATTCCTTTTGTATGGATTGTGAGCCAGTCTGGCGACAATGGAATGATCCAAGTGACTCAGTTCTGGAATGGTCAGGCCAACACACCTGGTCCTTTCAATCCTAACCCTGCTGCTTACAGACCTTCTGTGGTGCCTAGGGCTGGTACCATTGTACCTGGAAGCATCACTGCCCTTGTTGAAGACTTTAAGAATCCTCAAACTTGGAAAACCACCTTAGCCATCGACACTCGTCTGGGTAAAGATGTTGTAGGAACATTGGAAGCCATCTTTAATAAAGATGTGAACACGGCTATTTTCCGTAACCCCAATATGATTTCTCCTGCATTACTTAACGTTGCTTCATATCCTGATAATCGTCCAATTTATGGATCCACAACTCAAACACGTTTTATCAATACATTAAGTAATGGTATTCCTACACCTGGAGGCAGTGGGGCCTTTAACACTGTTGTGCTTGATAATGGAAATCGTGGTTACTATTTCTCCTTAACTGCAAAAATTGAAAAATCGTATAGCAAAGGATTTGCTTGGTCTGTGGCCTACACCAAATCAATGGCCTCTAATTTATTTGATGGTGGTGGTGACCAGCCTCTTTCTGCATGGCAGGGAACGGCAAATGTGTTTGGACCTAATGCCCCAATGCTGAGCTATGCTGACTATGTAATTCCTGATCGTGTAGTAGCAACGCTCTCCTACCGTAAAGAGTATTTCAAAAACCTTGCTACCACCATTTCTGCTTACTATAATGGGGGAATCAATGGTCGCTTCAGCTATGTATATGATGGTGACTTTAACCGTGACGGTGTGCTTGGAAATGATTTGATGTACATCCCAACTGCCACTGAGGTACAACAAATGCTTTTTGGTGCTAACACTGTAAATGGTGTTTCTTACAGCCAAGTTGACCAACGTGCTTTATTCGAGCGTTATATCCAGCAGGATAAATACTTAAGAGCACATCGTGGACAATTTGCTGAGCGTAATGGTGCCCAATTTCCATGGTTGAGCAGACTGGATGTAAAAATTCTACAGGATTTATTTGCTAATATCAAGGGTACTAAAAACGTACTTCAGTTCAGCATCGATATTTTCAATGCGGGCAACCTGGTTGATCCGGGATGGGGTAAATTAAAAACCATCAATAATAGCCGTGTATTGGCTATCACCAACGCTCCCAGCTTGGTTCCTGGTGGTACAGTTCTTCCAGTATACCGTTTGGCTAGTGCAAATGGCGACATTATCACCAAGACCTTCCGCGATAATGTGAGCATTGCCTCAACTTATTCCATCCAATTTGGTTTGCGTTACCTCTTCAACTAAGCAAACTGTTTACTATTTTAAAAAAGCCGCCCAACAGTGCGGCTTTTTCATTTTACATTCATAATTTTTTGGCGAATCAATAATTATATTCTATGCACCTAAAAAATATTTTTATTGTGCTGAGCATTACCTTTTGGCTTAGTGCATGCACAGGCAAAAAGGCAGACTTATTAGTGTATAATGCAAAAATTTATACGGTAGACTCACTGTTTACCACAATGGAGGCCATGGCCATCAAGGATGGAAAAATTGTAGCGACTGGTAGCCCATCCTCCTTGTCAGCCCGATACTCTTTTGCTGAAAAATTAAATGCAGAAGGAAAATTTATTTACCCTGGTTTTATAGATGCCCATGCACATTTTGTTGGCTATGCGCTCAACTTACTACGTGTAAATCTGGTTGGCACTAAAAGCTGGGAGGAAATACTTTACAAAATCCAAGAATTTGCAAAAGAAAATCCCACTGGATGGATTTTAGGTGAAGGTTGGGATCAAAATGATTGGGCCGACAAAAAATATCCTAACCCTGCTCCACTAAATAATTTATTTCCTGACAGACCGGTATTACTTACCAGAGTAGACGGCCATGCAGCAATTGCAAACCAACATGCATTACAACAAGCTGGAATCAAGGGCGGAGAAACCATGACAGGAGGCGAAGTATTAGTGGAAGGCGGAGAACCAACGGGAGTACTTATTGACAACGCCGTGGAGCTGGTAAACAAAATTATCCCTCCAATTAGTGAAGCGGCTTTCAAAAAAGCAATTAAAAAGGCACAAGAAAACTGTTTGGCAGTTGGGCTCACCACCATTGATGACTGTGGCCTTGAGGCATCGGTAGTTGAACAACTAAAAAAGCTTCAAAAAAATGGCTCACTGTTGATTCGGCTATATGTGATGCTCAGCGACAAAGAAGCTAACTATGCCTATGCGGAAAAAAATGGTATACTCATCACAGATCGTCTCACCGTCAGGAGTATTAAAGTATATGGAGATGGTGCACTTGGATCCCGTGGGGCTTGCTTGTTAGAGGAGTACAGTGACAGGGCGGGCCATCTTGGATTTCTTTTGAGCATTCCCGGTCATTTTGATAGCGTTGCTAATTGGTGCGCCAAGAATGGATGGCAGATGAATACCCATGCAATTGGAGACAGTGGAAATCGCACCATTCTCACTACCTATGCACGCTACCTTAAATCGGGTGATAATAAAAGATGGAGAATTGAACATGCACAAGTGGTGAACCCAGCAGACATTAATTTTTTTGGACAATACCAAATTATTCCATCCGTGCAACCCACACATGCAACTTCAGATATGTATTGGGCTGAAGAACGTCTTGGTAATGAGCGAATTTCCCAAGCGTACGCGTATCAGTCACTGTTGAAGCAAAATGGCTGGATACCGCTGGGCACTGACTTCCCTGTCGAGGATATTTCTCCTTTTAAAACTTTTTATGCCGCAGTCACAAGAACTGATTCGAAGGGTTGGCCTTCCAATGGATTTCAAATTAAAGAAGCACTGAGCCGACAGGAGGCACTTAAAGGGATGACCATATGGGCGGCACGTGCTAATTTTGAAGAATTGAAAAAAGGAAGTTTAGAAAAAGGGAAATGGGCAGACTTTGTGATCCTTGAGAAAGACTTGATGCATATCAACCCAGTAGATATACTAAATACAAGAGTTATAAGTACTTTTATCAACGGCGAAAAAGTGTACAGTTCACAAAAATGATTACTCATAATAGTAATACGTTGTTCCGCATGGCTATATTGGACCTTTACCAGATAGCTACCAACCAATGGTTTTGAAAAAGCAGAAATACGGCTATTTTACGGTGGTTACCCGGAGGTTCTACCCCAATCCCGGTCAATAACCTAGGTAGAATTAGTAAAGGAGAGATGATTGGAACCAGGAGCTACCGCTAGCGTTAGAACTTGAACTGGTAATAAAAAATCTGGATCAAAAAGAACTGAGGTGGCTTGAGTTGAGTGAGAAGCTATAGATCTACTCTTCCAAATAATCTAGATCCTTATGAAATGTTTCGCGTGTTAATGCAGCTGCCAGAAGAGTTATTGTCATAATAATTACTCCTGTATAGATCCCCGCATCAACATAGTCTAGCGCGGGCAAGTGCTCAAGCCATTTGAACAACGGCAAAATAAATACAGCAAGCATCCCTCTGACCATATTGGGAATGGTGGTAGCCGCTGTGGCTCTAAGATTTGTTCCAAATTGCTCGGCGCCCATGGTCACAAAGATGGCCCAAAAGCCAGTGCCAAAGCCCAATCCGGCACATATCCAATAAAGCTGCGTGGCAGTACCTTCCCAAAGCAACGTAAAGTACGCCACCATGAATAAGATGGTGATAGCATAAAAAATAAACAACGCCTTTTTGCGACTTTGGAATTGTTGACTAATTAAGCCTATTAAAATATCTCCCAGTGAAATGGCAGCATAGGCAAACATAATTGCCTTTCCAGGATCGATCTTTTCAGTAATTCCAAACTCTTTTGCAAAATCATTAGAAAATGTAACCAGTACGCCAATTACAAACCAAGTGGGAAGCCCAATCAATATCCCTAACAAATAACGCCTGAAGCGATCAGCGTTGGTAAAAAATGATAGGAAATTACCCCGCATTACTTTTTTTGTCTTTACTTGATTGTAAAGCCCAGACTCAAAAACAGAAACACGAAGTAAAAGCAGCAGAATTCCCAAACCACCTCCAATGAAGTAACAAGTTCGCCAATCAAATAACTCTTTCATGAAATAGGCTAAGACTGCACCGGTAAGGCCAATTCCTGCCACTAACGACGTAGCCACTCCCCTCTTGGCCTTTGGAACAATTTCTGCAACCAGTGTTATACCAGCACCTAACTCCCCGGCCAAACCTAATCCTGCTACAAATCTGATCCATTTGTATTGATCTACGGTTTCAACAAAGCCGTTAGCAATGTTAGCCAGCGAATAAAGTGTAATAGACCCAAACAATACACTGAGCCTTCCCCGCTTATCTCCTATTATTCCAGAAACAATTCCCCCAACCAACAAACCCCACATTTGCCATTGAAGAATTTGTTCGCCGTTGGTTTTTACATCGACTGTAGACAATCCCAGTGCCTCTAAGCTTGGCACACGAATGATGCTGAATAATAATAAATCATAGATGTCAACAAAATAGCCCAACGCCGCAACAACAACTGCCAGATTAAAGATGGAATGTTTTTGACGCATACGATTCTTATTGCTTTCTCTCAGCAATATTTCCCCTAATCATTTTGAACAAAACAGGCGCTGTGGTTACTAAAACTATAACTAAAACGATTCCCTCTAAATGTTCTTTTAAATCAAACCCAAATTGAGTTAAGATCCATTTCTGTAGAAAATATCCAGAGAATATCATAGATACAACCCATGAAATAGAACCCACCACATTGAAAAAATGGAACCTCTGTCTATCCATTTGCACGATCCCGGCTACTATAGGCGCAAAAGTTCGTATCAATGGAAGAAAACGTGCTCCGATAACAGCTAGTCCCCCATGTTTTTGATAAAAATTCCTGGCTTGAAAAAGATATTTTTTCTTGAAAAGCAAGCGATCCTCCCATTCGTACATAGCAGGGCCCACTTTTTGACCCGTCCAGTACCCCACACTATTTCCCAAAATACCTGCCACTGCTATAAGGCCTGAAAGCACAAACAGATCAATCCACTCATTTTGGAGAGTACCTAATCCAATCAGATTTAGAAATTGATGCGCTAAGCCTGGAACCACTTCTCCTGCGCTTGTAGTCATTGTACGTGCGTAAATTCCTGCAACAAATAATAACGAATCGCCAGGAAGGAAAAACCCCATAAACAAGCCGGTTTCAGCAAATACCACAAAAAGCAAAAGCCATAGTCCACCATTTTCAAGATAGAATTGAGGCTGTAGCAAATCGGTCCAATGAAAAGAGGCCAGTACTGTTAAAAACATGCTTAATAATTAATTAAGATTGCTTCAGTTCTCCTTCCCATTTACTCAAAGCAGTGGTGGCCAAAGCATTGCCTACCACGTTTGTTGCTGAACGAAACATATCACAAAAGTGATCAATTGGCAAAATTAAAGCCACCCCCTCCGGAGGAATCCCAAACATAGAGCAGGTTGCTAAAACAATAACCAGAGAGGCCCTGGGAACGCCTGCAATCCCCTTGCTGGTGAGCATCAATACCAGTAGCATAGTAATCTGAGTACCCAGGCCCAGTTCAATGCTGTAAGCCTGCGCAATTGCCAAACTGGCAAAAGTCATATACATCATACTGCCGTCCAGATTAAAGGAGTAACCTAAGGGCAACACAAAGGATACAATTTTATTCGGGCAACCAAACCGCTCTAATTCTTCCGTTAATTTAGGGAATACCGCTTCACTACTTGTTGTGCTAAATGCAATTAGCAAAGGAGTGCCGATATGACGCAACAAACCGGCCATTCGCTTTCCAATGATTAAATAACCCACAGCTAGTAGTAGTAACCATAGAATTGCAATCCCAATTAGAAAGTATAAAAAGTAGATGATGTAAAACTGAAAGATGCCCAACCCTTTTGCTGCCACCACAGCGGCCAATGCCCCAAACACTCCGTAAGGAGCAAAATTCATTACATACCCCACCATTTTTAGAATAATATGTGAAACAGCATCCAACGCTTTGATAACTGGCTGAGCCGTTTCTCCCATTGCTGTTGTGGCCACACCAAAGAATAAGGAAAAGACAACAAGTTGCAATACCTCGTTAGTAGCCATTGCCTCCACAAAACTTCGGGGAATTACATGTTCTACAAATTTCTCTACAGAAAACTCTTGCTTTTTGGTGAGCAGATCTTTTACTCCATCCGTATCTGCATGCGCCAGATCTATAAATGTGCCTGGCTTTAAAATATTGACAAGTATTAACCCAATGCTTAACGACACCAATGAGGCAGAAATAAACCACAATATAGATTTACCGCCTACACGGCCCACAGCCTTAAGATCTCCCAACTTGGCTATTCCAACCACCAATGTGGCAAAAACCAGCGGAGCAATAATCATTTGAACCAGCCGGATAAACACTTTCCCTAAAAGTTTAATCTGGGCAGCAAAGGATTTGATAAAATCGGGTGATGCATTAGTATGAACCAAGTACCCCACTACAACTCCAAGTAACATGGCCAGCAGGATATATTGGGTGAGACGGCTTTTAGGCTGCATAACAATTCGTTTAAATAGGCAAGAATTCGAAAATCGGTAAAAAAAATGGCACTGAAAAATTTTCAAGAGCAGCGAAGCCTATACTGTAGATTGGAATTGATTATCTTACCAGACAAATTCCAATAGAGATGTCTACTTCTACTTTTAAACCCACGTTGGGCTTACTTGACGGCACTATGATTGTTGCCGGGTCTATGATAGGATCCGGAATTTTTATTGTCAGCGCAGATATAACACGAAATGTGGGGAGTGCCGGATGGCTGGTGGCAGTTTGGTTACTCACAGGCTTTATGACCTTGATTGCAGCCCTCAGCTATGGAGAGTTGAGTGGTATGTTTCCCAAAGCGGGTGGCCAGTATGTGTATTTGAAAGAGGCCTACAACCCACTTATGGGATTTTTATTTGGTTGGAGTTTTTTTGCTGTAATTCAAACTGCTTCTATTGCCGCAGTGGGTGTGGCATTCTCCAAGTTTCTCGCTTACCTGATTCCGGAACTTGGTAACAACTATCTCCTTATTGATGCCGGCATCACCAAAGTATATGCCGGGCAATTAGTGGCAATTTTTATCATTGCTTTGCTAACCTATATCAATTCCCGGGGCGTTAAAGAAGGAAAATTAATCCAGACTATTTTCACCAGCGCAAAACTGATTGCGCTCTTTGGATTGATCATATTTGGATTCTTTTTGGTAAAAAACAGCTACTGGAGTCAAAACTGGGCAACCGGATTTCAAGCTGCGCAGGATTTGGGCACTAAAGATAGTGCAGGTGGTCTTTTACCAACATCATGGACCCCCATTGGAGGAGCCGCGTTAATGGGTGCTATTGCAGCAGCCATGGTAGGTTCTATTTTTAGCAGCGACGCTTGGAACAATGTGACTTTTATTGCAGGGGAAATGAAAAATCCCAAAAGAAATATTGGGCTTAGCTTATTGTTAGGCACATTAATTGTTACTGCCATTTACGTTTCTGCCAACTTAATGTACTTACATGTATTACCATTAAAGGATTTAGCTTTCCCGGCAGATGATCGAGTGGCTGTTGCAGCTGCAAACATTATCTTCCCTGCTTTTGGCACCACATTAATTGCTGTATTGATCATGATCTCAACCTTTGGATGCAATAACGGTCTTATAATGGCTGGGGCACGCGTTTATTATACTATGGCCAAAGACGGATTATTTTTCAAGCAAGCAGGAACATTAAATAAACAAGCTGTACCACAGGTGGCCCTATGGGTACAATGTATTGTTGCAGCCATCTGGAGCTTAAGTGGTCAATACGGACAACTCTTAGATATGATTTCATTTGTAGTGGTGCTTTTTTATATGCTCACCATTGCAGGGATTTTTATACTCAGAAAAAAGCAACCGAATGCGGAACGACCCTATAAAGCAGTCGGTTATCCAATATTACCAGGTCTTTACATGCTAATGGGAGCAATTTTTTGCATTTTGCTGATCATCTATAAACCTGAGTTTACCTGGCCAGGGTTAATCATTGTTTTATTGGGGGTGCCGCTGTATTACCTGGCCCTTGCCCGCCAAAAAAAGGATGAATAATCGAAAATTGAGAGTTTAGGCCTGCATTTCTTATCTTAGAACTCCTAAAAACCAACGCATGAGTTTGTTTGCAAAAAAGTCCTTGGATCAAATTCTTGCCCAAGCGGTAGACAGTGAAAAAGGATTAAAAAGAACCCTTGGTGCCACGAATTTAATTGCCCTGGGTATTGGTGCCATTATTGGTGCCGGACTGTTTGTTCGTACTGCAGCAGCGGCCGGTCAGGCTGCTGGTCCTGCCGTTACCCTTTCATTTATTGTTGCCGCGATTGGATGTGCCTTTGCCGGACTTTGCTATGCAGAGTTTGCATCCATGATACCCATTGCAGGAAGTGCCTATGCTTACTCCTATGTGACCATGGGCGAGCTGATCGCTTGGATCATCGGTTGGGCTCTTATCATGGAGTATGCTTTAGGGGCCGCTACTGTCTCAATTGCCTGGAGCGAGTACCTGAACAAGCTATTGGGAGGTTCCATCCCCTATGAATGGTGTCACTCACCATTTGAAAGTTTTACTGATTCGGCGGGTGTTTATCATGAGGGAATCATAAATGCACCTGCATTAATTATACTATTGGCCCTTACTTTATTGTTGATTAAAGGCACACAAGAATCCGCCTTGGTAAATGCTGTGATTGTATTTATTAAAGTGGCCATTGTTATCCTTTTTATCGTAATCGGCTGGCAGTTTATTCTTCCTGAAAATCATACTCCCTATTTGATTCCTGCTGGTACTGCTCCTATTGCTGATCAAGCTGGAAAAATTATTGCAGACTATAGTGGCTGGAACAAACACGGATGGGGTGGAGTGTTAGGTGGTGCGGCTATTGTATTCTTTGCCTTTATTGGCTTTGATGCCGTGAGTACTGCCGCGCAAGAAGCTAAAAACCCTAAACGTGATATGCCAATCGGCATTTTAGGCTCATTAGTGATATGTACTATTCTATACATTTTGTTTGGTCACGTGCTGACAGGTGTGGCACCTTGGACAGACTTTGTAGATCCTGAAAAAGGCCGTGAAGCATCTGTGGCTTATGCAATCAGCACCTATATGACCAATTATCAATGGTTGGCCAATGCAGTAACTGTTGCCATCTTAGCTGGATTCTCCTCTGTGATTTTGGTAATGTTAATGGGGCAAAGCCGAATATTCTACACCATGAGTAACGATGGATTAATTCCAAAAGCGTTTGGCGTACTGCATCCTAAATTTAAAACCCCTTATAAAGCAAATTGGATTCTTTTCCTTTTTGTAGGTGGTTTTGCCGCTTTTGTTCCTGGCCATATGGCTGGAGATTTAACCAGCTTTGGAACACTTTTTGCTTTTGTACTGGTAAGTATAGGGGTTTGGATCCTTCGCGTTAAATCTCCTGAGATCGAGCGTCCATTCAAAACCCCATTGGTACCCGTTGTATGTACACTGGGGGTCGTTATTTGCACCGCTATGATTGTAGGGCTGGATAGGCAAACGTTGAAGGTTGCCTTCCTGTGGATGGCCATCGGACTGGTTGTTTATTTTGCCTATAGTCGACAGCATAGTAAGCTAAAGAAGTAGTAGTTTGCAGCCCTGAAATTGATTTTTCATGGGACGCATTTTTGAAGTACGCAAATCGACCATGTTTGCCCGTTGGGACCGCATGGCCAAGCAGTTCACCCGAATTGGAAAAGAAATTGTAATTGCTGTTAAAGCAGGAGGTACTGACCCCAACACCAACCCCGCCCTAAGACGCTGCGTCCAAAACGCCAAGAGCGTCAACATGCCCAAGGATCGTGTGGAAGCTGCTATCAAGCGAGCGCTGGGTAAGGAAATGGCCAATTATGACGAAATTCTCTATGAAGGGTACGGACCAAATGGAGTAGCCATTCTGGTCGAAACGGCTACCGATAATCACGTGAGAACAGTGGCAAATGTAAAATCGCATTTTAACAAAGGAGGTGGCAGTTTAGGTAATAGTGGCAGCGTGGCATTCCAGTTTAAAAAAATGGGTGTGTTCAAATTAAAACCAGAGGGATTACATGCAGAAGAACTTGAATTGGAACTCATCGATGCGGGACTGGAGGAATTAGGAGAAAGCACCGGAGAAAACCAGGAGGAGATTCTGGTACTGCGTTGTGGATTTACTGATTTTGGCAATATGCAAAAAGCGTTGGAAGATCGCTCTATTACGCCGCTCAGTGCAGAAGTAGAATGGATGCCCTCTGTAACCGTACCTGTTTCGGATCAACAAGCAGAGGAAGTAAGTAAGCTGATTGAAAAGTTGGAGCAGGATGATGACGTGCAAAAGGTGTTTCATAATATGGCCTAGTAAATTTACTCAACCATCATTTCCCGAATCACCTGCTCAATTTCTTCAGCATTGGGTTTGCTAAAATAATCACCATCACTGCCATAAGCAGGCCTATGCGCCTTTGCGGTTAGCGTGCGTGGTGCAACATCCAAATACCGATATCCCCCCTGCTCTTCCATCACTTTATTAAAGAGATATGAAGCGGCTCCGCCTGGCACATCTTCATCCACGAATAAAATTCGATTAGTCTTTTTTAATGACTGCAAGGTTAGTTGAGGTAGGTCGAAAGGCAATAAGGTTTGTACATCCACAATCTCACAACTGATTCCATCTTCTTCTAAAATAAGGGCCGCTTCTTCTACTATACGCAAAGTAGATCCATAGGACACAATGGTAATATCATCCCCTTCCTTGATAATTTCAGGCACCCCAAGTGGCACGGTGAGTTCAAGCAAATTAGTAGGAAGCTTTTCTTTTAAACGATACCCATTCAAACATTCAATGACCAAGCCGGGATCATTACTTTGAAGTAGCGTATTGTACATTCCGGCAGCCTGCGTCATATTACGTGGCACGCAAACATGCATGCCTCTAAGCGAGTTAATGATCATCCCCATTGGAGAACCGCTATGCCAAATTCCCTCTAAGCGGTGTCCACGTGTACGTACAATCAAAGGGCAAGCCTGTTTGCCACAAGTGCGGTAATGAAGGGTGGCTACATCATCACTCAGCGGCTGTAACCCATATAACAGGTAATCGAGATATTGTATTTCCGCAATTGGGCGAAGACCTCGTAAGGCTAAACCAATGCCACTGCCTATAATAGTAAGTTCACGAATACCCGTGTCAAAAATTCTGTCTTTACCATGTTTTTCCTGTAAACCACTAAAGCCCTGGTTGACATCCCCGATTTTTCCCAAGTCCTCGCCAAAGGCTATCAATCGCGAATTAACCGAAAATTGTTCATCGAAAAACCGATTCAATACTTCAAAACCATTGACCAAAACGGGATCATTTCCAAAAGTTGGTTTAACCTCCGTAATTTTTAAAGCACTCTTTGGGCCCTCGTCATAGAGATAGCTATTATAAATTTTTTCTCCTTCATGTTTCAGACTTTGATAAGTGGCTTGCAAACTGTCGGCTCCGCCAAAAGGGGTTGCCCATTGAATAGCCCGATATAGTGCGCGAAGTATATCTCTTCTAAATGGATCACGTTTAGCCTCTATTTCAGTTATGAGCTGAGATAGTTTTTCTTTAATGGCCGGCACACTTGCGGCTGTTTTATTGATTTCAGCCACCGCATGGGCAACCATTTGCTTGAGTGGAGCCAAGTAAGAATTCCAGGCATTATCCCTTGCAGCTTTTGCTTCTTCTTTTGCCGCTGTTTGAATCATTGCTAACTCATCCTCTTTCGCTAATCCATTTGAAAGAAGCCACTCTTTCATTTTTACCAACCCGTCCCAATTTTTCTCCCATTCCAACCGTTCCGAAGACTTATATCTTTCATGACTGCCTGAAGTAGAATGTCCTTGCGGTTGCGTTACTTCCTCCACATGGAATAAAACAGGAATATGTTGCTCTCTGGCCAGTCTTATTCCATCTTCAAAAGCCTCACATAATCCGGCGTAATCCCAACCTTTGACACGAACAAGATGCAATCCAGTTTCAGCTGCAGTTCGCTGCATTCCAGACAGTGCGGCAGAGATTGAGCCTTTTGCAGTTTGATATTCTTTTGGAACAGATATTCCATATCCGTCATCCCAAACAAAAACCACCAATGGAACTTGTAGAACCGTTGCCGCATTTATTGTTTCCCAAAAATGTCCTTCGCTGGTTGAGGCATCCCCAATGGTTGCAAAACAAACCTCGTTCCCTTTTTTTGATAAATGTGCAAAGGATTGTAGTGAGGGTATGTTTCTAAACAAACTGGAAGCATGTGCCAATCCGAGTGCTCGCGGCATTTGCCCCGCTGTTGGAGCAATATCGCTTGAGCTATTTTTTGTTTTTGTTACATCAAGCCATTCGCCGGTTGCATCTAAAAAAGGGCTGGCAAAGAAATTATTCATTTGACGCCCACCGCTAAAAGGCTCACGGCCCAGGTCAGCATCTGCATACAACTGGGCAAATAATTGTTCCCCGGTGCCCATACCACTAGCCAGCACAAATGTTTGATCTCTGTAGTAACCACTCCTGAAATCGCCGAGTTTAAAAAATTTAGACATGGCCACCTGCGCTACTTCTTTCCCATCTCCAAAAATTCCAAACTTGGCTTTCCCACCCAAGACCTCTTTGCGTCCCAACAAGCTGATTTCGCGGCTTAGGCAGGCAAGCTTATAATCCCCTAAGACATTGTTTTTAAACAGTTCAAAGGACAGTTTTTCCTGGCTGGGCGATTCCATACTGGCAAAATTAGGGAGATAAATGGGGCAATATTTAATTATATTTGTTACCAAATTTACCCGGTCATGAAAAAAATAATATTTGCTTTTGCCCTCAGTTTTTTTTCCATGTTTGTATTTGCCCAATCCAAAGTTGATGCTGTGGCAAAGATGAACACGGAGAAATATGATTTTGGAAAAATCAAACAGGGAGAGCCTGTAACTTATTTTTTTGAAATCAAAAACATTTCTGACAAGCCCCTGGTGGTCGAAAACAGCTGGGCAAGTTGTGGTTGTACCACACCAGAAAGAATTACCGAGCCCATTCAGCCGGGCACTTCCGCAAAACTAAAAGTGCAATACAATGCAGCTGCTGTTGCTCCCTTTATCAAAGACATCAATATTAAGTTCGCAGGCATAGACGAGGTGAAAACCGTAAAAATTACCGGTGAGGTATTGAGCACCGAGGCGTTTACAGAATTGCAGAAACAAGTTCCCAAATCAACCGTGAAAAAGTTCTGATTACACAATGAGTTTTAACGATAAACCCTCTGCACTTACAGAGGGTTTTTTATTACACCGCTATCGAATCAAAGCCAGTTGTCCCTTCATAAGATATCCATCCGGAAAACGAATCAAATAAACATAGACACCGGCCGGTTGCGGACTTCCTTGGAAACTACCCTCCCATGATACGCCGCTATTGGCAGCATTAAACACAATCTGCCCTGCCCTATTGAAAATTTGTACAGTTACTCCATCTATCAAATCTAAATTAGGAATCCGCCAGCGATCATTCTTGCCATCTCCATTGGGAGTAAAGGCCGTTGGGATGTACAACTGGTCAACCACATTTACTAAAACGGTATCACGGTTTATACACCCTTTACTGGTAGTAACCGTTAAGAAATAGGATTGAGTTTGTGGAGGATCAGCTAGTGGTGTGGCCACATTTGCATTGCTTAAATAAAGTGAGGGGGTCCAATTAAATAAATTGCCGGCGGGGCCATAGGAATAACCCTGTAATTGAACGGGACGGCCTGCGAGCTTGACGCGGTCGGGGCCTGCGTGTATTACTGGCCTTGGATTGATCTCAGCCATTAAAACATTTGAGGCGATTCTGCAACTGGATATTCCTAATGATCCGGACTCAGCCACTGTCAACCGATAAAGAAAATAGCCAGAAGTAGTGGGTGTTCGCGTGTATTGCAATGAAGTTGCGCCAGGTATATCGGTCCAGGTTCTTCCTGTATCCTTGCTTAATTGCCATTGATAGGCAGGAGTGGTAATTCCAGGAGAAAGGCTTCCTTGATAAAGAATAGGTGTTTGGTTATACTCACACACACGAACTGTATCAAATCCCGTAGGAGCGGTAGTACGCAAAGTGGGGCCACATGGTCTGAATTGAATATCGTCAAGCGCAAGATCATTTCCTTGACCACCAGGCGCATTATTGGTGATACGCAATACTACTGTACTGGTGCCCGCACCCGTAGTAAAATAAAACCCGAAAGCCTCCCAGATAGGCTGAGAAAACACAGCGATATCCCCTGTCGAATATTGATTTAATACGGCCCCTGAGGTGGACTCTACCCTGAACGTTAGATTAGGCTTGATCAATGTAGGATTATTGACCACATTCAACACCCACGCTGAAAATTCATAAGTAGTATTAGGACAAAGATTTGACACCATTTGTAAGAAAAAGTCTCCGGGGGTATTGGATGCATTCACCATCATAAAGGCTCCTCCACCGGTATGATCTGCTGATACGGAATGCCACTGACGACCACAATTAGACTGAAAAGTTGTAATACTGTATTCGCCATCATTGGGGCAGGTACCGGTAGTTAACCGATAGCCAGGTGCCGTAAAAGAGTAGTTGGCGGCCCCAGTTCCAAAATCAATTTTTACAACCGGATCACCCAAACTACCCACGCATAACTGAGCAATCAAAATAGACTGATGAATTCCTGCATAAAAAAACAGGACAAAAATTGAATTATTTATAGGGAAGCGTTTTGAAAACACATACAAAACTAATCCAATTAGAATACTCGCTGTACCTACCTTTGTTCTATGCCAATGATTTCCACCCGAGGCCAACTGATGCCGCCCTCACCCATTAGAAAGCTAGTACCTTTTGCAGAAGCCGCAAAAAAGAAAGGAATTAAAGTATACCATCTCAATATTGGACAACCTGATATTGAAACTCCACCTGCCATTCTTGATGCCGTAAAAAAGGCAGTAATTCCTGTATTGGAATATAGCCATAGTGCGGGCAACGAGAGCTATAGGAGAAAGCTGGTGGATTACTATGCTAAAGCCAACATTTTACTATCCCATGAGGAAATCATGATCACTGCTGGCGGAAGTGAAGCTATTCAATTTGGATTTTTTGCTTGCTTAAATCCAGGCGACGAGGTAATTGTACCAGAACCCTTTTATGCTAATTACAATGGATTTGCCTGTGCCGCCGGGGTAAAAATAGTGCCTATTACATCCACTATTGAAAACGGGTTTGCATTGCCCCCAATCCAGTCTTTTGAAAAAGTGTTAACTCCAAGGTCCAAGGCAATACTGATCTGCAATCCCAATAACCCTACAGGTTATCTGTACAGCAGTCAGGAAATGGAAGCATTGGGTGAGCTTTGCAAGAAATATGACCTTTATCTATTTAGTGATGAAGCCTACCGGGAATTTTGCTACGCCGGGGCTGCCTTGAGTGCATTGTCATTGAAGGGGCTGGATGATCAGGTAGTGGTGATGGACACTATTTCAAAAAGGTATAGCGCCTGCGGCGCTCGTATAGGAGCTTTTATTACGCGCAACAAAGAGTTGTATGGTGCGGCGATGAAATTTGCCCAGGCACGCCTAAGCCCCCCTGGACTGGCACAAATCCTTGGAGAGGCAGCTGTTGATTTGCCTGCAGACTTTTTTAATGCGGCTAAAGCCGAATATCAAGCGCGACGTGATATCTTAGTTAAGCGCTTGAATCAAATGCCTGGAGTATTCTGTCCTAACCCAGGAGGAGCTTTTTACGCTATTGCCAGACTTCCAATTGACGATAGTGATAGATTTTGCCAATGGCTGTTAGCATCTTTTTCACATAATGGACAAACCCTAATGCTGGCTCCTGCTACTGGCTTCTATGGTACTGAGGGTTTAGGAAAACAAGAGGTTCGCCTGGCTTATGTCTTAAATTCAGATTCAATTTCTGCTGCTATGGATTGTTTGGCGTATGCCCTTCAGCAATACCCCGGAAGAGTACATTAAACCAGTTATGAAACCATTAGTAGCCTCCCTGTTAATCCCAATTAGTATAGCTGCCTGGATGCAGCCTCCAACCGCTGAAACTACGTTTATTCGCTTTAATAAAGGAGTTCATGATTTTGGATATTTACAACTTGGCGTGCCAGCTTCCTGTTCGTTTACAATTACCAACACAGGCAAAAAAAGCGTTCAAGTTGAGAAGACATGGGCCGGCTGTGGCTGCACCACTCCCAAAATTAGCCCTATCCACATAGGCCCTGGCAAGCAGGCAAAGCTGAGTGTTACTTTTAATGCGGGCGCAGAGGAGGTTTTTCTGAAGGAAGTTTATATAAAATTAAAAGGGAACGATAATATCTATGTGCTCCGAGTAAAAGGACAGGTGCTGAACAAAAAAGAGTTCCTGCAAAAATTCCCCTCCAAAGGATAAGACAGTGCAAAAAAAAGCCTCCGATTAGGAGGCTTTTAGAATACTGTTAAAGACGATTATTGCTTTCTGAGTGTTAACCAATACTGGCCTGCAGATACTGTTGGAGCGCCAAATACATGGTGGTTCAGCAACATGGTCATCACTACCGGAGTGGTACAAGAGAAAACGAAATTTCCAGTTCCAGCCGTTGACACTGCGTATTGTGTAGCACTTGGGCTTGTGCTGTACTTCCCGTAATACTGATTAGTTACCGTTGCTATACCAGAACTTGCATTAACGTTAATTACCCATGTTTGAGGACTATTAGCTCCTGGGTAGGCCATATTAGGATAAATTCCAAAAGTAGACATTGAAGTAGCTGTAGTTGCAGTAATAGGGTTAGTAATAACATCACCAGGAGACCAATCTTCCCATTGGTCAGTAACTACCACATAATTCCCGGGCATTTTAGTTGGATCATATGGGCAAACAACACTGCCACGGAAAAAGAAAACTGAGTAATAGAAATTGGCACCGGTTCCTGTGAAGTTAGAATTATTGATTGTGTATTTTTTACCGGATTTAGTAACCGCTTGCACATAGCAAGTAAAAATACTTCCCGGAGGAAAGTTCCCGGCATTTACATTCAATTGCAAACCTAAAGCAGTTGCAATTTCCTGCGCAGAAACGTAGATATCAAAATAGCTGGTATCTCCTTCTGCGATGGTGTATTTCTTAATAAAGCGCCAAGCAGCTTCATTGGCATTTGTGTTTCTAACCACATAGATGTTAGCCGTTACCACAGGGTCTTCACCCCATGAACGTACGCGAACACCCACACGAGTAGTTGCCAGATTACCGGCATCCAACGTGTTTGCTAAAACGCTTTGGTCAGTCCATGTATTTGTAGCTGGGTCAAAATTAGCCTTACCCTTGAGATAAGAACCTGTGTATAACCCCGCCATAAAATTGTCGAAGTCATTTTCAGTTTTCTCGGTACAGCCTGAGAACCAAAAAAGGGCTAACAAAGCTGAAGCAAGTACAGAAATTTTAGATTTCATTTGAATTTTTTTAAACGTTTTAGAAACAAGTTGCTGACCCGTTATCCCAGAATACTTTTACGGTATTATCAGCTTTTTGCCTTGCATTAAGGTTGAGTGTAACGTGATCTGTTGGATACCACACACTACGAATGAACGGACCTGGCAGAGGATTCAACATAGGTTGCATGTTGAGAGGCAAACCGGTACGACGATAGTTGTTGTAGGGCTCAATACCATTACCAAAAGAGGCAATATGGTACTCCTTCATAACTACGTTCAATTTAGCAGTATTGGTAGAAGCAGCATCATATGCTCCCAGTACTACGTTTACATACTGGTTAATTGCAGCAGTAGAAGGAACAAAATTTGGATTGGGGGTAACTGTCATTGTAGCAGGGAAGTTTAAAACCTTGGTAATTGACTGTCTCACACCTGCATCTAAGAGGGTACGTGCTGTTGCTGCGCTACCACCAAGTGCAAGCTGAGCCTCTGCGAGAAGGAAGTTTGTGTAAGAGGATAACCAAATGGGATGTATACCTGCACCACGTGCTCCAGGTGTGCCATTTAAGGTAACTATACTGGCTTGTACACTAGATGCAGATCCGGTATTTATTGCAAGGGCATCAAAATCACCTCCTGCCGGGTAAATACCCCAGGCTGTGCGGTGCTGTCCATCGGGTGGAATACCGGAAGGATCGCCATGATCACGTCCAAAATAACCATCTCCGGTCATGCAATAAACCATCCCAATAGGATAATGTCCAGGACTCAATTGTCCTTGGCAACTCAAAGCTGGAAGAGGAATAATGAATTGTCCGGAAGATGTTTGCCCATTACGAGCTGTAATTTGACGGCGGAAATAATAGCGAGTACGGGGATCTATCATTCCTTTCTCAGTAACCATTTCCCAAGCAATGTAGTTAGCGATATAAGTACCTACTCCCCCCGATGCACGGTAACAACTGTTGTACTTGGGGTGACGGGAATTAGGATTTTCCAACTGTGTACCAAAACGGAAAACAAAATCTTCAGCCTCAGTATCGATAATATCGCCCGCAGCGACAACAGCGGCAATCTTAGAACCCGCGCTGGCATCTACCAATCGCGTGGTCATATATGCTTTTAGCTTTAATGTTTTTGCCAACGTGATCCAACGTGTTTTGTTACCTCCATAGTAAAGGTCACTGGAAGGACTAGATGCTGCATTTTTTGCAAAATTTACCAACGCTGAATCCAATAAACCTAAACAGTTTGCATATACATCTTGGCCCTTATCAATTTTGGGGTTAATTACAGAGTTGGCGGGATTACCTGCTTCAGACCAAGGCACATCGCCAAAGAAGTCAACCAATGCCATTCCGGTGTAAGCTTTCATTACTTGACCTATCCCTAAATGGAAGAAACGATTTTGCGCACGGGCCAATGGTTCCATTGCATTTATCTGTGTCACCACATTTCGGTAGGCATTTCCCCACACTCCATTGAAAGTTTCAGGGCGAAATGCGTTTAGGTAAATACTGCCCCCCATATTCCAAAGTCGAGACATTTCCATTCCTCGATCAGATAAGGAGTTGAAAAAGCTAGCAAAACTTAGCTGAGCGGCATTTAAGTAAAGGTCTGTATCAGCCTTATCCAATGTAGGTACATTGGGATTTGCCAACATATCATCCAATCTTTTTTTACAAGAAGATAGTGTTAGAAGAGAGGCTGCAACAGCTACAAGGATTAATTTATTTTTATACATGATTGCAGGTTTTTAGAAGGTTAATCTTAAACTCGCTCCAAAACGACGAGAAGAAGGAGCTGTCATTAATTCAAAACCGCGGGCATAGCTACTAACTCCCAATGTTGCAGTTTCAGGATCAAAGTTGTTGTACTTAGGGAAGCTAGGCGCCTTATACCAAAGGTTTTGTCCTGATAATGTAAGTGAAGCACTTCCAAATGGAGAGTCCTTCAAGAAATTCGCAGGGATTGCATAAGACAATGAAGCCTCACGCAAACGAATAACTGTTGCATCCCAAACTCCAAACTCATCTGCAGAAACAAGGCGGTTGGTGAAAAATACGTCGGCAACGGCAATTTGGACAGTATTTGGCTCACCTGCTTGATTTACACCAGGGATAACCCACATTTGCTGACGGTCAATTTCTGTGTCCTTGGTTACACCACGAGAAAGAAGAATCAATGGAGTCATTGCAAACATGTCTCCGCCACGTGAGTAATCCCACTGCATACGGAAAGAAAAGCTCTTGTAAGAGAAGCTTGTAATACCAGTCAGTTGAAAATCAGGGTTCGAATCACCCAAAATTCCGAGTGTTGGGTCAACAAGGTAGTTTCCATCTGGACCAACAACAGGCTGATTGCCCTTGTTTGGATCACGCAGCACTTTTGATCCGTAAATCATGCCCAATGGTTTATTTGGGAATGCAAATAATCCAAGATCACTGTAGCCAGCCAATCCAATTTGCTGAATTTCAGCAGGAAAATCGTATGCCTTGTTACGATTTAAAGTGAAGTTTGTATTGATATCCCAGTTGAATTTCTTATTACGAATAATAGTATAACCCAATCCTAATTCAATACCCTTATTCTCAACCGTCGCGGCATTGATACTTTGTACAGTGTAGCCAGAGGCAGGATCAAGATCTTTATCCAAGATCTGATCTGGGTTTACACGACGGTATAAAGTAAGATCAAGGTTCACACGGTTGTTGAACAAACGGCCCTCAATTCCAAACTCAGTCTCTTTTGACAACTCAGGACGAAGAGTTGGATTTGGACGACGACCTCCCAAAGTGTTTGAGTTAACAACAGTACCCCCGGCAGTCACGAAGCGGTTTGCCTGAATACCCAATATTGCACGGGTTTGGTAGGCATCTCCGAATGAGGCACTTGTAGAATAACCCAAACGCATTTTCAAATAATTGACCACTTTACTGGAGCGCAGGGCATCAACAGCAGCGGTCGGGATAAACGAAGCGGTTACGTTTGGATAAACTTTATTTCTATTTGCAGACTCGAACTTAGAGGACCAGTCACTTCTGGCACCTACGTTGACATACAAATAATCCTTATAACCGATGGAGGCAAATCCAAATGCCCCCAAAAGCATTTGTTCAACGCGATAGTCAAGATCATCACCACTATCCCCAGTTTTATTCTGAGTGATGAAGTTAGAGTGGTCAAATAGGTTAAACACAAGCTGCTGTGAGCTGTATTGTCCAAATTGCTTGTAATTATTAATGTAAGCATTCGCACCTGCTTCAACGTTCAGTGTCACATCGTCTGTGATCTGAGTGTTATAGCTAGCTAACATAGAGTGATCCCAAATAGCACGATTCACATATGTAGTTCTGTAGAAGCCCAGTGGAAACTCTGCAGCACCTTTGTTATGTTGGTGGATATGTTCTTCACCGTAGTTATCGAATCCGATCTTATAAACAAAATTGAGCGATTTGCTAAAATCGTAACGCAGTTGCACGTTACCAAAAGCACGGTTAGTATTTTGCTTTACGCGCGAGTTGGCAATTGTCCAACGAGGATGTGTGATATCATTACCACTACGATAATAAACGGATGATCCATCGGCGGGGTTTTGATAAGGCCAGTTCACCATGTCAACTGACGTAGGCGTGTAAATCAAGTCTCCGAACACAGAAACACCATTATCAGATCCACTACCTGTACTACTTGCTGTAGGAGGAGTATTGAATTTTGTAGTGGTAAAGTTGAGTGAGGAAGTCAGCGTAAAGTTGTTAGTCAACTTTGCATTTCCACCTACGCCAAATGTGTGACGAACCACATCGTTTTCGGGAGTAAATCCTTTGTCAGTAAGTGTGCTAAAGTTAGCATTCATTGCTAAACCAGGACCACCGCCATTGATGTTGATACCCGTGTTAGATACAACTCCTGTACGGAAGAAGTTTTTAACAGAGGGATAAAACTTATAGTCATATTTTGCACCCACCAATTCAGGGAATGCACCACGCAAAGCCGCCCTATCGTATGGGTGAGGTAGACGCATAGGAGGATCGGTAAAAGCGATAGAAGCCCAGTTACTAAAGAAGTTACCAACGGCATTGTTAAACCCGTTACCGTATTTTTCGGTGTAAACCGGAAGGTTGGCCACGTCATTTGAGAAAACCGATTGGCTAACAGTAATCTCTGTTTTCTTACGCTGCCCACGGGAAACAGCACCATTTTTAGTAGTGATCAACACCACCCCATTGCGGCCAAGTGAACCGTATTGAGTAGTTGCACTCAAGCCCTTCAGCACACTCACACTTTCAATGTTATTGGGGTCGATATCAAAGAAACGGCTACCAGTTTGGTTTCCGTAAAGAAATCCTGCCTGTGCATTGGTAGACCCATCAAAAGGAACTCCATCCACTACAAAAAGAGGTTGAGAGTTACCACTAATTGTGGAAACTCCACGAATGGTAATGTTGGTACCAGAACCGGAGATACCGCTAGTATTTAAAATATTTACACCAGGTGCCTTACCCTGCAACAAACGCATGGGGTCGCCGTCGGGACGAAGCTCTAATTGTTTTTTGTCTACAGTAGCAACGGCATAACCAAGCGCTTTTTTCTCACGCTTGATACCCAATGAAGTAACTACTACTTCTGAAATAGTTTCAGCTGAAGCAGCCAATGTTACTTTAGATGCATCGGAGGCAGCTACTTCAGAAGCAGCAAATCCAACACTTGAAATAACAAGAACAGTTCCACTACTAGGGACACTCAGGGTAAAACTACCGCTGGCATCTGTGGAGGTACCATTCTTGCGATTGTTCTTCTGCACAACAGAAGCACCTACAACGGGTGCACCTTTGTCATCAAGAACCTTACCGGTTACGCTCTGCTGTGCCACCAGCGTGGAAAAACAGAACGTTACCAGCGAAACGAGTAATAGCAATTCTTTTCTCATTAGCAACTGTTTTATAAAATTTAATTTTGGCAATCAGACACAATTTACAACCACATGGGCAGCACAATGCACAAGATTGCTGCTTGCGAACTTAACAAAATATTCACAAAAAATAAAACTTGCTTTTTTTTCTGCTAAAAAGGAGGAGAAAAATTAACTAAGGTATTGATTAGTAGTCTAATGGAAAGCGTCGAACTCCTTTTTCATTTCATCTCTTGAAAAAAGCCCCTCATTTATCGATAAGAAAATGGTTGCCACTCCGTTTCCGATGAAATTCGTAATAGCACGTGCCTCTGACATAAATCGGTCCACACCAAGTAGAAGGGCGAGTCCTTCCACGGGAATTACTTTTACGGCGCTCAAGGTTGAGGCTAATATAATAAACCCGCTCCCGGTAACACCAGCGGCTCCTTTGGAGGTAATCATCAACACGCCAAAAATAGTTGCTATCTGTCCCCATGATAAATCAACCTGGAAAACTTGCGCTAGAAAGATGATTGCCATTGAGAGGTAAATGGAAGTGCCATCCAGATTAAAAGAATATCCTGCGGGAACCACCAAACCAACTACTGTGCGGTGACAACCCATTTTCTCCAATTTATTCATCAATGAGGGTAGTGCTGCCTCTGAAGAAGAAGTTCCTAATACAATCAAGAGTTCGTCCCGGAGATACCGCAAGAATTTCCAAACGCTAACCTGATAATACCGAAGCACGGCTCCTAAGACAATCACAATGAAAAGAAACATGGTGACGTAAACACATAACATAAGCTTACCAAGCGGTAAGAGTGCGGCCAGCCCATATTTACCAATGGTAAACGCCATTCCACCAAAGGCGCCAATAGGTGAAAACCTCATAACCCATCCCAGTGCTTTGAAGAGATAACCCGCCATCCATTGTATTTTCTCTAAAGCAACAATCTTGTAAGTTGAGCGATTTAAAAAAAGTCCCACCAAGATGGAAAGAAGCAAAAACTGGATGGTAGCGTTCTCGCGAAAAAAAGCAAGTAATGAAACGCCGCCGCTTTTTTGAATGGAACTAATAGCTGCAGGATTAATGCCATTGGTTGCTATACCTGATCCGGGCTGTATTATGTAGGCCACAACAATTCCAATTAGCAACGCAATGGTTGTGATCACTTCAAAATAAAGTATGGCCTTCCCCCCTATCCTGCCAACTCTTTTCAAACTATCCATTCCACAGATTCCTGATATAATGGTAACAACGATTATTGGGTTTATAAAGAGCTTTACAATGTCGATGAAGTATTTACCTAAAGGCTGCATGGAAACGGCTGTTGCCGGCGCAAAGTGACCCAGCACAATGCCCAATACAATGGCAAGCAACACCCAGAAGGTGAGATTTTTACGAATAGTTTTTAATTGCATTACAAAGCTTGGGGAATCAAACTGTTAATGGTAGAAAGACCAAGCGCAATCTCTTCCTTACTTACTTGCATTATGCGAAAGGTTTCACCATCCCGATCAAAATAATTGTAAACGGTGGGTAATGAAGCAGGAAGCTTCCCTATGATCGACTTCACAAAACATAATGCAGCAATGAAAGTTCCGAGGTTGCTTGGATGAGATCCATCACTGCTATAGAGCGCTGCTTGTGGCATTTTTTTTAAGAACTCCTGCCAGCAATCTCCAACCTTCACTCTTGCTGCCCCACATTGATCAGCTAGTTGCGCATAAGCCCTGTTAATGACCGGTTGCAATTCAGGATTTTTTTCACGGGCCCATGTATTGTATAAAAAAGGTCTTGCTTGTTTACTTTTTATCAATTCACACAGCAATCCTCCGTAATACCATAAGCTATCAGGCGCTTCTATTGGTCGTAAGCTATGGTCGTGAAATACCACTATATCATAGCGGCCCTGTTGAATCAATGTTTTTGAGCGAAGGCCCTTTTCCTCTTTCCAATGTTCTCCTAAATTAGTACCACCAACTGTAGACTTAGTACAAATTAGTTTAGTATCCAAACTGTCTGAAATTAGCGAGACCATCTGGATTAGGTTGTTGTAATAAGTGTAGGAATTGCCCACAAAAAGCACCCGTAAAGTGTCTTTCACGGGGCTTGCATTTGCAACTGCAAAAAATTGAAAAATAAATACTCCCAGGATAACTAACCCACATCTCATAGCTAATTTTTTATACCAATGGATCCACTAGAATCCTTGGTTCTGTACCATGTTGGGATTATTTTGAACCTGTGATACCGGAATGGGCAGAATAGTTCTATAGTAGTAACTACTTGTAGTGTTTGTATATTCAACTAATCGTGAAGTACTATTTCCAGCTGAATTTATCTTTACATAATTGGTTTTAGTACGATTTAAATCAAACAAACGTTGGCCTTCCAGCGCAAATTCTTTCCTGCGCTCAACTATTATACTGTCCACATAAGCCGCCGCGGTAATACTGCCTGTTGGTGGAGTGCCTAATGTGGCAGCAAATAATCTTGTGGTGGAAGCTGTATCACGAGAGCGACGTATCAGATTTACATCAGATAATGAAGCGTTGAGAGCAGCTGCATCTCCAGTTTGCATGGCAATACGAGCTAAGGCTTCACCTCGGCTTAGATACATCTCAGCCAAACGAATCACTTTAATATTTTCCGCATAGTTAGAGATATTAGTATACTTCAAACAAAGCGGTACGTTCACCTCACCTCCAATGGAGTTGCGGTTTCCTAACTCCACAAAACGACGTCTGGCATCTGTTGCTGTATAAGTCTCATACAAACCTTTAAAAGTGCTGAGCGTAGTGCCTGTGCTTCGGCTATTCATTGATTGGCGAGTAGCCAGGCATTCACCATAACCCTGTTGGCTGGATAGGTAAGCATAGCTGTCAGTACCTGGATTATCTGTGGCATTATTTGCTACTTCAAAAATCGACTCAACATTACCCACTGTCTGAAAACTACTAACCAATGTTGCGTAAGGGAATAGGCTGTAACGATTTGAATTGATTACAGCGGAAGCCGCAGTTACAGCAGTAGCCCAGTCCTCTTTGTAGACCGCAACACGCGCTCTCAATGCTAAAACGCCCCACCGGTTAAAACGAATTTTAAAAAACGATGAATTTGAAGAACCGTTAATGATAACATCCCCGGTTGTATTTAGGCGATTCAACGCTTCAACCATATCCTTGTCGATTTGAGCATACACTTCAGCAGCTGTATTTCTTTTGGGATATACTATCTCTGAAACATTAGTAATTGGTTTAAGAACAAGGGGTACACAAAGGTGACTTCCATCCGCAGTATGTCTTAGTGGTCGAGCAAAGAATTTTGCCAAATCAAAATAGGCCATAGCTCGAACGGCATATGCTTCCCCAACTAATTGTTTCACTTCAGCCGTTTCTAATGAAGTGGCAATACTTTGCAACTTTGACTCATGAGCAATAATGGCATTTGCATTAGTAATCACACGATAAATTTGGGACCACATACGGCTCACATTCGCATCAGTAGCGGTATGTGTCATTGTATTCATACCCGTATAACGATTACCGGTTTTAACACTTCGGGTCATGTTGTCCGAAAGTACCTCAGGGATTACCATAGCATCTCTACCATAGTAACTGTAAGACTGCATTAATGAATAAAGTCCATTGACAGCAGCGCGGGCAGTTGGCATACTAGAAAAAACATCTTCTGTAAAAACACTCTGCTGAGGTTTTAGATCAGTAAAACCTTTTTTACAAGATGCTAATGTTAAAAGCGCACCTAAAAAAAGAATATAGTTTTTCATATTATTATAATTAGATGAATTAAAAAGTAATATCAAGACCAAATAAGAACGTGCTGAATATTGGCGGATTCTGACTCAAGGTTCCACTAATATCTGTTTCAGGATCCGTATTGAAACGTTTGTCCTTAACATAAGTGAATAAATTTTGTCCGCGCAGATAGACACGCATGTTGTTGATTTTTGATTTTGAGAGATACTGCTTGGGTACTGTGTAAGTCAGCGACACATCTCTCAAGCGTATATAGCTTCCATCATAATTAAATCGTGTGCTCTCATAGCTTCCGGCTGAGGACTGTGTACCCAGAAACACAGGCTTTGGAACATCTGTTATATCCCCAGGCTTGGTCCACCGACGACGGTACTCATATTTACTCAAACCATTACTTTGATCAGTGAACCCTAGGTTGGCATCTGATTTTTGCAAGTAGCCATATGAGTCATAAATACGATTACCCCAGAACACATACAACTGAAAACTTAATTTGAAATCTCCAAATGATAAATTGTTAGTGATACCTCCAAAGAATTTAGGAAGGGCGCTACCCATTGTGACTCTTGGTAGTGCAGTAGTGAACACATTGGTAGTAGAGTCCTTGCTTCCGGAAGAGTACCATAGTGCCTCCCCATTAGCCGGATTTACACCTGCATACCCCCTTTGGTAGTGCGTGTAATAATCATATCCTTTGACGCGGTAATAATCCCCCGTTGTAGAAAACAAAGAGTCGATCTCAGTAATCTTATTTCTGTTAGCAGTAAAATTGAAGTCGGTCACCCACTTAAATCCTTTCTGCTTTTGTGGTGCCACATTTACTGTTGAAATAGCAACCTCAACCCCTCTATTCTGCATAGCGCCATTGTTGACTGTGATGTTGGTCACCCCATTAACACTGGGGATTGATTGATTGATCAATAACTCAGAGGAAACCCTGGAGTACCAATCAACAGTACCTGACAAACGCCCTTTGAAAAGCGAAAAATCTACACCAAAGTCAAGTGGAATATTTTTTTCCCATGTCAGGTTATCATTTGCTAACTGGGATAGAGTGATACCGGATGTTTGGTTATAGTCAGAACCAACTGTATAGAGACCTTGAGATACAAAATTATCAATGCCCTGATTTCCGGTGTAACCATAACTTCCTCTCAGCTTCAATTCGCTTACCCACTTGGATTTCATAAATGGCTCGTTGGTTATATTCCATCCAAATCCAACTGACCAAAATATCTCAGACTGAAAGTTTTTAGCAAACCGTGAGGAAGCATCTTGACGAATAGACCCTGTTAAAAAATAACGATCTGTATAACCATAATTTGCATTTAAAAATTTACTTATTATAGTGTTCATAGTACCGGTACCGGTAGCCGTCTGAATCTGTGATCCACCAGCAGGAGTGCTAGTTCCAGGAGCAATGCCATTGACCAAAACAGTCATATCAACATCGGAGCGGCTTTGGGCCTCATAACCAGCAAAGGCTTCAATCTCATGACCGCGACCAAACTTTGTTTTAAACCGAAGGATATTTGTACCAATCCAATTGACAATGTCTTGAGAAAAATTTTGAATACTTCCACCGACTGCAACGATAGCATTACCAACACGAGGATCATTGAAAACGGTCCGATAAGCATGGTTAAAATCAAGCGCAAAACTTCCCTCGTATGTAAGTCCCTTAGCTATTTTGTATTTAGTAGAGGCATTAGCACCTATGTTGTATGTTTTAGCTACACGCTTTGTAGTGGCAATTACTGCTGCCGGATTATAACCGCTGTTGTAACCAAGTTCCCATGAAACCCCATCACTTTTGAACACGGGTAACCATGGAGCTAAACGATACATAGCGCGTGTTGGGTTAGCAAAAAAGGAGCCGCCTGGAAAATCAGTATTTCGCTGAAAATTACCACTAAATCCTCCCTTAATTGACCACCTGTTAGAAAGTTCAGCACTTGCATTAACACGGTAAGTAGCCCTGTCATACTCCACCCCTTTAATTGGGGCCTCCGCTTTATAATAGCTACCTGACATGAAAAAAGTTGATTTATCATTCCCGCCACTTGCATTTAAACTGTATTGGCTGAATTTTCCTTGTCTCATTACTACGTCAAACCAATCCGTATCAACATTTCTGCTTATCCCGTTAGCAACCAATGCGGAGTCATAAGAAGCAGGGTTACGACCAGCATTTATCCAACCTTCTTTGTAATACTGAATATATTCCTCTGTGTTCAATGTTTTTTGTTCGTCACGAAGTGTATTATTAATCATCCCCTGCTGCACCGTTATATTGATTTTTGCCTTTCCAGGCTTGCCATTCTTAGTTGTAATTAATACTACCCCGTTTGCAGCACGAGAACCGTAAAGAGAGGTGGCAGAGGCATCTTTTAACACCGTCAAACTCTGGATATCATTAGGATTTAATCCAGCTATAGTATTTGAATTACCCCCTGAGATATCGCCACTCACCACTGGAATTCCATCAATAACATAGAGAGGTGCAGCTCCGGCGCTGATTGATCCAATACCACGAATTCGTACGTTTGGTACGGAACCAGGTTGACCGCTTCCGTTTTGAGATTGAAGTCCGGCTACATTCCCTTGTAAACTTTCCTGAATTGATGTACTGGGCGCATTCTCCAAAACTGCCGCTTTAACACTTGAGGCGGAACCAGTAATTGAGCTTCTCTTCTGTGTACCATATGCAACTACCATCACCTCTGAAAGATTATTATCGGATTCTTCTAGTACAACCACTAAGGAAGTGGTTGTACTTTCAATGTTCTTCACAGTTTTGCTGAGCATGTTTACGCTTGAAAACTCAAGCGATTGTCCCTTTTTAATGTCAATTTTAAAACTACCATCCTGGCTAGTGGCTGTACCCTGTTTGGAACCAATCGGGCGTACAGTTATATTTTCAAGAGGTGTGTTGTCTTTCGCTGAAAGGACTTTACCAGCAATCTGGATGGTTTGCGCTTCAGCAACTTGTGAGAAAAAGATTCCGAGGGCTACCAAAAATGCTGCAAGAAATCGGGTTGTGATTTTTTTCATAAGCAAGTATTTCGTTAGTTTAGACTCAACTTACGAATAATTAGGAGAATTGATTAACTATCGTCAATTTTACGGGATTCCTGTTTAAAAAATGGATTTTCGGAAACGCCTTAATAATTCATTTTCAACACTCTAAGAAATGCTCAAAAAAGGGAAAGAGGAAATAATCTACCTGCTTAATAAGTGCATTGAAAAATTTGAATCAGAAAACAGCACTATATTAACCAAGAATACAAACAGAAAAAATTACAAACCCCTTGCTATTGCATTAAGCGAAATCAGCAATAATCTACCCCTGTCTGCAGAAAAATTGGGGCCGAGGGCGAACTGGAAGAGATTTTAAATTCTGTGGAAAATGCGGAATGTAAATGCAAAATCATTCGATGGAAAAAACCTAACGGACAAATAGAGGAATATCGACTAAAAAATAGTCTGCTGGATAGCATAAAACCCGTGCTTCTACAACCTTTGCTTGATGCACAAAGTATTTTAGTAAAAGATTTAGAAGACACCTCTTTGATAAAACGCAAATCGTGAAAAATAAACTTACGCTGGTTGCTTTGTTATTGGCCTTTACAGCAACCGCACAGATCAAAATCGATAGTGCCAATTCAATTATAGCAAGCGCTCATCCCTTGGCATCAGAAGCAGGGGCGGCAATATTTAAACAAGGGGGAAATGCCTACGATGCTATCACGGCTGCAGCTTTTGCTCTAAGTGTTGTTGAACCGACGATGAGTGGTTTGGGAGGAAGGCTTCAAGTAATACACAGAAATAGTAAAGGGAAAATAAAAGGAATTGATGCCACTACGCAAGTTCCATTAGCCTATGTGACAGATCCCGATAATCAGGAAGATGGCTACACCACAATAGGTGTGCCCGGTATGGTCAAGGGACTTATTGAGCTTCACCAAACAAATGGAAAATTATTGCTGAAAGACGTAATGGCCCCCGCAATAGCTATTGCCAAGAATGGCTTTCAAATTTTACCTGATGAAGTTGACCGCTTAAAATCAGTAAAGAAAGATCTACTCCAGTACCCCTCCACAAAGTCATACTTTTTAAAAGGCGATAGCCTCCCAAAAGATGGAGACTGGTTTACACAGGAAAAACTAGCCACCACATTAGAGAGTATTGCAAATGATAAGGGCGAATCTTTTTATAAAGGCGCATTAGCCGCATCATTAATAAAACAAGTTAAAACAGGAGGAGGCTACCTTAGCTGGCAAGATATGCTCAACTACAGAGCTGTAAATGCAACACTACTAAGAGGCAATTACCGAGGCTATGAGATTGTGACAATGGGTTTACCCTCCTATGGTGCCATAGTCCTGGAAATGCTTCACCTCCTGTCATTATCAGATCTAACAAGTTGCTCAGAGGCGGAATTTTTACTCACGCATGCCAAAGCACATGAGCTGGCGTATGAAGACAGAAAATTATTGAAAACGGAAGAAGAAAAAATTATAAAAATAGATTACGCAAAGAAGCGTTGGCAAGATTCAAAAAATAAAAAAAATAATATGTTGATGCAAGATAGTGCAGCTTTTCAAAATGGACACACAACCCACTTAGTAGCTGCCGACCAGGATGGCAATATGGTTAGCTTAACGCAATCTTTAGGTCCCACTATGGGATCCAAAGTTGCTTCTATTGATGGCGGGTTTATGCTTGCAACTACCATGGGGCCCTATCTTGGCAAAATGGTTGCTGGCGAGAGGGCTTCCTCACACATCTCGCCGGTACTTATTTTGAAAGATGGTATACCCTTCATGAGTATAGGTGCCGCAGGTGGTGCCAGAATAGTGCCAGCGATTGTTCAAACGATTAGTCGTGTTGTAGACAGAGGGTTAGCCCTTGAAAAAGCATTAGCAGCTGCACGTGTATTTCAACTTCCCGAAAAATTACTCATTGAAAATCACCCTGCGGTTTTTTGGGAAAATAAAAATACATATGAAGCACTACAAATAACTACAAGCAAAAAAGAGAATGTCTTGAAGCCAGCACAGTTTGGACGTGTTCATGCAACCATAGCAAGCAAATCTGGGTTATGGGTTGGAGCTGCAGATCCTGACTGGTCTGGTACTGTGAACGGAAAAAAAAATCACAACTAGCTAGCGTACAGTGCCAAGCGATTTCTCGTAAAGTTGCGTTATATATAAAATGAGAAGCCCAAATAAAACAGAGCTCACCACTAGAATATTGTTTACGGGTCCAATAACAGAAAATGATAGTTTTATTAAAATAGTGGATAATACAAACCCAGAATTTCGTATTATGATGTGAAATTGATCAGAGTAATAAAAAGAGGCAAGTAAAAGTAGCACATCCACAATAATAAGTATAGTAAAAAAATCATCGAAGAATACTGTATTTACATTTGCAAGAGCAGCAAAAGCGGAAAATTGATTAGCAAAAAGTAGATTTATCCAATTACCTAAAGAATAACAAGCCAAGCCAAGCAGTACAGGTAATAAAAAAAGGGAAATTGCTTTTTTAAGGAAAATAAATCGGCCGGCTGCCTCTGAAACAGGGCTTACATCAACGATGGCAGCAACTTGCCGCTTGATAATTCTATGATAAAACACATAGATTAAATAAAATAAGATTAAAGCAGATACCACATCGAAAGTAAATTGGAGATCTTTCTTATTTTGAAACCAGTCAGGAACCAATTGCAAGTCTCCCAAATCTTTAAAGATTCTCCTAATTACAATCAATGTGATAATTTCATATTGCTTTCCTATGTAAAAAGTAGTAGATTTTGGCAAATAAAAGAGTAATAGGTAGACCTCATAAACAAGTATAAAGGAAAAGGGTGTGTAAATAGCGGATATGGGGCTATTGAAGAGTCCTAAATTGGTTTGAATAACTCCAGCTTTAACAAAGGCAATTATGAGCAAATGAATTATGTAACTAAGAATGGCAAGAGAAAGTACCAAACGCTCATTCTGCTTTTGATTTGGCCAGAGAGTAAAAATTGATGTCCCTTGTGGACCCAAACGGAGAGGTTACATTTTGATTGACTTTGAGACATATTTGAATTAAGTTATCAGAAAGTTACAATTTTCATAGCTCAAGACAATTTTTTTAGCTGAAAGAAATAAGCCCCTCCTACGGCCATTCAAAAAATCAAGGTTTTGATAATTCTTTATCTAGGTATTTGATTTTAAATTAGTAATGTAAACAGGGGGAACCAAACCAAAAAACTAAAAAAGGTAAACCTGCTGATTGCTATTGATAGTGTCAAAAATACAGATTGTAGAGATTTGTACCCCTCAGCATGATGAAAAAATACAATCAATGGCATCTAAAAATTTTATCATATTTTTTAAAAATAGGCATTTAAAAAGCCCCAAAAAATTTGGGGCTATGATTTAATTAGATAAATAGCAAAGCTCGAAAAAAGCGAATTTAATTAGCAACATTGACTCTGTAAAAGAACGGTGAGGAATAGAAAGCACCCCCAGTAATATTGACACTCGTGTTATTTGCATCAAAAACAGACCCGTCCTTTAGCTTCATTTTGGCACGTACTTCAAATCGATCTCCAGAACTAGTTTGGGTTAAGGTAAGACCTGAGGCAGCTAACATCTCGCTACCAGTAACTATTAACCGGAAGCGCGGATATCCGGTAACTGCATCCTTGGTAAAATCAGTAGACCTAAGTGTTCTGAGTGGTGCATCTGGCTTTGAGTTATTGCCATTGGCGGGAGTGTTATCAAGAAATCGAATAACCATTTCGTAGCTATCAAAATTTGCTCCGCTATTTGGTGTTACGGCCTCTAAAACTTGTTCCATTTGGGTGGTACCCATACTTGCCTTGCTAACAGTGAAGATGGGGATGGGGAACGGGGTTACAGTTCTCATGTATCCTCCCTGCTGAAGATTAAATTGGTCGATTGGTTCAATCATTTCAGTTTCGCAAGAACTGAAGAGTAGAACCAATAAAAAAAGGGCACCATTAACTATTTTTTTCATATTAGTATTTTTTCGATTTTAAATTTACTTAATGTATCCCGGGGGATTATTATCCCAAAAGACCTGTACTTCTACATTTGCTTTTTGCTTGGCATTACTATTACGATTAATGTAGGACAAAGGATAATAAAGTGACCTAATAAAAGGTCCGGGAGCAGGCTCAAGAGCGGGCTGTTGAGCAGGTTGTCCAGTGCGACGGTACAAATTGTATGACTCTATACCGTTTCCACGAAGAGCAACCCAGTATTCACGAGCAAGTATTGCCAGCTTTCCTGTGTTGGAGGCGGCATCAAACTGACCTAATATGTAATTAATGTAGGCGGTAACCTCAGAGGACCAGTTATAGTTATTTGCTGTTTCAAAGGCGGTAATCTTTGAAGCTTCAGGTGTCGAGAGGGCATAGGCACGTACATCATCAAATGAATTTTGCATGGCCGTCTGCAGCAAGACTCTTGGATTGCCTGTAGTACCCAAGGTAAGGGAGCTTTCAGCTAACATGAAATTAATAAATGAGCGCATCATGATTGGATGAATACCTGCACCACCGGCACCAGCCCCCAAAGAAACTCCCACACCAGCGTTGTTGTCATAACTACCGCCCGCAGGGTACAAACCCCAAGCAGTTCTCTTCAAGCCGTCCGGCGGTATACCCTCATTGCTCAGGTGATCACGACCCCAATACCCGGCGGTAGTTGGGACACAATAAACATCATCAGGGCCGTAATGAGCTGGCTTAGGATTAGTGATGCACCTCAACTCATTTACATCAGTGGTATTTCTGGTAGTTTGTCTGTAGAAGTAATAGCGAATTCGGGGGTCTTGAAAACCTCGCCCTCCATCAAAAAGGTGAGCCATATAAGAATTGGACTGATAATCTCCCCCTCCAGTTGGACCATACTGGCCACCGTATCTAGGATGTCGGGTATCAGGGTTTGATAAGTTTGATCCAAAACGAAAAACAAAATTTTGAGCAGAGGAGGAAATCATTCTGTTTTGTGTGATTAATGCATTAATGGAATCCCTTGAGCCGGCGGCATCTATTAATCTTCTGTTGAGAAAATATTTAAGCTTTAAAGAGTTGGCAGTACGAATCCAGCTTTCAGCATTACCGGCAAAGTAAAGATCGGAAGAGGCGGCAGCAAGAGAGGTAGTGCTAAAATTTGCAATAGCCGTGTTGAGGTCAGCTAACGCCGCAAAGTATACATCGACTCCTTTATCAACTTTTGGATTAAAGTTAGAGGGGTCGAGCGCCTCCTTAAGAGGAACATCTCCAAAATAATCAACCAAATTAAGCAACACCTGAGCGCGAATTACTCTTGCAATTCCTGCATGCACAAAAAGCCTACTTTTTTCTGCAATTGGTATGGTTACAGAAATATCAGCCAGCAGGCCAGAGTAAGAGCTACTCCACCTCCCATCTGATGAGCTTGGTGAATTTGCATTGTCATAAATAGCGGCAAACTGATTTAGCATTCTAGTGAGACGCATGCCTGGATCACTGAAAGAATTGAAATTGCCTGCATATCCCGTAGTGATTGCGTTGAGGAGAAAATTTACATTGGCATTATTAGTTGTTACTGCGTTGGGGTTGTCAAGTAGGTCTAGCTCACATGAGCCAAAAAAACTTAACAAGACAACTAAAGCAAATCCTTTAAACTTTCTTATCATATTGGTAAATTTGAATTAGTGTTAAATATTTTATTCTACTAAGTTTAGAGTGTTATCTTAAGGGTACCACCAACTCTGCGGGCACTAGGGCCTGTCAACAACTCAAGGCCAAGGCCATTACCTACACCAAGACCCAAATTATCGGTATCCAAATTTACTCCCTTGGGTGTATTGGGGGCTCGGTACCAGAGATTGTTGCCAGTGATTGCAACCGATAATGCTTTGAAAGGAAGCTTTGAGATAGCTTTTTGAGGCAAATTATAAGAAATAGAGGCTTCTTGTAATCTTATGGTGGTTCCATCGAACATACGGCCCTCATCCCCGAAGAAGTAGAGGTTGTTAAAGCCAACGTCAGCAGCAGTCATCTGTGTGGTATTGGTCTGGCCATTTGATGCGTATATTCCAGAGAAAATCCAAGTCTGAGCACGGTCATAAACATCTTTACGAGTATCTGTAGTTAAACCTCTTCCCATGAGAGCCCCGATGGTACTGCTGTAAAGAGCCCCACCATGACGATAAGCAAGCATAAACTCGAAAGTAAAATCTTTATATCCTATTCTGTTAGTCAAGTTAGTTTGAAAAGCGGGGTTGGGATCTCCCAGCTCTATAGCAGTGGCAGTGGATAGCAAGTTCCCAAGACCGTCAATTAAATGTTGGCCAGTTTTCTCATCCCTTCTGTATCCTGAACCCTTTATCATATTGAAAGGCTTGCCTACTATGGCGTAATTGCCAAGTGCTCCACCAAATCCTGTGATTTGAACCTCTTTTAATGTACCACCCAGGTCAACAACAAGAGGAACATTTCGGTTATAGTTTAAGGTAGTTGACCACTGGAAATCTTTGTTATTTATGATGTTTCCGGTTAGGGCAAATTCAACACCGCTATTTCTGATTTTACCAATGTTAATGGTAGTGGATGAATAGCCTGTGGCATTATCGAGAGGTGCACTTGTTATTAAGTCTCTTGTATCCCTGCGGTAAAGAGAGAGGTCTATGTCAAAAAGTCCATTGAACAATCTTGCCTCGATACCCATTTCATATTCAGTGTGCAGCTCAGGGCGAAGATTGGGATTACCAAGTGTGTTATTGACAGCGTGGCTTTGCACAGCTGCCCCAGAAGCTAACAACCAGGCACGAGCGCTTTGATCAAGCACATTTCTGGTTTGGTAAGGTCTGGGAAAACCTGCAGATGTACCAACGCCAGCTCTCAACTTTAAATAGTTGAGAAAATCACTAGATAAGCCAGAAAAAGCAGAGGTGGGGATAAATGAAAAGCTTGCGGAGGGATATACAATCCTTCGGTTTTCTTTTTCCACTGTGGAGGTCCAATCGTTTCTTCCTGAAACTGTAATAAAAGCATAATTATCGTAATCAACAGTGGCAGAACCAAAAATCCCCATCCTGGTTTCTTCCTGGGTAGCGTTTGATGAAACGTTGTCAATAAAGTTGGAATGCCGGAATAAATCCCTTGCCAATTGGTTGAGGCTGGTATTAAATACGTTTCTGTAATTATCATTTCTCATGTTTCCGCCTAACTGGGCGTTCAACCTTATTTTTTTACCAATTGACTTGTTGTAAGTAAAAATTAAAGAATTATCTAAAATTGTGTTCGTGATTTCCCACGTGTTGTAATATCCAGTTGGAGATTGAACACCTCCTTGATTGAATTTATACTCTTGAGATTCGCTATATGTGTCTAACCCAAACTTGTAAGCAATAGAGAAATCCTTTGAAACTTGGTAATTGAAGTTGGTGGCAGAGAAGATGCGATTTACAACTCCAGTTGTCTTTAGATTTTGCAACACCCACCGAGGGTTGGGTATATCATTACCGCTACGGAAATACACTGAGGCGCCTGAGGCGGGATCTGCGAAGGGCCATCCCATTAGATCCACTTGTCTGGGAGTGTACATGACATTAGCAAGCACAGATGGAAAGTCGTAAGCGTTATTACCACCCCCACCACTTAAAGGGGGAGAATACTGATCTGTGTTGGAGTAGTTGAATGAATTTTGTACAGAAAGTTTGTTACTCAACTTTGCATTTAGACCAAGACTTAGATTTAATTTTTTCAAACCATTTTCAGGTATATATCCCTGCTCATCAAGATATCCAGCAGATAGGTTGTAGCTGGCGTTTTCACCACCGCCAGAGATATTCAAACTTGTGTTTACAATGTTGCCTTGTCTGAAGAAGTCTTTCACGTTGTTGGGAAAAACCTGCATTTTGTATGGACCAAGTGATGCTACATATGGGGCCTGACCAGCGCGCAGGGCAGCATTGCTCAAAAATGCGTAAGGGTGGTTGGTCAATGCGGCATTAGTGTTCTGTGAAGGGTATATAAGGGCCTCTTGGATGGTGGGTCCCCAATTGCTAAAAAAGTAGCCAATATTTTGTTGAAAACCACCAACGTAGTCATTTTGATATTCTGGCAAATTCGCTGTGTTGGTGAAATAAGACTGCGTTATTTGAAACTCAGCTTTTTTTGATTTTTTTGAGCCGCTTTTGGTAGTGACTAAAATCACCCCATTTCGACCTTGATCACCATAAGTAACGGTGGCTGCCAACCCCTTCAAAACCGTTACATTCTCAATTGCATTGGGATCAAGATCCAAAAAACGGCTTGAGGCAGACTGACCTCCTTGTGTAAAACCTCCGCGTTGGTTGGTATTAGAATTATAGGGAACGCCATCTACAACAAACAGAGGTTGGTTTGAGCCGGTAAGGGAGGAGTAACCACGAATGATGATATTAGTACCTGTACCCGAAACTCCCGAGGTGGAGGTTACAGCCACTCCAGGAATTTTGCCTTGTATCAAGCGACCAACATCAGCTATTGGTCTATCCTGAAGCTCTCTTGCAGCTAACGTGGAAACTGCGTAACCCAAAGCTTTCTTTTCACGGGTGATACCTTGGGCGGTGACTACAACTTCTTGCAGAGCGGATACAACTGCGTCAAGACGTAAGTCAACTAAACTGGACCCGGCTCTGACAATTAGGTTTGCAAAACCAACTGCAGAAATTTCCAAAGATTGGTCTTGGGATTGTACAGTCAAAGAAAATGTGCCATCAGGGGCTGTAGCAACTCCAACAGCGCTTCCTACAACCTTGATGGATGCACCCGAGATAGGAACACCATCCTTTCCAGATACTTTTCCTTTTACAGTTGTTTGGGAATAGGCTATGGATGAAACTAGCGTAAAGAAAATTAGGAGAATTTTGTTTCTCATGCAGATTAGTTTTTTTCAATTTAGTGAAAAAAATGGGATATTAATATAAACACTAGTGATATCTTTCCACACACTATTAACACTACCGCAATAACTATATATTTTTGATAGTTACCTGGAGTTAGTTTTGACAATATCAAATACTTGTGGAGCTAAAAAAAGAAGTACTCTTCAAGAAAATCCCGAAAAGTCCTGTTTAGTACCGGGGATGGGACGAATAGCTAACCCAATGATAATAGCAAAATACTGTTGACGCAGTGCAGGTGTTAGCGGTGTGGCAGTCTTCATAGACTGCAAGATTACATAATTGGAAGGTATTTACCGATTGGTAACCTCATCAAAAGAGGAATCGTACTCCGTTCGAAGGGTCCCCATCAAGCGATCCCAAAAAAGAAAATATAACCCGTAGTTGCCCGTAAAATATTTATGGTGGTGATTATGCGCCACAGAGGTGTTTACCCAACGGCCAACCCAAGTCCGGTTGAAGCCTTTTGGATAAAGCTCCCATCCTAAATGCCCGTATACATTATAGAGGATAGATAGTAGAAAAAACAGGAGCAGGTGCGTTCGATGAATGGGAAATAAAAAAAGAAATAATGCAAATATGCCAACCTCCAAGAATGCTTCTACTGGATGAAAAGCATAGGCAGCCCACGGTGAAGGATTGGTAGAGCGATGATGTACTAAATGAAACCAACGAAATAAAACCGGATGATGCATCAGCCGGTGCATCCAATAAAAATAAGTATCATGTATCAAAAACAATACGAGGAATAATGCAAAATAGTAACCCCACCCCCGCTCAGCTATTTGTGTGTAAAGCTGCGTATAAGGTCTAACGGCAGGATTAAATACTAAAAAACAGGGAATCAGTGCAAATAACAAAATTGTAAAAGACGAGTAAAAGATCTCCCGCCAATAATCACGATGCGAAGGAAACTTGACTTGAATTTTACGATGTTTAATTCGAGAGCGAAAAAGAATATAAAAAAATAAAAAGGCAATACCTGCTACTACATAATACCGGCTCCCTACTTGTAGAATTAAATACAAATAACGTTCCAACTGTGCTGACATAGTACAAAATTACTCATTCAGGTTGATCGCCTCACCTTTTAACGCATAATAACCAACTAATAAAAAACTACCTACAATGAGAGTGACCCTGTCCCATATTTCAGACACCCTATCCTTTTTGCTGTGGGTAAGTGCGATCGTTGTGATTTGCTTTCAAATCTTTGGTTAGCTTTGGCTACCAACATCGATCGCTTTGTTGGAACCACCAAGGCCTGGATCACGAAATGGGGAATCGTCTTTGAAGATCAATGATTGTGACTGCCGTCGCAATAAGGAGGATTCTTGGTCTTCTTGCACTGACACAACCAGACTTCTTTGTCCTCGCTTGCTTCAAATCTTAAACTCTTATAAGGCATGCCCTCAATTTTTTTATGCCCCCCATCACAAAAAGGTTGCTTCTCACTGAGTCCACATGTACACCATGCATACGCCTTTCCAGCTTCGACGTTTACACAACAGGGTTGGCTGGCAGCAGCTTTTGGAAAGTCTTCATTGGGGATCATTTCTTCCATGGGATAAATTTTTATAAATTTAAACAACCTTTTCAAAGTATTGTTCAATGTATGTGACTGATAAGCCAAAAAGTATTTTACGTAAATTCACAAAAAGGACATCTATTCAGATGATATCATGAGAGATTATGATGCTTACAGAAGCAAAGGAGTTGAATTCATGCGTCCGGTTCAACAGGAATCATATGGAAAGGTGACCGTTTTCAAAGATTTTTATGGAAACCTGTGGGATCTGATCGAATAAAACAAATAAAATTTGAACTATTCATGATGAAGAATTTTTTTTCTCTGCTGATAGGCTTGATTCTTTTAAACACTGCCAATATCAAAGCACAAAACAATGCGAGTCCCAATATCATACTCATTTACATGGACGATATGGGATACGGTGATTTATCCTGCTATGGAGCTGTAGATATACACACCCCTGTATTGGATAAAATGGCGGCAGAAGGCATGCGGTTCACCAACTTCCTGACTTCACAAGCAGTATGCAGTGCATCCCGCGCATCTCTGCTGACAGGCTGCTATGCCAATCGAATCGGTATATCGGGAGCATTGTGGCCGAAATCTGGCGTGGGGCTCTCACTGGACGAAACCACCATTGCAGAATTGCTGAAACAAAAAAATTATGCCACAGCTGCATTTGGCAAATGGCACTTGGGTGATGTGAAAGGATTCCTGCCCAAGAGTCATGGCTTTGATGAATATTATGGCATTCCTTATTCCAATGATATGTGGCCGGTTTGGTACGATGGAACACCTGCCAAGCAGGGAACAAACAAGGCTGGCTATCCACCCCTTCCATTGATCGAAGGAGATGAAAAGATTTCAACCATCACAACATTGGACCAACAGGCGCAACTCACTTCAACGCTGACCGATAAAACAATTTCATTCATTGAAAAAAACAAGCAACATCCTTTCTTCGTCTATCTCGCCCACCCCATGCCACACGTACCCATCAATGCAAGTGCAGCTTTCAAAGGCAAAAGCAAACAGGGACTCTATGGTGATGTTATTCAAGAGATAGACGCCAATGTGGGAAGAATCATCCGAAAAATTGAGCAACTTGGACTCACAAAAAATACGCTAATCATTTTCACAAGCGATAATGGTCCCTGGTTCAATTTTGGAAACCATGCAGGCAATACAGGTGGTTTGCGAGAGGGCAAAGGCACTTCCTTTGAGGGTGGACACCGTGTGCCCTGCATCATGTGGTGGAAAGGAGTGATACCCGGTGGAAAAGTCGTCAACCAGCTTACATCAACCATTGATGTATTGCCAACCATTGCTGCACTGACCCATCTAAAACTACCGGAGAAAAAAATTGATGGAGTCAGTTTATGGCCATTGCTACAAGGAGATCTGACCAGGTCACCACGCTCTGAATTCTATTATTATTACAGAAAAAATGCATTGGAAGCAGTGAGAAAAGATAACTGGAAATTGGTTTTTGAACATCCTTCAAGATCTTACTTGAATCAATCTCCGGGAAAAGACGGTTTCCCTGGACAAGCACCAGAAAATATCATGATGCCAAGGGCCCTGTATGACTTGAGAAGAGATCCAGGGGAACGCCATGATGTACAAAACGAATTTCCGGAAATTGTAAAAATACTTGAATTGATTGCCGAAAAAGCAAGAAATGAATTGGGCGACGATCTTCAAAAAAGAATTGGATCAGAAGTTAGGACTGCAGCAACGATTGTATACAAATAAATCCAACTGCCGGATTTAAATTCTCTCATTTACAACGGAACAGCAATGAACAAGGACATCTTGCATTTGCCTGCTGATGAATAAATATGCGCGGGTAATCATCAACTAAAATAATACAATGCCCATGTTGTAATAGAGAGGAGTATTGAGCTTGAGAGCTTTATGGCATCACTTGATTTGCCAATATCCACCAAAATGAATAGTTACGTGGAGTTAGTTTCAACAATATTAAATACTTGTGGAGATAAAAAAAGAAGGACTCTTCAAGAAGATCCCGAAGAGTCCTGTTTAGTACCGGAGAGCAGACTTGAACTGCCGACCTTCGGGTTATGAATCCGATGCTCTAACCAGCTGAGCTACCCCGGCATTCCCCTTTTTTTTGGGGGGGTAAAGGTAAGAAATTTTACACTCAGAAAAGAAAACCACAATGCCCTTTCGGCGGTATTGGATATTAATCACTCATCCCGCTGAATAGTTCAGCTGTATCTTTATTTAGCTACTGTAGCAAGTAATAACTGGAATGCATATCAGGTATTTCAACAAAGGAAAATCCTTTTTTTATCAGCCGTTCTTTAAGATCAACTTGAACCTGGTACTCCCCGTGAATTAAAAACAAATGCGTTACCCTTTTGGGGTCTTGACTCGATAACCACTGGCAAAGATCTTCGTAGTCTCCATGGGCGCTCATGCTAGGGATAAGACCTACTGTGGCATTTACTTCGTGTGCCACTCCGTGGATGCTAACTTCGGATTTTCCCGACAACAACCTGCCACCCAGCGAGTGAGGCTCACAATAGCCAGTAAATAAAACCCCATTACGAGAATTCTCGATATTGTTGCTGATGTGATGTTTTACCCTTCCGGCATCGGCCATACCACTTGCGGAAATGATCACCATCGGACCTTCTATATAATTCAACTGCTTGGATTCTTCTACGGCCCTGATGTACCGCAAGGATGAAAAATTGAAAGGATCTACATCACTCTTCATTACCTGTTGAATGCTTTGATTGAAATAGCTTGGATACTTTTTAACTACTTCAGTAGCCTCCAAACTTAATGGACTGTCTAGATAAATGGGCACAGCGGGAAGCCTATTCTCAAGATCTAATTGATTTAACTGAAAAAGCAATTCCTGTGTTCGACCTACACTAAACGCGGCAAGAATGAGTTTTCCTTTTTTGCGGATACAAATTCTATCAATCCACTCCAATAACAGATCAGGAGTAGATTGGTGAAGTGGATGTAGCTTATTCCCATAGGTAGATTCCAACAAAATGATATCTGCCTGTGAAAATGGGGAAGGCGAACCTAAGATTGCATCTTGATATCGACCAATATCTCCACTAAATGAGAGTTGTCGAGTACTCCCCTTCTCGTTGATTCGTAAATGAACAGCTGCGCTGCCTATGATATGCCCTGCATCAGTAAACTGGAGCTCTACACCCTCCATTATTGAGGTCCAATATCCGTATTCGGTAGTTTCAAAACAATTAAAAGAGGCTTGTGCTTGCTCCTTAGTGTAAAGTGGTGTTAACTGGGGCTGATTGAGTTGCTTTCTTCTTTTGTTTATATATCTAGTTTCATCCTCCTGAATTTGAGCAGAATCTTCAAGAAGCAATATCGTCAACTCCCTGGTAGCAGGGGTGCACCAAATTTTACCCCGGAAACCTCCCTCCACCAACTTTGGAATCAAGCCTGAATGATCAATGTGGGCATGGCTGAGAACCAAAACATCTACGGAGGCAGGATCAAAACCAAAATCACGATTAAGGGAATTGGTTTCCTTGCCCTTCCCCTGAAATAGACCACAGTCTAATAAAATTTTTTTTCCAGATGAAAGTTCTAACAAGTGTTTTGATCCTGTTACGGTCCTTGCCGCACCATGAAAGGAGATCTTCATACTAAAATAATATGAACGTAATTTAACCTTTTCTCTTGAAGGACCAGGTGATCAAAAAACGAGCTACCTCAGCATCTTGTTGATCATACCCCGATGAAACCACCGCAAGCTCAACGGACTCGCCTGTGTCATAGGCTTTTTGTATTGCAACCTGCAGTGCTTTCCCTTGCTCGCAAGTAAACCGAATAACACCCGTTGCTTTTTTAAAGAACTGACTCTCCACTCGAATAACCAACATGGAAATTGCAGGTTTGCGTTGATATAAATGAGCCATAGCCAAAAGGCCTGTGCTCATTTCTGCAGCCATTGCTATGCATGCAAAATAAATTGAACCAAAAGGATTTTTAGTTAGAAACTGATAGCGCAATTTTACCACAGCAGATTCCGGTGAAGCAGTTTCCAATCGAATGCCTGCTAAAAATGCAGCGGGCAATCGGGTTAGTAAGAAGAAGCGAAATAAAAAAGGATTGCGGATAAATTTGAAAAAAGCTTCCCTACTCATCTTATAAACTTTCCTGTGTTTGTACTAGATCTTCAAGGGTCTCCCTCCGGCGAATTAATTGTAAAGTTCCGTCTTTGTAAAGAACTTCGGCTGGCCGAAGCCTTGCATTGTATGAAGAAGCCATCTCAAACCCATAAGCTCCTGCATTTTGGATGGATAATAAATCACCTTCCCGGATAGTAGGCATACTCCGATTTGCTCCTAATGTGTCCGTCTCGCAAATGTTTCCAACAATAGTATAGGTGTGTACTGGTGCCAAAGGATTGGTCAGGTTTTCTATATGATGATAAGCATCATAGAACATAGGGCGAATCAATTGATTCAACCCGGTATCTACACCTGCAAAAGTCAGCATTTCATTTTCCTTTAACACATTTACGGTGGTGAGAAGGTAACCAGCCTCGCAAACCAAATATTTTCCAGGCTCAAACCACACCTGCAGTTGGCGTCCTGTTTTTTGCTGATAATCCGTAAAAAGAGTGGCCAACGCATGGCCAAGCTCATGTATATCAGTTCCTTTTTCATTCGGGTAATAGGGAACTTTAAACCCGCCTCCCAGGTTAATCACACATACGTCAGGAAAGTTAGCCACGATGCCCAATAAAAGGTGAATACCTTGTACAAAGACCTCAGCATCCTTTATTTCACTTCCCGTGTGAATATGCAATGTTTGAACGTTGATCTTATAGGAAGAAATTAGCGCAAGTACTTGGTCTAATTGTTCAACAGGGATACCAAATTTGCTTGCCGCATGACCTGTTGAAATTTTAAGGTTACCCCCGGCCATTATATTGGGGCGAAGTCGAATGCCCACCGGGTATGAATCGCCAAATCGCTTTCCAAATTTTTCAAGTGCAGACAAACTATCTACATTGACATACACCCCCAGCGTAACCGCTTCTTCTATCTCTGTAAAATTGATGCCGTTGGAGGTGTACAATATTTTTTCACAGGCTATTTTGGCCTTGAGGGCTAATTTGATCTCATTAATAGAGCTACAATCCACAGCACAACCTAAAGAATCAACATAGCGTAGAATTTGCAGATTGGTAAGCGCTTTGACGGCATAAAAAAACCGAACATCCCAATTCGAAAAGGCCTGCTTTAGGCTTTGGTATTGAAAACGAATGCGGTCCGCATGATATACATAAAGTGGTGTGCCAAATTGATGGGCCGCTTCAATTAGTATTGGTGGAGCCAGGTGAGGAAACATGAAACGAAGATAATAAGATCAGTCTTCTTGACTTTCAGCAGGAAGCGATTCAGTAATTGCTTTCGTGTGCACAATAGTTGGTGAAATCAATTGCTCAGCCAGCACTTCTTGGATTTTTGGAAGATCATCGGATGAATTGATGCCAAAATAATCCATAAAAATTCGGGATGTGGCGTAAACTAAAGGATGACCAGGCAATTTTTCGTTACGTCCTGCGATTACAATCAGTTCCTTCTCCAATAACTTTTGTACCGCATAATCTGAACTCACTCCACGAATAGCTTCGATCTCTCCTTTGGTGACAGGTTGCTTGTAAGCAATGATTGCTAAGGTTTCCAAAGAGGCCGCAGTTAGTCTTTTTAAAAACTTATCACCGTTAACTTGAGCAATAGTGCGATGATAGTCTTTCTTGGTCAGGAACTGCCATCCTCCCCCACTCTGTACTACCTCAAATGGATAAAATGCTGAGGCATACTTTTCGGAGATCCCATTCAACGCTGCTTCTACCTGATCCGAAGTAGCTCGGTCTTCTAAAAACCCAAATGCATTATTTACATAGTCTGCTAACTCAAGTGTGGTCAATGGACGATCACTCGCAAATATCAAGGCCTCGATATGAGGCAATAAAGTTGAAATTTCTGGCATGTTTGGAAACTTGAAAATACAAAGAAGCGGGTTAGCGCTATCAGAATATTGTATACAGTTAAACTACCCACGCAATGCAGCGGCTCCACTAACGATTTCAGTTAATTCGGTAGTGATCGCAGCCTGCCGTGCACGGTTGTAAGAAATTTTCAGTGATCGCAACATTTCATTTGCGTTTTCACTGGCCTTATCCATTGCCGTCATCCTGGCCCCATGTTCAGAGGCATTAGAGTCCAGCACAGCCTTATAGAGCTGGGTGTTCAAAATGCGGGGCATCAGCTCGGCAACCAGCGTATTTTTCTCTGGATCAAAAATAAAATCTGCTTGGGCTACTCCTTTCTTTTTATCAGTCCGCGGAATTGGCAGATACCGCTCTGCTACAAAGTGTTGTGAAACAACGTTCTTGAATTGGCTATAGATGATCTCAACCACATCAAATTCCTTGTTTAAAAATGCCAGACGAGCGGCGGCAGCTGCTTCTTGCACCTTTTCAAAGCTCAACTGTAGAAAAATATCCTTGAAAGTGGCGTCTGTTTTAAAATTTAGCTTGGTTAGATTATCGTAAGCTTTTTTACCAACATTCCAAATAGTAACATTTCCTTTTTTGGCCTGATCAGCATACTTTTCAGCAATGATGCTCTTGGTCAATTTTACCACGTTGGCATTAAAAGCTCCGGCCAACCCACGGTCGCTACTAATTACAATCAGCATTACTTTTTCTACAGGACGTTCGGCCGCCAATGCCATTTCTGTACCTGCCTCACCGGCGCTTACAATATTGGACAGCATCTTCTGCAGCTTATGGGCATAGGGACGCATTTGAATAATTGCATCCTGGGCGCGGCGAAGTTTAGCTGCGCTTACCATTTTCATAGCCCTCGTTATTTGCTGAGTACTTTGTACTGATTTTATTCGGTTTCTGACTTCTTTGAGTTGGCCTGCCATGTATGCTTGTTTGGGATGCAAATTTAGGGTTTTTTTTGGCTTATATTTGCCGCCCTATGCTTGGATATATCTCCAAAATATTTGGCGGCAGCAAGTCAGAGAAAGATGTTAAAAAAGTTCAACCACAGGTTGTTGCTGTCAATGAATTCTTTGCACAATACCGGCAGCTTGATAATGACCAGTTGCGTGCTAAAACCGCAGAGTTCAGGACCCGTGTTAAATTGCATTTGTTACCCATTGACCAACAAATTGCTGCACAAAACCTGGCCGCGGAAAATCTTCCCCCCGCAGACCTAAGTGGAAAGGATGCTATCTACCAGGAGGTTGACCGCCTGCGTAAACAACGGAACAAAGAAATTGAGGTGATCTTGGAGCAATTGTTGCCCGAGACTTTTGCAGTTATCAAAGAAACAGCACGTCGATTCAAAGAAAACAAAGAGATAGTAGCTACGGCTACCCAGCTGGACAAGGACCTTAGTGTTAAACATAACTACGTTAGAATAGAGGGCGATCAATCCATCTTTTCAAACAGCTGGACTGCAGCAGGTGCCACCATTACTTGGAATATGGTGCATTACGATGTGCAGTTAATAGGAGGTATTGTGCTGCACCAGGGTAAAATTGCAGAGATGGCAACTGGCGAAGGAAAAACACTGGTGTCAACCCTTCCGGCCTACTTGAATGCATTACCTGGGGAAGGCGTTCACCTGGTTACTGTAAATGATTATCTGGCAAAACGAGACCAGGAATGGAATGGCCCCCTATTTGAATGGTTGGGTATTACCGTTGATTGCATAGACAAACATCAACCCAACTCAGAGGAGAGAAGAAAAGCCTACGGAGCTGATATAACCTATGGCACCAATAATGAGTTTGGGTTTGATTACTTACGGGATAATATGGTGCATAACCCTGAAGAAATGGTTCAACGCAAGCACCATTTTGCCATGGTAGATGAAGTTGATTCTGTATTAATTGATGATGCAAGAACTCCCCTAATCATATCGGGCCCTGTAGCCAAAGGCGACGACCAGCAATATCATATTCACAAACCGCGTATACAGCAATTGGTAGTAGAGCAGGAAAAAATTGTTCGTAATTGCCTTAATGAATCCAAACGGCTAATTTCAGCAGGACAAGAAGATCCCAAGACCGGAGGTTTGTACCTGTTCCGTGCGCATCGTGGATTACCCAAGTATGGTCCCGTAATTAAGTACCTCAGTGAGCCCGGGATAAGAGTACTACTTCAAAAGGCAGAGAATTATTATTTGCAGGACCAGCAACGATACATGCCACAAGTGGACGAGGAATTGTTGTTTCATATCGACGAAAAAAATAAATCAGTTGACCTGACGGACAAAGGCTTGTCTGTCATCACCAAGAGCGGCGAGGATCCTGAATTTTTTGTATTACCTGATATTGGAGTTCGCTTGTCTGAGGTTGAAAAAAGCGAACGATCTGCCGAAGAAAAAATGCAACTTAAGGAAGCTACGCTGAATGAGTATGCGCAAAAAGCCGATCGAATCCACACCGTTCAACAATTGTTAAAAGCCTACACGCTTTTTGCAAAAGATGTGGAGTATGTGATCATTGAAGGAGCTATTAAAATTGTGGACGAACAGACAGGTCGTATCATGGAGGGCCGACGTTATAGCGACGGACTTCATCAGGCGCTGGAAGCAAAGGAAAACGTAAAGATTGAGGCAGCTACACAAACCTATGCAACGATTACCCTGCAGAACTATTTCAGAATGTATCACAAGCTGGCGGGGATGACTGGAACAGCCGAGACAGAAGCGGCAGAGCTATGGAGTATCTATAAGTTGGATGTGGTTAGTATTCCAACAAATTTGAATATGGTTCGTGATGATCGCGATGATCTGGTATACAAAACCAAACGTGAAAAATTTAAGGCGGTTATTGACGAAATAGAAACACTAAGAAACGCAGGCCGCCCTTGTCTGGTAGGTACCACTTCTGTAGAGGTCAGTGAATTGCTGGGCCGTCTGCTCCAACAAAAGAAAATTCCACACAACGTTTTAAATGCCAAGCAACATGCCCGTGAGGCCCAGGTGGTAGCAGAGGCCGGTTTGGCTGGAGCGGTAACCATAGCCACCAATATGGCTGGTCGGGGTACTGATATAAAATTAGGCCCCGGCGTGAAAGAAGCAGGCGGACTGGCCATCATAGGAACGGAACGACATGAGAGCCGTCGTGTAGACAGGCAATTACGTGGACGGTCTGGCAGGCAAGGAGACCCGGGATCCAGCCAGTTTTATGTTTCACTGGAAGATGATCTTATGCGAATGTTTGGAAGCGATAGAATTGCCGGTCTCATGGACAAGCTGGGATATAAAGAAGGCGATGTGATACAACACAGCATGATCAGCAACAGTATCCAACGGGCACAGAAAAAAGTAGAAGAAAATAATTTTGGGATCCGCAAAAGACTTCTTGAATATGACGATGTGATGAACATGCAACGTAATGCTGTTTATAAGCGTCGTAATCATGCACTGTTTGGAGAGCGCCTTGCTTTGGATATCGATAGTGCTTTTGCGGCTCAGGCAGAAGGATTGGTCACTTCATTCCGGGAACAGGAGGATCATGATGGATTTAAAATGGCCTGCATTTTAAATTTTGGACTGGACAGTTCCATTACAAGAGAGGAGTTGCTAAAAGCAGAGGAAACAAAGCTTATTGACCGACTGTATCAGGAAGCCATTACCAGCTACAACCAACACAAAGAAGAATTGGAGAGACAAGCGATCCCTGTTTTTAAAAATATCCGATTGACACAGGGCGCCAATATTGAAAATGTAATCGTTCCTTTCACCGATGGTCGTAAAGGATACAACGTGTTAGCCAATCTTACTAAAACACTGAGTTCAAACGGCCTTGAACTTACGCAAGCATTAGAGCGTTCGGTAACACTTGCGGTCATAGATGAAAATTGGAAAGAGCATCTGCGATCTATGGACGACCTGAAGCAAAGTGTTCAAACCGCTTACCTCGAGCAGAAAGATCCATTGGTGATTTATAAAATGGAAGCCTATCAGCTGTTCCGCAATATGAATGCAGACTTCAATCGTAATATAGTCAACTTCCTTTGCCATGCCACCCTGCCTGCACAACAGCAAGAAGCAGGATTAAAGGCAGGCCGTCAGCAACGCACGGATATGAGTAGTTTGCGTGCCAACAAAGAGGAAGTTAAGAATGCCGGACAGGATCATGCTGCCAGTGAACAAGACAAGCCGGCTCCTGTTACAACTGGACCAAAGATTGGGAGAAATGACCCCTGCCCCTGTGGAAGTGGCAAGAAGTTCAAGCAATGTCACGGTAGGGATCTGTAATCAAAACCCTTTCCGAGTCGATTTCAATTCGTATTTCTGCTCAAATCGATCACTGAGTAATTTATGCTTATCGGTCAGATCTATTTTTCGTCCCTGAATATAAGCAGCTGTCACATTACTGTTACGCATATCTAAAAGATCACCACTGCTCACTACAATGTTTGCATCTTTCCCCACTTCAATACTACCTGTTTTATCAGCTACACCCATGATACGCGCTGCATTAAGGGTGATAGCTGCCAATGCGTCTTCTTTGTCTAGACCATAGGCGGCGGCCGTACCTGCATTAAAAGCCAGGTTTCTTCCACGTGTTTGACTATCATCATCAGAGAGGGAAAATAATACACCCGCTTTTTTTAATTGTGCGGCAGTTTTATAAGGCTGGTCCACATCGTCATCACCAGCAGTGGGCAAACTGTGTGGCTGTTGTAAAATCACAGAAACGTTGTGCTGTCTTAGCAAATCGGCAACCTGATAGCTTTCGCTTCCTCCCACGATTACCATTTCAAACCCAAATTCGTTCACAAAATCAAGCGCCACTAAAATTTGTTTAGCCGTGGTGGCATGCATGTACAATTTCTGCTTCTTCTCAAACAAACCTTTGACAGCTTCAAACTTCAGGTTGGTAGCTTTTCGGTCGGCTAATTGTTGGTAAGCCTTAGCCTCGCGGAAAAAAGTTTTTAATCCCTCCATTTTTTCTAAACCTTCCTTCACCGGGTCATTACCTTGTCCACCAAAATTTCCCATTCCAAATCCACCCCCACGACCTCCAAAATTCGGACGTGGTAGTAGTGAAGGCATGTACACATGTAAACCTGCGTCGGTCTTGTAGGCAGCATCTTCCCAATTCCATGCATCCAATTGGACTACAGAGGAGGTTCCGGCTACAAAATTCCCCTGAGGCACTACATTGGCTAATAAGATCCCATTTGAACGCAGGGTGTTGATTACTTTAGAATCAGTATTATAAGCCACAATAGCACGAACGTTGGGATTCAATTCGCCAATTTCACGCGCATCTTGCGTGGCACGTACAGCGCTGATCTCAATTAGTCCCAAAGTGCTGGTGGGTAGTATCAACCCTGGATATATATCCTGTCCTTTCAAATCAGTTACGTTGTCCGCTCCGGCAGGAACTGCTACATTATCCCCCACTGCCTCGATCTTGCCATTGGTTACTTTGATGGCGCCTTTTTGTACCACCTTGCCATTACCAATATGTATGGTTGCATTAATTAAGTAAAAGCTACCCTGCTGTTCTTTAGCAGGCAATACGGTTTCTTGTGCTTGTAAATAGGGCAAGGAAGCTGCTAAAAGCGCACTTAAAATTATCTTTTGCATAAAACTGCTTTTATCGAGTTCAATTATTCAATATCAATTACCAGTAAACCATGGTTGTGCCCGTGATCATGACAACTGTGCATCACCTGATAGCTTGGTTGTGCAGGGATAACCGGGGCACCCTTTCTTTTTTCACCATTCATTTTGCGCACCAGACGTGTTCTTTCCTGATCAACTTTTTGCTGCATCTCCTCATCTTTCTTTCTATCAAAATAAATGGCGCCATCCACTATGGTGTACAACGATTTTGCATAGATACTTAAGGGATGATCGCTCCAGACCACCACATCGGCATCCTTTCCGGGCAACAAACTACCAACACGGTCTGCTACATGTAACATTTTTGCCGGGTTTAGTGTAACCATTTTAAGCGCTTCTTCCTCGGTTACGCCTCCATACTTCACCACTTTAGCAGCTTCCTGGTTTAAGCGACGCGCCATCTCCGCATCATCAGAGTTGATCGCAACGGTCAATCCAACCTTATGCATGATAGCAGCGTTGTAAGGTGTTGCATCTTCAACCTCCATTTTATATGCCCACCAATCGGAAAAGGTAGAGGCAAATGAACCATGCTCTTTCATTTTATCAGCCACTTTATACCCTTCAAGAATGTGCGTAAATGTGTTGACCGTGTAACCCATTCTATTAGCTACTTCCATGGCCCCGTTAATTTCACTTTGAACATAAGAGTGGCAAGTAATAAATCGACGTTTTTCTAATATTTCCACCAGTGCATCTAACTCCAAATCCTGTCGGGGGGGGATGGGTGCCTCTACTAATTTTTTGTTTTTACCAGCTTCATATGTTTTGCGTGCAGCTTCATAATCCTGCCATTGTTTTTGATAATCCTTTGCTCTTGTAAAAGCGTCTATCAATACCTGTTCTACCCCCATACGCGTATCGGGATATCTACTATTTCCAGTGAGAGAAGCCGACCGTTTAACATTTTCTCCAAGGGCAAATTTGATTTGACCGGGCCAGCTCCTAAACTTCAACCCTTCGTCATTAGCCCCCCAACGCAATTTGATCAATTGGGTCTGCCCGCCAATTACGTTGGCAGAACCATGTAGGATATGTGAAGTAGTAACCCCTCCACTGAGCTGACGATAAATATTGATATCGTCCGGGTTTAAATTATCGCTGATGCGCACTTCAGCGGTTACCGATTGGCCGCCTTCATTTATTGAAGCAGCAGCAATATGAGAATGTTCGTCAATAATTCCTGCAGTAACATGCTTGCCTGTTCCATCAATAACCATGGCCTCTGTGGGCGCTGTAAGTCCATGACCAACGGCTGCGATTTTCCCGTCTTTTATTAATACATCAGCATGCTGGATTACCCCCTGCGCCTCATTTGTCCAAACGGTTGCATTACTAATCAAGATCGTCGCTGATTTTGGTTGCTGTCCTTCTTCCCAACCAAATGGTAAAAAAGGATAAACTACTTTTCCTACAACAGGCAAGTCTTTTTTATGGGCACTATCCATGGTTACTATGCCCTGCTTAACCAATGTGGCTGTCCAGGTCAGTGGATTCCCTAATGAGTCCGATCCCACCCCATTCCATTCGCTACCATTGGCAACACCACTCAACCTGGTGGCCGTTGGTGGTAAAGGCTGCTCCGCCTTTCCTGAAAAACCTGGGCCAATACCACCGGCCCCGCCACGTGTACGTGTGCTGTCAAATGCAGGGCGTTGTTTGACCGGAGCAGGGGCATACGATAATTTCAATTGTTTGCCGTCAAAGTCAAAGCGAGAAAGTAATGTATCCTTTGCATACACTGTAGCCGCACCGGCAGATTTAACTTCCACCGTATAATTTTCTTTACCCGCTTGTGTAGAGACCACTAACTGATAAGTTCCTGCTATATTTCCTGCATCTTCTTTGATAACATATTTGTTGCCCTGAATCCAGTTCTGCAATAAGACGGTTTTATCACGAAATAATGGACCGGTTGTAATTAAAAAATTAGCCAGCTTACCCTTTTCCAAACTACCCACCTTATCAAAAACACCTAGCATTTCTGCAGGAGTTTTTGTGAGCGCATCAATGATTTTATTATCAGAGAGCCCGTATTCTCTGGCCTTTTGTAGTTGAAGAGCAAACTGGCTTACATTGGACAAATCCGAAGTTGTTAAAGCAAATGGGATCCCTGCTTTTTCAAAAGCAGCAGGTTGAGAAGGAGCCAGTTCCCAATGCTTCATGTCATTGAGTGCCACAAATCGAGCATCGGATGGATCTTCAACATCCTGTGCAGCAGGAAAATTTAAGGGAAGAATAAAAAAAGTACCCAGCCCTTTCAGCTCACTGATTCGCTGGTATTCATTTTGCCCTGCTTTCAATATATACTGAACACCAAATTCTTTTCCTATTCGAAAGGCTCGTAAATCATTCCATTTATCATTAGCCTCAAAAATCTGAGGCAGGGATTGATTTTCGTTCCAAGTCTTTAAGGTAAGATTATACCCTTCCTCCTGTGGCTGAGATTTGTACCATTGTGCATCAAGGTAGGTTTGACGAAGCAGCGAAATATTACCCATCATGGAACTGGGATAGCTCTGCGTGGAGCTTCCTTTGTTAAATGAATAATGTGCCGTGGCCCTGTCTTTAAGGATTATCAGATTTTCTTTTTCATTGGCTAAGGTTACCAGTGTTCCTGTGCCTCGTGCTATGCCATCACGAATATGACTAAGGACCGTACCAAAACCTAATTCACGCAGGGATTTGGCCTTGCTCTCGTCTGAAGTAAAAATCATATGCGCCTGTTGCTCGCTGCGAATGGCTTGATTCCAGCCATACGGACCTTTTAGATTTGTTTCAAGCTGCACCGTGCGAAAAAAATCAAAGGGCTGACTGGCAGGGCGCTGTTGTACAGAAGGAATACCATAATCCGCATACAAATCAATAAAGGAAGGGTAAATAAATTTTCCTTTACAATCCACCTCTACTGCTCCGGCTGGCACAGATAACCCAACACCAATAGCCAAAATGCGTCCATCGCGAATTACAAGTGTAGCATCTTGCAATGTATTATTTGCATCCCTTACAATAGTTGCATGGGTGAAAGCAAAATAACCAGCGCGGAGATCAGCCACTCCATTTTCTGGGAAAGTGGTTTGCGCCTGAACGGCGCAGGTGATAGACAGCAGCAACATCCAGGTGAATAGTTTGTATAATCGCATAGCCAGAGTTTTAATTGAAATAAAGATTACAGACAGCAATGATAGGTAATTAGTTATACTTTTAACCTATTAAAGGCTTTAAATTGATGACTTTTAAAAAACCTGTATTTAACGCTCAGATTCTCAATCATCCCCCCGTAGAACAAACCGGAGTAGAGGAAAGAACGGTTCGTTTTACAAAAAGAAGTATTAAAGGGCCCAGTAAAATGCAGGGGCTACTTATGGTGCTCAGCATGATTGATCTTACAACGTTGGAGGGAAAAGATACCCCTGGAAAAGTTAATCAATTATGTACCAAAGCCGTACATCTTCACGACCAGGTCCCCGGCCTCCCTACGGTTGCTGCTATATGCGTTTATCCTTCCATGGTTAGTATTGCAAAAAAAGCATTGAAAGGCAGCAGCATTAAAGTAGCATCAGTAGCTACCGCGTTTCCAAGTGGTCAAACCTCATTGCGGATCAAGCTGGCCGATACCCGACTGGCAGTGGAGGATGGCGCAGATGAAGTAGACATGGTTATTAGCAGAGGAAAATTTCTTGCCGGAGAATACGCTTATGTCTTTGATGAAATCGCTTCGGTAAAAGAGGTCTGCGGAACTGCAAGACTAAAGGTAATTCTTGAAACAGGCGAACTGGGCACCTTGGATCAGGTTAGAAAAGCAAGCTCCATTGCAATAGCTGCCGGCGCTGATTTTATTAAAACATCAACGGGAAAAATTCAACCAGCTGCAACGCTTCCTGTAACCTTGGTGATGTTGGAAACCATTCGAGATCATTACCATAAAACAGGTAAAAAAGTAGGCATGAAACCTGCAGGCGGGATTTCAAAATCAAAACTTGCCCTTCACTATTTAGTGATGGTCAAAGAAACCTTAGGAGATGTTTGGCTTGATAAACATTGGTTCAGATTTGGAGCCAGCAGCTTGGCCAATGACGTTTTAATGCAAGTAGCAAAAGAAACAATGGGCAATTACCAATCACCCGCTTATTTTTCAATAGACTAAACGAAAAAGGATGGCCACAAAAAAAAAATGGGAATACTCCCCTGCACCTGAAAGCAAACAACCTGCTGCCATTGCCAGCCGTTACGAACTTTTTATCAATGGAAAATGGGTAAAGCCAACAAGCAGTAATTATTTCAGCAGCATCAATCCCGCCACAGAGGAAAAATTAAGTGAGATTGCCACAGCAAGTGAAGCTGATGTAAACAAAGCCGTACAGGCCTCTCGACAGGCTTATGAAAAATACTGGAAGAAAATGGCACCTGCTGAGAGGGCCAAATATATTTTTCGGATTGCGCGTATCATGCAAGAAAGAGCACGTGAACTGGCGGTCACTGAAACCCTGGACGGAGGCAAGCCTATTCGTGAAAGCCGGGACTTTGATATTCCCACTGCCGCCAATCACTTTTTTTATTATGCCGGTTGGGCCGACAAATTAGATTTTGCTTTCCCCAATAAAAAAGCCAACTCCTTGGGTGTAGCCGGACAAATTACTCCCTGGAATTTCCCTTTATTGCTGGCAGCCTGGAAAATTGCCCCTGCATTAGCCACCGGCAACACCGTTGTGCTAAAACCTGCAGAAACCACATCACTGACCACGTTAAAATTGGCAGCGATCATTCAGGAGGCGGATCTGCCCCCCGGAGTTGTTAATGTGATTACAGGAGCCGGCCAAACGGGCGCTTGGTTAACCCAACACAAGGACATTGACAAAATTGCTTTTACGGGTTCTACTGAAGTAGGAAGAATAATTCAACGCACCCTGGCTGGAAGTCATAAAAAATTAACCTTGGAGTTAGGAGGAAAGGGCGCCAATATCATTTTTGAAGATGCCCCTATTGACCAGGCTGTGGAAGGGGTGATTAATGGAATATTTTTCAATCAGGGACATGTTTGTTGCGCAGGTTCTCGTTTGTATGTGCAAGAATCCATTGCCAAGAAATTTGTTCAAAAATTAAAAGATCGCATCAGTACCTTATTGGTGGGAGATCCCATGGACAAGAATACGGACGTAGGAGCCATCAACTCTGCACAACAATTAAAAACCATACAAGCCTATATTAAAATTGGAAAAGCGGAGGGTGCTGATTTTTTTGAAAGTGATTGTACGCTTCCCCAAAAAGGGTTTTTCTGCAGACCCAGTCTGTTTACCAACGTAGCCCAGAGCAACCGCATTGCCCAAGAAGAAATCTTTGGACCCGTTCTTTGCATATTGACTTTTCGGACCGACGACGAAGTAATCGAGAAAGCAAATAACTCTCCCTATGGCTTAAGCGCCGGAATATGGACAGATAAAGGGTCCCGAATTTTTAATATTTCCAAACAAATTCGAGCAGGCGTCATTTGGGCCAATACCTATAATTTATTTGACCCCACCTCGCCGTTTGGAGGTTATAAAGAAAGTGGCTTTGGCAGAGAAGGGGGATTACAGGGACTGCAACCTTATGTTCAATTTGTTAAACCCTAAACAATGGCAAAGCAATCAAGACTAGAAGTTTGGAAGACCTACAAGAATTATGTTGGAGGTCAGTTTCCCCGCACCGAATCCGGACGGAGTTACGCCGTTAAAAACGCAATGGGAAAAACCATTGCCAATGTTTGCCAGTCTTCACGAAAAGATGTAAGAGATGGAGTAAGTGCCGCCCGATCTGCCTGGAGTGCGTGGAATAATCGTAGTGGCTTTAACCGTGGACAAATTTTATACAGAATTGCAGAAATGCTGGAGGGAAGAAAAAAACAATTGTCAGATCTGCTGGTCACTCAAGGTTATACTGCTGCAGCTGCAACTCAAGAAATCAACAGGTCTACTGATCGGCTGATCTATTATGCTGGTTGGTGCGATAAATATCAATCTCTTTTCAGTGCTGTGAATCCGGTAGCTTCGGCACATTATAACTTTTCCGTCCCGGAGTCAATGGGCGTAGTGGGAATGCTGGCTCCCGCAAATGCTTCTTTATTGGGAGTAGTATCCTTGATGGCCCCATGTATTGCCGGAGGAAATACCTGTTTGATACTTGCCGACCAAGAAAAACCTCTTGCCGCAGTTAGCTTTGCCGAAGTGCTTCACAGTGCTGATGTACCGGGTGGTGTGGTCAATATATTAACGGGCTATCAACAGGAATTGATCGATTGGATCAGCTCGCATGTGGATGTAAATGCAATGGTTTGTTTTGATCAGGAAAAAGCTGATTGGCAAAAAATTCAAGAAATTGGTGCAGGACATATAAAACGTACGTTCCAATGGAATGCCAAACAATTGGCCACCGCTGCTGGACAATCCCCTTACTTTATCATGGATTTACAAGAAATTAAAACCACCTGGCATCCCATTCAAACAATTGGCGGAAAAGGGGGCGCCTATTAAAGCGGCTATCTTTGTGATATGTTTCGTTTCTTTCTTTCTATTGGAGGATGGTTGCTGTTAGCCCTATTTTCAAGTGCAACAGCGCAGGATAGCCTGTTCATTACCACTAAAGATACCGCTACCGTATCCGTGATCAAAGACAGTCGCATTGACGAACTGATTCAAAAACAAATCCAGATCAACTTAGAAACAAGTCGTAATGCAAGAAGACAAGATAAAGGTTTTCGGCTCTTGATTATTAGCACTACACTCCGAGAAGAAGCACTAGCCGCAAAAACAAAGGTATATTCCTATTTCCCGGAACTCAAAGCTTATCTTTTTCATCAATCCCCTTACTACAAAGTAAAAGCCGGAAACTTCAAAGATCGAAAAGAAGCCGAGCTTTATCAACGAAGATTAGCATTACTATTCCCAAAAGGGGTATTTATCATCAACGATATCATTGAGGTTAAACTCAAAATACCTGGAGAAGAGGAACTTATAGAATAAGACCAAGCACCCTAGCAAGGAAGAACTTATTTTTACGCTATGCAAGCAAGAATCCAGCAATTAGCCAATGCCTATTTACCAGAATTGATCAACTGGCGACGCCACCTGCATCAATATCCTGAGCTTAGTTATCAGGAATTTGAAACAGCTGCGTTTGTTCAGGATAAATTAAGGGCATGGGACATCCCGTATCAAGTAATGGCAGGCACGGGTGTAATAGGATTAATAAAGGGCAACAACCCCCGAAAGAAAATCATTGCACTTCGTGCAGATCTGGATGCACTGCCTATTCAGGAAGCAAACAATACTCCATACCGATCTTGTAAACCCGGAATCATGCACGCATGTGGACATGATGTACATACTGCTTGTTTATTGGGGGCAGCAAAAATTTTACAAGAGACAAAAAAGCAATGGGAGGGTACCGTCAAATTGATCTTTCAACCGGGTGAGGAAAAAAATCCAGGGGGAGCCTCGCTCCTCATTAAGGAAGGTGTATTGGAGAACCCCCGACCCGATGCCATTTTTGCCTTACACGTGCATACTACCCTTGAGGCAGGAAAAGTAAGTTTTCGTTCGGGAAAAGTCATGGCAAGTGCAGATGAGATTTACATAACCATTCATGGTAAAGGCGGACATGCGGCTTCCCCACAGGCGGCTATAGATCCGATTCTGATCAGCGCCCATTTAATCACAACATTACAACAGGTGGTCAGCCGACGAAACGATCCGTTTAACCCCTGCGTGTTGTCCATTACATCTATACAAGGAGGAACTACAACTAATGTAATTCCAGACCAAGTTAAACTGATGGGAACATTCAGGGCACTAAATGAAAAATGGCGCTTTGAAGCACATCAATTGATCAGAGAGACAACAGCACAATTGGTGGAATCAATGGGAGGTAAGACAGATCTGCACATTGATATCGGATATCCTTCTGTGGTCAATGAAATAAACTTAACCTCACAGGCACGGCAACTAGCCGCTACATTTATAGGTGCGTCGAATGTGTCTGAAACAGAAATCAGAATGGGTGCTGAGGATTTTGGATTCTACGGGCAGAAAATTCCTGCTTGTTTTTTTAGGCTGGGAACGCGCAACACGGAAAAGGGAATTATATCCGGCGTGCACACTTCTACATTTGATGTGGACGAATCTGCACTTGAATATGGAGCAGGGCTCCTAGCCTGGCTTGCCGTAGCTGCGCATCCATCATCCTGATTTGACTCTACCTCCTTGAACATGGGCTGTTATTTTGCCCTACCTTTACAAATCGATTCAGCTATGCTGAATTCATAAACCAATACTAAAAATGGCTAGTGATCTACGTAAGCAACAGGCCTTGGAGTATCATGCAAAAGGAAGGCCCGGAAAAATTGAAGTAGTCCCCACCAAAGAAGCAAAAACTCAGCGAGACCTCTCCCTGGCCTATTCACCCGGTGTGGCCTCTCCCTGCTTGGAAATTGCAGCAAATCCTGATGAGGTTTATAAATACACTGCCAAAGGAAATTTGGTGGCAGTGATCAGTAATGGTACTGCCGTGCTTGGACTTGGCGATATCGGACCTGAAGCAGGCAAACCCGTCATGGAAGGAAAGGGAGTATTGTTTAAAATATTTGCCGATATCGATGTGTTTGATATTGAAATCAATGAAAAAGACCCTGCAAAGTTTGTAGAGATTGTAAAAGCGCTGGAACCTACTTTTGGCGGTATTAACCTTGAAGATATCAAAGCACCAGAGTGTTTCTACATCGAAAAACGCTTAAAGGAGGAAATGCGTATTCCTATAATGCACGATGACCAGCATGGTACAGCCATTATTAGTGCCGCTGCATTACTCAATGCGTGTGAGTTGCAGAAAAAGCGAATGGACAAATTAAAATTTGTGGTGAGTGGTGCCGGTGCAGCGGCTGTGGCCTGTATGAAACTTTATATATCATTGGGGGCGAAGCATGAAAATTTTTTGGTATATGATTCAAAAGGACTTGTGCATGAAAGTCGAAATGACCTGGATGAACTTAAAAAAGAATTTCTGGTTAAAGGGAAAAACCTGTCCTTAACAGAAGCATTGAAAGGTGCAGATGTATTTATTGGTCTTAGCAAAGGAGGCCTGCTCAACAAAGAGATGATCAAAAGCATGGCTAAAAACCCTATTGTGTTTGCTATGGCCAATCCGGAACCAGAAATCAGCTGGGAAGAGGCCACAGAAACTCGGAAGGATATTATCATGGCCACTGGAAGAAGTGATTATCCAAATCAGGTAAATAATGTATTGGGATTCCCCTACATATTCCGAGGTGCTTTGGATGTAAGAGCCAGTACCATCAATGAAGCCATGAAATTAGCTGCTGTTAAAGCACTGGCTGAGCTTACCAAATCTTCGGTACCCGATATTGTAAACATGGCATATAACGAATCCAACATACGTATCGGGCCCAATTATATCATTCCTAAACCGCTGGACCCTCGATTACTTGTCAGTGTTGCACCCGCTGTAGCTAAAGCAGCTATGGAAAGCGGAGTGGCTAAAGCCCCGATTCAAGATTGGGACCGTTATAGACAAGAATTAAATAAGCGACTGGGGCTTGACAACCAGGTCATGCGCGCTATTGGCAGTAAGGCTAGAAAAAATCCAAAACGAATTGTATTTGCCGAAGCGGACAATCCTAAAGTTTTAAAAGCCGCGCAAATAGTATTTGACGAGGGTATTGGTTTCCCTATTCTTTTGGGAAATGAGGAGAAAATCAAAAAGATCGCAAAAGACAATGCAGTGGATCTGGAGAGTCTGCCCATTTTTGATCCCCGCAGCGACGCCACAGAAGAAAAGCGAAACCAGTACGGCGAACTTTTCCTGGGAAGGATGGGTCGCAAGGGTTTTAATGCCTATGAAGCAAAAAAAATCATGAAGGATCGCAACCATTACGGTTGTATGATGGTCGAATGTGGAGATGCAGATGCAATGATTTCCGGATTAACTAAAAATTATCCGGACACCATTCGCCCCGCTATTCAAACCATTGGAATGGAGGATGGTGTTGGTAAAATTGCAGGCATGTACATGATGCTGACTAAATTAGGTCCTATCTTTTTAGCCGACACCACCGTAAACTTTCATCCAACAGCGGAAGAGTTAGCAGAAATAACTTTACTGGCCGCCAAGGAAATTCGTCAATTCAATATTACTCCTCGTATTGCCCTATTGAGTTACTCCAATTTTGGAAGCAGCAATTCCCCAGAGGCAAAGTTGGTAGCCAAAGCCAGAAAAATTATTAAAGAAAAGGCGCCTTCGTTGATAGTGGATGGAGAAATGCAAGCCAGCTTGGCGTTCAATAAGGAATTAATGCAGGAAAATTATCCGTTTAGTGAATTAGCCGAACAAGATGTAAACACCTTAATATTCCCAAATCTTTCCGCAGGTAATATTGCCTATAATCTTATGAAAGAACTGGGAACTGCCGATGCTGTGGGCCCGATTTTGCTGGGATTAAAGAAACCCGTACATATTTTACAACTGGGAAGCCCTATTCGGAGTATTGTGAATATGGCCGCTATAGCTATTGTAGATGCACAGTTGAAATGCCAGTCCGACGACTCCGAGGAAATTGTCAAGAAATCTCGCTGGTGGAAACGTTTTAAAAAATAAATGAACAGCAGTATGACTTTTTTTTCAGACATCGGCCGTTTTTTACTCACGCTGAAAGGCATGTTTAAAAAGTTAGAGAACCGGCAGATGTATGGGAAAGAACTTATACGACAGTGCACAGAAATTGGGTTTGGCTCCCTGGGTATTGTATCTATCATTTCTGTTTTTATTGGAGCAGTATCCACCATTCAAACAACCTATCAACTGGTAAGTCCGCTTGTACCCATTTCAACTGTTGCAGAAATTGTTAGAGATACCGTAATTCTTGAGTTTGCCCCCACACTGGTTTGTGTAGTGCTGGCAGGAGTGATCGGAAGCAGAATTGCCAGCGAACTAGGCAATATGCGGGTAAGTGAACAGATAGATGCCTTGGAAATAATGGGAATTAATACCAAAACGTATTTAATTCTACCTAAGATCATTGCAGCCATGTTGATGATTCCGTTACTGGTTATCATTGCCATGGCATTAGGCATCTGGGGTGGACGTTTAGCAGGGGCTGCTTCAGGAACTATCCCACCAAATTTATTCGACAAGGGACTGATGTCAAACTTTATCCCTTACAATGTGTTTTTTGCGCTGATCAAATCTTATGTTTATGCATTTATCCTGTCGAGCATCCCGGCATTCTTTGGCTATCATGTGCGTGGAGGTGCTTTAGAAATTGGAAAAGCCAGTACCAAAGCCGTAGTAATTAGCTGCGTATTAATTCTGTTTGCTGACTATGTACTTTCGGCCCTTCTACTCTAACCAATATGATCAACGTAGAGAACATACAAAAAAAGTTTGGCGATAAAGTAGTTATCGCAGGCATAAGCGCTCAGATGGGAGTCGGACAGTGTAACCTGATTATTGGCGCTAGTGGCAGTGGTAAAACGGTGTTGATGAAATGCATGGTTGGGTTATTGACTCCGGACCAGGGATCAATTTATTACAATGGCAATAGCTTCACCACTATGAACCCTGCATCAAAAACATTGATCCGTAAGGAAATAGGGATGTTGTTTCAGGGATCTGCTTTGTTTGATTCACTGACTGTAGAAGAAAATATCATGTTCCCCCTGAATATGTTTACCAAAGACAGTAGGGGAGAAAAATTAAAAAGGGTAAATACGGTGTTAGATCGGGTTAATTTATCTGGCATCAATAAAAAATTTCCTGCCGAACTCAGCGGGGGTATGAAAAAGAGAGTTGCACTTGCCCGGGCCGTTGTACTGCATCCTAAGTATCTTTTTTGTGACGAACCCAACTCTGGACTGGATCCGCAAACTTCTTTGGTGATTGATAAGCTCATCCGTGATCTGACGCTGGAACATCAAATCACTACAGTGATCAATACGCATGACATGAATAGTGTGATGGAAATTGGGGACTATATTTTATTCATGTATCAGGGTAAAAAAGAATGGGAAGGCACTCGAAAAGAAATCATATTCAGCAAAAACCAACGATTGAACGATTTTATTTTTGCATCCGATTTTTTGAAAGACGCCAAAGACATGCGTATGCTGGGAGAAACAGGCAAAATGCCCAATGACAGAGACCTCGACCAAATGATCCGGCCCTGAGCGCATTTCCCTACCTTTGCGGCAACTTTTAGCCCACTATTATGAGCATCCTGATTAATAATAATTCCAAAATCCTGGTACAAGGTTTTACAGGCACAGAAGGCACTTTTCATGCCTCGCAAATGATCGAGTACGGAAGCCAGGTTGTGGGTGGCGTAACTCCGGGAAAAGGAGGATCACAGCACTTGGATCGTCCGGTATTCAATTCAGTGGCGGATGGAGTCAAACAAACGGGAGCCAATGTCAGTATCATATTTGTTCCTCCAGTCTTTGCAGCCGATGCAATTATGGAGGCCGCTGAAGCAGGTATTGAATTAGTTGTTTGTATTACGGAAGGCATCCCTGTACAAGATATGGTTAAGGTAAAAAACTATTTACAAGGGAAAAATACAAGATTAATAGGGCCCAACTGTCCTGGTGTGATAACTGCCGAAGGATGTAAAGTGGGTATTATGCCTGGTTTTGTTTTTGTGAAGGGTCGCGTAGGAATAGTTTCCAAATCAGGAACGCTAACTTACGAGGCTGCAGATCAGGTTGCAAAAGCGGGATTGGGTATTTCCACTGCTATGGGAATTGGAGGAGATCCAATCATTGGTACCACTATTAAAGAAGCCGTTGAGCTCTTTATGAAGGACCCGGAAACTGACGCAATTATAATGATCGGGGAGATTGGCGGGGGTATGGAGGCAGAAGCTGCTCGCTGGATCAAAGCAAACGGAAACACTAAACCAGTGGTGGGATTCATAGCTGGACAAACAGCACCTTCCGGCAGAAGAATGGGGCATGCCGGTGCCATTGTGGGAGGAGCAGAGGATACCGCTGCTGCAAAAATGCAAATCATGAGCGAATGTGGCATACATGTGGTAAGCAGCCCGGCAGATATTGGAATTAAAATGGCTAGTATCTTAGAAAAATAAATCAAACCCTTCGCGGGTTTTTTTTAGCGATGGGAAGCTTATGAAACTATTGTTCAGTTTTCTTCTGTCATTGCCCTGGGTTGTGATGGCTCAACAAAAGTTTACCGGAATCAACCAGCTCAATATTCCACCCTTTGTAAGACAAGGGGATCAGCCTTTGTTTGGATTTCAACTTTTCAACAATTCCAAAAAAGACTGGACGGGCACGGTTCATTTTCAGTTGCTCGATACTCTTCAACAGCAACCCGTTGACGGCTGGTTCTATAACCAACAGGGAAATCAGTACTTCTTGGTAGAGCCAAGCAAAAAAGAATGGATTGAATTTCCCATTCATATCCCATTTGAATTTAGCAAACCCACGGCTTGGGAGCTACGCATAAAAACGGATACATCCACTACCCTAACAACAGATTATTTGCAGATTGAGCCATGGGGATATGCCGAGGAAACGGCTACACCAGCGAGTGATCCCCGGTGGCCGCTATTAGTAAAAAAAACCTCAAGGCTAACTACCAAAAACGGCCGCACCCGAAAGGAATTACTTACAGAAAATGCCATAGTAATAACAGGCGATACACTTTTGGTTGAAATTGAAATGACAAAAAGCAAAAGCAATAAAGTCGTTTTGGTTGAACAATGGCCTGCAGGAACTCAACCCAATATGGTCAGAACATTGCGTACGCATGCAGGAGTTGGGAAAGTGCTTCAATTAAACCGGCAGGAATTGCGTATGGAATGGATGAATACAAGTGGCTCGACGCTGAAAGTATCTTACCAACTTATTGCAAGGTACACCGGTCGGTTTCAGATCCCTCCTGTAGTAGTCAGCGGCGCCGATCTTCCAGCGCCGTTCATTCGTTCGTCCTATTCCTCTCTACTTATTGAACAGCTTAAGCTCCCATGAATACAGATGTATTGGTCATCGGGCAGGGAATAAGCGGCACCTGGCTTAGTTACTATCTGGAAAAAAATGAGATTGATCATTTTGTAATTGATCAGGAGAACCCGCAATCTGCATCTCGACAAGCTGGAGGATTGATCAATCCGGTTACTGGAAGAAATAAAGTTAAAACCTGGATGGCGGATCAATTACTCCCTTTTTGTTTGACCGCCTATCAGCAAATGGGCACCTGCCTGGGCACCTCTGTAATGGATACAAAAACCATAATAGAATGTTTTACCAACCCCGAGGCGGCAGCCTTGTTTTCCAGAAGAGTGAATGAAAATCCACACTACTTGGAAATTCCCGATGATTATCCCATTCAACTTGACTTGTTTCATAATTGCAAAAAACTGGGATTGATCAGACCTGCCTATGTAGTTAATCTGCCACTGCTCTTATCCAATTGGAGAGCTCGACTGCGTAGATTTGGAAAAATTGGCGAATACAATTTTGATCTCAACCAATTAATTGAAACAGACAAGGGATTCAACTACCAACACATTACTTGCAAACGGATCATATTTTGCGACGGAGCAAGTATTCAAGAACGTAATACCTGGGCCAAAATTCCCCTAGCCCCTACAAAGGGAGAGGCCTTAGTCTTAAAAATAGAAGGGCTTCCCTCCTCTTTTATTTATAAGAATAAATTGACTTTACTGCCACTTGCCGAAACTGATTACTGGTGGGTTGGATCCAGCTACGAATGGGCTTTTGAACACGCAGGCCCCACCCCCTTGTATAGGGAGCATACAGTAAAGGCTTTGAAAAAATGGTTGGCCATCCCCTTTGAAGTAATAGAGCAACGCGCTGCCATTCGGATGGGCACTATGGAGAGAAGGCCATTGGTGGGATTTGACTCTCCAGAAAAAAAATGGGGCCTGCTTAACGGAATGGGCACCAAAGGCTGTTCGCTGGCTCCCTACTTTGCTTTTCAGTTAGTTGAAAATATGATCCGGGGGAGTGTTATTGATCCGGAAGCTAACTGGACCCGTTTTCAATAAAAAAGGGTTGTTTTTCTTACCTTTCCGCACCAAAATCACCTATGCAAAACCCACAAGAATTCAACTACTCTATTCCAGCGCGTTACAGACGTGTGGAAAACCTCCATATTGTATTTTGGATCATTAAAGACATGAGCTGGTGTATGGGATGGGAAGTTATGGGAGTGGTCATGATAGCACCCACCCTCCTGGTAGCCTTGTTTATTTCTTGGCGTAAGCGTGAAATCCACTCCGAGTTGGCTCATAACCTGGCCATAGCTTTTTGGATCTGCGCTAACTCCACCTGGATGATCATGGAGTTTATCAATCAAGACAAAACAATTTTTTTTGGATGGCTAACCGGTAAACAGCTCGCCATGATCCCTTTTGCAATTGGGTCTGTGATTTTACTCCGTTACTATTTTTTTCAATATCCTAAAGAAGTTAAGCTAAAACAAATCACTACATTTTGAACCCCTAACTGAAGAAAGAATATGTATAGATCTCATACCTGCGGAGAATTACGTTTGCAAGACAAAGGAAAACAAGTGCAGCTGGCTGGCTGGGTTCAAACCATCAGAAAATATGGCGCCATTACATTTGTTGACTTGCGAGATCGCTATGGAGTTACACAGCTTCTTTTTGGAGAGTCGATTAATGCGCAACTAGACCGTACACCCGTTGGACGCGAGTTTGTATTGCAGATAACTGGAACGGTAATTGAACGCAGCAATAAAAATGCACAACTCTCCACAGGAGACATTGAAATTGATGTTCATCAATACTCTATTTTAAATCGCGCTGCTGTGCCTCCTTTCACTATTCAAGATGATACAGATGGCGGAGATGATCTGCGAATGAAGTATCGCTTTTTGGATCTTAGAAGAAATTCAGCCAGGCAGAACTTGGAGCTTCGCTATGCGGTGAACAGGGCCGCCCGCAATTATTTACATCAGCAGAACTTTCTGGATATTGAAACGCCATTCCTGATTAAATCTACTCCGGAAGGTGCGCGTGATTTCGTGGTACCCTCCCGCATGAATCCAGGACAATTCTATGCACTCCCTCAATCTCCACAAACTTTCAAACAATTATTGATGGTTAGTGGATATGACCGCTATTATCAAATAGTAAAATGCTTTAGAGACGAGGCCCTTCGCGCGGACAGGCAACCGGAGTTCACACAAATAGATTGTGAAATGTCCTTTGTGGAACAAGAGGACATACTGAATATGTTTGAGGGTTTGATCAAGCACATTTTCCAGGAAGTAAAAGGGATTGCATACACAGCACCCGTTGAACGAATGACCTGGGAAGAAGCCATGTGGAAATTTGGCAATGATAAACCCGATATCCGCTTTGACATCCCCATCCTGAATTTAAAAAAACCAGCTTCTGTATTTCCTGATTGCACCGATCAACGAAGTTTAATTGAAGGCGCTTCCTTTGGTGTATTTGATGAAGCTGAAGCGGTACTAGCCATTTCCATTCCCGGCGCTGCGAAGTTCACCCGTAAACAAACTGATGAGCTTACAGAGTGGATAAAGCGCCCCCAAATTGGGATGAAAGGGTTAGCTACCATCCGGTACAATGCAGATGGCACTTGCAAAAGCAGTATCGATAAGTTTTATAGCGAAGAAAAAAGAAAAGCCATTGCGCTGGCAGCAGGTGCAAATCCCGGCGATCTGATATTGATTGTAGCAGGGGCAGAAGAAAGAACCCGAAAAGCAATCAGCGAACTTCGTTTGGAAATGGGCCAACGGTTGGGATTGCGCAAGCCTAATGAATATAAATTACTCTGGGTGCTGGACTTCCCGCTTTTTGTATATGATGAGGAAGGAAATCGTTGGGTTGCCCGCCACCATCCTTTCACTGCACCCAAGCCAGCTCAGATCCAGACGATGATCGAGAACAACCCAACAATTGAAGATGCGGCCAACTACCTGCAACATCCTTATGCTTCTATTAAGGCAAATGCCTACGATATGGTCCTGAATGGAAATGAGATTGGCGGCGGATCTATCCGCATTTTCCAAAGAGAGCTACAGGAAAAAATGTTTGAAGCACTGGGATTGAGCCGGGAAGAACAACAGCACAAGTTTGGATTTTTATTAGGCGCTTTTGAGTATGGAGCTCCCCCCCATGGGGGAATTGCATTTGGCTTTGACCGGTTATGCGCATTATTAGGCGGTAGCGAAAGTATACGCGATTTTATTGCTTTCCCAAAGAACAATGCAGGCAGAGATGTGATGCTGGATGCACCGGCCACTATAGATGAAATTCAGTTAAAGGAATTACAGATCCAAACAGCTGTAAAGAATAGTTGATTAACTGTTCAGCATTTGATTGAGTCTTTCTGCTACTTTTTTTGGATTAGGCAACATTGCTTGTTCCAGCTTACTATTCATGGGTATTGCAGGCAAATCCAATGCCCCCATTACTTGCACCGGAGCGTCCAGAGATTGAAAACAATGTGTGGCAATTCTTCCGGCTAATGCCTCCGCAAAGGAATTAAGTTGCTGCTCTTCCGTCAATACTAACGCTTTTCCATGTTGCTTTACGCGAGTATAGATCAATTCTTCATCTAATGGAAACAAGGTGCGCAGGTCAACGATTTCGATCTGCCCGGGAAATTGCTTGGCTGCTGCCAAAGCCCAATGCACACCCATGCCATAGGTAATAATGACCAATGTAGATCCTAGTTTCTGTTGCACCATACCCGACTCCAAAACAACCAAAGCTTTTCCAAGAGGGATGCAGTAGTCTGCATCGGGCTCTGTTGTTTTTGCAAATTCAGTATCTGGAACCTTACTCCAATAAAGCCCTTTATGTTCAAGCATGACCACCGGATTGGGATCAAGAAATGCTGCTTTCATTAACCCCTTCATGTCAGCCGCATTAGACGGATAAACAATTTTAATTCCTTTCACAGTAAGTAGGGTGGATTCAACGGAGCTGCTATGATAAGGCCCTCCTCCTCCATAGGCCCCGGTTGGAACACGTAAGATCATGGGAATGGGAAATTTACCCATGGTCAAATAGCAACTCTTAGAAAGTTCCATTACCAGTTGATTGAACCCGGGGTATAGGTAATCGCCAAATTGCACTTCCACTATGGGGCGTAATCCTGCAGCCGCCATCCCTGCGGTTGAACCCACAATGTAGGCTTCTTGTATAGCCGTATTAAAAACCCGATGATCCCCAAATTGCTCGGCCAATGTAGCCGTTTCTCTAAAGACTCCTCCCAAGCGATTTCCAACATCCTGCCCGTACAATATGGCTTCAGGATGCTCTTCCATGATTTCTCTAATGGCGAATAATGCCGCATCCACCATTGGTATTTTTTGTCCCTTTCCAACTTCACGCTTTCCTCTCTCCTCTACCACTGGAGTGGGCGCATACACATGATCTGAGACGGTGGCAGGATCTGGTTCTGGTGCGGCTTTAGCGCGCTCAAACTCTTTTTCAATAAAAGCAATTGCCTCTTGTTCCATGGCCTGTAATTCTTGTTCGGAACCCGACAAGGCTGCTAATTTTTTTCTAAGCTTTAAGAAGGGATCATGTGCCAGATGCTTCTGCCAGTCTTCATCAGATCGATAAAACTCTTTACGCACGCCACTGGTATGGTGTCCTAACAAGGGAACTTGTGCGTGGATCAAATAAGGCTGCCTGTTTTTTCTTACTTGCCCTACCACCTCTTCCAAAACAGAATAAGAAGCTTCAAAATCACTCCCATCTACCTGAATTCGATTCAATCCTTTAAAGCCAGCGGCAAATTCAAATGCATTCATAGCTCTGGCCTCACTTGCTGTTACACTAATACCCCAGTTATTGTCCTGCACCAAAAAGATAATTGGCAGTTTATTTAACACCGCCACTTGCATGGCCTCGCTCACCTCACCCTCTGTGACACTGGCATCACCTAATGAACAAATCACTATAGGTGCAGGGTTTGCTTGCATAAATGGAGGAAGGGTTTTATTAGTATCTATGCCTCTCTCTATTTGAATGCGTTTCCATTTTTCCCAATAATGAATTCCATGGGCAATTCCCGTTGTGGGGATAGCTTGCATGCCTGTTGCGCTAGACTGATGAATAATTACCGGCTTTCCTTTCCCATAATAGCTGGGATGACTATAATACTCTCGTCCTCCGGAAAAAGGATCCTCCGCTTTGGCAAGTAGTTGAAGCATTAATTCATAGGGCGAAAAACCAAGGCCTAGCAACATGCTCTCATCCCGATAGTACGGACTGACAAAATCTTGTGCTTGCAACTGAAAGGCTGCTGCTAATTGAATCGCCTCATGTCCACGGGAGGTAGAATGAACATAGGTGCAAATTGATCGGTTGGCCTCGTAAGTAGATGCCATGGCACGTACCTGACACATCAACGTAAATGCACGGCGAAGTAAGGAGAGGTCTTGCATCTTCTTGGTTAGACTAATTGATTAGAATGTCAAATAAAGAATCATTCTCTAAAAATCCTTCTAATTGATCCCCGGGCTCTACTGGTCCAACATCGGCCGGAGTGCCTGTAAAAATCAGATCTTCTGGTTCCAACGTAAAGTAATGTGATACATGAGCAATTATTACTTCAAAGGAATTGATCATGGCGGCAGTATGTCCTTGCTGCACCAACTCCTTATTTTTATACAAACAAAAGTGAATGTCTCTTTTGTTCTTGTATTGATCTGCCGGACGCCATTCCCCTACAACTGCAGATCCATCGAATGCCTTTGCCTTCTCCCATGGAAGCCCCTTGTCTTTTAGTTGTTGCTGGATATCCCTTGCGGTAAAATCTATGCCCACGGTCATGGCATCGTAGGCAGTAGTTGCTGCTTCCTGGTCAATACAGCAAACTTTTTTAGCAATACGTAAAACAATTTCACACTCATAATGCAGATCGCTGGAAAAAAAAGGGATCACAAATGGTCCGGGGAGCGGAAGTAATGCTGTAGATGGTTTTAAAAAAATAACTGGTTCCGTAGGCACTTCATTTCCCAGCTCTTTTACATGGGCCACGTAATTTCTACCTATACAGATTATTTTCATACTAACTGTTGCTGTTGATTATGCAAAACTGAGGTTATTGTATTGGTTCATGACTATGGCAATTCCCTGACTGGCAAAAACCTCAATAGCCGTTGCAGCTGCAGCAATCTTTTTTTCTACCATCGGTTCCTCTTCCTTTCTCCATTTACTTAAGACAAAGTCAGCTTGTTTTTCTTTGGCAAAATCATTTCCAATACCAAAGCGTAATTTGGGATAATCCGTACTGCCAATATAGTCCTGTATACTCTTGAGGCCATTGTGTCCGGCATCACTGCCTCCTGGTTTGATCCGGATTTTATCCCACGGAGTAGCCAGGTCATCTACTATTACCAACAAATTGGAGCGTTCAATATTTTCTTTCTCCATCCAGTATTTTACCGCCTTCCCACTCAAATTCATATAGGTAGTTGGACAAATACAGACAAATACATTCCCTTTCCACTTGATTTCCGCATGATAGGCTAATCGGCCCACAGCAAGTTGACCTTTGTGTTTTTGCAAAAAAGCGGCCACCACATCAAACCCAATATTATGACGGGTATGTGCATATTGGTCTCCAACATTGCCTAAACCAACAATAAGATATTTCATAGTCAGTTAGGGCCAAAGATCGGCCTTCCCAAACAAAAAACCCAGATCGGAAGATGCGGGTTTTACAATTAAATTGGTAGAGGTAATTATTTTTTTGTAGCGGGAGCAGCGGGTGTAGCAGGAGCAGCAGCAGCGGGAGCAGCAGCAGCTGGTGTAGCCGTCTCCTCTTGTTTCAGCTGGCGAGTAAGCACTACAGAGGCAATGGGAATTCGAGGAGAGTTCAGAATCTCAAACTCCGGAATGCTAACGTCCTCAACCCGAATATTTCCATTTAAATCCAGATCATCAATACTCACTTCAATTTGTTCACGTAGATGCTTAGGGTATGTTTTAATTTTTAAAGACTTCATTTTGGTGATCAGCTTACCACCATCCTTAACCCCCTTAGAAGCGCCCACGAATTTAAGTGGGATGTCGGCAATTACCTTTTTGTCTTCTACTAACTCCAGCAGGTCTACATGGATCAGTTCGTCATTTACCTTATCAAATTGTAGATCCTTAAGGATGGTACGATACGTTTTATCGTCCAGCTTCACTTCACAAATTTGAAAACTTGGCGTGTACACCAGTTTTTTGAAAGCCGCGGCAGGAGCTGCAAAATTGATCTCCTGCGCACCCCCATAAATTACACCGGGCACCATTTCCTGAGAGCGTAGTTGGCGGGTGGCTCCTTTGCCAAATGCGGTCCTCAGTTGTCCTTCGATTGTAATCGTGTTCATGTCTATTTTGTTTTATTGGTTCAATTTCCTTTCAGTTGGGAATAGACAAAGAGACTGGTTATGCTCTTATTTTCAAAGGCGTTGCGTATAGCTACGGCAAATAAATCAGCCACACTTAACACTTTGATCTTACTCCCCTGCTGATTGACCGGTATGGTGTCACACACTACCAGTTCTTCCAGCACACTGTTTTCAATATTCTCGTAAGCCTTGCCGCTAAGCACCGGATGTGTGATCAACGCACGAACTGAACGAGCTCCATTTTCTTTCAACAACCCCGCACTTTTTGTGAGAGTTCCGCCGGTGTCACAGATGTCATCAATGATAATTACATCTTTACCAACCACATCTCCGATTACCACCATGCTGGCTACTTCGTTGGCTCTTTTGCGATGCTTGTCACAAATAACCATTTCGGCATTGAAATAACTGGCAATCTGCCTGATTCGGTTGGCTGATCCCACATCAGGGGCCGCAAAGGTAAGGTTTTCCAGCTTCAGTTTTTCGATATATGGGATGAAAACTGCATGACTGTCCAAGTGATCCACCGGAATGTCAAAATAGCCCTGAATCTGTGGAGCATGCAAATCCATGGTTATTACACGATCAGCTCCTGCAGCAACTAACATATTGGCGATCAACTTACTCCCGATGGCTACGCGGGGTTTATCCTTACGGTCCTGGCGGGCATACCCATAATAAGGCAATACCGCAATAACCTTGTAAGCAGAAGCTCTTTTAGCCGCATCTATCATAAGTAACAGCTCCATGATATTATCAGTAGGAGCGCTGGTGCTTTGCACGATAAAAACATAATCACCTCTGACACTTTCGAGGTATATCGGGCAAATTTCCCCATCACTGAACCGTTGGATGTTGACCTTCCCCATCTGAGCTCCAAATTGCTTACAGATCTGTTCCGCCAGCTGCTGAGAGCTGGTTCCGGAAAATATTTTGGCGTGTTGCATAGCAGAGATATCGAGTGGATGTGGCACGAAGATATCAATCAGGTAAGATATATTTTCTGCTAATCAAAAAAACCTTTTCACAGTCTTGTCACTCTTACTCTTACCCGTTATACTTGAGCAATGTCCCATAAAAAAGCAATCAGGAATTGGTCAACCGAGGATCGACCCCGAGAAAAATTACTCAGACTGGGTGTAGAACAACTCAGCACCTCAGAGCTGATTGGAATTTTATTGCAGTCGGGAATCCGAGAAAAAAGTGCCGTAGCCCTGGGCATGGAACTATTGGAACTGGCCAAACAAAATTTACATGAACTAGGCCGACTAACCCCACAGGAAATCGCTGGATTAAAAGGGATCGGTAAGGCAAAAGCTGCTTTAATCAGCGCTGCACTGGAACTGGGAAGAAGAAGACATGCTTCCCTTCCACTTGACAAAAAATTGGTTACCAGTAGCGCTGATATTGCTCGCTATTTACAAGTTCGGCTACAAGACCTGAGACACGAAGTTTTTGCGGTGCTATTTCTCAATAGAGCAAACCGTATCAATCATTTTGAAATCGTTAGCGAGGGAGGCATCACCGGAACGGTAGCTGATCCAAGAATTATTCTAAAAAAGGCGCTTCAGCAAAATGCGGTAAGCATCATAGTTTGCCACAACCATCCTTCAGGAAATCTAAGGCCAAGTCGGGCTGACGAACTACTCACTCAAAAATTAAAGGAAGCCGCACTTTTACTGGACATCACAATGTTAGACCATATCATTGTAAGTGACCAGGGTTATTACAGCTTCGCAGATGAAGGGTACATGTGAATACAACTAGGCCTGTGCGGTAGGACCCCCAAAATTCAATGGCAATTGTACTTCCTCTAAATCTTTAATGGGACCATTAATCGACTCATATTTCTGAATATTCTCGGTGATAGCATGCATCAAGCGCTTTGCATGTTGAGGAGTGAGAATAATTCTTGATTTAACGCGGCTTTTGGGAGTACCCGGCATCACGTTTACAAAGTCAACTACAAACTCTGCGTGAGAATGTGTTATGATGGCCAGGTTAGCGTATTGCCCTTCCGAAATTTCCTCAGAAATTTCAATATTCAATTGGTTGGGCACAGACTCAGGATTGCTCATGTTGTTATTTTTTCAAAGATAAAAAAAGAGGGCCCAAACAGGACCCTCTTTCAAAATAAGTTATATACAGGTTAGCGAGGACCCAAATATTTCCATCTTTCGTTGAAAAAACTTCTTGGACCATTAGGCACCACACTGGGCTGTACCAACCAATGCTTGATTACAATGTCTTTATTGCTTTGTACAGCATTTACCCCAGAGGGATCCAATACTGCGCGACGCCCGTTAGCAGATGCATAAAGTGGAGGTCCTGTTCCTGCGGCAGGATTTCCTCCGAGAGTAGCAGGCAAGCTGGGATCACCGTAGTAATTATGGAGATCAGATATTTTGTTTGTAGCAGGATCAAAACTAATTACTAGCCCGTAAGAACCGTAATATGTTCCGGCACCAGCATTACTAAAAATATACCCAGGGATACCTCCGTTAAGGTCATCATTACGAACTATGCAGCGAGTAGCACTGATTGTAATCAAGGAATATTGCTGTGCTCCCAGGTAGACAAACGCGGGGAATACCACATCAGTGAAAGTACCCGACATTTCATAAACGCCATCCCAAGAATTTTTTGCTCCTATCTCAACAACTATTGATTTTTCAAATGAAATTTTACTATCGGCTGATACCTCGGTGATGGTAAAGCCTAAACCGTAGAGTCTGCTTGGGTTCAACAACTGTGCGTTTGGAACAGTAATCTGAATTTCCTTAACAAAATCACCGGGACTAAATGTAACGGTATAATTGCCACCCATTCCACCAGACTTAGTCACTCCACTGCCAACCAAAGTATAAAAATTGGTTGGGAGCTGTAAGTAGTTAGGATTTGCAGCACGTACGGCAGCGGTATCGTCTTTTATGGTGACAGTGGTGGCTCTGTTCAAAGAGGCAGCATTTGCAGCATCCTTACGAACATCACAGACGGTGAAGGTTTGTGGGGTAGGCACAAAATCAATAGCATTGCTTTGAACCGTAGCAGGGCTGCTTCCTCCCATTACTTTAACAAAGGTTGAACCTTCATCCTTCAAGGGAGTCACTTCCTTTTTGATACAAGCAGTGAATCCCAAAGCCAGGGAGAGGAAAACGAGTATTGATGATTTCATATTCATAGTTGTTTCTTTTAATAGTTTCTTTTAGTGGTTTAGATTACTGATCCCACCAAACTTTTGTATCCTGGTTATCACCTCCGATAGCAGCGGCAGCAGCGGTTACAGCAGCTGTATTTGTTGCATACGAAGATGTGCCATACGTGTAACGTCTGGGAATTTGACGTGAGGTATTCACGGCATCAGGGGCAGGCGTCAAAACAGGGAAACCAGTTCTTCTCCAAACGCTCCAACCAAGCAGCCCATTTGGGTAAAAAGCAATGTATTGCTGCACCGCTATATTGCGGATATTAGCAGCAGTACCTGCAGCATTAGCCAAGGCAACACCACTTTGCGTATAGTAAGCAGCACCCGGCGCAGGCAACCCCCATTGAGAAAAAGAAACGCCAATACCCGCCTGATATAGGGCATTCATATTTTCAGTTGTCCAGCCACGATCAGCAGCTTCTGCACGAAGAAGATGTGTTTCAGCAGCAGAAACAAGCACTACAGAGCTGTTTTGTTGACGATAAGAAGCAGAGAGGATGCGAGCCCAGGTAGGATTAGCCTGACACCAGGGATCAACAAAACCACGTACACGTCCATAAGGAACGCCAAGGTTTGAAGATCCAAATGCAACTTGACGACCATCGCCAAGTGAGCCCATCAAAGCAACCATTGGAGCGCTTTCACCGTAGTCACTACGCGTGAAATAAAGAGCATACCAAGGAGACTGGAAGTTTCCCCCTGGATATTTTACTTCAAAATTATCAGCATTTGCAGCGATGCTTCCACCAGCATCAGCCAGGGCGCTGCGGAATGCACCGGCAGCCCAGCCACTTGTTGTCGGGAAACGCTTGCTTACCTGAATAGCTAAGCGCATGCGCAGCGTGTTAGCCATTTTTTTCCATTTAGCTACATCACCACCATACATGATATCTCCCGTGATAGCAGAAGTAGAATTGAAAGCGGCAACTGCCTGAGTCAACTCAAGCATGCAACCACGATAGATATTCTCTTGCTTATCAAAGGCAGGAGTTTTATCCCCTTTCAAAGATTGTGAGTAAGGAACATCGCCCCAACGATCAGCAATGGTGCTGAAGATGTACGCCTTTAGGATGCGAGCAACCTGAGTCATATTGTTGCTGGTATTGGTGTTGATGATGTTCTGAAGATCATTCAATGAACCAGAATACTCCCCCTCGAAGCTAAGCTGGGGAATAGAGTAAAGGGATACGTCGGTATACTGAGTTTCAGAAAAATACTGGCAATACAAACCGCCACGTATCTGTGTGCCATATCCGCCTAATCCAGCTTCTACGTTTGTCAACAAAGCTGAGAGTATAGGTGTGGTAGTAGCAGCAGGGTTAAGGTTAGTGTCTCCAAAATCAGAGGAGTACCTTTTACAACTGGTAAACAACATTACTAATGCAAGGGTAAAACCCAGTACTTTTTGTATGTGAAAGTTTCTCGTAATCATATCTTTTATTTTTAAGCTTAACAGGATTTATTAGAAGCTAATTTTAAGATTGGCTCCAAGACCTCGCGTGCCGGGCATGTTTCCAGCCTCACCGCTTATGTTGGAGATCTCAGAAGGATCAAAATCATTTGTCTTCGCATAGATCAGGAGGGGATTACGAGCAACTACAGATAGCACAGCGCGTTGTGCCCAACCAACACCCCACTTTTTGATGGGTAGCGTGTAACCAAGGGAAACCTCACGAAGTTTCACAAAAGTTAAATCATAGACATACGGATCAAAAGTTTTGCTGTAATAAAACCCGTGGAAATGATCCTGCGCCTCAACATATTTATCAACTTTGTTTCCGTTGGCATCAACTCCAAATACGTGAACACCACCACCGTTGGCTACTAAATCACGTATTGGGTTACCCTTGTCGTTCAATACTGCTGTGCGCGCAGTCAAACCAGAGAATGAACCCCACATATTGGAAAGTGAAAAGAATTTACCACCAATTCCCCAGTCAGCGTTTGCATTTAAAATGAAGCCCTTGTATTCAATTTGTGTTTGGAATCCACCAGTATGTTTTGGAAGAGCACTTCCGTAGAACACGTCAGGATCGTTTACGTAAGCGCCATTAGCGTCGAGCACCGGCTGACCGTTTATGCGCTTGATGCCATTACCATAAATCTGGCCCCACTGACGCCCTTCTTGGTGCACTATGCGAGGACCAGTGCTTCCCCATAGGCCCTCAATTGCGATACGAGTATCATCCTTACCATCATCAGATATGGTGACAACTTTATTTTCAGCAAGGATACCCCATGTGGCGTTTATCTCCCATTTTAGATTTTTTCCATAAACAGGACGCCCCATAGCTTGGATGTTGTATCCGCGTTTGGTAATCAAACCAGCATTAGTGCGTAGACTTGTGTAACCGCTTGTGCCATTAATGGGAATGGAGGTTGGGAAATCCTTGTCATCTCCAGTCCAATAAGTGACCGAGGCACCAACACGGTTCTTCAAGAATCGTAAATCGATCCCAACCTCACGCTGACGTGTGACAGATCCACGGATATTGGGATCTACTAACTGGTCAGGTGTAGACATCAAAAAGTTGCCATTCCATTGCACAGAACCGACTCCATAGGCAAAACCAGGATATGAGTAGGTTCCGATACCTGTTGGGATTTCACCAATTGTGGCACGGAATTTACCGAAGCTTAGTGGCTGCCATTTGAGGAGTTCACTAAAGATGAAGGACATACCGGCAGACTTAGATACGATGTAGGACTTTGCAGGAGGCAAATCAGACATCCAGTCTTGACGAAGGGTGAAGTCTGCAGTTAAGTAGTTTCTCCAGGTAACATTACCTGTGGCATAAACAGCGCTGTAACGATAGTCACTGCGGGAGTTGCCAACACTGGGCTGGTCTTTGGAGTTACCAATTGTAAAAAGATTAGGTACGTTCAGTCCATTCACTGTGTTGGCTGAGTTACCCTTGATAAGCTGGCGAAGGATATCGGTACCTCCAGTCGCCCCAATATTAAACTCACCTATTTTTTTATTGTAGGAGATCAACAACTCCATATTAGTCCTGTTGGAGTTAGAAGTGGAGGTAGAGTAAGAGGCAATGTAACCAGACTGCGTGGCACTTTGTTGCAAATCAGATGTGACTCTTTCCTCACTCCATATATTGTTGTTTTGCTTGCGATAAGTACCTTTTATTCTTAGGCTCTCACTTATTTTATAAGAGAGTGAGATATCACCATAGTAGCGATCAGTCTGCGTAACTGGCTTCATGTGATCAAAGTAGGTATAGAAGTTATACCAGTAGTTACCAGCATAAAAAGGACGCGTATTAGAGGGATTATAGGCGGCCGGATTCAAGTGATTCCAACTAGCCATTAGTCCACTTGGCGTACGAACATCCTTCAACTCTTTCATGATACCCATATCCAAATTACGATGGAACCATTGGTTGAATGATCCCGTTGTTTGATTGGCATAGCCATCATCAAACTCCCCACGAACGATCTGCGTGACATAGTTGAAATTCAATGAAGCAGTCAGGCGATCGGTAACTTCAACCGTAGCAATAGTGGTAAATGTATTTTTTTTCAGGGAAGATAGCGGAATCAAACCCTTTTGATCGATGTTACCAAAAGACATACGGATATTGGTGTTTTCAGTAGCTTTTGAAATGCTAACCGAGTTGTTCAGCATAACACCTGTATTGTAATAATCACGTGCATTATTTGGCTGAGGTAATAGCTTAGCGGTAGTGCCAGAATAACGGTGACCATCATACCAAGAGTACCAAGGAATGTATTCCTGCCCTACCATGCGGGGACCCCAGCTGGCATCATCAGCATAGTCATGAAAATATTTATTGTTAAGTAGCTTCCAGGATTCTGGTTGGCCGGGCTGCCAGGTGTATTTCATCAAATCCCCAACTGCACCACCTGCATAAGAGTTTTGGTAGTTTGGAAGAATGTAAACTTTATCATTTTGAACGCCAAGGTTTACATCAACGCCAATTCCTTTTTGACCTTTTTTAGCTCTTTTTAGAGTCATTACGATGGCGCCGCCTGCCCCCTGAGGACCGAAAATGGCTGCAGCAGCAGGGCCTTGGAGGATGGTTACGTCTTCAATATCATCTAAGTTGATGTCATTGGGGTTTGGAAGAATTGTTCCGTCAACAACGTATAAGATACCCTGTCCACCACCGAAACCAGACTCACCACGTAGACGAACACTACCGTTGCTACCCAATTTTGCAGAGGACTGGCTTCTAACCTGGATACCTGAAACCTTACCGGCCAGTGCATTATTCAGGTTTGTTTGGCGGATGGTGTTCAGCTGCTCTGAAGTAACAACCTGAGCGTTGTTGGATAGGGTACGAAGAGACTTGCGGATTCCATAACCGCTTGATACTACAACCTCGGTTCCAGCAGCTACAATGCGTTTTGCTTGAATACGAACGGAATTGTCAGATCCAACTGTAAATTCAGTAGTCTCTAAACCAGCTCCTGACACTACCAAAACATTTCCGGTATTAGCCTGCAACCGAAATGTGCCTGTGTTGTCAGCAGCAACCCCAGTACGGGCCCCTTTCAATTGGACTGAGGCACCTGGTATGGCAACCCCATTTTCATCCACTACTGTACCTGTGATCGTACGAGCCTGACCAAATGCCAATGCTGCAGTTAGCATTAACATGGTGAACAGTGATGCGAATTTTCTCATGTTGACGTTAATTTTTAATTTTTAACTACGCAGAAAATCAGTTAATACTGACTTTTTTGGTTCAAATCAATAACAACGAAGACACCTTAGTGTATACGATTGCTGCGGCAAGATAGCCCTTTTTTTAACAAAGAGTTAAAATGTGCTATAAATTTTTGGAGTAGCTAATTCATGGAGTTTCAGGGCAAATTGAATGGAATAGCGCCAAAGAATATTACCGGAATTTCCCTTTTGGGTGCAAATTATTGAACTTTGAAAAGAAAACATCCTAAGCAGTTCATTTTCAATACTTAACAACAGTTCCTTCCCTGAAAATCCATACTGCCCTAACTGAAAACCTCCCCCCGCTTGAGGGGTAAAAGCATAAATTCTTGATTGATAACTATCTGTGTCAAAAATCAAAAACCGAAATACCCCCTTTGCGCCATTTTTAGTAAAAAGCTTAAAACCAAACTGAACATAGCCCAGAAATCCTGATTCCGCAACAGCACTTTCATCGAATAATCGTTTGATTTTGGAGGTTTCCATGCGTACAGCCCATTTAAATTTTTTTGAAGTAACCCGTTCCACCTGTAATCTAAAATGAGATCGATTAAAATGATAGGCGGCTTCTAATGGAGAGGTAGCCACTGCATCTGAGACAGTTTGCATTTTTTGCTCCTGTTTGAATCGCAGGTAAATCGTTGATTCTTTATCCGGCTGGTAATTTAACTGTATAAAATGCTCATGCCCTCTTGAGGGTTGATCAATTAAGTAACGAAGCCAGGGAAAATAAAAATGATCAGCAAAAAGTTGAACGCTTACTGTGTTGCTTATACGGGCATTCATGCTAAAAAAAATTCCTTGTTCATTAGTTGGCCATGTTCCCTCCGCAACAGCATTGGAATACAAACTTTGAAATGATCTTGTATAGTACCTGGCCAATAAACCAAAGTCGATAGCTTTTGTTAGACTGGTTAATACACTGACCAAACCTGCTAAAGAACCATTTTTATCCAATGCTTGTTCCATAAAAAGATGAAAGTTGTTGTAGGTATACCCTATATCAACACTTAAGTTGTTCCAGTTCCTCCCCTTTATGGCAAAAAGGTCATAGGGCCTTGACGTGGGTATGAGCGGCAAACTAAACTGGTAAAAAATAACATTAACTCCGCTGGAAAACATCCCCTTTTTAAAACCATAACGTCCACCCACCACAACTTGAGAAAGATTTCCCTGACTTTTTATTTCCGAAGCGGTACGATGATAACCAGACGTATTAAAGGAAGTAATTCCAAATTGATTTTCAGCTGCCAAATAGCCAATATTTCCTGATAAGCGCTTGGATGCCATGAATAGTGAAATTGCATGATGCTTCCATTGAAATTGCGAGGCCACCCCACGGTGAAAGTTGAATTCATGATTACTTCGATGGGGTTGAAAAACAGCTGTGCTTTTTTTTAGCAAGGTCAGCTGAGGTGTTTTTCTAAAGCTCATCGCTTGCCAATGAATCAAACCCTGCGCAAGATTGACTGTATAATCGCCCAGGATTAACTGCTTTATTTTACCCTTGCCAACAATCATAATGTACGTGCTCAAAAAATCTGCGGGAAGTTTAGTGCGCGTATTCATCCATAATTCCCCAGGATCTTTTTCTGCCGTAATGCCAACGTGTAAAAAAGAAGTACTGTATCGATATGTTAGCCTTAAATAATGTGCATCTCCCCTCCAGAGAGGCAACGAATTTGTTTCAGCTTGGTTTGGCGCAGGAGGACGCCACCTTATAGTGAGCAAGGACTGGGTTGGGTTATTTAATGAAAGAGGTAACTGATACCATTCCATTGGCAAAAGCGTTAGCCTGCTTCTTATGCGAGCAATTGTTGTAAGATCCCACAACGGTATCGCTTGCAGTTCATGAATGTCAAGGAATGGACCAAAGCTCTTTCGATATCGAAAAAAATTTTCGATCTGTTTTGCAGTTAGCAACCCTAAAGAATCGAGCTGATCTGGCTCTGCTTTATTTAGATCATATTTAATGTTTTGATAGTTGAACTGAAGCGAGGAATCAATTTCCTCCTCCGCTAAATAGTCACTTGTTTCAAGCAATAAGATGAAAGGATCTGTTGATCCGGCTGGGGATTGCGCTCGCGCTAAAAAACAAAAAGTGTAGGCAAATAAAAAAAACCTACAACCCATTAAAAGAATAAGGTTCATAACATGTTTATGAGTAGAATAAAGCAGTAAGTCCTGATTGTGTGCCTAGCAAAGGCTGTAATCCCATGGAGATTTTAATGACAGCCTGCTTAATCGGGAATTGAAAGTGCAGGTACCACCATTGCGGGTTGGCGCTATAAGCAAATGTTATAGCAATTGAAGTTCCTGCCTTCAGCACAATGCCTCCTTGCCAATAAACCGGTCGATCCGTTGTTTTTTCTACTTGCAAAAGCAAAGAAGTAGTGGGTGACAATTGCCAAGAAATAACATTACGCAACAGTAAAACAAATGGGTGCTGGTTCCATCCGGCGGCCACCTCCTGCGTAGAAAAACCAATAGACATGGCATAGTTAATTACAGGAGAAAAAGTAGTCCAACCTCCTACCTGGGCCATTGGAATTAATACAGGTCTATAAGAACGTAATTGCTTCCGCAGTACCCCCATCTGCACACCCAAAGCGTAGTTCTTGCCCAACAACCGGGAAGCCTGAACCGTGTATTGTGAAGAAATAACAGCTGGCATTTTTTCCATTGACAATGCTAACAACACAGCCGTGGACTCAATTTGTCTTTTTGCAATGAGCGATACTTGCTTCCAATCCCTGATCCCCATCAATTGAAAAAAGGAGAGTTGGGTAATTGATGGTTTATGAATGGGAATTCCCGGAAAACGAAGCAATGCGCCAGGATGAATGGAAAATGTAGTATCCAATGCTATGGTTTGCAACCCTTGAAAGGAAGAATAATTTCCAAATTGCGCGGATACCTTGACATTAATAGAGGGAAACAAACAGAAAACTACGCAGCCCAGCCTAATGATCATTTGATTCACGGACCAAGTTTAGCTGGTCTAGAATTTTGCAACAAGGGAAAGAATCGATATTAGCTGAGAAGAATACTACAAATTGATACTACTTTTGCTGCATGAAAATTTTGGATGGAAAGTGGGCAGCACAGGCTATTAAAGAAGAACTGAAACAAGCAGTTGAAAAACAAAAAGCAGCCGGGGAAAAACTGCCTCATTTGGCCGTCATTTTAATTGGCGACAATGGAGCCAGTGCCGCTTATGTTGCCGCCAAAGTAAAAGCCTGTGAGGAAACAGGGTTTACTTCAACCCTGCTACGCTTTGATACTTCCATCACGGCCACACAATTATTGGAAAAGATCGATAACCTAAATAATGATCCAGCGGTAGACGGAATATTGGTACAGCTGCCACTCCCGGCGCATATTGCCGAAGAAGAAGTGATCAAGGCCATTGATCCAACCAAGGATGTGGATGGGTGTCATCCAGTGAATTTGGGCAAAATGATGCAAGGCCAACCGGGATTTGTTCCTGCAACTCCATATGGGATCATGTTACTGCTAAAGCATTATCAAATAGACACAGCAGGCAAACATGCTGTGGTCATAGGCCGAAGCAATATTGTTGGAAGACCCATGAGTATTTTACTAAGCGGAAACAGCCAGCCTGGCAATTGTACGGTAACGCTTTGTCACTCTAAAACCAAGAACCTGGAAAAACATTGCAAGCAAGCGGATCTCATAGTGGCTGCATTGGGAAAACCAGCATTCTTACAGGCTTCCATGGTCAAGGAAGGAGCAATAATAATTGATGTGGGCATCACAAGAATAACTGATCAAACCAAAAAATCCGGGTTTCGTTTATCGGGCGATGTGCATTTTGAATCAGTAGCCCCTCGCTGTAGTTGGATAACACCAGTGCCCGGTGGTGTGGGCCCAATGACCATTGCGGCATTGCTTAAAAACACTTTTCAAGCCTGTCTGCAGAGACACTAATTTATTACTGATCGCGTTTTCTATATATGCAAGGCACAACCCTTAACAACACCCTTCCCGTTATGGAGCACTTCTACACCTTACAGGGAGAAGGTTACCATCAGGGAAAAGCGGCATACTTTCTACGACTTGGAGGTTGTGATGTTGGGTGTGTTTGGTGCGATGTGAAGGAAAGTTGGGATGCTGCTAAACACCCTCGGTATTTACCCTCTACTCTGGTGGAAGCGGTAAAGCAAACGCCGGCAAAGCTAGTAGTAATAACCGGAGGCGAACCACTGATGCATAACTTAGGAGCCTTAACTACTCTATTGCAAGAGCAAGGACTATCCACACACCTTGAAACTTCAGGAACTCAGCCATTGTCAGGGCAATGGAATTGGATTTGTTTGTCTCCTAAAAAATTTAAGGCACCATTTGATGAAGTCCTAAATGCCGCCCATGAATTAAAAATAGTCGTTTACCACAATAGCGACCTTGTTTGGGCAACGGAGCAAGCAAAAAAAGTAAATCCGGCGTGCAAGCTTTACCTACAACCAGAATGGAGTAAACATGAAAAAATTACGCCAATGATCCTGGACTTTATCAAAGAGAATCCAAAATGGGAGTTAAGCTTGCAAATGCACAAATTTTTAAACATCCCATGAATAAGAGATTGGCAATAGCATGCATGGTGGGTTTTCTACTACCCGTAATCAGCGCTTCTCAAGTTTACAACCCGGACAAAGTGAGCAGAAAAGCCATGCAGCTATATGAAAAAGCTTTTCAAAAAGCCAATGAAAACCAGACCAAGGAAGCCATTGCACTTTTACAGGAAGCCACCGGAGTCGACGAAAATTATGCCGATGCATGGATTGCACTTGGAAGGCTGCAGCTAGAACTTAAAAATTACCCATACAGTGTGGTTTGCTTTAAAAGAGCGCAATATATAGACCTGGTTTATTTTAAACCCTTTTGGCTATCCTATGCATCTGGATTAGCAGGTACAGGTGATTTTTTAAAAGCCCTGGAAATAACAGAAAAATTCATTGACCAGGTTAAACCAATGGGATCGCAGCTTGAATTGGCACTTAATCGAAAAAGAGCTTATACGTTTGCCGTACACTTAGAAAAAGAACTTCAAACAGAAAAAAATCCCGTGAGTTTTGCTCCTAAAAATCTGGGCTCAAGTGTCAATTCAAAAATGTCAGAATATCTGCCATCTCAAACCGTTGATGGCACTCAACTTTTTTTCACCAGGAGAGTGGATTCCTACAATGAGGATTTCTATGTGACTAACCGCCAAAAAGCAAATAATTGGGAAACCGCCCAGCCATTAAAAGGATCTTTGAATACCCCCCAAAGTGAAGGAGCCATGATGATTTCGCAGGATGGGACCTGGCTTGTATTTACCGGTTGTTACAGAGCTGATAGTTATGGAGGATGTGATTTGTATATTTCCTATAAAACCAATGATGGCTGGTCTGCCGCCAAGAATCTTGGCAACCGGATCAATTCAGATCAATGGGAATCCCAGCCCTGTCTGTCTCCGGACAAAAGAGAACTTTATTTCGCAAGTCGCAGGCCAGGCGGGTTTGGAGGAAGTGATATTTACGTAAGTCGGCTTCAAGATAATGGCCAATGGAGCGATCCGGAAAATCTGGGTGTTGGAATAAATAGCCCAGCAGACGAACAAAGTCCTTTCATTCATGCTGATAACCAAACGCTGTACTTTACTTCCGCTTATTGGCCAGGTTATGGCGATGATGATCTCTTTATGGTGCGTAAAACAGCCACAAATAAGTGGAGTGCACCCAAGAATCTGGGATATCCCATCAATACCATTGATCGAGAGGGCACACTTTTTATTACGGCCGATGGGAAAATCGCTTTTTATGCCAGCGAAAGAAAAGACAGTTATGGTGGATTGGACCTATATAGTTTTGAGCTAAATCCAGGGATAAGACCTTACGAAACCAGGTGGGTTACAGGAAAGGTTACAAATAAAAAAACAGGCATTGGCATCGCTGCTACCCTGGAACTGACTGATTTACAAAATCAACAGGTAATATCAAAAGTTACCACTGATTCCTTGGGGAACTATTTGCTCACCTTACCCACCGGACGAGACTATGCGTTTACCGTAAATCAAAAAGGATTTCTTTTCAACTCGGATCAGTACTTTTTAAAAAATGGCATGGCGGATTCTGCCGCCGTAAAAAATATTGAGCTGCAGCCCATCGAGAAAAATGCCAGTGTAGTATTAAAAAATATTTTCTTTGAGACCAACCATTATGCATTAACAGCCACCTCAATGGTTGAGTTAGATAAGTTAGTGCTTTTGCTCGCTGAGAATCCAAGTATCCAAATAGAAATTAGTGGTCATACGGATATTATTGGGAAAGCCGAAGCTAACTTATTGCTTAGTGAAAACAGGGCCAAATCAGTAGTGGACTACTTAGTCTCGAAAAGAATAGATGCTCGACGTCTTTTTTATAAAGGATTTGGATTAACCAGACCCATCGCGGATAACGCTACTGAAGCAGGACGCGCCATGAACCGCCGCACAGAAATGAAAATCGTAGGGCTATAGCATTTGACCTGCTGAACAGGTATACTTGTGAGAAACAAAAGTGAGTTCTACACTAAAGTATCAGCTAGCGCTTACGCTATTGAAAGGAGTAGGCACGGCAAGTCTTCGTCCAGTTCTTGAATGTATTGGCCCCGAAGAAATTTTCAACACCTCCCCACACGAGCTTACAAGTAAATATGCTGTTGGTGCTTTATGTATTCAAGCTATTGCCAATTTCAGGGATTGGAATCGAGTTGAACAAGAAATTCGATTCATCGAGTCTAACAATATCAACACCTACTTCCTCACAGAAAAAGAGTACCCTTTTCGGTTAAGAGAATGTGTGGATGCTCCTTTACTGCTTTTCGCAAAAGGAAAGCTCAATCTGAATTCCTCAAAAATGCTGGCCATAGTAGGAACACGAAATAATTCGACCGTGGGGAAAAAATTTACTGAAAATATTTTATCAGCCATTCATGCTTTTCCTGAACTAGTGATAGTGAGTGGGCTTGCATTGGGCATTGATACCATTGCCCATGAAGAAGCCCTTCGCAATAGACTACCAACGCTTGCCGTTTTAGCCCATGGGTTAGACCGAATCTACCCTTCTGTGAACAGGAGGCTGGCAACTGAAATATTGCATAGCGGAGGCAGCTTGTTGTCCGAGTGCAAACAGGGTGAAGAACCCGACCGATTTTTGTTTCCCAGAAGAAATCGTATTGTAGCAGGTATGACTGATGCAACACTGGTAATTGAAAGTGATTTGAAAGGGGGAAGCCTGATTACCGCCAATCTTGCATTTGGTTACGGACGTTCTGTTTTTGCAATGCCCGGGCGCGTATATGATTCAAAAAGCAGCGGGTGTTTAGCGTTGATAAAAACTCAAAAAGCGCAATTGATTACTTCAGCGGATGATTTATTTTACTGGTTAAACTGGAGTAAGGACTATCTCATGCCGCCTGAAAAATGCAAAAACGCGCGAATTTTATCCGAGGAAGAAAAAACAATTCTAACGCATCTTTCAACAGGTGAGGAAAAACACGTTGACTTTTTATTACAATCAACTGGCTGGTCCCCAGCTAGGCTGGCAGTGGTATTGCTAAATCTCACTTTAGCTGACCAGATCGTATCTTTGACGGGCAACAAGTATCAGCTGATCTGAATAGCTTTGCCTATGCACAAACCTGCCTTATATACCGTTTTTTTGATTACCGGTATGGTGTGCAGACTTTACGCACAACCTTGCACCACTCTTGGCCAAACTCCTTCAACGGCGTTTCCTGTTTGTGGCACAACCGTTTTTACACAGGCAAGTGTTCCTATTTGCTCAACCAATAGCCTGTTTGTGCCCGGATGCACCGGAGATGGGGCTAATTACGAAAACAAAAATCCATTCTTCTACCGATTTACTTGTTTCCAATCCGGCACATTAGGATTTACGATCACTCCATTAGCCGCTAATGAGGATTATGACTGGCAACTCTATGATATAACAGGAAGAAATCCGGATGAACTATTCACAAATCGAAATATCATTGTGAGCGGTAATTGGGCGGGCACCTATGGTCCAACCGGCGCCTCCGCTACCGGAGTGAATTTTATTCAATGTGCGTCTGACCCCTCCGCTAATGCTCCCACTTTTGCAAGAATGCCAAATCTCCTAATTGACCACGAATATATTTTGTTAGTGAGTCACTTTACAAATACGCAAAGTGGCTACAACCTATCCTTTACTGGCGGTACTGCTGTTATTACAGATCCTTTGCTCCCCAAATTAAATACTGTAAAAGCAGATTGTGATGGAAAAGTATTGCGATTAAAACTGAATAAAAAAGTTCGCTGTAATAGTTTAACCACAACAGGCAGTGAATTTAGTATCCTTCCGGCTGTAACGTCAGTAGTCAGTGCGCTACCCGACTCATGCAGCACTTCCTTTGATTTTGATGAAATCGCAATCCAGTTAGCTACTGCCTTGCCAAATGGCACCTATGAATTGGTGATCAACAATGGAACTGACGCAAACAGCCTGTTAGATATTTGTGGACGAGACATACCTCCGGGAGACAAATTGAGTTTTACCTATTTTGTACCGATACCCATTTTTGCTGACAGCATCGGACGTTCCGGGTGTGCTCCTGATTCGATCAAACTTTATTTCCCCAAACGCATTCTATGTGCCAGCATCGATCCGGCAGGTACTGATTTTCTGGTGACCGGGCCTGCAGCCGTAGCTGTTCAATCTGCAGGAGGAAATTGCATAAATGGAAAAACTGATTTTGTAACCGTTAAGTTTACACAGCCGATACAAAGGGGGGGATTATATCAGTTGCTGCTTAGAGCCGGTACTGATACAACGGTATTGATAGACGAATGTGGGCTAGCCACTCCGGTTCAAACCATTTCTTTCCCCGTTGCCGATACGGTTAATGCAGCATTCAACTATACTGCCACCTTAGGTTGTCAGCGAAATGTATATCAGTTTACCCATCCGGGAGGAAACGGCGTCAATAATTGGAATTGGCTATTCAACGGGACTCAAGTAACCACAGCCTCGCATACCATTGAGTTTGCATCCAGCTCTACCAATGCTATTTCACTTTTAGTAAGCAACGGGATTTGCGTGGATTCGTCAAGACTAGACTTGGTTATCAACAACCAGGTTAAAGCCGCCTTTACCGTACAGGATAGTATTCTTTGCCCTGAGGACAAATTACTAATTAGTAACACCAGCACGGGTGCGGTAGACGGTTGGCAATGGCAATATGATATCTTAGGCAGCAGTTCGTTAAAAGATCCCCTTCCATACCAGTTTCCAAACCTGAATCTGGAAAGGAGCTATCGGGTAAAACTGATTGCCCGAAATCAATCGATGAGATGCAGCGATAGTGCAGAGCGTATCATTAAAGTGTTAAACCATTGTTTGATTGAAGTTCCCACCGCATTTACTCCAAACAATGACGGCCTCAACGATCTGTTTAGACCACATAACGCCTTAAAGGCCATCAATTATCATTTCCGGGTATTTAACAGATGGGGGCAACTTGTTTTTGAAAGTCGTAACTGGATGGAAAAATGGGATGGCAAAACCAACGGGCAAACACAGGATACAGGCGTTTACGTCTGGATATTATCCTATACGCATAGGGACACAGGACAATCAATATTCCGCAAAGGCACCGTTACGCTAATCAAATAAGCTAAATTTTTGATTTGGCACAAATAGTTTGGCGGCCTATCTTTGCACATGGCAACAAAGAAATCTTCCCCCACATTTACTGATCGTTTCTTTGGCGAAGGACTTACGTTCGACGATGTTCTTCTTATGCCCGGCTACAGTAAAGTACTTCCCAAAGAAGTAGATATACGCAGCCAGCTGACTCGTACCATTACCTTACATGTACCCCTGATATCTGCCGCAATGGATACCGTAACCGAAGCCTCCCTCGCCATAGCCATTGCCAGAGAGGGCGGCCTAGGTATTCTGCATAAAAATATGAGTATTGAAAGGCAAGCAGAGCAAGTCAGAAAAGTGAAGAGGAGTGAAAGTGGCATGATCATTGACCCATTGACTTTACCTGCGGACGCAACAATAGGTCAAGCTCTTCGAATGATGCAGGAAAATAAAATTGGAGGCATCCCCATTGTTGATCATGCCTTCAAGTTAGTTGGCATACTCACCAACCGGGACTTACGATTTGAAATAGACCCTAAAAGAAAAGTAAGTGAGGTCATGACATCCAAAGACCTTTATACTGCTCCTGCAGGAACTGATCTTAAAAAAGCTGAGCAACTCTTCAAAAAAACTAAAGTAGAAAAACTGCCTATCATTGATAAAAAAGGAAAACTGGTTGGGCTCTTTACCTACAGCGACATTTTAAAATTAAAAAGTAATCCAAATGCTGTTAAAGACAGTTTTGGCCGACTGTTAGTGGGAGCGGGTATAGGCATCACTAAGGATTTATTGGATCGAGTAGCTGCGCTCTACCAGGTGGGTGTGGATGTGATTGCTATGGATAGCGCACACGGACATAGCAAGGGAGTAATAGAGGCGTTGAAAAAAATAAAAAAAGAATTCAAAGATTTACAGGTCATAGCCGGAAATGTTGGAACGGCTGCCGGCGCTAGAGCATTGGCAGAGGCCGGGGCGGACGCTGTAAAAGTTGGCATTGGGCCTGGTTCAATCTGTACAACTCGTATTGTAGCAGGAACAGGCGTACCACAATTAACGGCCATATTGGAAGCTGCTCAGGCCCTGAAACAAAAAAATATACCGGTTATTGCAGATGGAGGTATTCGATACACAGGGGATATGGTCAAAGCCCTTGCAGCTGGAGCAAATTGTGTAATGATGGGAAGTGTATTTGCCGGCACTGAAGAAAGTCCTGGCGAAACCATTATTTACGAGGGAAGAAAATTCAAAACCTATCGCGGAATGGGTTCCTTAGGCGCCATGGTTACGGGAAGTAGTGATCGTTATTTTCAGGATGCAGAGCATGATGTAAAAAAGTTTGTTCCCGAAGGTATTGAGGGTCGTGTGGCTTATAAAGGTTTTTTAAAGGAAGTAGTCTATCAATATACCGGAGGTTTACGTGCCGGTATGGGCTATTGTGGAGCTAAAAATATAGCAGCACTTCAAAAAGCAAAGTTGATTAAAATTACCGACGCAGGCATGCACGAGAGTCATGCCCACGATATAGACATTACAAAGGAGGCTCCAAATTACAGCAGAAAGTAAATAGCTTTACTGCTGAATCAGGTTTCATGCACTATCGTTCCTTTTTTTTATCCTTAGCCACCAGCGTTTTAGCCTGGTTGGCCTGGCCAGATAGTTCGCTGACGTTTCTCATTTTTTTTGCCTGGATACCCTTGCTTTTTTTAGCTGAGGAAACCCACTCTCATAAAAAGTTTTTCCTGCTTTGTTATATAAGCCTGCTTATGTGGAATATTGGAACTACATGGTGGATATGGAATGCCACCGCGCCAGGAGCAGTGGCTGCTTGGTTAGCCAATAGTTTGCTAATGTGCATCCCCTGGTTGGCTTATCACCGAATTCAACAAAAAAAATCATTTCGGTTTAGCGGTTTATCACTGATTGCCTTTTGGCTTTGTTTCGAATACATTCATTTGCAGGATTGGGGACTGAGCTGGCCTTGGCTAACATTAGGAAATGTTTTTGCCAAACAAATTGAATGGGTACAGTGGTATGCTTTTACAGGTGTAGCCGGGGGCACCCTTTGGGTATTAGTAACCAACCTTTTTTTATTTTCTTATATCAAATCAACCATCCATAAAGATGGCAAGCGATTCCAGCTTTTATTTTACAGCGCCATTGTGTTATTAAGTCCGTTGCTGATTTCATTCGCTTTTGCGGCGAAACAAAAAGAAATCATTCAACCGCAACAGGAAGTAGCAATAGTGCAACCCAATATTGACCCCTATAAAAAAATTGCCGCAGGTACTGAGCAAACGCAACTAATTGACTTACTCGAATTAACTGCAAAAGCTACCAGCAACAACACCGCATTGGTGCTCTGGCCAGAGACAGCCTTGTATAGCCGCTATGGATACAATGAAGCTGCCTTGGAGGCAGAAATAAATTTAGCTCCAGTTTTTCAGTACTTAACAGCTAGTCCGCGTGTAACGCTATTTACCGGAATCGAAAGTTATGCATTGTTGAAGCAGCCAACACCCTATAGTCGTTTAATCTCAGGCACTACCACTCATTTTGAGGCCTACAATGGAGCCGTTTTGCTTGATAATAAAGGGGTGCAGGCAACGTATCATAAATCAAGGTTGGTGCCAGGAGTTGAAACATTACCCTGGTTTCTTAGATTTTTAGATACTTGGTTTGAAAAATTTGGCGGAGTAACTGCCGGTTACGCCAAACAAGAAGAAAGAGTAATACTTGAGGAAAAAAATGGATTCAAATTAGCACCAGCCATTTGCTACGAAAGCATATACGGCAACCTTATGCGACAGTATATTAAAAAGGGAGCTAATCTATTAACCATTATCACCAACGACGGCTGGTGGAAAAATACGCCGGGACATCGGCAACATTTACACTATGCCCGACTAAGAGCAGTTGAAACAGGTAGTTGGGTGGCAAGAAGTGCTAATACAGGGATCAGTGCCTTTATTGATCCGGCAGGCAATCTCATTTCACTCTTGGATTACAACAAAAGGGGAATTTTAAAAACAACCATTGCACCTCAGCAAAACAAATTAACTTTTTATGTCAGGTATGGAGACTGGCTATTTCAGCTCTTTTGCCTGGTAGCAATAATAGTGCTACTAAAATCGTTCTGGGCAAGGTTCCAATCGGAAAAATGATTGGTTGCAATCCTGTTCGTAATTTTATCTGGCTTGATGAAAAAGTACCTGCTTGTTTTTTTATTGACACTGCTCCTGTGTCCACCACTTTTTGCTGCGCACATCAAGGGAGGGTTTTTCACGTACCAATATTTAGGTGCCGGAAGTGGAACAAACTTGCGCTACCGGGTTACGTTGACCGTCTATATGATCTGCAATCCCATTCCCGGACAACTTTCCAACCCCATTAATTTTTCATTTTTCAATGCAGCCACCAACCAATTTATCCGTAACGAAAGCGTAGCAATCACCAGCCAATACACACTGAGCAAAACCTATGATGAACCTTGCATTACAGGTAATGAAGTAGGTTGTAAATACACTATTGTGATCTATGATCTTGCCACAGTAGAATTGCCTGCACTTCCAGAGGGCTATATTGTTTCTTACCAACGCTGTTGTCGCATTGCAGGCATTAACAACTTAGTTAATAGTGGTGCTGTCGGGAATACATTTTCCATTAAAATCCCGGGAAGCAGCACCGGACAAAATGCGCAAACAAATAGCAGTCCTCAGTTTTTGGTCAATGATACGGCAGTGGTTTGTCAAAACAATTATTTTCAATTAAACTTTTCGGCCACCGATCCAAATAGTGATTCGCTGAGCTACCAGTTTTGTGAAGCATACGAAGGAGCCAGTCAATCGGCACCTTCTCCAGACATTGCCTCTGCCCCACCCTATAATACCGTTCCTTATGCTCCACTTTTTAGCGGAGGCACCCCCTTGGGAAGTGATGTTACTATCAACCCCGTTACAGGTTTAATTAGTGGAATAGCTCCAACTATGATTGGGCAATACGTAGTATGTGTTTGTGTGAATGAATACAGAAATGGCGTACTGATTGCCACTACACGAAAAGAATTACACCTCGAAGTGAGTGACTGTAGTCCATTGCGTGCGCAACTAAACCCTCGGCCTGCTTTCTGCGATAATTTAACGGTCAGTTTTCAAAACGATGCCACAGGCAATCCCCCCAATACTGATTATTTCTGGGATTTTGGCGATCCTGCAAGTGGGGCCAATAACACTTCTACGCTTGCTTTCGTCACCCATACTTTTTCTGCACCCGGAGATTACAATGTAAAGCTGAGAGTTACCCTGCAGGGACTCTGCTCGGATAGCACCATTACAGTGGTTCGCGTATGGCCCGGCTTTTATCCAGGTTTCACAACAAGTGGAATCTGCGTGCTAACCCCTTATCAATTTACAGATACCACCCGCGTAAATTATGGTGTAGTGGATTACTGGCATTGGAATTTTGGCGATAACACAACACTGGCAGACACCTCTCGTATTCGAAATCCACAATATAGTTATCCAGGTCCCGGAACGGCAATAGTTACGCTGATTGTTCAATCGAGCAAGGGCTGCAGAGATACCATACAGCATACCATTACTATTTTAGACAAGCCTCTCATTACGTTGGGTTTTACGGATACGCTAATTTGTCAATTCGATTCTGTGCGATTGAACGCAAATGGCGTTGGAAATTTTAGCTGGTCTCCCACTACTGCCATGCTGAACAGTAATACCTCCAATCCAACCGTGTTTCCCATGAGTACTACCTGGTATTATGTGCATTTAGAGAACAGTGGTTGTGTCAACCGAGATTCAGTGAAAGTAAATGTAGTCACAGGGGTCTATATCAACCCAATGGGCGATACTACTATTTGTCAAGGTGACACCATTCGACTTCGAATTAGCTCCAATGGGCTTCAGTATAATTGGACCCCGGCAAGTAATTTGGATAGTGCCACCATTCAATCCCCACTTGCCGTCACTAACAGCACCACTACTTACCAAGTAACCGGAGTGATCGGAAGTTGCACGGAAACCAAGCAAATTTTAGTACGAACGGTACCCTACCCCATTGCCATTGCCTCTCCAGATACGACCATCTGTTTCAATAGTGCGGCACAGCTTCGAGGAAGTAGCAATGGCAGAAGTTTTGTATGGCGACCACCCTTATACTTAAATAATCCATTCAGTTTATTTCCGATAGCTCGTCCACCGGCAACTCAACAATATATCCTGGCCGTCTTTGATACACAGGGATGTCCAAAACCGGGTTTAGATACCGTTTTGGTAGTTGTACTCCCTGAGGTAATTGCCTTTGCAGGAAGAGACACCACCGTTGTAATAGGACAACCCCTGCAACTTAACGCCAGTGGGGGATTAACCTATAATTGGAGTCCTGGAACAGGCTTATCCTCTACTAACATTCCTAACCCCATTGCTCGCTATACAACCGGAACAAATCAAATTCGCTATAGAATGATTACACGGGATGCAGCCAATTGCGCTGATACAGCCTATTTGAATGTTCGTGTATTTCAAACAGCACCCAGCATCTTTGTACCCACTGCATTTACGCCAAATAATGATGGTAAAAATGATGTGATACGCCCCATTATGGCCGGCATTAAAGAGTTAAACTATTTTCGCATTTTCAACCGATGGGGTCAACTTGTTTACGAATCAAATCAAGAAGGAGATGCTTGGGATGGTAAAGTAAACGGACAGCTGCAGGGCACCCACGTTTTTGTGTGGACTGTTAATGCTATTGACTATTTAGGCCAGCCTTATTTTGCGAAAGGGCTGATTACCTTGATACGGTAAATAAGCAGCATCTTATCCTAACTTTACAACATGTCATCAATAGTATTAATCACTGGAGCCACTTCAGGTTTTGGAAAATCCTGTGCGCAGCTATTTGCCGAAAAAGGACATCGGCTAATTTTAATCGGTAGAAGAGCTGACCGACTTGAAAAATTGGCAGCCACATTTAGGCAGTCCTATAACACCGAATCTTATCTACTACCCATTGATGTACGCAATCAGGAAGCCATCACTACCGGTATTAGTAATTTACCTAGCTCCTGGCAAGATGTTGCCATACTAATCAACAATGCGGGGCTCGCAGCTGGAAGAGATTATTTTGAAGAAGCAAAGCTGGAGGATTGGAATGAAATGATTGATACCAATGTCAAAGGATTTCTCTATGTTTCGCAGGCCGTCGCAAAAGGAATGGCAACGCGTAAAAAAGGACATATCATTAATATTGGCTCTATAGCGGGGAGAGTGGTCTATGAAAAGGGGAATGCCTATTGCGCTACAAAATACGCGGTAGATGCGCTGAATCAATCGATGCGCATTGATCTATTAAGACATGGCATTAAAGTAACCGCAATCAACCCTGGCGCAGCAGAAACTGAGTTTTCATTAGTACGTTTTAAGGGAGATCAGGAAACAGCCGCAAGCGTGTATACTGGTATGAAGCCATTGACACCGGAGGACGTTGCTGAAATTATTTATTATACAACTACCCTTCCCGCTCATGTTTGTATCAATGATCTAACTATTACCTGCTTACAACAAGCAGACTCGATTTACATTCGCCGTAAATAACCCCTTCTACTATTGCGCAAGTGAAACACGTACTTGCAATCCGGCCCTGGTGTTGGTGATGGGAAAGGCACTGCTGATCTTAGGAATATTTCTGTTTTGCTCAAAGTATAACTTCATGCTGACCTTATTATTCAGCACGTAGTCGATGGAAGGAGCAAATCGTATCACTCGTTGTCCTCCTGTACCAAAGGCCGTTCCTTGATCCAGTTTTGAATTAGCCGTTGCATCATCGCGCAGGCTAAAGTCTACACGTACGGTTACATCGTTATCAAGCTTCATGCCATTTTTACCAATGCGAATATTTTTAATCAGTGGCATTCCTTTCTTGCGCCAGTTTAATCCAAATGTAATTTCGGTTGATCTATTCTCCGCCAATTGGTAATCAATCAAACTGAGACTCAACTGCCTGCTTTTGCGTAATTCAAACCTTGTTTGCAGTTGATTGGTAAAGGTCATATCCACCTCAATCAATGGTTCAAATGCCTCTTGAATAGTGATATTGGGAATCAAGAAATAAGGAATGAAATTCCCTGTGAGCGTATCCCGGAAGGAGGGATAGCCAACTCGTAACGGATCGGTAAATAGCAAAGCGGTATTAAAGCTATTCATCGAAAAAGTACTCTTATAGCCATGCCTGATGGAGAAGTTGGTAAATATCTTATCAAGCCCCGCTAATTTGGAAAGTCCATTGTAAGTAATGGTCCAATTTGGCTTGGGCACCAGCGAGCGGAAGGGATTATGCCGAATAGTAGGATTGGTATTATCAAACAGCTTGATGGAAGTCGGGTCCTTATTGGTGTACGCAGCAATAAAGGAGGGGACAACTACATCTTGAGCATACCGACCATATCCTTTATGGTACCCATCCGCATCAACCCCACCCGCCTGATAAGGATTGACAACGCCAAGCTTGGACGATAATATTTTTCGATTGGATTCAAATTGTTTGAACGTTGCCGAAACAACGTTGGGATCAAAGGCCGTGAATAATGTTTGGTACGAAATATAACTAATGCTAAAACTTCCCAACGCATAGGGATTGAGGCGAGTCAGGCCCGCTACTCCCGTAGTATCCTTATATAGTTCGCTATACTGCTTATCGAAATTTTTATCCAAGCTAAGATCAATATTAAAATCTTTAAAGGGACTTACTTGCGCAGTGATAGAAAGACGTTGATTATAACGTTGCTGAATCATGGCACTCACTAAAGAATCTCTGGACAATAAACCCTTTTGTCCAAATCGGTTGATCCAATTGGTATCAGGTTGGTATCCGAAAAGGTATCCAAAACCAGGCTGTGTGCTTCTAAGGTTAAGCCCCATAATTTGGGTGCTGTCCATATATCCTGGCAATGTTGTACCAAAGTCCTCCGTATATTGAATAGCGGTACGCTTCAAAGCGGTTGCAAAATTTAATGCCACTCCTGCAAATCCGCCCACCTCACGAGGACCCTTGGGCAATTTAATGGTTGGCTCCTTTACTGTTTTGATCTTTCGCTTTTTGATCTTACTGATGGTGCCATCTTTTGCGCGAATAGTATCATATCGATACCGCAGCGTGGTAGGCGCAAAGGCTGAAGGGGCAACCACCTCTTTCTCTTTTTGCCGACCGTCCACATAGGTATTATCCCGGGTAGTATCCGCAGTATTGGCGCGTTGGCCGAATGCATCCGGGGTGGGCCTCCGTTGGTCCGCGTTACCCCTGCCACGTGATGTCTGTGAACGCACTTTATCTTTTCGCGAATCTGGTGTTCCATTTTTTTGCGCCCCCCCTGTTTTACGGGCAGCTCCCATGCCATTCTGCAGTGCACGAATGGTTTTATCCTTATTGTAAAGCTCCTCCCACTTCAGTTCTCCATTCAGCGTGCGTTTTTGTGTATTTGTAAGTTTATTTCCTAGTTCTCTTGCCAATAAAGAAGCAGCCAGCCAATTATATGTTGAATTATACCCTGCGCGGAGAGAGGTCCAATCCAACAATGGAATTTTATTAGTGGGAACATTATAATTAAGGGTGAAATCCTGTTGATAATTTGTAGTTCTTCCCCCACGGAAAAAATTAGAACGAATAGAATCTTTTTTTATGCTGTTATCAATTCTGCCAGGCGGCTCATCAATACGCGCATTATTGGTAGCAGAAAAATCCATTGCCAATGAGCGCGTCAAATTCCATTGCATTACATAGTACCTGTCAAATGTGAAAAACTTATTATAAGTTTCAGGGATCTTATATGGCCCCCCTCCCACATTACGCGGTAGCGTAGCGCCAAATTGACGAAACACATCCGCCCGTGCCGAAATCTGTGAAGGCGCGTAATTAAAATTAAAATCCCGAATCAGCGACAACCATTTGGAGTTGGATCTAAATAATCGTTTGAAGGGTTCAACTGACTTTGACAGAGGGGCATAAGTATAACCAACAACTCCTCTAGTCCGTCTCAATTCATCCTGTTCTATCAACGGATTATGAGAACGTGTTTGAATGTAAGAGTAAGAAAAGTCAAGATTGCTTACGCTCCAAGGCATTATTTTCTTGCCATCGGGTCTTAGCTTTTTGACATTGGTAAGATTGATTGTTTTAATGGTGGTTATATCCTGCGCATCGTTTTTGATGGAGTCCTTTTTATCTGAGGGCGTCTCTCTGAGTTTTTGTTTCAAGTCTATGTCAAGGTCATAGGGATCGTACTCTGGCGTACTGCTTCGATGGCTAATACTTGCAAATACAGGTATTTGAATTCCCCACTGCTTAGGAAGTAGTTTACCCGCTTCAATCGTCAAAGATGCATCAGCCGTAAATACATCCTCACGGCTTCTTTCATTCACCCGTTGTTCCAGCGTTCCAAACCCACGTGATCTTGCAGCACCAGAAACCGAAACTGTTCCCAGATCAGCTAACTTAACATCTGTTCGTGCCAGTGCTGCCCAACCACCCTTTTCATCAAGTTGCTGCAAACGAAGTTCATTGAACCAAACCTCTGCGCATAACGCCTCCTGCAATACATTCTCTACACCCAATAAAACGCCGCGCACCTCACCCAGATTGGGGTTTCCTATAATGGCATAGCTCCTGCCATTGGGGAGTATTTCTCGATAATAACGGGAGGGCTGAATTCCGGCCCGATTTCTTCGGATTTTTAATTCCATCAGATCCTGAAGTGACAGATCCAAATTATTTTCCAATGGCCAGATCCGAGCACTATCACGCTCTCCAAATTCTGTTCGCTTGAGCGGTATTTTAACTTCGTAATAATTTCCATTGAAGTCATTCCCTATTCGAATAACCGCATTGACATCTCCTGGACGAAGGGGCTCAGCACCAGCTACTGATTCTGCGTGTATGAACATCTCAAGTTTCCCATACTGACGCATATCCATGTTCATGGTTTTAAAAACCCCACGGGCTTCATGTTGGGGTAATCCACAAACCTGCATGCTCATGGACTGTTCATTCATTAATAAAGGGACATTGTTATTGCTGAGCTGCTGTTGACGTTCTATTCCCGGAGGAATCCTGTAAACTATAGGTTGTCGCTGGTCGTTCTCCTCCACATTTACCGAAAGTATATTTACCGTTGCGTGATCAGGAATAGGCAGGTTAGTATAATTACCCGTAGTGTCAAGCCGATTGCGGAACCTTCTCCATTGGTTCCTAATTAACTCAAGCTTTCCAAAACGAAGCACAATAGAATCTTGAAAACCCGTCATGAACATTCGAATAAACCGAATGGATTTGAAGTCGGGGATATTGCCCACCTTCTGTTGAAATTGTTCTACCGGAATTCTGAACAAATACCAACGCTCAGATCGGGTTTGTCCATTAGCCAATGTGACGGTAGGCATGCGTATGTCCGTAATAAAATTAGTTCCAACGCCCATGTTTGGAAGGATATCCACACGATATTGAAAGTACTCCTCGGCTTCATTCATGGTATTATCCCGATTGAGTTCTTCCGCATCAGGATATTGAGTGAAAGCGGTTACAAATTGCGAATTGTTCCCGGCTATCGGAGAATTGCCGTGTGGATTATTAATATGCTTGTAACGCCTAAGTATTCCCGCACGCTCCTGATCAAATTGTTGATCCCTATACGGTTTAAAATTATCACCCGATGGATCCAATAAGGCAAGTTGATAAACCGGAGAACTTGTTCCAAAATTAGTTCGCAATAATGAAAGATAGTCCTTGAATTTTAATTGTTCCTCCTCATCGGTTAATCCATCAAACCCAACATCCTGATATCCGCGGTCAGATGGCGTATTGCTGAAAGCATTTGTCAACTGTAAAGGAATGGAAGGGACTTTACCCCAAACGGTTGAACTATCCTCTCGGGCATTATTGGTAGGCGTGGCCAATCCGTTTTCGTATTGCCGCTTACCATCTCTCAATACATCTTCGGAGATGTTACCCAGATTGAAATAAAGTTGTCCTCCAAATGGATTGGTAGCGTTGTTTAAAAAAGGGTCCTGCAACCAAAACTCAATGAACTCAATATTTCCTGTTTCAAAATCGGTTTGATCAATATTACGGATTAAGCCGCCCCAGGCATTACGTGGATTTCTCAATCGGCCATTGGCATCCATGCGATTGGGATCTGTTTCATAGTTGTAAGGACCTTTATCTCTTGGATAAAAAGCCATATCGAAGGTGGTCAACAGGCCTTCACCAAACTGTGTGCTTCGGCGAGGAAATATTTCACGTTGCAATACTTGTCTTACGCGTGGATCGGAAAGTTCGTTTAGATCACTTATCGGATTATTGGTGTTTCTTTTTTCTTGTAATACTGGCTCAATATTATACCAGGCCAACTTGGCTCGGTTTCGCCCGCTTCGCAAATCGTTGTTGAGCGAAGATTCTGGAAATAACCCATTTCCTTGTGGCACTGAAGCTAAGGCCCAGCTGAGTAAGGGAAAGCGAAGATCAATAGCAGCGCGTGCCCCTTCGAAATCATCCACATAAACCTGTCCGGTGTTTTGTCTGGAACCATCGTAATTGGTACCATTTATTTGCTTAGCATGCCCAGGTTGCAGAATGGCTGCTTCTGCATAAGTGGTGATAGTTGAATTAGCTTTGGAGGAATAAAAGGGTAAACGGTCTATCAATTTTGTTAGTCGGGGAAGATCGTTACGGTAATCAAGATCCAGTCCAAACATGGTATTTCTTATGGGATCTTCTCCATAGGATTGCTTGATGAAAAAGGGACGTTCACCTAGTCGCACAATGGTACCACCAAGTGACAAACGTTTATTGGCTAAATAATCCAATCGAACCCCTATAAAATTTCGTTGCTGAAAACCAAATGCCTGATTGTTTTCATAATTGATGTTAACCGGTACACCCGAATTGATGATAGCTTGATTGACCACTCGTAAGGTTCCAAGATCATAGTTGATTTCATAATCAACATTCTCAATCAGTTGTTGTCCACCAGCAGTTACAGTAACCGATCCCCTGGGTATGTTATACCCTAATTGATACTCGCTGGCACCTCCTTGCCCTGGTATGCCTCCGCCAGATCCGTTAGCGCCAGTTCCAAAGCCTGCTGAACGCGAACGTCCGGATATCCTAAAACGATTTAAGTTGGCATAGGTCTGCGCAATGGCTTTGATAGTATCGTACAAAGGATAATACAAATACTTATTGCGCATTGTTTGGTCGCTATATAAGTAATCCAGATCATGCCCGAATGGCTCTAATACCGGAAAAATTATTCGACTTTGAGAGGAGATCACCGTAAACCCTTCAATAAAGTCAAATACTCCATCAGGCTGAGGATCGTTCTGATTATTCAGCCGATCTAAGTTTACCTGTGCAATGATAGGCATCCCTTTATAAGGGTCAACCACATGCGTGGGTGGGAGATAACGTTTTTCCCCTAAACTGGGTTCCTCATATAAAAGGTCCAGACTAAAATCCTGTCTTTCCAGTTGACCAAATCCCACGGAGTAAACATTCTTCATCATCAAGTCCCAAATAGGAAGCTGTGTTCTTTGTGAAGTAGCTTTTAATAATTTCAAAAAAAGCACACGTTGTGCATTCCCGGTTGTATCAGGCGGCACATCCTGCGAAAATTCACCCACCTGGAATACCTTTCCATTGTAGGTGTATTGAAATGCAACACCTAACACTTCATCCGGCTGCAAGGGTTGATTCAGTGAAACAAATCCAATTTGAGGATTGAAATAGTACTCTGCAGGTTGTAATTTTCTGGCGAATGTTTTTTCAAAATCCTGAACAGGGGTCAGCCCCAAAGCCGCCAATGCGCTTTGCGCTTGAGAAGAATTACGATAGGCGGAATTACCAATCAGTAAGCCATATAAATTATTCGCATCGTTTCGCGGAAGCTCATTACCCCCTGCAGAAAGTGTGGGGTTGTAAGGTCTCCGTTCGCCCAGATCCATAAAAGCTATCACATCCCGAATGTCCGTAGTGGTTCCATTTCGGTTGGTTACCCATACTTCCATTCGCAGTATTTGAACCTTTGAATTGACAACAGGCAATTTTTTCATAGCCGTATTGTAATTGGAACGGAAATACTGTGCCATTAAGAAATGCCGATTCTCGTCATACTCGTCTGCCTTCAAACTAAAACGTTGTGCAGTAGTACCCCCTTGAACGCCCATGGTCTGTCGCTGTGATCGTTGGTTAGCCAATACAGTAGTTACAAAAAGTTTTCCAAATTGTAATTGCGTCTTGACTCCAAATAAAGATTGTGCACCCGGTATCAATGTGCCTTTTGAAGCAAAACTGGTGTTACCTGCCTCAAATTGCTTGACAATATCATCATCCTTCCCCTTAAAGTCCAACTTCAGTTGATTGTCAAAATTGAAATTGGCTAATGTGTTGTAGTTGATCGGAAGCTTTAATTTTTCTCCTATTTGCGCATCCATTTGCAATTGGGAGTTCATATTAAAATCTAATCCTCCGTTCCTTCTTGCGCGCTCTGGTAAAGTAGGGTTCTTGATGTTTTGTCCTTGATAACCCGCTAAAAAATCAACATACCCGGCAGGTTTCACTTCAATGCGTACTTTTCCATCAGGCCCCACTCCCATAATCCGATTGAACCAATCATTGTTCACTCGAAATTGAGGTCCTTTGGGTTTGCGATTCATGGTGGTCAACATCGCAGCTCTTCTGCGGAAATATTCATTCTCATCCTGTCTGGCTTGTAATCGCAGAAACTCACTCATTGAAAAAGTAGCCGGAGCCCGATATGCACGATCCCCGATCTGTTCACTCACGGTATATTGCCTTGTAAGTGGATCGTATTCAATCCGGCGTCGGATAAATCCGGTATCGCGCAAATCGAAGGAATGTGAGCGACCTGCCGTGTAATAGCTCCCATAACGATCAACGAGAGGGAATCGAATGGTGTCCGATTGAGCAACAAAGAATCCTGCTCCGCTTACAGAAAATGACATCAAGGAAAGGACCATCGACAAAAAATGCCGTCCCATATTTGCAAAAACGCAGTTCAATCTTTCTCGAAAGGTTAGTTTGGGCGATTTAGAGTGAGCGAAGGGCTGTTTTAACCAAATCCTCCACGCCCATCTCGGGGTTTGCTTTAAGCGTTTTTTCGACAGCTGCTGAAGCAGCCTGTTTAGGAATGCCCAGAGCAGTCAGTGCATTTAACGCATCCTGCTGCAAACTATTGTTTATCAGAGGAAAATTATTTGAATTGAGAGCAATTTTGGCCAGTTTATCCTTGAGCTCCAGGATCAGGCGTTCCGCTGTTTTTTTCCCAATTCCTTTGATGGATTCCAGGACCCTAACATTGCCTTGCACAATGGCTTGTATCAATTCCTCCGGTTTTAAGTAGGAAAGCATCACGCGAGCTGTGCTGGCACCCACCCCCGAAACGCTTATAAGTTGTTGAAATAGATCTCTTTCTGACAGGTCACCAAAACCATATAACAAATGAGCATCTTCCCGAATCAATAAAATAGTGTAAAGAAGCCCTTCATCTTTTTGCTGAATTTTTGAGTAGGTGTTCAGACTGATATGGACTTCATACCCCACCCCATTTACGTCCAACCAAACATGAGTAGGGGTTTTTTCAATAAAATGGCCTCGTAAGAAACTGATCATAACGCAAGTTAAGGGGCGACTTGGGGTTTACCTTATTTTTGGCCACTTTTTAACCCCTGTAGCATGCCATTTGGGTAAACTGGGCATACGATACTAAATAACGTAACTTGTCAATTAACACTTGTCTATGAAAAAACAAAAACTGTCCGGATGGGGTTCCGTGGCCGTACATGGAGGGCATAAAAAAGATCCTTCACACGCGCACCTTACACCATTGTATGCCAGCAGCACCTATATTTTTGATTCAGCCGAACAAGGCATGCGTCGATTCACTGGTCAGGAGGAAGGCTATATCTACTCCAGATGGGGAAACCCAACCATAACTGAGGCCCAAGAAAAAATTGCAGCACTGGAAACATTCGAAACAGGAAAGGAAGCAACAGCAATTTTACATGCTTCCGGAATGGCTGCAATTACCACGCTGATGATGAGTACGTTGAGCCAAGGCGATAAGATTCTTTCTCATTTTTCATTGTATGGAGGCACAGACGAACTAATACAACGCATACTACCACGCTTTGGATTTAGTGCCACTATAGTAGACCTAAGAGACTTGGAAAAAGCAGAGGATGCTTTGCGTGCAGATAAGCAAATCAAAATGGTTTATCTGGAAACACCTGCAAATCCCACCATTCAATGTGTAGATATTGCCGCACTCAGCGCATTGGCAAAAAAATACAAGTGTATGGTGGCTTGCGATAACACGTTTGCTACACCTTATTTACAACAGCCCTTTGCCTTAGGTGCTGATTTTATTGTCCATTCAACTACAAAATTTTTGAATGGGCATGGAACGGCAATAGGCGGAGTGTTGGTGGGCACTGATATTGATAGAATGCAAGGCCCTGTTTTTAAATTTCATAAAACCACAGGCGCTAACTCCAATGCGTTTGATGCCTTTTTATTAGTGCAAGGAATGAAAACACTAGAGTTAAGAATGGATCGTCACTGTACCAATGCAGCAAGGGTAGCCACATTCCTATCGACGCATAAGAAGGTTGCAAAAGTGAACTATACAGGGCTTCCCCAACATCCAGATTTTGCAGTAGCTGCAAAACAAATGAGACATGCCGGTGCTTTACTTTCATTTGAAGTAAAAGGAGGACTGCAAGATGGCATCAGCTTTATGAACAAATTGAATTTTTGTACCCGTGCCGTTTCATTAGGAACCTGCGATACCCTTCTCTCCCATCCTGCCTCCATGACTCATTTCAGTGTACCCAAGGAAGAAAAAGAAGAATATGGCATCACCGAAGGATTGATCAGGATGCACGTAGGCATTGAAACAGTTGAGGACATCATTGCTGATCTGGAGCAAGCCTTACAATAAAGCTAAAATGGCTATTACTATACGTCGTGCTACAGCTACTGATTGCCCCCGCTTATTGGAGTTGATTCAGGAATTAGCGCTATATGAAAAAGCACCCAATGAAGTTACTGTATCCATTCAGCATTTCACAGAAAGTGGGTTTGGCGTTAGCCCTGTTTGGTGGGCTTTTGTTGCTGAAGAGGAACAAGTAATTCACGGCTTTGCGCTCTACTATATTCGATATTCAACCTGGAAAGGACAATGCCTATATCTTGAAGATATAGTAATGACAGAAAAAATGAGAGGGAAGGGAATTGGCGCAAAACTTTTTGAAAGAATATTGGAAGAAGCAAAGGAAAGAAAATTAGCCCGTGTAGTGTGGCAGGTTTTGGAGTGGAATGAGCCTGCCATTCATTTCTATAAAAAATATAATGCCACTTTAGATCCTGAGTGGATCAATGGGGCCATTGAAATACCCGTGGCCCCCTAAGCTTATCCTTTAAGAAACACCATTTACCAATATCGCTGTCTTAATTTTTTGAATCAACCCCTGTAAAACTTTTCCCGGACCCACTTCAGTAAATTCAGTAGCGCCATCCGCAATCATGGCTTGCACGCATTGCGTCCATTTAACAGGACCTGTTAGCTGGTTAATCAGGTTTTGTTTGATCGTAACGGGGTCTGTAATGGGCCTAGCCACCACATTTTGATACACCGGACAAGTGGGCGTGTTAAATGCACTGGATTGAATGGCCTCTTTTAGTTCCTCCTCAGCAGCTTTCATCAATGGCGAATGAAAAGCACCTCCTACTGGCAACACCAACGCTCGTTTTGCACCAGCCTCTTTCAATGCGATACAGGCTTTCTCGATACCGCTTACAGAACCACTAATGACCAGTTGTCCAGGACAATTATAATTTGCAGGTACCACTACATCTGCGATACCGGAACAGATCAACTCCACTTCTTGATCCTCCAGTCCTAATACCGCTGCCATAGTGCCTGGTGCTGACTCACAAGCTTTTTGCATGGCACTGGCACGAACCGAAACCAAGCGAAGCCCATCCTCAAAGGAAAGTACTCCAGCTGCAACCAACGCAGAAAATTCTCCTAAGGAGTGCCCCGCAACCATGGCAGGTTGTGGGCTGTTTAAGGTTGCATAAGCTAAGAGCGAATGTAAAAAAATGGCAGGCTGAGTTACAGCTGTTCGACGAAGCTCTACTGCAGTTCCGGAAAACATGATGGCCGCTAAATCAAATCCCAATTGCGTATTGGCCTGGTCAACTAATTTTTTTGCAGACTCATTTTGTTCGACTAAAGCTTTTCCCATTCCTGGAAATTGTGATCCCTGACCAGGAAATACATAAGCATGTTTCATATAGTAGAAATTAGATCAGCTTAATTTAGCGCCAATTAAACGCATGAATTCACTTCTTGTTGAATTTTTATGGAACTCCCCATCAAATGCCGATGTAGTAGTGACAGAATTTTGCTTTTGAACACCTCGCATCATCATGCACAAATGTTGCGCTTCTACCACCACAGCTACACCTAACGGATTGAGGGCCTGCTTGATGGCGTCTTTGATCTGAATGGTCAACCGCTCTTGCACTTGCAAACGCCTTGCATATACATCCACCACACGTGCCACTTTACTCAACCCCGTAATCCATCCATTGGGAATATACGCCACATGTGCCTTTCCAAAAAAGGGAAGCATATGATGCTCGCATATACTATACACTTCAATATCCTTTACCACTATCATTTCACTCACATTTTCATGAAATTTCGTAGAATCAAGTAATGCATGCGGGTCTAAATGATAGCCTTGTGTCAAATACTGCAAGCTTTTAGCAACACGTTCGGGAGTTTTAATGATCCCCTCACGCCCAGGATCCTCCCCCAATAAAGCAATGACCTCTTTATAAATATTGACGAGTGCCTCGGTGACAGTTTCATCGTAGTGTTCAGTGTTTTTATAGGCCATAAAATGGTTTTAGGCAGGATATTCTACAAAATTGCGGGGTGTTTCATAGAGACGTATCTGAAGATCCAATTTGTTCTCCAAATGAGGACGTAACAAGTCAAATATTACAATAGCAATATTTTCAGCAGTAGGATTGAGGCTGGCAAATTCAAGGGTATCCAAATTTAAATTCCGATGATCAAATCGTTCCACAATTTCTCGTTGAATCAAATCACTCAAAAGCTTCATATCAATTACATACCCTGTTGCCGGATCAGGGAAACCTGAAACTTTTACAATCAATTCGTAATTATGTCCATGGTAATGCGGCAAGGCACACTTGCCAAATACCCGCGCGTTCTCTGCATCTGTCCACGTAGGATTGGCCAGGCGATGCGCCGCATTAAAATGTTCCTTTCTATGAACAGCAACCTTATTCGCCATAATACTCTACATTAATATGAGGCGTCTCAATCAATTTGATGCAATGCAATTTTACAAATGCAGGTAAAGCCGGCGCTATTTCTTTCCAGATCCCCAGCACTAAATTTTCAATCGAACACATTTTATCCCTCAAGAAATCTACATCCAAATTCAAGTTGCGATGGTCTAATTTATCTACCACACGATCCCGAATAATAACCGATAGTTTCTTCGCATCAAATATAAATCCGGTGTCGGGGTCAGGCATGCCTTTAATAGTAACAGCGAGCTCAAAATTATGGCCGTGCCAGTTTTTGTTTGCACACTTACCGAAGACTGATTCGTTCTTATCCAGGGTCCAGTTGGGATTGAACAAACGATGTGCCGCATTAAAATGTTCAATCCGAGTCAAGTAAACCATGCTTTACTTTTTTTCTTCCCGCCAGCATTGGGCGAAGGGAAGGATGAAGGGCGAAATTAACCCTATTTAATTAATTTTAACGCATGAATTGTCTGGTCATAGCAGCAACACCAATAGAGATTCAACCTTTTTTAAAAAAACTTCAAGAAGGAAACGCTTTGACCGCTACATCCATTGAGCTTGATGTGCTCATTTCCGGCATTGGCTTGTTGGCAACTTCTTACGCTTTGCTAAAACAGATTCAACTCAAAAGACCGGATATGATCATACAAGCCGGTGTAGGTGGTTGCTTTGACAAAAAGCTGAAACTGGGTCAAGTATTTGTTATTCAAAAAGAGGCTGTTGCCGACCAAAGCGTGGTAGAGTTAAAAAAATTGAAAACATTGTTTGATCTTAATCTGGTGCCTGCTAATCAACCCCCCTCTCAAAAAGGCTGGCTGGTAAACCCCCACTCCATTGTGAAAAAACTTAGGCTGCCAAAAGTAACAGGCATATCCGTAAACGAAATAACCACGCAACCACAAAAAGTTCGTTTTTACAAAAAACAATTTAATCCAATCATTGAGTCAATGGAAGGAGCTGCTCTTCATTATATTGCTCTTCAAGAAAAAATTCCATTCCTACAACTGCGCAGCAGCAGCAACTACATAGCTGAACGAAACAAGAAAAACTGGAATATGCCTGCTGCCATCGCTTCGCTTAATCAATCCTTACTAACCTTATTGCAAGAATTATGAAGCTGCGGATTGGTTTTTCACCTTGTCCAAACGATACATTTATTTTTGACGCCCTGGTTCATAACCATATTGATACCGGGAATTTTCAATTTGAACCCGTGCTGGAAGATGTTGAAACGCTAAACCAATGGGCGCAAGAAGGTAAATTAGATATTACCAAATTGAGCTTTCCGGCTTTTTTTAGCGCCCGTAATCACTATCAGCTGATTGATGCAGGAAGTGCGCTGGGAAAAGGGGTTGGCCCATTGTTGGTAACAAAGGAAAAATGTTCATTATCCGCAATCGATGTAAGCCAGCGTAAAGTTTTATTACCCGGCAGTAATACTACTGCTCATTTGCTGTTTTCATTAGCATTCCCCACTGCTACAAAAAAAGAATTTATTGTTTTCTCCGAAATCGAAGAGGCATTATTACAAAACAACCAGCTGCTGGGCGTGCTGATCCATGAGAACAGATTTACCTATGATAGAAAAGGGTTGACCAAAATAATGGACCTGGGAAATTATTGGGAGGAGCGCTTCAAGGTTCCAATACCACTGGGAGGGATTGCAATAAAACGTTCCTACGCGCAACCCTTGAAAAAACAGTTAGAAGAATGGATTCGCAATAGCCTTGCCTATTCCTGGGCAAACTACCCGCTACTTTCCTTATTTGTTCAAAGCCACGCGCAGGAAATGGAAGAAGAAATCATGCGAAAGCACATTGAACTTTATGTGAATGAGTACACCCATTCATTAGGTCAAGAGGGCAAGCATGCTATACAAGTACTTTTCGAAAAATATTTAGCGTTGCAAAAACAATCTCCAACAGATCCCCCACTTTCCCTTTTTGTATAATGGCTATTTGTCAGGCTGGCTTGAGGGCTTTTGCATATACTTCCAAACAACGCTTTCTTGCAAATTCATGCGCTACAATTGGCCGCGCATAGGTCAGTTCCTCAAACGTTGGAACCCATTTGCGTATATACTGCAACTCTGGATCAAATTTTTGTGTCTGCAAATAAGGATTGAATACACGGAAGTATGGAGCCGCATCACAGCCAGAGCCAGCGGCCCATTGCCACCCCCCATTATTGGCAGCTAAATCAAAGTCTAGTAACTTCTTCGCAAAATAAGCTTCACCCCAACGCCAATCAATTAACAAATGCTTAGTTAAAAAAGAAGCCACAATCATACGAACCCTGTTGTGCATATACCCCGTTGTATTTAACTCCCGCATACCCGCATCTACAATAGGATAACCTGTCTGACCCTCACACCAGGACTGAAACTCCTCTTGCTTATTCCGCCACTGAATAGCCTCATAAGCAGGTTTAAAAGAATGCCCCACTACGTGTGGGAAATGCCATAAGATCATATGATAAAAATCACGCCAAATTAATTCATTGAGGAAGGTCTCATTTAAAGACCCGGCTTGCCGCGCCAACGAACGAACACTGATTGTCCCAAAGCGAAGATGAACGCCCAATTGAGTGGTTCCTTTAACAGCCGGCAGGTCTCTCCTTTCTTTATACCGCTTGATTGTATCACTTTGCCAAGCAGCAGGTGGGAATAAAATACCTGTTGCCTTAAAACCAACGTTGGCCAATGTAGGAAAATCGTCACCAACAAATGGAGCACCCGCATTCAGTAGTTGCTCAGAAGGATAGGATTGTAAATCTTTTTTTTGCAATGTTGCCTTCCAGCGACGAGCATAAGGAGTAAAAACCGTATACGGCTTACCATCCTCTTTTACAACCTCTTGCTTCTCAAGTAAAACCTGATCCTTATAACTTTTATATACAACTCCATTGGCCTCTAAGAAAGTCTTTACTGCGGCATCCCGCCGAATTGCGTAAGGTTCGTAATCATGATTTGTAAATACAGTATTGATTGAGTAGTCACGCAACAAATCAGCAAATATTTTTAGGGGATCGCCCAATCTAACAGCGATTCCAGCTCCCACTTGTTGTAATTGCAAATGCATCTTATACAAAGCCTGATGGATAAACTCTACTCGGCGATCCGATTTGTCTGCTAAGTCGTTTAAAATATTGGTATCAAAAATGAAAATAGGCTGTACAGGGAGGCCACTAACAAGCGCTTCGTGAAAACCACGATTGTCTTCAATTCGCAAATCCCTTCTAAACCAGAAAATAGAAATTGGTTGCATTACATATTGATAACAAATAAATTAACGGATAGTTGAAAGAAATTTTTAAAAGTTAGTCACATTTAGTCCTCATAAAATTGCGAAAAATACGGAGATTTTTCAGTAAAAATACGGATACTTCAAATTGAAAATTTAGTAAACCGAATTTTAGTTTTACCACATGGAAATACGCAGTAAAAACAAAAAAAGCATATGGCTTAGCTGGCAGATTGCCATTCAGGAAGAATCCTATCAGCAAATATCCTCTGAATTACATGATAATGCTTGCCAAACAATTTTATTAGCCATTATTAATTTACAACGGATAGAAAAAAATAATCCGGCCATTAAAGTCAGTGATACCATTGAATTATTAGAGGAAACCCTGCGGGAAATCCATCATCTCTCTCGATCATTAAATGGCGAGTTAATTCTTTCTATTGGATTGCATGCAGCCCTGAAAAAACAATTGGACCGAATGCGTGATGTCTGCGGGATGCAAACATCATTTGTTATTCAGGGAAAGCAACAACACCTCAGTGAGGAAATGGAATTGATTATTTACCGGATTGTTCAGGAGGCCTTGAACAATGTGCTAAAACATGCAAAGGCCACTCGTGTAGATATCGTGATGAACTTTTTGGAGCAGGAACTATGCGTCAAAGTAATTGACAATGGGAGAGGATTCAACCAAAGGTCTGGGAAAGTTGAATCCGCTGGTCTGCGCAATATGAATTTTAGAGCGGAGTCGCTGCATGGAAAATTAAAAATAGACAGCACGCCCAATCAGGGTTGTTGTCTCACCCTTCAAATCCCTTGCTTAAAAACCAACCTATGATACGAATTATCCTTGTTGACGACCATGTCATGTTACGTAACGCCCTAGCCACCCGCATTAATGAATTTGAAAACTTTAAAGTAGTTGATCAATGCAGTCATGGCAAGGAGCTTATCCAATCACTAAAATCAAACCCTGAACCCGATCTGGTACTGCTGGACCTAAACATGAAGGAAATGAATGGAATGGAAACGGCCCAATGGTTGAAAAAAAACCGACCTTCCATCAAAGTGCTAATGCTTACTATGTATGACTCCGATCTCACGCTTATTCAATTACTTCAATTGGGTGTAAAAGGGATGCTGCACAAATCAGCTAATCCTTCAGACTTGAAAGCCGCTATTTCTACCATTGCCACCGAAGGCCAATATTATTCCAATCACACTACTACAAAATTGGTCAATATGGTCAATAGCAAAGAGGATGGGACAAAACGTTTGCAAAAGTCTTTATTGAACGACGAAGAGATCTTTTTCTTACAATTGGCTTGTTCGGATATGACTTACAAAGAGGTAGCCCAACGAATGAAACTAAACCCAAGAACGGTTGATTCAATTCGAGACCAATTGTTTATCAAGCTGGACGTAAAAAGTCGTGTGGGCCTAGCCATGGTGGCAATTCGAAATGGAATTGTTTCCCTTTAGAGCACTATCTCAGGCACTTCGGATGGAATAACCAGTTTGCCGGCCGTTTTAGATTGAATTTCTTCAACTGTCACGCCGGGAGCACGTTCACGTAATAAAAAACCATCGGGAGTAATATCCAATACTGCTAAATCAGTAACTACTTTTTTTACGCATCGCACTCCGGTAAGCGGAAGTTCGCAGCGAGATAGCAGCTTGGATGCTCCCCTCGGATTGGTGTGCATCATAGCTACTATGATATTACGTGCGCTGGCAACCAGATCCATAGCTCCGCCCATTCCTTTAACCATTTTTCCAGGTATTTTCCAATTTGCAATATCCCCTTGGTCGTTTACTTCCATAGCTCCTAACACGGTAAGATCTACTTTACCAGCCCGTATCATTCCAAAACTAACCGCAGAATCAAAAAAAACGGAACCCTTTATTGTTGTGATGATCTGCTTTCCTGCATTGATTAAATCAGGATCAACTTTATCTGCAGTGGGAAACGGGCCCATTCCCAACAACCCATTTTCACTCTGCAACACTACGTCAACTCCTGGTGGGATATAATTAGCGACCAACGTAGGAATACCTATACCCAGATTTACATAAAACCCATGCTTTAATTCGCGGGCAATACGTTGCGCTATTTGTTCTTTTGTAAGTGGCATACTACTGGTATAAATCAAGATTGACTAATAGTAAGTTGTTCAATTCTTTTTTGAAAACTCTTTCCCTCAAAAATTCTATGCACATAGATCCCTGCTGTGTGAATAGAATCGGGGTCCAGGCTGCCTGCAGGAACTAGTTCTTCCACTTCGGCAATAGTAATTTTTCCAGCCATAGCCATTAAAGGATTAAAATTTCGGGCCGTTGCATGAAAAACTAAATTTCCCATTGTGTCCCCTTTCCAGGCTTTTACAATGGCAAAATCTGCATCAAAGGCATACTCCAATAAATAATCTTTACCCCTAAAGTTTCTAACCTCCTTTCCCTCCGCCACTTCAGTGCCTACCCCTGCAGGGGTATAAATGGCAGGCATTCCGTACCCGGCTGCCAAGCAGCGTGTGGCCAGCGTTCCTTGTGGAATAAGATCTACCAGCAACTCACCACTTAATAATTGTCGCTCAAATTCAGCATTTTCACCAACATAAGAGGAGATCATTTTACGCACCTGTTTTTGTTGCAGCAACAATCCTATTCCAAAGTCGTCAACCCCGGCGTTGTTAGAGATACAGGTAAGATCCTTAACCCCTTTTTTGACCAAAGCAGCAATACAGTTTTCAGGTATCCCACATAGCCCAAAGCCACCAAGCATAAGTGTGGCACCATCATTGATATCGTAGATGGCCTCGTCTGGACCTGTTACAACTTTATTCATAGCCTATTAATAATAGCTAAAATTAGCACTTACTGAGCAGGTAATGTCATACCTGGCTTAGTGATTTTGATCAGGGGATCCTCCTCTATTTTAGAGATTGAATCCATTATCTGAACCATCAATGCAGGATGATTTTGGTAATACGCAAAACTTTCTTTGAATTGCTGTTCAGAAATTGAATGAAAGATTAAGACCTTATTGATCCAGTCAATATGAGTCTGCTCTTTAGGCAAACTGGAGTCCTTGGCCAAGAGGAAATTATTGATCAAATTGCCACTTCGCAGCATATCAAATAGTACAGCTTCCATTTTGTCGGGGCCAATTATTCCGGCGGGCACATTTTGTCTGGATTGACACCCCCATAAAACAATGGCAATAAAAAATAAAGCCGGAAAGCCTCTCATAGCGTGCGATAAAGTGAAAGATTAGTGATGTCTAATTTTGAAAGCAACTCTTTTGCACGCCCCTTCTGTTCACCAGTTCCTTTACTGAAGATCTTAAACAATTCATTGCCCTTCCCTTGAAAAAACACCGAAACAATCATTGAATTCAGGTTCTCCGTACTAACCGTATTCAAATAGCTCAGGGCGTTAAGGATCCCATTGCGAGCGGCTTCTTCATTTTCAAAAAGCACGTCAATGCCAGTTCGGTAATACGCAAATAGTGCATCGTGAAAGAGCGTGTATCGATTATTATTTAGATTTTCAGCCAACCAATATCGATTCCGAAGCCCGTCGAACGATTTCCAACCTGAAATATCTTTTGAGTCAGGTGCATTATTTACTATGTTCCAGGCTTTTTGAAAATAAACGTCTCCACCACGAAGGCTATAAGAAGAATAGTCTAACCCTAAAATAATGTTGATATAATAAGCAATTGTTGCCGTTAAATTGGACACATATGGGTCACTACCCTGAACCCGATTTTCATTAAATTCTATGGGTTGAAATTCCACATACTTAAAAACAAGATTATCGTCATGGAAATTTAATAGTGGACTGACATAGGAGGTATTATAAGCAGGACGTGCAGCTTGAATGGTAATACCACCCCGATAAGTATTGTTACCGAGATCCTGCGACAGGGTCAATAAAAAACTACACTGGATCCGCTCAGCAGGCTGAAATACATCAGTGGTCCATTTGCGAGAGCTAATAAAATTAGTGAGCCCGTTTTGAAGGGTTTGGAATACCCTGCGATCTATTTGAGAACTGATTTTATTGGTAAGTATTTCTACACGTGCCTGTATTTCCTGACTGCTTACCAAACCTGGTAGCAAGCAAAGAAATAAGTAAAGTACCGTGCGTCTCATTTCAGCAGTTATTAGCTGAACAGTTCATCCTCTTGTTTGCGGAAATAAATCTTATCGTCCATGAACTCCTGTGTTGCTAATAACGCAGGATTTGGCATACGTTCATAGGCGCGTGAAATCTCAATTTGCTCTTTATTCTCATGGATTTCTTCCAAACTATCGGTGTGAGAAGCAAATTCTTCCAGCTTAGTGTGCAATTCTTCCTTCAATGAAATATTAATCTGTCCTGCCCGCTTGGCTACAATAGAGATGGACTCGTAAACATTTCCCGTCTTGGCGCGTATATCCTGAAGATTACGCGTTTCTACATTACTGGCAATGCCTGCGCTAAGATGTCGTCTTAACTTGCTCATTTTTTAGTGTTTTTATATTAGTCTGTGAATTATTTAAAATGGTGTCAATCTCTTTTTTCAACTTACTCTCCGGATATCGATCGGCAAATTCATAACATTCGTTAATCACTTGCTCAAAGCGTTCAATTCGCTTTTCCTCAATGCTCATTTCTGCATATTGATAATATGAACGAATGGCCATTAACTTATACTCATCAGCACGAACAGATTCAGGAAATGCATTCAATAGTGAATTGAATGCAACCCCCGCAGCACGAAATTGACCCAGATCAAAATAAAGCTGTGCGCTCATGAATTCTTTTGATTCGAGTTTTGCCCTACACTGATCAATGATTTCAGAAGCCTCTTTATTGCGAGGCGAACCTGGGTGCGTGTTAATGAAAACCTGCATCATCCCCATCGCCTTCACTGTATTGGTTTGATCTAGTGCAGCTTTGGGAGATTGTTGGTAATAACAATATGCTCGCATATAATCTATTTCCTCCGCTCGAGCACTGGCAGGAAAAATCTCCAGATAACTTTTAAAAAGATTCTCTGCGTTCATGAAATCGTAGAGATTGTAAGCACAATAAGCATACTTGTAATATATATCCTCAAACTCCTTGCTGGTTTTATAAAAGGGCATGATATCCTCGTAAACCTGTTGGGCCTTTGTGTAAGACTTTTTTGCAAAGAACTGTTCGGCCATTTTCAGTTTGTAGGCCGCATCTGGATTTTTTAAAAGTTTACTCAAACTTTTACCACAACCAGACAACATTCCAACCGAAAAGAAAATCAATGACAACACACTGAATCGCAATAGGATGGACATGGGGGAGCAAAATTACGATGAAGCAACAAATCTTAAGCAAAAAAGATGAACTACCAAGGTTATAGCGTTAATAATTGCCTAAAGCTATGATAGTCAGTCAAAAGGAAAAAACAAAGAACCCCGGATGGTCCGGGGTTCTTTGAACATTCTTAAAAAGCAACTATTAGTTCTTATGAAGATTTGGATGAGGAGGATCAACACGGTTTGGTCCAACCTCTCCATCGGCAGCAGCACGAAGATCTACCGTATTGCAATCACCACCTTGTTGACCGTAATTGAAGATAAAGCGATACTGGCTAATACCTTCCTTATCCACCATATAAGTGATGATGGCATTAACACGATCCCAGCTCATTTGTTGCTCACGCTTATCTGCAGCGCAGTATCCAACTACCACCACGTTACAACCGGGGCTATTACGAATACGAGAGGCTGCAGCTGCCAATACAGCCATTGCATCGTCAGAAAGTTTATTGGACCCCGCTTTAAAGGCAACACTTGGAAGTGCCTCTAATTTTTGCTCACAAGTAGGAGGAGGAGCCACAGCTACTTTACAATCATCCGGGCATTTGCAATTACCCACTCCGTCAACATCAACAGGCTGGCAACGAGTAGGTGTGATTAATTCTTTATCCTTACAATCAGGAACACCATCTCCATCAGTATCCAGGCTTACCCCATGCGTATCCACCGGGCATCCAGCAGGTGTTTGTTCACGATCAAACTGATCAGTTACACCATCACCGTCGGTATCCAACAGAACTGGCTTAGGTATATTCATCATCCGGGGATTACGCAACTCACTATAGGCATAGTCCAATGGATTCAACCAATACAAGGGCTGAACTGCGTTTTTCCCCAAGTTGATGTTCAAGCCAACAGTCATGTAGTTATACGTATCAAAATCAGGTGTCAATGCAGCATCACCCCAGGCAAACTCCTGCCAACGCTGTCCGTCCAATAAATCATCGCGGGTAATGGTCCAACGATCTTCTATGGCCAGATTGATACGATTATTTAACTTGAAAGCAACTCCAAATCCAAATGTTGCAACAGGTCTCAGGGTTTTGTCTCCTAACTGAGCACGAGTGGTACCATAACTTTCAGCAGGTGTTTCAAAGCTTCCATCAAGAATGTTATTCTTCAAATTCTTCAGGAAATTCTGACGGTCTTTGTAGGTTGGCTGGGTAAGTGAATTGAAATTATATTTCACATCGCCATTCAATGCGTTTACCCGTGTTTCATAGATAGCGGCACCCACACCTGCAATAGCGTAAGTATTGAGTGAGCTATTTGTTTTATGAAATTGAATGTTGTTGATAGTCAACAATGCCTGCACAGTTAAGTCCTGTACTTTGGCTTTGTAGTTATAGAATATTTTCTCCAGCGGCGTGGAAGCCACTCCATCTTTTGAAGAAACATAGGTAACGGTTGTACCTGCCGGTGTGGTGATTTGAAGTGCGCGAGGAGCTGAGTAACGCTGTGCTGGACTAGCTATGCCGGATCCCCAAGCAGTATTTTTTGCAAAATTTCTGAATTCACGGTAGCTATACCCTTTACCAATCCCGTACATGTATTCCACTCTGGCAGAGATGGCATATCCAAGTGATTTACGCACATGGAATCCAAATCCCGGCGATAGAAATTGAGCAGAAACATCACCTCTGATTTGGAATAAGCCAGCTTTAACACCTAGTTCCCACTGGCTACGGGGTTTTGCAGGATAATTGTAAGTTCCGTTTAGGAACTCTGTGTGTTGAGGCATTAGCTTTGTAGGGATCAAGGAAGAATCTCTCAAGTCGTAGGTGTTACCTACTTTTTGCGAAAATCCATAAGATACCGACAAGCTCAAAAGAAACGCCAAAACGTATGCATTACTTCTCATAATGAAGGGGTTAATGAATTAGTTAAAAGAAAAATATGCACGAAGGTAGACAAAAAATGGGAAATTTCAAAATTTTTATCCTGTATTAATCTTTCGTTTCATGCTATTTTTCAATCACTTACCTGTTTTTCCTATTGATTTTAATCTCGTTTTATACAACCCGGTAACCCCCTAATTTTGTCCCTTGCATGAACCTGCCCACCCACCTGGTAAAAGAAGAATTAGAAATTTTTGAGTCGAAGTTCAAGGAAGCTGTCCAAAGCCAAGCCCCACTGCTCGATCGAATCATGCGTTACATCGTAAAACGCAAAGGCAAACAGTTAAGGCCGCTTTTTGTGTTACTCTCCGCAAAACTCTGTGGCGCCATCAATGATTCTGCCTATCGGGCCGCCTCTTTAGTTGAGATCTTGCATACTGCCACCTTGGTACATGATGATGTGGTTGATGATTCCAGCGAGCGAAGGGGATTTTTTTCAACTTATGCCCTTTGGAAAACCAAGGCCAGTGTATTAATTGGTGATTATTTGCTGGCAAAAGGCTTATTGCTTACCCTGGAACATCAAGATTATAAATTATTACACATCCTCTCTGAAGCGGTAAAAAAAATAAGCGAGGGCGAACTGTTACAACTTGAAAAAGCACGTAACCTTAATTTGCAGGAAGAGGTTTACTATGAGATCATACGAAACAAAACAGCTTCTTTATTGGCATCGGCCTGTGCAGCCGGAGCCTGGGCCACCAGTCAAAATGAGGAATTCAGCAACAGGCTGCAACAATTTGGCGAACTCACCGGAATGGCTTTTCAGCTCAAGGACGATCTGTTCGATTATACAAGTGAGGACATCGGAAAACCTACGGGCAATGACATCAAAGAAAAAAAACTAACCCTACCATTGATCTACACACTTAACAAAGTGGACCGTTCAACACGAAGAAAAATAATTTACATAGTTAAGAATAAAAAAGAAAATAAAGAGGAACTGAATTGGGTGATTGGCGAAGTCATCAAAGCAGGAGGAATTGATTATTCCATCCAAAAGATGAATGCATTCAAGGAAATGGCCATACAAGAATTATATCACTTCCCTGATAATCCAATCCGAAAAGGTCTGGAAGACATGGTCAGGTTTGTAACGGATAGAAAATATTGAAGCGTTGGAAAAAAGGTGGATCATTAAATCTGTTGACCAGGAAAAAGTCAATGCACTGCAGGAGACCTTGCAAGTGCATCAGGCGCTCTCCACTCTATTGCTGCAAAGAGGCATAGAGGATTTTGAGCAAGCACGCGCCTATTTTCGTCCCCGATTAGAAGATTTACACAGCCCCTGGCTTTTTAAGGACATGGACAAGGCTGTAAACAGGATCGAAAAAGCAATTACCCATCAAGAAAAAATATTGATCTACGGAGACTATGATGTGGATGGCACCACAGCAGTGGCAATCTTTTATTTATTTCTTCGCCCTCTTCATCCAAAAGTAAGTTATTACATCCCCCACCGATACAAAGAAGGTTATGGAATCAGCAAAGCAGGAATTGACTATGCAGCGGAAAATGGAATTAAGCTGATCATCTCGCTGGATTGTGGAATAAAATCAGTGGACCTGGTTTTCTATGCAAAGTCCTTGGGAATTGACTTTATCATATGCGACCACCATCTGCCAGATCCTGAGCTTCCTGCTGCCATAGCAATTCTCAATGCCAAGCAACCCGATTGCCCTTACCCATACAAAGAGTTATGTGGTTGTGGAGTGGGTTTTAAGTTAATGTGTGCATTGGAGGAGAAATTACAGATCACTGACAAGAGAGCATTCGAACAACTTGATTTATTAGCCACAGCCATTGCAGCAGATATTGTTCCCCTGACAGGGGAAAACAGAATATTAGCTTTTCACGGTTTGCGTAAAGCCAACAACAATCCAAATCCAGGCATTGCAGCACTTTGGGAAGGAAGTAATCTGAAACAAAAGCTTGATATGCAAAAGCTGGTTTTTATCATAGCTCCGCGAATCAATGCAGCCGGAAGAATGGATGAGGCCGGCAAGGCCGTGGAACTTTTTATAGCAAATGATAAATCAGCTGCACTCCATTTTGCATCGCAACTTCATAGTGACAATTCGGACAGGCGTGAAGCCGATCGGCTGATTACTCAAGAAGCGCTGGAAATGCTAGCATCAGACGCCAACATACGTAATAAAAACGCAACGGTGGTATATCAACCGCATTGGCACAAAGGAGTGGTTGGAATTGTAGCGTCCCGATTAACGCATCATTATTACCGTCCAACGGTGGTCCTGACAAAATCCGGAGACATAGTAGCGGGTAGTGCCAGAAGCGTTATTGGATTTAATCTTTATGAAGCCATACATGCCTGCAAAGAACATCTATTGGGATATGGGGGGCATTTTGCAGCAGCCGGGATGACCCTGGAGGAAAAAAACGTACACGCATTTGCTGCAGCCTTTGAGCAAATAGTCGCAGACACCATTCTACCAGAGCAAAAAGTTCCCCTAATTGAAATTGATTTAGAAATTGGCATGCAGGAAATAAATTGGAATCTCTATAAATTAATTGGGCAGATGGAACCTTTTGGCCCTGATAATTTTCGTCCTGTATTTTTACTCCGTCGTGTTTGGAACACGGGCTATTCAAAAATTGTCAAGGACGAACATATTCGTTTTTCCATAACCGACGGGCAACACACCTTCAATGGAATTGGTTTTGGTTTAGCCAAAAAATTCAACTTGCTGCTGCAACAACAATTCATTGATCTTGCATTTACCTTAGATGAAAATGATTTTAATCACCAACGCACCTTACAAATGCGTGTGATCGATATCAGGAAGCACCTTCCGTCGTAAAAAAATACCCGGCCGCCTAAGCAACCGGGTATGCCTATTATTTCCAGTGTAAAACTATTGAATTACTAGTTGTTGAACCCCTACCCGTATACTTTCCTTAGCCAATACAACTCGATAAATTCCAAATGCTAGATTGGCAGGCAAGGAGATGAATTCATTGATATACGTTCCCTGAACATTTAATTGTTTTTGCCAAACACATTGTCCTTGTTGACTGTATAATAGCAATGTATAGTTACCCGCTGTGAGAGAAGAATGTGTAATACGGATTACTACACCGCGCTCTGCCGGACTTGGGAATAGCTTAAATCCATCACCAATTCGAAGTGTGGTGAAGTTCTGTTGCGCTCCGTAACTGATGGCACCCGCAGCAGTTACATACCCTTTAAAGTAATAGGTAGTTCCCTGTTGCAACCCGGAAAGGGAAACTGTAAAATTTCCATTGGTATTTACTGTTGCAGCCACACGGGTTCCTGTTCCGTTTGCAAACCCATTAATAGTACTGTATTCAACTCCATAACCAGAAGGCATGGTACATCCTCCGCTTCCAAACAAACTGGCCAATGTAGCGGCACTTGTGGTAATAGCCGATGCAGTTCCTGTTGTTATCGAAGGCGGGGTATTGACGCCAGTGCCGGTTGCTACAATACTTGCTGTAGTTCCGCCCCCACTCACCGGGATAGATCCTGTGTAAGTTTGAACAGCAGTAGGAACAAAACGTACATATACTGTCAAAGACTGCGTGCCTCCCGAATGGGATAGTCCAACAACATCGCTATAAGAACCGCCGGACGTTTGACTAAATGTGAACCCAGCCAATGGCCCCACTGAAATTGATTGATTGGTCAGGTTAGTACCCAATATAGTGAACGAGTTGGGGCCACCAATGGCCCCCACGCAAACCTCTCCAAATGGGGCCAGCGCAGATATTGTTAATTGTGCAGGAGGAGGAGCCGCCGTGGTGAAAGATTGTTGACCCCCATAGGAAGTACCCCCACTATTGGTTGCATAGGCTTTGTAATAGTAGATGGCCGCTGCACTCAATCCACTTAACGCAACACTGAAGTTTCCGCTAGCTAAGTTTGAAGAGGCCACCCTTGTGCCAGTCCCATTTGTAAATCCATTTGTTGTGCTATATTCAATTCCATAAGCAGAAACAGTACTACATCCGATAGCGGTAATTGTTCCTGCTACTGTTGCAGAAGTTTGCGTCACGGAACTGGCAGCTCCCGTTGTAGTGGTTGCAGGTGTATTCACTCCTGCTCCGGCTGCTGCCACCGTAACAGCTGCACTTAACCCCGCACCCGTTAGTGAAATGTTGCCATTGTAAGATTGAACTGCAGTGGGATTGAATTTTACAAAAACCTCCTGCGAAAGAGAGCCACCAGTTACAGGAATAGATAATGAACCAGCGTAAGTTCCGTTAGCAGCGGTAGCATAACTGAAGCCGGTCAATGAGGCCACTGCCAAATTGCCACTAGTTAAATTTGTTCCAGTAATCGTAAATGAGTGAGGACCTGCTGTGGTATTAATGCACACATTTCCAAATGCAGTCAAGGTACTTGGAGTAATTGTAGGCGTACTGGAACTGGTTGTCACGGCAATCTCATTGGAATTTACAGAGGTAACACCACCCGCTATAGCCCTTACCACATAGTAATAAGTTGCCCCAGCTGTTAACCCGGTAACCCCATAAGACGTAACATTACCCACATTTTGATTTTGAAGGATGTAATTATTTACAGTCCCCGTTGTACTCCCTTTCACATAAACAGCAGATATTCGGCTGGTACCCCCGGACGCAACCGTTGCACCCCCTACACTATTGTTGCTGGTTTGTAACCACCGGACAGAGACCAGTGGTTTATTTGCTGCATCAGCCGGTAAGGCTACATCAGTAAGCGCACCCCAAGTAGAAACGTTACCCGCAATCACAGCGGTGGTTAATGATACAGTGCCACCCATTACATCAGTCCAGGTACCACTGGTACCCACTCGGTATTGAAGCTTGAAGTCTTTGGGTCCGGTATTGGAGGAACCCTGTAATGAGGAAACAGTAATTGAAGTTGCACCGGTAGTGTTTACATCAGCAATCCAGTACTTGGTATCTGCGCCGTTATCCCACCCATTAGTAGAAACAGCATATGGATTTGCCCCGGTAGTTACTGTAGGACCTCCAGGCCAAGAAATGGTGTTGCCTGTAAATCCCTGAGGAGTTAAGGTTTGAATTGAAATATTATTTGCATTTCCCGCATCAGCAGTTTGGGCGATAGCAGCGGCTGTGGTAAAATTCCACCCAGCCAATATGCTGGTTACTTGTCCAGTTGATTGAGAATAAACATCCAGGTAATAGCCAGCTGCACCCGTCACGGCATTCCAATTGGCCGTGAATCCAGTTCCACTAACAGCTGTACCTGCAGTGGCTACTGGTGCAGTAATTGCAACACCCGTACCGGACAAAGCAGTACTTGTAGTTGCACCACCGCCTGAAAAATTCAGGTTACCAGATCTTGCTCCAACTGCTTGCGGTTTGAATCGAACATAAACAGGAGTGGCAGCCAATGTAGCAGCACTATAAGCAATGGTTGCACTAGCCCCCCAAATAGAGTTGTTGGAAGAAACTTCAAAATCAGTAGAAGAGGAGGTAACAGTAATAGTTCCCGGAGCCCCAGTGAGATTAGCACCAGAAAGATTTGCAGCTTGTGAGGCAGAGGTAGTACCCACGGTTGTGCTGGAGAATGCAGTATAAGCAGCAATAGTCAATGAGGGAGAAGCGGTACTGCAAGAATTTGGAGCTGTTGCACTGTTTCTTGGTGAAACTGATAATAACTCAAAATCAGTACTGTTATTATTTGCATCCAGACAGCCCCCATTTTTTCTGAACATTGACTTGGTGTTATCAATTCCTGAGGCTGTAAATGGGCTAGTTTCACTACAAGTAGGGCTTGCCCCATAACCCAAAACATCAACAACAGATGAGGCAGAGCAGGCAGTTGTTCCGTTAAGTGCAGTGCCGTTATTGACCAACGCAATTTTACCAGTTGTTCCACTTAAATTGATGGTAGTATTTGTTAAATCGGGAGTGGGTAATGCATTACCTGTTGAACCGGTAGCCAACGCAATCAAAAAATATTTACCTCCAGCAAGCGTGGTGTTTGCTGGAATTGCCGCAACTGCCCAGTTGCCAGTACCTGAGGGACCGGTTGCAGAAGCGTATTGAATACTCCACCCACTAATATCAACAGAGGCAGATGAGGCATTAAAGAGCTCAACAAAATCCTGATTATAGGTTGCACCGGTATTGCCTCCACCACCATACACCTGACTTATTACAACCGTTTGAGAATGTGCATACGCACAACAAAACCAAAGAATTAAAAAGAGGAGCTTCTTCATAAAATCATTTTTATTAATTCCAAGACAATTGAACATCATCGATTGCAGAAGAGGGGCGGTTACCACTCCCGGTGGTGGCAGATAGAGTAACTATGCGAATCCAAATTTTCTGATTTGAGTTATTCAAAGCCGTACCGAAACTTACTGTAACTGGCGTACTGCTAAAAGTCCCCAAATTCGTAGCGAGTGTTGTAGGGCTAGTAGTAACTGCAGTAAAACTTGAAGGGTTGTCACCCAAACCATATTCTACACGCCAAGTGGTTGTTCGACCACCTGGTGTTGCATCTAATGATTGCAGTAAAAAACTAAGTTGAAAATTTGCTTTGCCCGTAGTATTATCTAACAAAAACACATAGGCAGCACCTGGATCATACCCTACGGCACTGGTCTGACGGATTCCCAAAGCGCGGTTGGCATGCGCGCCTTGCTCAGCAGCATTACTGCTAGCTGTCATACCTGTAAAAGAAGCAAAATTTTTCAAACCCGCACTGGTCTGATTCCAGGCCGTTGGACTACCTAAACCAGTAGCGGGATAAAAAGGCATATCCCCCGTGCCAAGGGAAGTAGCAGTAGCTCCAATTTTTACAGAAATACCCTGCAGCAATCCCGTTGCGATTCCATCAAAATTTTGAATATAGGGCGAACTGGTCAAAGGTATTCCACTAGGACCGGGTGGCGGACCTGCTCCGGCAACTACATCAGACAAACCACGAAAAGATATTTGCTTTACTGTATTAAAAGGTGTCAGGTAACCAACAAAGGAGTCTGCCGTACTTGGAAAACTATTATTGGCAAATGAAGCAGTTGTGGAAGTAAACGCAATAAGCGTACCTGTTGCATCAGTCATCGTTACACTACCGCCCCAACGTCCAGCAGTACCACCAACCAAGGAGGTAATGTTAATAATTTTCACCAAGGTAGATTCCCATGTCCTGAAATTGGTTTGAATAGCAGCAAAAGTTACTGTACGCGGCATGATCGATTTTCCGGTAGAAACACGCGTGGCATAACCAAGTGGAACATTATTTAATTGAAGCAAACCATTAAACTCAGATAACTCCTGCCCCGACACATTGATATCTATTGAATCACCCAGATCAAAAGTATGAGCACTGGAAAAACGAACACAAATACCAGCCAACCCCGCACCCTGTTGTAAGTAAATATTCTGCGCATTCAGATTACTGGTAGCTCTATCGCTGATAACAACACCCGTAATTCTTTTATTGTTGGGCGCAAACAGGGTACTGCCATTATACTGTGAGCGAAGTTCAGCAATAGGAAGTAATGTAGTAGGGCCCGTTCCACATCGAGAGGAATTAAACCGTACATCTGCCGTGTCTCGGATTGTTAATTGGCGAGTAGAGCCAAAATAGGAATACACCCCAACAATTGATCCATTGCCTCCAGGCACTTTCACATCAGCAAAATTTGAATAGTTACTGGTGCGTAATGTTATCCGGTTTGCCGAAGGAGCCGAACAACCCTGTATAATTCTATTACCAGACTGCCCCGCATCAGCAAATGATTTTCCCGTATCGGTCACAGCAAATTCCATATCCTTAAGACGGATCAAGGTACTGATATAGCGATCTTGCAGGGTAGTAGTAAGCTGCGTGGCCGAAACTTCAAGTGGAACAATTGTTTGATTTAACGCTCCTTTGATTAGATGCTCATCAAATAAATTATAGGCTAACAAGGTAACTCCTCCCTGGCTTAAATAGGCAGAGTCAATTCCTCCACCCAATTGAAGTGTGCCATTATACTGGCCCAGGTACAATCCTTTTACTTTGATGAATAATTTTCGTCCGACCGGGTATCTATTAAATAGATTGGCGCTTCCCAAGCGCAACAAAATTCCACCTGTTGCATCTTGAACTGCAATCTGCTGATAATAATTTCCGCTACGGTCATCACAGGCAACCACTCCTTCAATAACATGATCGTCTGTAATGCCTATTGCTGCACCCGCAGTATACCTGGTTTTTAAATCTTTGATACTGATAGTGGCTACTGAGCCAGGTTCACCTTCGGGAGCAGGTTGGTCGTAACTTTTTTTACAGGCAAGCACACTAAAAACCACTAAGGCAGCCCCTACTACAGACAAGATCGAATATTTTACGCTTAACATGGGCAAGTATTTATTGTATATCAGCTGCACTTCGAATGCCAATTTGTGTAGCATCCTGCGTTGTTGTTTTATAGATAGAAACATATCCGGTGATCGAGCGACCAGCCGTGTTAACAGTAATAGCGGCTGCAGTCCTTACAAAAAGGGTTAAACTCCCTGTAGCATCAGTTATGGTATACGTAGCCCCGGTGCTGTTGGTGGAAGACTGTGTAATATTGGTTAAGTTGTTAATCTTGACCAATGTAGAGGCCCAAGTATTTCGGTTAGCAATTATTTCAGCGCAGGTTGTTAGGCGAGGAGTAATAGAAAGTGTGAGTGGTACTATAACAATTTTGTCCATGGGTACACTCTTTAATTCCAGATCACCATTGTAAAGTAGTAACTGTCCAACGCCTGCCGCATCAATTTCCAGCACCGACCCAATAGGATATACGGGTGAACCCACAACCGTGTAAAGGTAAATTCCACCCCCATTTTCATCCTGCAATCTAAAGTTCCCAACTGCTTCGTTTGCACTATTGGATATAACCACTCCCCTGATCTTTTTAGTTCCCGTAGGTACTAGCACTGTTCCGGTGCCGGAATACAGGGCACGGAAATCAGCAATTTTCATCAATTCGCTGGCCGGACTGGGAACAATGGGGTCAGGACCCGCTGGACCAATGGGTTGTTTATCGCAGGAAACTACTGTAGTAGCAAACCAAAGGAGCCAGAGGGGAAGCAATGATTTTTTTATTGGCACTGACATAGTTAATCGTTGATTCATGTATTAAAAACGAAGAGTAGCACTAGCAAAAAAGTTTAATCCGTACGCATAAAACAAACGAGGAGGAAACTTGCCAACTTCAACAGGGTCAGCCGCAATCAATTGTTGATCAAAGCGAAGTTGTTCAAATCCGCCAGTAATAATTTTTTTATTATTCAACAGATTATTAATTCCCACATTCAATACCAGGAAAGTAGATTTGCTGTTTACTTCATAGGTTTTGGGTAATTTCCAAGAGTATCCACCAAAAAAATCTATAGTGTACTGCGCATCAAATTTTGTTTGATCAAAAACAGCTTTATAGTCAGCGGAACCAGGTGTTAAATATTGAAGCGCATCCCATGTACGCCTGAGCGGATTCATGCTCAAATAGGATTGATCGAAATAACTACCCATTAAACTAACGAACCAAAATTTGGGAGACCGGTAATTCAAGGAAACGCTATGGGCATCCATGGGAGTGGAAGGAACCTTGAAGTTTTCCATGTAAATGATATCTCTGCCGAGTATTGCCGCATTATTATCAACGGTTATTACGGCTTGTTGACGGCTATCAAAGTAATAACGCCCAACGGCGGCAGCGGCATTGAGCGTTAAGGTAGGAGACAGCTTTACTTCTACTCCAAATTCGCCACCAAAATGCAAACGGTCTATTCCACGAATTGCATAGTTGACAAAATTCTGATAGAAGTCATGATAGAAAACCATGATGTCCATTCCTTTTTTAAATTGTGTATAGTAGCCTCCGATCCTTGCCTTTATCTTGGGAGCATTAAGCATATAGGCAACTTCTCCTGACAGAATCTTCTCACTTTGCAAGTCAGTTTGTTGCGCGTTGCGCGTGCGCGGGGAAATGTATACATTCTCGAAATATGGAGCGCGAGTTAAATAGGCGCCGTTTACCGTTACATAATTACGTCCATTGATTTTGTAGGTTACACCCGCTTTTCCTGCATAGTCTAAGAAATTATTAGTGGTACCTTTTCCAAGAGACTCATTGGGAAAAATCCCATTACGAACATTCCCCTGACGATAGAAAGAAGTGGCATACAGATTGCCGGCCAGGAAAAAATCGAGCTTGTTAAATTTAAATACCCCCTGCGCCCAAGAAGCTGCACGTGAAATATTCAAATTATAGTCATACCCAAAACGATCTCCTGCTTTTAAAATTCTATTGGGTCTATCTACATCAAATTGATTCACTCCGTTGCCCACGCCAAAATCACGTTCAGCAAATTGGTTCACATTTACATAAAAATCTCCTCCCAACAGATCCTCAACTTTTTTGAAATAATGATTTTGCTGTGTCTGATAAGAAACGCCAACGGTCAAATCTAAGTGATCACCAACGCGAGAATTTAATACACTATTGAAATTGAATCGTGTGGTAGTGATAATGCGGTTCTCGATAATATACCGGGAACGATTCCCGCTAATATCATTGCCTATGATACCATTTGCATCTTTAATAGTGGTATAGCTAGCGCCATTCACATTATAAAGACGTGACCAGTTAATTTGGCGAAGATTAATGTGTGACCGCATAAGTGCAGCAAGTCGATCTGCCTGCGCTTTATCAGGAGAGCTGGACCATATGCCGGTATAACTGGGTAAATAGCGATAATAATCCGGTCTTGGATCTGCCGCATTGTACCAATCAAATCCTGTAACTGAACGATTGCCCGTTGAAATGCTCAATGCCGTGGTCAGGCTGGTATTATTCCTGATCGTAAACTCGTGGTTAAAAATGGCTACAGGTTGATGTGTTCTTCCTATGCTTACATTGCGCTTTTTGCCATTTTGATATCCCCAATTGGGGTTATAGTAAGAAGTTCCTGCCAGGTCTATCATTTCTTGCACAGAAGCACCTTGTCTGCCATTTTCAGTAGGTGCATCAAACACAGTGAACGAAAGCAGGTGGCGTCGATTAATTTTTTTATCGATGCCTGCAAAAAAAGCCCAGCCATCATAATAAGTGCCCGGCACATACCCTTCCTCAGCCCATCTGCGGCTTCCACTTAGCGCAAAAGCCCAACCCTTTTTACTTAGGCCCGTTGCGTGCGTGAGCATAATACGGTTATTGTAATTGCGATTAGAGGCCGCGTAACTAAATTGTGTTTGTGCACGCTGTTTGCTGGCGCGCGCATCAATATTTGTGTTACCCCCAATATCGCCGAACGTGAAAGTATTGGTGCGTAAACCCCAGGAGATATCCCGGTTACGCATCACATCATTCAAACCGCCCCACAAACCAAAAGGAGTAAACCCATTATCCAAATTATCCATGGGGATCCCATTCAAAAAAGTACTGAAATGATCATTTTCATACCCGCGTATCCTGAAACGAACCGCACTGAAATTGAATGAGGCCGCTGAGAAAAATGGGTCTCGCCCTGCAGTAAGCAACGAAGAAACATTTTGCCCGCCTGCATTGCCTATATCTCCCTCATCCAAAGTAATGGTTGGAATATTATCCAACAAAGCATCTTTTACCTCATCCAGGATCGCGGTGTCTTTACTAGCCGTGGAGTCAGGTTGTGCAATTGAAGTAAGTTGAAAACAGAGCAGGAATAAGAATAAGACCACAATACGCATGCAATGTAGTTTAATGGTGGAACGAAGTTATTGCCTGAACATATAAAGAACATTAAAAATTAAACACATTTTAAAGATAAATTTTTACAGAGCAGTACCAATAATGTTTAGTTTTATGGCCTCTTAGATCTTCCCATGCAAAAACACCTGCTTGTGCTGGCAATTTCCATTACCTGCTTGTCCTTAAACGCCCAAAAAAAACAATACAAGTCAGCGATTATAGGGTTTTATAATTTGGAGAATTTATTTGACACCACAGATAACACGTCAATCAATGATGAGGAATTTCTGCCTTCAGGAATCAGAAATTATAATACCGCCATTTACAGAGATAAACTCACTAAATTAGCCGCTGTAATTGCACAAATTGGTACTGCACATACTCCCGATGGTCCTGCCCTCCTGGGTATAGCTGAAATTGAGAACGACACAGTCCTCAATGACCTTGTTAAAGAGCCGCTGATTCAAAAAAGAAACTATCAGTACGTTCACTACGACTCCAAGGACGCCCGTGGGGTGGATGTGGGGTTACTTTACAACCCAAGTTATTTTTCTGTGCTTTCCAGCGACAAGTTATTTGTTTCCCTACCCGCAGGCTCAAAAGATGCTTATTACACCCGAGACATACTATGGGTCAAAGGAAAATTGATTGCTGAAACCATTCACGTGTATGTGAACCATTGGCCAAGCAGAAGTGGAGGTGAAAAAAGAAGTGAACCAGGAAGAATTGCAGCTGCCACTGTATGCCGAAAACACATTGACAGCATTCTGTTAAAGGAGCCAGAGGCAAAGATTATTGTCATGGGAGACCTCAACGATGACCCAATCAATAAAAGTGTAGAAAAAGTGCTGAGAGCAGTGGATAAAGACCAGCTACATCAACAAGGTACCTTATTCAATCCCTGGTTGGACCTCTACAAAAAGGGTTTTGGCACTTTGGCTTACCAGGATGCCTGGGGACTTTTTGATCAAATAATTGTTTCAAAGTCCTGGCTAGACAAAGAACAAAACGGTTTCTTTTTATATCAGCCCCAGATATTTAATGAAGAATTCCTGGTCGAAAACAAAGGACCCTATAAAGGTTATCCCATGCGAACCTGGGATGGAAATAGCTACCGGGGTGGCTACAGCGATCACTTTCCAACTTACTTATTGATAATCAAACAGTTAGGTAAATAATTCTTTATTGCCCCTTTCCAAGAGTATCGGCTTGCGTAATAATTAGATTTCCCGTATTTTTGCCGCCCCCAAATCTGGATTCGCAGATTCTTTTTCACTTTGGTGAAATTGTCCAATGGGATAAACCGAATTATTAACCTTTTTCGGCATTATGCCGAAAACAAAAATTGGTACATGAACAACTATGAACTGATGGTGATCTTCACCCCTGTTCTGAGTGACGACGAGTTCAAATCCCAGCAAAAAAAGATTGCTAATATGACCACCGATGCTGGTGGCATCGTTGTTGCAGAGAACGCCTGGGGCCTTAAATCTCTGGCCTACCCGATTCAAAAAAAGACCACTGGTCTTTATTGGGTCCTTGAGTACAGTGCCGCTGCTGACTTCGTTGAAAAATTGAAAATTCAGTTGTTGCGTGACGAAACAGTACTCCGTCACTTGTGCACAAAACTTGACAAATACGCCGTCAAGTACAATGCCCGTAAGAGAAGTGGTGTAAAATCTAGTCAACAAAAAGCAATGGAGGCCTAATGGTATGGCAAAGAATGAAATCAAATACCTGACGGCCATCAAAACCGATAAGCGCGTCAAGAAGTTCTGCCGATTCAAAAAATATGGCATCCGTTATATTGACTACAAGGATGTAGCGTTTCTTAAAAAGTTCCTCAATGAACAAGGCAAACTTTTACCACGTCGCCTTACAGGAAACAGCTTGAAATTTCAGCGTAAAGTTTCCGATGCCGTGAAAAAAGCACGTCAAATGGCGCTGTTGCCTTATGTAACTGATCTTTTACAATAACCTCACCCTAACTCCTTATAACAAGGAAGACAGTGCAAAAGCACTGGGCTGGTGAACAAAAGAAAAAAAATGGAAGTCATTTTAATCAAGGATGTAGATAATCTGGGTGCTGCTAACGAGGTAGTAAAAGTAAAAAATGGATATGCCCGTAACTTTTTGATCCCTCGCAAGCTGGCAGTAGAGAACAGTCCCAGCAATCAAAAGCAATTGGAAGAGCGTTTAAAGCAATATCAAAAGAAAGAAGCTCTCCTGTTGGCGCAAATCAATAGTGTAATTGCTAAATTCAATGAAGGACCTCTTCGCTTAGGAGCTAAATCAGGCACTAGCGGAAAGATCTTCGGAAGGATAACCAGTCTGCAAATCGGCAGAGCCATTCGTGAGCAAAAAGGATATGAGATTGACCGTAAAAAAATCTCTATTGTCGAGGAAGTAAAGGAGCTGGGAAGTTACAAAGCCGTTATCGACTTTGGCAACGGTAAGTCAGCAGAAGTAAGCTTTGATGTAGTAGCTGAATAAATAATTATCCAAACCCAACTGCAAAGTCCTCTTCGGAGGACTTTTTTTATTTCCCTAATTCTATGCCAGTCAATACGTTGCAAGAATTTTGTTGGACAACCTATACAAAGTGACCCTAGCAAACTGAAAAATCGTTACCTTTCCTGGTTATTAGTGCTCTTTCAGTTTCACATGTCCAGAACGATTCGAATACGTAGAATGTTCTTTAGGTACTGTTTACTGTTGACACTGTTTATTTCTTAAAACCTAACAAGATGAACATTTATGTAGGAAATCTGAGCTGGAACCTTAAAGATCAGGATCTGCTCAATCTTTTTGCAGCCCATGGTGAAGTAACCACAGCTAAAATCATTAATGACAAATTCACTGGCCGTAGCAAAGGCTTCGGTTTTGTGGAAATGCCAAACGATGATCAAGCACAAGCTGCTATCGCTGCCCTTAACGGAACAGCGGTGGATGGTCGTAATGTGGTTGTAAACGAAAGCCGTCCTAAGCCTGAAGGCAGTGGTGGCGGTGGTGGCTTCAAGAAGCGCAGCGGCGGTGGCTATCGTAGCAACCGTGGCGGTGGCGACTTCAATCGCGACAGCTTCAAAAACGGAGACTTCTAAATCACTGACGGTTGATCCGTCGATTCAATTTACTCCTATAGTCCGGGCTTAATGGCCGGACTTTTTTTTGTTACCTTCGCACTGAAATGATCGAAAAAATTCTGATCCTGGATTTTGGATCACAGTATACACAGTTGATTGCAAGGGCTGTACGCGAAGCAAATGTTTATTGCGAGATTATACCCTATCATCAGGTTGCGCAAGTTGAGCCTACTCTAAAAGGCATCATCCTTTCAGGTTCTCCGGCTTCTGTTAATGATGAAAATGCTCCGTCAGTGGATATTGCTGCGCTTAATGCACAAGTTCCGGTTTTGGGAATTTGCTACGGAGCCCAACTCTCAGCCAAATGTTTTGGCGGCCTGGTTGCCAAAAGTAATCAACGTGAATACGGACGTGCCCAACTAAGAAGAATTAAAGAAGACCTGATCTTTAAAGGGATGGACTTGCAATCGCAGGTCTGGATGAGCCATAGCGATTCGATCAAAACACTTCCTGCAGGTTATGAGTTACTGGCCGATACAAGCAGTATTCCAGTAGCTGCCTTTAAAAAGCAAGATAACAACCAACCATTGTACGGTGTACAATTTCATCCTGAGGTTTATCACTCTACCCAAGGAAAAACATTTTTAAAGAATTTCTTACTGGAGATCTGCGGATGTACCCAGGACTGGACTCCTGCCCATTTTATCACAGATACGGTGAACGCCTTACGCAATCAAATCGGAAAACGGCATGTAATAATGGCACTTAGCGGTGGAGTAGATTCAACCGTAGCTGCAACACTTATTCATCGCGCCATTGGTGATCAACTAACCGGAATCTTTGTGGATAATGGGGTGCTTCGGAAAGATGAATTCAATTCAGTACTGAAAATGTACCGGGAAATAGGATTACCGGTAAAAGGTGTTAATGCCAGCGAACGCTTTTACAAAAAATTAGCGGGCAAAACAGATCCCGAAGCAAAACGAAAAGCGATCGGTTCGTTATTTATTGATGTATTCCAGAAAGAGGCCGCACAATTAGAAAATATTGAATTATTGGGTCAGGGTACCATTTATCCCGATGTGATTGAAAGCGTTTCTGTTCATGGTCCCTCCGCTACCATCAAATCTCACCATAATGTGGGAGGACTGCCTGCCCACTTGCACCTTGAACTAGTAGAACCACTCCGATTATTATTCAAGGATGAAGTAAGAAAGATCGGATTGGAATTAGGCCTTCCTCTGGCAATGATTAGTAGACACCCTTTCCCAGGTCCGGGATTAGCCATTCGGATCATAGGGGAAGTAACAGACTCGCGCGTGCAATTGCTGCAAGCAGCTGACCAAGTATTTATACAGGCGTTAAGAGAAAAAGGATTGTATGACTCAGTTTGGCAAGCCGGTGTAATGCTACTTCCCGTTAAAAGTGTGGGTGTAATGGGAGACGAACGAACTTACGAATATACCGTGGCACTCAGAGCCGTAACCAGCGTTGATGGAATGACTGCAGATTGGGCTCACTTACCCTATGATTTTTTAGCCCAGGTTTCCAATGAGATCATCAATCACGTAAAGGGTATCAATAGAGTTGTTTACGATATCAGCAGTAAGCCACCCGCTACAATCGAGTGGGAATAATTTGCTTGGAATTGTATGAAAGTCATTCGCATTTTTTGGGCACTGTTGCTTACCGGCATCCTTTTTGCACAGCCTCTGTCTGCACAAATCAATGTGCCAAAAAAATCAATTCGAGTAGGGCTCCTCTTGCCTTTATTATTGGACTCCGCCATTGATCAGGATAATAATTTCAAGTTTCCACCAAAAACTTTTCCAAAGTATTTATTACCCGGGTTGGAGTTTTACGAGGGAGCGCTACTAGCCCTGGACTCACTCAATAAAAAAAGAGCGTCCGTTCAATTGGTGGTATTGGATATACGTGCTGCCAAACAAAATATACAACAGCAACTTGAAGAGTTAGCAGGGCCTCCGCTTGATCTGCTAATTACCCATTGTAATGCAACTGAGCTAAGAATTATTGCTTCCTATGGGTTAAAGAAAAATATCCCTGTAGTCAATGTAAACCTGCCAAACGATGCAGGGATCACTGAAAATCCATTTTTAGTATTACTCAACTCCACACTCCGCACGCAATGTGTTGCCCTGGCAGATCACCTTCAATTTCAATACCCAAAACAACAAGTGGTGGTTTTTCGTAAAATGGGAGTCTTGGAGGATCGGATACGCAGTTATTGGGAAGAACATAATCAAACAATAAAAAATATCAAATGGACCTATGTGGATCTACCAGATAGTTTTTCCCTAAATCAACTTAGCTCCAAATTGGATACCCTCAGGCCTACTATTTGCGTAGCAGGCACTTTAGATGAAGACTTTGGAAAACGAATGGCTGCGCAGTTAGCTATCCTTTCCAAACAACGATATAAGGCCAGTTTATTCGGGTTGCCCACCTGGGACGATAGTAAAGACTTTTCAAAACCAGAATACAGAGGCATAGAGATCACCTACTGCACTCCTTATTATAATGCACTGACTGATTCAGTGAGTCAGCAGGTACAACGTTTTTTTACTACTTATCTCTATGCTCGCCCAAGCGATATGGTGCTACGCGGTTTTGAAGCGGTTTGGAAATACGCCAATCTCCTGCTTAAGTACAATAACAATATTGCAACCCAATTAGACTCAAGCGAATTTGAATTATTCAGGGAACTTCAGATCAAACGCGTTTTTGGAAAAGAAAAAAAGCTGGATTATTTCGAGAATAAAAAACTTTACTTTCTCAAATGGCAGGATGGGATACTTAAACTGGTTTCCTGATTTCCGGCTGATCCCTAATGCAATTTTTTCTGCAAACTGGATACTTGCTGCTGCAGATCTGATACCACATTTGCAAGCTGGTTCATATCCCAGCGGTGTTGAGCATTTGCCTTTGAAATAACCACCTGTGCCTGCCACATTTCAATCACCTCCTCGGTATTCACCGTGTAGGGATGAAATACAGGATTGTCACTCACCAGCGTGAGTTTATCTTTCTGCTTACTATTTTTTTGAATGCGTTTATACACTATCCCCTCATTGCGAGAGACCACTATACAAGGCGTATGGTTTTTTACTCCCTCCAGATCATTCACTTTTTCTCCGACTATAACAGAGCCGCTGGGAGTAGGCAACATGGAATCTCCAATAATTTCAAAAGCCCTGAAGTTTCCACCAGTTAACATCGGAAGGGTGAACGTGTTTAGTTCGTCGATGAATTCGGGATCCGCATAACCAGCCAAATATCCCGCTGCCGCCTTAACTGGAACAAAAGGAATTTCTGCAGGACCTAAAGCCATTTTAATTGCTCTGCGTTGACTCAAGTAATTGGCTTTTTGATCACTCAGGTCTTTCCGAAGCAAATCGTCCATGGTCAATTTGAATAAATCACAAACACCCTCCAATACCTCATAGCGAGGTTCGGCTCTTTCTTCTTCATAAGCGCCCAACAAGGATCTTTTGATGTTAAGTCGGTTGGCAAATTCTTCTTGTGTCCAGCCCCGCTGCTTGCGGAGGTACTTTAGATTTTGATTCGAGTAGGACATATGATTCTAATTTATTTAGTTGCAAAATACTAATATTTTTAGATTTTCCAAATTTTTTAGTCCCCATCTTGGACTTCGCCCAAAAAAATGGGAGTTTTACATCGTTATGCGCACAAAAAAATCAAACGCCCGTCCTAAAACCCAATCTGCGAGAGTAGTTGAAAAAAATAAACCTGTTATTCTGATCACCAACGACGATGGTATAAGTGCCCCCGGAATTCGCAACCTGATGGAAGCCATAAAAGACATTGGGAAAATTGTGGTGGTGGCACCCGACAGGCCGCAATCGGGTATGGGACATGCCATAACTACTGGAGAACCCCTTCGCTTGCATAAAACACATCATTTCGAAGGCATCGAATCGTATTCCTGTTCAGGCACACCTGTGGATTGCGTGAAGCTGGCAGTGGACAAAGTCCTTCATCGCAAACCAGATCTCTGTGTGAGCGGAATCAACCACGGCGCCAATCATAGTATTAATGTGATCTACTCCGGCACAATGTCCGCTGCTGTTGAAGCGGCTATCGAAGACATACCCTCCGCGGGATTTTCCTTATTGGACTTTAGCATTGAAGCCGATTTTTCAGGAGCACGCCATTTTGCCAGACAAGTTGTTGAGTTGATGCTTAAAACTAAATTAGGTAAGCATACCGTGCTTAACGTGAATATCCCTGCCCAACCATTGGAACTTTTGAAGGGAATTAAGCTGTGCAGACAGGCCTATGCAAAATATCAGGAGAACTATGTGCAGCGAAATGACCCGCATGGGCGTCAATATTATTGGCTAACCGGCGAGTTTCAGAATTTTGACAAAGGAAAAGACACCGATGTTTGGGCGTTGGCCAACAACTACGTTAGTGTAGTGCCCGTTCAATATGATTTAACGCATACCACTTATCTAAAACAATTAAAGGCTAGATGGAAAAAATGATTTTTAAAAAAGACAATATAAAGCTAGGATTGGCATTGGGTTTTGGAGGTCCCCTTTTAGGACTCCTTTTTCTTTATTACTATTTGTATCCTTCTTTTACGTTATTGGAGTTTTTGGATTCCTTTTTTCATGAAAACAGATTGCTGACCTCTATTGGGTCACTCAGCTTGCTGGTCAACGCCATTCTTTTTACTGTTTATGTAAATACACAACGTGATCAAACTGCCAAAGGTATTTTTATCATCACTGTTTTTTATGGCATTGGAATTCTACTGCTAAAGATGTTTAATTAATTGCATGCGCTATTACATCATAGCCGGAGAGCCCTCTGGTGATTTACATGGAGGTAGGTTAGTAAAAGTTATTCGGGAGTTAGATACCGAGGCAATCATCCAAGCCTGGGGAGGCCAAGAAATGCAACAGGCTGGAGCTAGCCTTGTAAAGCATTATAGAGAATTAGCATTTATGGGGTTTGCAGAAGTAGCGAAAAACCTACCTGCTATTTTTCGGAATATTCAATTTTGCAGAAAAGATATTCAAGCCTTCCATCCCGATGTGCTGGTGCTGATCGATTACCCGGGATTTAATTTGACCATCGCCCCTTGGGCAAAAAAGAAGGGCTATAAAGTTGCCTACTATATTTCGCCACAGGTTTGGGCCTGGAAGGAAGGTCGCGTAAAAAAAATGAAGTCCTGTATTGACCAGTTGATGGCAATACTCCCATTTGAAAAAGAATATTTTCTCAAACGCTGGAATTGGAAAATTGAATATGTTGGCCATCCCTTACTGGAGGCTATCGATCAGGCCCTTCTGCACCTTCCAATTCCACTACCAACCACACAACCCATTGTAGCCCTGTTACCGGGTAGTAGAAAACAAGAAATCAGCCAAAAGCTTCCAATCATGTTAGAGGTGAGTAGCCATTTTAAAGACTACCAATTTGTGGTGGCTAAAGCACCCGGACTTCCCGAGTCATTTTATTATACATGGCAACAGCAATATCCAAATGTGTTATTCGTAGCGGGAAAAACATATGACTTGTTACGTCAATCAAAGGCTGCATTGGTTACTTCAGGAACCGCCACCCTGGAAACCGCATTACTCCAAATACCACAAGTGGTTTGCTACAAAGGCTCTACCCTGTCCTATGAGATTGGCAAAAGATTGGTAAAAATTAAATACATCTCATTGGTAAATCTAATATTGGACCAGCCACTGGTTGAAGAACTGATCCAGTACAAACTGACCGTTCCTGCGCTGGTCACTTCCTTGGAAAAGATTATTGCAGATTCTGCAGCCCGAAATACTATACTGGATGGTTATGCCAGGTTACGCACACTTTTACAGCAAGAAGAGCCTGCTTCCAAGAAAGCCGCTACATTAATTCTGGCCTTAGCTAGAAAATAAGTTTAATGGCCAGGATTACCAGGCAAAGAATAAAAATAAAGAGGCTGATGCGATTGATCCCGTGCATGTAACCTACCCAAGCAGATTTAGGCCGGGAAGGATCTTTCTTGCGCAGGTAAAGGTATTCAGCTAATTGATGTAAAACACGCATGAGCAAAGTGAGAAATAGTAGTGGAGAATACCGGAGTCGAACCGGTGACCTCTTGCATGCCATGCAAGCGCTCTAGCCTACTGAGCTAATTCCCCGAGGGCGGCAAGTATATCGATAATCCTTATTCTCCCCAGATCTGCTCCTTACCATCCAGCCATTTTTTGACTGCATCGGTTGTAACAGATTTCGGACGCTCGATGGAAAAACCCAGTGCACGATCCCAACACAAGCTAGTTAATACACCTAACGCACGGCTCAGGGCAAACAGCACGGTATAAAATTCGTACTCCACCATACCATAATGAACTAACAGGGCCCCGCTATGTGCATCCACATTAGGCCAAGGATTTTTTATTTTTCCCAATTGTTGTAAAATAGGAGGCACCACTTCGTAAATATTCCAAACCGTGTTTACCAACTTATCGTTGGGCATATGCTTTTTCCCAAATTCCATTAGTGCCGCAAACCGAGGGTCCGTTTTACGGAGCACAGCGTGACCATAGCCGGGTACCACTTTGCCAGCGCTAATGGTGCCTTTGACATACTCGACTATCTGCTCTTTGGTTGGTGCATCCGTGTTGAGCTGATTTTGCATTTCAAAAATCCACTTGATCACCTCCTGATTAGCCAGACCATGCAAGGGACCTGCCAGTCCATTCATCCCGGCTGCATAAGCCAGATAAGAGTCACTCAATGCAGAACCCACCAAGTGTGTAGTATGAGCCGAAACATTTCCTCCTTCATGATCTGCGTGTATGGTCAGGTATAAACGCATGAGTTCTTTAAAGCTTTCGTCCGGGTAACCGAGCATGTGCGCAAAATTGCCAGCCCAATCCAATAGACCATTCGGTTGAATATGCTCTCCGTTCTTGTATTTCCGGCGATAGATATACGCTGCAATACGAGGTAAGCGAGACAGCAGTACAATACTGTCATCGTATACAGGTAACCAGTAATCTTTTTTATTTATCCCCTCTGCATATCTTTTCTGAAAATAACTTTCTGTCTGTAGTGCCATCACCCCTACTACAAACATGGTCATAGGATGTGTATTGAGTGGCAATGCATCGATCGCCGCGAACACGTGAGAAGGCACATGACTACGGCGTTGCAAAATATTGGTCACATGATTGACTTCCTCCTCAGAGGGCAATTCGCCAATCATCATTAAATAAAATAATCCTTCCGGCAAAGGCTCGCTACCTCCGGGGGCCTTCGGTAATTGAGCTTGTAACTCAGAAATAGAATATCCTCTAAAACGAATACCCTCCTGCGCATCCAGCAGCGAAGTTTCTGTTACTAACCCTGTAATACCACGCATTCCCTGGTATATCTGAGAGAGTGTTACTTCTCCAATTACTTTGTTGCCGTGTTCTTTGAGCAATTCCTTGATCTCAGCAGAAACAGTTGTTGACTTTTCTATAAATCTGTCCTTCATAATACCCATATAGCAACCCTTTTTAAACGTGAAAATGAGATGCGCAAAGTTAAGTCAGGGCAGGTGCCGGACAAAAATTAACCTGGTTATAAAAAGGATAAGGCTGTTTATTTTGGAGTAGTACGGTATAGCCTGAGGGCCACCAGGGAAAAAACCAGGTTAGGCAACCAGGCTGCCAGTAAGGGATACAGGTTTCCTTTTATGGCAAACACGGTAGAAAATCGGTCTGACATTATAAACAGGGAAGCAATTACTATACCCAAGGCCATATGCATCCCGCTGCCACCGCGGGTTTTTCGACTGGCAATGGTTACCCCAATCAAGGTTAGCAACACTACGCTAAAAGCACCAGCTGTGCGTTTGTAGCGCTCCACCTTAAGCGTGTTCAGCCCTTCGGTACCTCTTAATTCCTCCCTGCGAATATGAGCTACCAGCATAGGGGTGCTCAGCTTATCCTTGAGATACTCGTCCCTTCGCAATTCCTCCGGGTTTAGATTTAATTGAAGCAACAGTGTGTCATAAAAACCCACTCGTTCTCCTACGGAATCAAGATGCCTTTCCGTAACCCTGAATAATTTCCATCGCTTGGTCAATGTATCCCACATCATGTGATCCGCGCGAAGATTATAGACTAATTGCCCGTTTTTTGTTCGTTCTAAAAAAACACCTCTTGCGCTTTTACTGACCGTGTCATAATCACGAATACCCACAAATGCATTGGTATCAACACGTAAATAAAAACAATTCATACAATTGGTGTAGGTCATATATCGGGAAGGATCGTTTCGATCCAGATAGGTGGATTGAAACTGTCCTCTTATTACATTGGCTTTGGGAATCCAATACCGATTTCCCACCCACCAGAACAACGCCAATAAAGTTCCCCCAACGAGATACGGCCTTAAAAACCGATTATAACTGACTCCACTTGATAAAATGGCAATGATCTCAGACTGTGTTGCCATTTTTGACGTAAAGAAAATTACCGCAATAAAAACAAAAAGCGGAAAAAGTAAACTCCAGATATGTGGTATAAATCCAATATAGTACTGATCAAAAAGTTGTTGTGAAGTGAGTCCTGATTGTACAAAGTCGTCTGTCTTTTCACTAATGTCTACCGCTACTGCCACTGCCGTAAATAAAAGCATGCAGAATACAAACGTTACCAGAAACTTTTTAAGAATATAGCGGTCAAGCTGCTGCATAATCAAAAGTAGGCAAAGTAATCAGCAACGCTGTTGAAGTTTGATTATCATTTCCTTTTTCCAAGGAGTAAAGTCTCCAGCAATAATCCTTCTTCTGGCTTCGGTAACCAGCCATCGGTAAAAGGCCAGGTTATGTATACTGGCAATCGTGTATCCCAAAAATTCTTTGGACTTAATTAAGTGGTGGAGATAGGCTCTGCTATAGTATTCACTAATGGGCGAATCAATGCCGGTATCCAGTGGAGAAAAATCTGTCTCCCATTTTTTATTATCAATATTGACCACCCCCTCACTTGTAAATAGCATGGCATTTCTTCCATTGCGAGTAGGCATGACACAGTCAAACATATCAATCCCCAAACTGATACACTCCAAAATATTCCAAGGGGTGCCTACTCCCATCAGGTAGCGGGGTTTTTGTGCAGGCAAGTGCTCGCAGCACCATCCACAGATATCGTATAGCACCGCTTCCGGTTCGCCCACACTCACTCCACCAATAGCATAACCAGTCGCATCCTTTGCTATGCTATGGTCACAGGATTGTTTTCGAAGGTCCTTAAATGAAGCCCCTTGAACAATAGGGAATAAATTTTGTGTGTATCCGTAACGAGCATCAGTTTCTTCAAATCGCTTAAAGCAACGATCCAGCCATCGGTGCGTTAGTTCCAACGACTGCTTAGCATACTGATAATCACAATCGCCGGGTGGACACTCGTCAAAAGCCATTATGATATCGGCGCCAATACTTCGTTGAATATCCATCACCGACTCCGGCGAAAATAAATGTCGGCTTCCATCTATATGAGATTGAAAGGTCACTCCCTCTTCATTGATCTTACGCGTACCGGATAAAGAAAAAACCTGATATCCCCCACTGTCGGTCAGGATAGGCCTATCCCATCCAATAAACTGATGCAAACCGCCGGCACGCTCCAAAACGCTCACTCCCGGGCGGAGATAAAGATGATAGGTATTGCCTAAAATAATTTGAGCCTGTACGGATTCGCGTAATTGTTGCTGTGATACTGCCTTTACACTTCCAGCAGTACCAACTGGCATAAAAATGGGGGTAGCAATTGTACCGTGATCAGTTTGGATAAGTCCCACCCGGGCTTTTGAATCAATATCCGTTTTTCCCAATGAAAATTGTAAGGCCGCCATAGTTAGCGCAAGATACAAGTATCTTATTATCTTCGCCGCTATGTTGATGATAGATTGGAGAGAATTGCTTTTCTATGCGTTTTCAGCCGCAGCCTTGGTTCAATTATTCTACTACACTTGGTTTTTTAGTCGGGTGGCATTTTTTATTAAGAAAGAAAAACCCACACAACGTCAACACCCGGTATCCGTAGTGATTTGCGCCAGAGATGAAGATGAGAATCTGGCGCGTAATCTTCCCGGTGTGCTGTTGCAGCAATATCCAAGCAGTAAAGAAGTAGTAGTCATCAATGACAACTCCGTTGATGACTCAAAATTTATTTTACAGGAATTAAAACGCACTTTTAAAAATCTGCATATTGTTGAGTTAACCCAGGAGGCAAAATTGATCGCAGGTAAAAAATATCCACTTTCCATTGGGATCCGGGAAGCCAATCATGAGATTCTCTTGCTCACCGACGCCGACTGCGTGCCTTCCAGCGAACACTGGATGCAAAAAATGCAAGAGGCCTATGGAGAGGATACGGAGATTGTATTGGGCTATGGAGGTTACCATCGCAAAAAAGGATTGTTAAATAAATTAATACGCTTTGAAACTTTTCACACTGCACTGCAATATCTTTCCTATGCATTAGCGGGGATCCCCTATATGGGAGTGGGTCGTAATCTTTCTTACCGGAAAGATCTTTTCTTGCGCAATAAAGGCTTCTCCTCTATTAATCATATTCCAAGCGGAGACGATGATCTGTTTATCAATAAACTGGCCAATAAGCATAATACAGCCGTGGTAATTGACCGGGATGCGCTCACCAGATCTATTCCTAAAACAACCTGGGGAAGCTGGCTAAACCAAAAGTCTCGGCATTACACTACTGCTAAATATTACAAGACACTGCATAAATTTCTATTAGGACTCTACTTCATTGCTCAATTTTTATTTTATCCATTATTGGGGCTGGCCCTTACCTTTTGCAATTGGCAATGGGTGGCTGGCGTTGCAATAATAAAGTTGCTTCCCCAGGCTGTTATTCTCTATAAAGCAATGAATAAATTAGACGAGAAAGACCTCTGGCCTTGGTTTATTCTTTTAGACATGTGGATGTTTTTCTATTACCTGTTTTTCTTTCCTGCCCTTTGGAAAAGGCCCACAAAAAACTGGAATTGATATGACAGCAGCCCCTGATCCAACGCCATCTGGAGTAGAACTTCTTCAACAGTATTTTACTGCATTCACTCCTGTACAGCTTGCGCAATTTGAACAACTGGGGCCTTTATATGCCGAATGGAATGAAAAGATCAATGTTATCTCTCGCAAGGATATCGATGCCCTTTATGAAAGACATATATTGCATTCACTCAGTATTGCTGCCGTTGGCAATTTTGCAAAAGGCAGCGCAATAATCGATATTGGCACAGGAGGTGGTTTTCCCGGGTTACCGCTTGCCATTTTTTTCCCTGAAGTAACCTTTCATTTAGTTGACAGTATTGCTAAAAAACTAAAAGTGGTTGACGCAATTGCAAAAACCATAGGCCTTACTAATCTCACCACACAACATACACGTGCTGAAGAGATCAACAACAAAAAGTTCGACTTTGCTGTTTCCAGAGCTGTAGCCCCCCTAAAAGAGTTGTGGGGTTGGAGCAAGCCGCTTCTTCAACATAAAAATCGGACAGCAGGAAATGAACTTGCTCCCGCTTTGCTTTGTTTAAAAGGTGGTGACTTAGCGGCAGAAATTCAAGTCAGCGGAACCAAGCCAAAACAACTTTCCCTTTCCGCGTTATTTCCACTGCCTTTTTTTGAAAAGAAATTTTTACTCTACGTTCCCCGCTAGTTTATTGGACTGATAAAGTACCGGGCTGTTCCCAGTTTAATTTCAGCTGATTATTTTTCCGATCCAAATCTGCCAACCGTTGTGAGGGGTCAATTTCCACCACCTGTAAGGCGGTTATTTTTCGAGTTGTGTTAATCGTGTATGTCCCATTTGTCCATTTCCAAGCCGGATAAACAATACGGGTAAGGGCACTATCCTCTACTGGTTTATGGCCATATTGCAGATCAAGTGGTATATAGTGTAATTCTTTTGTCCCATCCGTAAAGGTCAGCAGCAGGTCAATTGGCATTGGCATCAGTCCGATACGCTTCAGCCGAACTTGAGTTGATCCCTTCTCTTCCCAAAGACTATCAATGGCGTAGTCAATTGTTTTAACTGAGTTAACCCAATATTCTTTGTACCAATCCAATTTTAATCCACTTCTTTTTTCGGATATACGAACTAGATCCTGAACGGTTGGATGCCTGAATTTCCACTTATCATAATAATCCAATAAAATTTGATCACGCACTGAAGCACCGGTAATGTAGCCCAGTTGTTCCATGAATACGGCTCCCTTAGCATAAGCGGCGGCGCTATAAGCTGAATTGGTATTAAAATGATCGGCATGTGTGGTGAGCGGCTCCTCACGACCACTCTTGGCCAGACTCAGGTAGCCGCGATAAGAACCTGCATGCGCAAAGGACTGGTCAGACTCCAGAAATGCGCTGATCCGGTCTTCTGCAAACGTGGTGAACCCTTCATCCATCCAAGCATAAAGCGATTCATTGGTAGCCAACACACCCTGATACCAATTATGCATCCATTCATGCAACCAGGCTCCGGGTCCAATTAACAAAGTTGACATAGGATATTCCATTCCACCATCACCTCCATGGATAAATGAATATTGCTTGTACGGATAGCGACCAAAATGTTTTTCAATAAATGGCAAAGCACGTGCCGCATCAGATAATATTTTTTCCCAATTTTCTGCTTTCTCATTGGTAGCCTTGTACAACAAGTGAAGCGTAAGGGCAGGAATAGCCGATGAAGTTTTAGTTGCAGGAATGCTATCCCGGATCTTAAGTGTCCGATGAATATACTCCGGATCAGCTGCCCACATAAAGTCATGTACTTGCGGCGCCACAAAATGCCAGGTTAATTTCTCTCCGGCTGGCCTTTCTACTATTTGTCCGGGTAACTCATAACCGTATCCAATCTGTTGTGGATTCTGTAAATAGCCGGTGCCCCCAAGTATATATCGTTTATCGATACTGATTTTTACATCAAAGTTTCCCCATACGCCATAAAATTCTCTTCCCACGTATGGAGTGGGATGCCATCCAGCTTCATCATAGGCACAAATTTTGGGATACCACTGACTCATTGAATATCGTACCCCAGAAGTTGGGTTATCGCGGCCACTGCGTCTAACTTGCAAGGGAACCTGTCCTTCGAATTGCAGATCAAAAACCACTTTACTCTTTGGAAGGATTGGATGATTCAATATCACTTCTAAAATTGTTTCATGCGCTATTAGTTGTTGCACCCTGCCGTTCATCTTAAGCACTTTTACGGTTTGCTCTCCATATTCCTCGGGTTTTAAATTAATGATGCGATCCTTCACCCTTCCATCCCAGTCCACGCCTCGGCCCACTTGCATAGTTCCCTGCCTACGACTTCTGACATCCATCATACTACCTGGACGAAAAGCATTGAAATAAAGATGAAAAAACACACGCTGTAACGTATCTGGAGAATTATTCCAATACGCTAAGCGCTGGGTACCTGTAAAACGATTGGTATTTACATTCATATCCACCTCCATCTTATAGGCAACACGTTGTTGCCAGTTTCCTGCTTGCGCAACAGCAAAATAGGAGCAGATCATAAAAGTCAGTGTACTGAAAAGTCTAGTCATCTTGAATAAGTTATTAATTAAGATCTTCCCGCCAGCACAATCACTAATTCACCTTTGATGGTCCCCGCAGAAAAATGATTGATGCAATCTCGTATACTTCCTCTAAAATTTTCTTCAAACCGCTTGGACAGTTCTCGGCTTACGCTACAGCGCCGGTCTTCGCCAAAATAAGTGCTGCATTCTTCCAACGTTTTTATCAGTCGCTGGGGCGACTCATATAAAATGATGGTTCGTTCTTCTCCAGCAAGTGACTTGAACAAGGTTTGTCTACCCTTTTTAAGCGGAAGAAATCCTTCAAAACAAAATCGTGTGGCGGGTAGGCTACTATTCACCAATGCAGGAACAAAAGCGGTAGCCCCTGGCAAGGTTTCTACTTGAACGCCGGCTTGTACACATGCCCTTACTAATAAAAAGGCAGGATCAGAAATTCCCGGAGTGCCGGCATCAGTGATCAATGCCATCCTTTTGCCATTTTTGAGCTGATCAACCAGATGCGGCAACACCTTGTGTTCGTTGTGTTGATGATAAGGACTTATGGGTTTGTGAATATGATACTGCTTTAGCAATATGGTACTGGTGCGTGTATCCTCTGCCAGTATAACATCAACGGCCTGCAATACATCCAATGCACGCAATGTTATGTCGCGTAAATTTCCAATGGGAGTTGGCACCAAATACAGGGCTGTGGTGGGAGATAAATTGGACGGACCAGAATCAGTATGCTTGATAACCGACAAACGCCGTGGTTTTTTGATTTAATCAGGCTTGTTGGCAGTGCAATTCAAAATATTCCATTACCGGATTAGCCAATAATTTCTGCGCGGCTTCTCGAGCAATCGCTTCAGCTGCTGCCACAGACTCAGCTTCAATATGCAATGTTATATTTTTTCCAACCCGTACATCGTCAACACCCGCCAATCCTAAATTAGACAGACCACCCAATACCGCTTTTCCCTGCGGGTCCAGGAGTTCTTTATGGGGCATTACCTTTATTTCGGCTATATAACTCATGCAAACAGCTTTTTAAAAAACAAAGATAAGAGAACATAGCAGATAATAATTAGCGGAATAGCCAGCCATTGCAGAAACAAAAGCAGTAAAATTGCCATTGCTAAAATTCCATAACGAAGTTTATTTTCCTTCCAGGCCAACGAATTAAATTTAAATGCAAGAATGGGGAGTTGTGACAGCATGAGTCCGGATAAAATCAGCAGTACACTATATAAAAAAAGTGCGTTGAGCAACAAGGCTGTAACCCATGCTTGGTTTGTCTGCCAGTACACCAGTGGAAGCGATGCCACAAAAAGACCTGCTGCAGGCGCGGGCAACCCCTTAAAATGTGAAGAAGGATTGGTTGCTTGATACAAATTGAATCTAGCCAAACGCCAAGCCGCCGCTACGGGTAATAAAAAGGCTGGCCACAATACCATAACAGATTGATGCAGCCCTTGCTCTCCTTGTGCCCAAGACAATCGTAAGAATTGATACAGGATCAAGGAGGGTGCGACGCCAAAACTCACCAGATCTGAAAGAGAATCTAACTCACGTCCCATTGCAGAGTTTGCCCTTAGCAAACGAGCCAGGAATCCGTCCAAATAATCAACAACAGCAGCCGCCAGGATAAAAACAGACGCCAACCAAATCTGTTCAGGTACGTCGTAATAAAGTTGACCATTGTTGTCCGCTGTCATAATGATGCCGGGTTGCAATGCGGCTACGCAAGCCATGCAACCAAAAACAAGGTTCAACAACGTAAACAGATTAGGGATTTGCTTCACCATATTCATTTTTTCATCAATGCTTCAATTGCATCGGCCTCAATAGGAATATTTTTCATCAAATCTTTGTTACCTGACTTGGTGATCCAAACATTGTTTTCAATTCGGATACCCATTTGTTCCTCTTCAATATAAATACCCGGTTCAATAGTAAATACCATGCCCGCTTTGACAGGCTCAGTTCGGGTACCCAGGTCATGCACGTCGATTCCCAGATGATGAGAAATACCGTGGTAAAGATACTTGCGATAAGCCCGATTCTCAGGATCTTCATTTTTTATATCAGACTTTCGCAACAACCCTAGTTTCAAAAATTGCTGTGTAGCTTCTTCACCAATTTTATCCGTGTAGTTGACAATAGAAATCCCCGGCTTTAAAATATGCTTTGCGAAATTGTGCAAATGCAGGCAAGCATTGTATACATTCTTTTGCCGACGCGTAAACTTTCCACTGACTGGAATAGTACGGGTAAGATCTGCGCAATAGCCTCCGTACTCAGCGCCAAAATCCATCAATAATAATTCCCCGGCTTTACATTCCTGGTTATTAGCTATATAATGCAATGTTCTTGCGCTATCCCCGCTTGCAATAATACTGTGGTAGGCAGGTCCCGTTGCGCGTTGAGTTAAAAACGAATGCCAGATGGCTGCTTCGATCTGATATTCCATAACTCCAGGTTTTACAAAACCAAGCAGGTGCCGAAATGTTTGCTCCGTTATGTGGATGGCCTTGCCGATCACCTCAACCTCCAGCGGAGTTTTAATAGCGCGTAATTCGCGCATGATTTTTGCCGCCCTGCAGTACTGGTGTAAGGGGTAACGCTGCTGCATTTCCTCAATGAAGCGATACTCACGCGTTTTGAAAAAACCGGCTTTTCTGTCATTTTCGTTGCTATCCAAACAAATCGTATCCGCTAAATGAATCCAGGTTTGCAATAAAGCATCGATGCTATCTAGCCAGACAACGGTCTGAATGCCACTGATTGCCTGTGCTTCTTTTGCACGGAATTGTCGGCCATCCCATTTTTCTTTCAATTCATTGGGACGAACCAATACCAACACCTCACGATATTGTGGATCTGGATTGTCAGGGAACAACACCACCATGGTTTCTTCCTGCTCAATACCCGTTAACCAGTATAGATCACTGTTCTGTTTGAACGCATGCAAGGCATCTCCATTGGAGGGAAAGGCATCGTTGCTTACAAAAATGGCCAGCGTACCGGAGGGTAGTGCTTGAGCAAAACGATGTCTGTTTTCCGTAAATAACGCCGGATCGAGTGGATGATATTTCATACAAAAAATTAATCAAGACAGAAAACTGCTTTCGCAAGTGATAATGAACCTCACTGCTAAAAGTGCTAGAATAAGCCGTACAGCGCACTATCCACTTTGCTGATGATTTCCCCCAGGTCTTCTTCGCGTTCAGCAAACTTGATCTTATCTACATCAATTATCAACAGCTTACCCTCTTTATAGTTAGCGATCCACTTGTTGTAGTACTCATTTAACTTCTTTAAATAATCCAACCGAATGTTCTCCTCGTAATCGCGCCCTCTCTTTTGAATTTGTCCAACCAAGGTTGGCACGGAAGCCTGTAAAAAAATTAACAGATCAGGAGGCTGCACCAAGGTCTTTAGTGTTTGAAAAAAATTATAATAATTGACAAAATCACGTTTGCTCATCAAGCCCATTTCATGCAAATTGGGGGCAAAGATGTTGGCATCCTCATAGATTGTACGATCTTGAATTACGGTTTCAGTGCCTTGCTGAATTTCAACCAACTGCTTCAGTCGGCTATTCAAAAAGTATATCTGCAAATTGAAACTCCATCGGGGCATGTCCTCATAAAAATCCATGAGGTACGGATTGTGATCCACGTCTTCAAAATGAGGAATCCATTTGTAATGTTTACTGAGCAACTCGGTGAGGGTTGTTTTACCTGCTCCAATGTTGCCAGCTACTGCAATATGTTTGGGTTTTTTTGCCTTTGCCATGCCGAGGGGCCGAAGCCAATTTTAGGTGGGGGTTAAAAGTAGGAAAAATCAATAATAGTTGAGTCCCATCGCTTTTCGTACAATCTCCATTGTAGCAGCAGCGCTGGCACCTGCCTTTTCAGCACCTTGCCTCATGATTTTTTCTATATAGCTTTTATCTTTTTGCAGCCGTGATGCTTTGTCTCGAATGGGAGCCAGGAACCGAATCATATCCTCGGCCAATTGTTTTTTCATATCACCATACCGAATGGTACAACTGCGATAAGCCTCTTCAAACAAATGGATAGTAGACGAATCGCTGACCAATCCCATTAAAAAAAATAGATTCTCGATATAGTCAGGCTTAGGCGTATTGGGTGCTGTGGGCCCTGCATCCGTTTTTGCCTTCATTACTTTTTTACGAATGGTATCATCACAATCAGCCAGGTATAGTGTAGCCAGGTTATTTTCGCTTTTGCTCATTTTACCCGCACCGTCCAGACTGGGTACGCTAACCAACTCCTTGCCGAAATTGAAAGCCTGGGGTTCCGGAAAAACTTGGCCATACCGATGGTTGAACCGCTGTACAAAGTTTCTGGCCATCTCCAAATGCTGCTCCTGATCTTTTCCAACCGGAACCAATGAGGCTCGGTGTAGAATAATATCCGCAGTTTGTAGAACCGGATACGTCAGTAACCCCGCGTTTACGTTTTCCGAGCGCAGACGAGCTTTGTCTTTAAATGTTACGGTTTTTTCAAGTTCACCCTTATAAGCCAACATATTCAAATAGAGGTAAAGCTCGGCCGTTTCAGGAACGTGGCTCTGACAATAAAGAACCACAAGGTCTGGATCGAGACCACAAGCAATATGTTCTGCCAAAATACGATGCACATTTTCTTTGAGGAAAGATGTTTCAGGGTGTGTGGTCAACGAATGCAGATCCGCCACCATAAAAAAACAGGGATATACTTCCTGCATTTTTACATAATTACGCAGTGCACCGAAATAATTTCCAAGGTGCAAGTACCCTGTGGGGCGTATACCACTCATCACAATTTGCTTTTGTTTGTCCATTGGGGACGAAGATAGCAAAAGGGATCAGTTATCTTTGACTCAGGTTACAAAAACAGCATATGGCAGCCAGCATCATTCATTTGGAAGAAATCAAGAAAAGCTACTTCATGGGCAAACAGGAGTTGCCTGTATTGAATGGGCTGTCACTGGATATTTGCAAGAACCAATACGTAGCGCTCATGGGACCCTCAGGTTCCGGGAAAAGTACGCTCATGAATATCATTGGTTGCTTAGACACGCCTACTGCAGGACGTTACATTCTCAATAACAAGGACGTAAGTAAAACGGAGGACGATGCTTTGGCAACCATTAGAAATAAAGAAATTGGATTTGTGTTTCAGCAGTTCAATTTACTGCCCCGTTTAACTGCAGCAGAAAATGTAGCCCTTCCCCTGGTCTATGCAGGTATGAAAAAGAAAGAGAGGTTGGAGAAAGCCATGCAAATGTTGGACCTGGTAAAACTTACTGATCGCAGCCATCACCGACCCAATGAATTATCTGGCGGGCAGTGTCAGCGTGTGGCAATAGCCAGAGCCCTGGTAAACGATCCTTCAATTATTTTAGCAGACGAGCCAACCGGAAATTTGGATAGCCGTACTTCAGGTGAGATCATGGATATCTTTGAAGAAATCTATCAAAACGGAAATACCATCGTGGTGGTTACACACGAGGAAAACATTGCCAATCATACCCGACGTATTGTGCGGCTGAGAGATGGAGCCATAGAAACAGACAAGCCAAACCCCTTGTTTGCCAAGTCTGCGACTACTGCTTAATTTATTAAGCCTATCCGAACCTTTTGCTTACGCCAATGTTGCACTACTTTTGCAGTCTACAGAAACAATAAAATGGCATTCAGAATTTATACCAAAACAGGCGACAGCGGAACCACCTCTTTGATTGGGGGAACCAAGGTTTCCAAATCACATCTTCGCATTGAATCCTACGGAACGGTCGATGAGTTAAATTCTTATTTGGGACTCTGCCATGATCTGATTGAAGATATAGGCATTAAAAAAATATTGGCTGAGATTCAGGATCGGTTATTTACGGTTGGGTCCCATTTGGCCTGTGATCCCGAAAAAGAACCCCGGCTTGCATTGCCTGATCTGAGGCAAGCCGATGTGTTGCTACTTGAAAAGGAAATTGACTGGATGGTGGCAGTCCTGCCTGAAATGAAAAGCTTTATCCTGCCTGCAGGACATCCCACTGTTTCTCATTTACATGTGTTAAGATGCATTTGCAGAAGAGCTGAGCGTTGCTGCGTTCGCATGAGTTACGAAGGCCTCCAGGTGGAGCCCCTGGTGATCATCTATCTCAACAGGTTGAGTGATTATTTTTTTGTGCTGGCTCGATTCGTAGGTCAGCAATTAGGGGCGGTCGAAGTGCCGTGGAAACCACGCACTAACCATTAAGCTTCAAATTTTCCATCTCGCATTGTAAGTACACGGTCACTTTGTGCGGCTAATTCTTTGTTGTGGGTTACAATTAAAAAGGTTTGTCCAAGTTCATTTTTCAAGGAATGAAACAATGAATGCAGTTCGCCGGCATGAACGCCATCCAGATTACCGGTTGGCTCATCGGCCAATACAATTGAAGGCCGGTTGATCAGTGCTCTTGCCACCGCAACACGCTGTTGTTCTCCGCCCGATAATTGGCCGGGTTTATGTGTGATGCGATCTTTTAAACCCAGTTTTCCCAGCAATTCAGTGGCCTCTTGATTTACTTCCGTTCTTTTTCGTCCGGCAATCCAAGCCGGTATACTTACATTCTCCAAAGCCGTAAACTCAGGAAGCAAGTGATGAAACTGGAAAACAAACCCAATTTTTTGATTTCTGAATTTAGCCAGCGCAGCTCCGGACAGTGTGTTCAAGTTAACTCCCTCAAGCTCAATCGCACCCTGATCGGCCTGGTCCAGGGTTCCTAAAATATGCAACAGCGTACTCTTTCCACATCCGGATGGCCCCACAATAGTCACCAACTGACCCCTATTGAGCACTAGATCCAATCCACGGAGCACCTCCACAGATCCATGTTTTTTATAAATCCCACTGGCTTTTAACAAGGGTAACAAATATATTCCGAAGCTATCAAAATCTCCCCAAATCAGGATCTTGTAGAATGGTTATTTGGAAAATAACCTAATCCTATTACATTTGCGCAAAAATCGGACTATGTTTTGGACACTTGAGTTGGCCTCGTTTTTGGAAGATGCCCCTTGGCCTGCTACAAAAGACGAGTTGATTGATTATGCAATCCGATCTGGCGCTCCGATTGAGGTAGTAGAAAATCTTCAAGAACTGGAAGAAGAAGGTGATGTCTACGAAACCATTGAGGACATCTGGCCTGATTACCCCACACAAGACGACTTCTTATTTAACGAGGACGAGTACTAAGGCTTTGGAAAAATTATTTTTCCATTTTTTCAATTACCGTTTGTGTTACGCCTGTAAAACTAAATCCGCCATCGTGGAATAGATTTTGCATGGTTACAAACCGGGTCATATCACTAAACAAGGTTATACAATAGTTGGCACAATCATCAGCGCCGGCATTGCCCAACGGACTCATGGCTTCGGCATAATTCAAAAAACCATCAAAGCCCTTTACGCCACTTCCTGCAGTGGTACGAGTGGGTGATTGAGAAACGGTATTCACCCTTACTTTTCTTTTAACCCCATAGTGATATCCAAAGCTACGCGTTACACTTTCCAATAAGGCTTTGGCATCGGCCATCTCATTGTAGTCGGGAAATACACGCTGTGCGGCTATATAACTTAACGCCACCACACTTCCCCACTCACTCAAGGCATCCATATCCCAGGCAGTGCGTAACACCCGATGTAAACTCATGGCAGAAATATCCAAGGTTTTTCCGTTCCACTCATAGTTCATCTCTGTGTAATGCTTTCCTTTACGCACATTCAAACTCATGCCGATGGAATGCAACACAAAATCAACCTTACCTCCTAAATGTTGCATGGATTGTTCAAATAAATTTTTAAGATCGTCCATATTGGTCACATCGGCACCAATGACAGGGGCATTTCCACAGGCCGCTGATAACTTATTGATCTCTCCCATGCGTAAGGCCACCGGTGCATTTGTCAATACCAATTGTGCCCCTTCTTCCTGACAACGAAGTGCCGTTCTCCACGCAATTGAACGTTCGTCAAGTGCGCCAAAAATGATCCCTTTTTTCCCTTTGAGCAATTGGTTGGACATAGATTAAATTTGAGCCCTAAAAGTAAGAAGATATTTGTTTGCATAGTTGACTAACAGCCGTTCTTGCAAAAGGGCACTATATTTACATGTATGACAAGTCAAACGATAATCACAGGCACCGGGTGTTATATTCCATCGGTTATCAAAACAAACCAGGAATTTCTTGCACAAACTTTTTATACAGAAGATCAAAAAAAGATTGAAGCAAACGGCGCTGAGATCATAGAAAAGTTCCAAGAAATTACCGGCATAGAAGAAAGACGTTACGCTGAAGAAAATGTTGATGCCGCTGATATGGCCGTAACCGCTGCCAAAATTGCCTTGGCAGAAAGTGGTATCAATCCTGAAGAACTGGACCAACTGATTGTAGCCCACAATTTTGGGAATGTGGAAAAGAACACCATACAAACTGATATGCTTCCAGCATTGGCCTCCCGGGTAAAACACGAATTGGGCATACAGAATCCTTCCTGTGTTGCTTATGATATTTTATTTGGTTGTCCTGGTTGGCTTCAAGGGGTAATTCAAGCTGATGCCTTTTTCAAGGCGGGGGTTGCCAAAAAGGCCTTGGTGATTGGAACGGAAACCTTAAGCCGTGTGGTGGATCGTTTTGACCGGGATAGCATGATCTTTTCCGATGGAGCGGGTGCTGCAGTTTTAGAGTTCAAACCGAGTGAACAAGACGGACCTGGTATACTTTCTGCCAGTGTTCAGAGCCATTGTACGGAGGAAACTTACTATCTTTTTTTAGGAAAAAGTAATTTACCTGAAGCAGACCCGAATGTGCGCTATATCAAAATGAAGGGCCGAAAAGTTTATGAATACGCCATGCAACATGTACCTGCGGCAATGAAAGATTGTCTGGACAAGGCAGGTGTTCCTATCAGCGCGGTCAAAAAATTGTTTATTCATCAGGCCAATGAAAAAATGGATGAGGGAATCATCAAAAGGCTGTTTCGGTTGTATGGACTCAAAGAAATTCCTTCGCATATTATGCCAATGAGCATACATAGTCTTGGCAACAGCTCAGTAGCCACTATTCCTACTTTGTTAGACCTGGTCAGAAAAGATTATTGGACCGAGCATTCATTACAAAAGGGAGACATTGTACTTTTTGCATCCGTAGGTGCTGGCATGAACATCAATGCGGTTTGTTACCGAATGTAGACAAGCCCCTTTCCATTAACTTCGCAACTAATAAATGTTGGGTCGAAGATGACAGTCTCTTACAAATGGCTCTGCGACTACCTGCCTGAAAAACCAGCTCCTGAAAAGCTGAGTCAATTGCTTACTTCCATTGGACTGGAAGTAGAAAGTATGCAATGTTACGAAGAGGTAAAAGGTGGGCTCAAAGGCTTGATAATTGGAGAAGTGATAAGCACTGCCAAACATCCCAACGCAGATAAACTAACCCTTACCCAAGTTAACATTGGTCAAAAACCACCCCTTTCAATTGTTTGTGGAGCCCCCAATGTTGCCACTGGTCAAAAAGTGGTAGTGGCCCCCGTAGGCGCTACTATTTTTCCTACTCAAGGTCAACCCCTAACCATGCGTGTAGCAAAAATACGCGGAGAGGAAAGTCAGGGAATGATCTGTGCCGAGGACGAAATTGGTTTGGGCGAAAGTCATGCAGGTATTTTAGTATTGGATGCTGCTGCAGTTCCAGGTACTCCCGCTCCGGAATATTTCAATTTATACGAGGACATCATCTATGAAATTGGACCAACTCCCAACCGAATGGATGCCATGAGTCATTGGGGGGTGGCAAGAGATGTATGCGCCTATCTCAATCATCACGAAAATAAAGAACTTGCTCCGCTGTTTCCTGCTGTTTCTCCCCTCGACAAAGACGGTAAATCAAGCGCTGTACAGGTTACTGTTGAAAATAGTAAAGCCTGTCCTCGCTATTCGGGAATTGCAGTCAAGGGCATTAAAGTTGAGTCTTCCCCTGTTTGGTTACAAAAAAGATTAAAAGCTATTGGCGTTCGTCCTATTAATAATATTGTGGACATCACCAATTATATTCAGCATGAGACAGGGCAACCCCTTCATGCTTTTGATGCAGCGGCTATTGAAGGCAACCAAATAATTGTAAAAAATCTTTCCAACAATACGGACTTTGTTACGCTGGATGGCAATTTCATAAAACTAAATCAGGAAGATTTAATGATCTGCAATGCGAGGGAAGGAATGTGCATAGCGGGAGTTTTTGGAGGGCTGCACAGCGGAGTGAAAGAATCAACGGATTCTTTATTCATCGAAAGTGCTTTTTTTGAAGGGGCCTCTATTCGAAAAACTTCATTCAGACACGGATTGCGAACAGATGCGGCAACCCGTTTTGAAAAAGGAACGGATATAGAAGCCACCGTTCGCGTATTGGAAAGAGCCGTTCAATTAATCAAAGAGATCGCCGGTGGTACCGTGGTGGGATCGCTGATTGATTGTTATCCTGCTCCACAACCCAAGAAAATCGTAGTAGTACGTTGGTCAATGCTGCAACAATTGAGCGGCAAACACTATCCGCCCACTGCTGTAAAAAAAATCTTAACCAGTCTTGGATTTGAATGGTCCAGGGAAGATGCAGAGAGTTTTACCGTTTTGGTACCCACGCATAAAACAGCTATTAGCCTGCAAGCTGATATTGTGGAGGAGGTTATTCGTATTGACGGGCTTGACAACATTGAAATACCCACACAAATTAAATTATCCCCTGCCATCGATCCCGATAACTGGAAAGCGGGTTTAAAGGAGAAAATCTCCAATCAATTAGCGGGCATGGGATTTCAGGAGATCATGACCAATTCTATCACTAATGCGGCATACTACAATAACAATCCGGGATTAGTGACCATGATCAATAGCTTGAGTGCGGAGTTAAACTGTTTAAGACCCAGCCTGCTCGAAACTGCTTTAGAAGTAGTGACGCATAATCTCAATCATAGGAATTTGAATCTCCGTTTATTTGAGTTTGGAAAAATATATAACCGAACAACTACTGAACAATTTGAAGAACTGGAGCGATGCTGTTTGGTCATTACCGGACAAAAGCAGGAAAGCAGTTGGAGGCAGGGGGCTACCGCTGCAGACTTTTTTACACTCAAAGGAGCAGTAGAGGCCGTATTGAAGGGATTAGGGCTTACGCTCACCGAGCAAAAATTGGATGCAAACTCAGTAATGAGCTATGGAATTTCCTGGATTCACTCCCAACAATCCATGGGGTATGGCGGAGAACTGGCTCCAAAAACACTGGAGCATATGGGAATCAAACAACCCGTCTTTTATGCAGAACTCAACTGGAATTATATAGCGGCAGCCTCTGATCGACAACCCCCTACCCTCCGTGAAATTCCTCGCTTCCCTGCTGTACAACGGGACCTAGCATTGATTGCTCCATGTAGTTTAACCTGGGAGCAGATTAAATCCACTGTGCATAAGATCCATATTGAATGCCTGCAGGATATCAAACTCTTTGATATATTCGAGAGTGATAATCTGGGCGTTGATAAAAAATCCATGGCAGTCAATTTCACCTTCCAACATTTGGAAAGAACCTTAACTGAGAAAGAAATTGAAGAGTGGACTAATAAAATCCTGGCTTCATTGGAAAAAGAGTTAGGTGTCAACTTGAGAAAATGAGTACGTTTCAACACGATTTAGAACGCATTCAACAAAAGCTGCTACAATTAGTGCAGTACCAGCAAAAGCTGCGTGCAGAGAATCAGGCTTTACGGGAACAACTGGCCAATAGTGCTGAAGAAAAAGAACTCTTAACGGCGCAGATTACACAGTTGCAGGAACAGATAGGCCTTCTCAAATTGAATAGTGGATCGTTGGAGAGTCAGGAAAAAAAAGAGATGGAGAAAAAAATCAATCAGTATATCCGTGAGATTGATCGTTGTATTGCTCAATTAGGAGAATAACCCATGGCAGCACTCATACCACTATCCGCACAAATTGGAGACAGGACCTACCGTATCAAGGTGGAACCAAAGGACGAAGCCTTGGTTAGAAAAACCCTCCAACAAATCAATGCTAAAATCATGGAGTTGAAATCGCTGTATGTAGGTAAAGACATGCAAGATTATATAGCCATGACTATGATCTGGTATGCTGCACAACAGCCAACCCCAACAACCCCTGTTACATCACAAGAAGATCCTTCCATCAGACAAGGATTAGCAATATTGGAGGGTTTGATTGAAAACGGCCTACAACAATAACTCCTTCCTATTTCCCTCCTAGGAGTTCTTCCATTTTCTTGGCTAAAGCCTCTCCGCGTAAATTCTTGGCAATAACTTTTCCAGTAGGATCTAAAAGCAAATTCTGAGGAATAGCACGGATGCCATACTGTTTGGAAACAGCATTATCCCAATACCTCAGGTCACTTACATGTGACCAGGTTAGATTATCATCATGAATCGCCTTCATCCATTTGTCTTTTTGCCCCGCACGATCCAATGAAATACCAAGAATATGAAAGTTTTTGTCCTTGTATTGATTGAACACTTTGACCAAGTTAGGGTTTTCCTGACGGCAAGGACCACACCAACTGGCCCAAAAATCAATCAACAAATAACGGCCTTTGAAAGAGGATAGTTGAACAGGCTGATCCAAGGTATCATTTTGTGAAAATTCCGGAGCCACTCGACCAATACCGGTCAGTCTTGCTGTTTCCAGTTGCTCCTTAAAATTTTTTACAGTTGGATATGCCTGTACTGTAGCGGGTAATGCGTTGAAAAGTGGCTCAACCTTATCAGGATTGATATCCCATCCAGCATATTGTTGAAGCGCATAAAACGCAGCAGGCGAGTTTGGATTCTTTTGAATATAGCCAGACAATACATTTTCTTTCAAGCCGGATTCCAACTCATCTATCTGCGCTTCCACCCGATCTCTGGCTTCAGTATCTTTTTTTGCATTTGCCTTTGTGTAATCCTGATATAAAACTTTCATCTTATCATCATAGGGCTTGCGTAAAGCTTGCAGATCCATGTAAGCCTCATGATGTTTGGATCCTCTGATGCTAACATTACTAAAAGAGTCAGTGGAATTAATTCTAATCCGCCCATCACCTGCATAAATGTTGAAGGCATCCCGGGATTGATTACTATTTGATCCTCCAGCAAGTGGGGTAAATTGCTTGGCAGAACCTGCATTTGCATATTTTACACGAAAGACCAGTAATTCTGGCTCCTCCATTTTCAACCTGAAAACGTAGGCATTCTCTGCCACTTTACAGCTATCCTTGACAGAGGTTCCATTAACACGGTGGTACAAGTAAACCCACTCAGGTTCTGGCTGTACATTTTTAAAATTTCCCTTGATAGACAAGGACTTGGCATTATCCTGTGCAAACAGGGAAAAAGGAAGAGCCAAACAGGCCAATAGCAGGTTACGCATGGGGCAAGTTGAGGGTACTAATGTACGCATATTTTCATACCTTTGTAGGCCACTAATTTGTGGAACAAGCATTGTGAAACAATTAAATCTAAAATTCAATGGATCTCAATATATTGTACGCCCTTATTGGCGTAATCGCCGGGGGGGCTGGCCTCCTGGTAGGAAAAGTCCTCTTTGCAAAAGGCAGCCGTAAGCAAGTAGAAGAGGCTGAAATTCAAGCACAAACCATTTTAAAAGAAGCTGAACTCAGGGCAGAAACAGTTCGGAAAGAAAAAGAATTACAAGCCAAGGAAAAGTTTGTTCAGTTGAAATCTGCTCACGAAAGGGAGGTGCTGGACCGCAACAAAAAAGTAATTGAATCGGAAAACCGGATTCGTCAAAAGGAGCAGTCCATCAGCCAAAAAGAAAACAATCTTGATAAACAAATCAAGGAAAATGAAACGCTGAAGGAAAACCTGAACCGCCAAGTGGAACAAACCAATATGAAACGAGCGGAGTTGGAAAAAAATCGGGAAGAACATGTTCGTCGGTTAGAAAAAATAGCCAACCTCTCTGCAGAAGATGCCCGGGCACAGCTTATTGAAAGCCTGCGCAGTGAAACGCAGACCAGGGCCTTGGTATTACAGCAGGAAATTATTGAGGATGCCAAACAAAAGGCTCAGAAAGAAGCGCGTAAAATAATTATTCAAACCATTCAGCGTACTGCGGCGGAGCAGACCATCGAAAACTCCATTACTGTATTTAACCTGGAGAGCGACGAGATCAAAGGGCAGATCATTGGTAGAGAAGGTAGAAATATCCGTGCCATTGAGGCAGCTACCGGAGTAGATCTTATTGTGGATGATACGCCGGAAGCGATTCTTTTATCAAGTTTTGATCCCCTGCGCCGCGAGATTGCCCGTTTGAGCTTACAGCGTTTAGTGGCCGATGGTCGTATCCATCCTGCCCGTATTGAGGAAGTGGTAGAAAAAACGCGTAAGCAGATTGAAGAACAAGTGATGGAAATCGGCGAACGCACCGTTATTGAACTGGGCATTCACGGACTTCACAAAGAGCTGATCAGGATGGTGGGCAGAATGCGTTTCCGTTCGTCCTACGGACAAAACTTATTAATGCATAGCCGTGAAACAGCCAATCTTTGTGCTACCATGGCTGCAGAATTAGGACTCAACCCTAAACTGGCAAAACGAGCCGGACTTTTGCATGATATCGGCAAAGTGCCGGATGAGGAGAGTGAGTTAAGCCATGCCCTGCTGGGTGCTAAACTGGCTGAAAAATATGGTGAGAACCCCGCTGTGATCAATGCCATTGGTGCCCACCACGATGAGATGGAAATGCAATATGTGATTTCTCCGATTATTCAGGCCTGCGATGCTATTTCCGGTGCCCGTCCAGGTGCCAGAAGAGAAATTATGCAGCAATATCTGCAGCGCATCAAGGATCTGGAAAACCTGGCCATGTCCTACACAGGGGTAGAAAAGGCCTATGCCATCCAGGCCGGTCGGGAGTTACGCGTAATTGTTGAGGCTGAGAAGGTAAGTGATCAGGAATCCGATAGACTTTCCTTTGAAATAGCTCAAAAAATTCAAACCGAGATGACCTTCCCCGGCCAAATCAAGGTGACGGTTATCCGGGAAAAAAGAGCAGTAAATGTTGCCAGATAGGGCGATTTTCATTACCTTCGCCCTCCTTAAAACTTTTACAGATGAACGCCATTGCCTTTGTACACGAGCAGCTGACGGCAAAAAAGGAATTTCCGGCTTTCAAGCCCGGCGATAATATCACCGTCAATTACAGGATCATTGAGGGTAACAAGGAGCGTATCCAGTCCTTTAAAGGTGATGTGATTAAAAAGCAGGGTACTGGTAGTACAGCCAGCTTTACCGTTCGTAAGATCTCAGACGGAGTTGGCGTGGAAAGAGTATTCCCCTTCTATTCCCCTAACATTGAATCAATCGAGTTGAATAAAACTGGTCAAGTGCGTAGAGCCAAACTTTTCTACCAACGTAAACGTAGCGGTAAGAGCTCCCGCATCCGCGAAAAGCGCATGGCCGTAGCGGAGTGATTGATCGGGTCTTTTCAAGCAGCAGATTTCCGGGATTTTTTATTTGTATAGACATAGCGATTGTTGCTATCTTTGATATTCAATCTTGAGTTATGATACAAAATTTGCTGCTGGCATTCTCGTTTCAGGAGTTACTTCCAATTATCATCATTATCCTGATTTTATTTGGTGGCAAGAAGATTCCTGAGCTGATGCGTGGTATGGGAAGGGGTATACGCGAATTCCAAGACGCCAAGAATAATGTGAAGAAGGAAATTGAGGACAGCGCCAATGATGAAACGCGCTCTGTTAAGGAATAATTCCTTTTGATTTGTATGCCCCTCTTCGTAAATCTGGGACGATCGCTCGTTCTGGTTTTCCTGTTATTGTTTTCTGCTCATTACAGCCAGGCACAATCGGAATGGGCCAGGTGCTGACAGAAAATAGTTTGCCCAGGCAATTAAAATACCTGGTCGTTATTGAATCCGGATTGCGTTCTACAGCTGTTTCCTGGGCTGGTGCGGTAGGTCCCTAACAGTTGATGCCCGGATGTGGATCCTGCGGAATTCAAACCTTACAACCCTTCGTTTGATGAAACAACCTCAATGCGTGGAAATTATTTGCTACGACTATCAACTCCCTCTATGCAAGTTTTTGAAGAAAATAAGGGATCGATTTTAGCAGAAAGCTTACAGTTTCGGCTAAGAAGAAATTAAAAATCGTCTTCTTCGTCCAGCTCCTTATCATTGAAGAGATCATCATCAAATTCATCCTCTTCAATTTTGAAATAGTCTTCCTCCTCTCCCTTTTTTGCAGGACCTTTTTTCCCTTTTGATTTGGGTAAATCAAATTCATCAAAATCAGGATCCCAATTGTCGGCCTCTTGTTTTTCCCAATCATCTTCTTCTACATCATCCCTGCTCTCATCATCCCGTTGATTTTTTTTGGGCAGGGAAGAATCTTTTGCCGCAGCATCACCGGAAATTTTTCGGGTAGCCGCAGCTGGCTTTTTTGCCTTTTCTGATTTAATGGCCATGGCAGAACGGGATTAGTAATGTAAATTTTCGGCGAAGTTTTGGAATCGCCAAATTTTTAAAAAAATTTTTTATCGTGCAACCGTAACCAATTGTTCCCGGCCCGGTCCGTTAGAAATATGTGTCACCTCCACACCCAGGTATGAATTAATAAAATTTACATACGATTTCATAGCCTCTGGCAGCGATTGGTAAGTTTTACAGGCGCTGGTATTTACACTCCAGCCCACAAACTTTTCCAAAAAGGGTTTTAGTTTTATCCGTTCTAATTGATAAGGGATCTCCGTAGTTTTAGTGCCTGCTATTTCATAAGCGGTGCAAACAGACAGCTCCGGGAAAGAATCCAACACATCAGCCTTGGTCATTACAATTTGTGTTACCCCATTGATCATACAAGCATAACGAATTGCTACCAGATCAATCCAGCCGCAACGACGGGGTCTGCCCGTAGTGGCCCCAAACTCATTACCAATACGACGTAGCTCTTCGCCGGTGGCATCTTCCCGCTCGGTGGGAAAAGGACCGCTACCCACACGGGTGCAATACGCTTTGGTCACGCCAATAACTTCACCAATTTGTCTTGGCGCAATACCTAACCCGTTACAAACAGCGGCAGCAATGGTGTTGGAGGAGGTAACAAAAGGAAAGGTTCCAAAATCAATATCTAACATACTGCCCTGCGCCCCTTCCGCCAATACTTTATTTCCTGCTTTTATTTTTTCATTGATAAAATACTCTCCGCTGACAATATTGAGTTGACGTAAAAATTCGATGGCCTCAAAAAACTCTTCTTCCCAGGCGCTGATGTCCTCATGAAATCCAAAACTATCCAGCAGACGTTGGTGCTTTAACCGGAGTTTAATGTATTGGGTGGTAAAATTCTTATCCAATAAATCTCCCACACGTAATCCGTTGCGCCCGGTTTTGTCCATGTAAGCAGGACCAATGCCCTTCAAGGTAGAACCTATTTTTTGATTCCCTTTTGAAAGCTCAGCGGCCTTATCCAATGCGCGATGCGTGGGAACAATAATATGGGTACGATCCGCAATAAATAAGTTTTTCTTTACGTCCACGCCAAAGGCAGCCACAATTTCACATTCGCGCTTAAGCGTTACAGGATCCAACACTACCCCATTCCCGATTAAATTAACAATGTCAGGATGAAAAATCCCAGAGGGAATTTGATGCAGTACTAATTTTTTGTCATTTACATAAAGGGTATGTCCCGCGTTAGGGCCGCCCTGAAACCGAGCAACAACCTGATAGTCCTTTGCGAAGAAATCGACAATCTTACCCTTTCCTTCATCGCCCCATTGGAGGCCCAAGATAACATCGACCATGTTGTAAAAATATGCGTCGCGAAAATAGGTCTATTTGATCAGCATTACCGAACCTTTTTTGGTTATGACTCGATCGTCCTTGGTAATACCTTCTATCATCCAGATATAAATACCCTCTGGCTGTAATTGACCTCCAATGGTACCATCCCATCCCTCCATCATTTTACGCGTCTGAAACACTACCTGACCCCATCGATTGAAGATTCGGAAGTAATTATAGCTTTTCATACCCACCGGAAAGGGGGTGAACCTATCGTTTTTTCCATCTCCATTTGGGGTAAACCCAGTTGGCACATATATATCAGGGCCTTTGTAAACGCGAACATTGACAGAGGCCTCACCTTTACATCCTGCGTTGGTGGAAGCTACCACTTTATACCTGACATCTGATCCAATGGCACCAATGGTCACAGTGGGATTATTGACTAACGGATTACTGAGTCCCACCGCCGGAGTCCAGATATAAGCAGTTACGGCCGGTTCATTGGGAACAGCAAGCAACACAAATTGATCTGCGGGATATCCGATGGTATCGGCCGGGAATGTTTTAACCTGTATGGGAGGTGTAACGGTTATACGTACTGTGTCAGTTACCAAAGCAGCACAACCATTGGCATCAGATAATACAGATAACACATAAAAGATATCACGATCAGGCGTGGAGATAGCATTGGGTAATGAAGGATTATTCAAATAGGTGGAGGGGGTCCACTGATATACTGTTCCACCTGACCCCTGCAATATAACAGACTGCCCATAGCAGATTACACGGTCGGGACCTGCATCAGGAATGGGGGCTGGATTCACCCTTACCACTACAGTGTCTCTATCCACACATCGGCCTAATGTTATAGTTACAACATATTGTGTGGTACTCATAGGTGAGGCTACCGGATTGAATATATTAACCGCACTGAGTCCGGTAGCAGGAGTCCAATCATATTGCAAACCATTGGAAACTGCCGTTAATTGGGTAGATCTGCTTTCACAAATGGTGACATCATTTTGAGGTGTAAAGCTTAGGTCGTTGGTCAATCCAACCGTAACCGTTTGTGTGGTCAAGCAATTTAACGCATCCTTCACCTGTACTGAATAGGTGCCCGGTGCAAGGTTGTAAGTATTTGTAGTTTGCCAGCTGACGCCACCGTCGATAGAATAGTTAAAACTTCCGTTTCCACCCGTTGCCGTAATGGTTAACCCGCCATCATTCCCTCCATTACAGGAAGCATTGGTAGTGCTTGTGGTTGCAGTAAGCGCAGCGGGTTCTGTTATTACAATGGGAGCGGTTCTTCTACAGTTATTGGCATCTTTAATGGTAAGGGTATAATTACCGGCAGGCAAATAAAAAACAGTTGCCGATTGCCAGTTGATAGCATCCACACTAAATTGATAAGGAGCAACACCGCCACTGGCAGCGATGTTTAACTGTCCGTTGGATTGACTATTACAGATTACAGGCACCGTATTGGTTGTAGCACTGATTACCGGAGGCTCTGTAACCACCACTGAGGTGGTACCCGTACAACCATTGGTTTCCCTGAAACGTATGGTATGGGTTCCGGCGGGAACTCCGGTAAATTGATTACTAGTTTGCCATGTCAATCCATCCAGTGAATATTGATAAGGAGCCGTACCCACTGTTGGTGTCACAACAGCAATTGTTCCAGTACTGGCTCCATTACAAAGGGCTGCCGTAGAAGTTGCTGTAGAAGTAAGGGGGGGGCCGGATGACACCGCAACAATGGAAGCCGTGCTCACACAACCCAACGCATCCCGCACTAAAACTGAGTGATTTCCTGCGGAAAGTCCATTGAAAGTATAAGGAGCGGCACCAGCAAAAAACGTGCCTCCGTCAATTGAAAATTCATAGGGAGCTGTGCCACTGGTAGGGGTTACAGTAAGTGTGCCGTTGACCGCACCTTCACAACTTGTAGCTGCAGCGGAGAAACTGGAAGTGAGCGGAGGACCTGCAGCCACCACCAAGGGTCTGGTTAATTGACAACCCAAATTATCTCTTATGACAACAGTATGGCTTCCTGGTGCAACATTGCTAAATGTAAACGGATTGGAACCTGATTGAATGGTGCCGCCATCCAATTGAAAAGTAAAGGGAGCCGTTCCTGTGGTGACGTTGACAGTGATACTGCCATTAGTGGCAGTTGGACAAGAGCTGGCTGCTGTAGTAGTGGTTGCAGCAACACCAGCCCCAACTGCTACATTCACGGTTTGAGGTCCGGAGGAACAGCCCGTAGCCAAATCAGTAACTATCACGGTGTGACTACCCGCTGCTACATTGCTGTAAGTAAAAGGCAATGTTCCTTGCACAGCAGGGTTGGCATCCAATTTAAAAGTATGAGGACCGGCACCTGCAGCTGCTGAAATAGTAATAGAGCCATTATTAACTCCCGTACAAGCAGTAGGCGCTGCACCAATGGTAGTAGCCAATTGTCCTGCCGAAGCAATGATAACGGGAATACTTATGGTACAAACACCCGGAGCATCTCGAACGGTGACAGTATAAGAACCCGCTGCCAAACCATTGAACACATTACTAGTTTGCCAATTGGTTCCGTCAATCGAGTACTGATAGGGAGGGGTACCGCCTGAGGGAGCACCAACAGTTATTACGCCATTGGTATTCCCGCAAGAAGCTGCACTGGATGCGGCCGTAGCCGCAAGACCGGCAGCACGATTCACTCGCACCGTATCGGTTCCAAAAATTTCAACAGTAGGATCATTAAACTTCTCATAAACTGATCGAATCACATAGTTGGTAACTGCACCTGCAGGAGGACAGATATTGGGAAAGGAGACTTCCAAATTTCCATTACCCAGGTTTACTGTGGAAGCTGGCAATACAGTTGCTACAATCCCTCCGGTATTATCTACCAGTTCAACACGTTTTAACAAGGAGGGTCCATCATTTGGCACAAAGCGCCAGCTTTCATTCATATTAAGTCCACCCCAAGAAGGCCCCATCGCCGTGCGACCGGGAGCCATCATGCCTGCAGTACGATCCCAGTTTTGAATGCCAATAATGGCACGACCACTATTCCAGGTGGGGCAGGTTTGCTTACTGAAAACCAACACCTCAATCACATTCAGGGATTCGTATAAAACTATCTGGTGTGTATTTTGATTCAGACTCGTGCAAGAAAATAAGCGAACCTGATTATAACTAAGAATCCATCTTCGATGCGGTGCGGTACCAAACACTTGATATTGGATGCGCTGATTAGGCTGAGATGTTGTTGGATACAAATCGTGGTTGGGTCCCATGATAGTAGCTCTGTCATAACTAACGCTGGGCAAATCGGCCGGAATACTCCAGGCAGCAAATTGACCTGCAAGCGAAGCATCAAATGTTAAATACCCATTAGTACTGGCTGCCAGGGTTGTATAGGTAGCCCCATAAAATGAAAAGGGGAATCCCATGGTGATTAAGGGAGTGTACGTATCGTCAACTGTTAAATTGGTAGGTGTTCCCTGTGGATCATTCGGAGCAACATACACAGGAAAACAACCTGGAGTAGTGCTGGTGGGATTAATAGTATAGGAATTGGATTGTTTTTTGATATCAGGTAATCGGCCTTTTAACGTAAAGCAAAAGTTAGCAGGGCAGCTTGGCACCAGTGTATCCCGAGTGCAATTGAGCATAAAACTTTGAGCTGCAGAAAACAAGCAAGAGCCAGTCAATAGCAGTAAAACAAAAAGACGCCGGGCCTCATGAACCATTACAAACAATTTAAGCAGTTGTATTTAACACTACAAGGTAGGAAAACCAAGGAAATCAAGCAGGCATATCCTCCATATCGTATCGCTCAACTGACTCTACACCTGGTAAGCCCAATAAGGCCTGGACTAATCGTTCAAGTTCTTCTTTGTCCCGTACATACAAACGGATGTTCCCCTGAAAAAGACCTTCTTTGGCCTCGATCGTGATGGCGGCGATATTCAACCGAAGTTCACCGGAGATCAGATTAGTAATCTTACTCACCACTCCCACATCATCCAAACCCACAATCTTGATACCGGTTAAGAATGAAATCTCTTTATTTTTAGCCCACTTTGTTTTCACCACACGGTGGCCATAACTCGCTAAAAGTTTTGCAGCATTCTGGCAATTAGTTCTATGTATGGAAAGTCCTTTACCTGTAGTGACAAATCCAAACACATCATCTCCGGGAATTGGTTTACAACAATTAGCGAGATTATACACTACCTTATCGCTACGCTCTCCAAAGATGATCAGTTCGGTATCTTTTTTGGGTAGCATGTGACGCGGAACAATAGCAGACTTGTCTGGAGCTGATGCAACAGGCTTAACAGGCTTTGGTGCTTCTATTTTATCCCCAATGACCTTGAACAAACGCAGGTCTTTCAGATCGATGGTTTTTATAGCAATCTGATACAACAAATCCACACTAGAACCACTCTTATACCATTGTGTTAATTCGTCCAGGTTATGCTGTGAAAGTGAGGCCCCCATGTCTTCTAATTTTCGTTGCAGCAGGTATTTTCCCCCGTCTGCAACTGTTCTCTTCGCTTCTTTTAGTGCATCGCGAATACGTCCTTTTGCTTTGGAAGTAACAACAAAACCCAACCAATCCTCCGAAGCCTTTTGTTTGTTACTGGTAATGATCTCCACCTGATCTCCACTCTGTAGTTTGTGGCTGATAGGGACCAACTTATGATTGACTTTTGCGCCAATTGTTTTAATCCCAATGGCACTGTGAATGGAAAATGCAAAATCCAATGCAGTAGAACCCACCGGCAACATCTTTACATCACCCTTAGGTGTGTACACATAAATTTCTTCAGCTAAAAAACTGGTCTTAAAATCATGAAGAAAGTCAATTCCATCGGTTTCTTGATGCGAGATCACTTCCCGAATTTGATGAAACCACTTATCAAACCGACTTTCGTCCTGTGTGCCTTCTTTATATTTCCAATGCGCAGCTAATCCTTTTTCAGCGATCTCATTCATTCGTTGAGAACGTATCTGCACCTCCACCCATTTCCCCTGAGGACCCATCACTGTGGTGTGCAAGGCTTCATAGCCGTTGGCTTTGGGATTGCTGAGCCAATCACGCAACCGTTCGGGAGATGGACTATATTCGTCTGTGATCAATGAATAAATTTTCCAACATTCCTCTTTTTCTTTTTCAGGAGTAGAATCAAGTATTACGCGTATGGCAAATAAATCGTAAACCTCCTCGAATCCCACACCCTTCTTTTTCATTTTATTCCAAATGGAGTGAATGCTTTTGGGACGACCATAAATTTCTCCCTTGATGTCAGTGTGTTCAATTTTTTCTTTAATAGGACGAATAAAGTCATTGATGTAGCGGGTACGATCTTTTTTTGTTTCAGACAGCTTTTTTGCAATGTCCTTATACGTATCAGGTTCCATATATTTCATGGAAAGATCTTCCAACTCCGTTTTGATATTATACAACCCCATCCGATCTGCCAATGGAGAATAAATAAAAATAGTCTCCGAGGCAATCTTTAATTGTTTCTCGCGCTTCATCACATCCAAGGTTCGCATATTATGCAAGCGGTCGGCGAGCTTGATCAAGATCACCCGCGGGTCGTCGGTTAAGGTGAGCAGTATTTTTTTAAAATTCTCTGCTTGCTGGGAAGCATTTACATCGATGATATTGCCAATTTTTGTAAGCCCGTTCACAATACGCGTAATCTCTTCACCAAACTCACGCTTGATGTCGTCCAGGGTAACATCAGTATCTTCCACCGTGTCGTGTAACAGTGCACAGATAGTAGAGCGAATGCCTAGTCCAATTTCTTCCACACAAATTTTTGCAACGGCAATAGGATGCAAGATGTAAGGTTCACTGGTTTTACGACGCATGGTGGCATGCGCATCTGTCGCCATTTCAAAAGCTATACGAAGTAATTTTTTATCGCCGGGCTTTAAACGAGACTTTACTAAACGAAGCAGGGAACGATATTCCCGAAGGATGAGTTTTTTCTCCTCCTCGCCGCTTAGATTATACTTGGGTAAAGCAACTATCGCTTCCATGGGCTACGAATTTACAAATTAATACCCAGTGAAACTAGCCTGTTGGTTACCCCTGCTTATTTTAAGAACTGATAACGAAGCAACACCTCATGAGCATTAGGACCCTTATCAAAAACACTTAATGGAGATGAATAAATATCAAAAGAATAGCCCAGCATTAATTTTTTCTGCACATTGACACCGGCAGATAACATCCAACTCTGCCTGGCTCTCAGGGAAAGTCCCCACCAAAAAAGTTCACGATGTTCTACCCTTGCACCAACTTGTAGTTCAGTGGGTGCATTGGGTAAATAGATGACCAAAAAATTGGGAGTTACGGTTGTATTGGCATCTACTTTCCATTGGTAAGAACCCTGTAAATAGAAATGGCGGTACAGCCTGGCTTCTTCAGCCCGAGTAAGATTTCCGCTATAGATATTCAATTTGGATTGAATCAAGTGACTTACAGAAGCACCCAACTGCAATTTTTTAGTGGTATAGGCAATACCCATACCCGCATCACCGGTAAGCCGGGTAGAAGCACCTCCCATAACAGGATCGCTGCCCAAGACCTCAATTAACATGGCTTTATCTATAGCGAACTGTAATAAACGAGACTCTAACCCAATCGAAAATCGGGTATCATTTTGCATGGGGATATGTAAAGCATAGGAAACCTGAAGTCCCCTTCGGCTAGTTGGTCCTGTTACATCACTGTACAAGTAGGCGCCAATACCAACATTTGATTGCTCTAAGAAGGTAGACCCGTACACCAGTGCCGTTACCGGGCTTCCCGCAATTCCACTCCACATACTCCTATAAGAAGCCCCCATGGTTGTTTTTTTTGCAAGACCTGCCACGGCCGGATTATGCAAGTTGCCTTGCAGGTCGTAAAGTGAAGAGACCATTAACTGCTGGCTCCACAACGGACTACTCATTGTGAAAAAAAGTATAGTAAGAATTTTTTTCATGTCAGTTAGTTGTAATTGATCAACGAAGAATGGTTACGTTACCCGTTCTGGATTCCACTTTATTATTGATCAATTGGAAACTGATCACATAATAATACGTGCCATCAGAAAGCGGTTTTCCATTATACGTTCCATCCCAGGTATTTTTATAATTCAAGTCTTCAAAAACTTTAGCTCCGTATCGGTTAAAGACCTGTGCCCTTGCCTTAATCAAACAGTTCCCATTGGTAATTAACCAGCGATCGTTCACCCCATCTCCATTGGGAGTAAAGGCATTCATTGGTTTGATACAATAAGGCACCACGGTGATGGTCATATCATCAGTTGCAATACAACCCTGATTGGTTGTAACGCGCAATGCGTAGGTTGTGGTGGTGGCCGGAGTGGCAACTGGATTTATAATGGCCGGGTCATTTAGTCCGGTAGAGGGAGTCCACAGATACAATCCCGCAGAACCACTAGCCTGCATAGCATATACATCACCGGCAATGATAATGGCATCAGGTCCTGCGTTGGCAGTAGCCCCCGGGAATATGGTGATGTTCATACTCCGACGCGTGGTGCAAGTGCCCAATTGCGCTTCCAAAGTATAGACCGTTGTAGTAGCAGGAGCAAATACAGGACTAGCCATCGCGGGGTTACTTACCCCTGTTGTGGGTGTCCAACTAAAATTAGTGGCATTGGTGTTTACGGTAGGGGTAAAAGAATTTCCAAAACATATGCTAGTTCCATTGATAGGATCAAGCGTTAAAGTGTTTGTGAAAGTGATAGTGATAGCTGTTGTTGCGGTACAGGTAGTAACAGGATTTCTTGTAACCACACTATAATTACCCCCCCCCAAACCGGTAAAACTATTGGAGGATTGCCAAGTAGTACCCCCATTAATGCTGTACTCATAGGGAGGATTGCCTCCACCTGTTGCGGCAATAGTAATAGTACCCGGCGTTGTACAGTTTGCATCTGTTTTAGTAACCGTTTGCGTTAAATTATTTGACAAGGTCAGTGTTACCGTTTGCGGTCCGGAATTACAGTTGTTGACATCTTTCACTAAGACATTATAAGTGCCGCCCCCTAAACCAGTAAAGGTGTTTGAGGACTGCCAGGTAGTGCCACCATTGATGCTGTATTGATAGGGAGGCGTTCCTCCTTGTGCAGTAATCGTGATGGTTCCATTAGGTGCACAGTTAGGATCCGTCTTGGTTGTTGTTGCACTTGGTCCCAGTTTTTTTACAAAAACAGTATCAGTAAAACTTACATCGTTAGTCGGGTTATTACAATCTCCATAAGTTGCTTGTACCACATAAGCCGTACTATCCGCAGTAGGGCAGATATTTTGAAAGTTTAAATTCAATACCCCCGGGGTGGTGGCAGAGCTGGTGTCGCCAGTAGCCACCTGCGTACCATTTACAAACAATTTAGCAGACTTGAATCGGGGAGTGCCACCGCTGGGTAAAAAACGATAGCATTCATTCATTCCGATGCTACCCCATTGTGTGGCATTTTTACCGGGAGCAGCTACCGCTTGAGTTCGCGTACCATCTTGCATACCCAAAATGGTATTACCGCCGTTCCAAGAAGTACAGAAAGGTTTGTCTTTTATATACACCTCTACAACACCCGTTCCCTCGTACAGCACCATTTGATGTGTGGCCCTTTGTGTGGTACAGCCGGAGCCGAAGTAAGGTATATCATTATAGCTGGCTATGAAGCGACGATTAGGTGCTGGCGTGCCAGCCGTGGACGCGCCTCCTTCAATTCGCCATTCAATTTTTTTATTAACAGAAGTAAGTGAGGGATCAATATCGTGATAAGGACCAAAAATCATATTGGGTGCGTAAAATGTATTGGGGATGGCACCGGTTGTGCTGCTAATCGAATACCCGCTTCCAGCACCAGCGCGGGTGATATCAAAGGTGATAGCAGAATTGGATCCCATCAACAAAGACGTGAAACTGTTATTATAAAAACAGAAACTAAAGGGTAAGGCTATGACCTGACTCCAGGTGTCGTCACGATAGATGGAGATCATCTCATTTCCGGTTGGGGTTGTGTATGCAAAGGGCAGATACGAGGGTGTGGTAACTATATAGCTACTGGTTTGCTTGATGTGCGGCACCTGCACACTAATAGGTGTACAAGAAGTACCGCAAGGCAACTGAATAATCCGATTAGCTATCGTAAATGTGGTGGCAGGATTTTGGGCATGGGTTGCTGTGATAACAGGTAAAAGCAAAAACCCAGTTAAAATTTTTCTCATCGGCAGTGGTTTGAACAAGGAGTAGGGCGTACTAATAGTTGGGGACCAACAGCACCTTATATTTCAAATCTATGTTTTTTACCGGTTTTTGTAAAAAAAGACTGGAGAGACTCGTATTTTTTACTCAACAATTCGGGATTTTGTACGAGGAAAACTGAAAAAAAGGTCTACATTTGCAACCCCTTAACCTGGGGTACCCGGATGTGGTGAAATTGGTAGACACATCAGACTTAGGATCTGATGCCGAAAGGTGTGGGGGTTCGAGTCCCTCCATCCGGACTTAGTACCGTTTAAATTGTCCTATGGCAACCATCTCCCGATCTAACATCGGCAAACTGCACGACAAAATCTCCGTTAAACTAGAGAAAACCGATTATCTCCCTACCTTCGAAAAAGCCCTGAAAGAATATGGCCGTAAAGCTAATATTCCGGGTTTTCGCAAAGGGATGGTGCCTGCCGGATTAATAAAAAAAATGTACGGCCCCTCTCTGTTTACGGACGAAGTGTTAAAAACCGTAGATCGTGAATTAATTGGTTGGTTACAAACTGAAAAGGTGGACATTTTTGCACAGCCCCTTCCGTTTGAAACTGATTTACAGCAATTGGATGTTAATAACCCACTGGATTATACCTTTCATTTTGACATTGGCCTGAAGCCAACATTTAACTTACCTGATTTAGCCAAGGCAAAAACTACTCGCTATGTAGTTGCGGTAACCGAGGATATGATTGATAGTGAAGTAACGCGTTTGCAGAATCGCTATGGCAATATGAAAGACCAAGAGACCGTGGAGAGCGAAGAGAATGTGATCAATGTAAATTTCACAGAGTCCGATGCGCAGGGGAATCCAATTGAAGGCGGTGCTTTCAAAGAAAATTCGCTACTGGTTAAATATTTCACAGAAAATAAACGATCCGGCTGGATGGGAAAAAAAGTGGGCGATCAACTCACCTTATCCTTAAAAGAGGCTTTCGAGGCAAAAGAGCGGGAGTGGATCATCAGTGATATGGGCCTGGACAAATCAGATCCTGCAGCAGCAGAAAAATACTTTACTATCAGTCTTACCAAGGTGGGACTATTGGGGAAAAAGGAATTGAATGAAGAATTCTTCGACCAACTCTACCCGGGTAAAGAAGTAAAAACTATTGAAGCGTTTCGTAGTAAGGTCAAAGAAGAAATTGAAACGTATTGGGCCGGACAAGCCACCAATCAACTTCACGACCAGCTTTACCATCAATTGTTGGATAACTCAAAAATGGACTTTCCGGAGAATTTCTTAAGAAAGTGGTTAAAAAAGCAGGGAGAAACTCCCAAAACAGACCAAGAAGTAGAAGCCGATTTTCCAAAGTTTACCAACCAACTCAAATGGACCCTGATCTCTGAAAAAATCGTAAATGAAAATAATATCCAGATTAAACCCGAGGAAATCCGCGGATTTGCAAAAAATCAACTCTTCAGCTACATGGGGGGCGCAGGATTAGCCGACAACCAGTCCTGGGTTAATGACTATACTGAACGCATGATGAAGGACCGCAAGTTTGTCGAAGACGCTTACCATCGCATCCAAACGCAGAAGATATTTGAGTGGGGAGCAGCCTTACTTAAGCCAGCCGACATGCCTATAGAGGCAGAATCCTTTACTAAATTAGTTGAGGAGCACCAACATCACCATCACTGATCTTTAGGCACAATAGCCTGACAGCCTGACTTCAATTTTGCTGACCCGTCTTTTGGTTGGATATTTGCTATTTGTATTTCAAATTCAATACTATGAGCACCCGATCCGAATTCGAGAAGTATGCCGTCAAGCACCGGGGCATTTCCAGTAATACACTGCATCAGTACGCCAACCATCTGGTAACCGGGATGACGCCCAATATCATAGAGGAGCGTTCATTGAATGTGGCTGTTATGGATGTATACAGCCGATTGATGATGGACCGCATCATCTTTTTGGGATATCCAATCAACGACGAAGTAGCTAATATCATAACAGCACAGTTGCTATTTTTGGATTCCGCTGACCGCTCTCGCGATATCAATATGTATATCAATTGTCCGGGTGGAAATGTCTATTCCGGATTAGGTGTGTACGATACCATGCAATATGTAAGTCCGGATATTGCTACTATCTGTATCGGTGTAGCTGCCTCAATGGCCTGTGTACTTCTTGGAGCAGGAAGCAAAGGAAAGCGCGCCGCATTAAAACATTCCCGCATTATGATGCATCAACCCAGTGGCGCCATTGGCGGACAAGCCAGTGACATTGAAATTACTGTCAAGGAAATTCGCAAACTCAAAAAAGAGTTATACGAAGTGGTGCATTCGCACACCGGTAAATCCATTGAGCAAATTGAAAAAGACTTTGATCGTGATAATTGGATGACTGCCCACGAAGCCAAAGAGTATGGCTTGGTAGATGAGGTATTGATAACCAATCCGCGCAAACAAAAGAAAGATTAATCCCATGAAGAGAGAAACCTATTATTCCACCACTTGGAAAATGGAAGACGAAGAAGAAAAGGAAGAACAACCTAAATCAGATATTGGTATGTTCAGCAAAAAACTGGAGCGCTACTTTTTTGAGAAACGTGCAGTGTATCTTTGGGGCGTTGTAGATGATAAAAGCGCCAAAGACGTAGTAAGTAAGCTCTTGTTGCTGGAAGCTGACAAACCAGGCAAAGAAATAAAATTTTACATCAACAGCCCCGGCGGAGTGGTTACCAGCGGAATGGTGATCTATGATACTATGCAGCTCCTTAGCAGCCCCGTTAGTACCATTTGTATGGGATTAGCAGCATCTATGGGCAGCATTTTACTCAGTGGGGGTGTCAAAGGAAAGAGATATATCTATCCGCATGGCGAAGTGATGATTCATCAACCCTCGCTGGGTGGTTTTATAAGAGGCGTTAGTGCAGACCTGGAGATCCAGGCAGAACAAACGCGACGGGTTAAAGAAATTGGGGCAGGCATACTTGCCAAGAATTGCGGAAAGAGTGTTGAACAAATTATGATAGATTTTGATCGTGATTATTGGATGGATGCCAAACAAGCTATTCAGTATGGCATTGCAGATAAGTTGATTGAAAAAATTTAACCATGGCAAAGAACACCTTGTATTGTGCTTTTTGTGGACGTAGCCGGGACGAAGTAAAAATTCTGATCGCCGGACAGGAGGGGCATATCTGCGAAAACTGCGTCGAGCATGCCCGTGAGATCATCGATCAGGAACTAAAGGCAAAGGAAGAAAAAGCAAAATCTTCTTTTAAGTTAACGGTCAAAAAGCCCATTGAAATAAAGAAGTTTTTGGACGAGTATGTGGTCGGGCAGGATGATGCTAAAAAAGTTTTAGCGGTTGCCGTATACAATCATTACAAACGCCTGCAACAAAAGAATGCCGAGTCCAAGGAGGCAGAGATCGAAATTGAAAAAAGCAATATTGTAATGGTGGGTGAAACAGGTACCGGCAAAACCCTGTTGGCCAAAAGTATTGCCCGATTGTTGAATGTTCCTTTTGCTATTGTAGATGCCACAGTTTTTACCGAGGCCGGATATGTGGGAGAAGATGTAGAAAGTATATTAACACGCCTTTTACAGGTTTGTAATTACGATTTACCCGCTGCTGAACGCGGTATTGTGTACATTGATGAGATTGACAAGATTGCACGTAAAGGCGATAACCCCTCCATTACGCGCGATGTTAGCGGCGAAGGGGTGCAACAGGGAATGCTCAAATTACTGGAGGGCGCTGATGTGCTGGTTCCCCCGCAAGGAGGTCGCAAACATCCGGAGCAAAAACTGATCAAGATCAACACAAATAATATTCTATTTATCTGCGGTGGCGCTTTTGACGGAATCGATAAAGTCATTGCACGACGCGTACAGACCAATACCATTGGCTTTAATGTTGACAAAGAATTACAGGAAAGTCGTCAAAAAAACCTCCTGCGTTTTGTCAATGCCACCGATCTAAAACAATTTGGCCTCATTCCTGAATTGCTGGGCAGGTTACCCGTGGTCACGCATCTGGATCCATTAGATGCCCCTACCCTTCGACTGATTTTGACCACTCCCAGAAATGCATTAATCAAACAATACACTCGTCTGTTTGAAATGGAAGGCACCAAATTGTCCATAGCGGAGAACGTGTTGGATTTTATGGTAAAAAAAGCCATGGAATACAAACTGGGAGCTCGTGGTCTGCGCAGTATCTGTGAAAGTATTTTAACGGACGCGATGTTTGAAATGCCATCGGCAGCGGTCAAAGAATTTCACTTGGATTTGGATTACGCTCAACGTCATTTTGAAAAGAGTAGCATCAATTTTTTAAAAGTCGCATAATAACCAACCATGCAAGAATTAATCGATAAGCTCAAAGCCGAAGCAGGCATTACCGAAGAACAAGCCAAACAAGTATTGTTGATCCTTAAGGATTATGTAAGCGAAAAATACCCGATGCTGGGAGGGATGGTTAAGAATTTCTTTGGGAAATAATCTTTGCTTTACACAGCCAGAGAATTATACAAGCAAGAAAAATCCCGTCGGTTTAGACAGGATCTGAACTAACTAATTGGCCAGTTAATATTAACCACAGCCCCCCTGGTTACCACAGTTGTTACACTTGTAACAAGCGCCACTACGCATCATGATGTTGCCGCACACATTACAAGCCGGCGCATCACTTTGCATATTCTTGGCCCTCGCATTCATAGCATCAAGAGCAGATTCTACCTTTTCAACCTTAGCTGATTTAGCAACCGTTGGCTTGGCAGCAGGAATGGCCCCCGGTGTAATACGAATGCTGGAAAGCTCAGGTTCCTTCGCATATTCCAGGGGATTGGAAGGGATTTCATCCCAATCGTCTGCACCCGTGTTGAGTACTTCAGGTTTATCCAATACATGTACCAGATCCGTGCGTCCGAGATACTCATAACCAAGTATGCGGAAAATAAAATCTACGATAGAAGTAGTGGTTTTAATATTGGGGTGCTCAACAAATCCGGAAGGATCAAAGCGCGTAAAAACAAACTTGTCAACAAACTCTTCCAACGGAACACCATACTGCAAGCCAATAGAGACAGCTATCGCAAAACAGTTCATCATACTACGCATGGTAGCCCCCTCCTTGGCCATGTCCACGAAAATTTCACCCAGGGTTCCATCGGCATATTCTCCCGTGCGGAGAAATACAGCTTGTCCGCTGATCTTGGCTTTTTGTGTGAACCCACGACGCTTAGCAGGAAGGGTCCGACGTTCTACGATCTTGGCCAATCGACGCTTCAGCTTGGTATCGGGAGAAGACTGTACACGTTTTTGCACTTCATCAAGTAATTCCTCAATGGTCAGCTGACCCAGATCAACAATATTTGTTCCTGCCGCATCAACAGCTGTGGTTGCAGTAGTTGCGGCACCCCCATCGGTTTTCTTTTTCCCATCACTCTTGTTACTGAGTGGCTGGGAAAGTTTAGAACCATCCCGATAAAGCGCATTTGCCTTTAATCCCAATTTCCAGCTCAGGTAGTACGCATCTGCAATATCTTCAACTACTGCTTCATTGGGAAGATTGACGGTTTTAGAGATAGCCCCGCTGATGAAAGGTTGCGTAGCACCCATCATACGGATATGTCCGTGCGCATGGATATAACGCTGTCCTTTCTGACCGCATTTATTAGCGCAATCAAATACAGGCAGGTGTTCCTCTTTCAGTCCGGGTGCACCTTCAAGCATCATGGTACCACACACATAATCATTAGCCGCTTCAATTTGCTGGTCAGTAAACTCTAATGCTTCAAGTAAACTCCATTCAAAATCGTTGTACTGATCAGGCGTAAATCCAAGTCGTTGTAAACATTCTTCACCAAGGGTAAACTTGTTGAATACAAATCCAATTTCAAATGCAGTCAATACCGCTGCATCCAAACGTTTGATCTCGTCAGCTATAAACCCTTTTTCACTAAGTGTTTGATGGTTGATGAATGGAGCACCTGCAAAGGATGCAGCCCCTACAGCATACTTGATAATGTTCTCCGTTTCTTTTTCAGCATAACCAAGATTCTTCAATGCAGTAGGAACAGACTGGTTGATAATTTTGAAATACCCGCCACCGGATAGTTTTTTAAACTTCACCAGGGCAAAGTCAGGTTCAACTCCTGTGGTGTCGCAATCCATCACCAATCCAATAGTACCTGTTGGAGCAATTACAGTTGCCTGGGCATTGCGATAGCCATACTTCTCTCCATATTCAACAGCCTCATCCCAGGCTTTGCAAGCTGCTTTGAGCAGGTAGTCCGGACAATATTTAGCTTTCAGCCCTTGTGGCTTCAAACTTAATCCTTCGTAATCGTCAGCGTCGTAAGCAGCCAAACGATGATTGCGTATCACACGCATCATGTGCTTTTTATTTTCCTCGTAGCGAGGGAAAGCTCCCAGGGTCTGCGCCATCTCTGCTGAAGTGCGATAAGAAATACCCGTCATGATAGCAGTCAATGCACCGGCAATGGCGCGAGCCTCTTCACTATCGTAAGGAATGCCGCTAACCATCAACATGGTGCCAAGGTTGGCATAACCCAAACCCAGGGTGCGATACTCATAACTTACTTGTGTGACTTCTTTAGACGGAAACTGAGCCATCAACACGGAAACTTCCAATACCACGGTCCACAAACGAACATTGTATTGGTACCCCTCTACATCAAACGTATTTGTAGCGGAATCATAAAACTTCATCAAATTGGAAGAGGCCAAATTACAAGCCGTATTGTCCAGGAACATGTACTCTGAACAAGGGTTTGAGGCACGGATAGAACCTCCTTCTGGACAAGTATGCCACTCGTTGATAGTGGTATTGTACTGAGTGCCCGGGTCGGCACAACGCCAGGCCGCATAGGCAATTTGATTCCACAATTCACGGGCAGGAACTTTTTTCATCACACGGCCATCCTGACGAGCCGTCAATTCCCAATCTTCATCTTTTTCTAATTTTTCAAAAAATGAATTGGGAATACGTATGGAATTATTGGAATTCTGTCCGCTAACGGTGCGGTAGGCTTCATCTTCATAACCAGAAGGATAACCAGCAGCAATCAGGGCAGCCACTTTCTTTTCTTCTTCTACTTTCCAATTGATGAACTGTACAATCTCGGGGTGATCCAGATCCAAGCAAACCATCTTGGCAGCACGGCGGGTAGTACCGCCACTCTTGATGGCCCCTGCGGCACGATCGCCAATTTTGAGGAAGCTCATTAATCCGGAACTGCTGCCACCACCGCTAAGTTTCTCCCCTTCGCCCCGAAGGTTAGAATAGTTGGTCCCCACACCCGATCCGTATTTGAAAATGCGCGCCTCGCGAACCCAAAGGTCCATGATACCACCTTCATTTACCAGGTCATCGTCCACACTCAAAATAAAACAAGCGTGTGGTTGCGGACGCTCATAAGCGTTTTGCGACTTTTTTAATTGACCATCGGCCTGGTCCACATAGTAGTGACCCTGTGGTTTTCCTGCAATCCCATAACTCTCGTACAAGCCGGTATTAAACCATTGAGGGCTGTTAGGCACACACATTTGATCCAGAATCGAGTACACCAATTCCTCATAGAATACTTGAGCATCTTTCGTGGAGGCAAAATATCCATAGCGTTCACCCCACACTCTCCAGCAATTAGCCATACGGTGCGCCACTTGCTTGGCAGAGGATTCACGTCCTGTTGTTCCATCTGGCTGTGGAACTCCCGCCTTACGGAAATATTTTTGCGCTAGAATATCTGTAGCGATCTGGCTCCATTGTTTGGGAACCTCTACGTTAGTCATTTCAAAAACTACTTCACCGGAAGGATTACGGATCACAGATGTCCGATGGTCATATTCAAACTGATCAAACACATTCACATCATCACGGGTGAAGCGTCGGGGGAACTGCAAACCGCCTTTAGCGTTTGCAGGCTTCTTTGTAGGCATATTAGAAAAGAATTTGTTGGGTTTTGGCCGAGTTTCGAAAAAGTGACCGCCCATTTGGAGCGGCCCTGAACGAAAATATTTTTTAACCCGACAAAAACAAAAACTCAAATATTCACATCTTGTGGAAAATAGTTCACTAACTCTGCAAAACCCTTACCTGTAGTGGGTTTGAAGATTTTTTTCACATTCAAAAAATTTTTATTGAAAATTATTTTTGGAAATATCGGTTCCAATCAGTAAGAAAAAAAGGAGGTCGTGAAGCAAACATTTTTTTGCATCTTTGAACCTCATATCCCCCAATGAAAAACCAGATTTATCAACAACTCTGCACGGCCCGCAATCAACAAAAGAAATCTTTTGCCGTATTGATAGATCCGGATAAAACGGATAACCAACAACTGGAAAAAATAATCGTGTTGGGCAAAAAGGCGCAGGTCGATTACTGGTTTGTTGGAGGCAGCCTAATAGTGTCCAATTACCTTGAGCAAATTGTGCTTGAACTTAAAGCAAAAAGCAATATCCCTGTTGTATTATTCCCAGGTAGTCCCTCGCAAGTAACTCCACGGGCAGACGCCTTGCTTTATTTGTCCCTGATATCAGGACGTAACCCCGAGTTACTGATCGGCCAACACGTGCTCTCTGCACAAACGGTCAAAAAAAGTGGACTGGAAATATTGCCTACCGGTTATATGATCATTGATGGTGGCGCGCCCACTACTGTTTCTTACATCAGCAACGCAGCTCCGATACCTTCCAATAAAAATGAGATTGCACGCTGCACCGCCCTTGCCGGAGAAATGTTAGGGATGAAATTGATTTACATGGACGCCGGAAGTGGTGCACAAAACCCAATACCGTTGGAAATGATTCAGGATGTTGCTACACAAATTACGGTGCCGCTAATAGTAGGAGGCGGTATAACCACTCCGGCAAAAGCGGTCGAAAATTGCAAGGCAGGCGCCAACCTGATTGTTGTGGGAAATGCAATCGAAAAAGATCCCGGACTGATCACTGAAATAAGTGCGGCCATTAAAGACTCATCATCGCTTTAAAACGAAGTGTTTGCCTTCGGCTCACTTCAATTTTATCGCCCCCTTTTAATTCCAGCAGAAGGCCCCCGTTAAAATAGGGCTCAACTTTCTCGATCATCCGAAGGTTTACAATGTGTTTACGATTGGTTCTAAAAAACAATTTGGGATCCAGTCGATCCTCTAATGCATTAAGTGATTTTAAGATCATGGGGTTGTTACTTCCAAAAAATACGCGTGCATAATTTCCCACACTTTCAAAAAATCTTATTTCATTCAACTTTACAAACCAGCAACGATATCCATCCTTGACAAAGACCTGGTCGTTCTCGGAGAGCATTCCACGGGGCAAGCCCTCCTCAACTCCATGAACTAAACGCACAGCTTCCAATTGCTGCACTTTTTGTATCGCATCGGCCAGTCTTACGGGGTCAATGGGTTTCAGGAGATAATCCAGGGCATTGGCCTCAAACGCTTTCAATGCGTATTCATGATAGGCTGTGGTAAAGATTACTTGTGGAGCACTATCCAACTCTGCGAGTAAATCAAATCCTGTTTTACCAGGCATTTGAATATCCAAAAAAATCAAATCAGGTCTCCACCTATCAATCTTGTCCAGCGCATCGGTTACGTTAGCCGCTTCGTCCACTACCTCAATGGATGGATGATCTTTGAGCAGTTTTTTGAGTTCAACCCTGGCTAATCGTTCGTCATCAATTAATAAAGTTCTAATGCTCATAGCTGCTTATTGAGCGGAATGGTTACTGTGCACAACACCATATCTTTCTCCTTTTGGCAAATAAAAAGACGAGCGGTTGTACCAAATAAGATTTGCAAACGACTTTTTGTGTTGCTTAACCCAAATCCGGCAGCAACCACGGCACTGTTCAAACACCCACTATTGGCTACTTCCAGCACATGAGCACCCTCTTTTCTAAAAGAGGAAATCCTTGCCCAACCGCCTTGAACACGGGGATTGACACCATGCTTAATTGCATTTTCCACCAAGGTCTGCACCATCATAGGAGGAACCGGCAAATCAAGAGTGTCCTCGGCAATAGCATATTCCACATGCAACCGATCCTCGAACCGAATGCTTTCCAAATCTAGATAGTCCCGGATAATATCCATTTCCTGTCGCAGAGGAACCAATTGCGCCTTTTCAGTTTCTAAACTGTTGCGCAATAAATTGCTAAGCTCTGTTATGGCCTGGCGTGCCCGAGCAGGATTCAGATCCACCAACGCACGGATACTGTTCAGCGAATTGAAAATAAAATGCGGATTGATATGTGTCTTCAGTGTTTTTAACTCCAATTCTCGAACTGCCGTTTTCAGTTTAAGCGTATCTAACTCACGTTGCCTGTTCTGGTAGTAATAGTGAAAGACAAAATATAATAATGACCACGAAAGAATAAAAAAACCATTATCCAAAAAGATAGCAAGCCATTTTTGGGAAAAGCTTAGCATGTACGCCTTAGGCGAAAGGAACAATTGAAAATATTCAAAGGCCAAAAGGGTGAATAATGCATTGAACCCGTTACAAATAAAAATGCTGAATAGCAGGCCGGGCCAAGCCCTTTCCATTGGGAGTTTAAGCAACCCCAGTTTTTTAATGACCAACCTCGTCAAGTGTGTTAGTGAAAACCCAATCAAACAAAAAATCAAAATCCTTCTTTCCAAAACACCCGGAGCCAACAGCACATCGAAAACATTGGCAAATAACAGCATTAGGCCCCCAAATAGTAACCAACCGCTTACCTGCAACAACCAGTAAAGCCTTTCACGAGATTGAATCAAGCTAATCATCGGTTAAAGTTACACAGCCCCCCCAAGATCAGTGGAAAATTTGTACCAGTGGTTAGTATACTTTTTCAACGGATTTAGCACCACCACCCTGTCATTTGTTTGTTATCTTTATCCGCAAACCGTACCATTATGTCCTTAACCCCAGGCCCTCTTCTCAGCACCATTGAATCCCCTGCTGATCTGAAAAAACTTCCCAAGGAAAAACTGCATCAAGTCTGTGATGAGCTGCGCCAATATATTATCGATGTGGTAAGTGTGTATGGCGGTCATTTTGGAGCCAGTTTGGGTGTGGTGGAATTAACTACGGCCCTTCATTATGTTTACAATACACCCTACGATCAATTAGTTTGGGATGTAGGACACCAGGCCTATGGCCATAAAATATTAACAGGCAGACGCAACAATTTCCCCACCAACCGTAAATACAAAGGACTCAGCGGTTTTCCCAAACGAAGCGAAAGCGAGTACGACACCTTTGGCGTAGGGCACTCCTCCACTTCGATCTCAGCTGCCCTCGGAATGGCCATGGCCGTAAAATATAAGGGCGAACAGGACCGCAAAGTAATTGCCGTGATCGGAGACGGGGCAATGACTGCAGGGTTGGCTTTTGAAGGGATGAACCACGCAGGTGTAGCCGATGCCGATGTGCTGATTGTGCTCAATGATAATTGCATGGGTATTGACCCGAATGTGGGTGCCTTAAAGTCCTACCTAACTGATATTTCGCTCTCTCCCACTTATAATAAAATGAAGGACGACATTTGGAAGCTGATGGGAAAACTTCCCGTTGGAAAAAACCTCAGCCGATCAATGGCGCACAAGCTTACTGAAGGGATCAAAGGTCTGGTCAGCAGCAGTTCCAATTTATTTGAAGCACTCAAGATTCGATATTTCGGTCCTATTGACGGACATAATATCTCGCACCTGGTAGATACCCTGCGTGAACTGCGGAATATACCGGGGCCAAAAATTCTGCATATCATCACAACCAAAGGAAAAGGATACGCGCTTGCTGAGAAAGACCAAACCAAATGGCATGCACCCGGACTTTTTGATAAAGTCACCGGGGAGACCATGCAAAAAAAGAAGGAAGGCCCACAGGCTCCAAAATATCAGGATGTTTTTGGTCACACGATGATCGAGCTGGCAGAACAAAACCATAAAATTTTCGGGATCACGCCTGCCATGCCCTCCGGTTCGTCCTTAAAATTCATGATGGGGAAAATGCCACATCGAGCCTTTGATGTGGGGATTGCCGAGCAACACGCTGTTACCATGAGTGCGGGAATGGCTACACAAGGAATGCGTGTGTTTTGCAATATTTACTCCACATTTATGCAACGTGCCTTTGACTCTGTGGTACATGACGTGGCCATACAAAAGCTGCCAGTGGTGTTTTGTTTGGATCGAGCAGGGCTGGTGGGCGACGATGGCCCTACCCATCATGGCTGTTATGATATTGCTTATTTCCGTTGTATCCCAAATATGATCATCAGTGCACCCATGAACGAAAGTGAATTGCGCAATCTGATGTATACTGCACAACTGGAGAGCACAACATATCCCTTTGTGATTCGCTATCCCAGAGGAGAAGGCGTAATGCCAGATTGGAAAACGCCATTTAATGCACTTGAAATTGGGACAGGCAGAAAACTTAAAGATGGAGAGGAGATAGCATTGCTCACGTTCGGACATCCCGGAAATTTTGCTGCTGAAGCAATTACTGCGTTAACTAGCGAAGGTATTAATCCGGCACACTATGATATGCGTTTTGCAAAACCTTTGGATGAGGTATTGCTGCATGAAGTTTGTAAGTGTTATCCCAAATTGATCACCGTGGAGGATGGTACTGTAAAAGGAGGATTTGGCTCTGCTGTATTGGAATTTATGGCAGCCAACGGTTATAAAAATGATATATGCATCCTGGGAATACCCGATAGGCTGGTAGAACATGGTACGCCTGCAGAATTGCACCATGAGTGCGGATATGATACTGCTGCCATCATCAACACCGTTCGTGAAATGACGGGTGTAATCGTGTAATGGAGGGAATGAATCTTAATTCAGCGCAGGAACTACCAGATTCATGGCATTGGCTTCTGCAAGTGCAGCGCCTTCTTGGTCATACTCTATGATAAAATTATTTTTTCCTTCTCCAATGAGTATGCGCAAATAATGCAGTTGGATCAATTCCAATACCGACAAGAAAAGAAATATAGCGTGAACCCTGTTTTCACAGGTCTCAAAGATCTTTTCAAAAGAAACGGCTTTCGCTGTCCGGGCAATCGACAACATCTGCTTTCTGCTGTCCTCCATGGTATAATTGTAGCTAATAATGGTATGAACAGGTTTGTTGACACGGCCATTATGTTTCTGCATGGCTTTTGAAAAAGCCTTCATCAATTTGAAAAGCGTCAACTGAGTGATTTCCGTACCCTCGCTGGCTTCCTCTCCTATGGCAGCTAATTCCCGTTGGATATTGCCGCGTTTTATCATCAACATCCTATTTGCTTCCATTTCGGCCATTTGCGCAGAAGCTTCCTTGAATCGTTTGTACTCCAAAATCTTAGTGACCAGCTCATCACGTGGATCAATTTCATTTCCTTGTTCGTCCAGTTCTTTACGCGGCAACAACATTTTAGCCTTTATCCGCATTAGCGTAGAAATAAAAAGAATGAACTCACTGCTGAGTTCCACATTCAAGTCCTCTTGTTGGTGGATATAATCCAAAAAGTCGTTGGTAATTCGGGTGATGGGAATGTTGTAAATGTCCAATTCGTCCCGCTCAATAAAAAACAATAAAAGATCAAAGGGGCCTTCAAACTGCGGAAGTCGAATCTGATAGGAAAACTGCTGCACGGAATATTAGTTGAATTCGGTTAATGCAATCTTAGCAAATTTACAGAACTTTGCGCCCTATGTCTAAGAAATTAATCAGCTGGTTGCTTTTTATTTCCTTATGCCTGATCTGGGGCAGTTCATTCAAATTAATGAAGGATAGCACGGCCACCCTCACGGGTTCCCAAATTGCTTCACTCCGTATTTTTATGGCTGCACTGATTTGTTTGCCTTTTTTGTTTCTTCAACTAAAAAAAATTGAAGCCAATAGACTACCTCTGGTAGCACTCAGTGCCGTAATTGGAAATTTATTGCCCGCCTTTTTATTTGCCATTGCACTTACCCGCATCGATGGTTCCTTGGGAGGGATCCTCAACGCCTTAACACCCATTTGTGTAGTATTGATTGGGCTCTTATTTTATGGAGATCGCATCGCCGCACAAAAAATGATAGGACTGTTCATTGGCTTCATCGGGCTGGTGCTGCTTACGCTGATGCCGGTATTGACTGGCCAACGTGTAATTAGCTTTGACAATATGAGTTATTTGTTGCTGCCAGTAGTGGGCACCCTACTCTATGGCGTTAATGTAAATATGGTCAGCCACCGGTTAAAAGACATCAATCCCATTAACCTGGCCATGGTCTCACTTGGCTTTATGATAATTCCGGCATCCCTACTTCTTTGGCAGTTAGATTTTTTTTCCCTCGATTTTACTAATCCGGCTATACAGGAAGCCATCATAGCAACATCCGCGTTGGGAGTATTAGGAAGTACAGTGGCCACTATATTATTTTATTCCTTGGTGCAACTATCCGGAGGACTTTTTGCCTCATTGGTTACCTATGGAATTCCCTTTGTGGCTCTTTTTTGGGGTTTTCTGGATAATGAAGCAATCACCATCCTAAAAATTGGATGTTTATTACTGATTTTGATAGGTGTTTATCTGGCTAATCACAGCCCTTCCCGTAAATAGCGGGATAAAAATAAAAGCAAAAGGCCGTTTACACGGACATGATTTCTTTTTCCTTGGCAGACAAATGCGTTTCTACCAGCGAAATATGCTTATCGGTTAATTGCTGAATACCATTTTCCGCATCCTTACATACATCTTCGCTGAGTCCGTTTTTTTGTAATTTTTTGACTTGTTCAATAGCATCACGGCGAATATTACGTACCGCTACTTTACAATTCTCCCCATCTACCTGACATTTTTTGACCAATTCACGACGACGTTCCTCGGTAAGTGGTGGCATGAATAGGCGAAGGAGTACACCGTCGTTTTGAGGAGTAACGCCCATGTTGGCAGCAATGATAGCTCTTTCAATAGGCTGCACCATATTCTTTTCCCAGGGTTGAATGCTCAGGGTACGGGCATCCATTACACTGATATTGGCAACCTGATTAATAGGAACAGGGGCTCCGTAATAGTCCACCATCAATCCCTCAAACATTTGTGGATTTGCCTTACCGGCACGGATCTTGATCAGCTCTGCTTCCAGATGACCAATTGCTTTTTTCATTTGATCCTGCGCATGCGCAGCGATCGATTGAATATCTTCTGACATGGTAGCAAAATTATGAAGTTTTACACACTATTCCCCAATGCATAGCAGAATGAAAAAAAGAATTTACGTTTGCAAAAACCAATCTGATGGCCACCACCGCTGAATTAAAAAATATAGCTACTCAAATTCGTCGTGACATTGTTCGCATGGTACATGGGGTTAACAGCGGACATCCGGGTGGTTCTTTGGGGTGTGCTGATTTTTTCACAGCACTCTATTTCAACATTATGAAGCATCAAACTTCCTTTAACATGGATGCACCAAACGAAGATGTATTTATTTTATCCAACGGACATATTTCCCCTGTATATTATTCCACGCTTGCCCGTGCCGGCTACTTTGACACCAAAGAACTGGCCACCTTTCGAAAATTAAATTCTCGTTTGCAAGGGCATCCGGCCACCCATGAACATTTACCGGGCATTCGCATTGCGTCCGGGTCATTGGGACAAGGCCTAAGTGTAGCAGCAGGGGCTGCGCTAACCAAGAAACTCAATGAAAAAAAAGACCTGGTTTTTTCTTTACATGGAGATGGAGAACTAAATGAAGGTCAGATCTGGGAAGCGGCATTATTTGCTGCGCACCATAAAATAGACAATTTGATTGCTACTATTGACTGGAATGGTCAACAGATCGATGGTCCCACAGATAAAGTGATGAACATAGGAGATCTCGAAGCTAAGTTTAGTGCTTTCGGATGGACTGTGCTACAAATGGATGGCAATGATATGGACAGCACCGTAGCCACATTGGAAAAAGCAAAATCACTGACAGGACAAGGAAAACCCATTGTAATTCTGATGCGCACAGCCATGGGTAAAGGTGTTGACTTTATGGAAGGAACACATCAATGGCATGGTGTTGCACCAAACGATGAGCAATTGGCTAAAGCACTGGCTCAATTACCTGAAACCTTGGGCGATTATTAATAAAAGGCAGAGCCCTTACATTTCCTGCAAGCTAATTTGATAGGTTGCCGCCCTTGCCGCGGGTATCCAGGAAGCAGCAATAGCAATTACCAAAACTGTTCCAGCTATCAAAAAGAAATCCTCCGCTTTTACAGCAACGGGATAATAATCGATTAGAAAACTTCCCCCCTCAAGTGGAATCAGGTGATAAGTGATCTGCAACCAGGCTAATCCATAGGCCAGCAACATCCCTATTCCACTTCCCAGCATCGATAACAATAGTCCCTCTGTCAAAAAAATTCTTTGCACCAGCTGCTTGCTGGCACCAAGCGCTTGTAACACCTGAATATCTTTTTGTTTTTCGAGTACCAACATAGTAAGTGCCCCAATCATGGTGAAGGCCGCCACAATCAGGATTAGCGATAAAACGCCATAGACAATCCAACGTTCAGTGCGCATTACCTTGAAAAGAGTTTTATTCTGTTCATATCGATCTTCCGCAACAACCTCTCTGCCCATAATAGATTCTAGTTGAGACCGAACAGTAGCTGCATGGGCCATGGAATTTACGCGTAGTTCCACGCCACTGGCCTGTTCAGCGGTCAGTCCTAATTGCTCTCGCATAAAATCAAGAGAGGTAATGGCGTATTGATCGTCAAAATCTTGTTGTATTAAAAAACTGGCAGCTGTTTGAGCAGTATCAACACGAATAGATTCAGTCCAATCCACTTGCAATCCTGTTGTTTTCCTGGGTAAATACACTGTAATGGGCTCCAGATTCCGATCAGCCAATACCCCAAGTGCCGCTTCTACCCCTGCACCTAAAACCAGTAATGGATCATCTGCAGTGCCCACAGCAAACTGCCCGCTTTCCAAATGCTGCGAAACTCCACTAACATGGGTGTAGGCAGTGTCCACTCCTTTGAGTGTAACCAATGCTTGGTTTTGGCCAGCTTGTAGCATTGCTCTTTCTTCAATCACCAGAGAAATTGCCTCAACACCTGTTATTTTTTGTAAAGACCTTAATTGAGCCGCAGTAAGCGTGATTACTTTTCCTTGTGCGGGCACTAAACGCCAATCCGGATAGAAGGAGGAATACAGTGATTTTACCATTCCCTCAAAGCCATTGAATACACTCAACACCAAAATGAGCGCTGCCGTACCAATAGCCATTGCCAGTACAGAAATCCTGGCAATCCAATTGATGGCTTGGGTAGATTTTGGTGCTTTAAAATATCGCCAGGCAAATAATAAATGCATGCGCGGTTTTTTAAGAAGCGGAGGGATCATTTGGATTGGTGGAACGTTCCTCGTGAATCTTTTTAAACAACTCTTCCATCTTAAAAACATGAACCAGCGTATTGTCCCTAAAAAATTTCAATACAGGTATACTACGTAATTGATGTCTGACCTGTGCCGCTAATTCTTTTTTGATCTCATGATGCCGGTCCTCGATCTTTTGGAGTGCCGCCTCCGCATCCTTGACCTGAAAAAAGCTAAGATAAAATCGGGCTTCCAGTAAATCGGGTGTTACTTTAACATCTGCAATGGAAACCATCCCGCCATTGAGCATAGTTAACCCCAAACGCTGAAAAATACTGTTCATTTCCTCGTTTAATAAACCGGCAATTTGTTTCTGTCTTTTTCCTTCTTCCATAAAACCGCTTTCTATCCCTGTAAAAGTAGTTACTTTGTTGCGATCAGCGTTCAAAGATATGCGTGCGTATTATCGAATTTTTGGCTATCTGACCCAGCGTAAGGGAACCGTATTGCTCTATGCGCTCTTTACACTGTGTAGTATCTTTTTCTCGATTGTGTCGATCGGGATGCTCATGCCTTTTCTGCAATTGATCTTTACCGGAGAGGGATCTGCCATCACGCAAAGCAGTAACCAGTTGCTTCAATCCATCAATAATTACCTGCATCAAAGTATTGCCTCCGTTGGCAAGGTCCATACACTGAAACTCATTTGCTTATTGATGACAGGGTTTATCATTGGCAAAAACTTATTTCTTTATTTAGCCTACTATGTGCTCAACCCGCTGAAACATCAGCTGGTAAATAGATTAAGGGAGGAGGTATACGAAAAGGTACTGCAATTGCCCATTGGATATTTTACGGAAAAGAAAAAAGGAGATTTGATAAGCCGAATGACCAACGATGTCTATGAAGTGGAGGTTTCCCTGATCGGCACATTGGAGGGATGGATTCGGGATCCCCTGACCATCATCATTACTTTAACTGTTTTATTTTTGATCAGTCCGCAGCTCACCCTGTTTATCCTATTGCTGATCCCTGTATTAGGCTTGGTCATTGGCCGGATCACCCGCTCGCTGAAACGAATTTCTCAGGAAGTGGCTATTCGTTTTGGAGAAACATTATCCGTGTTGGACGAAACACTTTCCGGTTTAAGAGTGGTAAAAGCGTTTAGGATTGAAGCATTGCTGACCAATAAATTCAAAGAAAGTAATCGCAGGTTACTGGATTCTCGTAATCGGATTGGGTACCGAAGAGATCTGGCCTCACCCTTATCTGAAATAATGGGTGTGGCCGTGTTTACAGGCGTTCTTTACTATGGGGGCAGGTTGGTATTGCAACACCAACTACTTGAGGCCTCTGCTTTCATAGGATTTTTGGGTATTTTTTATAATATCATCAATCCGGCCAAAGCCCTTTCTACTTCCTTCAGTAATATGAGGAAGGGAAGCGCCGCTATCAACCGAATTGAAGAGATTCTCAATGCCCCATTGGTTGTGGAGGAGGCCAAGGATGCCATCACCCTAACCGGATTTAGTCAGGGGATCGAATTCAAAAATGTGAGTTTCTCCTATGGCGATAAAGTAGTAGTTGAAAATATCAGCTTTACCATTCCAAAAGGAAAAACCGTGGCCTTAGTGGGTTCCTCCGGAGCAGGTAAATCTACGCTTGCGGATTTATTGCCACGCTTTCATGATGTGACCAGTGGCGAAATACTAATTGATGGCTGCAATATTAAATCCTTCACACTAGACTCGCTGCGCAAGCAGATGAGTATTGTTACCCAGGAGCCGATCCTGTTCAATGATACCATTGCCGGTAATATTGCCATGGGTGATACCCTTGCAAACGCATCAGCAATTGAACATGCTGCCCGGATTGCAAATGCACATGATTTTATTCTGAAAAAAGAAGAAGGCTATGCTACCAATATTGGAGACCGTGGAGCCAAGCTAAGTGGGGGCGAGCGTCAGCGTGTTACCATTGCCCGTGCACTTGTAAAAAATCCAACCATACTTATTCTGGACGAAGCCACTTCCTCATTGGATACGGAAAGTGAACGATTGGTACAGGAGGCCATCAATCATATGATGCACGAAAGAACCAGTCTGGTCATTGCACATCGACTTTCCACCATTCGGCATGCGGACGAAATTCTGGTACTTCAGCAAGGTAAAATTGTAGAAAGAGGCTGTCACGAAGCATTGATCGCCTGTAACGGTTGCTATAAAAAATTAGTGGACCTGCAGGAGCTGCGTTAAACCATAACAGCTTAGCGAAGCGCCTCACGCGCAATGACTAATTTTTGAATTTCACTGGTGCCTTCTCCTATGGTGCAAAGCTTTGCATCGCGGTAAAACTTTTCTACCGGAAAATCTTTGGTATAACCATACCCGCCAAAAATTTGTACCGCATCCGTTGCTACGCGAACCGCTACCTCACTGGCATAGTATTTTGCCATGGCCGCTTCCTGCGTCATAGGTAAGTGCTGTTCTTTTTTGAAACAAGCTTGCTGAATTAAAAGATCGGCTGCTTCAATTTCAGTAGCCATGTCAGCCAACTTGAATGCAATTCCTTGGAATTGGGCAATGGGTTTATCAAATTGCTGTCTTTCCTGCGCGTATTTCTTAGCCGCTTCATAGGCGCCTTTAGCTATTCCCAGGGAAAGTGCCGCAATGGAGATTCTTCCCCCATCCAATATTTTCATGGCTTGTTTAAAACCTTCACCCACTTCCCCAAGACGATGCGAATCAGGGATCACGCAATTATCAAAAATCAACTCTGCAGTTTCACTGGCGCGCATCCCCAATTTATTTTCTTTTTTTCCTGCAGAAAGACCAGCTGTATCACGAGGCACTATAAATGCCGTTGCATTGTTTTTTGCACGAGGCTCGCCGGTTCTGCATAACACCACGGCTAAGTCTCCGGAAATGCCGTGTGTTATCCAAGTCTTGGTGCCGTTCAAAACCCAATTCCCCTCTTGATTTTTTGTGGCGGTGCATTGCATATTACCCGCATCGCTTCCGGTATTGGCTTCCGTTAAACCCCAAGCGCCAATCCACTGCCCGCTGGCTAATAGGGGAAGCCATTTCTTTTTTTGCTGGTCATTGCCGAAACTAAGTATGTGTCCGGTACAAAGAGAATTGTGTGCGGCCACGCTCAATCCTATGGATCCACACACTTTTGCTATTTCTTCAATGGCTGCTTTGTATTCAAAATAAGAAAGTCCGGCACCACCAAATTCTTCAGGGACTAAAATTCCCATCAAACCTAATTTACCCAGCTCTTGCATGGTTTGTTTTGGAAAAAATTGTTGTTCGTCCCAACGCATTACATGGGGCGCTATATGGGTCAACGCAAACTCACGGGCTGCTGAAGCTACCTGCTGCGTCAAATCCTGCGTTTGAAAGTTCATACACCGTTATTTTAAAAAAGATGCCCCCTGCTGAAAGTGGCATTCGCGATCATAAACAAAAGCAATTGCCAGAGGCCAGAGCAATATAAGGAGGATTTTGAAAAAACTAACAACTGTTAGTAAAAATATAATACTACTGCTCCAAAAACTTCAACACTAAACCGTCATATGACAGGCGTACGTGGGGAGGCAGTTCTGATTCAACCTCGGCATGTTTGCCTAACTGATGCGAGATATGTGTCAAATAACCAGCGGGAATTTCAAGCTGATCCATTAACCATAGGGCTTGTTCCAGATTAAAATGGGCCAGATGGTCCTTTTTTCGGAGGGCATTCAATACCAATACTTCACTCCCTTTGATTTTTTGTTGTTGATCCAAGTCTATCCGATTAGCATCCGTGATATAGGTGAAGGGGCCAAATCTAAATCCCAGCACAGGCATTCGGTGATGCCAAACCTGTATGGGACTAACAGGAATATCGCCCACATAAAAGGGTTCTTCCGTTATGGTATTCAAATTAAGCTCAGGGGTACCAGGATATTTTGTGTCAGAAAATGCATAATAGAAGTCCCGACGTAAAGCCTCCTCCGTGAGTGAGTCCGCATAGATCTCCAGGTGACGTTTGCTGAAATAATTGAAAGCCCGGATATCATCCAACCCTGCCATATGATCTTTGTGCGGATGGGTAAATACCACGGCATCCAGCTTTTTCACCTGCTGCCGCAGCATCTGATACCGAAAATCAGGACCGGTATCAACCACTAATCGGGTGGTTGCCGATTCTACCATAATGCTGGAACGAAGTCGTTTATCCTTGGTGTCGGCAGACTGGCAAACGGGACAGTCGCAACCGATCATAGGAATACCTCCGCTGGTTCCGGTTCCTAAAAATGTAATCTGTAACGGAGGGCAATTCATGAACTACTATTGATTGGGATTCCCCGCACTCCCCACACGGGAAATCACTTCTTTATGTAAGCGGGCAGATTCTTCGGATAAATGTCCCGGATCAATTTGCAGTTGGGGGATCAAATCAATCAAGGTATTGATGCGTCCTTCGGTGGCTAAAAACTTATTGAGTACAACCACTTTTTTGGATTCCAGGATACAATAACCACTTTGAAAAGTACCTCGCTCATAGCGCAGCACATATCCGGCCTGTTCAGGGATGGCCTCCAGCTTATCAAGGGTTGTTTGCGTGTATTTCATAGTTGAATTGCGAAAGTAACATTCCTATTTCTACTTGCAAACTGCTAGCGGGACTGCAGCGTAATAACCGGAACAATCATTTCTTCTAAACTGACTCCCCCGTGCTGAAAAGTATTTCGATAATAATTGGCATAGTGATTGTAGTTATTGGGGTAACATAAAAACAAATCTCCTTTGGCAAAGATGTAGGAGGAATTTAAAGTGGGCGAAGGAAGTCCTGCCTGACCTGGCTCCCGGAAAGCCAGTACCTCTCGGGGTTCGTATTGCAAATTGCGTCCGTGTTTATATCTAAGGTTAGTAGTAGTTTGCTTGTCTCCGATCACACGCGCCGGTGTTTTAACACGTACGCTACCATGATCCGTGGCAATTACCAACGTAAGCGGCTTTTCCGCTATCCGACGGAGTGCCTGGTGCAAGGGCGAATGTTCAAACCAGGAGCGGGTAACGCTACGATAACTTTTTTCATCGCCCGCCAATTCCTTAAGCACTTCCATTTCGGTACGTGCGTGGCTAAGCATATCCACAAAATTGTAAACAATCACATTGAGGTCATTGCTCATCAAATTATGAATCTGCTGTTGCAGTTCCTGACCAGATTGATTATTGACCACTTTATTATAAGTAAAACGAATGTCTCCCAACCCGGCATCCTTCAACTGTGCGCGCAGTAATTCTTCTTCATGGAGATTTTTACCTCCCTCCTCTTCGTCATTCTTCCAACAATGCGGAAACTTTTTTTCAATTTCTGCCGGCAGTAATCCGGCAAAAACTGCATTACGAGCATACTGGGTAGCAGTAGGTAAAATGCTATAAAAGCTATCCTCTTCAGTCAATCTAAAACTGGCAGCTAATACAGGTTCAATAGCCTTCCATTGATCAAAGCGAAGATTGTCAATTAACACAAAAAAAACAGGAGTCCCCTTTTTTAACAAGGGAAACACTTTGCGCTTCAGCAAGGTATGACTCATAGTGGGAGTGATAGCCGAAGGCACCTGAATCCAGCTTGCATAATGACGAGAAATAAATTTGAAAAATTCAGTATTAGCCTCTGTCTTTTGCGAGTACAACACTTCTTCCATCTCCGGACTATCTGTGCGTTGCATTTCCAACTCCCAATAGATTAATTTTTTATAAATATCCCGCCACTCTTTATGATCGGGATCACTGTTGAGTGCAGTAAATAAATGACGGAATTGTTGTTGATAAGCCGCTGTGGTTTTTTCTGCCACTAATCGTTTGTTATCAATAATTTTTTTCAGACTCAATAACACCTGATTGGGATTCACCGGTTTTATCAGGTAATCGCTGATTTGAGAACCGATGGCATCGTCCATCAAATTCTCCGTTTCATTTTTTGTAATCAACACCACGGGTATGGAACGATTGATCTCTTTGATCTTGGCCAGGGTTTCCAATCCGGTAATTCCCGGCATACTTTCATCAATCAACACCACATCTACCGGGTGTTCACGTACATAATCGATAGCTTCAAAACCATTGGTAAAGGTTTGAACCGCGTAGCCCTTGTTCTCCAGGAACAATTGCTGTGAGTGTAAGCTCTCCATTTCGTCGTCCACCCATATAATCCGAGCCAGTGCCATAAGTTCAAATTTAGCTTTTTAAAGGTCCCCTTCGTACTTTTGAAGGCTACCTTGCAGGCTTTAACAAAAATGAAAACAAATCCCGCTACCAGAAAAATCATCAACGATCCTGTTTATGGCTTTATTACGGTGGATCATCCTTTGGTGTTAGCGGTAGTCGCACATCCTTACTACCAGCGTCTACGGAATATCCATCAAATGGCATTTGCACATTTGGTGTATCCGGGAGCCATGCATTCACGAATGCACCATTCATTGGGAGCCTATCACTTGATGGGAATTGCCTTGCACGAGTTAAAGAGCAAAGGAATCGATATTACTCCCGAGGAGGAGTTGGGGGCTAAATTGGCTATCCTGCTTCACGATTGTGGGCATGGACCTTTTTCCCATGCCTTGGAAAAAGAATTGATTCCCGGAGTGCACCACGAGCAACTTTCCCTGTTGATCATGGAAAAACTCAATGAGGAACTGCAGGGTAAATTGGCTGTGGCCATTTCTATTTTTACTGATCAATACCCAAAAAAATTTCTTCATCAATTGGTATCCGGACAACTAGATGTGGACCGACTGGACTACTTAAACAGGGATAGCTTTTTCACCGGAGTAGCCGAAGGCGTTATTGGCTATGACCGAATCCTTAAAATGCTTACCGTACACGAGGGACAATTGATGGTGGAGGAAAAAGCTATTTTCTCTATCGAAAAGTTTTTGATCAGCCGCAGGCTTATGTATTGGCAGGTATACTTGCATAAAACAGTAGTGAGCGCTGAAATGACCTTGGTACACGCTTTGCGTAGAGCACAGGAATTAATTGGCAAAGGGATTGCCGTAAAAGCCGCTACAGCTGCCCTTGACTTTTTTTTACAAAATCGACAGGCCGCTGCTGCAATCAAGCAGCATTTAGACCTTTTTTTTCGTCTTGATGATCATGATGTCATGGCAAGCATTAAAAACTGGTGTAATCACCCGGATAGGGTATTGGCCGAATTAAGCAAGTTGATTGTGAACAGACAACTACTCAAAATTCGTTTTACCTCCGATTCAACTGCAGTCTCAACGCTTGATGCACTTCGAAAAGAAGCTGCCATTCAGCTGGAGATTACAGAACAAGAGGCCGTCTACTTTGTATTTACAGGAGAAGCCCACAATACTACCTACAACCCGAAAGACGATAGAATTCAAATTCTTTTTAAAAACGGACAGGTAAAAGATATCTCCGCAGTGGATCATGCGTTGATCAATTATGGAAACAGTATTTCGTACGGAGAAATAAAAAAGCACTTTGTATGTTATCCCAGAACCCTCAAAACAACTCCTCACTGATATGATGGCTTTTACTGCTGCGCAGATCGCTCAATTAGTTGAGGGAACGGTGGAGGGAAATCCAATGGCATCGGTGCATGCGTTTGGAAAAATCGAAGAAGCAAGCCCCGGGCAACTATCCTTTTTGGCTAATCCCAAATACGAGGAATATTTTTATAGCACCAATGCCTCGGTGATCATTGTAAATGAAAGTTTTCAGCCAAGGCAAAAAAAAGAGACTACCTTGATCCGTGTGCCCAATGCATACTTGGCATTTGCCACTTTACTTTCCAAATATCAGGAGTTAGTTCAGCAGCAATTGACCGGCATTGAACAACCCAGTTTTGTAGCAACCACTGCAGCATTAGGAAGTGAAATTTATCTCGGAGCCTTTAGTTACGTGGGCAAGTGCGCCCAAATAGGAGACCAGACTAAAATCTACCCTAACTGCTATATTGGCGATGAGGTGGTAATTGGAAAAAGATGTGTGCTGCATCCCGGCGTAAAAATCTATCATCAGTGTGTGTTAGGTAATGACGTGATCGTACATGCCGGCACTGTGCTTGGAAGCGATGGGTTTGGTTTTGCACCTCAGCCAGATGGAAGTTTTACAAAAGTTCCACAGATTGGAAATGTGGTGGTGGAGGATCAAGTTGAAATCGGAGCCAATACCACCATCGACAGAGCCACGATCGGCTCAACCATTATTCGCAGGGGCGCCAAACTGGATAACTTAATTCAGGTGGCCCATAATGTTGAAATTGGGAGCAACACCGTGGTTGCCGCACAAGCCGGAATCAGCGGGAGCACCAAGGTAGGCAAAGGAGTAATGATCGGAGGTCAGGCTGGCATTATCGGTCACATTAGCCTGGGCGATGGAGCAAAAGTAAATGCACAAAGCGGGGTTATTAAATCTCTTGATCCCGGCAAGGCTGTGTACGGCACACCTGCCTATGATTATACCCAATTTTTACGCAGTCAGGTAATAAGCAGAAAGCTGCCTGAGTTGGAAAAGCGAATCCAGGAATTGGAAAAAATCATATCTGATTTAAAATCAAACGGTTAGCAGACTAATTTTCGGTCCCTTTTACATTTACTACCTTTGTGGCACCAAAATCCGCTCATGGCTACTCCCTTTAATCCCGACAAACAACACACTATCGGAAAACCGGTTACCATTTCAGGTACCGGACTACATTCTGGCATATTAGCCGACCTTACCCTGCAACCTGCAAATCCCGGGTTTGGTCTGTTGTTTAAGCGGACGGACCTGCCCGGACAACCAGTGATCAAGGCAGATTGTGATCTAGTAACCGACACCAGCCGTGGTACCACCCTGGAATCAAATGGCGCAAAAATCAGCACGGTTGAACATGTATTGGCAGCATTGGTAGGAATGGGCATTGACAACTGTTTATTGAAAGTCAACGGACCTGAGATTCCCATCATCGACGGAAGCTCTGCCGCATTTGTGGAGTTGATCGAAAAAGCAGGAATACAAGAACAGGATGCAGCCAAGACCTGGTATAGTATTGATGAAAATATTTTTCATTATGACGATGGCAAACGGGTGGAAATGGTAGCCATGCCTGCAATGGAGTACCAAATCACCACCTTAATTGATTTTAATTCGCCCGTATTGGGCACCCAACATGCCGGATTAAAAAAGATCACCGATTTTAAAACAGAGGTTTCCTCCTGCAGAACATTTTGTTTTTTGCACGAGTTGGAAATGCTCTTGGATAACAATCTGATCAAAGGAGGTGATATCAACAATGCCATTGTAATAGTTGACAAAACCATTGACGACAATGAGCTCAGTCGATTGAAAAAAATATTTAAAAAGAAAAAGATCGAAGTAAAAAGCGAGGGCTATCTCAATAACCTGGACCTTCGTTTTCCCAATGAACCTGCCCGTCATAAGCTATTGGATGTGGTAGGCGATCTGGCGTTGGTAGGCTATCCTATCAAAGCTCGCATCATTGCAAACCGTCCCGGACACAGCAGTAATGTGGCTTTTGCAAAAAAAATCAAACAGTACATCAAAAAGAACAAGCACACCAAAGATGTACCCTATTACGATCCCACCGCTGTGCCCGTGATGGATCAGCAATGCATAGAACGAACGCTTCCTCATCGCTATCCCTTTGCCCTGGTTGATAAAGTGATAGAGCTGAGTGAAACCCATATTGTAGGTGTAAAAAATGTGACCTTTAACGAATGGTTTTTCCAGGGACACTTTCCCGGAAATCCGGTGATGCCGGGTGTGATACAAATTGAAGCCTTAGCGCAATGCGGAGGTATTTTAGCCATCAATTTGAGCGAAAAAGGCAACTATGACACCTACTTCTTAAAAATCGATAATTGCAAGTTTAAGCAGATGGTGCGTCCGGGAGATACGCTTCTTTTAAAAATGGAACTAAAGTCTTCCATTCGCCGTGGAATTGCGGAAATGCACGGCACCATTTATGTCGGTGGAAAGCTCTGTACAGAAGCCGTGCTGACAGCCCAGATCGTGAAGCGATAAATGGAGAAAAAACCACCCAAAAAACAAGCCTGAAAAGTGGGTTTCCGAGAGGTGATTCAGTAGATTTGCAGACCTTGATTTTACAACCAAAATCACTGGGAATCTAGCCCATCATGAACACCGAAAAAGCCAAATATAGCGCGGATAGTATCCAGGTCCTGGAAGGACTGGAAGCTGTGCGTAAAAGACCTGCGATGTACATCGGTGATATCGGGGTAAGGGGATTACATCACCTGGTTTATGAAGTAATCGATAATTCAATCGATGAAGCCTTGGCCGGTTATTGTAATAACATTGAAGTAACCATTCACGAGGATAACTCAATCTCCGTACAAGATGATGGACGTGGTATTCCAACGGCCATGCATACCAAAGAAAAAAGGTCAGCGCTTGAAGTAGTAATGACGGTATTGCACGCCGGAGGAAAATTTGATAAAGATTCATACAAGGTTTCAGGTGGATTGCATGGTGTGGGTGTCAGTTGTGTAAACGCACTCAGTTCAAGATTGCATGTAACCGTGCAACGGGAAGGGAAAGTATTTGAGCAGGAATACAGGATCGGTGTGCCACAATATGATGTACGTGAAGTGGGTACCGGCGATCGCACGGGTACACGTGTTCATTTTTGGCCCGATAGCAGTGTTTTCATTACCACTACTTACAATAAAGATATTTTAGAGGGCAGATTACGCGAGTTGGCCTACCTCAACAGAGGAGTTCGTATTAACCTGAAAGATCTCCGCGATGTGGAAAACGGTCAAGCGTATGAGATAAGCTTTTTCAGTGAAGGGGGAATTGTGGAGTTTGTTGAGATGCTGGACAGCAATGCAGGCAGAACACCATTGATCCCAAAAGTTATTGCAGTTGAAGGACGCGATGAGTCTACGAATGTAGCCGTGGAAGTAGCACTGAGTTACAACGATAGTTACAACGAACATATTTATTCCTACGTCAACAATATCAACACCATTGAAGGGGGCACACACGTATCCGGATTTCGCAGGGCATTAACGCGTGTGTTTAAAAGCTATGGCGATCGCAATGGGCTTTTTGAAAAAGCAAAGATTGAAATTGAAGGAGACGATTTCAGAGAAGGACTCAGTGCCATTATTTCTGTAAAAGTTCCAGAGCCTCAATTTGAAGGACAGACTAAAACAAAGTTGGGCAATAACGAGGTGATGGGCGTAGTGGACAGTACCGTTTCAAAAGTACTCGAGGCTTATTTGGAAGAAAATCCCAAGGAAGCAAAAAATATTGTTGCCAAAGTAATACTTGCCGCGCAAGCCCGTGCTGCAGCGCGTAAGGCCCGTGAATTGGTACAGCGTAAATCCGTACTCAGCGGAGGAGGCTTACCGGGTAAACTGGCTGATTGTTCTGATCGTAATCCTGAAAAATGTGAGCTGTATCTGGTAGAGGGAGACTCAGCAGGAGGTACGGCCAAGCAAGGAAGAGATCGTGGCTATCAAGCCATCCTCCCCTTGCGGGGTAAAATCCTCAACGTAGAAAAAGCCATGGAACACAAGATCTACGACAATGAAGAGATCAGAAATATGTTTACCGCTCTGGGTGTAAAAATTGGATCAGCTGAAGATCCCAAAGCACTGGACCTCAGCAAGCTCCGTTATCACAAACTGATCATCATGACCGATGCGGATGTGGATGGATCGCATATTGCAACCTTGATCCTTACGTTCATCTATCGTTACATGAAGGAGATGATCGAACAAGGATATGTATACATCGCACAGCCTCCCCTTTATCTCGTGAAAAGAGGAAAAGAACAGGCCTATGCATACAACGAGGAACAACGCAAGGCACTGGTTGAAAAACTGGGTGCCGGCAAAGAAGACTCCGTCACCATTCAACGATACAAAGGATTGGGTGAGATGAACGCTGAACAGCTGTGGGAAACCACCATGAATCCAGCTACGCGTACACTCAAACGAGTTACCATTGAAAGTGCCGCAGAATCAGATCGTATTTTCAGTATGCTTATGGGCGATGAAGTAGCCCCTCGTCGTGAGTTCATCGAAAGTCATGCGAAATACGCAAAACTGGATATTTAGTTTTTCCCCTGCAACGCATAATTAAAACTAAACTGATACAGTGGTAAACTGTATAAAGGCTCGGGTGGTTTAGTGTATCGGTAAACCTGCGCTTTCAAGTGAACCGTATAGCTGATTTCTAAGCCAAAGCCCATTGAGTAGCCCCTGTAAGTTCCATTGGTGTTGAGCCCCTCTAAAAAAACAGCCAACTGTGAAGGATGGGTATAGGCCAAATGATACCTTATACTAATCCAGCAAGCCCCCATATTGGCAGCATGATCTTTTTCCCAGGCCCCGGTTTGAAAAAACAAGCCCAGCGTAGCAAAGCTGTTTAAAAAATTATGCGGTCTGCCATTTAGCCAACTACCCGGTAGTGTTGTGCGATAGCCCGTTAATAATCGTTCGCCAAGTTGATAAATAAATCCAAACTGCGTAATTTTTTCCTTTTTTCTCCAGGCTCTCCAACCATCCACACTAACATTGAGCAGTCCGCTCAGCGGAGTGATAAACTGTGTAACCAAGTGTTCATTGTTACGAACTGCCATTCCCAAGATCTGCGCCGAAAAAGCGTTATTGCTCACTCCACTATAAATGGTAAAAGGAAGGGAGAACTTATCAGGTTCTCCAATCCGTAAACGAATCAGCCGCGCGGATGCACTTACCTGGCCGCTACTCACTAAATCAATAAAGCCAGCATTGAGTACATCTGTTTTACTACTACTGATTTTTCGGATCAGCGTGTCTCGGGATAATGCATTAGCTACAAAGGGAAAAAACAAAGCCATTAAAACCATTACGCCACAACTCCTTTGCACTAAACGGCTTGGTTCAGTTCCCATAACAGGGTCGGTTTCCGAACAAGTAAATAGATTTTAAATAAGCACCATTATAATGAATATCGAAGGTCAAGAACTCCGCTGCACTATTCCGTATGGAGAGCGCATAAGGATGCACCTGTTGTAAAATAGATTTGGCATACCTATGATTGGGCGCCTGGATATAAGGCAAACCCTCCGAAGGCCATTGCTGATTATGGCAAGGGTTCCACTGAAGCGTGCAATAACTAATACCCACTTGCTGCATCAGGTCTCTTCCCCATCCGATCCACTTCTTTTTGTACACTCGAGCAATTCCTTTTACATGTGTTTTGGTGGCGCGCCCATCAAACAACACCCCTCGCTGCAGTACTTGATAACTGATTTTTCGGCGAAGGTCCGGGCTACTGCTTCTATCAAGTGGTATGGTTTCTTTGAAAGAAGCACGCGCTACCGCATGACAGTCCTCAAACACATTGGTGTTAAGCCAGTTCAATATATCCTCGATCTCCCGCCAATGATCAAAAATTAACAAGAGGATTTCTTTCAATTTTTTCGGCTTCCCTTTTTCCATTCTGTTTTCCACCGCCTGGAGTAGCGCCAACTCCGGACTGGTCAATTCCAGTTCCCAGTCTGCATTCAATATGCACCAGTAATAATCATCTTGCAAAGGTTGCTCCAACTGTGGATCAGATTCCGTAAGCGCTGTGTCGCGGAGCAACCAACGCTTGGTTGCTTGATCAATAGCTACTCGTGCAGAGGTAAATCCTAATTGACGGGCAAATTCCTGACTAGCATATTGCGTGGTTAACTGAAAAACTTTTTCCTCGAGGTAATCTGTCAAAACCGAATGTGTATTTACTGAGGCCTGATCTGCTATACAACCAGACGATGTCCCATAGTTGGCTTGAATGGCTAAAGCCGCCTGTATAAAAAAATGATCGTAAACACTATCCAAACTATTTAACTCCGAAGCAATCTTTACGGCAGAGCGTAAATCCCGGTAATAAGGCTTTTCCTGCATAACAAATACTTGTTCCGTTTGGATCAAGGCGCTTACCTGCTGTTGAACTTCCCACTTCATTTTTTCAAATTGCTGCACCCAGGGCTGTGCAAGGGAAAATAACACCGCATCCTGCTGATAGCAATCGTAAACCGATGGGTAAAGTGGTTGAGCCTGAACGCAGAAGAGTTGACCGATACATAATACCAGTATGTAAAATTTTTTCATAGAAATATTTTATTGAGTGAATGATTAACAGGAATAAAATTGAGGGGCAGGGTAAAAAAATACCCGTTGAAAATGGCGTTGATATCGGGTTTTTTTCTTCTCAGCGGGAACACTTACCTTCACCACCTAAACACGAAAATTTTTTAACATGTCAGAAATCAAAATCACCGCGTACAACGTAAAGACAAAAGAAAAAGGCTGCGTTATGCTGGATGCTGTTATCTCCAAAACTGCCAAAGGCGCCTATATGGCACAAGGAAATGATGGCAAGGGGAATAAATTAACTACGCTGATGAACCAAGAAAAAGCACTGGCTGCTATCAAGGCCGGTGTTGCCAAGCAAGGCTGGTAATGCTTTCAGCAATAAGAGAAGAGGTGGGTACAGATTGTGCTCACCCCTTTTTTTGTACCCAGTTGCTTACCCCCACAAGGAATCGATGCATGGCTTCCATGCCATTTACCTCATTAACTATCAGTAAAAACAAACGCCCTGTCTGTTTTAGATGGACTTGACGCGTTTCTGTTTGCAAATAGGAAAGGATTGAATGAAAGGTAGCCGATTCAAAATAAGGAGAGTCGGAGCGATTAATAAAAAAGCAACGAAGCGTTTGATCCTTTAAATTCATTTTCTCGAATCCTAACACAATGGCCAGCTTCCGGCATCGAACGGTTACAAATAAATCTTCTACCTGCTTGGGTACAGGACCAAACCGATCAGCAATTTCCTGATGCATCTCTACCAACTCTTCCTCGCTTTCGCAAGAATCCAACCGCTGATAGAGCGATAAGCGCTCTGTGATACTGGAAACATAATTGTCGGGTATCAATATTTCCAAATCGGTGTCAATGGTACAATCCTGTACAAAATCATCCTGTCTTGCGATCTCTTCTTTAAAAAGCTCCTGAAAGTCACTTCGCTTTAATTCGCGAATAGCTTCATTGAGAATTTTTTGATACATCTCAAATCCGATCTCTGCCATAAAGCCGCTTTGTTCGCCTCCCAATAAATTACCGGCCCCTCTGATGTCCAGGTCTCGCATGGCAATCTGAAATCCACTTCCCAATTCGCTGTGTTGCTCCAAGGTTTGCAATCGCTTTCTGGAATCGTTGGGCAATGTGCTGAGCGGTGGTGCCAGGAAATAACAAAAAGCTTTTTTATTGCTTCTACCCACTCTGCCCCTCAACTGGTGCAAATCACTCAATCCAAATTGATGGGCATTATTTACAATAATGGTATTGACAGAAGGAATGTCCACGCCACTCTCCACAATACTGGTGCAGACCAGCACATCATAACGACGGTCAATAAAATCAAGCATTCGTTCTTCCAGTTCATGACCTTCCATTTGACCGTGTGCAAAACCAATGGATAGGTCGGGGCAAAGTCCTTTTAGAATGGCAGCCATTTCAGCGAGTCCTGCAATGCGGTTATAAATAAAAAACACCTGCCCGCCACGTTCGGTTTCAAAATAGATAGCCTCCCGAATCTGATCTTGGTTATACACCATCACTTCTGTTTGAATAGGCTGACGATTGGGAGGCGGGGTATTGATAATACTTAAATCACGGGCACCCATCAATGAAAACTGTAAGGTGCGAGGGATGGGCGTAGCCGTTAAGGTTAAGCAATCGACAGTAGAGCGCAGGGTTTTTATTTTCTCTTTATGTGCTACTCCAAATTTTTGTTCCTCATCCACTACCAACAAGCCAAGGTCTTTAAAAATGGTTTCCTTGCCTAATAAGACATGGGTGCCAATGATGATATCAATTTTCCCTTCCGCCAATTTTTTCAGTGTTTCTTTTTTTTGCATGGCAGATTTAAATCGATTGAGGTAATCAACCGTTACCGGAAAATCCCTGAGTCTTTCTTTAAATGTTTTATAATGTTGAAAGGCAAGAATGGTGGTAGGCACCAATACAGCAGCCTGTTTCCCATCCACACAGGTTTTGAAAGCCGCACGAATAGCCACCTCTGTTTTTCCAAATCCCACATCTCCACAAACCAATCTGTCCATTGGTGAGGAGGATTCCATGTCTTTTTTTACATCTGCTGTGGCCTTACTCTGATCAGGTGTATCCTCGTAAATAAAAGAAGCCTCTAATTCAGTTTGCAAGAAATTATCAGGTGCATGTGCAAATCCTTGTTGAGCCTTACGGGTTGCGTAGAGTTTAATCAGATCAAATGCAATTTCCTTGACCTTAGACTTTGTTTTTTCTTTCAAACGATTCCAAACATCACTGCCCAGCTTGTTCACTTTGGGGATAGCCCCTTCTTTGCCTGAGTACTTGGCAATTTTATGCAAGCTGTTGATGTTTACGTAGAGGATATCGGCATCCTTATACATTAATCGCACGGCTTCTTGTATCCGACCATTTACTTCAATTTTTTGGAGTCCGCTGAAAACCCCCACCCCATGATCAATATGGGTAACAAAGTCTCCGGGTTGTAATTCCCGGAGCGTTCGTAAGGTGAGCGCTTTGTTTTTACTGTAGGCCTGCTTGACTTTGTATTTGTGATAGCGCTGAAAGATCTGGTGATCCGTGTAACAGACCCGCTTTAGGTCATGGTCAATAAAGCCAGCTTGGATTGCGTGTGCCACAGGCTCAAAAACAATAGCAGCTTTGAGATCATCAAAAATGGTTTGCAACCGCTCCAGTTGACGCGGATTCTCTGAAAAAATATAAATACTATACTGTTTGGCAGCCCAGTTTCTGAGATCATTGATCAGCAAATCAAAATTCCTGTTAAAAGAAGCCTGCTCGGTGGTGGCAAATGCCAACTCCAGCACTAAACTATTCCCCGGCAATGAAGCATTAGGGCCAAAAGCAATAAGATTACCAGCCAGTAAGGCATCCCGCATCAACTGAGGTGTTACCAGGTCAGTTGCTGCTACCTCTTTTTTTGCCCACCGTTCATCGCCTTCTGCTTCTTCTTTCAAATGAGTTCCAGATCGTAGATTTAAAAAAGTGGTAAAACTTTCCGAGGTATCTTCCATCCGATCCACGCATATTGAAAAGTCCTGTACCCATACAACGGTATTGGAAGGAAGAAATTCCAACAAGGAAATTCCCGGACCACTGGTCATGGATTGATCCATACGTGGTATCACGGATACCTGTGTTAATTTTCTTTCACTGAGCTGTGTTTCCGGATCGATCAATCGAATGGATTCAATTTCATTACCAAACAATTCTATTCGATAAGGCTTGTCATTGCCAATGGAATAAATATCCAAGATACCCCCGCGCATAGCAAACTGCCCGGGTTCATAGACAAAATCGCAACGCTCAAAATCATATTCGCTTAGTTTGAGTAATAGAGCCGGCAGATCCAGGCTTGCCCCCACTTTGAAATCAATCAATCGGTTGGCATAAGCAGCTGGTGTTACTACTTTTTCCAACAATGCCTCTGGATAGGTAACCAATACTTTTTTATGCAGCTCTCCCACACTGGCTTCTTTTTTTGAAAGTCGGGTCAAGGCTTCCGTACGTAGCATCACATGCGAAGGGTTCAGCAATCGAAAATTCTTGCTGTTTTTATAGGAAGAAGGGAAATAAAAAAGGTCCAGCGCCCCGGTAATGTTTTCAAGTGAATTGTGGAAATAAGCGGCTTCCTCTGCATCGTTGCAGATAATCAAATGATTTATTTTCGACACTGTTGGAGTTAATAAAGAGGCCCCCACTAAAAAGGCAGGAGCAGATCCAACCAAACCGGTCAACAGCGTTTCTTGGGGGGCAGGCAATAAAATTCTGTCCGCCAACTGATAAAGGCGGGGGTCTTGCTGTAACGTATTCAACAGATCCTTGGCACTCATTTCCGCGTCCCAAAGGTAAAACCAAATTGTATTAACTTAGGTATCACTATGGCACTGCAACCTTGGATAACAGGCAACGTGATCCGCATTGCTGATCACACCCCTACCACCCGTCAATTTTGGATTGAAGTACCCTCCTTATCTGATTTTGATTTCAAGCCCGGGCAATTTGTAACCTTAGATTTGCCCATACACGAAAAACCCAATAAACGTTGGCGCAGTTACTCTATTGCCTCCCGACCCGATGGGACCAATGTTTTTGAGCTGATTATTGTGAAAGTAGAAAACGGAGCAGGCACCACTTATTTATTTGATCAGGTTGTTGTCGGCTCTACCTTGACGCTACGAGGTCCGCAGGGCGTTTTTGTATTACCTGAACACCTTGAGGATGATTTGTTTTTGATTTGCACCGGCACAGGAATTGCCCCATTTCGCAGTATGGTCACACACCTATGGAAACATCAAATTCACACAGGTGTCATTCATCTGGTATTCGGATGCAGAAAAAAAGAAGATCTGCTTTACTCTGCTGAGTTAACGCATCTGCAACAAGAAAATTCCTCTTTCCATTATCATCCTGTTTTATCCCGTGAAAGCTGGGATGGAAAAACAGGCTATGTACATGCAGTGTACGAGGCGCTTTGCGAACAAAAACAACCCGCCCACTTTTTACTGTGTGGCTGGAAAAACATGATTGACGAAGCCTATGCACGCATACAAGCAATGGGCTACGACAAAAAAGCTATTCATCGGGAGATCTACGGATAATACTTTCTATAATCCGCTTTTACAATTGGTCATTGGAAACCTACCTTTGAGTTCCCATTGCAGGGGATAAAAAAAATATCATGGCCATTAAAACCATCATTGAACCTTTTCGGATCAAATCAGTAGAGCCTATTTATTTCAACACAAAGCAAGAACGTGAAGCTATTTTGCAAAAAGCCAGCTATAATGTATTTGGGATTGCTTCCCGAGATGTACTGATTGATCTGCTAACCGATAGTGGCACTTCCGCAATGAGTAGCCGTCAATGGGGTGGCATCATGGAAGGCGATGAATCCTATGCCGGCAGTCCCAGTTTCTATCGCTTTGAATCCATGGTCAAGCGAATCACGGGCATGCAATATATCATTCCCACACACCAGGGAAGAGCTTCAGAAAAAATTCTTTTTTCCGCCGTGGGAGGAAAGGGCAAAACTATTATTAGCAATACTCTCTTTGACACCACCCGCGCCAATATTGAATTTTCCGGTTCCACAGGAATTGATTTACTCTGCACAGAAGGAAAGGACCCCCTGAAAGCGGCTCCCTTCAAAGGAAACATGGATGTGGAAGCATTGGAACCCACCATCCAAAAAGTTGGAGCGGCTAATATTCCTATGGTTATTATCACGGTAACCAATAACTCTGTAGGGGGTCAGCCTGTGAGCATGGCCAACCTTAAAGCCGTTGCCGCCATTTGTAAAAAACATAAGATTCCCTTTTTTATTGATTGCTGTCGCTTTGCGGAAAATGCTTACTTCATTAAAAAAAGGGAAGCCGGGTTTGAGAACAGAACCATCGAATCCATTGCACAAGAAATGTTCTCACTGGCGGATGGATGCAGTATGAGTGCCAAGAAAGACGCATTTGCCAATATTGGAGGATTTCTGGCTCTCAATGACAGTCAATTGGCTATGGAATGCAGAAACCTGCTGATCATTACTGAGGGGTTTCCCACCTATGGTGGGCTGGCCGGTAGAGACCTGGAAGCTATTGCCATTGGTCTCGAGGAAGTGATGGAGGAAAGCTATTTGCAATACCGAATCAGAAGTATGGAATACCTCACTGAAAAATTAGCAGCTGCGGGTGTTCCCGTTATGCTACCTGCCGGAGGCCATGCCGTTTATTTAGATGCAAAAACATTCTTACCCCATATTCCGGCATCTCAGTATCCCGGTCAATCCCTGGTTTGTGCCCTGTATGAGGAAGGAGGTATCAGAGCCGTTGAGATCGGCTCACTGATGTTTGGTAAATATGACCAACAGCATCAATTGATACCAGCCGCCTTAGAATTAGTACGCCTGGCCATTCCACGCAGAGTATACACCCAAAGTCATATTGACTACGTAGCAGAAGTAATTATCGAAGTGTATAAAAAAAGAGACGAACTAAAAGGACTTCAAATTCTGGAAGAAGCCCCCCTACTTCGTCACTTTACCGCTAAGCTAAAGCCTGTATAATTAAACGGATTATTTAGTTGCTGTTATCAATATGGCCATAGTAGTTCCTACGGCTAGGATTTTGCTGAATACATTATCCCAGTTAAACTTTTTGTCTTCACCAGACTTGAGTTTTTCTTCAATTTCATTGAGAGAAATAGTGGCGCCAGGTTTCACAGCAGGGTAAATTCTGAAAAACCATAGAACCTGTTTTGCTCCTTGCGCACTTCCATCAGGATAAGCTACTGCCACAGTTTTACGATCTGCCTTTCGAGAGAAGCCCCCTGCGTATTCACGGATATACCATTTAGCAGATCGGGCATTTGAATACATAAAATTTACAACCTCAGTCAATGATTGCTCTTTCACAAGGGTTCCTGCACGAACCAGATCTGCTTGACGAGTTCCCTTTATACGGATGCTCACTGTGTTTTGATAATCAGGAATAGAAATACTATCGCCAGGAAGCAACACGGGATCAAAACGTTTTGAACCATTTCTTGAAATTGTTTTTTGCAGATCTATTCCAATTAATCCCTTATTTCCGGTTGTGCGGTAAAGAGTGGCAAAATTTTTATCTGCCAAAGCATTGAATCCCCCTGCTTGTTTAATCAATTGTGACAATTGAACTTCTTTTGCTTCCAATGCATACAAACCTGGGTATTTTACACCGCCAGTTATACGTACAGTCCTATTTAAATTGAATAAAGGCATATTTCTAACTGCTACTTTATCAAAAGGCATCAAATTGAAACCAGTGTTGGGTGCAATAATATTGAAGGCCGTATCCACCTCTAATTCAAAGCGAGTATAGCCCGTTCCATTTTCGCCATAACTCAAACGAAATATATCCACACGGTTGAGCGCAGCAGAAATTGTAAATCCACCTGCCAAACGAATCATATCACCTAAGGTAAGTGTGGGACTGTACAAAGTTGTTAGTGTGTCTTTCACAGCACCAGAAATTGAGACGGTAGCCCCTTGCACAAAAGTTCGCTTATCAAAAACCACCAGCTTATCACCCGCTTGCAATTTCAGATCACCAATTTTAGCTAGATCCACCGGGATGTACTCAGCCTTTCCTGGCATCATTACATCTGTGCGAATAATTTGTGCACGATCAGTAGCGGTTGGCAATAATCCACCTGCCAATTGTAGGGCATCTCCCAATGGAATTTGGTCACCAAAGGCCAGCATTCTTTTAACGGGTAACCGTACAGCCCCATCAATTTCCAACATCTCCTGATTCGCATAAAATACTTTGTTATACACTTGCACACGATCACGGGGCTCCAATGTAAAGTTTCCAGCTTCAGCAGCGGTCACTTTCAAAATACGCACCGTGCTATCACGCAACAAGCGTTCCACAAAAAAGAAATCATTTTTTGCTTCAGGCATTAATTGCACTTTCATCAATAAACTGCTCAAGCGCATATCCTTTTGCAATTCGTATCGACCGGGATAAAATACAGCACCCTCCGCTTCAGCAAAACGCTCAAGCGGCTTCTTTGACTCACGTATTCTAACAATATCCCCATCAGCTAAATCAAGCACTACCTTTTTAGCAAGTACATCAGCCAGTTTGTGTTCAAGTAATATCACCGAATCAGCTTGCGTTCTTTCAATTTGTAAAAACTCTGCGTAAGTATTGTAATTGACACCTCCTGCAAATCCTAACAATTCAGTCATGCCCTCTTTGCCGGCCAATTCATATTTCATAGGACGCTTTACAGCCCCTTCAAGTGTTACCACTTTTTGCGCCATAGGAACATATAGGATATCATTTTGCTGGATATCAAATTGGAATTGGAAAGCCGGGTCACTTAAAAATGCATAAACATCCATTTTCTTACGCGTCTTTCCGCGAATCAATTCAATGTTACGTACAGATCCCTGCATAGTTGGACCACCCGCTACTGACAACGCATTGAATGCGGTATTCAAAGCAGACATATTAAAACTACCGCGAAGGTTAGCCTCACCAAACACATTCACGATGATGGCGCGTGCAGTTTGCAACGTCACCGTGTATTGGTCTTGCTGAAAGCGGTAGGCAGCACTAAAGCGTTGCCCTATTAATTTTCGTGCTTCGCCAAGCGTTACCCCTTGCAAATACAATTGCTTAAGACCAGTTGGCTGAATGTACCCTTCTTTATTTATTTCTAATAAAAGATCTGCTTGAGACATACCAAAAATGGTAATACGAATGCGATCTCCTGCACCAAGTACATAGGTGTCAGGTGTTCTTGCACCATCAGTGGTTCTAAAAGCCTCTAATGTTTGGTTTGTAAAAATATCATGCCCATAAATCCCCACCTCTTTAGCTTTTAGCGCAATCTCCTTTTGAATGGAATCAGCAACCGCCTCAGCTTTGGTTCTTACTGGTTCTTTAAAGGCACTATCCTTGCTTGAACCTTGTTTATCTGGACCTGCAGGATCCATCGGTATAACACGTCCAGGTTCCGCATTGGGACTTCCCGACTTTTTTTTCTCTGCTTCCAGCTCTGCAATGGTTTGCTCAATCACAGAACGGTTCTGCGCAACCTCCGCATCAGACATGGCGTCAATATTGAGGCCTTTGGTTTTTAAACGCTCTTTAACTTCTTGTTCATTCAACCCTTTGGATGATAACAGGGATTTGATCTGCGCCATCACATTTGGGTTATCACGGACAGTGGGCTGCGCCTGGGCCGTTACATACGTAATTGAAATCAACAAAGTCAACAAAACAGGAATCAATCGCCTCATCATGGGGTAGCTCATATTAAATAGTTGGTTTTCACAGAATTGTAGGTTACCGGTTCAACGGCCATGCAAATCTACTTCAAATTGCCCATAAGGTCATTGGTATGGGTGTAAAAAATGAGTAAAGAATATAATGCTGTTAGAATGAACCCTTTAACAATCAACTGTTTAAGAGTAAAATCTTAGCAATCAGACCATCGCATTTAAAACCAGTCCTTTCAATGCAGCAATGGGAACGCGCTCCTGCTCCATGGAGTCGCGATGGCGAATTGTTACCGTTTGATCCTCCTTGGTTTGATAATCAACCGTTACGCAAAAAGGAGTGCCCAGGGCATCCATTCTGCGATAGCGTTTTCCAATAGAATCTTTCTCTTCATAAAAACAACGGAACTCATTGCGGCAGGAGGCAATAATTTCCTCAGCGATTTCCGGCAGGCCGTCTTTTTTGTTCAACGGAAGAACAGCCATCTTGATGGGAGCAAGCGCTGCGGGTAATTTCAATACCACGCGACTATCTGTTTTTTCAGGAGTGCTTAAATCCTGTTCCTCATAAGCATAACTGAGAACAGCGAGGAACATTCGGTCCAGCCCTATGGAAGTTTCAATAACATAAGGGATATAATTTCCGAATGGTTTTCCCGTGGCGGGGTCCACATCATTGTCAAAATACTGCAGCTTCTTTTTGCTAAATTCCTGATGCTGTTTGAGATCAAAATCAGTACGGCTATGAATTCCTTCCAGCTCCCTGAAGCCCATCGGAAATTCAAACTCAATATCACAGGCAGCGTCCGCATAGTGAGCCAGTTTCACATGATCATGAAAGCGATAACCAGAAGCAGGAATTCCCAATGCCAAGTGCCATTTAAGCCGCTCTGTTTTCCAATATTCATACCACTGTTGCTGTGTACCGGGACGAACAAAAAACTGCATTTCCATTTGCTCAAACTCCCGCATCCGGAAAATAAACTGACGCGCTACAATTTCATTCCGAAACGCTTTTCCGATCTGTGCAATTCCAAAAGGCAGTTTCATACGTCCGGTTTTCTGCACATTTAGAAAATTTACAAAAATTCCCTGTGCGGTTTCTGGACGCAAATACACTTTATTATCCTCGTCGTCCGTGGAAACTGTTGATCCAAATTCTGTAGCAAACATCAAATTGAATTGACGGATATCCGTCCAATTACAAGTACCGCTTACGGCGCAGTTGATCTTTTTTTCTTCGATCAATTTTTTCAAACCGGTAAAATCATCTGCCCCCAATAACGCTTCCATCGCTTCAATCAATTGCCCGGCAGCTTTTTGGTCTCCGGCAGCACGTAATTCATCTGCAAATCCTTCTATTAAATGATCTACCCGATAACGTTTTCTACTGTCCCTGTTGTCGATCATGGGATCATTAAAATTATCTACGTGACCGCTGACCTTCCAGGTAGTAGGATGCATAAAAATAGCGGCATCGATCCCCACGATATTATCGCGGAGTTGGGTCATGCTTTTCCACCAATGGTCTTTAATATTCTTTTTTAATTCGCTGCCCATCTGGCCATAATCATATACAGCCTGCAGTCCATCATAGATTTCACTGCTGGGAAAAATAAAGCCATACTCTTTGCAATGAGAGATAATTGCCTGAAAACGGTTATTGTCGTTAGCCATAGGCTGCAAATATAAACCGCAAAAGCTCAGCGAAGCTTTGAATTGTCCTGATGGCGGCTGGCGTCCCGAGCGGACTTTTTTTCGATGTTAAGGGCAAAAGCCTCTGTCAGGTTCACCCCGGTTTGATTAGCGATACAGATCAACACCCAAAACACATCCGCCAATTCATCCGCCATGTTGGCCGGGGTCTCTTTTCCTTTAACACTCTGGTCTCCATAGGTGCGGGCCATGAGTCGGGCAAGCTCCCCTACCTCCTCCGTTAAAATAGCCATATTGGTGAGTTCGCTGAAATATCTAACCCCAACTGTTTTGATCCACTGATCAACCTGTTGCTGTGCCTGTTCAATAGTTATCATTCTTTATTTTTTGTATCCATGATCAAGGTAACAGGACCATCATTGAGCAGGTCCACTTTCATATCCGCTCCAAATACACCTGTTTGAATGGGTTTCCCCAACGCAGTGCTTAATAGCTCAATCATTTTTTCATAAATCGGTATCGCCACAGACGGGGCTGCTGCACGGCTATAGGAAGGTCTGTTTCCTTTTTTGGTAGCGGCAAATAAAGTAAGTTGACTGACCAACAGCAGTTCTCCGCCAGTTTCCAGCAAGGAACGGTTCATTATTCCCTGATGGTCATCAAAAATTCTAAGATTGACCAGTTTTGCAGACAACCAATTCATGTCTTCCAGGCTATCGGCGTCCTCAATTCCCAATAGTACCAACAAACCCTCCCCAATAGCGCCGGTAATTTTCCGTTCCACCGTCACGGAAGCTCGCTTGACACGTTGTAACACCACTCGCATAATTAGAGTTAATTTTGAAAAGATAAATGTAGGATGAATTTAACCGAACTGATAAAGGAGTTGCGATTTGTGAGTTCCCGCAGCGGAGGCCGTGGTGGACAAAACGTCAATAAAGTGGAAACGGCCGTTACCGCGCTATTGGATCTTGGGCAAACCATGCATTTGTCCGATTTCGAAAAAAAAATGATCCGCGAAAAATTAAAAACCCGAATCAATTCAGCTGGCATTTTATCCGTACGTGCCCAGGTGCATCGTACACAGTGGGCCAACCGCGAAGAATCGATCAACGTAATGTTCAGGCTCATTAAAAATGCAATACAAAAAAAGAAGCCCCGTATTGCAACCAAGGTATCTGCCGGCGCCACAGAAAAAAGATTACAATCAAAAAAAAGAAAGGCTCAATTAAAATCCGGAAGAGGTCGTATTAGTTTTAATAAAGATGAATAGAAAAAAAATCATTCTCCTTGCTCTTATTGCCGCAGTGATTGGTCTTCGATTTTTATCGGGGTGTCAGAAACCGCTTATTTCCCGTGAACTCACACCCACTGCCCTCGAAACACCTGCGCATTTTCCACCCCCGCTGGATATATTTAGGAGTAATCCCTTAAGTAAGGAAGGCGTTGAGCTGGGAAGAAGATTATTTTATGAACCTCGCTTGTCCGTTGACAATAACCATCCCTGTGCTTCCTGCCATGAACAGGTAGCTGCCTTTGGAACATTTGAACATGACAGAAGTCATGGCGTTTTTGAATCACATACGCTACGCAATGCACCCGTATTGTTTAATCTGGCCTGGTATCCGCAGTATCATTGGGAGGGCGGCATCTATAGTTTAGAGGAACAAGCTATTCATCCCATTACAGGAGCTACTGAAATGGGTGATCGGTTTAGCAATATCATAAGAAAGTTGGAGAGAGTCCCCTACTACCGAAGGGCCTTTCAGGAAGTATTCAACAGCAATTTCATTGAATCCATTCAGCTGTTAAAAGCGTTGGCACAATTCGCGGGAACCCTGGTATCTGCCAATAGCAAATATGATCGCATGATAAAGGGCCAAACTACATTCACAGCGCAGGAAGCCAGTGGCTATCAAGTTTTTCAAGCCCGATGCAATACCTGTCACCGGGAACCACTTTTTACCGATAACAGTTTTAGAAATATCGGACTGTCCGTTGATCCTGCTTTAAGGGATTACGGAAGAATGCGTGTAACGGGTCAACCACAAGACTCCTTGAAATTTCGGGTACCCACTCTTCGCAATGTTGCTCTCTCCTCCAATTACATGCATGATGGAAGATTCATGACCATCCAGCAATGTATTAATCACTACCGTGTAGGAATTATCCGAAGCAATACACTGGACCCTTTGTTACAAAATGGAATTCAGCTAACCGATAGTGAAAGCAATAACCTGGTTGCCTTTTTAAAAACGCTTACGGATTCAAGCTTTGTCCGGAACCCGAACTTGGCAAAACCGGAGTAACGCGCCTGGATTTTAGTATTTGAAGCATCTCTTGCTTGGCTTTGATTTCATTTTCCGTATCCTGCTGCGCCTTCCCATTGTTATCCAACTTACGCTCTAAGTCTCCTTGCTCTTTCTTTAATCCTTCTAATTTCTTTTCTGCTTTGAGAATGGCGTCCTCCTGTGCTTTGATATCTAACTCCAAACTTTCTGCAGCCACATCTGGGATAATGCTTTTCAAATAGCTTTTTACCTTGTTGGCACGCTCTTCACCCACCGAACGGCCCAGTGCTTCTCCATTCTGAAGAATAATAATCGTAAGCAAGGAAATTTCTCTTTCCTTACGGCTTCTCTTCTCTATTTTGACCAGATAATCTGCTTGCCCCTCCGTGATATCATTCATGATGGAACCTGCAAATACCTTGAAACCCTTATCCCGATTTAGGATTCCTTTTTCCTCACGAGGTCTGTATCCCAACTTAGCAAATCGTTTTAATAATGCATTTTCAACGGCGGGCGCCTGGTAATCGTACTCCGCTAAAAACGCGGCATACTTTTTCTTATCGTATTCGGCCGTTCCCTCATACACCTGTGCCCACGATCCGTTACTAAGTACCAGCATGAATAAGAACAACACCATCCCCTTTTTCATAAGCATAGATTTACGCTTAAAGATACAGCATGCCCGCAAAAGGTTATCTTTATGGGCAAACAATTCTGTTTGAGCGGTATCAAAAATTTGGCAGGTCAAACACTTTGGTACGGATTACCCAGTATCACCAGCAGGTTTTTAGGCTACCTGATGAACCTGAGTCTTCCCCTGTTTTTTCGTGAACCCGCTGTCACTGCAGACCTCACACTGGTTTATGCGGCCACTGCTTTTCTTAATATACTCTTTACCTATGGCATGGAAACAGCTTACTTCCGGTTTGCCCAGGAGGAAAACAGATCCACGCTGTACAGTACACTTTCCCTCACTCTTTTTATATCCACATTCTTTTTCTCTTTACTACTATGGATCAATCAGGATAGTTTGGTAAGCTGGGCTCGGCTGGAAAATGCACCCGGGCTGATCAGATGGATGATCGGAATCTTATTTTTTGATACCCTTTCCACATTGGCCTTTGCCAGGTTAAGACAGGAAAACAGACCTCGCCGTTTTGCTTTTGCTAAAATGGCAACGGTTGTGATCAATATATCGGTTGTAATATTCTGTTTGGGAATTGTCCCTAAGTATTTTCCAATGTGGACTGCAATTACGGAGCCGGGAATAGCATGGTATTTAATTGGAAATTTCCTGGGCAGTGTGGCCACACTTTTTCTGTTGATCCCGGAACTGAAACAAATAAACCGATCACTGGATACCGGATTATTGAAAAAAGTTTTGCAATACAGTTGGCCCCTAATCATAGTAGGTATGGGAGGAATTGTGAATGATATGCTCAGCCGCTTACTCTATCAATTTGTGGTGGACCTTCCTGCCGAAGAAGCCAAACATCAATTAGGTGTTTTTGGAAACATCATTCGACTATCCATTGTGATCACTATTGCCATCCAAGCGTTTCGTTTGGCTGCCGAACCCTTTTTCTTTAATCGCAGTCGCGACAAGAACGCACCCGAAACCTATGCACGTGTATTGAAGTTTTTTGTAATCGTATGTTGCTTTTTATTCCTGTGCGTGTCTCTTTATATTGATGTGGCAGCCTGGTTTTTTGAAGCCATCGACCGCGGACTTTGGAAAGAAGGCCTTTATGTAGTTCCGTTTTTTGCCATGGCAAATATTTTATTGGGGATTTACTACAATCTGAGCATTTGGTACAAACTGACCAATCGCAACCTCACGGGTGCATTTATCACATTGGGTGGGGCCATCATTACCATTGTACTCACCATTTTACTGATTCCACGCTTTCACTATTGGGGTGCTGCCATGGCAAGTTTCAGCTGTTACTTGTTCATGATGGTGGTAAGTTATGGTTTGGGGCAAAAACATTTTCCGGTTCCCTACCCCGTAAAACGGATTGTATTTTATCTGACCGGCAGTGGCGGCCTGTACCTCTTACACCGATCCTTAGTTAATTGGTACACCGATCCCACATTTAATCTGGCTTTAGCCAGCGCTTTATTACTCCTGTTCATAGCAGTAGTCAGCAAAACAGAAAAACAGGAGTGGGCCGAAATTTAATCAGCGGCCACAAAGGGATTATTAGCCTTTTCGTAACCAATGGTGGTAGGCATCCCATGTCCACTATATACTTGGGTGTTATCCGGTAAGGTATAAAGTTTGGACCGAATGCTCTGTTTCAAGGTTGCAAAATCCGAACCGGGTAAATCAGTTCGTCCCACACTTTCTCTAAACAAAACATCACCACTGATCACCCACCCCCCTTGTTGATAGTAAAGGGAAATACTGCCGGGCGAATGGCCGGGCGTATGTATAATTTGCAACCGATCCTCCCCAATTTGTAAAAACTGCCCCTCGGTGATGTAATGCACGGGACCCTGGTAGTTTTCAAAGGGCAAATTCCAGAGCTCACCGGCTGTGGGAGCATAGTCAAATACCTTTTTTTCGCGCTCATGAAAATATAATTCCAAGTCCCAGTTTTCGTGGACAAACTTATTTCCAAAAACATGGTCCAAATGGCAATGCGTATTGACTAATTGAACAGGCTTTAGCCTTTTGGAAAGAATTTTTTCTTCCAGTGTTTTACGTTCTTCGGGAAAATAACATCCCGGATCTATAATCAAGGCATCCCCTGCTTCGTTATAAACAAGGTAGGTGTTCTCCTGAACGGGACTAAAGAGCAAGGACTGGACGGTTAACATAGCGAGGTTTTCGTACTTTTAAAGTCGATTTACAAAGATAGTTATGAATAGAATGAGGTGGATTGTTGTATCGCTTACCCTGTTGGGCATTTTACAGGCAGAAGCACAGGTCAATACGGTACAATTCGGAAAAAACCGTGTGCAGTACCAAAAGCTCAAATGGAAACACCATCAGACCGATAATTTCAATTGCTATTTCAGTCAGGATGGATTGGGACTCGGTGAATATGTAGGTCAAATTGCAGAACAAGAACTTCCAGGGCTTGAAGCATTTGTAGAATTTGGCATTCAACGACGGATCAATATTGTTATTTATAATAATTACGATCAAATGCAACAGTCCAATATTGGACTGGGTATTGATTGGCAAAATACCGGTGGGCTTACCAAATTGGTCAACAATAAGATGATTGTTTATTTCGATGGCAATCATCAACATCTTCGGTATCAAATTCGGGAAGGCATTGCCAGAAACCTGGTAGAAAATTTATTATTTGGAGAGGATCTTGGAGACTTTGCCACCAACAAGGCCCTATTAGATCTGCCAAAATGGTTAACGGACGGATATATTACCTACGCTGCTGATTATTGGAATACAAGTCTGGACGATCAACTACGCGCGGTGATGCTAGCCGGACTGTATCGTAATTTTTATCAGTTTGCTTTTGAAAAACCAGCCTTGGCGGGTCATGCTTTTTGGAAATACATAGCCGACAAGTATGGGAAAAATAAAGTCACTTACTTTTTGTATTTGGCAAGAGCCTATCGCAATTTGAACAATGCCTCCTATAAGTTATCCAAGAAAAAATTTAAAGTACTCCTGCAGGATTTCATGACTGACATGCAGGATGTGTATTTTAAAGATATTCGCGGCAGGCGCAATGCACCCCGTGGGCAATTGGCCGTAAGTGAGTATGCAGGTAAAAAAGATTTTTATCGTTTTAATGCCAACCCCGTTCCTCGCAGTTTCTCCTACGTAGTTACCGAGTATAAAAAAGGAATAATTCAGTTGGTGCTGATGGAAAATTTTGTAAACCGTCGGGTACTGCTCAAGCAAGGAGTGCTTTCGAGAGAAGAGGACAAGGATCCAAACTATCCATTGGTTGCCTGGGATGGAAAAGGTACGCGCCTCGCTGTTTTGTATAGTAATCAGGGAAGGCTCAACTTTTTTGTTTACGATCTGGTACGCCGTATCAAGATCAATAAACAAGTGATCGAAAAATTTGATCAGGTTACCGACATGAAATACATGTTGGATAATAATACGCTCATCTTTAGTGCGGTCCGTAGCGGGCAAGCCGATATCTATACCTATAAAATTGACAAACAATCCATCGAGCAAATCACCAACGATCCTTTCGATGATCTTGACCCTTCCTTTGTTGCCTTTCCCAATAAAACCGGAATAATATATTCCAGCAACCGCCCTACTGCCACCGGAGCTGAAAAAGCCGATGCCACTCCCAGTAAGTCCTTCAATATATTTTTAGTGGATAATTGGAACAAAAGCGAACTCCGTCAGATCTCAAAACTCACTGATCTTTCTCGGGGCAACGCCAGATTTCCTTCACAATACAATACCAGTCATTTCACGTTTGTCAGTGATCAGAATGGGATCAATAACCGTTATGCGGGTTTCTTTACTACAGAACGTGCAGGTCTGGATACCCTTGTGTTTATTGGAGATGAAGTGCTTCGCAATCCACATCAAGCAGAAGTGGACAGTGTGCTGAAGGATTGGGAAAAAACAGATATCGATTCAGTAGGGTTTGTTTCCGTAACGCTTGACTCTGCCTATATCTTTCCATTAACCAATTACCAAAGCAGTTTGTTGGAAACGCGTACTGCAGGCGATAATCAACAGGTGAGCGAAGTAGTGCAACTAGGCGATGCAAAATTGTTATATCGCTTAAAAATTGACGAGAATGCCCTTAGACGTAGAAATGTTACGGCCCGCCCCACCGAATATGTTCGTAAACTCATTGAAGAAGAAAAAAAGAATTTACGAAAAACGGCTCCAACTGTTGTACCGCTTGCTGTTATTGACACTTTAGCAAAACAAACCGAGCCGGTATTTAACACCGGATTTGAAGAGGAAACCACTAATGCGCTCACCGGCGCACAAACGGCTCCCTTAAAAAAACAAACCCCGCCAAAGAATAAGATTTTTGAATACCGGCCTCCTAAATTCTTTAACGATTATCTGGTCTCCGGATTTAATAACAACGTGCTGGTTACTCGTTATCAACCTTATCAAGGCGGATATGGACCTATAACACTCAGCAATAATAATCCGATGAATGGCATTGTTAGAATTGGAACTTCGGATCTGATGGAGGATGTGAAATTTGCCGGAGGTTTCCGGATCAGCCCCAACCTGGATGCAAATGAGTATGTTTTTACCACGCAATACTTGAAAAAGAGACTTGATTACGGAGTAACCTATTATCGTAACACGGTTAAGAATCCCCCATTATTTACGGATACTATTTTCTTTGACACCAAGCTATACTCCAATTTATACCAGGCTACCGTAAGTTATCCTTTCAATAAGGTAAGAAGTTTGCGGATCAATGCCGCCTTCAGAAGCGATCGGTATGTTAAAATGGCAAACCCTGCCTATCCGGACCAATCACTTAAGGGAAAAGATTTGGTCAAAAAGTATGCGTTGGCACATGTTGAATTTATACATGACGACGCTGTTTCGCCAACGCTGAATATTTGGAATGGACTTCGTTGGAAAATTTACTGGGATTACAATGCACAGATCGGCCATAATGTAAAAACCGGATCAGGCGATTTTCCATTCACCATGAATATGGGATTCGATGCGCGGTATTTTCTTCCGATCTATCGTAATATTATCTGGGCCGTTCGTGGAGCGGCTGATTTTTCCTGGGGTAGTCAAAAAATTATTTATTACCTCGGCGGCACAGACAACTGGTTGCTTTTTGGACAAAACAAACGCAACGACGGATCTTACCGCTATTTTGATCCTGCAAACAAACCTGATCCGGATGCAGAATATTCATTTGAATCCTTAGCGGTTAATCTGCGAGGATTTAAGCAAAATATAGCCAACGGAAACAACGCTGTAGTGCTCAATAGTGAACTCCGCATCCCCGTCTTTACCACTTTTTTCAATAGACCCATCAACAGTGCCTTCCTTCGCAATTTTCAATTGGTGCAGTTTATAGATTTAGGAACAGCCTGGAATGGCGCCTATGATAAAATTGAAAGACCCTATGTATCCTATAGTTCGGCTCCCGTTGCCTTCCGCGTGCGCGCCGGCGGTGTTGGACCATTTGCCGGGGGATATGGAGTAGGCGCAAGAAGCACCTTACTGGGATATTTTCTACGGCTGGATGCCGGGTGGCAGATGAATGGTTTTTTCAAAGGAAAACCACAATACCATTTGGCAATGGGAGTTGATTTTTAACGGGTGGTGATTTCGATTTAGACATTTTCCTAACTTGAGCAACCAATAACGTTGCATGCAAGCTTCCTATATTCTGGCACTTGATCAAGGCACCACCAGTAGCCGCAGTATTCTGCTTGATCAGCAAGGCGCCATTGTGAGCATTGCACAAAAAGAATTCAAACAACATTATCCTCAACCCCGTTGGGTAGAGCATGACGCCCATGAGATTTGGGAAACGCAGCTGGGCACCATGGTTGAGGTAATTGCCAAAGGCAGAATACAGCCCAAGCAAATTGCCGCTATCGGTATTACCAACCAACGCGAAACAACGGTATTATGGGACAGGGAAAGCGGAGAGCCCATTGCTCCTGCCATTGTTTGGCAAGACAGAAGAACCGCTGCTACCTGCGACACCCTTCGTGCTGCGGGACATGCCCCGATGTTGCAAGAAAAAACCGGTTTGATTCTGGACCCGTATTTCTCCGCCACTAAAATCAAATGGTTGCTGGATCATACACCCGGAGCCCGTGAGAAAGCTGCCAAAGGACAATTAGCATTCGGCACCATGGACTGCTGGCTGATCTGGAAATTATCAAATGGAAAAGTGCATGCTACGGATGTGACCAATGCATCCCGTACCCTCCTTTATAATATTCATACATTACAATGGGATCAGGAACTACTTAGGCTATTTGATATCCCCCATTCGCTTTTACCAACGGTAGTGCCCAGTTCCGGAGTGATTGCTGATTGCCAAGTAATCCCTGGCCATACCATTCCAATAGGAGGTGTTGCCGGAGACCAGCAAGCAGCCCTCTTTGGACAATTATGTATTGATCCCGGCATGGTTAAAAATACCTATGGCACCGGATGTTTTATGTTGATGAACACCGGAGAAAAAGCCATTAGTTCCACCAATAATTTATTAACCACCATAGCCTGGCAGCTGGACGGAAAAACGGAATATGCCCTCGAAGGATCTGTTTTTATCGGTGGCGCGGTGGTGCAATGGTTACGTGATCAATTAAAAGTAATTCATAGCGCACCCGATATTGAAAAACTGGCCTCAAGTGTGCCGGATAGTCAAGGCGTTTATATGGTGCCTGCCTTTGCAGGACTCGGCGCACCCTATTGGAATGCTTATGCGCGCGGAACAATTTTTGGGTTAACCCGCGGTAGCAACCAAGCCCATATAGCAAGAGCAGCGTTGGATAGCATAGCTTATCAATCGGCCGATTTACTTAATGCCATGCAATCGGACGCCAGGATCCCTATTCGAGAATTACGGGTAGATGGCGGTGCCACAGTGAATGACCTACTCATGCAATTTCAATCGGATATACTCGATTGCAAAGTGGTAAGACCTGTGATCACGGAGACCACTGCCCTTGGTGCGGCTTATTTAGCCGGATTGGCTGTAGGATATTGGACCTCGAAAGAACAACTCCGTTCCCTTTGGAAATCAAATCATTTATTTACACCCAAGATAGATGCCGCAAAGCGACAAGAATTGACCAATGGTTGGAAACGGGCTGTCAAGGCATCAATAGCATGGGTAACAAATCAGTAAAATTTATACTATGAATATTTTTATGAGCGAATTGATCGGTACGGCATTATTGCTATTGTTTGGAGGAGGAGTGGTAGCCAATGTGTTGCTGGAAAAATCAAAAGGAATGCAGGGAGGCTGGCTGGTCATTAATTTTGGATGGGCCATGGCCGTGTTTATTGGTGTATATAGTTCAGTGCATCTTGGCGGACAAGGCCATCTCAACCCGGCGGTAAGTATAGGAATGCTGGCATTGGGAAAAATTGCATCAGCTGACCTGATCTATTATATCACGGCTCAATTTGCCGGTGCCATGCTTGGCGCTACGCTGGTTTGGCTTTTATACCATCCTCATTTTGCCGTTACCCAAAATGCAGATTTTAAAATGGGCGTATTTTGTACTGCACCTGCCATACATAATCCGCTTTACAATTTCATAGCGGAAGGCATCGGAACTTTTGCATTTGTATTTGGCGTACTTTGTATTTCTCCTGCCGCTGCAAAAATGGGGAGCCTTGATGCATTGCCGGTTTCCTTATTGGTATTGGGAATTGGACTTTGCCTCGGAGGCCCTACCGGTTATGGCATTAACCCTGCTCGGGATCTTGGTCCACGCATCATGCATTTTTTATTACCCATCCCCGGAAAAAGAGATAGTGATTGGTCTTATAGCTGGATCCCTGTTTTTGGTCCCATAGCGGGTGCTCTGCTAGCAGCTTTTTTATATGGACAATTAATGCCCTGACAACATACGCACTTTGGCTGGTGCGCTGCTTGCCATTCTTGCCCTTAACAGGCATCACAAGCATTCAAGATCACTTCGCAAGCTTTCTCTATTAATTTTTCGTGTATGAGAAGTGGTGGAGATATGCGTAGGCAATTAGCAGCAAATAAAAACCAATCCGTGAGTACGCCCCAAGCTATACAATGATCAATTACTTTTTTACAGGTCTCAAACGAATCAAAGCTAACGGCCATCCAAAGCCCTGCGCTACGCACGGCAATAATTTTAGGATGAACTAATTTTTCATGAAACAATTTTTCTTTAGCCGCCACTTGCCCCATCCATCCCTCTTCCAATAAAGCTTCCATGGCAGCTTTTCCTGCAGCACAACAAAGCGGGTGACCTCCGAACGTAGTAATATGACCCAATATGGGAGAGGTAGTAAAGCAATCCATCAGTTGTTTGGATGCCACAAAAGCGCCTAATGGCATTCCTCCTCCCAAGGCTTTACCTAATACCAAAATATCAGGTACTATATCAAAAGCAGTAAAGCCCCATAGTGAACCCGTTCGTCCAAAAGCCGTCTGGATTTCATCGAGCACCAATAATGCGCCGGTTTGAGTACAACGTTTCCGAACTGCTTGCATCCAGCTTTTATCAGGTTTTACTATTCCTGCCTCGGCCTGTATGGTTTCCAACACAACACAGGCGGTTTGATTGGTGATGGATGCTAAAACAGCCGGATCGTTATATGTGGCATGCTCAATTCCGGGAAGTAATGGACGGAATGCGTTACGCCAATATTCGTCCCCAATTAAACTCAAGGCTCCTTGTGTTGACCCATGATAAGAATGGTTAAAAGAAATGATATGCGTGCGATGGGTTACGCGCTTAGCCAACTTCATGGCACCTTCGATAGCTTCTGTGCCGGAGTTGGTAAAATAAACAGATTCAAGTGGCGCAGGTAAATGGCTGGCCAATAATTGTGCATACCGCACCTGCGGAGATTCAATAAACTCGCCATAGACCATCACATGCAAATAGGCATTCAGCTGTTCTTGCATGGCGGCCAATACCCGTGGATGGCCATGTCCCGTATTTGCCACGCTGATCCCGCCAATCAAATCGATGTATTCCTTTCCCGCCGCGTCATATAGCGTGGCACCGTTTGCTTTAACGATCTCCAGGGCCAAAGGAGCTGGTGAGGTTTGTGCAAGATGTCGGTAAAAGAGTTCGCGATTTTGCATAACTACGGCAAAGGTCGCCCTTTTAATTTTTACTATTTTGCAAAGAAAAAAATGGCGCTGATCTTGGCTGTTCGTGGAAAAACTCCGCTAATGGGAAACCATACCTACCTGGCCGAAAATGCAACGCTTATTGGCGATGTTACCCTGGGAGAAAATTGCAGTGTCTGGTTTCAGACCGTAGTCAGGGGTGATGTAAATTTTATTCGTATCGGCAATCAGGTGAACATTCAGGATGGAGCCATCATCCATGCCACTTTTGAAAAATGTGGTACTACCATTGGCAATTATGTTTCCATCGGGCATCGCGCTATTGTGCATGGTTGCACTTTACACGACCATGTGTTGGTAGGAATGGGGGCTATTATTATGGATAAAGCGGTAGTTCATTCTAATACCATTATAGCGGCCGGTGCAGTAGTATTAGAAAATACTATTTGCGAACCCAACAGTGTTTATGTGGGAGTGCCTGCAAAAAAAGTAAAAAGTATTGCCGGCCATAAAGTAGCAGGAGAAATAGCCCGTATTGCCAATAACTACGTTGGCTATGCGCAGTGGTTTAAGGATCCTGACAATCCTCACAATTGAACTACCTTTACCCAGGTCAATCAGCTATGAGAAAAATAATTAACGCCACCCTCCTAATTGTACTGATCAGCAGTCTTAGCTCCTGTCAGGTTTGGAATAAAATATTCCAACCTAAATATGGTTGCCCTTCCAATGGAAAAAATGTGGGAGCGGAAAAAATAATCAGTGGCGATCCCGAAGCGATGAAGGCCATGAAAAAAGCGAAGAAGTTCAAGTCCTAATACGTTTCCTCTTCAAAACAATCAAGGATTGTCCGGTAACTCACATAACGATCCTCGTGTATCAGTCCTTGATTAACGGCCGCTTTAATGGCACATCCGGGTTCGTTACTATGCAAACAATTATTGAATTGGCATCGTTGGATCAACTCTTTCATCTCCGGAAAATAATGAGAGAGTTCTTGTTTGGATAAATCCACAATACCAAACTCACGCATGCCCGGGGTATCAATGATTTTTCCACCCTGTGGCAGATCAAACATTTCTGCAAACGTAGTGGTATGCTGTCCTTTGCCACTCCATCCACTCACATCCTGGGTTTTTCGATTCATCCCCGGAAAAAGCACATTAAGCAAACTTGATTTTCCTACTCCGCTATGGCCACTCAGTAAGGTGGTCTTGCCCTTCAACATCGCGTTCAATTCAGCTAACCCCTCTTGCTTTTCTGCACTCACCAGCAATACCGGATAACCCAGTGGTTGGTACATATCACGAAATGCTTCAAAAAGCTGTAATTCCTTTGCGCGATAGAGATCTGATTTATTAAAAACCAATACCGGTTTAACATGATACATTTCAGCGGCTACTAAAAAACGGTCAATGAACCCTTGTGAAGTACGGGGTTCTCTCAAGGTAACCACCAAAACGGTTTGATCCAGATTGGCCGCTACAATATGATGCTGATGTTTGTGGCGGGGGCTTTGCCTGTTGATATAATTATGGCGGGGAAGTATTTGATCTATGAGAGCAGTACCCTGCAAATCCGATTCAATTTCAAATTCCACCCAATCGCCTACTGCAACAGGATTGGTGCTGGTAATATTTTCCAATTTTAGCACCCCCTTTGTTCTTGCATTCCAACTTTGCCCGGAAGGATCCCGCAGTATATACCAGCTACCCGTTGATTTGTATACGAGTCCTTCCATTCAGGATAGATATTTTCCAACAATAGGCAATCTTCTTCCCATGCCAAAAGCCTTGGGAGAAATACGAATGATGGGACAGAACTGATTACGTTTATACTCGTTGGTATTAACCAACCGAAGTATGCGATCTACCAAAAGGGGTTCGAAGCCCATAGCCTTTAGATCGGCGGGGCTTTTTCTTTTTTCTATGTAGAGATATAAGAGCGGATCCAAGATGGAATAATCCGGCAGGGAGTCACTATCTTTTTGTCCCGGTCTTAACTCCGCAGAAGGTGCTTTGAGCAAAATGGAGGCCGGAATAATTTCACGTTCGCGGTTAATGTAACGTGCCAAGGCATATACCTGCAGCTTATAACAATCTCCCAGCACAGACAGACCGCCGGCCATATCCCCGTATAATGTACCATAACCGGTAGCCAGCTCGCTTTTATTGGAGGTATTCAATAAAACATATCCAAACTGATTTGCCAGCGCCATCAATAAATTACCACGGGTACGGCTTTGTAAATTTTCTTCTGCCACAGAAAAAGGCAAACCCTCAAAGGAAGGTTGTAATGTTGCTAAAAAAGAATGGTAAACTTTTTCGATCGGAATTTGCTGATAGGGATTGCCAAGTTGTTTGCTCAACGCCACGGCATCCTGAATGCTATGTTCACTGGAATAAGCAGAAGGCATCAGCACTGCTTGCACCTGTTCTTTACCAAGTGCCCCCACTGCCAATGCCAGGGTTACAGCGCTGTCTATCCCTCCACTACTTCCCAGGATAGCTTTGGTAAAACCCATTTTGGAGAAGTAATCACTAATTCCCATTACCAGCGCTTCATAGATTTCTGCAGTGCACAAACCTGCATTCAGCTGTAAAGGATCAAGCTCTTGCTCAGGCAACTGTGAAGCCTCTTCTATCACCTGCCCACGAAACCTGCCCACTTCTGTTAACTCAACAACTTCAATGGCCTCTTTAAAAAGGGGTAATTGCTTATGCAAATTACCCTGCTTGTCCATAACCAGGGACCCGCCATCAAAAACCAATTCTGTTTGGCTACCCACGGCATTGCAATAAAGTATGGGAATCTGATAACGTAAAACGTTTTTTTTCAAAATCGCTTTCCGATCCTCCACATGCGTATAGTCAAAGGGCGAAGCGGAAAGATTCAGCATAAGATCAGGTTGCTGACCAATCAACTGATCCATGGGACAATGCGTATAGAGCGGATTGTCTCCAAGATTCCAAATATCCTCGCAGATGGTAACTGCTAATTTTTTTCCTTTGAAAGGAATCAGTTGCCAATGTTTGGCCGGTTCAAAATAGCGGTACTCGTCAAACACATCATAGGTAGGCAGACAGGTTTTATGAACCACCGCTTGTATTTCGCCCTTGTATAAAAAATAGGCCGCATTAAAAAGATCCTTTCCTTTTGGATCCAAATTCCTGTCGGGCGCACCTACCAATACAGCAATATCGTCCGTATGCACTTTGATCTGATTGATGGCTTCTTTGCACTTATCAATAAAATCTTCAAACTCTAAAAAATCACGGGGGGGATAACCACATACCGCCAACTCGGAAAATAAGATCAAGGCTGCTCCCTTGTCACGAGCAACAGCAATGGCTTCAATAATCTTGTGCACATTCGCTGAAAAATTGCCAATGTGATAATTCTGTTGCGCCAGCGCTATCTTCATAGCACAAAAGTAAGCCAATTTTCCAGCGTACCTTCGCTCCACAACAATCTCCCAACCTTTACGTTAGTAAGCCTATGCGTCTGATTTTAGCCAGTATAGCTCTACTATTGATCAGTAGTTGTAAACAGCAACCGCAAGCCCCTGCCGTGGATCATATACCCATGGACTTAAGTTTTCAACGTTTTGATCAAACCTTCTTTGCCCTGGATACGCAACAACTTGAAAAAAGTCTTGCTCATTTAGAAAAACAATCTCCGGGATTTTATTATGACTTTATGAGTTATATCCTGGGCAGTTCCGGTAATCCTGCGGATACCAACACGCAACGGACTACTGCAATTTTTTTGCAGCAGTACCGCTTGGTGTACGACTCGCTTCAATCAAGTTTTGAAAATATAGACAACCTAAAAAAACAAATAAAAAAAGCCCATCAGTACCTCAGCTACTACTTTCCTGCCTTTAGACCAGGACCTATCTGGTTTTATATGGGACCCTTTGATGCACCGGGTGTGGCCGTGTTGCAACAAGGTGTAGCCATTGGTCTGCAGCAGTATGCCGGATGCAATTTTTTTGCCTATCAAACTCCCGAGTTACAAGGTCTTTATCCCACATATCTTTCACGCCGATTTGAACCATCATATATTGTACCTACCCTTGTAAAAGCCATTACAGCAGATTTGTTTCCCGATCAAAGCAATGACAAAACCTTGATTGAGCAAATGATCGAAAAAGGAAAATACTGGTACCTCTCCCGATTGATCTTACCTACTACAGCTGATTCACTGATTACAGGTTTTACTACAGCTCAATTGGAATGGTGCAAGGAGAACGAAGGGCTAATTTGGACGTATTTAATTCGTTCTGACGAACTGCAAACCTTAAATCCGGTATTTATTCAAAACTATTTAGGAGAAGCCCCATTCACACAAGGGCTATCACAGGAATATTCCCCGGGCAATATCGGACAGTGGGTTGGCTGGCGCATTGTGGAAACATATGTCAAAAAAAATAATGACATTACTCCGGCACAACTCATGCAAAGATCAGCTACGGAAATTTTGGAAAAAGCAAAATACAAGCCGAGATAGTATAGCCAGTCGCTGGCGCAGGCATTAATTGTTCTTAAAGGGAACAATCATCTCAAAAGCCGGGATCTGTACGGTGAACTGTTCACGGGTATCCAGATTTTCCATTTGATAGGTGCCCACCATTCGTCCCATTTCAGTATTCAAATTACAGCCACTTACATAACGGTAGATCTCTCCGGGCAAAATCACGGGTTGCACACCTACCACTCCCTCACCCTCCACTTCTCTGCGCGTGGCGTTACTATCAAAAATAAACCAATGCCGGCGATGAAGTTGCACAGGAAAGGAATTGTAATTTTCTATCTCCACACGGTAAGCAAACATGTATTCGCCCTGAAGTGGATTGCTATAATCCTCCTGATAGAATGTTTCAACGGAAACCTGAACCCCTTCTGTGATCATCGATGTCATGTGCCAAATTTAACCTTATATCCCAATTTGGAAAGAAATTGTGCAAGCTTTTGACGGTGATCGCCCTGCACCAATACTTCGCCATTTTTAACAGATCCCCCGGATCCACAATAGTGCTTAAGTTTTTTTCCCAACTCCTCTAAATCATTGGTCTTTCCAATAAATCCGGTAACCAATGTTACTGCCTTGCCGGCGCGTTGCTTAGTGTCCAGCAATAAACGCAATTGTTGTGAACCCGGCGGCAAGGTGTCCTGCTCATCGAACAGATCAGGTTCAAAGGAAAAATCAGGATCCGTGCTATAAACAAACCCCCTTTTATCAGATTGGTGTTTTTTAGACATACGCTTATACTTTGATTGCCTTAAGACTCAGATCCAGGCTTCTGGCCTGATGAATTAAAGCCCCTACACTTATAAAGTCAACGCCACTGGCTGCATATTCGCAAATATTTTGCAGATTGATCCCACCGCTGGCTTCTGTTTCAAAGCCACCTTCTTTTTTAATTAATGCCACCGCTTCAGTCAATGCTAGGGGTGTAAAATTATCCAGCATGATCCTAAATACCTTACCCCTTGCGTTCAATAATATTTTTTTTACATCATCCAGGCTTCTGGCTTCCACTTCGATCTTCAGGGATGGATTCACCTCCTGTGCATAGTCCCATGCCAGCTGAATAGCTTTTTGCAATCCGCCACAAAAATCAATGTGATTGTCTTTTAGCATGAGCATATCGTACAAGCCAAATCGATGATTTTTCCCACCCCCGATTTGCACGGCTTCTTTTTCCAACAATCGAAAATTAGGTGTTGTTTTTCGCGTGTCCAGTAATTGTGTTGAATACCCTTTTATGGCATCAACATACTGACGCGTTAGCGTGGCAATACCACTCATACGTTGCATGCAGTTCAACACCACGCGTTCACACTGCAATATTGTGGAGATGCAGGACTCAATGGTAAAAGCAAGCTGGCCCTGTTGCATCAACTCCCCATCTTGCATGTGCGGGGTAAATAGGGCTGTTGGATCCTTGTATAAAAAAATTTGTTTCGCTATTTCAACACCCGCAAGGACACCATTGTCCTTAATTTTTAGTGCTGCCTTTCCTTTTGCCGTGGCAGCAATACAAGCAAGTGTGGAGTGATCCCCTTCACCGATATCCTCCAAAAAGGCTGCATCAAGTAATTTATACAAGTCATGTTGGTCTACCATGATCCTTGGTTAATCCATGGTTTGAATGCGTAATTCGCGTATCAGTTCTTTTCCGCCCTTTCCTCTAAGAAATATATTTACCCGGTAGTCCGTCTGCTGTGTTTTGAGGGTGCCAATAGCATAGGATCCCGCAGGCGACTTTCCCTTATGCTTTAATTCAAAAGCGCTCACAGGATGCTGCGAAAAAAAACTCGCCAATTGGTTCTGTCCCTGTAAGCGGGTAGCGGTTCCGGTTTGTTCGGGCAATGTCAATACAATGGTTTCCTCAAAACGAAGTGCGAGCTTAGTTGCATTGCCTGTTTTCAACGCAGTCAACACGGCCTCTAAGGCATCCTGTCTGTTGTGCATAGCCCCCAGACCCAAAAAAGCAAAAAGTATCAATCCCAGTGCGGGAAAAAATAGTAGCTGTTTTTTCATTTTGTCTAAGGTATAAAAAAAATGGGCCAAGATTTGGACGTAAATTTACCGCCACAATTCTTAACCATGGCGCAGCAAAAAACAATGTTGATGATCATGGATGGCTGGGGTATCGGGCAGGTCCCTTCCTCGGATGCCATTCTTGCAGCTGATACGCCATTTACCGATTCTTTATATCACAATTATCCAAACACCACCCTCGTAACCTGCGGCGAGTCCGTAGGCCTGCCTGAAGGACAAATGGGGAATTCAGAAGTTGGCCATTTAAATCTGGGTGCGGGCAGAATAGTGTATCAGGAATTACAACGAATCAATCTTGCCATACGGGATGGGTCCTTTCAAAAAAATCCGGTTCTGCAGGCAAGCATACAACAGGCTAAGCGCAGCGGTAAAGCTTTACACCTTATCGGGTTGGTTAGTGATGGCGGAGTACATTCTCATTTGAACCATCTCAAAACCATTATTGATTGCTGTCAAAGCGCAGGTTTAACCCAGGTTTTTGTACATGCCTTCACCGATGGGAGAGATTGCGATCCCAAAAGCGGGTTAGGACTTATAAAAGATTTACAAACGTATCTGGAAAATCACACCGGCCAATTAGCCACTATTTGTGGCAGGTACTATGCCATGGATCGGGATGATCGATGGGAACGGGTAAAGTTAGCCTACGATGCGCTGGTGAGTGGAAAGGGACAATTTGCGCTAGAGGCCACGAAGGCCATTGAGAAAAGTTACGCGCAAAATATTACGGACGAATTTATTCAACCAACCATTCTCACCGATACCGCCAACAACCCTATTGCTACCATAGCTGAAAACGATGTGGTGATCTGTTTTAATTTCAGAACAGACCGTTGCCGTGAAATTACGCAGGCCTTGACACAATGCGATTTTCCCAAGTATAACATGAAGTGCTTGCCACTGCACTATGCCACCATGACCGAGTACGATAAGACATTTGAAAACGTGCAAGTGATCTTTGAAAATGACAACCTGAATAACACCTTGGGTGAGGTCTTGGAGAAAAACAACTGTACACAAATTCGTATTGCTGAAACAGAGAAATACCCACACGTCAGTTTCTTTTTCAGTGGCGGCAGAGAAAAACCATTTGAGGGCGAACGCAGGATCTTAACCCCTTCACCAAAGGTTGCCACCTATGATTTACAACCCGAGATGAGCGCCGCAGCCGTAACCACAGCGATTATAACTGAAATAGAAAATAATCCACCTGATTTTATTTGCCTGAACTATGCCAATGCAGATATGGTTGGTCATACCGGTGTGTGGGAGGCCGCTATCAAAGCTGCCGAAACGGTTGATGCCTGCGTAGCACAGGTAGTAAGGGCCGGTTTGGAAAAAGGATATACTATTTTTCTGACAGCCGATCATGGCAATTCAGATTATTTGATCAATGAAGACGGAACACCCAATACGGCGCACACCTTAAACCGGGTTCCTTTATTTGTGATTGATAATAATTGGAAGCCCGTACTCCAGCCTGGAAAGCTGGGAGATGTGGCCCCTACTATTTTGGATCGTATGCAACTTACTATACCTGCAGAGATGACAGGAAAGATATTAACTAATTGATAATGCAATGAAAAAACTTCAAGTAATAGGATGGGTTGCCCTTGGTGCACTAGTAATTATTCAATTTATTAAACCCACTCCTAATCAAGCAGTCGGACCTCAAGCAAATTATATAGGCACAAAACATGAGGTGCCGGCCAATGTAAAATCGATTTTAGATAAAGCATGTATGGACTGTCATAGTAATAATACCCGCTATCCCTGGTATGCCTCCATCCAACCCTTAGCCTGGTGGTTAGCAGATCATGTAAAAGATGGAAAGAAGCAATTGAATTTTGACCAATACACGCAGCGCTCTCTTCGTTACCAATACCATAAAATGGAAGAGACCATAGAAATGGTGAAGGAAGAAGAAATGCCACTCCCCTCCTATACCTGGATACATACTGATACCCGTTTAACTTATGAAGAACGCGTAGTAATTACAGACTGGGCACAATCCGTTATGAAAAATATGGAAGCCCAATATCCAATGGACAGCTTGGTGAAAAAATCGAAATAGCGCTTTCACGCACCACCATGAAGCATACTCCCCTACTCTTTTTAGCTCCCCTATTATTATTTAGCCAGTTGCTTGCTGCACAGACTAAAACAGATAGTACCACTTCTTTAAACTTAGAGGAAGCTGTTATCTATTCCAATAAATTCAAAGAGACTAGAAAAAATATTGCACAGCAAATTGATGTAATCACGGCTCGCAAGATTGCACAGGTCAACGCACAGAATACCGGAGATCTGTTATTCAGTACCGGCACGCTCTTTGTACAGAAAAGTCAACAAGGAGGAAGCAGCCCGGTAATTCGTGGTTTTGAAGCCAGTCGTGTGTTATTAGTAGTAGACGGAATACGAATGAACAATGCCATCTACAGAGCTGGCCACTTACAAAATGTTATCACAGTTGATCAAAACATGCTGGAGCGCGTAGAAGTACTATATGGACCAACGTCCACCCTCTATGGCAGTGATGCGTTGGGAGGCGTTGTGCATCTACGCACCAAACAGCCCCGCGTATCTAACACCGGAAAAACAGAATCGGCCACTACCACATTAACCCGTATCAGCACGGCCAACCGGGAGCGAACGATTCATTTAGCCAAGGAGATACGTGGAAAAAAATGGAGCTGGTTGCAAGCCCTTACGTATAGCAATTTTGGTGATATGAAAATGGGCTCCCGTTATCCACCCAAGTACCCGGATTTTGGTCGCAGACCCCAATACATTCAACGAGGGAATAATGCAGATCAAATAGTAAATAATGTAGATGACCGCGTACAACGTTTTTCAGGATATAAACAATGGGATATACTTCAAAAATTCCTATTTAAACCAAATGAATATAACCAGCACACCCTAACTATTCAACACTCGAACTCCAGCAATATTCCCCGCTATGACCGATTACAGGACAGAAAAACCTTTCCTGTTGTAGGCAACACCCTACGCTGGGCGGAGTGGTTCTACGGACCACAAACTCGCTGGCTTTCGTCCTACGAATGGAATAATACAAAAAATAGAATCGCGGATGAGCTACGTTTTATTGTCAGTTATCAGGATGTGAAGGAGAGTCGACAACAAAGAGAATATTTAGATTATACAAGGTTTGACAGCCGAAGAGAACATATTAAGATTGCTGCACTCAATTTTGATATCAGGGAAAAATGGAATAACCACGAACTCATACTAGGTGCAGACGGACAATTTAATTTTTTGCGCTCTGTAGCCGACAGAACCAACCTCCTCACAGGCATTGTTACACCGCTAGACAGTCGCTACCCTAATGGAAATAACGAAATGCACCTATTGGGTGTATATGCACAACATCTTTTAAAAATTAACAAGGGGAAATGGGTATTGAATGATGGTTTGCGTTTACAACAAACAATACTTCGGTCTACCATTAAAGACAACAGCTTTTTTAATTTTCCGTTCGTCCGTATTGATCAACAAACAACTTCAGTAACAGGAAATATTGGAATTATTTATAACGCTTCATCATCATTAAGACTCAGCAGCAACATTGCATCAGGCTTTCGAGCGCCTAATATTGATGACGTCGCACGCATCTTTGAAAGCAGTACAGTCCTTCAAAGGCTGGTAGTACCCAACCCCGCTATCAAACCCGAATACACCTACAATGGGGATCTTCAGCTACAGCATAAAAGCCAAGTGCTGACAATTGAACTCACTGGATTTTATACGCTGTTTCGAAATGCCATTGTTATGGCCCCCTTTACGTTAAATGGACAGGATTCGCTTCTATACAACGGAATACCGGCACAAGTGATAGCCAACCAGAATGCCAGAAGGGCCTTTATCCGTGGATTTAGCTTCAAATCAGTGCTGGAACTCAATAAACGTTTGAACTGGGAGTCCACTTCAAGTTTTACCTATGGACGATTTAAAGCAACAGACGGTTCACAAAAACCGTTGGACCATATTCCTCCGGTTTTTGGACGAACTGCCCTTCTTTATAATAACGGGCCCTGGCAAGGTGAATTTTTTCTGTTATTTAATGGGTGGAAGCGCAAAGAGGATTATAACCTTGATGGAGAGGACAATGTGCAATACGCCACCCCGGACGGAACCCCTGCCTGGTACACCCTGAATCTCAAAACCAGCTATCAGCTGGAGAAAAACCTGCAATTGCAGGTGGGGTTGGAGAATATATTAGACCGGAACTACCGCTATTTTGCCTCGGGTTTTTCAGCCCCCGGCCGTAATTTATTTGTAGCCATCCGGGCTAATTTTTAACACGGGGTGCAGCAATTTCTGCGTTAAAATGTCTTACATTCAGACTACCAACGTCCCCTATGACAGAGGAAGTCATCTTAGAAGGTTGTCTACGCAACAATCCAGTTGCGCAGCGAGAACTCTACAATACGCATAGCCCCAAAATGCTAGCCGTTTGTTTTCGCTATGCACATAACAGGGAAGATGCGGAAGACATGTTGCAGGAAGGTTTTATTAAAGTCTTTACACAACTGCGCACTTTTGAGAATCGTGGTTCTTTTGAAGGCTGGATCCGACGTATTATGGTTCATACTTGTATCAACACGCTCAAGAAAAATAAAAAATTCAACGAGAGTGTGGACTTAATTCATGCCGCTACTATTTCAATCCGTGAGGAAACAGTACCTGCGGTAGTACAAGTAAAACAAATCGTAGACTGCATAAGAAGTTTACCCATTGGTTATAGAACGGTGTTAAACTTGTTTGCCATTGAGGGCTTTAGCCATCGTGAAATTGCACAGCTACTAGATATTGAGGAAAGCACCAGTCGGAGTCAATTTACCAGAGCAAAAGGGATGCTGGAAGAACTTTTGATAAAAAAGAACATACTGCAACCAAAACAACAAACAGATTGGCTGCAGGCAATTGGACAACATTAACTAACACTGCTTACGTATAACGTGAGGTTTGAGAGATGGATGGGATTAACAACGATAGAGAATTTGAACAATTTCTAAAAGAGAATGCCGATAACCATCGGCTTTACCCTGCTGATTCCGTATGGGAGAACATACAGGCACGTCTGCACCCTAAAAAAAGATGGCCACTCACTGCCATTTTATTACTCGCATTCACCACAGGTAGCATCACTTGGTTTGGTGCAGGCGAGCGAAGCATCGACTCCGTCCGAAACGCAGGCCAAGTTGAATCAATAGTCTCTATTGTAAAAGCCAGTAACTTACCAGGATCTACCGCAGGCTTTGCCGAAGTGCTTACCGCTATAGATGAAGCTGAAACTGAAACTGCACCAGTTACAGCTGATAAAATAGAACCGCTCATAGCCAACATTGTAACACCGGAAAATACAAGTGATCAAATACCAGCAGTAGCAGATGCAGCACCTTCCATAGCAACAACTACCATTGCTACCAACGAACCAACTTATTCTCTTTCCATTGAGAGTGTCACCAATGGTTATCAACGTCAAAAGCATAGCCCGCGATTTCGCTGGCAATTTCATTTCACCCCTACTGTTAGTTATCGCTCTTTAAAAGAAGACCAGAAATTTATTGAACAGGCCCGAATGAACTTATCAGCGGCGCCATTGGCAGCTACCACTGAACTGAACAATGTAATCAAACATCGCCCTGATCTGGGAATGCAATTAGGATTGTTGGGAACTTATCCCTTAGGAAAAAAACTTGATTTGATAGCAGGCTTGCAATTCAATGTTAGCAAATATGATATCAAAGCATTTAATTACCCTACCGAAGTGGCCACAATTGCTTTGGTCAATGCCTGGGGAGGACCTACAGTGGTTACAACGGTTACCAGCTTTAGAAGCAATGGATTTATGAACAAGGCCAGTTGGTTGCGCAATTATTACTATTCGCTCTCAGCACCAGTTGGTTTAGAGTGGCGAATCCTGGGAAAGAAACAAAATCATTGGGGATTCAGTTCCACCATACAACCAACCTATATGGTTGGAAACCGCTCCTATATCATTTCCATGGATTATCAGAATTATGCTGAGGTTCCCTATCTGATCAATAAATGGAACCTCAATGTAGGATTGGAGACATATGCAAAATTCTCTGTGGGTAAAACTGATTTAAAAGTAGGCCCACAGGTTCGATATCAATTATTCTCCAGCTTCAAAAAAGGGTACCCCGTTAGCGAATACCTCTATGATTTCGGGGTGAAGTTGGGGATGATGCTGGGTAAGTAATCCGTTCCGGTAGCGTACTTTTACACCATGAAACGCAAGGCCAGAGGAGTTTTATTCATTCTTTTTCTTGCTTTGACCGCTTGCCAGTCAACTCCTTCAAAAAAATACATTTCCATTCCCTCATTGATCCAGGAACAGGTGGCAGATGTGGACAGTTCGCTCTATGCAATTACAAAGTATGTATTTCAAGGAACCGACACCTTGCCAAGTGATACCATTTACATTCCAAGAGAAGCGTTCAAAAAAGCAGCTGCTGAATTTTTATCAATCCTTGATCTGTCCGTCCCATCCAATGCAAAACGGTTTACTGAACAAAATCGATACGACCCTTTGCTGGAACGTGTAATTCTTACTTACACCCCCATCAAGCCCAACGAAGAAGATTGGCAAAAACAAGAAGTAATGGTCAGGCCAGATCCTGCCACCGGCGATAAAGTAACTACCATCCTGGCCAGTAAAGTGCAGCATAACAGAGACGGACTGTTGCAAGTGGAGCTACTATGGCTATTTGACAGAAGTTTTCAAGTAACACAAACCACACAAGCCCCAGGCAAGGAACCACTGATCATCACCTACAAAGTGATCTGGAACGACCATTCCTCATGAGTCCGGCACAGTTTAGCCATATTGTTCCCTCGCTCCCCGATCAACCCGGCATCTATAAGTACTTTGATGTACAGGGACAGTTGATCTATGTGGGAAAGGCCAAACATATTCGTAAACGGGTCAGTTCCTATTTTACCAAACAAGTTATCAATCAAAAAACACAGGAACTGGTAAAACGAATTGAAAAAATTGAATTCACCATCGTCAATTCAGAGGCAGATGCTTTTTTATTGGAGAATTCATTGATCAAAGAGTTCAAACCCCGGTTTAATATTTTGCTCAAGGACGATAAAAGCTATCCATTTATTGTAATTCGCAAAGAAGAGTTCCCCCGTGTGTTTTTAACCCGTTATAAAATTCAGGATGGCTCCACTTATTTCGGTCCTTTTACCTCGGTATACCATGTGAGAGAGCTCTTAAATTTTATTCGTCAAAGCATAGCATTACGTACCTGTACGCTGGATCTGTCTCCCAAAAAGATCGCACAAAAAAAATACAAGGTTTGCCTGGAATATCATTTAGGCAATTGCAAAGGACCCTGCGAAGGATTACAATCAGTGGCCAACTATCAGGAGGGATTAAATCAGGTACGTGATTTGCTGTTTGGCAATCTGGGTTCGGTGATCAAAGCGATGGAAATGGAAATGAAATCGCTGGCCACCACACTTGCCTTTGAAAAAGCAGCACAACAAAAAAAGAAAATAGAATTTTTACGGCAATACCAGTCTCGCTCCGTTGTGGCTAATGTCAAAACACCCACATTGGATGTTTTTTCTATTAGTCAGGGGCAACAGGTATTTGTCAACTACCTGATGGTCCGCAAAGGTGCCATCATTCAAACGCACACCGTAGAACTGGAGCAACAATTGGAGGAAACACCTGCAGAAATGCTGGCATTTGCCATCAATCGGCTTCGCGAACAGTTTGGGAGTACCGCACCTGAAATAATTACTCCATTTGCTGTACCCTACCCCGATCCATCTGTTGCCATTGTAGTTCCCAAAACAGGCGATAAGAAAAAACTGGTGGACCTCTCCCTTAAAAATGCTGAGTACTATATAGCTGAGCTAAAACGCAGACAAGGATTACAGTTAACGCAGCCACCTGAGGACAGGGAAAAATTGATTGCTGACCTGCAACAAGATCTTCAACTTCCCCAACCCCCGCAGCATATCGAGTGTTTTGATAATTCAAATTTTCAAGGAAGTTTTCCGGTGTCAGCCGTGGTCTGTTTTAAAAATGGAGTCCCCAGCAAGAAAGACTACCGAAAATTCAATATCAAAACGGTGGAGGGCATCAATGACTTTGCGAGTATGAAGGAAGCGGTATATCGTCATTATAAAAGAGTACAGGAAGCAAATAATCCATTGCCCCAATTAGTAATCATTGATGGTGGCAAGGGACAACTCAATGCTGCACAAGAAGCCATCTGCGAATTAGGGTTACAAGGTAGCCTTACACTAGTAGGGCTTGCAAAAAATGAAGAAGAACTTTTTTTTGCAGGCGATACAGAGTCCTTAAAATTACCCTACAATGGCGCCAGCCTGCGTTTGATCCGTCGTATCCGAGATGAAGTACACCGGTTTGGACTCAGCTTCCATCGGCAACAACGAAGTAAGGGTACCTTTAAAAATCAATTGCAGGAAATCCCCGGTATCGGTGCACAAACCACCACTGCACTCCTTAAACATTTTCGTTCGGTGAAAAACCTGGAGCAAGCCACGCTGGAAGAAATTGCGAAAGTAGCCGGCAATTCAAAAGCAAAGAAACTACTTGCTTACTTTAGGCAGTCGCCATAAAAAAAGCCCCAAACGGGGCTTTAAAAAGTTTTTGAAGCAATCAGCACAGATCAATAAGACCAAAGATCCTGTTCAAAATTGAAGATCTTCTCTTTGATATTCTCCCCCTCGAGCAATTGCAGGATAGGATCCTTTATATAGTTACGAATCAATTTGTTTTGAGGATTGTCCAATGAGGACTTTACGATGTAGCTGCTGAACATGCGGCTTTCAAAAAGTTCTTCCCAGGTCATTCTGTTCTGACCCATGTTCTTGGGATTATATACTTCTGATTTAGCCAACATAGGACGCAAATCAGGATAATACACCCACAATAAAGCAGAAGTACCACGCTCTTTTGTGGTGTTAGGAAAAAACTCAGTTTTGAGCAACCCCAAACCCATAATACGAACATGCATCCGGCTAGACTCCCGATCAAACACCCACTCTTCTCTAAGGCGGATCTTATTGATTTCTTTAGGATCAAAAGATTTGCGGGTAACCACATATCCAATCACCTTATCAATCTGCCTTATATCATATTTTGGAACCGTATCCAAGCTACCAGCCACTAATTGCTGAACCGCACTGGTGGTAAGGGGAGTAGTGAAACGATCGTCAGAAAATGCAGTAACCTCTCCAGTTAATACGGCACGCATCAACATGTTTACAAATATCTGGCTACCGTTGTCTTCCATGGACTCAAACACAAACGTCTTATTCATCTTCTCGCGCAGATCCAACTCTCGCCATACTTTTTCTGCATAGAATGCATCATCCCAACGGAGATGCTCATAAGGAAGCGGTGTCCGTTGTGTAAGATTGCTCTTATCATAGGCGTTTTCCTGACGCAAAGAACGACGGGCAGAATTATCAGCCGTAACCGTATCATACTCGAACGGCATGTTCGCGTAAATATTTACCGGTTGTGTAGTGGGCGTAGTGTCCTGTGTAGGAGCAGGCGTAGGCGTAACCTCAGGCTGCGTGGTAGCAGGAGCACCTGCACGACGACGTGGCGTACGCTGGCCACTAGCCTCAACAGCCACCAGCAATGTTACCATACACAAGATCCAGGATAAAGATTTCAAATTCATAATTCAATTATTTGATATAGTAAACCAGCGAAGGCGCTTTGTTGGTACGACCGTCGGGACCTTTTACACGGATATCATCAATGGTTACCATTCTACCGGCCCGTACATACTGATTAATAGCAGTACGCGCTTGTGAAGAGAAAGCGGCACCCTGATTAGGAATAGAAACAATATCATCGTCCGTATCACAAGTAAATACAAAACTGATCACATCATATTCCAATTCAAAAGGGAAGTTTTTAATACCCGCACCCACCCCGCCCTGTGCGCGGAATGAACCGGCATTGATATTGGCACCGCTGGGCTGTCCACCCACGTAAGCTTGCGCTTCAGGTATAGTACGAACACGGAAGTTGAAAGAAGAAGCCTTCCCGTCGATATCAATGTTCATAACGCACTCATCCGTAACACTGCTCACAAATGCATCATACTTACCAGGACCTTTTTTCACCAATGAACCACCGCCTCCCGTAATACTAACTTTCACACGATCATCTCCACCACCACTTGCAGCTACTGTTACAGGGTTTGGTACGCCGATGTAAAGCACGTTCATCTTATCCAATCCAACAGAAGCATTGGGTTGACCCACTATGTACTCCACTTTCACTTCTTTGCGTTCTTGCTTGTTCGTATTTTGGTTAGTGTACGAGATCGTTACAAGAATGGTATGAGGTCCTACAGAACCGCCATCCAACTCTTTCAACGCAAATCCTTCCTCTCCAATAGGCACTACAGCACCTCCAATTGTAATAATAGGTTTTGCCTCTTTACTAAAAGCACCGATACCCGCCTTGATTTCAATTTTCTGACCAGGCATCAGGTAATTAGAATTCTGGCCCACAATTGCAGCATACGAGTCAAATACTACTTCCACTTCCCCAACCTTCTTGTGACAGAAGTTAATTACTTTATTTGCTGAAGCACGAACGTCACTCTGAAACTTACTCAAAATACTTAGCGCACCCACCGTGGGAGACATATAGAAGTAGGCCTCTTCCCAGGTTCTTTTATTTGAGGTCTGTGATTTTGGAGGGTCCAGGTGCACATCAAAATCCTTAGCAAATTCCTTGTTGATCAGTGAATCAGTCCCCAACACATTGCCCTTGTATTTCTTGAGCATTTCCAACAACTGCTTTCCTTTTCCTTCTTTTACCAGGATACGCGTTGTATTGTTTTGATCGCCTTCTTTTAATTGACCACCTGAAGTAGAAGCCGCTACGATTTCTTTTTTCAGTGAGTCGATATAATCGTAGGTTTCGTTTGCATACCCTGCAACCTGATCAGCTTTGGGTTTCCAAATAATTGCGCGATCACGGGTAGCAGGGTCATTTAATTTTTGAGTAAGTGAAGCCATGATCTGCGAGGTAGAAGCGTTAACGGTCGCGTTGGTTTTCTCCAAGCTTTCATTGATAGTTTTGAACGCATTCAGAATCTCGGTAGATATGTTGATAGCCAGCAGCGCGGTCAATACCAGATACATGATATTGATCATCTTCTGCCGTGGTTCCTTAGGTAATGCCATGTAAGCGCAACTTTAATTGGTTAGGAATGGGTTAATCCTGTTTTTCTTACTGGCGACCTTGCATTGCTGTAAGCATGCTGCCATATATATTGTTCAATTGCCCGAGGTTTTGCGCCAAAGCACCAATTTGTTCCTGAACACGCTTCGCATCTTCCGTGCTGTTGCCCATGGCATCAGAGGCTTCTGCTAATTTTCCATAAAACTTGTTCAAAGCCTTCAGATGATTGTTGCTCTCAGCCAATTCCAATTCGTAAATAGTATTGACTGAAGAAAGATTTTTGGTCAACACTTGAATTTGCTCATGGAAATGACGTGCCCCTTCTGTGGCGGTATTGAAAGCAACTGCTGAATCAGCAGCAGCGGAATACGCATTCTTTACTTTATCTAATTCAGCCGCAACTGACCTTGTTTTAGTAGCGAATTCAGTGCTGGCAGCCGCTGCATCTGCAACAGTACCAATATTGGAGACTGAAGTAGTCAACTGCTTGAAACTATCTCCCAGTTTTTTCAAAACTTCCTGGTTGATCTCAGCGTCTTTCATCATATTTTCCATCTTACCTGCTACAGTGAATTGCTCTTCATCATGTGTAGCATCTTTTACCGGAGGATATTTCATATACAACACACCATACGCTGCAAAGATCAAGGCCTCGGTAGTCAGACCGATCCAAAGCCAGAAGTCCGCATCACTCGCGTGAATAATTTTACGAAGTGCCCCCCAGATTACAAGTGATGCACCAAAGGATACACCTACGTCTACCCATTTACTGACTTTGGAAGGAATAGCTGCTGCCATGTGTTGAGCTTTAGATTATGATTGGTTAATAAGTATTGAAAATTATTTCATTGAAGATGCAGGAAGATCAATTACGCAACGAAATCCAATATAAGATTTTGTAGAGTCCTGGTATTCATAGGTGGCAGTTCCATTCTGCATGAAGTAAGCCACATCTTTCCAGCTGCCGCCTCTGATGATCTTACGTTTCATCAGGGGGGGGTCATCACCTTTTGCATTCCAACGGACATCCGGGTTAATATCGTGCTGAAAATTGTTACGCCCTTCGTAGTAGATAGTGGAAGTCCACTCGGCTACGTTTCCAGCCATGCAATACAGACCAAAATCATTCGGCCAGTAACTGTCGGCGCGTACGGTATAAAATCCTCCATCATCTGAATAGTTTCCACGACCAGATTTGAAGTTGGCCATCAAACAACCCTTCTTATTACGTGGGTAATAGTTACCCCATGGATACATGGTTTGAGAGCGACCACCCCGTGCCGCATATTCCCATTGTGCCTCGGTAGGCAGACGAAAATCAGATTCCTGCGGCCGCTTCTTAGCATCGAGATATACATTCAAGTAATGGGTTCTCCACTCGCAAAAAGCAAATGCTTGCTTCCAGCTCACCCCTACTACCGGATAATCTCCAAAAGAAGGATGCATGAAGTAACGCTTGGTCATAGGTTCGTTATACGAATAAGAAAAGTCACGAATCCAAACCAAGGTATCGGGGTAAATGGGCGTATCTTTTTTTACAATAAAGGCAGAACGAGGCTTACCGGCATTTTCGCGCTTGGCTGCATCACGCAAATCAAAAACCTCAGAGTGATATATGATCTTGGAAGGATCTACTGCTTTTTTTCCAAAAATGCGGTCATTGGGAGGAAGGATGATGTCGGTACTACTGAGTTGCTCCATCACTCGCGGATCGCTCCATTTGAGTGTTCTTACTTTAACCCAGTCCACATACTCTTCGCCATCAGGACCTGCTTTTACATATCCCATTTTGCGTGCTACTACAGAGTCGCGCACCCAATGCACAAACTGACGATATTCATTGTTGGTGATCTCAGTTCGATCCATCCAAAATCCAGAAATGGAAATGGAGCGGTTTCTGGCACTGAAAGCATAGGCCGGATCCTCATCGTTGGGACCCATATGGAAATTACCCTGCGGGATATAAACCATGCCGGGAGGACGAGGAAGTTCGTAACGGGAGCCCGCGGAAACACCACGTAGCATACCGTCATTGACCATCGCGCCGTTACTTTTTTTCTTACCGCCCAAAATCCCGCAACCGGTTAATAAAACCGGGCTAAAAAGGACCAGGAACAAATAAAAAAGATTCTTCATTTTCATACACTTAAAAAGGGTGGCAACAAATATAATGCTTTGAGGACTTACTCTTGGGTAGTTTTAAGGGAATTTTCAGTCCTCAGTAAATTAGCTCCTTGGTCATAAACGTCAGATAATCACTCTTATTATGGAATTTTCAGGGATTTTAACTATTTGTTGGCTTTTTAACCCCATCCCGGGCGGTTCAAAGCCGTGAAAGTCAATGAAAAACCTTGATAATCACCTCGTCGTCTGCTGAAAAGTAATTGGAAGAATACTATTTTTTACCAAGCGTGGTTGCCAAAAAATGATCCAGGGCGGCCACCATACTGGGCATTTTGGGCGTAGGGGCTGTTATTTCCAGCTTTAAACCTCGCTCTTCAATGGCCCTGATGGTATTACCACCAAAGGCACCCACCACCAAACCATTTTGCTGAAACCCGGGAAAATTATCGAACAAACTCTTGATGCCACTGGGAGTAAAAAAACAAACCACATCAAAGTGAGTCTTTTCAAACAAGGGCTGTACATCACAACTCAGGCTGCGATACATAAAGGCCAGCGCAAACTCACATTGATTAGCCTTAAGAAAGTTTACAATTTCGTTATCCTGCTGATTTTCGGAGCAGACATAAAGAAATTTTTGGTTAGCCTTGTGTTTGTTGATCACGTCGAGCAACCCTTTATTGGAACTATCAGCCCCATAAAAAACTTTACGCTTCCGATACAGGATAAATTTTTGCAAATAAAGCGCTACGGCCTCTGTGATGCAGAAATATTTAGTGTCCTGTGAAATGGCAATTTTCATTTCCTCACAAAGACGGAAAAAGTGATCAATGGCATTACGGCTTGTGAAAATGATGGCCGAGTAAGAAACGATACCAATTTTTTGACGACGAAATTCTTTGGCAGAAATACCTTCTAACCTGATCAGCGGGCAAAAAGAAAGTTGAACGCTGTATTTTCTCTCCAGCTCAAAATAAGGAGACTTTTCGCTTTCGGGTCGAGGTTGCGTGATCAAAATATGTTTGATGGCACTTACCACGCACTGCTTTTTTCCACCTTTACTACGCATATATTCTCTGCTGATTGGGTGCAAAAATAACTTTTTTTAGTTAAAATTCAAGAGAAACAACTTGTAAAGCACCACCAATGGCGCAATCTCAAAACCCGCCACATAGAGCAAAAAATGAAATCCGCTTACACGGATCTGCTTACGCACTACCCGATAGGATAGTCCAATTCTATATAGCAATAGTCCAGCTAATACTACCCATGACAGGATCTGCGCTGTAATATACACCTGCTCGGTTGAAAAGGCCATCAGCACTAACAAGGGCCATAAAAAAATACCCGCCATTTTGTTGATGGTGAAAACAGTGAAGATGTAGGAAGCCGCTGCATCGCTTGCTTTAAATAGCCAACCCATGAATTGCAAAGCGATAAACTTGACCAAATAGGCAATTACCAACACGGCAATAACATATAATACCAGCCACCAAAAGGAATCAAAAGGATTCAGCCGAACACGCTCCAGCCAGAAACTGAGATAAAGTCCTGCTGAAATATAGAAAAATAGGTTCAGCAATAAAGAAGGCAATGGTGTTTGCCCCAACTGTTCGGAGAGGTGGCGTTGCTTGAGCGTGGTACCAAAGAACAATCGAAACAAGTCATTAAAATACTTGGGAAACAACTGCCGGATAATGGCCAAGAATAGAAATAATCCAACTAATACATAGAAAAGTATTTCCTTTCCCTGTGCCTGGTGTATCGATATTTGCAGGAGCTCCGCGAACATGGACACAAAATTAAATTTTTAATTCTCAAGTTTTGGCAGGAATTTATTTGCATATCCCCTTTTGTAAACAAGCTTGCCATTATTGCAATTTTCATTTTGCTACTTCACTGCGGTTAAAAGAGCAATTAGTAAAGTCTTTAGAAAAAGAAATTAACCTGCAAGCCGGATACCTACAAAAACAACCTATAGCAACAATCTACTTCGGCGGAGGAACACCCAGCCTCTTATCTATTACTGAATTGGAAAATATCCTGAAAGCGATCCGAAAGGTTCATGGCGTTGATACCGCTGCAGAAATTACGCTGGAAGTAAACCCTGATGATATTACCATTGACCAGTTAAAAAAATGGAAGGACGCAGGCGTAAACAGATTGAGTATTGGCATACAAAGTTTTAATGATGCCGATTTGAAATGGATGAACAGAGCACATACCGCCAAGCAGGCAATGGTGGCATTGGAGTACTGCTTACACTATTTTGAAAATTGCACCCTGGATTTAATTTATGGTTTGCCGCATATGCATGCAATTGATTGGAAAAAAAATATAAACCAAGCCTTGCAACTGGGAGTTCCTCACCTTTCTTGTTACGCACTTACGGTTGAGCCCAAAACACCATTGGAGAAACAAATCAAACTGGCAAAAGAATCATCCACCGATCCGGATAAGCAGGCTGCTCAGTTTGAATTACTAATGGAATGGATGGAGCAGGCAGGATACAGGCATTACGAGATCTCAAATTTTGCAAAACCCGGATGGGAAAGCAAACACAATCAATCTTATTGGCAGGGTAAGTCGTATATAGGAATCGGCCCCTCCGCCCATTCCTTTGATGGTAAATCCCGCCAATGGAATATTGCCAACAATGCGATATATATTAAGGCAATTGAAGAAAATAAAATTCCCTTTGAAAAAGAAGTATTGACGGCAATACAACAGACCAATGAAAAGATCATGACCGCACTGCGTACCGATCTTGGATTAAATCTATCTGAAGTTGCCTCTTATGAAAAATCGATTTTACAAGCCGCGGCTACTTATATTAATAGTGATCATTTGACCCTTGCCAACCACAGTTTACAACTAACGCGCAAAGGGAAATGTTTGGCGGATGGGATCGCAGCCGCGCTGTTTGTTGATTAATGGAAGATCACAAGCAACACCTTACCCCGGGATCTGCGCAAACCCTTTACATCATCAATGGCTCTAACTGTTTGAAACCTTCTTCCGCGCCTACACCCTCCCAACAAATTTTATAGACCATTTCAGCAATGGGAATTGAAACCGGATCCTGTTGATTGACGGCATATATACATCTGCAAGCTGTATATCCCTCGGCCACCATGCTCACTTCGAGTTGTGCCGCTTTTACAGAGTAGCCGCGGCCAATCAGTTTACCAAATCGACGATTACGGCTATGAGGCGAATAACAGGTTACCAACAAATCGCCCAGATATACCGATGCAGCATAATTGGGACGCTTGCGGTGCGTGATGGGATCTTCCTCCTGGTGCACACCTACGGTGATATGCTCTTCCCCAAATTGGCGTAGAAAAGAAGCCATCTCGTCTGCAGCATTGGCAATATAAACGCTGAGGAAATTATCGCCATAATCCAATCCATGGGCAATACCCGCACCTACAGCATAAATATTCTTGAGCGCGGCAGCATACTGCGCACCCGAAATATCCTGATTGGTGATGGTGTTGATATAGTCTGTTGCAAAATAAGAGGCAATATGCTGCGTAGCAGCAGTATCGATACCAGAAAAAGTGAGATAGGATAATTTTTCCTCGGCTACTTCCTCTGCATGACAGGGACCAAGTAATGTAAAATAATCATCAAGGGGAAGGCCAAATTTATTTTGCAAGTAATGATTAACCAAGGTATTTTCTTGCGGGATCAATCCTTTGATTGCCGAGAGCACTTTCTTTCCTTTCCAATCTTTTGCCGACAGTCCTTCCAGACTTGTTGGTAAATAAGCAGAGGGCGTTGCCAATAAAATCAGATCTGATTTACCAACCACTTCTCTTATATCAGTGGTTAACTGCAATAAGGAGAGGTCAAACTGTACCGATGGCAGGTATTGCGGATTATGCTTTCGTTTTTTAAGCTGATCCATTAAGGATTCCTGCCTGATCCACCAATGAATAGGATGTTTGTTGTCCGTTAGAATCTTAGCCAATGCCGTGGCCCAGCTGCCACTTCCCAATACACCTATTTGCATAGTTGCAAGGTAGGGAATTTGAATTATTGCTTTTCGAACAGCTCTTCCTTCTTGACCACTTTAACCTTAGCACCGTCCTTGAGTGATTTACTAATGGCCGCATAAGGAGCCGTTACCACTTCATCCTCTTTCTTTACTCCCGCCAGTATTTCAATGTAATTGATATCCTGTACGCCGGAACGAACTACCCTTTTTTTAACCGTTCCATCTTTTTGCAACACAAACACCACTTCTTCCAATTCATCCGAAGCCATGGCGGCATCATTAGCGATAGCATTATCTTCTTCACCTTTTTTCTCTGACTGTTCTTTTATCTTCTCCTCCACATTCATATCAGATCCCTTGACCCTTGTGTTTACAGCAGTAATGGGAACAGACAATACTTGGGTAACGGTGTTAGTGTAAATGTCTGCCGTAGCATTCATGCCGGGACGGAAAGGGAATGGCAATTTAGCCAGATCAGCATAAGAAGCGGGATGCAAACGAATACGTACCTCATAATTAGTTACGTCGTTAGAAGTAGCCAGTGCAGCCGCAGCGCCCTTGATACTGCTGGCAATTTTAGTAACCACACCTTTGAACTTACGATTGTTATAGGCATCAACTTCCACATCAGCGGAATCGCCAATGCTGATCTTTACAATATCATTTTCCCCCACATCTACACGCACTTCCAATACAGACATATCAGCTACTGTCATCATTTCGGTACCTACATTGAAACTGTTACCCGCAACACGTTCGCCCTTTTTTACTTTTAAAGAAGATACCACCCCATTCATGGGGGCAACCAATGTGGCACGACTTAGATCCTTGTTAGCACGATTCAAACTCACTTCACTCCCTTTCACGCCTGCTTGTAATCCTCGCAGACCTTGCTCAGCCGCATTCAGATTAGCTTGCGCAGATTTGTAAGCGGTTTCAACCTGCTCCAATTCAGCACGAGAGATTACTTTATCGTCAAATAATTTTTTGTTACGCTCATAGGTCAGTTTAGTCTGGTTGTAATTGGCACGCAAAGCTTCTAATGCGGCACGGCTATTCTCCACTGAAGCAGAGGTCTGACTTACGCGCGAAGCTGCTTCGTCACGTTGCAATGCGTAGATATCCGCATAGATACGCGCTAATACCTGTCCTTTTTTAACAGAGTCGCCTTCTTGCACATTCAGCTCGGTAATTTCTCCGGAAATGTCAGGAGAAATTTTTACCTCAACTTCCGGGTAGATCTTTCCACTGGCATTGACCGTTTCTACAATAGTGCGGAGGGCTACTTTTTCCACGGTAACTTTTTCTTCCTTTTTATCGGAACCCATGAACTTGCCGATCACAGAAAGTGTAATCAAGGCCGCTGTCCCGATTAATGTCCATTTTAGTTTTTTATTCATCGCCATAGTGGTAGTATAAATAGTTTATTGCAATTTGATCCCCTGGCCCTTGTAAAATTCAAGGAGCTTCATTTTAAATACATAGTCATATTTGGAATACAAAGCCTGGATGCGGGCACGTTGTTGATTGCCCTGACTGTTGATCAATTCAAAAGCAGAAAGCAGATTTAGATCGTAACGCTTGCTGGCAAAAGAAAAAGATTTCTCTGCCGTAGTCAACACTTTTTTATCCGCCTCGTATTTCTGCAAAGCCGCTACAGCATCCGTGTAGGCTTTATAGATATCCTGCTTGAGCTGACGCTGGCCCTGCTCTAATTGAAGTTGTAATTGCTGCACCTGTAAACGGGAACGATCCAGATTAATACGTGCACTGCGCCCATTAAATACAGGAATATTCAACCCTAACCCCACACTTTGTCCAAGATTAGTATTGAGTTGTCGGCCCAACCCATCAGGTCTGAAATAACCAACAATGTTGTCACCTTGCTTGAAACTGGGGACTTCCACCGGAAAAAAGACACCACCCGCATTGACACGTGCACCGGTAGTATTGTATCCCGTTAGTACCTGGTTATAAATTTCATGTTTAAATGAAATGGCATTGCTTGATAAACTTCCAAACGCCGTAACGCTGGGATATAATCTACCTCTGGCTGCCGACACTGATTTTTCAGCGGCTTCAATCCGAAGTCTGTTTACTTTTTGTTGGGGCAACATTTGTAAAGCAGTGAGATAAACCAGTTCCGGTTGAAGTTCAGCTAATGGATCTACCGGAATTTGATCAACCGGTGGTGTGGCAATATCAAAATCAACGGCCGCATCCAGATTCAACACCGCTTTTAATTGCAGGAGCAATTGTGCAGCCGTGGTCTCTGCACTGATCAACCCAGCGCCGTCTCTTGCCAATTGCGCCTCCAACTCTGCCGCATTTAATTCAGGAAGAACACCCGCATCTACTCTTTTACGTGTATCGCGTAATTGCGCACGCACCTGCTCTACTTGCACAGCGGCAACCTTTACTTGTTCACGCGCCAAGAGAGTTTGCAAATAGGAAACCGCCACATTCAAGGCAATATCGTCCATGACCTTGCGCGTTTGCGATTTGTCTGCCTCCCAGCTGAGACGGGAGGATTCCCGGTTATTTTTTATGGCGAACCAGTTAAAAAGGCTGACACCAGATTGCAGCTGCATGCCCAGGTTAAAAAAGTTATTATCCTCCAACACCCCGGTTGTGGGATTTTCAGAACGCCCTAACCTAAACCCGGAACTACCCCCAAGTGATAAGGAAGGCAGTTGACCCGCCTTGTTTTGAATAAAGTTGAGTGCCGAAAACTGAGACTGCAGATCCGTCTGCCGAATGGAAATATTGTTCTGCAGCGCATAGTCCACACACTGACGAAGATCCCATTTTTGTTGGGCACCCACACCGGTTGAAATGGCAATGGTCAGCAGTAAAAAAAAATACCTTTTCATAATGCGCAAAGTTAGCCTCAATAATGAGCGTGCTGAATGATTCTTTACAAGCGGTCTTGGGAGCGTGGCAAAGGCAGTTGTTGCCGAGCCATCGACAATCCCACCCAGATCCAAAAAGGAAAAGCAGCCATGGGCCCTTCAAGCGCCACATCAAAGGAGGCATTCACTAAAAATGCAGCTAAACAGGCACTAAAAAAATAGGTTTCTTCTTTTGTGGCACCAGGTACAGTTACCCGCTGAGCTTTGAATAAATACAACATAAAAATCAACCATGTAATAAAAACAGGAACGCCGTAACGCGCCAGAATGTGTAAGTGAAAATTATGGGGTGCACGCAGTGGGGTGCGATCCGTAGAATCATCGGCAGGGATGCCATCATCCACAGCCAGATTAAGCCCTAATCCTTTCCCGGTCCAAAAATAAGGACCGGCAAAAGTGTAATTGATGATATTACCCCACCAGGTTAATCGCCAAACTATATTTTCACTCAGCGAGCCCTCCACATTACCTCCTGCAATGCTGGTGAAGTTTTTTTGCAATTGCTCCAATCCGGTATTTCGTCCCTGGACTTTATCCTCCACTTTTGTAAGGGCATACAAGGGAACGGCAATGATCAATATCAATGGGATAAACCTTAGATAAGTTTTCCATTCCTGAAAGGCTTCCGTTTTTCTACTGAACCAACCATAAATTACCATGCCTGATAAAAATGCAACAGCACCTCCCCGGTTAAAAGTTCCTACAATAAAAAATAAATAAGCGATCAATACAGCATTCAGCAGTAAAAATCTTGAGTGCAGGCGGATTCGTCCAGATACTAATAACAGAGTGGATATCAGTAACTGCACCCCCAGATCCCCTCGTTTGTATTCAAACAAAGGGATGTCGCCAAATAAGGACCAAACCTCCAACACCGGAAAAACTGCCCCTAAAATAAAATTGAGAAAGGCAACGAGGGGAAGCCAGGCATACAACTTAAAAATTGATTCTTTAAAAAGTTCCAGCCTGTCCAAATACAAAAACGGAATCAATAGCAGAAAGGAATAATTAAAAATAAAACTATCCTTGACCACCTCAACGAAATGGTAACGGAACACTCCCGCGCCAAGCCATATCAGGTTAATAGCCGCTAATAAGGCCATGAGTTTTGTGGCCGGATTCCAAACAAATTGCAATCGATCTCTTTCGCGGATCATCAGCAACACACCCAAGAATAATGTTGCTTCAGAGAGAAAACTATAGGCCAGTCCCTTATTAAAAAAAAGATAGGCCCCGTAGACCAATATTAACCAGTTAAAAAAATAATCCTTTGCCCTCATGAAAAATGAGCCATTAATTGGTTGCGAAAACGAAGTAGTTTAATCAACGCCCAATTGATACGGCCTTTATGCTCCAAGGGATCAATGGTGCTTTGACCCGGACCCTGAGCAATTAGTTCCGGCACTATGCCGCCCAATCGTAAATAAGAAGTATTGATGTATCGTTTGAACTCGTCAACGGGCAAATGCAACTTGCCGGTTTTTTTCAACAAGTGATCGGCTGCTTTTTTATTCAAGCTGTAGCCATAAGCTCCACTCACTGATGATAGTACAGGCACCCCTGCACTATGCAAAGCATCTATTGCAACACAGGTGCTTTTTTTCAAGGTCATGTTACCTAACCAGGCGCCCCAGAAAAAAAGATCATAAGCACGGGTCAGACCGGCAAAGTTTTTTTGCAGGAGATCCAAGGACTGGATCTGACTATCTGATTCCAGAATTAAAAAATGTTCACCCGGATCTTTTTGAGCGCGGATCTCCATCCATATTCGACGGTTGCTCAAGAGTACGCCTAATTCCCCCGGTAAAAAGGAATTGCCTTTTCGGTTTCTTGCTTTTGCCAGAATATTTTTTGCAAAGGGAACCCGGTCTTTTGCGGGATAAACGGCAGTGGCTTTTTGGAGAAGCGGTAGTTGCCCAAGCAGGTGTTGCACATTGGCAGCTCTTGCTGCCTCATGGTCTGCTGTTATGACGTATCCCCGTATCACTTATTTGTTGATCGCATTCATCTAATTTAAAAGAGATCCTGTTTCCTTTCTCAATCGATAAAGCAGATAAGCCGGATTAAATATAAGACTTGTTGTAGCAAAGGCAAGGAGAGAAGCCCAGACGGCGCCGGGGAGCCCCCATTGAGTAAATAAAAATCCCGTCAACAATAAGGAAGCGGTGCTTTGAAACGTGGATACCATAGAGGGCGTGCGGTTATATTTCAAGGCAGATAGAAACACCACAGACACATGATCTAAGATTAGTAAAAACACATAAAGTGTATATACCCTGAACACCGCAATGCTTTCCGCACTATGATAATGACTCCACCAACTAAAAATCGCATCCCCCTTCCAACCCAATAAACCAAATGTAATTAAAGAAAGTCCCAATACCCGAGTAAAAACCGTCCGAAATTGTTCACGCAATCCCTTCCAATTTTGTTGGGCCTGCATGGCGGAGATGGAAGGAAATAACACCGCAGTAAAATTGGTAAGCCCTAGGCGAAACACTTCAAAAAAGCGGAATACCAATAAAAACACGGTTAGCTGTGCTGCACTGAGATAATGTTGCAATAACAGGATCTGAATATTATAGGTGATTACGGTAGCCAACATACTTTGAAAATACCAGAAGCTATACTGCAGCTGACTACGCAACACCTTCCACTTAAAAAATTTCCAATGAAAAGTAAAAGATAGTTTTCTACCCGCTACACGCAATAGTACCAGGATAAAAAAAACATTCACTATAAAACTGGTGGTCAGCAACAAGGATACGGAACCCTCCGCACTCAACACGTATAAGAGCCCTGCCTCCAATAAGGTTCTGCCTATTCTTATCCATTTACTCAGGTAAACTTTATTAATGGATTGAAAGATGGCTTCTGCGAAAGAAGAAAGTATGTTTTGCACCACTAATCCGGCCAGTAGTATAGCCAACAAAGCCTGGTGCTCGGCACTCACTACCCAGCCGATTGAAAATAAAAAATAAATGATGGGTGCGGCCAGTAACAGTATAAAAAAATAAAAGAAAAAAACAGCATTAAGCAGGTTGTTGCGTTGTGCAGGTTCTTGAATGAGGCGATGGACCAACCCTGTGTTTAATCCAAAATCAAAAACGGAAACAACAAGGATCAGGTTTAGCAACACACCATAAGTACTATAAGCACCTTCACCAAGGCGTTGCACCAATAAGGGAGTAAGCACCAGGATAGTAAGGGCAGTGACCGCCTGCGAACCGAAGGTGGATCCCAGATTAAGCAGGTAACGGGAGTGTTTTTGAAGGGAGTGTAGTGAAATCATTCAGGTATAACGGATTCTTTCCGCTTGAACCCAAATTTACAATCGCAGAATGGCCATCCAATTTTATCGCCGAATTTTTTCAGCTTTTGATTGATCCCTGTTTTGGGCCAGCGCCACGCTAAACGCCAAGGCAATTCATACTGCGCGGTGAAAGTCATATTGGAAACTTTTTTATCGGAAATAGAAGGACCATCAACACCTCCTCCTACTTTGACCCATTGATAGTTGAGTGATTTGCCCACATTATAGGCAGCTGACAAAAAAAGACCTGCCACACGTATCTGTGCGTGGGCACCATAGGTAAGACTGGCCCAGTATTTAAAATGAGGGCCATAGCCCAATGCACTTGATAAATGCTGATAGTAGTTCATTTCGTTATTGTGCACCCAACGCTCTCCATGAACACCTATCCGGTTATGACGGTTTACCCAACTGATTCCAAAAAATTGACTATTTCCTCCAGGGCCTACCGCTGCACCCAATAGTTGTCCCTGATTGGTGTAGCCCTGACGAATTTGTGGATGTGTGTACCAGCTATTTACTTTAGGAATACCAAAGGGATTAGCGGCGTTGAATGTTAAGCGAGGATCAGGCAACTGCAAATGAGACAGTTCCATACTCACTTCGATATGATTTTGTCCACGCAACTTCATCCATTTTCTTAAACCAAAAACATAACCAATAGGAATGGTATCCTCCGCCAGATTCCAAGGCGTAGGTAAACGATCTGCCCTTCCAAACTCTCCATACAGTTCAGCACCATCCTTTGGCATAGAGTAACGGAAAAAGAGCGAACCCAATTTGGCACCCTTGCCCTTTGGTATAGTCATAGAATAGGGATACTGAGGGATGGGATCACCCCTTGCATTTTCATAGGTTACATACCCATAGTAGGCTGCGGCATAGCCAATATGTAAATGCTTAACCCAACGGGGTTGCCAACTGAATACAAAACCCAATAGCTGCCGGCGAATATTCTCTTTAGGTATATAAGCTCCCGGCCAGTATTGTTGTTGACGAATATTCTCCACCGGTTCTACCCCGGACGAATCCAGCTTGCCAAACACCGCTTGCATTTCAATGGAACCAAAAATGGTTTTAACGGGCTTTGCTGTTTTTACATCGGCATGTAAAAAACCGGGTGCATTGTTGGTCATGACCAATGCATTTCTACGCCCAGGCCCCCACCAAATATTTTCATTAGAGAGCCCCACTGAAAAATGATCGAATAAAATTTTAGCAGAAGACTGACCCAAGTAAAATTTCTCAAGCGCCTTTGTTCCAAATTGTTGCGGCCAATCAATAACATTCAACTGATAAAAATAAAGTCGGGTAAAATAGTTTCCGTCCCTAACCTGATCACTAATGCTGGCCTGTTTCAGATTTTCCGCTTTAACATACTCGGGTTGAAAATCCACCAGTAATCGACCCAACTTGACTTGAACCCCAGCGGTGAATCGTTCTTGCCAACCGGTTGCGGAATAAAAACTTTCGTTATTGATAGTCAGCGGAACCGAATCATTAAAACTTCGGGAGTAACCAATACGTTTGAGCGCAATCCAATTTTTTTTTGTGCTCTCCCAGATCTCGGGCATTATCGGACGGATGGTAAAAGAATAATCAGAAATATTTTGTTTGGCAGCCGTTGCGCTATCTAGTATTTGAATAGTGCGTAACCCGTCCGCGAGATCATTTTTCTGTAAAAAGCCATTGTACTGTGCCTGTGCAAGAGTGCTAATGAGCAAAAAGCAAATTCCAGGAATAATATGTGCACTTGATTTGATCACCAGAGATAAGAAAGTTGTAAGTAGGAATAAAAATTATTCCTAAGATTGTTCCGGGTCCAAGCATAGTTTTTTGATCGCGTAAATTGCAGGTCTCCACTCAACATTAAGCGTCCTAAACGATACCTTCCATTGATGCCATAGGCCCATTCGTTCCAAAACACATCACGAAGCGCAAAGAAATTGGAACCTGCTGTTGCTTTAGGATCATGCTGAATCCGCTGCACAGAAGCTCCTAATCGGGCAAAGCCTTTGAGCCAGGTTAATTTGATGGTTTCTACGTTATTTCCCATTCCACTACCGGCTCCCAGGATCTGGCGGTTATTGGTCATTCCTTGCGCAACTACACCATGCACATACCAATTACCAGCGTTGCGTAAAACATAGTCCACCGGTTGTGACATATGGGTGATCTCTCCGGAAAATTCTAAATGATTATGTTTATTTAAAGGAAGTAATTTTCTTCCTCCAACAATATACGCCGCAGCATGTACGGGGTCCAGTGCAAAATCCCGCATATTCGACTTGTGATCGTTCCAGCCATATTCAAAATAAAATTCAGTATGCGCTTTGGGAAATACCCAGCGTGCAAACAAACTGATTTGTTGATCTCTTCCAACCGGATCATCGCCCTTGGATTTGAAGATATTGGTTAATACAGGCAGATAACGTTGAACAAACCTTCCACTGAGCGCCTGAAAATCTTTTTTATAAACTTGAAAAGCCCTTGTAGCCCCCAAATGAAAATTTTTAAAAAAGCTGGGCTGATAAGTAACTACTACTGCATTAAAATAACGCCACTGATCGGTGAATGTTCTTGGTTTGAGGTGAAAGTTTTCCCAAAGCCCTCCTGTTAAAGAGGAATCCTCATCCAATCGCCCAGCCACCAATTGTCCTTCAAAGGAACCAATGGGTAAACAAAATGGTTGGGTGGTTGAAAGGGTAAAGTGAGTAAAACCAGGTGCGTGGTTAGAGAGTAAAAGACTACTATACTGTCCGGGGCCCCACCATAAATTTTGTGTGGAGAGTCCGGCAGCAAATCCTCCCACATGCAGGAGCGCATTGGATTGACCAGGTAAGAATTTTTCCTGGAATCCATTGGTCGGTGCACCATAGGATCCATTATGTTCAAACTGCGCATTCTGCGAGCGAATCCATTGTGGTTGAAATTGCACACTTACCGGACCATATCTGGAATACAGGCCTGCACTCACCACCGTTTGCACTCCTTTTGCCGCCAGCATAGCTTCGTCGTTCCAGCCAAAAGGATGATGAGAGTTATTTTTAAACGTGAACTGCGTGGGAAGTAAACGCAACAGTCCCTTGTTATTGTCAAAATGTATGGATCGGATCAACCTACCACTACTGTCCATATCATCAAAAATAGCCTGGATAGTAGCGCCCGTGGTATTTCTCTTAGCAATACCCGGTTTATAATGAATGGGACGAACGGCAAATGAAATATTAGGATCCAACTGACCGAACAATTGCAGGTTACGGAGCGTTGCATCCATATCCATCCAACCTATCGGTGAGGTTTGTGCAGTTGAAGCAGAGGATAAAAAAAGAAACCCAACCAGTGGAAGAAAAAAATAATCAAAAAATCTTGCACAAAAATTGCAAAGACGCATGCAGAATAGGTTCGGTTATTGAACCCGCGTTGGCGGGGTCTCTATAAAAGTAAGCACAATAAATAAGACCAAAGCCACTCCAACACTCAGTAACAGTAATTTGAACAGTGATTTTTTCTTGTCCGCAAGTGGATACACAGGCGAGTCAAGTAATTGCATCACCGGTGTTTGACCGGCGAGGGTAAGACGGGCAGCTTCCAGATTCTTTACCACTTCCGCATACAAGGTATTACTCAGTAAGCGATCCCGTTGAGATAATTCAGCAGGAACCGTAGCCTGACTAAAGGCTGCATTGGCGTTGAGTACTTGTAAATGGGCAGACTGAAAAGATCTATCATTGGCCAGTCTGAGTATGGAATCCGCCTTGGCTTCAAGCTTGGCTACATTAGTCGCCATATAACCCGTTTTAATGGTTACATACAATTGCTGTGTTTGTGCAACCACACGCTCAGCAAATAATTTGGAGAATTGCTGATTAGGGGTGGTAACCCTAAAAGCAATGATGGAACCTTTTTTGTTTTGTCTTTCCGCTACAATTTGTTTTTTGATCAGCCGGTCTGTCATCAACCCAAGGACGCTATCATAAACAGCCGCATGAGACTTACCCGGTTGCAGTTCTGAAAAAGTCAGGTAATCAAAACTGGAAGGAAGAACAACCTGGTTCATGGACTTATACAAATCTGCCAGGGTATTACCGCTAGCATCTTTTGTACTGTCTACCCTTGAGAGTAATACGGTGGTCAGGATACGACGAGACTGCAAAATATCCAGGATATTATCGCCGCTAAAAAGTGTGGAGCCCCCACTCATTGAAGCAATATCAATTCCAAAAGAAGAAGCAATCCCGCTAAGTCCGGAAGAAAGTGAGGAAGATTTTTCCTCCAGAACAAAACTAACACGCGCCTCGTAGGCGGGCTTTTGAAAAAAATAATATCCAAGGGAAAGCACTAATGCTATACCTGCTAAAAGAAAAAAAGTACTTACGCGCTGTAAAAGCAGCTTACCAAAATCCTGCATTGCGGTAAATAAACTACCCATTACAATAGTAGAGGAAGTATTGGCAGCCATAAATTATTGTCTGAGTATGATTACCAAAAATCCTAATACTGATGCCAATCCTGAAACAATCCCCACTGCCTCGACCGTTGAAATTCCTTTACGCTCTGGCTTTAATGGGATGTAGATCTCCGCACCCGGACTAATCGGTGGATTTGATCTAAAAAATAAAAACCGTCTGGCATTGCTTACCTGGCCGTTGGCATAAACAGCATATGCTTTTTTACGATACGCATTAGCCGCATACCCACCTGATTGACGTATCACTGTTCGATAACTCAGCCCGGGATAATAAACAATTTGTTTGGGTACATTGACTGCGCCAAGGGTTTGCACCGTTTGTAATTGTCGAGGAATACGGAGCACATCCCCTTCTTCCAAATAAATATCGTCCCGTGAACCCGGATTACGAAGCGCTTGATCCAGTTGAATTCCTACCGGCTTTAAAAATCGCTTTTTGATCTCTGTAAGCAAGGAGTCTTGATCATATTTCCCTTCGGGGATTTCCGCAAGTTGCAAGCGTTTTGCATTTGCAGCTTCTTTATTTTTTTGCGCTATTTGATTTTTGGCCTCTACCAGTAAGGTATCAGAAATAAAATTTTGCGAATAGGTTGTACGCAGTAAGGTAGCCCCCTGCGGATAGGCCAGGTCTCGCAAGCCACCGGCTCTTTTTACTAAATCAGAAAGTCTTTCCTGTTTTCCAGCCAACACATAAGTGCCCGGATATAACACTTCCCCTTCCAGGTTCACCCGTAATTGTGTTTTATATAAGGGCGAACGACGAACCGATACAATATCGAACGGCTCCAGTGTGCTTTCCACTAATGAAACCGATTGGCCTTGATCCAGATTGATTGTTTTAATAACCGCATACTTCATCGTATCCGATTGTTGCGCAGTGTTACGCAAACGACGAGAGATCTCTACTTGCGCACGGGATGCCCCCTCGCTAAATCCACCCGCCATTAATACCAGGTCCATGGCGTTCATCTGGTCCAGAAAATTGTACTTGCCCGGTATGTTTACCTCTCCGTTGATGGCAACAGTGTATGCTTCGCGAATAGCTGATTTAGTATAAATATGAACAGAGTCCTCGGATTGCAAAATCAAATCAGTGCTTCCTTTTAATACCTGCTCCACATTAAAAGACTGCAGACTGGATTCTCCGATTGTATTCACCCGGCGAATCACCGCATGGGCCAGATAAGCATCCTCACGCGGTACCGCAATAGTGAGTAACTGATGTAGATTTTTTGTTTCTGCCGCTCCATAAATACCCGGTCTTTCCACTGCACCTGTTACTTGTACCCGGTTGATGAATTTAGCTTGCAGCGAGTCTACCGTTAAAGTATCTCCACTGGATAAACTAAAATTACCCCATTGCCCGGGCGTTAGCGAATAGGCTTCCTTCCTGGTTTTCCCCAGCCGAATCACGGAAACAAAATCCTTAACTCCGGCCGGAGAAATACCGCCTGCATAATCGATCAAGTCCTTTGCCGACTCTGTGGCAGTGGCTTCGTATAAAGCAGGTTTATTAAACGCCCCTTTAAGTGCCACACGCGTTTGACAATATCCCACGCGAATCACATCGCCATCCTGGAGTAATAAATTCTTTGACAGATCTCCGCGAAATAAAAAATCATAGAGATCAAAGTTGACCAGCTTTTTTCCGTTCCGCACTAACTCAATACTACGCAAGGAACCAATTGCTGTGGGGCCTCCGGATAAATACAAGGCATTCATCAAGGTAGACAAAGAGGAGATGGTTACGGACCCGGGTCTGTTTACTTCGCCAATTATTGTAACGCTGATACTTCTGATCTGCCCCAATGAAACCTGTACGCGCACCGCACCCGAGTGAATGCCCGGATAAATTGCGGTGAGTGATTTTTTAATTTTTGCAGTAGCAGATTCAATGCTTAGCCCCCCCACGGCAATAGGACCTAAATTGGGATACCGAATAGTTCCCTCGGGAGAGACCATTAGTTTTTTTGTAATATCAGACACTCCAAATACATCCACTACCAATTGATCTCCGGCTCCAATTAAATAATTCTGCGGAGTTGCAATATTTAGATCCGGCTCAAAGCTGAGCAGTTCTTGTTCAAATAAATCCGCACCAAAAATGGGAAGGACTCCCGTGCTGTCTTTTTTTGAACCCAGACGCCGGATTTTATTTTGATACTGTCTTTTTTCGCTGCTTTCTTCTTCAACTCCCTCATTTATTCTTCTGAAAGTTAATTGCTCCAAACGTTTTCTTAATGCAGGCAATTGAGCAGGTGTAAAACCCAGCTCACGGGCCTTTAATTCAAAGGCAGAAACAGACAGCCCGTTTTCTTTTCCGGCATCAAAAAGCCGTAGCAATTGCTGATCGGAAATAAGAGCCGGATCACCAATGGGCTGGGCCTGTGCAAAGCCGGCTACAAAAACCAGAGCCAGGAACAAAAAAAGACGATTATTATATCGCATGTGGAAGTGTATCAATGCTAAAAATGCGGGTATCAAATATACAAACTAGCCACTATACCCCCCGTTTAGGGTTTAGCAGATCGGCTGCTTTTTTTAAAATGCCCTCCCCAATGGTTTGAAAACGCAAATGCATCCGGGGATTGATCACAATTTGTTGATAACCATTTTTTTGTAGTTTATCCGCAATAGAAAAATGCTCGCAGCGAGCCTCAACACGCTGGTCTGCATTGGGATAAACACTATAAGATAAATCATTGATTTGCTGATATTTATATATAGACAACCCCCCAAAAGCGCAGTAAACAGGGACGAGTCTATCTGAGGTCTTTTCCTGTTTCCATGCCCGCTGAATAGCCTTTAATTGCCCCTCTACCTGCGGTGTGTTTTCCTGCCCCAGCGGCACCAGGGCATAAGTGTCGTGGTAGCGCTCTCGCAAGGCTGGAGAAACCGAATAGCCATAGGCCGTTGCCACATCCCATTCCGCTGCCCGGGAAAAAGAATCCAATACCCCCTCCAAACTGATTCGGTCCACATCAAAATCCACCACCAAAACAAGGTCCGGAGCGCTGTCCAGAGTTTTTAAAAAATCAAGGTATTGATTACGCAAAGCCGCGAGCCTGGAAATTCGTTTAACCGCATAATAAGGATTAGCCATGGTGTCAGGAGTATTTTCCAACGCTGGCACAATCCCATCGATGATATGTAAGGAAGAACAAGTGGCCGCCCAATTTTCTAAAACAGTTCTGGTTTTATCCTTGCTTCCATTTTCTACCACCACAATTATGGTGGATTCAAAATAAGCAGACAAGGCTTCAATGAACTGAATATTCGCGGGCAATTTAGCCGCACAGTTACGTGCTAACCCACAAACGGCCAATCGCATTTTTTTTAATTGAGCAACAGCATTAACCATGCCCTACTTTCTGTTATGATAAAACAATCCATAAATAGTCAGGAATACAAAAAATAAAATGGTACCCGTCCATGCAGCCTTGGGATCTTTTAAAAACACCCCCGTTGCAATGGCAATATAAGCCACAATAAAGAAGCCGGCTACATAGGGCGTGAGGGCGCTGTATTCCTGCTTATTACTGATGGAAGCCGATGCGTACTGGCGTTTGCGCAAAATAAAAATGGCCGCAGCAGAAGTGGCCATTCCAATGCTGTCTAAAAACATGCTGAAATTGAGAATGGGATCAATCCCCTTTCCAAAAAAACTGATCAGGATAGTAGTCAGCGCAAATATGGTTAAGCTATTGGAAATAGCACCCGTTTTTTCGTTGCGGTATCCAAATAATTTAGGGAACACTTTATCCTGACTCATGGCAAGCATCACACGAGGATTACTTAATAAGATCACATTTACATAGGCCATCACCGACAGGAACATTAATCCATCAAATACTTTAGCCCCTGCCTTTCCAAACCAAGCTTCACAAAGCAAGGCCCCAATGGCCGTTGCGTTTTTCATGGGTTCATACCCTATCACTTTTGTATAGGCGAGGTTTATTGACAAATACAGTAGCGTTATAATAACAATCCCAATTAAAATACCTCTTGGAATGCCACTTGGTTTTTTGGCTTCCGCACCAAAGTTGATGGTTTGCTGGTAGCCCCCAAACGCAAAAGACACGGGTATCAGTGAAATCAAAAACAGGAGCCAGGGACTTTTATCGTTCAAGGCATATGCCGGATCGCCAGTATTATACCCATGCGGTGCTACCGTTACTCCTTTTAATACACTTGCAATCAAAACAACAATCATTGAGAGCTTGGCAATAGTGAGAAAGTTTTGCGTACGGCTGCTGGTTTTTAGTCCGGAAAGATTTACCAAATAAAAAATACCAACCGCAGCAATGGCAACCCCTGTATTAAAAAAAGTTCCGCTGGGTTTGCCGTATAATAAATCACTTACATAATCCGCTCCTATCAAGGTAACAATAGCCAGTGATGCCGCATTACTGATCAGGATGATGGTATTTACAGAAAAGCCAATGGCCGGATGATAGCACTCCGCAAACACTTTGTAGTACCCTCCCATGGCAGGTAAACGTTTACCGATCTCCGCATAGGTTAAGGCACCACATAGCGCAATCAACCCACCGGCAATCCACACACCAAAAAAAATAGTTGCTGTTCCGGAAGTAGCCGCCACAGATGCAGGCACCCGAAAAATCCCCATACCAATTACCAAACTCACTACGATCAAGCTGATATCAAACAAACTCAGTTTTTTATTGGCACTCATAGTGGGGTTTTAGGCGCAAACAAGATACGAAGTTAAGTTTTTCACAAAGGGTTGATAACTTAGGAGCTATCCCCAAAAGTAGTTTCGGTCATTAATCAAGAAATGCTGCGCCAAAGTGGAGGACGTCCCGTGGGCGAACTCCTGAACCAGGTAGACGGTGTTACCGTACCTGGCGCTAACAACAACCTTGGAAGTAATCAAACCATTTCAATTCGAGTCGCATCAGCAGGTAATGTATTGATCCCATTGGCTATTGTGGTAAACCTGCTGGTAATATTTTTGTGCTAGGTTCCCTCAATTGGATAGAGCGCTTACTGGGCAAAGCCGGTTTATGGCAGTGCGTAAGTTTTTTGGCGTAATTTTGCTGGCTATCGCCGTGAAGGTCTTTGCAGGTAATGCTGCCGGTCTTCTCCGATAAATCGGCCTCGTAGTACAATGGATAGTATAAGAGTTTCCGAAGCTCCAGATACAGGTTCGATTCCTGTCGAGGCTACCCATAAAAATTAAAAGTCATGAAAAGTATTATCCTTATCAACTTATTCCTGGTTTGTCTTTTTTCAGTTGCTTGCAAAAAGGAAAAAAGCAGCAAACCACCCACAAGGACTGAAATCATCACAAGCAAGGCCTGGAAGTACGATAAGGCCACCATTGCCGGGCAGGATGCAGGCGGACAAATCCCTAGCTGCTATAAGGATAATCTATTCACTTTTAAAATTGACAAGACAGGAACAATTGATGAATCTACCGATGTATGTACTCCAAGTACGGCAGGAAACTTTACCTGGAGATTTAGCAGCAATGAGGATAGTTTAATACTTTCTATGCCATTGGTTGCAGGACTTTCAGGGTCCTTTAAAATTGACAGCCTGGGTGCCAACATTATGAAATTGTCGCAAACTGTAAATCTGCCGCCGCTAAACCTTCCTGTACCCGCGGTTTTTCAGCTCAAGCATTGATGTAAAAAATCATCCAACCTTTTTAATAGAGACAACAGTTGCATTATCGCCATCCAACTGTTCAAACACGGAGTTATTGCTGACAAACTCCGGAACCAGCTCCTTCATCTTAGCAACCAGGTTCATACTATTCTCGGCACCCGAAGCCAGCTGAAATAGTGCTAAAAATTCTTGTTCGAAATTATTGATAGTCGCTTCACGCACTTTTGCAACCAATATTTTTTCGTGGTGCGTGGGTAATGTATTTTCCGCATCGTTCAACAACTCCTCGTACAATTTCTCGCCGGGACGTAGTCCTATGTATTTGATGTCAATGTCCACTCCGGGCACTAATCCTGATAAACGAATCATTTTACGCGCTAAATCCACAATAGGAACCGGCTTACCCATATCAAACAAAAATATCTCACCTCCATTACCCATCGATCCCGCTTCCAATACCAATTGTGTTGCCTCGGGAATGGTCATAAAATACCGAATGATATTAGGATGTGTTACAGTAACCGGACCACCATTTGCAATCTGATCTTTGAAACGAAGTATAACCGATCCGCTTGATCCTAATACATTACCGAAGCGTGTAATGATAAATTTAGTTTGGGAGGAAACTGCAGCAAGCTTTTGTATGTATATCTCGGCCAAACGTTTAGAGGCTCCCATCACATTAGTAGGGTTCACTGCTTTATCAGTAGACACCATCACAAAGCGATGCACCTGGTATTTAATGGCGAGTTCTGCGATCAATTTGGTACCGCCAACGTTGGTAAGGATAGCTTCCGAGGGAGAGAGTTCCATTACGGGCACGTGCTTATAAGCAGCCGCATGGTAAAGAATCTGCGGATGAAAATTAGAAAACAGTTCCTCCATCCGGCTTTTGTTTCGAACATCACCCAGAAAAAACACAAGCCTGGTGCCGTTTTTAATACTCGTAAGCTCTAACTCCAAATCATGCAAAGGCGTTTCGGCCTGGTCAACAACTATAATGGTAGCCGGATGATATTTTAATAATTGACGAACAATCTCGCTTCCAATCGAACCCGCCCCACCCGTTACCAACACGCGCCGACCCTTTATTTGTAAATCCAGTCCCTGGTGATTTAATTGAATGGGATCACGCTCGAGAAGCTGTTCAATTTTGATGGATTGCAATTGCTTTTTAGTAAACTGGCCATTGATCCATTTATCGAGCGGTGGTACATTTAAAACCGTGATATTTTTTTCCAAACATATTTCTACTAATTGTGTCCGTTTGCGCGCTGGGATTGAGAAGCTGGAGATGATGATCTCATGCACTTCATAGTACTTTAATAAATTATCCAGTTCCTCAAAGGGATAAATTTTAACCCCATCCACCACCTTCTCCGATTTGCGTGGATTATCATCAAGGTAGGCAATCACTTTCACTTTTGCGTTGGGATCGCGCTCCAACACACTCTTGGTAGCAAAGCCCGTCTCTCCCGCTCCATAGATAATCACATAACGGGGATTCATTTTGGAATTACGTAAATAACTGAAAAAGTACTTAACTATTAATCGGTATGAGATCAACCCCAAAAAGCTAAGCAATGCACTGATTAATAGCGTAACCAGCGGTAGGGTAATGAAAGGTTGTCCGTTAAGCGTAGATACCCCACTCCCACTCAGCAATCCCATGATTATATAACTGACCAGCAGGGCTAAACTAATACGAATTGCATCCTGCTCTCCTGTATAACGAACAATGCCGGCATAAGTTTTGAAATTGAAAGAAGTCAGGGTGGTAATTGCAGTTAACACTACCAAATTGGTCCCTAAGCCTTGAAAATCAATTAATTTCGGATTTAAGTTGGCACTAATCAGGCAGGCTAAGACCAAGGAAAGATTGCAAATAAAAGTATCGATCAAACAAATGATCCACCTTGGAACGATATTGAGCTTTTTCAGCATATGGACTTGGTGGTTCAAAGATTAGGGAATTTAGTGGTTTAAAAAAATGAATTTAATCATTTCTGCAAGCATACCCTAATCTGATAAGCTGTAGGCCTTATGGCTTAATAAGCCCTTTCGTCCCCCTTTAACAAATTGACCATTGTTTGTAAAATAATTTGGCAATCCAACCAAAAACTCCAATTCTCGATATACCAAAGATCAAAAGCTACTCGGCTTCGCATTTCTGCCGAAGACAGCACCTGGCCACGGCTGCCATTTACCTGTGCCCAACCCGTGATGCCCGGCTTTACTAAATGCCGCATCATATAGTTCTGAACAATGTCTTTGGACTCCTGAGAGAGGGGAATGGGGTGCGGACGGGGGCCAACCACACTCATATCCCCTTTTAATACATTAATAAACTGCGGTAGTTCGTCCAAGCTGGTTTTACGCAGGAAACGCCCCAGAGAAGTTACCCGTTGATCATTTTTAACAGCTTGCCTAAATTCACTTTTTCCCCCTGCAACCTCATATTGCATGGTTCGAAACTTATAGCAAACGATCTTTTTATTGTTCAGTCCCCAGCGATCCTGCTTAAAAAATACAGGCCCTCTGGAATTTAATTTTATTAATAAAGCCATGATCGGAGCCAACCAACTATAGATGAGCACCAAAAACAAGAATGAAAACAGCAAATCAAAACTTCGCTTGAAAAAACGATTCTCCGCATCGTCCAGAGGAAAATAACGCAATCCAACCACAGGGAATCCTGCATAGGTAGTGGTACCCAAGGTGCCACTGCCGATACGACTAAAATCGTTAATTACATTCACCTGCACACGCATTTTTTCGCAACAATCAATTACAAAATTGATCTGTTCGGATTGAAAGCTGGGGAGTGCCAAAAAAACCTCATCCACCTCATTGTTACTAAGGGTTGTTTCTAACTCAGTAATACCACCCAGGTAATTAGCAGCAAGTCCATTGCCAGGCCGTTCTCCAATAATTCCAACCAATGTGTATCTAAGGTTGTTGATCAGCATGCCCGAACGATACAAGGAAGCAGAAAGTTCGGCAGAGCCTACTACCAGAATTTTTCGAATATACTTATACTGATTACGGACATAGGCCGCAATTACGCGATAGGCATATTTGGAAACAGGAATCCCTACCAGCATAAACAGCTGGTAATACAATAAAAAGGGACGAAGCATAACTACCTGATCGGTGAATAGAGCCACTCCAAAAAAAAGCAGCAGCATATGCGTAAACAGCACCTGCAAGAAAATGGTCATCTCCTGCGAAAAGGTAAATAGCGTGATGCTGGTGTAAAAATGCACGGCCCTTGCCGTCAGGTACCAAATAATAAAGCTAAGGAGGAGTAAGCTTTGGGAAAGCGAATGCCCCACAACTTGGGCGGCCAACCAGGCGCAGCCTCCCATGAGAAGGAGATCCAAAAAAAGACGGAAAAAGTAATTGAGGCGGGGGCCCCGGAGCATACGCATGCAATTTGGGACTAAGCTACGCTAAAAATTACAGTCCGTAGCTAAGCCCTGCATTGAAATGGAGAGCACCATTCAATGAGCGCAAGAAAAGTTGCGTATTAAGGCGGGGAATTGCTTCGTAAGTGGCTTTGAATAAAAAATCACTCCACTGCCTGCGCTGGCCAAATAAAAATTTTGGCTGGGGCTGCTGAAGGTACTGTTGCTCCAAGGTCCCCTCATCGCCTTTGCGAAGGAATTGATATTTCAACTGCAGTTTTAACCGAGGAAGAGGAGTATAATTTGCAAAAAGTAAAAACCGGTCTGCGTTAGCACCCATCCAATCTCCTAAGGCAAAACCTGCTGAAGTGTAGTTTTGTGCAGGTAAAAAATTTCTGTACACAAAGGGGCGAATGCGGGTATACTCTGCGCCCAGGGTTAAATAAGCTAAGCCAAGGTCAGTGATATTGGCGCCAATTGTATATCCTAAGTGATTGCGTCTTTCTGTTGAATTAAAGACCTTGGAAATTTTTATTTCATCAATGAAAAGGGTGCCGTACAGATGCGTATTAGAAAGTTGATCTCGTGAGCTCAACTGTGCAAAGAACTGTCCATTGGAGCCACGGGTGATGCTGTTATTGCCACTGTAATTATCAAAGGCCTTAAAGAACATAACCGGAATAAAGTAGCCCAGGTTTAACTTATCGGTATAAAGCATAGACTCTCCCAGCATCAGGTTCAATCCCTTCATCAGCCGGATATCCAGGGAATGCAGGGCCAGGAATTTTTGTACCATTACTTCTCTTATTCCTCCGGAAATAGGATTGGGAATGGTGTATGATCTGGAGGAATCCGGGATATCTGACTTTAACCAGGCATGGGCATAGTTAAATCTGAGCCAGGGGAGTAATTGCAGGTCCAAGCGCAGAAATGGATAGGTAGGGGCCTTATCAGAAAGCACCAGCTTTCCACCCTGACCATAGCCCCAGGTTAGATAATCCTGCCCCACTGAAACCATGCCCTTTGTAAAAGCATAGGACAGGTGTGCCCTAATTTCAGTATAGTTGATAGACTTATTGTTGAACAGACTATTTTTTACATAGCCCGTTTCTAGTGCGGCTTCAATACTTTGCTTGGAAGTGTCTAATAAAGAGCCATTTTCTGTAATATCCTGAAAGGATAGCTGATACCCCCATCTTTTGGATATAGACCCGTATAGATTGACGCCAATGCTTTTTTTAAAATAGGAAAAAGAATCGGAGCTATGCAGTTGGCCGGAAATAATTGGAAAAAGTTTTAAAGAAAAATCTTCAGTTTTATAGCCTAATTGATATTTACCGGAAGCTGATTGATAAAAATTTTGATAAAAGCTCAGTTCTTTTTTTTCAATTGAACTCAACTTTGAGGCCCGCGCTTGTAACGAGTCCAAGGCTACCGTAATCAGGTCCATTCGTAAGGGCTGGATATTATCATCCCAAACAATCAATCCTTTTTGTGCCATGCGAGAGAGATATTGATTGACTTCAGCCCTATGCCTTTCATAGGTGGGCTGTGCCGCTGCTTGCATGGTAAATGCAAGCGTTAAAATGTACAGGCAATTGGAAAGTCTGAACATGTAATTATTTTATACCGAAACTGTTTTAGCCACTTCAGCCGCTATCCAGCGATAGGTTTTCTCCAATCCTTCACTGAGTGGCTTAGCAGGTGCCCAACCCAGTTTTTCCCGGATCAGGCGGTTGTCAGAGCATCGGGCTCGTACCCCTTCGTAGCTAACGGGCTTATTATAAATAGACAGCTTTTTCCCGGAAATAGCTATTACCATTTTAGCGAGTTCATTCAAGGAGATCATTTCTTCAGACCCGATATTTACCGGCCCTTCAAAATTGCTATTCATAAAGCGCTCCACCGCCTCAAGGCATTCGTCGATGTATAAGAAGGAACGGGTTTGCAGACCGTCGCCCCATACTTCAATTTGCCCCCCTTCTTCTGCTTCCGCTACCTTACGGCAGATCGCCGCAGGTGCCTTTTCTCTGCCACCCGCCCAGGTTCCTTCGGGGCCAAATACATTGTGAAAGCGGGCTATACGTACCTGCAACCCATGATTGCGAGCGAAGGCCTGAAAAAGTCTTTCACTAAAAAGCTTTTCCCAGCCATAATCACTATCCGGTTCAGCAGGATATACCGAACCTTCCGCACAGTTGGGGTTGCTAGGGTCTTGTTGATTATAGGCAGGATAAATACAGGCGGATGAGGAATAAAAGATCTTCCTGACGCCTTTTAGATATGCCTGCTGAATAATATTTAAGTTAATAGAGGCAGAGTTGTGCATCAGGTTGGCGTCATTTTCACCAGTAAAAATATACCCTGCTCCTCCCATGTCTGCCGCTAATTGATAAACCTCGTCAAAGGGTTGATCTAGTACTTTTTCTACCACATTTTGACGGGTAAGATCTCCGAGGATGAACTCATCCGCCCGAGAGGTGGCAAATTCATGCTCTTTGATATCAACCCCTCGGACCCAGGCCCCTTCTTTTTTTAGCTTTTTAACCAGATGTCCGCCAATGAACCCTCCGGCTCCACAAACCAGTACTTTTCGCATATCATGTTCTTTTTCGCAGGTAATGCTTCATTAAATCTGCTCCTGCCAGTATCACGAATTTAGGCACTATTTCTAAATAGCGTTTCCAGAGCCGGCTTGGCTCTTTGCACAAACGATAGAACCATTCCAATCCTGAACGTTGCATCCAAGCTGGAGCCTGGGCTAACCTGCCCGTGTGAAAATCAAAAGCCGCCCCGACCGTAATGATATATCGAACTCTTACGCGTTTAGAAAGTTCATAAGCGAATTTCTCTTGATTGGGCGTGCTTAGTCCAATCCAGATAATTTGCGAATTCGACTCTTGAATTTTTGACACCAATTTGCTCCAATCCTCCTCTTGCATGGGACTAAAGGGAGGACTATAAGTACCCTTTACGTTTTTATTGCCCCATTTTAACTCAGCAGCTTGCTTGAGCTCCTTGGCCACGCCGGGCTTACCTCCACAAAAAAAATGAGCCACTTCCATTTGAGAAGTAGCCTGCATTATTGCCGAAAAAAAATCAGGACCGTAGCAGCGGTCTATTGTTGCACAACCTTTTAATCTGCCCCACCACACCAAGGGCATACCATCAGGGAGGTTCCAATAAAAGGAGGCCAAAATACTTTTGAAAGAAGAGTCCTTTTGGGCTTCTACCAGGCCATGGGCGCCAGTGGCACTGATACAGCGAACTGAATCTCCTTCCTTGGATTGTAAATTTAGACTGGCAACGAAGTCCTGTACTGCCGAAGACAGATCACGCTGATAAATGGGGATGTGGTTAAAACGTAGCACATCAATTAAGAAGCCATGAGGTTTTTATACCAGCGGCGAATGAGGATGAAAGCAAAGGCGAAGAAGGAGGATAAAAGAAAACCGGCGAGGGTAAATAATAATTTACTTCTTTTTATGGGTGTTAACGGAGAGTACGGAATATCCAATAGGTTTAGCGCCGTTGAGCTGGAAGCAGACTGGCCCATGAATAAAAAGGTTTCCAGGTTCTTTTGTGCTTCCCCGTACATAGTGAGAAGAATTTGCTCTTTCACCGCCAATGACTTTAAATCTACCTTATCCTCATTTAAAAAAACACCCATTGACTGATCGGTACGTCTGGCCAGTTGCCTACGTACGCTATTTAACTCGCTTTGGATACTATCCACTTTTTTGGTCAAAATCTCAACGTTCATGTTGGCTGTTTCGGTGGACTGATCCTGGAAAAAAGACTTTAGTTCATTATAAATGAGTTTGTTCGTCTCAATGGCAAAATCTTCATCAGTATGGGTAACATCAAGGGATACTATTCCGCTTTTTTTATCAAAAGACTTTCCAACGATTCCCTTTTCACCAATAAAAGACGCCAGCACCGCTTTGAATGCTTTACGTTGAGGAAAATTAAATACCTCTGGGATGGTGTCACTAATAGCAAACCTAGCTTTTACCAAAACGGTGTCCTTACTCCATTTTTCATTCAAGTTGCCGAGGCGGATATAATGGTTGATCACTAAATCATTTGTATCACCTATTGGAACTGCAGTCAATAGTACTTTTCCCATTACTTTTTCAGAGCCTATCACTGCAATGGTTTTGTCCAGTGAAGACCCTCCAGTTCCACCCAGTAGCGACCCAAGGCTGCCCAAAGAACTGGCTAAACCCGATGGCCCACCCTCTTTAACTATAAATCTGCTTTCTGCCTTAAAAACAGGCTTGTGTGAATAGGCTAAGTAGACTCCAATGGATGCACCCAATGAGCCAATAAACACGATTAGAATAATGTTCTTCCATAAAAGACCAAACCAGGACTGAATAATCTTAATTAGATCTTTCAGACTGATCTCGTCATCGTTCACTTGAATTTCCTTAGATTGGTCCATTACAATAATTTATTGTATTAGCGGTATTAGCGTAAAACTACAGGATAAAAAGGAATTCTAAAAGTTGACCACCATGGAATCTGGAGCAATGTGTACATTTTTAGCCCTACCAGAGACGGTTACTGCCACGCCATTAATAACAAAGCTGTAGGTTTCCATTTTGCCTGTAGCAGGCAGCTTTTGAAATTCAGTAGGATTTTTTTTCAGTTCAGCTTGGGGTTTTTCAGCTTTGGGTTTACGACCTCTTTTTCTTGGTACTACTATGGTTCCTTCACGTTTTAGCCGGGTTCTGAAATTATAAATAGTGGCTATGGAGACATTATACGTATCTGCCAATTCTTTGGCATCTCTTCCCTCTCCTAATAATTTGACAATTTCTGCAGCTTTCTCTTTTGATAATCTTTTTTTCTTCATATTTAGAATTTAATTGATAACTCTTATTTTAAAATGAGGAGTGAAATTAGAATAATTTACTGAAATATTCTAAAATAAAGCTTGAAAATAAGCAATTAGTGTGGACCACACTAATCTAGAAACTTATTATATTGATTATCAGTACTATTTGCAAAATTTGCGCACCAAAATGCGCACCAGCCACCTATTTTTTTATACCTGAAATCACTAATTAGAGTATTTATTTTAATATTCTAATTATTCAGAT